>Ga0137384_10000041_pt1 | contig 91472 bp, 81 predicted proteins | sample SagtaG_2_FD_104922 | JGI IMG/M metagenome (GOLD analysis project Ga0137384, IMG submission 104922) | Vadose zone soil microbial communities from Sagehorn Ranch, Mendocino, California, USA - Sage2_R_60_16 metaG | ecosystem: Environmental > Terrestrial > Soil > Vadose zone | place: USA... | reverse complement strand
CGCTGCGATCCACTGCTCAATTTTCTGCTGCTCCACGGTGGAAAGCGGACATGCCTTACCCATCACCGAAGGATAATAGGCCCCGGTTAGTATGTATAGTTATTTGTTGGACACTGCACTAGCTTCTGGTTAAAATTCCTGGGTACTGCAAACCGTTGCACACCGCGAGGATTTTCTCTGACGAGAGCGCCTTTCGCCTTTCTAGGCAGCTAGACGCCAGGAGCCAGTAGCTACACTGCCACCTTCCCCACCGTGTTCTGGTCGGCGCGGAAGCGCAACAGCGCACCGACGTTTCCTGCTTTCTCCAGTCCAGGGTCGCCATCGATAAAGCGGATTTCCGCTCCGTTGCGCAAGGCCAGATCGACCAGCACGTCGGAAATATCACTGGTCTCACGGGTCTCATGACCGCAAGCGGCGCAGGTCTTTACCATGCGCGTGTCCAGATGGCGGCAATTGCCGCACTCTACGGCTTCCGCTTTGAACTCGCGGCCGATGAGCAGCGTCTGCACTTCCTGGCGCTCCAGCGCGGTGAGAACATGACGAAGGCCAAGGGCGCCACGCGCGTTGCGCTGCGCTTCGCCCATCACTTCCTTCAGGAGCGCCTGCTGCGATGACAACCTGGCTTCCGCCAGAATCCGGTTCGCGTGCTCCCGCACTTCTTCCGCGGTGGCCGCGGCGGGATCAACCAGAAACCGGCCCAGCAGACGGTGTTTCAAGTCTGCGTGCAGATGCGGTTCCACTTCCGGCCAGGCATCATCATGGCAGCCAATCAACAGCGCCTCAAACTTGTCGCGGGCCAGCACCAGCATCAGTGATTCGGCGAACTGTTTGAAATGGTGCATCATCTGGTTCTCAACGTAGCGCTCGCGATGTCCGGCGTCATAGCCCATGTATCCATCGCTCCGTGTCACATGAGACGACGGGCCAAATTCCAGATCGGGCTTTTGCGTGAGTTCACCCTGGCGCAATTCAAAGATGCGCGCCTTTTGCCGGTTCACCAGGGCGATGCATGTGCGCGGCAATCCGGACTGGGCGGCCACCAGCGGGCGGAGATGGAAGCGCGAATTCACAATGATTTGTGAGCGGCCCAGCCGCGGCGGAACGTCCAGTTCACGCCAGATGCCGTGCTCACGGCAGGCGAAAATAACCTTGCCGCGGGAATGGTTCCCATGCAGACCTTCCGTCACCTGCAGGACCTTCTGCAGGTCTTCCCGCACCACCTGATGATTGCCGTTGCGTCCCACCTGGCGCAGCGCTTCACGCACCAGGTCTTTTACCAGAATCGCTTCTTCACGGTGTGACTTGTCTTGCGGCGTTTGCGGCTGGAAATAAAAACTGATGGCGGATCCTGACGGAGACTCAATCTGTGCAAGCTGACGAAGTTCTTCACGCGTGATCATACATTGCCCCTTCCTTCTTGCCCGGCGGCCTTATGACAAGGGCCGGACGGAAAACAGAAAGGCACGGAACATAACTCCCGTGCCGTACTGAACTGCATCGTGTTTGCGCGCCTGGAATTAAAGTTCATGGCGGCCCTATCTTGTCATTGTTCCTCGAGGACGACGACACTGGATGTGACTTGGATCACCATCTTGCATTCTTGCGGCGGCAAAACGAAGTCAAGCAACCCGCGAACGGCCCAGCAGACTTCCCCTGAGCCGGCTCTGGGGAGGTAATTTTTTCTGGATATGCGCCCGCGCCTGATGAACAGACCGGCGGACCTGGTCCGGAAGGCAGCCGGTCAGCCGCGCAATCTCATCCACCGTAAAGCCTTCCAGTGTGAAAAGAACAAAGGCCTCGCGTTCCCGCGTGCCGACCTCGCGTAGGGCAGCTTCAAGCTGTGCCACCATCTCATCGCCGGCCATGATCTCTTCCGGGGTGCGCACGTTCAGGTCGGGAATGATGCTTTCCTCCGGCAGGCTGTCATCCGGCTGATGATATTGCAGTACGTTTTCGTCGCTTCCAGTTACATTCTGTTTCCCTGCCGGCTCGTCCAGCGAGATGCTGGCGGTGTCGGCATTCGCGGTAATCAACCGTCGAATGGCCTGCAAGGCAAGCCGATGAAACCAGCTTTCCAGGGACAGCAGTTGCATCTTGCCGTCGTCCTGGGAGAGCGCGCTCACAATGACTTCATCGATGACCTCCTCACGGGTGATCTGGTCATCGCGGATCCGGTCCGCTTCCACTTGAAACCGCAGTTCGCTGTCTACGAACTCCTCCAACCGGCGTAGGTTCGCGCTCAGCCATGTTTCCAGCCTTGCAGCGGCAACATCGTGGACAGCGCCATCGTGCTGGAGCATTTGCTCCGTTTTGTCCGTAGCACCCATCGCCGGCGGAAGCTGAAAAGCAGCATCGTTGGCGCGACCCCGCCCGTCGGAGCGCTCGGACTTCGCGGTCCAGTGCCCGCGTAGAAGCTCTTTATGCTTGGTCACCTGGGAAAACAGATCGGCAAATGCGGACTTCACCGCCGCCAGGGAATTCTCACCCGACTTTTGTGCCGCCATCTGTCCCGAAGGCAGACGCAGGTTCAGGGACGTGCTGGCGCTTCGGGTGTTTTCCTGCTCCACAACGGCGTGAAAGTGCATCAGGTCAGGCTTGAATACCTGCAGGCGACGCTGCAGCTTTTGCAGTTGATGCTGAAATTCGCGTTCGACTTCGAGTGTCTTACCAGTCTTGTAACTGACGTGAACATTCATGTGTGCCTCGGCGTTGGGAGAAGGTCCCATTAGAAGGTCCGCAGGCCCTCATTACTAAAAAAATTTTACACCTACTCGTGAGACGCAACAGGGATATTTGTGAGTTGCATGGGAAAAAGTTTAGCGTGAGTTACGAAACCGCTTGCTTTGTGAAAAAAATTGTGAACAATACCACCCGCAGAAATCATTAGAGAGATCACATCAACGATGTGATGAACAAATGCAGTCGTCTTTATAGTCGATTGATCATGGAGGCCACGTATCCGGCGCCGAAGCCGTTATCGATATTCACCACGCTCACGTTGGAAGCACAGGAGTTCAACATGCCCAGCAGTGCCGCCAGTCCCTGGAATGACGCGCCATAGCCGACGCTCGTCGGAACCGCGACCACCGGGACGCGCACCAGTCCGCCCACCACGCTGGGCAGCGCGCCTTCCATCCCGGCACAAACGATGATGACCCGCGCCGTTGCCAAAATGGTCTTGTTCAACAGAAGGCGATGAATACCGGCCACACCTACGTCGTACAGATGCGCCACTTCATTGCCCATGATTTCCGCCGTCACCAGGGCCTCTTCCGCCACGGGGATATCACTCGTTCCGGCGGAGACGACCACCACAGTGCCGTTCCCGTACGCGGTTGGGTCCTGTTTGAGTACGATCGCGCGAGCCAGCTCGCGGTATTCAGCCTTACGTACGGCTTTCTTCACCGCGCGAAAGTGCTCCGCATTGGCCTTGGTGGCCAGTACGTTCCCGCCTTGTGCGGCCATCCGCTTAAAGATTTGCGCGACCTGGCCCGGCGTCTTGCCCTGAGAGAAGATCACCTCCGGCATGCCCGCTCGCAGACGCCGATGATGATCGATCTTGGCGAAGCCCAGATCTTCAAAAGGCATATGCCGCAAACGCGCGACCGCGTCGTCCGGGCTAACGCTGCCCTTCCTTACCTGTTGTAGCAGCTTGCGGAGTGATGTGGCGTCCATGGTGGAGAGTTCAGCTTAACATCGGAAGGCCAATCACACAGACTGGAGCACCGAGCATGTAGCTCTGGCATTTAGAATTGTCTGGAATGGAAACCCGACGCACCTGCGCCATCCTAACTTTCCCGGACCGGGTGGACATCGTGATTCCGGGAAAATCTCGCCTCTTTCGAGAGAACCTGCCAGACAAGACAGTCACGTTCTCATGGCAGGAAGTGACACAGGTGATGGTCTTCAAAAGAGATCAATTCATTGTTGATCTTATCTGCATGCTATTCGAACTCAATGGTAAAGAAACAAGCGAAATGAATGAAAATATGCAGGGCTGGCAGGACCTTGTGAAAGCTGTACCTATCCACCTGCCTGGTGCCTTAACACAAGAGGAATGGTGGGAAAAAGTAGTATCGCGGCTTTCGAGACCTGTCTCACGCAGGTATACTCACGTCCAACGGCTTGAGTGTCATTGGTACAGACTTTCAGGAAAACAACTTGCCCTGCGCTGGATTCACTCTGCGCGCCAGCTCAAAATAGATTTTCTTGGCCGCGCCGGGCAGGTGGGTCTTGCGGAAGAAGAGCGAGCGCAAAAAGCTTTTACTCAAGAGGCCCGTCAGATACGCCTCATGTATCTCCGCGCCCAGCATGTCGCCCAGATGGCGCACCAGGAACTCGCGTTTTTTGCCGGTGGAAGCAACTCCCGTGGCAATAGCGCGCGCCAGTTCGGCAGGCAGCCGGCCGTGCCCTTCAGATTTCTTATGCAGTTCAAGGAAATCGATCATCTCCCGGTATTCTCTGCTGTCGAACGGAGACTGACTCGCAATCATCGTAACCGCACGGGCCTGCAGGGCACGAAGATCAGCCTGGCGCGTCGCGGGATAGTGTGGCAGCAATACTCGCGCTCCGAAGGTGGTAAACGCACGGTCGATCACTTCAAAGTAAAACTGGTCCTGGTGTGAACTGCCGGTCCACGGGCCGTTGGAGCAAGCCAGCCCGCGGCATTCATTGTGCACAAAGCGCACTGCTTCCTCCGCCGCCGTTGCCAGGTGAAAGCGTTTCACAAGGAGCAGGTTGTGTTTAGGCGAGTACACGCAGCCCTGTTTCCGCAGCTTGTCCAGCACTGACCGACGTTCGGCTGTCGGGACATCCTTACGCGCCAGCAGCTTTGCAAATTCCCGCGCTCCGGCCCGGGCGTATACCTGCGGATAATCTTCGACCAACGCGCTGGGATGGCTACCAGCAGCCGGCGAATATTGCTGCAACCCCATCGACCGCAGAAACGTGTCCACCAGGTTGTAGAACGTTGGAGCCAGATCGGGCTGGCTGGGTTGTGTCCGCCATTTTCCCAGATAGATGCGATAGCTTTCGTACTTCTCCAGCGGCGTGGAGTTGAAAACACACAACACGTGTTGCGCCACACGCACGCCATGGACGCTGTCGCTCAGTTCGCCTGCGGCCTTCCAGTAAAGTTCATCCACATTTTGCAGGACGGTAAGAATCTTATCCTGCGGACGCTTCAGACTCAGCCAACTGGGCAGGTGATTGGGCGCGAGGTGGGCTTCACCAAATAACGCTACGACCTGCGTTCTGGGAGAGCGGTAGCGGATCGCCGCAATTTGTGCGGCAGCATGGCGGTCGCGCGCGCTGATCCTGCGCATGTTGCCGCGTGGGCTGAGATCGATCCCATAAATCCGGCATTCATACTTACGCGCCTGGCGCAGCAGGTTGGCAAATGGCTCCCAGTCATAACCCCAGTCATCGTCATAGCGGATGCCGGCGCGCATCTCTTCTTCGCTGATTTCTCCGCGCAGCCATTCGTCCAGGACGTACTGATCGCGGGTGAAGACCATCTCCAGCGCCAGAGCCACAGGCCGGCCGCCCTGCGCCAGTTGCGCAAGCAGTGAAGCGGCAAAACCCTGGGACGCAGCCAAGGCATGATAATCGCCGACCAGCAGCACGTCGGCATTGCGATAGTGCCGTTTGAGTTCAGGAACGCTCAGGGTGTTTTCGTAATCGCGAAAAGCTTCGCTGAAGTCACGCACATATTTCAGGCGTCCGTGCGAATCTGTAGCGCTGATCTCGCGCTTCACTTCCAGCAGCGCCAGCTGCTGCGCCGCGGTGCGACGGCGTGCCCGAATTGAAAAGGCGTTCCCCATGAAGTAGCCCGGCTTGACTGAAGCCCAGGCGCCTCCCTATGCTCAGATCCTGTAAGCTTGAACCTGAACTTACAATATTTGATGCCCAACCCGTTACTCTCGACAGCCCATGTACTTACGGTGGCCGCCACCGGCGCCAGCGGCGCGCTCTTTACCCGGGCGCTGTTGCTGGCCATGGAAGCGGATGAGCGCATCAAAACAGTAAACTTCATCGCATCTGACAATGCGCTGCGCGTCTTTGCGGAGGAACTGGCAATCAAAGGGCGCAACAATCTCATCCAGCAACTTATCGGCACAAAAGCCAAAAAAATCGCGCCTCTGAACAATGACGATATCGGAGGTAACGTGGCCAGCGGGTCCTATCCCACGCATGCCATGATCGTCATTCCGTGCAGCATGGGCGCCCTGGCGCGGATTGCTCATGGGTTGGCCGGCAACCTGATCGACCGTGCCGCCGATGTGTGCCTGAAAGAAAAGCGGCCGCTGGTGCTGTGCACACGGGAAACACCGTTGAACCGCATTCACATCCGTAATATGGATGCGGCCGCGGAGGCCGGTGCGACCATCTATCCACTGATCCCGACGTTCTACAACCATCCGGCAGGTTTTGACGAAATGGCACATCAGTTCGCGTGCCGCGTGCTGGCATTTATTGGCTTGCCGCAGAAAGAGGCGTTTCGCTGGAAAGAATAAACGATTCTTCACCACAGAGGACACTGAGAAACACAGAGTAAGAAATGATTCTTTTCCTCAGTGTTTCTCTGTGCCCTCTGTGGTAATCAAGCTCTGCCGGCAGATAAGAAAGCCTGGAAGGGATAAACGATTCTTCACCACAGAGGACACTGAGAAACACAGAGTAAGAAATGATTCTTTCCTCAGTGTTTCTCTGTGCCCTCCGTGGTAATCAAGCTCTGCTGGCAGATAAGAAAGCCTTCCGTACAACCTCAACAGCAAGCTGCTCCAGTTTGTACTTCCCCAGTTCACTTTCCGTTGCCCATGCGACTTCGGTTGCATCGCCGCCGGCGCGCAGTTCGCCGCCTTCCACGGCGCAAAGAAAATCAATGAGGACATAGTGGTATTGCGGCGCGCTGTTTTTGCCGGGAATAATTCGATCCAGGACTTCGACTACTTCACCTGCCTTGACGATCAACCCTGTTTCTTCCAGAGCTTCACGTTCGGCGGCGGCGCGCAACGTCTCTCCCAGTTCGACCACGCCTCCGGGCAGCGACCATTCGCCCAGCAGCGGCGGGCTTCCACGACGCACCAGCACGACGCAGCCGCGGGTCGGATCAACGATCACCGCACCCACACCGACGATAGGGCGATCAGGATATTCCCGCGGCGTCACAATCCGTACCTTGTTAATACGAGCTTTGTTAATACGAACTTCATGGTTGAGTGGAAAAGAACGAGCGTGGCTGCACGTCAGTGATTTTCCATCCTGAGTCACCCGGTGCAACGGTCAGACGGAGTTGCATGGACTTGTGGAGCGATGGGGCGTTGCCGTCAAGCGCTTCCGCTTCCATCTCGGCGTCGAGCACGGCAACACCCTTGCCCTCTTCGGTAGAGGCCTGTTGCAGATTGAAATGCACGCGGATGGTGCCCGTCTGGCCGAAGAACGAGTTGATCTGCTGCTTGAACAGCGCCCCGTCTTTCATCTTCGTAAGATCGAAGCTGGCCAGAAGTTTCTTCTGGCTGTGCCCTTGCAGGCTTTCCTTAAGTTGGGACAGAAGTTGGGCGGCGATGCTGTCATTGAAAGAAGATGGTTCAGCCTTACCTTGCGCGAATGCTGGCGAGCCATGCTTGGTAAAGAGCATCGCCGCGAGTATGCAGACCAAACCGAAAAATCTCATCTTGGATTTTTGTGCCAATATCAGCTCCTGGAATCACCAGCCCTTCGCACCCTTATCATCCTGAGCAAGCCCGAGCAGCTCCCCAAGCAACGTCGCAGTCGGAAAAACTTCAAAACTCTATGCTCTTGCCCCATTCATCGGTAAACACCGTGCGCGTCGGATCAAACCGTCCGGCGTAGGGTTTGTCTGCACCTTTTCTGCGGCCAACGGCCAGCAGCGCCACAACTCGTACTCTTGCCGGAATCTTCAATAGCTCTTTTACCTTGTCTTCCAGAAAACCTTCCATGGGAGCGGTGTCATACCCGAGCACTTCGGCCGTCCACATCATAGTGGTGTAGGCAATCATCACGTGCCGGTTCACCCACAGATCCAGGCCAGGGGCCAACCCTGCGATCGTACCCGGAGTGCCGCCGAGGAACCCTATGACCGCATTGCGCGCCGACTCGTGCTGCGCGTCTCCGCCGTAGCCGTAATGCTTCGCCATGCGAAGGGCCTCTTCCAGGTCACCGTCTTTCCATCCCTGCGGATCACCACAAGCGACGATCACCGCGCTGGCTTCCTCCACTTTGGGTTGGCCGAACGCTGCCTGGCGCAGCTTCGTTTTCTGCTCGCGGTCGCGCACTACGACAAAACGCCATGGTTGAAGGTTGTAGCCGCTCGGCGATTCCAATCCTGCGCGGATGATTTTCTCCAGATCAGCGCTATGGATGGGAACATCTTCAAAGCTGGGCGTCGCCCGCCGCTCTTTGATCACTTCACTCAGCAACTTCTCACCGGCCACCTTCGCCATTCCTGGACTCCTCAAAACGGATTCGCGCTTCATTGTTGCACAAGCCACATCGTACAAGCTATGGGAGCACAAGCGCCGCAACCAGCTAAAATTTTGCAATCGTGCAGCCCCTGCTACATCTTTTGAGTCATGGGATGACTTCTGGCGACGGACTTATCCGGAGCGTAGATGGACATGGGACCAGATTCCGCAGCAACGCTGCCGGCTGCGACGTCTCATGTTATTTCAACGACAGGCTTGTAATATACGGCTCGTAGGAGAGTAACCGTGGGATGTGCGGCTTACCGGGAGCGCCGTCCTCCTGCAGGAAGAATGACTGACTAGGACGCGCGGGGTTGTAGCGCACAATGATGTTCTTCCCGTCCCATTCGTGCTCCGCTTCGCTGGCCAGAACGCCGTCCGTGTGGGTGTCAGGAAGAAAATAGATGCCAGCGTAGATCGTACCTTCCGCCTCATAGCTATATTGAATTGCTACGGCCCACCGCGGACGATAGTCTCCTTGATGTTCCATTTCATCCCATGCATTGCGGGAAAACGAAGTTGCATTTTCATCGATCTGGAAGCTGTCACTGACCCAGGCTTCAATTTTCTGCCAGTCCTTGGCTCGGCCGCTTACATACCAGAGTTGTACGCGCCGGACGAGGTACAGCAGGAAATAAAAGACCGCCGCAGGAACCATATAGGCAAGCCTCAGGGCTCGGAGCCCCACGCGAAACATCACCTCTTCGTGCGAATAACGCATACGTTAAAACGACCATAACATGTTTCGGAGATTACGCTTCAGCAATAAAGCGAGGGGAAAAATCGATGCTCAAATACCTGTGCCGTTGCGCACCTTATAAGATAGGTGCCGTATCGCATGCCGTCAAAGCTCATCTGCTGCTGATCGTTGTGCCTGTCTGTGGAAGGCGCAAAACATCGCCTGGGACACGATTTCAGCTTCAGGGGGCATTGAGAGTCGCATAACGTGTAAAGGTGCTGGACGAACTCATCCTGGGCTCAATTTCAAATTCGAGATCTTCCGGATTGAGTTTATCGGGCCAGAAACTGATCTTCTTTCCCATGGTGCGTGCGTCAGGCGGGTACATGTTCCAGTTCTTTCCATCCTGGATATACACAACATTGGCGGCTTTCGGCTCGCGTAAATCAACACGTACTTCCAATCGCTCACGGAAAACGACGATGGCTCTCGCATGCCGTGAGCCATCGCCCGTCGTTTTGGAGACTTGCATTCCAACGCGCAGAGAACCTCTTAGTCCGAGAGATCTTAGAAGTTTCACTTCGTCCGCGGATAATCCGTCGGTTTCCGCCGCGATTTGCTCCGTCCCGGGAATGAATCGTACGAATATGACTTCCAACTTCTGGCTATCTCTCTCGGGCAAAATTGGATAGACGATGGGGATGCCGAGGCCAAGAATGCTTGCAGTTACGCCGATTGTCCGCGCCCAAGCCGGCCACCTCACGCCTCTCTCCAACGCAAACCTGGGCAGCAAAAAACAACCAAACAGCAAACCCAAAACTCCAGCCGCATAAACCGGAAATGCAGCAATCGAGATGTACCAGCCGACCGCAGCTGTCATGACGAGGCTTATCAGGCCACAAAGAATGCCAGCTGATAGACGCAGGAGCCAGCGTGGCGCACGCAACCATCCCATCAGCGCGGCGAAGGCGAAAAAGGCCGTGCCCCAAAAGAGGAGTGCAGGAACCATGAGAAGTCCCCAGCCCGAGTAGAACCGTATCTCTTCCCATCCGGGCAAATGCGAAGCTCCCCAGCCAGGGCCAGGTCTGTCGCTGTAAGGAAGATAGCCAACAACAGCGCAACCCACCAAAAGAAGCAAAAGACCACCCAAGAGAACAAGGCAGTAGAGACCGGTGCAAGACATGAAGTCCTTGACTACGGACCGGAGTTCCTTTCCACCACCAAGGGCCCAGGCCAGAACGATCGCCAAGACCACTGGGCCTGCGATTTCAAGCGCATATCTGCCCGCCCCCCGCGACTGTATCGCCGTATAGATTGTAAGTACCACGGGCCAGGAACCCACTACACTTGCCGCTATCCAGCCGACAGTTTGCTTTCTCATAGAAGCTTTTATTATTTATTTGAACACGTTCAACTATAGACGACGCGACCTCCATTGTCAAGAAATATTTGAACATGTTCGAGTTTGCCCGAGAAAGTCCCGTTTCTCGTAACACCCAACGGAACATCGTTATGCCCGAGCGTATGTGGGGAAAACCCGGCCAGAATGTTGGACCCCAACCCGCTCACCTTAGAATAGGTAACGTGTCGCGCGCCGTCAAAGCTCATCTGCTGCTGGTTTTGGTCACCTTGATCTGGGGCAGCACATTTGTGCTCATCAAAGCGGCGCTCAACGATGCATCGCCCCTGGTGTTGAATGCGGTCCGGATGTCCCTGGCTGCCATCCTGCTTGCGGTGCATTATCGCCGGCATCTGGCTACGCTGACTCGGCCTGCGCTGCTTTCCGGGTTGGTCGTCGGCGTCTTTCTATTTCTTGGTTACGCCCTGCAGACGACCGGGCTCAAGCTGACCACGCCTTCGAAGTCGGCTTTTCTCACTGGAACCTCAACGGTTCTGGTCCCGCTGTTGCTGGTTATTTTCTGGAAGACCGGCTTCTCACGAATAAAGCCCCACCTCTGGCGCGCCGCCGGGATTTTTCTTGCTCTGGTCGGACTCTTCCTGATGACGGTGCCCGCCGGACGCCAGGGTCTGACCGACTTCGCCAACGTGAACGCCGGCGACCTGCTGAGCATCGCCTGCGCCTTTGGATTTGCTTTCCAGATCGTCTTCCTTGGCCGCGCCACCCAGCGCTTCCCTTTTGAGCAGCTGGCGGTGTTGCAAATCGGAGTGGCCGCCGCGCTGATGGCGGTCGCGGCGCCGGTCCTGGAAAAACCGCACATCCATTTCTCCGGGACGGTGGTAGCCGCGGTCCTGATCACCGGCATTCTCGGCACTGCGGTTGGATTCACCGTACAGGCGTGGGCGCAGCAGTTTACCCCAGCGACCCACACCGCGCTGATCTTTACTCTGGAGCCGGTTTTTGCCTGGCTGACTTCCTTTGTCTATATGAATGAAAGACTTGGACTGAGGGCCGGAGCCGGGGCCCTGCTCATTCTGGCCGGGATACTGGTGTCAGAGCTGCTGGGCCAGGTGTCCCAGCCCGATACAGAAACTGCAACTCGCGAAGCAACAGCGAGTCTTAACGGATAACGCGAACCGTGTTTTTGGAGTCTAAGTTAGGTGCGAATGAAACCATAAAAGGTATCGCTGACTCATCCAACAATCCATTTATAATATGGGGCAGTGTCACTGCCCCGGAGGAAGATCGAGTATGAACTCACGTTTTGCCGCTTTGATCGCGCGTGTCAGGTCCCAGCGGATGCTCTCCACGCTGGCCATTTTGGCTACGTTGACTGTGGGCGTCCTGATTGGAACGGTGCTCAGCCGCAGCAGCGTTAGAGGGAGCTCGCGCCCTGACGCCACCCTGCTGCCGATGATGCAAACGCCCCAGCAGCTCAGCAGCTCGTTTGGCAAAGTGGCCAGACAGATTGAGCCGGCTGTGGTCAACGTCAGCACCGAATCGACACCTACCGTGCGCAGGCGTAGTGGCCGGCCCAATCGCGGAGGACAGGAAGGCGGAGACGATCCATTCCAGGACTTCTTTGACCGGTTCTTCGGCGGACAGGGCCAGGGTCAGGGTGGAGACGACGATTCCGCCCCGAATCCTTTCCAGGGCGGAGGCCGCCAGCGTTCGCTGGGTTCCGGCGTAATTCTGAACGCCAACGGCTACATTATTACCAACTTCCACGTGGTGGACAAAGCCAACCGCGTGCGCGTGAAGCTCATGGACGACCCGCCGGGAGTTCTCCGCGATGCCAAGATCATCGGCAGCGATCGCGAAACCGATTTGGCGGTAATTAAGATTGAGCCTCCCAAGGATAAGACACTGTCTCCGGCGCGCCTCGGCGACTCCGAAGCCATGAGCGTGGGCGACTGGGTGCTGGCCATCGGCAGCCCGTTTGACCTTGAGGAGACAGTTACCGCCGGCATTGTTTCCGCCAAAGGACGCAACCTGCCCGGCGGACGGCAGTTCCAATCCTTCATCCAGACGGACGCAGCCATCAATCCTGGAAACTCCGGCGGACCGCTGGTGAGCATGAACGGCGAAGTAATCGGCATCAATACCGCCATCTACACGCAGTCGTTCGGCTATCAGGGCGTGGGCTTTGCCATGCCGTCGAACGTGGTGCGTGATGTCTATGAGCAGTTGATCGGGCCGGAGCATCGCGTGTCCCGCGGCTCCGTGGGCGTTGAATTCAACCAGTCGACTCCCGCTTTGGCGCGTGTTTATGGCGTAAAAGGCGGCGTAACCATCTCCAATGTGGTTGCCGGTACACCGGCGGAAAAAGCTGGCCTGCAAACCGGGGACACCATTACTCATGTCAACGGCAAGCCGGTAAAGAACGGCGAAGAACTGGTGGGGCTGATCTCAGCTACCAAGCCAGGCAACAAAGTCGATCTTACCTATATCCGCAATGGCCAGCAGAAGGAAGCTAACGTCACCGTTGCCGACCGCAACAAACTGTTTGTCGGCCGCACGGACGATGGAGATGATGACGCGGCTCCAGACCAACCGGTATCCTCCAAACTTGGCATCACTGTTCACTCAATGACAGCGGAACAAGTGGAACGGCTGGGTCTTACCGGCGGCGCCAAAGGCGTGCTGGTAATGGAAGTCAAACCCGACTCTTTTGGCGATGACATCCAGGTAACTCCGGGCATGGTGATCCTCCAGGTCAACCGCCAGCCGGTCAGCAGCGAAGAGGAGTTCCGCAAGGCTACTTCGCAGCTCAAGAGCGGCCAGGACGTGGTCTTCCTTGTCCGACAGGGACGGGGAGTCGGCGCCGGAAACATATTCCTTTCAGGCACGCTTCCATAACACTGGTCCCTGAATATTTTCGCCGGAGCATCACAGATGAACAGATAAACGATGTTCCGGCGACTGGCTCCACCGGCCCAAAATTTCATTTACGTCCACGCTCGACCATACACTGCGCGGCTTAAATACGCGGAAGGGCCTTCGTTAGTTACACTTACGTAATCCTGGCTGGGATAACAAACTGCTAGCGCCCGGCATCAAACCATGGGAAGATGTTCGGGCTGATTTCCAGGCTACGGCGAAGTAAGGTCATTTGTGCCAGTAAAGGGCCGGGAATCGAGCGGGCTTTAGGTCCCGCAAAAAAACCTTGAGGTGAGTTGTTTGCGTCTGCTCGTGAAAAACGTTGTTCTGCTGAACCTGGCTCTGGCGCTTTTTGCCGGACCCAGTTCCGCTGCCCGCCAAGCGGCATCAGCTTCGCCGAAATCAAGTCCCACAAAATCAAGTTCAATCAAGTCAAATTCATCTGGTCCATCAAAATCCAAGTCGCGCAAAAAAGGTAAGCGCAAGACCTCATGGAAGAAGCACGGGCAACAGGGCATCCAGGCGGACCGTGCACGAGATATCCAGGAAGCTCTGATCCGGGAGAAATACCTCACCGGTGAAGCCACCGGCATATGGGACGCCCGCAGCCAGGCCGCCATGGCCAAGTACCAGACCGACAACGGATGGCAGTCCAAGGTCACCCCTGATTCCCGCGCACTCATTAAACTGGGCCTTGGCCCCGACCACTCGCAACAGTCCGTGCTGAACGGCGCGTCCGGCGCCAACGGCGTGGCCAGCGCTACCACCCCTCGCGCCACCAGCGCGCCTGAAAAACAGTAAAATCGGTATTGAGTACTTGGTACTGAGTATTTGGGCGTATGTTTTGGCGACCTTCAAGCCCGAGCGTAGAAAGAGCAGATTCGTGCCCCAAAAGCCGCGAGGATCAACCTATCCTCACTAAATACTAAATTCTAATTTACTCAGTACTTGTTCCGCTCCCGTTTGACACCACGCATAAACCCTTTAAAATAGGAATGTATCTTCCCGTCGACGTGCCAGGCATTCTCTGGCGCTCTTCAAAAGCCGAAGTGGCGGAATTGGCAGACGCGCATGGTTCAGGTCCATGTACCCGCAAGGGTGTGGGGGTTCGAGTCCCTTCTTCGGCACCAATGCTTTTATCTTCAAACATTCGGGCAGAAGGAAGATTCTGTTTTGGCTGTCACCTTAAGGCTGAAGGTCAAGATTTTCGAGGGGCTTCGAAGGGCACGGCTGGGAAGACCGTGCCCTTTCAAGCCTGTTGTGAAGCCAGTTTCTAATAGCCGCTCACCTGCACCAGGCGGAAGCCCAGGTCGCCCACCTCGTGATTGAATTCATGCTGGTACGCAGGCGAACTCATACCGTGCCGCGCAACCCAGGGCGGAGCTGCTGATTTCTCCCAGATAGCGGCATAGCGTTCTTCGGTGCCGTGCCTATACCCGCTGACCCAGACGAGCCGGAAGCCCTGGCCGACCTGCGTATTGAATTCCTGCTGATATTGCTGCGAAGTCAACCCATGCCGCGCGACGAACGGCGGTCCGCCATCTTTCTCCCAAATGGCGGCAAAGCGTTCCTGGCCGCCGACACTATAACCGCTTACCAGTTTCAGACGGAAGCCTTGGCCGACCTGCGTGTTGAACTCCTGCTGATATTGCTGCGAAGTCAACCCATGTCGCGCGACAAACGCCGGCCCGCCATCTTTCACCCAAATGGCGGCGTAACGGTCCTGGCCCCCGACACTGTAACCGCTAACGAGTTTCAGCCGGAAGCCCTGGCCGACCTGCGTGTTAAATTCCTGCTGATACTGCTGAGAAGTCAACCCATGCCGCGCGACAAAAGGAGGGGAACTCCTTTTCTCCCAAATGGCCGCGTAACGGTCCTGATTGTTGAGGGTGTAGCCGTCGACCAGCGTCAGGACGTACCCCTGTCCTACCCATGTGTTGAATTCCTGCTGGTACTGCTGTGAAGTCATGCCATGGCGGGCGACAAACGGCGCTCCATCGTCCTTGATCCACAGTGCGGCAAAGCGGGACCCATCATCCACCAGGTTGCCTACCTCAAGAAACTTGGCGTATTGGCAAGGGCGTCCGTCTTTGTCGACAACGAAGAGCATGTAAGGCCCCGGCGGCGCTACATTTGCGTTGGGCGGCGCGGTGGCGATCAGTTTATTGCCAGGCGCCACGCGGAACTGAAGCCAAATCGCGCGCTGGTCCGGATTGAACGTGTGCGTCGACGATCCACAACGCATCAGAACAACCGAGCCAATGCTGCTCGCATTGCCAACGTCAACCGTGAATTCCTCGCGGACAAAAACCAGCGATGGACACGAGGTAATCGTGGGACGCGGGCCGGCCGGATATGGTGGATCGAAGATCTCGATCTGTTTCTGCGTCACGGTCGGAGGCGTACCCGGCTGCGTGGGTGAGTTTCCGCCTCCGGTCCACACCCGGCCATCGGGCATGAGCAAGGCGGTGGAGTGATAGTTGCGCAACACCGTCGCCGGTTGATTGATGGTGTCCCAGTGACCTACAGAGTTGGTGTACGTTCCTTGCTGGAGGTTTAAAGGCGTACTGTATAACTCCGGCTCCATCACGCCGTCCTGGCCTGGATCTGCGGTGCGGACACCACCTGTCAGCAGCACGTTCCCCGTCGGCAGCAGTGTGGCGCATCCTCTGAAACGATGTAAGTTGGCGGTCGACCCGTTGCGGGGGACGACTTGCCAGCCCGCTCCCACGTTGCCCATATCCAGAAGCTGAGAACGCACGCTGCCGCATAACAAGACGCGCGCGCGATAGCCGTCCGCGGGGACCAGGGGAAGCAGAACCGCGGCGCAGGCAAAGTCTTGATACTCGCCATCCGGCAGAGGCGTAATTTGCTGCGTCGCGCCACTGTGGGGATTAAAACTAATATTCTGCGCGAAGCCGTCAATGCGCGACGAAACAAATACATTTCCGTCGTTAAGCAGGTGTAGCCGTGGATACAGGATCGGCGCACCCGTGCTTCCCGTTGCCGGCAGGCCCACCCAGTGATCGGGAGAGTAAAGCTCCGGAGTGTTGTTGTTATGACGGGTATCGTCTCCCTTGGGATGGCCCTGGAAAGCGAGGACTTCACCCGTTCCCACAGTGCAAAGGGTCGGATACCAACGGCCGCCGCCGGCTTGCCCGCTGTTGGGCTGAGGACCCATGTCGGCGACAGGCGTGAAGGCCCCGACCATCGGGTTATAGCCACTCACCAATCTCAGGCGGAAGCCCTGGGCAATGTGCGTGTTAAATTCCTGCTGGTATTGTTGCGAAGTCATCCGGTGGCGGGCGATAAACGCCGGTCCATTGTCCTTGTCCCAGATAGCGGCATAGCGGTCCTGCCCGCCGACGCTGTAACCACTCACCAGTTTCAGGCGGAAACCCTGGGCGACGTGCGTATCGAATTCCTGTTGGTATTCCTGCGAAGTCATCCCATGACGGGCAACAAAAGCGGGGCCATTGTCCTTCTCCCAGATAGCGGCGTAGCGATCTTCTCCGGCGACGGCATAGCCACTGACCAGCGTCAGGCGGAAGCCTTGGCCAACGTGCGTGTTGAATTCCTGCTGGTATTGTTGTGAAGTCATCCCATGACGCGCGACGAAAGCCGGTCCGTTATCTTTTACCCAAATGGCGGCGTAGTGGTCCTGTCCCGCGACTCCGAAACCACTCACCAGCTTCAGACGAAAACCCTGGCCGACATGAGTGTTGAATTCCTGCTGATACTGCTGCGACGTCATGCCATGGCGGGCGATGAAAGCCGGTCCATTGTCCTTCTCCCATATAGCGGCATACCGCTCGTGGTTGCCAATGCTGTATCCGTTGACCAGGGTCAGACGGAAACCCTGTGCGACATGAGTGTTGAATTCCTGCTGATACTGCTGCGACGTCATGCCATGGCGGGCGATGAAAACCGGTCCGTTATCTTTTGCCCAGATGGCGGCGTATCTTTCCTGCTCTTCCAGGGCATAGATCGCAGCATGGCGGTGACCTTCAAAATGCATATCATGGTGCGGGCCGGCGGCGTCGGGAGGGAACCTGAGCGTGCCTCCCGCAACCAGGAATCGCCCGCCTAAGAACGCATGTCCGCAACAGAAGAGATCGAACACTGGTGAATGGACGTATTCGAGAGGCAGGTTGGGATGGCGGCAGTTGAAACGTCTGGCGTGGTCAAACTGTGTAAGGTCGCCTTTCTCTCCAAGCTCTGCCGCGTTAAAGTCATGATTGTCGCCCCCAAACAGAATGATCTCGCCGTCGCCATTGGGAGTCGGAATCAGCGCAGCATGAATGGCGACAACGTCGCCGGAAGAAATCGGTGATGACCAGCTCATATCGTTTACACTCCTGCTCTATAGTGCTCACTCGGCGAAAATCATTACGTTCCCGCGACTAAAAATTCCCGGACGACGGCAAGCGACGGCACGATAATGCGGACAAGAAAGGCCCTTGTGACTTTTCAACCTTTCGCGTCTATCTTTATAAAATGAAAATGTTTTGTGTGGATTGGTCCGGCGAGTATGCTGACGGGGCCGATCTGGATTGAAAGGAGGCAATACTATGTCCATATTCTTAATGTCTGTGGCTGGCTTTCTGCTGGCTGCGGGCCTACAGACGCCACCGCCGGAGGTGCCGTCGGCCCTCAAAGTCTCTGCTGGTGAAAAACTAGTTTTCTGGGCGCATGCCACGGGATCGCAAATCTACGTATGCCAGGCCGGGGCGGACCAGAAATTTTCCTGGGTCTTGAAAGGCCCCGAGGCGGAGCTGTTCGACGCAAAGGGCCTGCCCATCGGCCATCATTCGGCGGGTCCAATGTGGAAACACAATGACGGAAGCCAGGTCACGGGCAAGATGGTCGCGCGGCAGGACGCTTCGGAGCCGGATGCAATTCCCTGGTTGCTCTTACAGGCCACCGGTCATACGGGATCGGGCGCCTTGAGCAGCGTAACCACAATTCAGCGCGTCCATACCATGGGAGGACAGCCTCCCACGATAAGCGGCTGTGATCAGTCCTCACAGGGCAAAGAAGTGAAGAGCCAGTATTCGGCCGACTACTATTTCTACGCGCCCGGGAAGTAAGGGTCGATTGTCACGTGCGGATGCGGGCGGTTAGGCGTCAAAGCCGGAGCCACTTATGGCACCAAGACTTAATCGTACAAGGTCAAGTTCATGCAGGCTAACGTAACGCTCTCGGGACATCTTGGAAAATAACGCTAAGCAAAACTAAAAAACCGTTGCAGAACCGAGCAGTCCTTTGCTAAAAAGGTTCTGGGTTTTCGTAAAGGGGGCAACTTGCCTGAAATCCTTGGAAAAGCGACAGCCACGGCTGGTACTACTCCTACTCACACAGTTGAGTTGAATGTGAGTAGCGAGGCCGAAGCCGAACAGACTAACTCCATTGAAGTGCCTTGGACATTTAGCACACCACTGGCGGGCAACCCTGAACTCACAAAATTTACTGGAACGATTTCAGTCCCTCAGCTAGGAACCATTCTGGATAACTTAAGTGATACGCCGCCACCAATAACCGCATTGCATGCGCCAGTATTACCTGCTTTAACAAATGCGATACCTCTAGCCACCTGCTTAGCAGTATGTATCGGAGGAGCGGTCACTGGTCCAATTCTTGATTGCATTTGGCAGCATCGCAAGAGCAAGAACGCAATCAAGGCAATTTTGGATTGTCTCAAGAGCAAAGGCTTTTCAATGGCTGCGCGTGTTCTCCCCTGTGCCATCGACTGTGTTCATAAGCACCCGATACATTGACTTCCCATTTCTGCCTGAGCTGTTGGACGTAACAGAATCGAAATGAATGCCCGGCAAGATCATTTATTTAGGCATACTTGATCGTCGCCAAAGGAAGAGTACTGAAGCTGCCACAGCACTGCTACAAATCCCTGATCCAAAGATAATCAACCGAGTGGCTGTGCTAGGCCCAGAACGTCCGTCTAGCCTCTGTTGGTTTAAAATGTTACGACCAACTAAGGAGATATCTGAATGAACCGATTTTTCAAGATTGCAAGAAGTAAGCAGACCCGAGTGAACCTGCGGCTGGCGTTTTTCCTGCTCGCCGTTGTCACCGTGGGCGTGGCTACAGCCGACCAACCGCTCACTCAGCCAGACCGCGACAAAGCCATTGCCGAGCTTCAGGGCTCGCGGCAAATGTTTCTCGATGCCACGAAGGGGCTTTCGCCCGCGCAATGGAATTTTAAGGCCGCGCCGGAGCGCTGGTCGATCGCCGAATGCGCCGAGCACATTGCCCTCAGCGAAGATTTCATCTTCGGAGTTGTCACCAATCAGGTCCTGAAGACTCCCCTGGCCCCCGAGAAGCGTGACGCGGTCAAGGGAAAGGACGAATTCGTCCTCAAGGCCATGCAGGACCGTAGCCACAAAGCCACCGCGCCCGAGCCAATTGACCCGGCCAAACGCCCGATGCCGGCCGACGCTTCCGTGAAGCAATTCCTGGCCAGCCGCGCGCACACCATCGACTATATAAAGACAACGCAGGACGACCTGCGCGACCATTTCTTTGACCACCCCGTTCCGGTGATTGGCACGCTGGACGGCTATCAGTGGATTCTGCTCATCTCCGGCCACTCGCGCCGCCACACTCTCCAGATTCTCGAAGTAAAGGCCGATCCGAACTTCCCCAAGAATTGATTGCCGTTTGAGGTTCGTAACGAGTCAGGGCCGCTGAACAGCGGCCCTGTTTCTTTGGGCGTTGGCAATCGCCGGCTCTCTATTCTTCGTCTTCCGCTTCTTCCGGTCCCGCGCCTGGGCGTCCGGGTGTTGGCGGCTTGAATTCAAACTCATGCGGCGGCTCCGCGCCCATCAGATAGCGCGCGAAGTAATCCCAGCGTTTCCGCACCATGTAAGGCTCAGCGGCGTAGCCATGATGGCGATTGGGCAGCAGCAGCAGATCAAAGTCTTTGTTGGCTTTGATCAGTTCGTTGACCACCAGCAGCGTGTTGTATGGGGGCACGTTGTCATCCATGGTGCCGTGCGCCAGGAGCAGATGTCCTTTCAGGTTCTTGGCCAGGTTCTGATTGGCCTGGTCGTCATAGTTGCTGGTGCCGTCCGCCTTGCGCTCAAGCAGACCTTGATAGCGCTCTCCCCAATCGTCTTCATACTCACGGTTGTCGTGGTTGCCAGATTCGGAGATACCAACCTTAAAGAAGTCGGGATAGCGGAACATGGCATCGGCGGTTGCGTACCCGCCGCCGGAGTGGCCCCAGATACCGGCTTTATCGATGTCGATCCATTTGTTCTGCTGCGCCAGTTGCTTCATGCCCGCGACCTGATCGGGCAGCGTATTGTCTCCCATGTTGCCGAAATAGAAATCATGAAATTTCTTGGAACGCTGGGGATTGCCCATGCCTTCAATCTCCACCACGATGAACCCCAGTTCGGCCAGCGCCTGTGCGTCGCCGCGCGCGGAAGCAAAACTCCAGCTGCCCACGCTTCCTCCCTGCGGCCCGGGATAGATCTGGTTGATGATCGGATACTTTTTTTCAGGATCGAGGTTCGTGGGCTTGAACATCAGACCGTAGAGGTCCGTAGAGCCATCGCGGGCTTTCACCGTGATGGGGACAGGAGGTTTCCAGCCCGCGGCTTGCAGTGCGGAGACGTCGGCCTTCTCCACCGTGGCTATCAGCTTTCCGGCAGAATCACGCAGCACCGTTACCGGAGGCGCGTCAGGCTGGGAGTAAGTGTCCGTGAAGTATTTTTTCGACGGCGAGAATTCCACCACATGATTGCCCTCTTCCGGCGTGAGCAGCGTGAGGTCTTTGCCATCAAGTCCCACGCGGTAGAGATGCTCGAAGTAAGGGTTGCCTTTTTCGCGTCCCGATGCCATGAAGTAAACAATGCGCGCTTTTTCGTCCACGTGCACCAACTGCAGCACGCCCCAATCGCCGCTGGTGATCCTGTTCTTCAGCTTGCCGGTGGCAAAGTCATAAAGGTAGAGATGGCCCCAGCCATCGCGCTCAGAAAACCAGATCGCCTCATTGCTGCCGGCCAGATAGTGCCAGTTGGCGCGGCCCTGCCCCGATTCATATTGCGTAGCAACTTTTTCTTCCAGCACATCGCGCACGACCCCGGTGGTGGCGTCGGTTACGCGAAGATTGGCTTGCTTGTGATCGCGCGAACTGGAAACAAAGACCAGGCTGGCGGAATCCGGGGCCCACTGCACATCGGCCCAGTCCGTGCCCCGGCAGACAATGTGATCGCAGAAAGTGGAGCGGTGCTGGTCCGGAGGCATCTGCATCCGGACGACCTTGGCCGCATCCACGTCGATGATCACGCGCTCGATCATGGTGACGTCAGCGTCGCCGGGCAACGGATACTTCCATGCCATCAAAGTAGGATGTCCAACCTTGGTCTCGACCAGATACATATCGCCCACCTTGCGCTGGTCCTGCTGGAAGGTGGCAATCTTTTTGGAGTCAGGCGACCATATCAGGACCGCGTTCTCACTCTGGACCCAGCCGGCGTTGTCCGTGGCGTAGCCGTAGTCCTTCACGCCGTTGGTGGTGAGCTGCGTCTCTTTTCCGCTGGTAACGTCCTTGACCCACAGGTTGTAGTTACGTAGAAAAGCCGCGCGCTTTTTGTCCGGGGACAATACTTGTTCGCGCCCGGGCCGGCCGCGACCGCCGGGGGCCTGGGCGCCCGTAGCCGCGTTCGCGTCCGCTTTTTCCTCTGTGCATGCGTTGCCTCTCAGATCACAGGTCCAGCGCCTGGGCCCGGCGTTGAAGGAGATCGATTGCCCATCCGCGGAGTACTCAAACACCATGAAGGGCAGATGCGCTTTGTCATATTTTCTGCCCGCAGCTTTGGAGATGGCGGCGGCGATCAACTCATGATCGAACGCGGGTTCGCCCTTGGCCTTCGCGGGATCGAACACCACGAAAGAACTGCCATCGGCCGCGGTGTTGCGATACCAGAAGCGCCCGTCGGGGAGCCATGCCGGACGTACGCTGTGGTACACCAGAGGATTGGTGTTGTACCCCATGAATTTTTCGGCGTGCGTATAGTCAGCAGCGGTAAGAGCACTCTTCTGGCCGAAAGCGATAACCGACGTAAGACAGCACAAGATCACGAGCATGAACTTCCCGAACGACGACAATCGCAATGGCATAGTGTGTCCTTATATAGCTGTGAGTTTGAAAATCCGGGCTGACAGATTATATAGGCTCAGGGGGGTTCCTGGCCTTGTCCCGTCTGCGCTGGCGCAGGGCCCGGATGCGGGCGCCGATGCCACGATAAGATTCGCCTGGGTGGTTTTTTCTTACTGACCGTCGGACAAAGCGTTAGACAGGAAATGATGACAGGTAGAGAAGATCAAAAGATCGTGTAGCGATACTATTCCCGCATCTCGATATAAGGGAGTTTCCAGAATTAGAGACGCGGTAAACATCCCGTTTATCGGACACGCTGCCGCGTCTTCTCGATAATCTCACTTCAACGGTTGCAGCCGCTTCTTGTTGACAACGGCAAGTTCCTTCCGCAACCGCTCATATTCTTTTTCCTGCTTCTTTGTCCGCTTATGCCCTTCGTAAGCGAGGTTTCTTGTTTCCAGTGGATCGGTTTCCAGATCGTACATCTCCCACTGGTAGGGGCCGCCGGAACGACTTGCGTCATAATACTTGGCCAGTTTGTAACGCTCTTCGCGGATGCTGATGATGTGGTTCAGCGGCCCCGGGTAGGGCCCCTGGGGCTGGCCGGACTGGTAATCGTCGTAGGTGAAGACAATATATTTCTGCGGCGGCCTGGCGGTGGGATTGAGCACGATCTGCGAATAGTCCACGCCCTCCCAATCCGTTCGCGCCGACTTCGGCACATCGAAGAGATTCGCCAACGTGGGTAGAAAATCGACATGCGACACCATCGCCTGCGAGGCCTTGGGCCTGGGATAGAGCTTTGGGTTGGAATAGATGAGCGGCACCCGCAGCGACTCTTCATAGAAGTTGAAATTTTTCTGACGCAACCCGCCGTGGGCCAGTCCCATCTCGCCGTGGTCGGAAGTGCGGATCACGAGCGTGTTCTCCCGCAGTCCCTGTTTCTCCAGGGCATCGAGCACCTGCACCAGGTAGTTGTCCGCGAGCTTCATCAGGTTACCGTAGAAATTGATGTAGTCGAGCTTCTGCTGTTTTGTAGCCAGAGCGCCCATTCCTGCAGCGGACAAAGCCAGGAACTCCTTCTGCACAGTAGGTTTGGTGGAGAGATCTTCATTGACTGTTGCCGGCAGCTTGATGTCACCCTGTACCCACTTCCGGTTGTAGCCGTTGTCAAAAGCGGTGGTCGGATAGGCAAGGACATCGTGCGGGTTGACCAGCGACACCACCAGGAAAAATGGCTGTTGCTTCGCAGCCGTGGACCTCAGGTAGGCAAGGACTCCTTCTTTTCCGGCTTCCATCGGGCCATTGTCGTCCATGAAGCGGCCGTCGTTGTCCGCGTCACCACCGCCGAATTCAGATGGGGACTGGTTCGCGCCGGCATCGGGCGGGTTCCAGCGCTGGAAACCGTACTTGTCGACATCCTCGGGGACCCACGTCCCGTCCTTGTTGGCCGGCTTGGTCACGTGAAACTTTCCTTTGTAGGGCGTCGTATAACCCACGGACGTCATCACCGTTGCCAGGTTGAGAAACTTGCGCGGCATTTCCTGCTGCGGATATTGGTCGTCGGGCATGCTCTGTTCGAGCGTCCACTTCACACCGTGTTGCGCGGGGAAATATCCGGTCATAAGCGTGGCGCGGCTGGGCGAACACATACATGTATTGCAGAACGCTCGCGGAAAGGTAAGCCCATGACGCATCAGACGCTCGTCGCCGGGCAGGTTCTTTCTGGCCCAGCCTCTGGGAAAATGCTGGATGGCTCGTTGCTGGTCGGTGAGAAAAACAAGGACATTCATGCCCTTGAGATTGCGCTTACTGGACATAGCGGGTGGTCCTTCCTGCTTGCATGGCACGGAGATTGATGGGCCATCAGAAAGCCAGAGGATTTTAGCATTCAGTTAGAGTCGGATAGACAAAATACTCAATCTGTTCGCAGGGGATCTATCGGCGCAGGCCTTAGCTGCCACCAATCTCGACAACCTGCCCTGGCTGAATCAACCTCAGGGCTTCCGCGCACGCCGGGAAGTGCGGACTGAGATCGGCAAGACGGCTGGAGCGGCCGCGCACAATCACAATGGCGATGTTGCGTCCGGTCATATTTTGTTGATACTGAATTCCTCTGTCAATGGTAACCAATGCATCGAACATGGCGTCGGCCAGGGCCAGCAGTTTGCCGTTCTCGATGCCCGACCATCCCGCATCCTGTGCTGTACGACACTCGTGGCCGTGTGTAACCAAAAAAGCTTTCAATTGTTTTGGGGTGCACTCGTCCAACAGTACCTTCATGGAAGTTGTGCAACCAGGCTCAATCGCGCCTCTTCGAGCGCCGCAACTGCGACTTCCCGCGTGATGCTGGGATACTGCTCAAGAAATTCGCTGAGAGAGTCTCCACCCTCGAGATAGTCAGTCAAAATCTTGAACGGGATTCGGGTCCCGCGAAAAACTGGTTCCCCATTCAGAATTCCTGGGTTCTTGACAATGACCTTCTCCATAATTTCCTCCCGCTGCGTCCGATGTCTATCTTAAACCCTGTGCCACGCCTGATAATAGCCCGGCACGTTTCCGCAGCGCGGCAGCGCGCTGGGAAACAAGTGCCGGGCCAGCATAAATAAATGGGGGACCGTTTCCAGTCCCCCATCGACAAAGTAATTGCCGTATCTGCTTACTGCACCGGGTTACCGTCCGCGTCGACCTTGTGGACTTCGCCCAGGTTCAGTTCACGGATGCCTGCTTCCACCTTGCTCATATCTCCCACCACCACCCAGATGAGGTGGTCCGGCAGAATCGCTTTCTTGGCCAGATCATTGGCGGAGTCGCGCGTGATTGCCAGGACCTTCTGCGTGAAGGTGTTGTAGTAGTCTTCGGGCAGGTCATACTGAAGGATGGTGCTGTACGCGCCGGAGAGTTGGCCTACGGTCTCAAACGTTCCCGGCAATCCGAGCGTATCGTTGTTCTGCGCGTCCTTCAGTTCTTCCGCTGTGATGGACTTCCCTTCCGCGATTTTGTGGTATTCCTTGACCAGTTCAGCCAGGGATTCCTTGGTCTTGTCCGTCTGCACCGGAGAGAGGCTCAGGAACGGGCGCTGGCCGCGCGCAGACGGCACAGTGCTGAACACGCCGTATGACCAGTGCTTGTCCTCGCGCAGGTTCATGTTGATGCGTGAGCTGAACGTTCCGCCAAAAATCTCATTCACCACCTGCAGGGGAATGGAGTCCGGATCATTGCGCGGCGGCGCCAGTTGCGCGGCAAAGATATTGCTCTGCCCCGAGCCCGGACGGTCAATCAGATAGACCACGTTCTTTTCCGGTTGCTGGACCTGGGGTACGGTTTTCTTAGGAACGTCACCCTGCTTCCACGCGGCAAAGAGCTTTTCCAGTTTCGGTTTGATCTCCGCCAGAGTGGTGTCTCCCACAACCAGCAGCGTGGAGTTGTTGGGTTTGAACCAGGTGTCATGGAACTTGGCCAGGTCAGCGCGCGTCATCTTGCCCACGCTGGCCTCAGTGCCTGTGCCGGTGAAAGGCAAAGAATAAGGATGTCCCTTGCCGTAGAGCAGTTGCGGCACAACGCGTAATGCCATCGATTGGGGCTGGACTTTTTCGCGCCGGATCCCAGCGATGCGATCTTTCTGCAGGCGTTCAAATTCTTTCTGTGGGAACGCCGGATGCAGAATAAGGTCGCTGTAAATATCGAGCGCCTTGTCCATGGTGAGCTTGAGCGTGTTCAGGCTGACGATGGACCAATCCAGGTTGGTTCCCGCGTTGAAATTAGCGCTGAGAGATTCAAGTTCTTCGCCAATCTTCAGCGAATCGCGCGCTGGCGTGCCTTCTTCCAGCATGCGCTGGGAAAAGCTGGCCGTGCCCGGCGCGCTGGCAGGATCGGCCGCATATCCGCTGTCCACTAACAGCGAGAAGTTCACCACCGGCGCGGTGTGGCGCTCCGCCAGAACTACCTTCAGTCCGTTGGAGAGCGTGACCCTTTGCATGGTGGGAAGGCTGAGCGACATAGGAGAACCGCCAGCAGGTTCCTTGGAGCGATCGAGCTTGGCATCGGCCTTGAGGGTGGTGGGATACGGATGGACTTCCAGGATGTAGTCGCCGTCCGTGAGCCAGTCATTCGCGGCCCTCTTCACGCTTGCGGGCGTGGCCGCCAGGATCCACTTGAGGCCGTCCTTGTAGCAGTCAGGGTTGCCGGTATACGTCTGGCAACGGGCCAGCAGGTCGCTCTTGCCGCCGAAGCCGCCGATACGCTCAACAATGCGGGCGTAGGTACCCATGATCTGCGTCTTCGCAAGCTGCAACTCGGCTTCCGTCGGGCCGTTCTTCAGAAAGTTCTTCAATTCCTCGTCCGCGGCCTTTTCCAGTTTCTTCAGGTCTTCACCGGGCTTGGCGGTGAGTGTGAAATCAAACGTGCCGCCGATTTCGTTGGTGTCGTCAGAGGAGGTAGCGCTGGTTGCGATCTGGTCTTTATAAACCAGCCGCTTGTACAGACGTGACGTTTTGCCGCGCCCTAGCACCGCCGCCACCAGATCAAGCTGTGCTTCTTCAGGCGAGCCATATTGCGGCACGTTCCATACGCGATAAAGCCGGGCCTGGGGCACGCGGTCCTGGACCCAGCCGCGGTGCGTTCCCGTGCGCTTGGCCACCCACGCCTCATGCTTGGCGATGGGCGGGCCGGCGGGGATCTCGCCGTAATACTTTTCAACCTTCTGCCGCGCCACTTCCGGCGTGATGTCACCGGCAATCACCACCGTGACATTGTTCGGACCATAGTAGGTCTTGAACCACTCCTGCACGTCGCTCATGGATGCGGCGTCAAGGTCTTTCATCGACCCAATGACCGTCCACGAATAAGGATGGCCGGGCGGGTAACTGTTCTCCGTGAGCAGTTCTTCCGTCACTCCATACGGCTGATTTTCTCCCTGGCGCTTTTCGTTCTGCACCACGCCGCGCTGCAGATCAAGTTTTTTCTGGTCGAGCACACCCAGCAGATGACCCATGCGGTCGCTCTCGGCAAAGAGCACGTAGTCGAGCATGGAGGTGGGCACGTTTTCAAAGTAGTTCGTGCGGTCGTTATTGGTGGTGCCATTCAGATTGGTGGCCCCAATACGCTCCATGGAATTGATATAGGTGTGATTGAAGTTCTCACTGCCGCTGAACATCAGGTGCTCAAACAGATGGGCGAAACCGGTCTTGCCTGGTTTCTCATTCTTTGAGCCCACGTGGTACCAGGTGTTCACCGCCACGATAGGGGCCTTGTGGTCTTCATGCACCAGCACGGTCAGGCCGTTGTTAAGTACGAATTTGGTGTACTTGATGTCGGGAACCGGAATGTTGACGCTGGCTGCCTCCGCCGCATGCGGCTTTGGCTTCGCCGCTGGCTTGGCCTGGCCCGGCAAAGATACCGCACTCAAGAAAGACAACGCGACAACCGTAAACAGAGTAGTACCACGATGCATAAACTTGTTTCTCAAAGCTTTCCTCCACATGAAAAATCAAAATCCTGAATTTGCGTCAAAAACCTCTTTTCGACTTTTGCCGTCACAAAAAAAGGGCTTTGACACCAGCTCAGTCCCGGCAGCTTACCTCATTACCCGATACATCCAGTCATGCGAGCTTCTACGGAGAATTGTTTGGGGCCTTGGGGTCGGGGAAGATGATATCAGGCCAGGGCCGCTTCACCAATGCCAGCAGCTCTTACCTTACTGGGTTGAGGGCACGGCGCAAAAAAGCCCATGGTTAGACGAACAAGAAGCAGAAAGGTCACCAGCGCTACAAAGCCCCAAAAAATCGCGAAATACAGGGCGTCTGCAACAGGGCTGCGCGCTAGCGCCAGTTCCTTTCCGCGCCTGTCAGGATGCCGGCAAACACTTCGACGCCGTCCCACAGGTTCTGCAACCGCAGGTTCTCATTTGCCGCATGCTGGTTATTGTCATGGTTGGCAATCGGCACTCCGATGACCGGCGTCTTGAGCAGGTCCGTAAACAAATACATCGGGACGCTTCCACCCAGCAGCGGCATCTTCACAACTGGCCCGCCCAGCGTTTGCTCCACGGCGGTGATGATTGGGCGCACCGCTGGATCGTCCATGGAAGTACGCGAGGCGATGTAGCCTGCTCCCCAATTCAGCTTGACGACTTTGGCGTGCTGGCGGCGTGTCTCGATGTCGGGCGCCTGGCGAACAATATAGAACCCTTGTTGCGTGATGAAGTGCTCCACTTGCTCGCGGACTTTCTCCGGCCGTTGGCCCGGCACCAAGCGGAAATCGAGGGACGCTTTCGCGACCGTGGCGATGGCATTCTGTGCTTTCTCCTCCACATGTCCGGCCTCAAGGCCACGGATATTCAGCGAAGGCTGCGTGATGGCGACAGGCGAAGCCGCGCCGTTGCTCTCCGTCCAGGCCAGGCCCAGTTCCTGCTTGAGTTGCGTGTCCACGTCCGGCATCTGCGCAAGCGCCTGGCGTTCCAGGGCAGTCAGTGGACGTACGTCGTCATAAAAACCGGGAATCAGAATGTGCGAGTTGGAATCCCTCATGCGCGACAGCAGATCAACCAGCAGGGCCGCGGGGTTCGGGGCCCAGTTGCCATAGTGGCCGTCATGCAGAACGCGCGCAGGACCGTAGACCGCGATCTCAAGATCGGTCACTCCACGCGCGCCAAAGAAGACCTGCATGCGACGCGTCTGGTTTACCGGACCGTCGCTCAGAATCCAGGTGTCACCTTTCAGCAGCTCGGCATTCTGGCGCATGATGGCTTCAAGATGCGGAGAACCAGCTTCTTCTTCGCCTTCGAAGAATACCTTCAGGTTCACCCCAAGTGGCACTTTGGCCGCGCGCAGGGCATCAATCGCTGTGAGCAACGCCTGTATGGGCGCTTTGTCGTCACTGGCTGACCGCGCGTAGATACGCCACTCCGGATTGAACGGAGGCAGCAGAGAATCGAGCGGCACAGCGTTGCCGGCGCTCTCGACCAACCCCGTACGCAATACCGGCTCCCATGGACTGCTGGCCCACTGCGTCTTGTCCACTGGCTGGCCGTCATAGTGCGCATACCAGAGCAATGTGTGTTTTGCTCCCGGGGCGGGCAGTTCACCAAAGATCGCGGGAGGGCTCCCAGGAACGCTGAGCAGGCGCGTCTCGAACCCGCGCGCCTGGAGCAAAGCCGAAATGCGATCAGCATTCAAACGGATGTTCGCGGTGTCGCTGGCAAGGTTTGGCAACGATAGCAATTCGCCATAGTTGCGCAGAATCTCGGCTTCATGATGATGCCGGTATTCACGCACGGCCGTGCGTACCGCTTCGGGAGAGCTATCCTGGGCCGCCGCAAATCCGGAAATGCCCCACACAACCACCCACACTTTTAAAAACAATTTTTGCCTAAGCATGGTGGTAATGATACTGCTTCAGGGCGTTGATTGGCCGCTGACGACGTCAGGCGTGAAGAGCCTTTTTTAACGCTGCCTGCCCGAATGGCGGATGCGCCTGCCTCTGTCCTTCCTGCATAGTCAATCCAGCACGATTCGAAATGGAGTGATTCATGACGGAAAATATCTGGGCAGCATTGTCGAACCAACTTGCGGAAGCGTCGGCCAGCGTGGGACAAAGCGTGGTGGCAGTCCACGGCGGCAGGCATGTTTCCAGCGGAATCATATTCACCAAAGACTCAGTCATTGCGACGAACCACGCGTTGCGGCGCGATGAAGACATCACGGTCGTGATCGCGCCGGGGACAAGCGTACCCGCACGTGTTGCCGGACGCGATCCCGGCACCGACCTCGCTCTGCTGCGCTTGCAACAGCCGGCGACTGTCGCGCCGCCGCGATGGGGCGACGCATCCAAACTCAGGGTCGGAGAACTTGTGCTGGCTTTGGCACGAACTCGGCGAGGAAATATCGTGGCCAGTTCCGGAATTCTCTCCGGCCTTATCAACGGCGGATGGCGGACGTGGCGCGGCGGTGAAATCGACCAGTTCATTCGCCCCGATCTGGTCCTCTATCGCGGCTTCTCCGGGGGCCCACTAGTGAGCGCACAAGGAGAAGTTCTGGGACTCAACACCGCGGGTCTTCACAGTTCCGGCATCACGGTTCCCGCATCGACCGTGAACCGCGTGGCAGCGGAGCTCCTGGAAAAAGGACGCATTGAACGGCCGTACCTTGGTCTGGGCATGCAGGCTGTCGCATTGCAGGAATCGTTGCGCGGCAAGCTGAATCTAAAGAACAGCGCGGGACTTCTGGTTGTGCACGTGGAACCGGACGGTCCGGCGGACCGCGCCGGCATGCTGCTCGGCGATGTCCTCATCGAATTGGAAGGCAAACCGGTGACCGACACCAGCGAAGTGCAGAATGTTTTGCGCTCCGCGAAGGCCGGCTCCGTGGTCCAGGCAGGTTTGATTCGCGCAGGCGCGTTGGTGACTGTCCGGATCACGCTTGCGGCGCGTCCATAATTTTGTTCCGGCAGAAGGTGCCGCAATCGTTAGCGATGCTCACAATCCGCTCCGCATCTCATTGATTGCGGCCTCATCTGCGCGGCGCGAGCAACTGGCAGGGCTCGCGGCCACTATCTCTGCCGTGAAGCTGACGGTCAACTCAGGTATCTCGCTGGAGCGCACCGTCACCAGCGGAGCCGATGTTGTGCTGGCCGATGTTGATACACCCGAGTTTGCCTCTGCAATCATTCGCCTGGCCAGGGACCTGCCTGAGGGAACCGGCATGGTGCTGCTGGTGGACAACCCAGCGCCTCGCTGGGCCCGCAACGCCATCCGCAGCGGAGTAAATGCCATTCTCTCCCGTGAGATTACGACGGAAGAGCTTCGCTTGGCCCTGCAGGCCGCCGAAGCGAACCTGGTGTTGCTGCATCCAGTCGCCGCCCTCGGGCTATTTCCCTCTGACTTCAACAGCGCGCAGAATCTTGATGAACCAGTCGAGCAGCTGACCGAACGCGAGCGCGAGGTGCTTCGGCTGATCAGTGACGGCCTGGGCAACAGAGAGATCGCGCAAAGGCTTAAAATCTCGGGTCATACCGCCAAATTCCACGTCAGCTCAATCCTTAGCAAATTGGGCGCAGCCAGCCGCGCGGAAGCGGTGAGCCATGGGATAAGGCGTGGCTTGATCACCATTTGAAAGGGAGATGGCTTGATGTTGCTGTGGCAAAACAAACCGCGTCACTCGCGTATACTTGGAACGTCCCCCATCAGCTAACCCAAGGAACAGCAGGCTCCACGCGACATGGAATATCGCGAGATCAAACCAAACGCCGCCGCCGGCAGATTCATCAAGTGCTACTGGATGCTGGAAGACGATTCTCCACGCGGTGCCCGCAGAGACGCACAGATCGACGTCCAGAGAATCATTCCCGACGGCCGCACCGAACTCATCTTCAACCTGGGGCGCCCTTTCGCCAGTGATCAGGACGGCGCGTGGAAAGCCCAGCCACAGAATTTCATTGCCGGGCAGATTACCGGCCCGCTGCTGCTGCGATCTGAGGGGCCAACCAGGATATTGGGCATTCGGTTTCATCCCCACGGAGCAGTGCGGGTGTTGGGTATGCCGGTCCGCGAATTGACGGACTCGGCGGTACCGCTCGACAGCATCTCACTTCGTTTGCACCGGCGGTTTACCCGGCTCGGTGACCTCAGTCCGCTACAGGGCCTTGCCGAACTGGACGCTATCGTCAACGAGTGCACGCGCGACCATGATGATGCCGACGAAGACATCCTGGTTTCCGCCGCGGTGGCAGCGTTCGAACGCACCAGTGGATTGATAAGCATTGAAGATGTGGCCCATCATGTGGGGTTAAGCCAGCGCCAGTTGCAGAGGCGCTTCCTGGACGCGGTGGGGATCCTGCCCAAACTCTTTTGCCGCATGCAGAGGTTCCAGCAGGTCTTTCGCGCCATGGAGTCCCCGCACGTGGACTGGGTGGACGCCGCGGTGGATTGCGGATACTACGACCAGGCACATTTGATTCGCGACTTCCGCGAGTTCTCCGGCAAGACTCCCACGACCCTTCTGGCGGAAGAAATCGACCTTTCGCGAAAGTTCTTCCAGTACCACGGCATGTCGCATTTTTCCAAGACCGCGACCGGCAGCTCCCTGTAAGCTCCGGATGAATTTCAGTTCCAGGAGGATACCGATGTCGAGGATACTGAAGTCGAAGATACTGAAGTCAATGAAGTCAATGAAACCAGCCGTGATCATGGCCATTGTTACCGTTGCTGTTTCCACCGTCGTAATCGCCGCCCACTCCAATGCTGCCGCCGAAATGAAGTCCGGAGCCGGGCAAGGTTCTCTGCAGGAACAAATCGTCGCCCAGGAGCGCAAAGAGTTGGACGCCATCAAGAGCGGCGACATGACGACGTTTGCCACCCTGATCGCCGAAGAGGCCGTCTTTGTTGAAGCGCACGGTACCGCCGGCAAAGCTGAGATAGTGAAAAATACCGCCAACTTCAAGCTGCTGGAATACACGATGGAGGATGTTAAGTTCGTACCGGTTTCAGCAAAGTCCGGCGTGGTGGCTTATAAGCTGGTACAGAAAGTCTCTTCCCATGGCCAGGAATTCACGAGCCAGGCTTACGCTTCGGCTTTATGGGTCGAGCGAGGTGGCAAATGGGTGTGTCTCTTCAGCCAGGAGAGCGCGGCGAAATAAAGCCGCGGGTTACGCGCCCATGAGCGCGGGTGGTCCTATGCTACTGGTTGGTGCAGGCTCAGTTTTCCAGGTCCGCTAATTGGCAAATAAATCCCCATCCACCGCCCAGTTCGCTGACCGCCAGCACCAGCTCATTGCTGCCTTTTTTCAGCGGAAGATAGACAGCGTCATTTTCCGGGTTCACGATGCCAAGGAAGCCGGGGTCGCGGAAACCCTGGGCGCTTCGGCCACGGTAGAGAATTTTGCCGTTCAGGAAGACGCTCACATCGTCGCTATAGCCGATGTGGAGTTTCTTCACCTGGTCGCGGTCGGACGCGATGCTGGTCCGCGCATATACCACCTTCATTCCCGGTTGCGGCTCCAGGCGCCTGGAAAAGTCTCCCTGAAACGTGACCCTTGGATGCGGGGCCTCACGATAGCGATAGATGACTACAAAGCCCGGTGGCTCCGCTTCCACGTCCTCCCAATGGATGGCATCGCTCTCGGAAGGCGGAAGCGGACGCTCCAGATTGCGTGCGAGCGCATCGTAGGAAGGCGACAGGCTCCACTTGGTCAGAGTGTTCGGCGGCATTGGCGGCAGGCGACGTTCCCACGCCGCATCGGGTGTGGTCCGTACTTCGAAATTTGAGAAATAGGTTGCGCCGGTCAGAACATACAGCGCTACCTGGCCTTTCTGAACACCGCTCTTCAGATCGTTCATCACCAGCGCGGGGTTCTCCATGTCTTTGACATAGAGCTTGGCCTGCGCGCCTGTCACCGCCAGGCGCAGATGAAACCAGGCATCTTTCGGGATATCGACGGCGGCAGTGAATCCGGGTCCATTGTAGATTTGCCAGTTGCGGCCCGTGTTCAGGACCGGCGTGTACTGCATGGCGTCAGGAGCACCGGACTTGTGCTGGCGAAGATAAACCTCTTCATAGTTTGCGCCACTGTTGTCGATGCGAAAGTCAAAACCGAAAAATCCGCGCCTCGCAGGGGTGGCAACATCAACGTCGAGAACGCCGTCGCGCATTTCAAAGTCTTTCAAGATCGCCGCTCCAGCGTCGATCGAGAGGCACTTGCGGCCTTGATATTCGGCTACCTTGACCTGGCCTTGCAGGTCCCAGCGGGGAGAGTCCGCGGGAACGGAGAGCGCGGGCAATTGGGAATGGGCCGGGGACTCAACGATAAACGACCCAAAGAAAAGCGCAAGAGCATAAAAAACGAGACGGCGAAGCATAGCTTGCCTCCATAAGTGAACGGTGATTCCGGCACTGCATCTTGGAAGCCCTTCACCGCCAAGTGGCCAGCTCTGATGAGCTTAGACGTGCGTAGTCACGAACGGTAATCACGAAACCGAGTCTGCGCACATCGGACAGTAGAAATATGGGCTGTTGGAGTAGCTCAATGCCTGCGGCTACACCATGACAGGCAGAGTGATTGGGTTCTACAACAACGCGAGTATCCACTCACTCTGTGCGGATTGCTTGGCGGTCTTGCCTCGCGCGTCGCGATCTTGCCGGTCCGCGCCGGCTTTGAGCAGGATCTCAATGATCTCTTTTTGCAGGGCCTTCGACTCCGGCGATCCCGTGCCGCCTCTGCCGGTATTTTGCACGGCAAGGTGCAAGGGCGTTGATCCGCTTTTGTTTTTGAGTCGGACGTCAGCGCCGTTGCGCAACAGCGCATTCACGGCACTCGAACATCGTTGACGCACGGCCCTGTGCAAAGGAGCAACACCGCTCTTATCGAGCGCATTTGGGTTGGCCCCTTTTTTGATCAAAAAAGCGATTATTTCGACCTGCGCCTGAGGATTCCAAATGCGAGACGCAGGTGATCCATCCGCCGCATAGTGCAAAGGTTCAGCTCCGCGCCGGTTTCGGGCGCCGATGTCCGCTCCCTTCCTGATAAGCTCGCGCGCAAATTCGATCCGGTAGCCGGCCGCCGCGGCATGCAAGGGCGTATCGCCGGCATAAAGATAATGCGGGAACTCTGCCAGGGAAAAAATGGTAGGTCCCTGGCGCGAAGCGCCAACAGCAAGGCCTTCACGAGCGAGCAAGGGTGACGTTTCAAGCAGCCTCGCTACCTCGGGCGCATCATCGTGGATGATCGCCCGGACCAGGGACACCACGCCAGTGTTTTCTTGCGGTTGGTGATTTGTTCTCTTCGGCATTTACGAGAGCATTATAGTCGGCGCGGTAGCCACCTCAGTTATGCTTGGCCTCTTTCACCACAAGGGTACGTGTCTGGCCCAGCGCACGGTTGAGAGATGCTTTGGGGATCGAAGTCACCAAAGGTCGTAGCAGCCATCCCAGGCCGATCGGCATGTCGCGCGTGAGGGAGACAGCTTCAACCTGAAGGTAAACGCCTCCATCTTTTTCCTGAAACCGCCAATAGGTGTTGAGACGCCAAAGATAACCGTGGCCGGCGCCAACAGGATTCTCCTCCCCCTCCGGCTTGCTTGCATCTTTGACCTCGGTAATACGCGTACTGATGGAGTTGGAATACATCCTGATAGCGTCCACCTGTCCCCAGTGAATGGCGTATTCGGTGTTGAAGACGACGGTGGTAAATTTTTTCTGATACAGGCGAAGAAAGATCTTGTAGTCGCTCCCCTGATGTTCCAGTGTGCGTGAAGCCATCACGTCCGGCGTGTAAAGCTCGGCGCGACGGTTGTAGTCCTGCACCAGCGGAAGCGTGTTGGCCAGAGTGACTCCGGGAATAAAAACCAGGCCGACCCAATGATGGACCATTCCGTCCGGAATGTCAGAGCCGGCGCCGGGAACTTTGGTCTCAAGCTTCTCCACCAGTATTTCGCCCTGCTTGAGCTCCTGGTAAGAATTCTTGGCTTTTTCCGCAGGCAAGGCATCGATGTAAAGAAACGGCCCATCCGGCCGGAGTTCGTTGGCGAACCTTGCTTCCGTAGCGGCAACATAGCGATCAAAGGCGGCCGTCGTCTTGGGCTTAAGCTCCGCCGCCGAACTGCCGGCGCGCAAGCCAAGAAGACACAGAAGAAAGACAGTAAGATTCCTGATGATGTGGGTTCGTCTCATGAGATATATCAATCGTATCTTATACGATGCAGGATTACCTCCATAGGTCTAATCTGACGTTGCTCATCGTAGACCACCAAAGCTGTAATCCGCTGCCCGCGTCATTTGAGCGGCAAATCGTCCGTGATTTAACATGGTTATTCTCATATGACAAATCCCATCCTGAATCCCTACGCTTCACATTTAGGTAATCAGAACCCGCTGGAAGTGGTCATCGCCACGGCGGGTCGTCTGGACAAGCTGTCCCAAACCCTGGGGCCTGAAGGACTCAAGCGAGCAACAGCTCCGGGCAAGTGGAGCGCCCGAGAAATTCTGTGCCACCTGGCTGATTGCGAAATCGTCTTTGCCTTTCGCCTGCGCCAGGCGCTGGCGGAAGACCATCATGTCATCCAGCCTTTTGACCAGGACAAATGGGCGAGCACTTATGCAGCGTATGATGCCCGCGCGGCGCTCGCGGTTTTTTCTTCCGTCCGCCAGTGGAACCTCGCCCTGTTCCGGACTGTGCCGGCTGCGGCGCTCTCCAAGCCCGTCACTCATCCTGAGCGCGGCGAGATGCCGTTTCAGGCGATCATTGAAACCATGGCCGGTCACGATCTCAACCACTTGAAACAACTGGAAACAATCGCGGCCCGCGTTAAATAATGAAGACGGGTCTCGGCGGGATCGGGCCGGAGTCACCCATCGATACTCGCTTGTTGATCGCTACCTGCCATGAGTAAAAACTCCCACTTGCCGAGTTCCACGTTGAGGCAGGCAAATTTGCGTCGCTATTCGAACCGGATCAATACGATCTCCGGCGTGGTGCCAACGCGCATGGGCGGGCCCCACGTCCCCGCGCCGCTGGATGTATAGAAGAGAAGATTGCCCAGCCGTTTCAGTCCGTAGCTGGCCTGGCCCCATATGCGGGAGACGATCCAGGTATAGGGAAAGAATTGTCCGCCGTGGGTATGGCCGGACAGCGACAGGCCGATTCCTTCTTCTTCGGCAATGGGCAAGCGATTGGGCACATGGGTGAGCAGGATGCTGGCCTGGTCGCGATCCAGGTCAACGCCGCGCAGGATCGAGCGGAAGCGCTGCTCGTTGACCGAGTCGTGATAATGCACGCCGACGATCTGCACACCATCGACGATGACTTTTTCATTGTTCAGGACGCGAATGCCGGATTTCTCCACGGCTTCAATATGCCGGGCATGACCGCCGAAGCCATCGTGGTTTCCGGCGACAAAGTATGTACCCAGCGGCGCTGCAAGTTTCCCCCAGGGCTCGGCCAGTCGATGCAGGTCGGCGGAAGTGCCGTCATACATATCGCCGCCGATGAACACCAGATCGGGCTGAAGCCGCGCCAGCATCCCGACAATGCGGCGCACAAATCCGTAGTTCCTGATATGGCCGAGGTGCGTATCACTCACCAGCGCCGCCACCCGGCCACGCCACGATTCCGGCAGGTTCGGCAGAGTGACGCTGATTTGCGTGACCCGCGTCCATGCGGCGTTGATCATGCCGTAGAGGCTGACGAGAATCGCCATGCCAAAAAGTGTCGCCACGATCGGCCGCCGCTCCCAGTGCAGTCCCAGAACACTCACAGCGCCGGCAACAACCCACGAAGCACACGCGGCCAGCAGAAAGAAACTGAAGACGCCCAGCCAGACGGCGGCAATCTTATAAAACAGCCGGACCAGCACGTTGGAGTAGAAAAAAGCCAGTACCGATGCAGACACAAAACTGATGGACAGCAGCACTACCGCGATTTGCAGAGCGCCGTGCGCAAAGTTGGTCGTTCCCCAGAAGCTGAGCTTTCCCCAGAAGGTGACCCAGGTTTGGTAAACGAACCAGTGAGCTAAAAATAAAATAGATTGAATAACAAGGATAAAAACAGCGATTCGTGTTCGCAATGAACGATTCCTTTTGGAAGACACCCGTTGCTTAAAGGGCCCGCTGGTTAGATGATCGGACATGGAGTTTCGGTTCGGTACTTTCGTAGCAGGACAAACACCGGCGAGGGCGCTGGTGCCACACGGTTTTGAGGGATCACGCCGTCTTCAATCCGCCGCCGCCCGCGCTCCAGGTTTGCCCCACTTCCCCAATTCCCACCGGGCGATGGATTCGGTATGCACTTCATCGGGCCCATCAGCCAGACGAAGAGTGCGCACGCTGGCCCATGCGCCGGACAGGAAAGTATCCTGCGAAACCCCGGCGCCGCCATGTGCCTGTATGGCGCGGTCCAGCACTCTAAGGGTCACGTTTGGCGCTACGACTTTGATCATCGCAATCTCTGACTTCGCTTCCTTGTTTCCGACCGTATCCATCATGGAAGCGGCCTTCAGCGTCAGCAGGCGGAGTTGTTCAATCTCCATGCGCGAATTGGCGATGTCAGCGCGAATGGTGCCTTGCTCCGCAATCGGCTTGCCGAACGCCACACGCGACTGCACGCGCTTGCACATAATTTCCAGAGCGCGCTCGGCCACGCCAATACATCTCATGCAATGGTGAATGCGTCCCGGGCCCAGTCGTCCTTGCGCGATTTCAAATCCGCGACCTTCGCCCAGCAGCATGTTCGTCGCCGGAACGCGCACATTGGTATACGTGACTTCACCGTGCCCGTGCGGAGCATGATCGTAACCAAAGACGGTCAGCATGCGCTCGACCTTCACACCCGGCGCATCCATCGGGACCAGAATCATGGATTGCTGTTTGTGCTTGGGCGCGGAAGGGTCTGTCTTGCCCATGAAGATTGCGATCTTGCAGCGCGGATCGCCTGCTCCGGACGACCACCACTTGCGTCCGTTGATCACGTAGTCCTTGCCGTCGCGGACAATGCTGGCTTCAATGTTCGTGGCGTCCGACGAAGCAACGTCAGGCTCGGTCATGGCAAAACACGACCGGATCTCACCGACGAGTAACGGCTTCAGCCAGCGTTCTTGCTGTTCGGGTGTGCCATAGCGCGCCAGCACTTCCATGTTGCCGGTATCGGGAGCGGAGCAGTTGAAGACCTCCGGCGCCATCACGCTGCGGCCCATGATCTCGCACAGCGGAGCATATTCCAGATTGGTCAGTCCCGCGCCGTTCTCGTTCTCGGGCAGGAACAGGTTCCATAATCCGGCGGCACGAGCTTTAGGCTTGAGCTCTTCAATCACGCGCGTAGGCGACCACCGGCTGCGTTCAATCTCGTCATAGAAGCGCTGCTCGTTGCCGTAGATGTGCTCTTCCATGAAGGCCCCCAACCGCTTCTGGAGGTCTTTTACCTTGTCTGAAAATTCAAAGCGCATCTTTAACTTCTCCTTGCGAATTTCCTTGCGTGCCGATATCGGGCGCCTGATGAGGCCGGGGGCCGATCACGCCCTCTGCAAGGTATCAAAAAATGGCCTTGCACCGCCATGGTGTACCGGACAAGGAAGACTAAGTACAGCTCTCGATGCCCGAACGATCAAGGGAAGTAAAGACCGCTTTGCTCCTGCCGGATATGTATATAATGTCGCCGTTATGCTTACCTTCGCCACTTCTAATAAGACGCACGCATCTCGCCCTGCGACTTTGCTCGCAATTGTGTTCTTCGCGCTCGTGTTTGTACCCGCAGCCAACTGCCAGACGTCTGACGATTTTGTCCACTCTCTGGTGCGGCAAAAGCTGTTCCTCCGTCACGTGGGAGAACAGCAGTACACCAAGGTGAAGAAGGACAAGCTGCGCGGGCTGGCGGGCAATTGCGATCTGGCCGTGCAGATCGAAAAGGCAACCTGGGACCGGGGAAAGGTGCGCATTGAGTTCGCCATCATCGGCATCCCCAGTTTAGGGGGTAAGATGAGCACACAGTGCCACAGTACCGCGGCCCACCAATTGGAGGTTACGGGCTTCGCACGCGATGAACGGACGGACTCGCTCGCAGCTTCCATTGGCGAGATCCTGCAAACCCCCGAACAATACCTTGCGGCCCAGGGTACCCCGTTCAACTTGTCGCCCGGACCAGATGATGAAGTTGCGAGCAAGCCCTGCCCCACGGTTGTTCCAGTCAAATCGTTGTTGACTGTAAATCCAGAATTCAGCGAAGAAGCCCGCAAGGCCAAGCATCAGGGGGATCTGGTGCTCGGTTTTGTCGTAGGGACGGACGGCCGCGCCCACAAGCTGCGGGTACTCCGTGGCCTTGGCCTGGGTCTTGATGAGATGGCCCTCAACACGTTTTCTCTGTGGCGTTTCACACCGGCGCGCCAGCAGGACAAGCCCGTGGCCTGTGAGAGCACGGTCGAGGTGAGCTTCAATTTCTACTGACGAATAAGGTTGGCGCCCTTTCCAAGATGAGAACCCACCAGAAATAAAACGGGCTTGACTCCCGTTCTCCAAGGCTCAAGCCTGTTTCGTATTGGTACATCTGTTTCCGGGAGACCGCCGGAGCTAGATGGGCTTGCTCGCTCCCACCAGTACCGTTGTTCCATCGAACTTCGTCAGGGTAAATCCCTTGAACTTCTCCGGATAGGTTGCGCCCAGCTCATCCAGCAACCGGATCGCGACCTTTTCTCCCATGAACATCCCGTGCATGTTGTCGGACACGCGCCAGTGGATTCCGGACATATTGCGTCCTTCACTTACATTGGCTGCCAACTTGTTCAGTTCGCCAAGCACGGTAAGGTTGGTGTCTGTTGTGTTGACCAGGGTCAAGCCATCCGCCGAAGCCTGCACCGGCTGTACCGGCCACGGTTTTGGGTTCGCCGGTGTGCCTACGTCAAGCATGGCTTTGATCATGGTGACAGAGGCGCCTGCCGTAAACGCATGGCCGGCCGGCGATGAAGGATGCGACGGCGATCCACCACCAGACAACTGCGGGAGGAAGTAACTACCCGTAGTTCCCAGACCGCGCTTTACGTTCAGCTGCCGGTTCCGCTCAAAGATCAACGGCAGCACCGACGAGTTCAACAGGTCAGGATGCATCGATGGATTGAGAGTGAACCGATGGGTGAGGATTCCGTCCACCAGGTTGGCATGGGCTTCCGGACGGACCTTTCTGTGCACGAACCACTTCTCATAGAAGGCGGCGGCTTCGGTTTGCGGGCCCTGGGCCAGCAACTGGAAGAGGTATCCGCTGCTGAAGGTATTGAAACCGGTGATCCGGGCGTCATTGACATAAGGGCTGTTGGGATCGATGCCAATTCCCAGCCCGCCCAGAATGATGGCCGCGCGGAAATAGAGAGAAAAGATGGAATCGGAGTTCGCCAGATTGCCCACATCGCGGACGTTGCGAATAAACCGCGGCGTAGGATCGGCCGTGTTCGGCGCCCCCGGCAGAGCCCCATTCCCATCTTCAACGAACAGGTACTCAGCGAAGTTGGTCATGAAGTCAAGACCGGTTCCCGGTCCCGTCAGCACCTGTCCGGTGATGGGGTCGGCAACGGGAAGGCGGGTATGCAGCATGGGAACAAAATCAACGCCGTCCAGCCGGTGCGTACGATACAGAATTTGTGAAACATAAGGCCCGTCGGTCGCGCCGACAAAGGGGAAGCGGAAAAGGTTTTGTGGCGTTACCGGTTTAGGCCCGCCGAAGTCGGACAGATGGTTCATATCGGCCACGGCGCCCGCGACCAGCGGATTCGATCCATAGTCAATAAACGCAACATCGCGAAGATAGGCTTCCCAGTAGATCTCCACCATCTCGGCTGCGCCGCCGGCGCTGGCAACCGAAGGTGGCGTGAATGGCGACTTGGCATCCGGAGAATCCGATCCTGCCATCTGAAATTGCAACGGACTCAGCGGACCTGCCAGTTTCCCTGTTCCGCCAGCGGGGACCGCATCAAAAGCCTCCTGCGTTCCGTCTTCCAGGGCATCCACCAGGGCCAGGTAAGCGCTGGGGACAACCAGCCCAGTGGCCGGATCATGCGGCAGAGTTTTGGAAAAATTGCCGGCGAAGCCCTGGTGACGATAGCGCTCTTCATCGCCGTTGGTGGGATGAGGAAACGATGTCTCCAGCAACTCACCGGCGCGCCGGGCCGCGTCCGTGCGAACGTCCACCAGCTGGCGCTCACGTCGGTCAGGATCGTGTGTATTGAACGGAGCAACTTCTTTTGCTTCGGCTTTCTGGTTGAGCACATCAGGCAACACGGCAGAAGCAGTCAACGCGGCTGCGCCTAGTCCCGCGGTTTTCAGGAAGCCACGCCGGCTGGTTGAATGCGCCGATGAGCTGTTTTCTTCTGAGGGTTGAGTAGTGGAAGGGAGCAAGCTATTTTTTTCAGGGTTCATAGGACTACCTCCAGAGGCAAATCGTAAAAGCAGAGTTTTCCTTGTGTGACTGGGAGTTGATTACAGCACTTCCCCAGGTTGAACTTTGTTAATGATGAGTGAAAAGCGGATGAATTGCGGAGGAGCAATTCGGACCACAGCTCACAATAAAAATAAATAAGGGGTTCGCTAATTCGTGCCGGGTCAGGATGGACTAGCTCTGAAGTTTCACTCGGCGGCGCTTGCAGTCTGCGTCGATTTTTCGAGCGCCTCTTTCATTCGAGCGCCAATAGCTCAAACGGAGAGACACCCGAGTCTCCGCCAAACTCGTGCAAGGAGCAAGAAAAACATTCCCAAAATCGGACAAAGTCGTTAGCGGAGTTCCAAAATGGGAATAAGACTCTCGATGGGTCTTGTAGCTCCACCAGACGTTAAAGGATTGAGACAACTAAGTCTTGTTACCTTGTCACGTTGAACGCAGCCGTGAAAGGTGCTGCGAGCGGGGCTCATTCTTATCGGCTAGGGCGCGCGGCTGGCAAGGCACGAAAGCGAGGGGGCATATTCCCTAGTCTTGAAGTCCGTATTTTCGCTTTATGTTCCCCCTCCCCCCCAGCCCGATTACCTGACCCCTGCCTGCGTGCCTCTTAGGATGTTTGCAGCTAAAGTCTTTGTTTATTGGGATCAAGGGGGGAGGGGGGCTGCACAAGATTGCCAAAATTGAAAATTGCCAAAATCGGGTAATTGAAAAGCCCCGCTCAATCGTCAATTTTGGCAATTCCCCGATTCTGGCAATCCACAGATGACCGTTGTGGGAATTAAGAGTCTAAACCATGGAACCATAACCGCTTACGCAACGTATTACATAGCGGTAATAACAAACTGATGAGAATGGCCTTGGATATTTTCGGGCAGGTGATGCGCACGCTGTGGTCGCACAAGCTGCGTTCGCTCCTGACCATGTTCGGCATTGCCTGGGGTGTGGGCTCGCTTTTGTTTCTGGTGGGCGTGGGGGAAGGGTTCCGATCGGGCCAGCACAAGAACCTGGCGAACATCGGTGAGGACGTCATCTTTATATGGTCCGGCCAGGTGCCGGCCGTCGAAGGACAGCACCAGGGGATGCGCCGCTACTACCTGACCCACCAGGATTATCTCGACATCAAGAAAGAAGCCACGCTGGTGAAAGACGTTGCTCCGCTGCTGAACCGCGGGGACATCCGCGCGGTGAGCGATTTTGCCACGGCCAGCGGGTCGGTCACGGGCAGCACTCCCAACTACAACCAGATACGGTTTTTGCCGCAGGGCGAAGGCCGCTGGCTGAACCAGGGCGACGAAGACCAGCGCAGAAGCGTGTGCGTGCTCGGCTTCCAGATGATGCGCAATTTGTTTCCCGGAAGGCCGGCTATCGGCAGCACCATTCTTTTGAACGGCGTGCGGTTTGAAGTGGTGGGAATTCTTGCCAACATCGGGCGGCAGGAAAATAACATGAACAACGTGCGCGTCTACGTGCCGTTCAGCACCATGAAATTGTTTTTCCCGATGAAGACCTCGCACACCACCGACGACATTAACGCCATGAACTTCCGTCCGGTCAGCCGGGACCAGCATTTTGCCGCCGTCGACCAGGTGCACCAGATTGTGGCCCGCAACCACGGGTTTGACTGGCACAACAAAGATGCCTTTGAAGGCTGGGACACGGTCGCGAGCCAGGACACTGTGGGCAAGATCTTTGATGGCATGGACCTTTTCCTGGGTGGCGTAGGCATGGTCACGCTGATGCTGGGCGCGATCGGCATCATCAATATCATGCTGGTGTCGGTCACGGAACGGACGCGAGAGATCGGGCTGATGAAGGCCCTGGGGGCCACCAATCGCAGCATCCTGATGCAGTTCTTTCTGGAAGGTGCGTTTCTGACGGGCCTGAGCGGAGGCATTGGAATTGGACTGGCTGCCGGGGTCATGGCGCTGCTGGGAATGCTGCCCCCAATGCCGGGGATCGATCCGCCGCATTTGGTGCCGGCATCGGCTGCGCTGGCGGTGATTTCGCTTTCACTGTCCGGGATCGTCGCCGGGCTGTATCCGGCGCGCAAAGCCGCGATGCTGCAACCGGTGGAAGCCCTGAGACGGGAATAACGGAGAAGGGGAATCGCAGAAATGGTCCACGACCTGCTAGGGCAAGCGTACTCTGCCATGCGGCACAACCGCCGCCGCTCGGCTCTCACCATGCTGGGCATGGCCTGGGGGATCGCCACGGTCGTGCTGCTGCTGGCGTACGGCGCAGGATTTGGACGGGCCATCCATAACATCTTTTCTAATTTCGGCATGCAGATGATGGGCGTCTTTCCTGGGCGCACTTCCTTGCAGGCAGGCGGGGCGAAAGCCGGTACGCAGATCCGCTTTACCATCGACGACGTACAGCGTCTGCAAGAACTAATCCCCTTGGTCAAGCACATCACGCCGGAATCGTCTTTCGATGGCAACGTCCAGCATGAGAACCGGACGTTCCAGTTTCCGGTCAGCGGCTTCACGCCGGCGATCATACCGATCCGCGCATTGAAGCTGGAAAGCGGCCGTTTTTACAACGATACCGATGAGATGCAGCGCGTGCGCGTTGCCGTGCTGGGATCGGACGCCAAGGACAAACTTTTTTCCGGACAGGATGCCCTGGGACAAAGCGTCCGCATCAACGGCGTGAGCTTTGAAGTCGTCGGTGTGCTGGAAGGCAAGATGCAGGAGGGTGACGATGACATCAACCGCATCATCTATATTCCCTTCAGCACCATGGGCGACATGCGTGACACGCGCTATCTGAGCGGCATCTGGCTGGACTATGAAGGCATGGAATACGAGAAGCTCGAAGGCAACATCCGCGATGTGCTGGGCAGTTTCCACGGTTTTAACGGCAAAGATCCGCGTGCGGTGTTTGTCTGGAACACCATGAAGAACCTCAACAACTGGCAGATCATCACCCTGGCGCTGGAGATTTTGCTGACCATCATCGGCACGCTTACGCTCGGCATCGGTGGTGTTGGGCTGATGAACATCATGCTGGTCTCGGTAACCCAGCGTACCCGCGAAATCGGCGTAGAGAAGGCCCTGGGCGCGCGCAAACGCGACATCCTGCTGCAGTTCCTGGCGGAAGCGCTGGCCATTACCTTTGCCGGCGGGCTTCTGGGGGTAGTGGTGGCCTACCTGATTTCCTGGACCGTCGGCGCAATACCGGTCTATAGCGTGATCGCCAAGAACGCCGAGTCTGGCGACATCCATCTGGTGATTTCGCCCATGAATCTGTTGGTTTCGACAGCGATTCTAATGGTCGTCGGCATTGTGAGCGGCATGCTTCCCGCCATCAAAGCCGCCCGGCTCGACCCCATTGAAGCCCTGCGTTATGAGTGATGCTGTTACGAAAGGCCCGAGTGACTTCTCCAGATTCTCGCCACGAACGCATGTACTCATCGCCGGAAAGTACTTTTGTTTTCTCTTGGCCGCCACGATTAAGCCAGCATGTAGCCTGCCGATAACCTCATTAAGAACAGCTTCAGCGGCAAAAGCAAACATGCAGAAACTGAAAATACTCGTGGCCGATGACGATCCAATCACACTCTCCGTGGTTGGAGCGCTGTTGTCGCGTTGGGGCTATGAGGTAATTTCCGTCACGGACGGAGAACAAGCGCGCAACCTGCTGCGCGCCGGCGGCATTCGCATCTGCGTCCTGGATTGGGAGATGCCGGAACTCAACGGCCGCGATCTCTGTGCCTGGATCCACTCCGTGGCACTGGACCCTGTTCCCTACGTGATCATGCTGACGGCCAAAGGCAATCCACTGCAGATTTGCGACGGCTTTGCCGTCGGCGCCGATGACTACATCACCAAGCCGTTTGAACGCGATGACCTTCGCTTCCGTCTGGCCGAACTGGCGCTGCGCGTGATGCGCTTTGACGCCCTGGGCGAGGAAATCCGCCGCCAGGACCCGATGGAAAGATACCGGCTTGATCTGAAGCAGTTTCAGAAACGCAAATCGCTGCCTGCAACGTAGGACCACTCCATCTTTGCTGCCTGAAAACTATTTCTTCACAAGACGAATGGTATAAGAATGTACGTGCGTGCGTTCCTTGAAGCCGAGTCGGCGATAGATCTCAATCGCGCGCGGATTGTCAGTGCGCACGGTCAGAAACGGACGTTCACCGCGCCGGTTGATACGTTCGACAAGCGCCGATACAAGAGCGGTCGCATAACCGCGGCCTTCAAACCCGCTCATCGTTCCCACAGTGCTGATCTCGCGATATCCAGGAAGATGCAAACGCAGACACGCCATCGCCACAAGCTTGCCTTCCTGACGCAGTCCCACGAACCCTCCAAGCTGATACAAACGAGGACTCAGCGTTCGTCCCGGACGCGTAGCCGCATACAGGGTTGTCATCTCTGGCAGATCGGCTTCCGCCAGGTCGATGACTTCGAAGGAGTGTTTCGGCAAAGCCGCCGCGTTGCCTTGGTGTTCCATCTGATGCAGCTCAACGTGGCGCAACACCGTACCTCCTGGTGGCAACTGCAGAGGCGCGGTGGAGAAAAGCCCCACTGGTTCAGGCGCCAGTTGAGCCAGCGCTTCATACGCGGGAAGTAGCGGCAATGCCAGCGCGCCAAAGACGCACATCTCCGGCGGGAATCGGCGTGCCATGCCGGAACTGAGCGCAAGTTGCGCCTGGTGCGTGGTCAGGGCCTTCCAGACAGGATTGTCAAGCGGATGCATCGATAGCAGTGTATTGCCAGATGAGTGCGTCTGGCCACAGCGTTTTGGGTGTTAGCGAGAAGCCCATGCTTGAACAAGGCGTATAATCAAGTTAGGTAGACATCATATTCGAGGTTATCTCACATGGAAATGCGATGCCCGCATTGTGGCGGTCGGGGAACACGTGCAGGTCATACATGTCCTCTCTGCCACGGGACTGGAAATGCTCCGGCGCAGGAAGCCCGGGCCGAGATGCCGGTAAAGACCGTTCCTGAGCGCGGGGCCAGGTTGTCGCGTGGCGAACGTGCTCCTCAGCCAATCCGGGAGCTCAGCCGCTCACGCGAGTAGTTTGGCCGCCAGGGGCTTTTGGCACCCCGGAACCAGCCTGGGACGCCTTTTATTCTTTCGCCGATATTTTCTCTGTTTCCATCTCGATCAAAATACGGGATGTGCGTTTGCTTAGCCCTTGTTTACCCCTCAAGTGTGCAAGATTTTTGCTATAATCCCCGCATTATGAAAACCGCAAAGATCCCCCTAATCCACCGCATATTGTCATTGTTCATGGTCTTTATTTTCCTGGTTCCACAAAGCTGGGCCACATGCGGAGGTGGAGGCGGCGGGGGTATGGGCGGCATGGGCGGAGGCGCAGGCGCAGGTTCTGGCGGAGGCATGAGCCAACAGACCTACCAGGTGCCGTGGAAGATGATCAAGCCGACCGATGCTCCAATCAAGGAAGGGTTGGTGGTGTACTGGTTGCCGGTGAGCAGCGAGGAACTACAAAAATCCAGTCTGCGCGAATCACGCACACTTCAGCTCTTTTCCCAGCAGTGCGTGACGATGGGCATTGTCGACTCAACCACCCCGATTGGACAGAAGTTAGTGCCTGACGGCAAATTGCCGGTAGCCATTCTGGCACAGGCCGACGGGACCGTGGTGAACAAGGTTGAGAACAAGAACGGCAAGCTCAACGTAAGCGACCTGGAAAAGCTGCTTGAGAACGAGATGAAGAAGCGCGAAGAAGCGCTCAAAGAAAAGATGGAAAGCGCCAAGGCCAAGATAAAGGCCGGAGACAACCAGGGTGCGATCCAGGAGCTGCGCGGCGTGGTGGAACAGAAATGCATGTTCCCCAAGCGGGCCAAAGACGCGGCCAAGGAGCTCAAGAAACTAGGTGTGACCGACGTGGATGCGTCGCTTATGCCGGATGGTCCAAACTTTGATCCGGCCCTGAGCGCCAAAATCCAGCGCACCATGAGTGCAGGTCTCATGGCCGAGAACGCCGCAAAATACACTGAGGCACAACGGCTGTACACCGCGGCGCACAATATGGATCCGAACGATCCTACGCCGCTGCGCTACCTGGGTGAACTCTATCGCCACGATCTCGGTGACTGGGACAAAGCGCGGCAGACATTTGAAACCATCCTCCACATGCCTGCCGATCCGCTGTCCCGCGCGGTAGCGCTACACGGCCTGGGCAAGATGACCATCCATGAAGGCGAATTCAAAAAAGGTCTGGCGCTGATGGAAAGCTCGGTTCAGGTGTATCCGCTGGCTCTGGCCTATCGTAACCTGGCCGTCTATTGGAACTCCGAGGGCGACAGAACCAAGGCCGACCAGTACACGCGTGAAGCTTTGGCGCTCGATCCTAAGGAACCTTTTAACTTGATCTTTGCCGCGGCCTTCATGGCCGGCAACGGACACGGCGATGAAGCTCTGAAAATCGCGAAAGAGAATGAAGCGATTCTGTGCGCATCCTACAATCTTGCCGCGATCTATGCCCAGCTCGGCCAGAAAGACAAAGCGCTCTCTCTGCTCAAACGGCATTTCTTTGAGTACGAGCGCTACCAGTCTGTCCGGAGCAAAGAAATGATGGAAGCCCGTGTGGACGCCGTTTTTGCCTCTTTGTTTAAGGACCCGACGTTCGTCGCGCTGACCAGCGGAGCGGATGGCCGGTTGCCAACGCCCGGGATGAACGCCTCCAAGCCAGCCGGTAACTAACTGATCTCTAAGGGGATACATCAATTTAAGCTTCAGGGCCTGCCTTCCGGCAGGCCTTTTTTCGCGGGACAACAGTGGCAGCCTGCCTCCGGACCTGGTTACCGCCGGGGGCCCAATTCTTGTTTTTTGGGTTTCTTTTAGCCACCTAATGCGATTAAAGTACTGTACTTAAGGGTGAAGGGAGTTGGTTTACTGCCGATAGATCTAAACATGAAAGCCTTTACCGTACTTATCGCCGAAGATGACATGCTCTCCCGCATGATCCTCGAGCGCTCTGTGGTTCAATGGGGACTACAAATGGTCTCCGCTGTGGATGGAACGGCCGCCCGTGAAGTTCTGCAAAACCAAAACGTTGATGTCTGCATCTTTGACTGGGACATGCCTGGGATGACGGGGATTGAGCTATGTAAATGGCTCCGCTCCACCGAATCGAAGGCCGCTCCTTATGTCATCATGCTTACTTCCAACAGCCGTCCGGAAGATGTGCAGACTGGATATGAAGCAGGCGCCGACGATTACGTAGTCAAGCCGGGTGATCTGAAATATCTGCGGCGCAAGATTACCGCGATCGCCGAAAAAGTATGCCCGCAGGAAAAGGCGGAACGCCAGAGATCGGGCGCGGAAAATGCAGGCTTGACGCCGCTGGATATTCACTTATCCAATGCCAGACTTTTGCGGCGTAACGAATCTTAGCGCTACGCCCCTGTTCCCTGCAATTTCACAATGCCCACGCGTCGAGCTATCTTCGCATGGGCGGCAATGCTTTCCTCATGGGCAGGACTTCCCACCCTTGCGAACCTGGCCTTATACGCAATCCGTTCGTCCTATAGTTTAGTTCCGTCGCTATGGCGATGACGGTCCTGGGCCTCCACGACGTTCAGGCTTTGTCCAGGGCCTCGATCGTCTTAATAAAACTAGGATCGGAGTTGCGCATATAGTCAGCCAGACGCTTCTTCTCGTCCGCTGTCATGGTTGCAATTCCTACCTGAACACGGCGTAGCGTGGCTGCGATGTCGTCCACGTAATTCATCATGCGAATCAATTCACCTGTTACTGGCATACTTGCTGTTGCTCCTTGTCCAAACACTTTATTGTCCTCGTTGCGCGCCCATTAGTAAAGCAATGGCTATGAATTGGACGCCATCGCACCAGCGATGGACCTGTTGACAAAACTGTACCGCTACACATTAATCGGAGGAAGGCGCACGGTCGCAGACGGTTGACAGCGCCGCCAGCTTTTTCGCCAGTACTTCCGTCAAGTCACCGGCTTCAAACCGCCAGCCCCAATTGCCGTCCCCGAGGGAAGGCGTGTTCATGCGCGCTTCGCTGCCCAATCCGAGAACGTCCTGCAGCGGAATGATCGCCAGGCTGGCTACGGAAGCGATGGCTGCGCGGATGAAGGCCCAGTGGATCTCGTCCGTGGTCTCGCCAAAGTACGCAGCCGCATGGCTCCTCTCTTCCGCTCCCGCGGAGGACTGCCACCAGCCGGCCGTTGTGTCATTGTCATGCGTGCCGGTGTACACCACGCAGTTAGGCACAAAATTCTGTGGAAGATAGATGTGCGCGCCGGGATTGGCAAAACCAAACTGCAGCACCTTCATTCCCGGAACACCCAGCCGCTCGCGCAATGCATGGACTTCAGCCGTAATCATGCCCAGATCTTCGGCGACGAAAGGCAAATCCCCCAGCCGGTTGCGCAACACATGGAACAGATCGTCCTGTGGCCCTTTCATCCAGCGGCCGTGCAGGGCCGTGGGCTCGGCGGCGGGAATCTCCCAGTAACTTTCAAAAGCCCTGAAGTGATCAAGACGCACGATGTCACAGGTCTTCAGCGCCCATGACATGCGCTGCACCCACCAGTCGTAATCGCGCGACTTGCAGTAGTCCCAGCGGTAAAGCGGATTGCCCCAGCGTTGTCCTGTCGCGCTGAAACCATCCGGCGGGACTCCGGCAACGACCGTTGGTTGCAGGTTCTCGTCGAGATAAAAAAGATCAGGATTGCGCCATACGTCGGCGCTGTCATAGTCGACGAAGATGGCAACGTCACCCATGAGCTTGATGTCGCGTTGCATGCAGTAACGCCGCAGCGCCTGCCACTGGTCAAAGAAAACGAATTGAATGACGCGCTCCACTTCCAACTCGCGCTGGTACTCCAGCCCGAACTTGTGCAGACCTTCAGGCTCACGCCGCGCGAGTTCTCGGGGCCAGGAATTCCAGGTGGCGCTCGACGCGGCGCGACGCATCACGGCAAAGAGCACAAAATCTTCCAGCCACCAGGCATTCTCGCGTTTGAAGCCGGCAAAGCGGACCGCATCAGGACCGCTTCCCTGCAGGAAGGTTTGCGCGGCCTTCTGCAGTAATGGAAGCTTAAAGGCTTTCACTTCCTCAAAGTCGACGCGGCTGTGCGCGCCAGGCAGGTTCTTCATAGAGTCGCGGGAAATCCAGCCTCGCTCGACCAGCATTTCCAGGCTGATCAGCAACGGATTGCCGGCAAAGGCGGAAATAGCGGAATACGGAGAATTGCTCATCCCCGGCGGAGAAAACGGCAGGACCTGCCAAAGTCTTAGTCGCGCCTGGTGTAGAAAATCGGCAAACGCATAGGCCTGAGGGCCAAGATCGCCGATCCCACCCGACGACGGAAGCGAAGTCAGGTGAAGCAGAATTCCAGCCGCGCGTTGAAACTGCATAATTCCCTAAGTTGTAGTCTCAACTGCGTGGTCTGAGCGGATTGGTTTTTTCAGTCTCGTAGATCTTGATCTTGCCTTCTTTTTTCAGCCGCGCGCTCAGACTGGTTATATACAGGTCCAGGGCGCGCTGTTGCCTTTCCTGGACAAGCTGTTCGCGCAAGCCATCACGCTGCTTGGCATATTCCGGATCAGTCAACGGAGGCTCCTGGCGGTCCGTGACTTGCAGAACTGCTTGTTTGTTCCCCAGACTGATGGGATCGCTGGTTTCGCCCGACTTCAAGCTGAAAGCCGCGCTGGCGCCCCCGCCGCCCATGGATCCGATGTCCGGAACCTGATCGCTCCGGCCTACCAGTGCGCTGACTTTGACCGTGGCGCCTGCTTCTTTGGCCGCTTTGGTAAGGTCATGTTCAACGCGCGCACGGTTTGCCAGGGTCTGAATATTTCGCCGCAGAAGATCAGCCGCCCGCTGACTCTTGAAATCACTCGTTACCTTGTCTTTGATTTCAGCGAACGGTGGCGTACGTGCCGGTTCGATCTTGGTAAGTTCAAAAAATACATAAGCCTGGATCGAGCGGGCGGACTGCGGAGGAGATTTCTCCGCAGTGGTGAATATGGCGTTCATGAGGTCAGGAGACGGGCCTATACCGGGCAAAGTATCTTTCTGGGCGATCGGGTTGCTCTGGACCACTTGCGCTTTGTACTTGGCGGCAGCCTTGTCCAGCCCATCTTTCTTTACAAGTTCCGTAGCTTCGGCAGATATCTTCTCACGCAGATCGCCGGTCTTTTTCGCCTTAATGATAGGTTCAATAGTTCCCTTTACTTCCGCCAGCGGCTTCAAATGCGCGTCTTCTTTCTCTTCGGTCTGGACAATGTGGAACCCGCGCGAAGACCGCACCAGATCACTGATCTGGCCCTTGGCCTGGGAAAAAGCAACCTTCTCAAATTCCGCCTCAGTTTGGCCCTTCACAATCAAGCCCATTTCACCGCCCTTCTCAGCAGAGCCAGGAGTATCACCTTTATCGTCAGAATACTTCTTGGCCAACGCCGCGAAGTCTCCTCCCGCTTTCACCTGCTTTAAGATGTCCTGTGCCTTGGCCCGGGCTTCGTCCACCGCCTTCTGGTCAACTTCTTTACCGTCAGGCCCTGGGGCAGGGGCATTAATGAGGATGTGGCGTACCCTGACGTGCTCCTCAACGCGATTTTCTTCCTGGTGCTGATCGTAATAAGCCTGCAGGTCGGCATCCGTGACGGTAACTTTGCTTTCCGCGTCCTTGTCCGGCAGGACAAAGTAACGGATTGTCCGCTTCTCCGGAATGTAATTTTCATAAGTCGCCTTGTTGACCGTGAAAAAAGCGTTGAGCTCCGCGTCCGTCGGCTTGATTCCCTTCTCAATGTCCTCCAGGCTCAGGACGGCATATTGAAACTTGATTTTGGTGTTGCGTTCTTTGTAGGCGGCCTCAACCTCGGAATCCGGCACACTAGCGCTGGCGCTGACCGCTGCGAACAGCTTTTGCTGCATCAGCTCGTGCCGGATATTGCGTTCAAACTCTTCCACCGTTCCGCCGCCCTGGGTGAGCATTTCTTTGTACTTGTCCGCTCCTATCCATTTTCCATCGGGGAAAAAGTAGACCTTATACATGCCGTTCTGCAGCTCGTCCTGGACCTCCTGGTCGGAGACCTTCAGGCCCATGCGCTCGGCTTCATAGATGACCTCGGCCCGCTGGACCAGTCTCTGGATCGCCCGCTGACGGAATATGTACATGAACTGCTCCGGAGCGCGCTGCGCCCGCGCTTCTGCCAGCGCCTGTTTTGTCACCTCGTCGTTGTGGATTTCCTGGCCGGCCACGGTGGCAACGACGCCCGCCCGGCTCAAAGATGCATCGCCCGCGAAGCCGGGAATAAGATACGTGACCATGCTCGCAGCAAGGATCAGCAGGAATCCGCCAAGGATGTACTTTGCGGCTTTGTTACCGCTTTGCAAGAACTTAATCATGGATGGAACACTCCAGGGAAATTAAGCAGACCAGATCATTATATAATGCCGGGCCGCGAACGCCGTGAGGGTAGTGCGCGCGGCTTTCCTCCCTATACAATTGCACCGTTTGCCAAACTGAGGCTACGGTCATGAAAATACCTCCAGTCCTGATGGGTTTCTGCTTCTTTCTTTTTTCCGCTCTAGTCACGGCGCAGCAAAGCAAGCCAGCCCAGGCTCAACCTCCACGAACATCCTCCTGGCTGGTCACTCCCGAAGTGCATTCTGACAATCGTGTGACCTTCCGTTTCCTCGCTCCCAATGCACAGGAGGTTAAACTCGGGCGTGAAGGTTCGGATCCGGTCGCCATGCAGAAAGACGATAAGGGCATTTGGACACTGACGACGGACCCGCTGGCACCGGACTACTACGGTTACTCCATCATCGTCGACGGGGTGCGCTCACTCGATCCCTTCAACCATCTGCTGGTGCCGAACCTGATCACGCCGGGAAATGCCGTGCATGTCCCCGGGCCGGCATCGTTGCCGTGGGACGCAAACGATACGCCGCATGGAGAGATTCATCATCATTTCTACAAGTCCGCGGTTGCGGGCGACGACCGCGACTACTACGTCTACACACCTGCAGGATACGATGCGGCGGCGAAGAAGACGTATCCCGTTTTCTATCTGCTTCACGGATTCAGCGATGATGCGAGCGGCTGGACCGCCGTGGGACACGCGAACGTGATCTTTGACAACCTCATCGCGCAGGGTAAAGCCAAGCCAATGATCGTCGTGATGCCGCTCGGCTACGGCACCATGGAAATGATTCGGCTGGGCTGGGGAGCCTGGAGTCACACGGACGTGCGCGACCAGAACTTCTCGCGCTTCCGTGAGGCGCTATTGACTGAAATCATGCCGAAAGTTGAGAGCGAGTATCGGGTGACGAAGGACCGCAACTCCCGTGCCATTGCCGGGCTTTCGATGGGCGGCTCAGAGTCTCTGCTCACGGGATTGAACAATCTCGACAAGTTCGCCTGGATCGGGGCCTTCAGCTCCGGCGGAATTCCTGATGATTTTGACAAGGACTTTCCCGGCCTCGACGCGAAAGCAAATCAGCAACTGCGTCTCCTCTGGATCGCGTGCGGTACGGAGGATGGGCTCATCACTGTTAACCGCAAGCTGCGCGATTGGCTAAAGGCAAAAGGCGTTCAGCATGCCGACATCGAAACGCCGGGAAAGCACACGTGGATGGTCTGGCGGCGAAATCTGACGGAGTTTGCCGAGCTATTGTTCCGCTAGGGTGCGCAGGGCCTGCTCGCCCCTGCTCGGTTACATCTCCGCCTTGGCAACCTGCTTGGGTGTGATGTTTTGGCCGAGAAGGCCCGCTGTTGGATCCCAACACAAAACAAAAGCATGCCGATAACGTCACTCCAGCCGGGCGTCCAGCCCGCTGCACGTTGAAGCGCTTAATTTGGCGAACCAGTATTCAGTCGGACACCCAATCTGGGACGTCTTCGAGCCTGGAATCGTGGTGCGAGCTGACTCCTGATCCCAACCCAGGTAACTTCCACGAAGTCCGCTTCGGGGAAGTTCCACCTAACAGGCAACGAGCAATGCTCTTGTGTCCCTCTATTTCGATTATTTGAAACTCAGAAAGTTTAACCGAATTATTTGTTTTCTTTATCCCAGCGGTTCGCAGGAAAGACAGCTTTCCGCGGTATGGACGGCGCAGGTGCCGGATATCTCGTGTTTATCCACGCGCACGCATGTGACCGCCGTGATCGGCTTGGTTGACAGGAGCTTGCGAAGAGACACATCTGCTTCCGCATCTCTGGCACTCGTACATGGAAAAATACCCACCGAGGAGATGGCCCGGGCCGGATGCTTGTCTTCGGCTGCCTTGGTGATTTTGAACATGTAGCCCATTCCGGGAGCCGAGGGCGGTGAAGGCGGCGTTGCCGTCATCGTGAAAGGGACAACGAGCGTCCCGCCTACGGTCAGCCTCTCCAGCCACTTGCGCTTCACGAAGCTTACGCCGGCATTGATGAGCATGGCGTCTGTTTCTCCGGGATCGAAGTTCGCACCATCGGCGTGCAGCACTGCAACGTTGCTGTAGCCGCGCAGGTTGTCGATCGCCAGCCCGGCAAGCGCTGGATCGACTTCTACCGCCGTTACTTTTCCCCTAGCTCCCGCTACATGGGCAAGGATCGCCGTGTAATATCCCGTGCCGCAGCCCAGATGAAATACCTTGATTCCCGGCTTTAAATCAAGACAATCCGCCCACACAGCGATCGCGGTCGGCTGGCCGTTATTCAACTGCCGCTCAGAGTCGATGGCAACCAGCACATTGTGGTAGATCTCCTCCGGGTCGGCGGTTTCCGTGGTCCTGTAGTTCAGGGCCCCGGCTTTTTCCGGATCGGCAAAAATCACCTTCCACGGCCCCGGTCCCAGGAATTGTTCTCGCGGCACCTGAGCAAACGCTTCAATCAACGCGTGCGAACGGATGTTGGCCGTGGCTTTTATTTCGGCGGCGTAAGCGCGCCTGGCCTGCTCCGATTTTGTCATCATCGTTTTATGCCTGGTTCCTTTCGTCGGACTTGCCCACTAGAAGGTCCATGGCCTTCTTTAACTCTGCCCGGTCCTTCACCGCCACCGCGCGCACTACGCCCTTCACCGCGGAATAAGCCGGCCGTTCGCCTTCACCAGTGGCAGCGGTAATCTCAGCCACGGCCATCATGCGGTTTACAGCCGAATGTATGGCCGCCATGGGATTGCTGTAGCTGGAGAAGTCGAAACCACGCTCTACTAATCGATCACGTATCTCCACCGTGGTCAGCGGCTTTTGCGCCATGGCCAGCGCCAGCCGCACCGCGCGTGTAAGGCTGATGGAACCGGTCTCCGCCGCGCCAATTAACTCGGTCATCGTAGAAAGCTCCTGTTTGGACGGTCGCGCCAGCCTGGCCAGCATGGGAAGCGCCGTCTTCAAATCGTAGATTCTGCGTTCTAGAGCGTCCTTTTGCGTTAACGAGCGCTCCAGTTCCAGCAAAGCCTGGCGAAAAGCGGTCTGGTAGGAAGAGCTCATGTTGTTGATGTTAATAATTTAACTTTAGTTAATCAAGGGATAACATCATATCTACACCACGCATAGTCTTCCAGGGAAAACTGGGGACGGGCTGCATGCTCCCTTCCTTAAAGTTTTCGTAGTTTAACAAAACTTTACGAAGTCTCGGGTTACATGAGGGTTCAAGTTTGCATCACAAGCTTAAGCGCGTGGGCTCCACGAATCATCGACGATGAATATTTTGGGATAAAGCAAAGAGAAGACACGGACGAACGAACTGGCCGATGTCTCCTGATTTATCCATACTTAAAGAAGCAACAACTACTCTGCTCTTTTGGTGTTTGAACTAAATTTATGGAATTCTTCCTTCCCTCATGTCTCTGGACGCGGGAGCTGTTCGGCGCCGCCGGCGAACGAGGTAGCAGATGGTCGGGACGCAACGTCATAAAATCACACATTCAGCACGAGGTAAAAATCATGCCGGTAAAAAAGCATCTAACTCTCTTCATTGCAGCAACGACAATTCTCATTTTATTGACGGGTTGCGGGGGCGGAAATTCCGCCAGTTTTCCGCCGCCGCAGGGTGGCTTCACCAATGCCAATTTTAACGGCGCTTTTGCTTTTTCCTATACCGGCTCTGACGCCCAGGGTTTTCTGACCGTCGCCGGCAGCTTGCAGGCGGATGGCGCCGGCCACATCACTTCCGGGATGGAAGATGTCAACAGTGGATTTGGCATAGCCACGAACGCGTCCGTCACTGGCACGTATGCGATCCGCGCGGACGGGCGCGGCTCTGCCACGCTGAATTCGCCGGCGGGAAATACGACGATTGACTTTGTCCTGATTGCCGGCGGGCACGCGCTGGTGACACGTTTTGACGCCGCCGCGTCCGGCAGCGGCACCATCGACCAGCAGACTGCGGCCGCGTTTTCCAATACCGCGCTGGCCGGCACGTTTGCCTACAGTCTTGCCGGCATTGACGCCGTGAGTAACCCCGCGGCCAGCGCCGGCTCTTTCACCTCAGACGCGTCTGGCAACATCACTACCGGCGTGGACGATCTAAACGACAATGGCGTGATCATCACCAACCATCCTCTTACCGGCAGTATCCCGGTGACCGGAAGCGGCCGCGGCACCGCGACACTGAACACCGCCGTGGGGACATTGACAGTGGCCTTTTATGTAGTGGACGCGAACCACATAAAATTCACCGGGATCAACGCCGGCGCCGCGTTCGGCGGTGATGCCTTCCGGCAGACGGGAGCTTTCTCGAATGCGTCGCTCACCGGGCCGTTTGCCTTTACCATCGCCGGAGCGGACGTACTGAATGGGCCCTTTGCCGCTGGAGGAGTCCTGACATCGGATGGGGCCGGCAACGTCACCAGCGGCGTGGAAGACTTCAACGATTCCGGCATTCTCACTTCTAATCTAGCCGTGACCGGAACATACTCTGTTGCTGCCAGCGGCCGGGGCACGCTTACGGTCACGAACTCCGCCGGGACGTTTAATTTTGTTATCTATCCATCCATCGCGGGGGTCATTACATTGGAGATCGATAACCGCTTTGTGACCGGCGGAATGGCGTTGCAGCAGCAATCCACGCCCTTCTCGAACGGATCGCTGCAAGGCAATTACGGATTGAACTTCACCGGCGCCTCAACAATCGGAGAGTTGGATTCGATTGCGCAATTCATGGCCGATGGCGCCAGTTCGCTCACCGGCATTGTCGATCTGAATAACACGGGATCGATTACGTTTGGGCAGGCGCTGAAAGGGAACTTCTCCGTGTCCGCCAACGGACGCGCGACCATGGCGCTGCAAACTCCGCTGGGAACACAGAACTACATTGTTTATCTGGTGAATGGCAGCCGAGCGCTCTTTGTTGAACTCGACACGACCGTGGTTTCAGTAGGCGAGATCCAGCACCAGTAGATGCTCTACAGCAAGAGGCAAAAACAGGAGGGTGGCAAGATTGCCAGCCTCCTGTTTTTGCTTTCGCATCGGAGGTAACGCGTTTTTAGTATTTGTATGAGCTCTTATTTCACTTCAGTTGTGGACGTCTCAAAGTTTGTCATCGTAAGCAGCCCGCCAGGGTGGAATTATCGACGCACCTATCGAACATGCAGGACAGCAAAATTCAAAAGGCGGAACATGCTCGCGCATGTTCCGCCCATCCTTCTTCCTTGCAAGGATTAACGCCAATCTCTAGCGGCACCACCGGCGGCCATCCCAGTGGAGCCAGACGTATCCGTCCCAACGCCAGTGCGCGCGGTCAAACCTGCGTTCTTCAAATTCGTAGTAGCGCCTGTGGGCTTCACGATCACGGAAGTACCTGCGGTCGTCGTCGCGGTCGTAGTAGTAACGACGGTCACGGTCGCGGTCCCGATCCCGGTCTCGATCGTGGAAAGCCGTCACTTGCAGGCTGATCGTCTGCGCCGAAGCCAGAGCCGAACCCCCAGTCACCAATGCCATGCCGATCAACAACATTCTTAAGCGATTCATAAGTCCTCCCATTTTTGTTGGGCCAGATCCTGAATCAAACTTGAAAAACCGTCCAGGTCTTGGCTCCTGATTTCCTGCTCTTGTAAGTAAGAACACTCCGGCTGCAGGTTTGTCGTCCTGGTTGCGGTTTGGTTTTGTAAAGTTCAGTTGGGTTGTGTTGGGAAGTGTGGAAATGTCTGCCCAGGAAACTCTGAACAAAAAAATAAAAGGCGGAACATGACATGCATGCTCCGCCGACAGGCTGCAACGGTTTAACTACCGTGATAGTGGTCCCTGTCTCTACGTTCGTACTTACGATAGTCGTCTCGATCTCGCTTGCGGCGGTCACGATCGTATCGGTCACGGTCATGTCTGTCGCGATCATATCGGTCCCGGTCCCGTCGGCCGCGATCGTTATCAAAGTGGCGACCACGGTCATCACGATCGTAACTTCGCTTATAGCGATCACGGTCTTTATCTCGGTCTCTATCGTGGTCGCGATCCCTGTCGTGATACTCCCTTCCCCCACGATCGTAGGATTGCGCCGACGCCAATGCGGAACCGCCAGTCATCAATGCCGCAGCAATGAGCATTACTCTCAACCGATTCATAAGTCCTCCCTTTCAGCCAAGACTTTTTCTTCTTTCCCCACCAGTTCAGGTCTTGACTCTTTCTGTACTATGAGAACCCACCCACGCCGGGTATGTCGGTTTAGTCTTGATAAGTTCCGTAAGGACGTGAAAAGGCCGGGAAAGTGCCCAAAGTGGAACTCGGATAATGAATTTCTGATCAGCGAATATCCGCGTGAATCCGCGGTAAGGCTCCTGGGCCAGCCGCGAAAGACGCAATGGCCCGGCGTGCGCACACCGGGCCATCGTTATGAGTAAGGGGGTAAGTCTTACTCAAACCGTAACGCCTCAATGGGATCAAGCATGGCCGCCTTCCGTGCCGGATAGAAGCCAAAGAAGATTCCCACTGCCATGGAGAACACTACCGCGGACGCAATCGCCGTCGGCGAGATCAGGATGTTCCATCCCAACACCTTAGTGATGGTCATGGAAGCACCAATGCCTGAGAGTATTCCAATGATGCCTCCCGCCAGGCTGAGCACAACGGACTCACTGAGGAACTGCCGCAGGACATCAGACTCCGTCGCGCCGATGGCGATACGTATACCGATTTCCCGTGTACGTTCCGTCACCGAAACCAGCATGATGTTCATGATGCCGATTCCGCCGACGATCAGCGACACGCCCGCAATCGACGCCAGCAGCAGCGTCATCACCTTGGAAGACTCATCCGCCAGTTGCGCCACGTCAGCCAGGTTGCGCACGCTGAAATCGTCGTCCTGGCCAGCGCGTATCCGGTGACGGTCGCGCAACAGCGCCGTGATCTGCCCTTGCGCTGCGTAGCTCGCCGGCTGTGACGTCGCCGATGCCATCACGTATTGCAGCCAGTTCTGCCCGGAGATTTTCTTTTGCAACGTAGTGATCGGAACATAGACACCGTCATCCTGGTCCTGCCCCAGGCCGGACTGCCCTTTGGCTACGAGCACGCCCACAACCTGAAACGGCAACGTGCCGATGCGCACAGTTTGACCAATCGGGTTGGCCCTGCCAAACAGATTCTGCTGCACCGTTGCGCCCAGGACCACTACGTTCGTAGACCGGGTCACATCGTCCTGAGTAAAGTTCGTGCCTTGAGCAAAGTCCCAGTTTCTTATGTCAAAGTACTGCGGCTCGGTGCCGGTCACGCGCGTACTCCAGTTCTGATTGTCGGAAACCACCTGCGCGCTGGCGCTGGCGCCGGGCGCTGCTTGGGAGATCGTCGGCACTTCCTGCACGATGGCCTTCATGTCGTCGTAGACCAGCGTCTTGGTGGCGCCCCCGCCCAGCCGTATCCCGCCTTTATTCACGCTGCCGGAGCTGATATAGATCAGGTTGGTGCCCAGGGACGCAATCTGGTCCTGTACTTGTTGTTGCGCGCCCTGGCCCACACCGACCGTCGCGATCACCGCACCCACGCCGATGATGATGCCCAGCATGGTCAGCAGCGAGCGCATCTTGTTGCGCGTTAATGCCCGAATTGCGATGCGTAAAATTGCCAGTAGATCCATAACTACCCCCTTGTGGTGCTTAACAGCTACTAGCTACTAGCTTCTAGCTCTTAGCTTTCGGCTTTCGGCTTTTGGCCTTTGGCCTTAGCCCCGCCGACAAAACTTCAGTCGTCTACCGTCGGCAGCGTTTTCAGCGCTTCCGCAGCGCGTGGCCGCTCCCGCACCGGATTGTCGTGTTTGATCTTGCCGTCGCGAAATACGACGATCCGTTTTGCGTACTGCGCGATATCCGGCTCGTGCGTCACCAGAACAATGGTCAGCCCGCTGTCATTCAGGTCCTGGAAGATCTGCATGATCTCCACGGACGTGCGGCTGTCCAGGTTGCCGGTGGGCTCATCGGCCAGCAGGATCGCCGGTCGATTCACCAGTGCGCGAGCAATGGCTACACGCTGCTGCTGTCCGCCGGAAAGCTGGGAAGGAAAGTGGTCCATCCGCTGCCCCAGACCCACCAGTTCCAGCGTTTGCTTGGCGCGGGCCAGCCGCTCGTCTTTGTCCAGCTTCGCGTAGAGCGTGGGTAATTCCACATTCTCCAGCGCGGTGGTGCGAGCGAGGAGGTTGAAGCCTTGAAAAACAAATCCCAGCTTGCGATTGCGTATGGCCGCCAGTTCCTTCTTGTCCAGACTGGCGACGTCAACACCCTCAAGCGTGTACTTGCCACTGGTCTGTTTGTCCAGGCAGCCAAGCATGTTCATGAACGTGGACTTGCCGCTGCCGCTGGACCCCATGATGGCCACGAACTCACCAGGCTGAATCGTCAGGTTTACTCCGCGGAGGGCGTGCACCTTGGTTTCACCAAGATCGTAAGACTTGTGCACGTCCTCCACACGAATCACCGGAACCGCTGCTACCGGGACACTACCGGTCGCAGCTTCCGGCCTGGTCACCGCACCCGCATTGATCTCAACTTGACTTAGGGTTGCCATAATCTCCTCCGATTCTGCTCCGCGATTTCAGTTAGCGAATCCTTGCGCCGCCGGCGCCACCCGCCCCGCCAACACCGGGAGCGGCCTTGGTTGTACTTGCGGTCTTAGCGGCCGTGGCTGCGCCGGTTACGAGCTGGTCTTTCGGATTCAGAGAGCCTTTCATCACCTGTGCTACTTCCGTCGTGGTGTGATCGGTAATTCCCAGTTTGATCTGGACCGGTTCCAGCGACTTGTCCGCGTTCATCTTCCAGACAACCGCCGTCGCCACCTGCTGTTGCGATGCCTGTGCGCTTTTGCGGCCGCGACCCACATTCGCCGCGATCCCGAACTTCTGGTACAGATCGGTGAGTTGCTGCGCCGTCATCTCAGGCGTGAAACGCAGCGCACCGTTGGGAACTTTCACTACATCCGTCGCCGTGGCCACAGGGACAGTCACATAGGCCGTCATGCCCGGAAACAGCTTCATCTCCGGATTGTCAAAGTCCACTACGGTGGTATAGGTCACAACGTTCTGGACCGTGGTTGCATTCAACCGCACCGCGGAGACTCTTCCGGTGAACGTCTGCGTTGGAAATGCGTCGACCTTGAACGAGACCGGCTGATCGGTGCGGATCGCGCCCACGTCGCTCTCGTCCGTGCTGACGTACACCTGCATCTTGGTCAGGTCCTGTGCGATGGTGAACAGAGTAGGCGCCTGCAACGATGCCGCCACGGTCTGGCCTACATCCACGCTGCGGGCGATGACCGTGCCGTCGATCGGAGAACGAATCGTGGTGTGCGCCAGGTTAGTCTGCGCTACCGTAAGCGCGGCGGACTTCTGCTGTACCTGGGCAGCGGCCTGCGTCACCTGGGCCTTGGCCGCGGAGACCGCTGCATCGGCGCTCTGTGACGTGGCGCGGGCAGCATCAAGCTGCTGTGCCGGCACTACGCCTGCTTTCGCCAGCGCCGTGTAACGATCAAGATCCAGTTTGCCTTGCACTGCCGCTGCCTGGGCCTTTTCCAGATTGGCCTTGGACATCACGAGATTTGCCTGCGCATCGGCCACGTCCGCTTTGGCCTGAAGCACCGCGCCCTGGAACAAGGACGGATCAATCTGCGCAACGACCTGGTCCTTCTTCACGTGCGAGTTGAAGTCGGCGTTCAGGGTCTGTATGGTCCCGGAAACCTGTGACCCCACCTGCACCGTCGTCACAGCGTTGATGGTGCCCGTGGCCTGGACCACGTTTTGAATGTCGCCCTTCTGTACGCTCTCCGTGAAGTATTGCGGCGCTGATTTTGACTCAAGTTTGAATGCCGTTAATGCGCCGATTGCTATCAGCAGTACGGCGATGATCGTCCATTTGCTCTTTAGATATTTCATTCTTACCCCCGCGGGCCGGACCCAACTGGGTCTTACGGCCCTACCGCATTAGACCCAGGATGCGACCAGGAGGCGTAAACAGTAGGTAATACGAGGGTTAATAATTGTGAGGAAGCAAGAAGAACTGCGGGTTAACGGAACTTTACGATTAAAGTCCTCTTCATTTTCATACTCCTTTCCCTAATCGATTTGGTATTTCTAATTTTCCACACGCCGCGACAAGAAACACAAAAAAAGGGGGCGTTTTTACGAATAAACTCACCCTATCGAAGAATGCGGCAACCATGCGTCTTGCTCTGGGCGGCTTGGCAACCCGCCTTTAGGGCCCGTGATTCTTACGTTGGTTGAGTTGTGGGGTAACGTCGCTGGACGCATTGCTGCCCGTTTATCACAATAAAACAAAATTCTCATCCAGAAGAAGCATGGAAATGCCTTTCATTTCTCCCGCCTATGATTTATTGTGGCAGGCTTGTAGGCCAGGGATCGCAGAAGGAGTTTGGGCCAATGAAATCTCCTCTTTATGCATCTTTTTTCCTTTTGATCGCCTCGTGTTTTTTTCTGTCCGGCACCCTTCGCGGGTCAGATCCTTCCTCCGCATCGGAGGCTTCACGGCGGATGAGCTTGCTGGTGGCGGGTGCGACGCCACGTTCTGCTGAAGCGCCTATACCTTCGTCCCCGGCTGAGATCACGATTCCGGGCCCGCTGCGCTCGTTCCTGCGAATGGCGGGTATCAGCCAGAAGATCTCAGCCAGCGAAGTACTGCCACTGCTGGCGCAGAATATGAATGAGCGAGGCTATGTCGTTGGAAAATCAACGGAATATCTGAAGCTGTTGCGGCAGTACGTGCAACAGGCCAGGGAGTTGGTGGCGTTGGCCGGCCCCGACGCTGTCATTCGTGTCCCCAACTGTGACGGTGCACAGCCCTTGCTGGACGTTCTTGGCTACCAGATCCGCCAGCCCTGCGGAGCGGAGACTTCCCTGCATGTCGCTGATTCCGAGAGGGCCTTTCTTACCATCGATTCTGGGTTCCCTGTGGCGGAGCTCGAAGAATCGCTCCGTCGAGGTAAGCCTTTCGTGTTTCCTTATTCGTCAGCCCGGGCCCCAGTGCTTCTCGCGCTGAGTGATTGGGCGACGTTTACCGAAAACGCCAAGAACAAGCACAAGGGGGAGCCAGTTCAGGGCGATCTGGTTGACATTCTTTTACGCAGTCCCGCTTTGGCCCATCTCTACTCCGCGCTGGCGGGGATGGACAGCGAAACCACAATCGCGTTGCGACAGTCGCTGGGACTGCCGCGATTGGCACGCATCTCCAAAGTCCTTGATTTTTACGGCAACCAGATCCGCATCCGGTCCGGAAAGGTGCTCGTACCGGGTGGGGCATCGGCAGAACCTGGGTGGAAGGACCTGGTGGGAGCAGACCCCCGGTCGCCGGGAGAGTTTATAGAGCGGCTGGCGTCTACCGATGAAGGCTGGCTGGCTGCGTATTTTGATGCGCTGTCTTATGTCAACTCTTCCCAGCAGACCTATTTCACCGACTCCCGGCGATTGAAGCGTTTCTATGCCGCCCTGCGAGGTAGGGACGTCTCCCCTGGGCCGGCCCGGGCTGTTTTGCCGGCGGAACCGGGGTTCTGGCTTCTTATCTCTCGAGTGCCATTCGAGTCTGACCGGCCTTTGGTGCCGGGTGGCCTCGCGGTATGGAAGGAAATTGTGTCGCACAACCGCGATTCCCGGAGAAACCGGGAATGGGCCGCGCAAGCCGAGAAGTGGAACGATCCCGAGCAACTGATGGAAGGACTGTTTGGAGTTTCACGCGATTTCAAGAAAGGGTCGCCGCTACAAATTTATCTGACGCTGAGCGAAATAGACCGCAGGCGACCTGCCCAGGATCGATTGACCCCTGAGACGGCCCGCTTGCTGGCGGACAAATTCTCGCGGTTCGGCGACCAGTACCTTATTTTTTCAGAGTTTCCCGGTCTTAACAATGAGTCCATCGTCAGCTTTGTCAACACCGCGGTTGCTCTCAACGGCATTGCTCTCCCCACCGTGCGGGCCAATGCTATTGGCATTTTTCAGGCCAACCTGGAGCTCTGGCAAATCCTGGTCCGGCAAGGGCAGATTTCCAATGCAAGTCTAAACGATTCCTGGAAAAGCGTGATTGGTCCTTTTGCCAAAGTGCGTACATCGGCCCAGCTTTTCGATGCAACCCGGGCGTCGTTTAGTGAATTGTTGTCGGCCGCAGCCGGCCAGCCGGATCTGTCGCAGGACGAAATCATAGCTTTGCTGGCGGGTCCTAACATGGTCAGCCCGGAAGCACAACAGGCAAAGCGAGAGCTGGCCAAGAAGATGGGATCGGTGATGGATGCCCAGCGCCTGGTTTCTCTTGACACTCTGTTCGCACTCGGCGTCGGCCTGGACAAGCTGGCGCAAGGAAAAGCCGTGGCCGATACGCTGCTTCCGTTGGCCGCGCAGCTTCGAGAGTTCGAGCTGCCTCGTCCGATCTTCAATCGGAGCCTGCAGGAAATTCAGGCGGGCCACGAGTTTTCCGATGTCCGTCACACAACGTTGCAAACACGAACGGATTTGGAAAGGATCATCCGCTCGGGAACTCCAAAAGATTGGGCAGAAGCACGAGGCCGCCTGGCTCCCTTCCTGCGAGATACTCTGGTGGGATTGAATTACACGTACTACGATCCGCCGGGCGCTCAGATGCTGTACAACAACACGATTTTTGTGCGCTCCCATGATTATTCGGAAGGGTATAACGATCCCGGGGAGCAACCCTGGACAGCTCCAAGACTGATCTACACCTCCGGGGCGGGTGGAGGCGGTCATCTGGCCGGTTCTCTCTCCGGTCTTCCCTATGCCCTCGCCCAGATGGAGCAGAACTTCATCGTCCCAAACAACGTGCAATCGCTCATTTGGGAAGACCTGGTGCCAAGCCTGCTGACCAGCGCTGTTCTCCCACGATTCTGGGGAGTGACGCAACCTGAGTTGCACGCTGTGGCCCTTTACCAGCGCAGCGGCGAGGAACTCTTGACCGCCGCCGTTGAAAATGAGGAGCTGCGCGGCAAAGTAATGGAAATTCTTGCCGATAGCATGCTTCCGGAAAAGTCCGGGCGAATCGAAGCAGCCCTGCACGCAGGACACCAGCAAGAAGCGCTGGCTGAGATCCTGCCCGGCGAAAGCTTCTACCTGACATCAGAATTCCGCCGAAGATTTCTGGGAGAAGACAGCCGTTGGAGCAAAGCGGGACAGGAACTGGACAACCTGGTGCACGACTATCCTGTGGAGGTCAGCGAGAAGCGCCTGTCAGAGGATTTTGGCGTGCCGCATCCAGCGATGGCGCACACGTACGCCCGCGAAATACTGACGGTCAAGCCGTTTCCCGCTTTCATGGGGTACTCCAGCCGGTTGATGGCTGAGTGCTGGGATTCCAACAATCTATACTGGGCCCGCCTGGCGGACGAGATGGGTTACCCGCCGGTCATGCTCAACCGATTGGTGCCCGAGTTGACACATCGTATGGTGGAGAATCTCTTTGCCACTAGTTTGCAAGACTGGCCAGCCGTCCTGCGGGCAATGCATGAAACCGGCGAGGAGTTCCGGCAAGGCAAGATTCTGCCTATGCCGAAAGACGGCTCTGCTCCAGGACATTAGGCTGCTCCCGGACATTAAAATGATCGAGTAAGGAGAATCTATGTTTAGGCGATTTGGGCTCGTAGTAGCGGTCCTTTGGGGGGCCTTGTCCGGCTCTCTCTCCTCCCCTGCGGCAGCGGGTCGGCCTGCGAAGGCGGGGAGCCAGAATGCCCAATCAGATAAATCCGTCTTGCGCGTGGAAGTCAGCCTGGTGCAATTGAATGTGGCGGTGACCGACTCCAAGGGTCACTATGTCACCGGCCTGGGTCCTTCCAACTTTGAGATTCTCGAGGACAATATTCCGCAAAAGATCGCCTCCTTCGGAGAAGGAAATGGACCGCAGAAGCCCGTTGATATCGCCGCGGAGAACCTCAAACCGGAGGCGGCAAATTCTTTACTGTCGGGCGCCAACGTCTTTGTCTTATTCGACACCAGCAACTACATGTACCGGAACTTCGCCTTGGCACAGGATGCCATCGCCGATTTTGTGAAGTCTTTAGACAATCCGGAACGCGTGGCTTTCTACGCGTATAGCCGCAACCTCTATCGCGGCGCCCTGCTTACCGCAGACCGGGAGCAGGTTTTGCGAGGAGTTCGGTCGACCGTGGCCGGAGACCAACCCGCTCTCTACAACGCTCTGTTGTTGACGTTGCGCGATGCCGGCCAGTTCCCCGGCAGAAAAGTCCTGGTGATTTTCTCCAATGGCCCTGACGAGTCCAGCATGGTCACCCCTGAAGACATCAGCGAGTTGGCCCAGTCGGAAGGCATCCCGATCTATATTGTCAGCACCCATCAAGCCACGCTGGACGTTGTTACCACTTCCATCTTCCGGCAAATGAGCGCAGCCACGGGCGGCCAGGCGTATTTTGCCAAACAATGGCGCGACCAGCGCAAAGCATTCGATTCGATTCGCGCCGACGTGTCCCACCTCTATGCTCTGAGTTATTACCCGCAGTCCAATCCCAACCGGGGCTGGCGCACGATCAAAGTAAAACTAACGGGCGAAGCGGCAAAGAAATACCACATCCGCACCCGCAGCGGATATCGACCGACACCCACACACTTCTCTAAAGGGACGCCGTAGATTGAGATTGGAGAAAAATTGTGGACTACTGCGCCCCTCGGCTGTGGTTTATCTGGGGCTTCAAATTTCAAGTCTTTGACGATTCGCTCTTTGTTCGCTATAATGAGGCTGTGAACCTGATGCCGTATAGATTGCTAATCACAACTCGCTCTTATGATCCCGGAATCGTTGCCGATGTCGAGATCGTTCTTGTCGATTTCGCATCATCTGGCCACGAGTACTATTGCAAGACACAAGTCCGCCAGATTCTTCGCGTTCACTTCCCGGTTCTTGCTGACCGCCTCGATGCTGATGGGATAGTGGATGTCATATTAACCACGCGGGAGTCCGAAATATTCAATCAAGCTCTGCGCACAATTCAGCCTGTCAGTGTGTTGTCGAATTGATCGAAACCAATTTATCCATGACCCACCACTTCGCGGTGGGCTAACTTCGTGACGCGCTTCCCGCGCTATGAAGCGGTTCGCAACATCCTTTTTCATTCCCCCCCAGCGCGCTTAAAAATAGCACGTCGATGATCATTCCCTTACGCAGCCCTAAAGATGCCTCTCTTCCATCAGTTCCCCGCGCTGAGCACGGAGAGCAAAAAATCAGGGTGGCTGCAGACAGCCACCCTAATCGATCAAAGCTGATTGATTACTATTCCCCTCCCGAAGCCGTCTTCACTTCGGCAGGCTTTCTGCCTTTTAGCTCGTCCTTCAGCACCTCGACTGCTTTTTCGATCTGAGCATCGCGGCCAGCCAGGAAATCTGCCGGTGTGTTATCCACATCCACGTCCGGCGGGACGCACCTGTGCCGATGACCGCGCCGTAGGTCGTCTTGCCCACGACTTTGCCCAGGCCCAGTGTGCGGAAGCCATCAGGGAAAACTTCAGCGTCACTGGTGGAGCGTTCGTTCTCCATCACCACCATGGGCCCGAAGAACGCCTGCCGCGGACGCGTGATCTGCACCGAATCGCGCGCCTTGGTGAACTGGTACTGCCGCTGGCTCAGGATCTCCAGCAGCTCCTGATCAATGCCGCCACCGGGATTGAAGCGCTGATCGATGATCAACGCCTTTTTGTCATGGTTCTCCACCAGATCGCGCTCAAAGCGCCGGAGAGAAGCGCGCCCTGGATATTGCCGGCTTCACCGCCGGCGATGACCGCACCTTTGCCAGCTTCCAGATCGTAACGATAGAGTTTGTGGTCCGAACCGGCGTAAATCAGCAACTTGGAATCCGGCGCGCCCACTGAATGGCCTGCTTTTCTCCATCGCCTTCGGAAAGCTTCTTCAAGCCCGTGCCATCTTCATGGGCCATCCATACTTCGTCCATTCCGGATTTGTCGGAAACAAAAGCGACCCACTTTCCATCGGGCGACCAGGAAGGATCGGCCTCACGTGAGAACGACTGAGTCACGCGCTGAATATCAACGCGATCGGTGGCGATGGAGAAAATCCCATCGTGCACGGAAACCGCTGCGCGCTTGCTGCTGGGAGAAAGGTCGTAGCTGTCAGCATCGTTGCGGACCGTGATGGTTTCAGTCGCGTTTTCTTTATCGTCGGAAACAATATTGATCTTGATGGGAGTGGATTTACCGGTCTTGGTATCCAGCTTCCAGATGCCGAAGTCCTGCTCGTAGACGATGGTCTTGCCGCAGCCGAATCGCGCATTGACGTTCTCATCAATAACGCCGGATCTCTGTTCGCCACGCGTCACGTCACCGAAGAAGGCCTGGACCTTACCTTTGCCTTGAATCACATGAGCTATTTTGTCTTGACGCATGGCTTGCGTGAACGTCTTGTTGCCTCGGCGCCCGCGCGGGTGATCAACACTTCATCGGACGCCCACAAGGGAAAGCAAATCGATTTCAACGACCTGCAATCCGCCAATCCTTACAAAGGGTTCCAGGTTTACGGCGCTCCAAGCTCTGCAACATCCTGTACACCAGTGAACTTGCGCGACGCCTGGCCGGCACCGGTGTCACGGCAAACTGCCTGCATCCGGGCTTTGTCGCTACACGTTTTGGCGACGAGAGTGGTGGACTGCTTTCGTTAGGCGTACGCATCGCCAAACACTTCGCTATTTCTCCAGAGAAGGGCGCTGCAACCATCGTCTACCTGGCTTCCTCTGATGAAGTGGCCACAGCCAGCGGCGGCTACTACTACAAATGCAGGAAGGCAACGCCCACGAAAGAAGCGCGCGACGACGATGCAGCCAAACGGTTGTGGCAGGAAAGCGAACGGCTGGCTGGGGTAAAGAGCTAGACCAGGCTCCTCAGACGAGGGCCGTACGACTGAAGATCATACCCTGTTACGTGAAGTTGATCTTGAGCGTCCGGTTGGCGCGGTCAAAACAGTCAATCCCACTCTGCTCCGCCTGCTTTGCTCTCTGAAGACGCGCGGGCTAACGCCAAACTCCGTGCGGAACGCGCGATTGAAGTTTGATACATCGCCAAAGCCGCAATCCAACGCGATATCGAGGACCTTGGCAGGTTCCACCGCCAGCCGCGTTGCCGTATCACGCAAGCGCGCCCGTAGAACATACTGGTGCGGCGTCAGTCCGGTCAGACTCTCAAAAGTACGCAGGAAGTGGAAAGCGCTCAGGCCGGCTTCCCGCGCCAGGCTTCCCAGGGTGAGTCCGCTATTTGGATAGCAATCGATCTTCCGCACGGCGCGGGTCACGCGCGCTACAGCGCTCGGTGGAGCGCTGACCGGGTTGGGTGAAAAGCCACCGATGACCTGTAGCGTCTGCACAGCCAGTTGGAGGCTCAGTTCCTCCCACGGGGCTTTAATTTGAACGGGCATTCGGACGGTACTTTCATTCGTCGAGCCGGAAGAAGTTTGCCCGGCCAAGCCAGCCAAAGCCCGTGCAATCACCGGCGAGAGCGCTCGCAAAGGCGGAACGCGCAGTACATGGAAATCCACACGGCCGGTCGCCCCAGCATCGGCTGCGAGGCGCTCGAAATAATCGGGGGTGTACCAGAACGAGAGACAACGGTCACCGGCGCCATGTTGATGTCCACATTCGTAGCATTGGCCCGCGCTTCCGAGCAGAAGCGAACCTGGCGTCATCAGTTCACGTCCCGGCCCGAACCCCGATTGGGCACGGTACTGAAAGCTCCCGGCGGTGACAATGACGATGCAGGCACACGCATGCTGCTCCTCAAATACGCGGTCTCGCGGACCGGAAGTACAAACCACATCGGCCACGGACCAGCCGTCACCTTTTGCCAGCATGTGGGCGGCAACATGTCCCGGACCGCCGCTCTCGTCGCGCCGTGTTACCGCTTGCTGCAATTCCACCGCAATTTTTGCCAAGAATCCGTCTCCTGTTGCGCCTATAACAAGTTTAGTACGTAGGAGGATTACCTATGATTGGTGCTTTCCGCAAAAACATTTGGCGCAGACTTTGCATTAAAAAATGGTGTTCTCCGACGTTCATTTCATTGTTCCTTTTGATGACCCTGGGAGGTCGAACGATGACAACAATTCAAGCTAAACAAAAAGAGAAAGCAGACTTTTTCACAACATTGGCAACCCAAGGCCGGTCACCGGAAATCCCTGAATCGGCGGACGTTTATGGGTGGCTGGTCGGAAGCTGGGAACTGGACGCCCGCCATTATGGGGTTGACGTCAGCGCGCGCCACCTCCAAGGCGAGGTCCACTTTGCCTGGGTGCTGGAAGGCCGGGCCGTACAAGACGTCTGGATCATGCCCCGGCTGTCCGAGCGCAACGCGGAGATGGACAAAGCAGCCAACATGTACGGCACAACGTTGCGCGTATGGGATGCATCGCTTCAGGCATGGCGGGTAACGTGGATCAATGGGGTCACCGGCTCCCGCGATGAACTGGTTGGGCGCTGGATCGGCAAAGACATTGTGCAGGTTGGCACACACGCCAACGGAACACCAATACGCTGGACATTCACCGAGATCACGCCGAACTCGTTCCGCTGGACCGGCGAAGCCTTGCAACCCGATGGCAAGACCTGGAAGCTCGAAGGTGAGTTTCTGGCGAAACGCATGCACTAACTTTACTGGGAGAAAAATTGCGATGAAAAACGATAAATTACTGCGGGAAAACCTGCTCGAGTTGCTCAAAGGCGGCGGAGCTCATTTGGATTTTGAGGCAGCGGTTAAGGACATGCCGGCTGATCTTCAAGGCAAAAAGCCACAAGGCGGAGTGCATTCGCCCTGGGAAATACTGGACCATCTGCGCATCGCGCAGTGGGACATTCTGGAGTTCAGCCGTAACCCCAAGCATGTCTCGCCTGAATTCCCCAGCGGGTATTGGCCGAGCACACAGGCTCCTCCAGACAAAAAAGCCTGGGACAAGAGCGTGAACGTCTTCCGCGCCGATCTCAAAGCGATGATTGATTTGGTCGCGAACGAAGCAACAGACTTGTTCGCTCCAATTCCAAACGGCGAAGGAAAGAACATTTTGCGGGAAGCGTTGGTGCTTGCAGACCACAGCTCTTACCACCTGGGAGAACTTGTGTTGTTGAGACGGATGCTCGGAGCATGGAAGTAGATCACATAGGCGGGCCGAATCGCCGACAGTGGATCAACACGAACAGCGCGCAGCGTAGGTAAGAGACTCCTAGCCACGTCATCAACAGGCACAGGGCGATTGCGGAAAGAAATGTTGCCGGATCGCCCGGCTTCACTCCTGCCAGCAGGGCCTCCATCGCCCTGCCCGACGCATAAGCCAACGCCAGTCCGGCCGCGATCCCGATTGCCGCCAGCATAGCACTATGCCCCATGGCCGGCAAAAAATCTCGAACATCTCTTCGCCGTACGCCGAGCAAAACGAGGAAGGATAGAGGTGAAGCAGAGATTTATAGATACGCATCAGGACCGCCCCGGCACGAACCCTTTGGCCCGCGCCATTTTCACAAGCTGAGTGAGACGCCGTGCCTCCACCTTGGCGACCGCCTCACCAAATGGCGTAATGCGGTAGTAGCGGCGGCGCTCGTCATCATCTTCCGGCGCGGGTCTCTCTCGTGTTTCCACAATCAGCCCTTGTTCCTGCATCCTCTGAACCGACCTGTAGAGCGTGCCGGCGCTCAGTTTGAGTTCTCCCCGCGTCCGCGCGGCCACGTCCTGGATGATGGCGTACCCATGACGGTCTTCTCCGGCCAGCGCCAGCAGGATATGGAACGTCGCGGGCGGCAAAGGAAGCAGCGAATCAATTTCAAGTTCGTGGTTTGCCATGACTCCTCTTCGACTGCTGCTCCATCGTTCTCCTTCCATCAAATAATCCTATTATATCCATACTGGATATACTCTAAATAGCTATAGACGCTTTGGATATAGTCCGGTTAGCAAGAAATCTTTGCCATGAGTCTGGTTCTCGTATGCGAGGAGAGCAGAAACTTAGGCTCCTGAAAACGCGCGCAACACCCAAAGGGATGCAGTATTTTTTTTGACAGGCGCTTTGCGCCGCTGATACTATCGGAAGAGTCCCAGTAATGGACTCCCACCGTAATGGTTTTTCCACACGCGTCCCCGTCGTCTAGCCCGGCCTAGGACATCGCCCTTTCACGGCGGTAACACGGGTTCAAATCCCGTCGGGGACGCCAAGTCTAATCAATAACTTAGGCCGACGCCTCGATTTGCCGCGGTACACTCGCGGTACACCGGGATTCTCCCCGAATCATGCCCACGACTTTGCGCTGCGCCGCCCGCTTGCTTGGTGTCAGCGCTTGCGCATAGACGTCAAGCGTGATCCTCGTAGAGGCATGGCGCAAAAGCTCCTGCACCACTTTCACATCCTCCCCGTTGTCCTGAAGAATGCTCGAATATGTGCGCCGGAATGTGTGCCAGCCAATTCGTTTTGCGATGCCCAACTTTCGGGCAATCGGTTGAATGTGATAGCTCATGACCTTGCACAACCAAAGCGGCTGCTTGCCGCGCTTCCGGCCGGCCCGGTTGCTGTCGGTTGTGAAAACCCAATCGCTGGGGGCGTGGTAGGGTGTGTGTCGATACCACTCCAGCAGATCCTGGGCAAGGTGCTCATCAATGGGGACTGGTTTCTGGGACACCTCCGTTTTGCATTTTCCAACATGCTGCTCAACGACAGATCGCGTCACGTTGATTTGCAGGTTCAAGAAATCGACATCTTCCCATTTCAACCCCGCTAACTCCGAGCGGCGCAGTCCGGTGACCATGTCGAGAAAGAGCAGAACACGCTCCCGCAGAGAAACCGCAGCGATCAAGTCCTGCATCTCCGCAACGGTAAGAATGTCCGGAGTCGACATCCTTTTTGCGCTCACACGCACACCCGAACCTTTCACCGGACCGGTGATTGGGTTTCTGTCAGCGAACTGCCAGCGGATGGCGTGATTGTAGACGGCGCTCATTGCGTTCCTGATCTTGGCCCGCGTACCGCGAGCCAAACGGACTGGAGGAGTAACTGCGTCTAGGGCCTGCTTTCTTTTCTTCTTTGCTCTGGTCAGCGTCTTAAGCCAGTTCTCTACAGTTACCGTGGCGATGGCATCGATGTCCTCCTTGCCCCAGCGGGGTGTGACCCAGCGGTTCAGGAGGTACGTCAACCTGCTTCTGGTAGAGTGAGCTTTGCCGGATTCTTCATCTTCAGGTTCGGCAAGCTCGGTCTTCTGATAATGCTCAACCAAGGCTTTCATCGTGATCGGACTTTTCCTGGTCGACGCTTGCGTGTTAATGGTCATCCGCAGGTTCAGCAAAACCTCCTGCAGCTTCTTGCTTTTCTGCGGATACTCGCTTACGGGGCCAATTGTTTTCTTGCAAGGTCGCAAGCTCCCATTCGGGTTTCTTGCTCGCCACCGAACCTGCCAGCGTTCGATGCCGTCCTTGCGGGTGATCGTCCTGAGACAGCCATTCTGATATCGTGCCTGCATTCATTTTCTCCTTGAATTTAGGCACGGGTCGCTCGCCACTAAATTTACCTGTTCGTGAGCCCAAGCGTAAAGCTCGGATTCCAAAAAACGCCATTGCCTGCGGGTCTTCCCCGTCAAAGGATGGGCTGGAACAATCCCCTGTCGAGCGAATCTCAGTAGGGTCTTGGCGCTCAAATGCAGTAGTTCAGACGCCTGCTTTGCGTTAATAAACGGTTCGATTGAGGATGCTGGCGAAAAACTAGGAGAAATATGCCTGATCTGCAGGACTTCGGCTAGTTTCATTGGACACCTCTGTCACATTTCCGGGCAGCGTAGTTGCTTTTGGCGTTTGGAGCAAGTCAAACAATCCCGAGAGCAAGGGCCGTGTATCCGCTGGTTTGACCGAAATTCCATTCGGGGTTAACTTCCTGACGCTCGCAGTCGCGAAATTCGACGCGGGAGCAGGGAGTCAACCGTGTTTTCATCTGTCGAAGAAGTCAGTGAACGCCTTAGGTCTACGGGTTACATCGCCGATTCGATTGCCACAACAACGGTGTACCTGGCGGCCAGACTTCAGAAGCCATTGCTGCTCGAAGGCCCCGCCGGCAGTGGCAAGACCCAACTGGCATACGCAGTTGCAGAGGCTGCCAAGACGACGGTCGAACGCCTGCAATGCTACGAAGGCATCAACGAAGAGAAAGCCATCGGCAAGTTCGATGAGTCTTTGCAGAGGCTTTGCGTCGAGTTGAGGGCCAAGTCCAATGGCGTTGATTGGGAATCCTTGCAGAGCGAGTTGCACAGCCTGCAGTTCTTCAGTGCCGGGCCCCTTCTTCGAGCGTTGCAACGCGAGAAACCTTGCGTCCTGCTGATCGATGAACTGGATAAGGTGGACCACGCATTTGAGGCGATGCTGCTGGAAATATTGAGCGTATGGCGACTGAGCATTCCAAAGCTGGGTACGATCGAAGCTCGAAGCGTTCCGTTTGTCGTGCTCACGTCAAACGAAGAGAGGCGCATCGGCGATCCCCTGCGTAGGCGCAGTTTCTATCTGCGCGTCGAGCATCCCACGGCAGAGCGCGAGGCGGAGATTGTGGCGCTGAGAACACCGGATTCGGGCCGAGAATTTCATGCAGGAATGGCGGGGCTGGCGAAGGCGCTGCGCGGCTGGAGCCTGGAGAAACCGCCATCGGTCTCAGAAATTCTGGACCTTGCGCAGGCGCTCAAAGTCCTCGGGACGGAGCGCGTAACTCCCGAGATGCGTGACATCTTGCTGCCGCTGTTGGCAAAAACCGATGCCGACAGGCGAAAGTTGTTGTTGCGCGATGGTTTCGCCAGCCTGGTCTACGATGCGCGGCAATATACGGCTGAAAGTTTGCGAGGCGCCGCATGAAGCAAGCTTCTATCAGCGCTTTCGTGCTGCTCGCTGTAACCGCCTGCTGGGCGCAACCCTCCAATTCATCTTCATCGTTGCGGCGTCAGGCTGAATATTATGTCAATGCCTATGCGCAGCATTATCGTGTGCCCGTGGCATTGGTGCGTGCCGTAGTCGCACGCGAATCGAACTGGCGCACTTGTGCCGTTTCGCCCAAAGGAGCCATGGGATTAATGCAGCTGATGCCCATCACCGCCCAACGGCTTGGCGTACGGGACCGCTGCGATATTTCCCAAAACGTATCAGGCGGCGTGCGTTACCTGGCCTGGCTGATGCGCTTGTTTCACAACGATTTCAGGCTGGTGGCGGCCGCTTACTACGCCGGCCAGGACATCGTCGCCCGGCGCGGGTTGGCCTACCGCAATCCCGACGTTGTGGCCTATGTAGCAAGAATTAGAACAACATACCTGCGTGAAGCCGCGGTAGAACAGAAGTTTTGAAGGACTACGATGAAAAGATGTGAGATGAAAATCCGTTTGAGTTTGGTGCATCTGATAACGCTCGGTTCCATTCTTGCCGCGGCAGCGTCGGCGCAAGTTGATCTTCCCAAGGCCCAGATCGTCACGCTGAATCTGGATCCGCAAGAAGTCACGATCCTGCACCTGCGACGAGGCTTTGTCAGCTCGGTGCGACTGCCGGATGCGGTCAGCTCCGTCGTTCTGGGCGATCCTGCGGCGTTCAAGGCCGAGCACTCAGAAGCAGAGCCGCAGCTGGTCTTTTTCAAGGCCACGAGCGCAAAGCCATCCGAGACAAATGCACTGATTACCACCAAGAGCGGGCATGAGGTGTCGCTCAGCCTGGTGAGCGAAGGAAGTTCAACCCGCGGCGGTCCGGTCGATTATGTCCTCACCTACGGCCGGCCCCGTAGCTTTCTGATCGCACCCACCCAGTCCACCCTCCTGGTTTCTGCGACGAATGGCATTTCGCCTGGAGATACGCCCGCCACCAACGTTGCCGACAAGGTCGACAACAAAGAACGGAAGTTGGTCGGACAAGGAGTGGATGATCCGCATTGGGAAGGCAAGCGACTGCGCGTTGCGATTGGACGGACCGAAGAAAAAGGAGAGGCGATGACGGTCGCATTCGCGGTTCTCAATGCTTCTGGCCGGACGATTGAGTTGTTGCCGCCACAGATACAACTTGCCGGAACTGCGAAGAAGCACGCAAAGGCCATCACGGCGGAGCCTGTGGCCGTCAAGGACTACCAGATGACCGCGCGGCGCCTTGCGCCCGGCGAGAAAGCGGATGGAGTGGTCACATTCGACCGTCCTGCGTTTAAGGAATCAAGGGACCGGCTGCTGCTCCAGGTCGCGCAGGCGGAAGAGGTTGATCGTCCGGTCCTGGCGAAGATCGCGTTTGTCGCGCCGGCAAAGGGAGGAACGCAATGATTCAAACAAACGGACAGGACGGTAACCGGAGCGGCGGAACAATCGAGGAGCCAGCTGCGCATGAACGAAGCATTGGCGCGCCTGCGCCTACAACGGATCCAATCGAGGTCCAGGAGCCTGCAACAAGGGCAAAGCAGCGAGCCAAGCAATCGTTCCAACAGAACCGATTTGTAATTATGGCGGGAGGAGCGCTTGTGGCGGCCCTGCTGGTTTACGTCTACGTTGCCACATCCACGTCAGCCAGGCACACGAGCCAGAAATCGACCAGCGCCCCTGCCACTACAAAGAACGCGACGCCGGAGAGTAGCCCAACCCCAGGTGAAAAGAGCCTGTTTCCGATCACCGATTCCGGTCGTCCGGCCGCCAAAGAGATGCACAACGGATTTCTCAACGAGCAAGATCTCGCCCGCACTGCAACCGCGCGGCGGACATCCACTGTGCCAGGAGCAGGAACGGCCAATGTAGCAGGAACGCTTGGATCGATACCACCCTTTGGCGATCAGAATTGGCAAGCGCCACCCTATCAGCCAGGAACAGCCGGTAACAATGCTGCTGAAATGACTGACGCAGGCAAGGCGGAACGCGAAGCGATGGAGAAACCTTCCCTGGTCTTTGTGCGCAGCATTTCTGCGCAGGCCGGCTCTGGTACGGAGCAGAGATTTGCCGACTCAGGGTCAGATATCGGGCTAGGACTCGCCACGGGCACGCGGTTGCGAGCGCGCCTCGAATCGGCGGCCAGCACGGCGGTCCGGACGCCCGTGCTGGCAGTGATCGAATACAACTACGAGCGCAACGGAGAAATCATTGTTCCCGCCGGTGCCAAGGCGTTAGGACATTTGCAGGATGCAGATCGCTCCGGTTACGTTCGGGTCGAGTTCGACTCGCTGCTGATGCCTGACGGATCGGAGGTCCCGATCCAAGCCGCGGCCACGGACCTCGAGATGCGCCCGCTCAAGGGTAAGGTCGAGGGAAAAAATACGGGCAAGAACGTATTGATCAGGTCGCTATCCGGAATCGGCGAGGTAGGAGCGATGCTCGTCGGGCGAAGCAATTTAGACCAGCCGCTGAGCGAGTCTGATCTGCTGCGGGAAAGAGTCGGCAACAACATCGGGGAGGCGGGAGACGAGCAGATATCGAGGATGGCGGTGACGCAACATATCGTGGTCACGATCAACGCTAACACGCCGATCTACGTTGTTCTTGAGAAGACGCCGAAATCGAATGTGGACCCGTCGGTGCGGAAGGCGGCGGCCGGCAGCCAAGGCTCTAACCAGATGAATGCCGAGGAACTGCGGCAGTTGCTTCAGTTACAACGCGAATTGAACCAGTCAAGCGCATCCAACAAGTGAAATGGCGAGGTCAGCACTCGCCGGTCGAGTACTGTTTTGGTGAGTTTGGCATTTGTGCGCAATTGCCTCACCATGGCTTGCGTTGTGAGATGCACCAAAGGCAAACGGATTTTCATCTCACTAATGTTTTTCCAACTGCCCGAGGAGCTTGCCCGGATGGCCTTTTCTCGCGGATTTCTTGACCCTTCCCTCGAACCGTTGTGAGATGCACCAAAGGCAAACGGATTTTCATCTCACTAATGTTTTTTCCAACTGCCCCGAGGAGCTTGCCCGGATGGCCTTTTCTCGCGGATTTCTTGACCCTTCCCTCGAACCGTTGTGAGATGCACCAAAGGCAAACGGATTCTCATCTCACTAATGTTTTTTCCAACTGCCCCGAGGCGGCTGGCCGGATGGGCCTTTCTCGCGGATTTCTTGGCTTTTCCCTCGAACCGTTGTGAGATGCACCAAAGGCAAACGAATTTTCATCTCACTAAAGTTTCATCCAGAGGCGGTACGTTACCGAATCGTCCGTTAGATTCAGTCCGGCGCCGTAGGAAACTTCTCCAAACGCCTCTGTTCAGCGAAACCGCTTCCCTTTAGTTCCCAAGCGAGCCCATCGGATGCCGTCTTCTGATTTGCCCGAAATTTGAAATGGACCTATGTTCCTGCTTGCAGCGCGAAGGGACCGACTCTTACGCGCTCGCAGAAGGGAGCAAGTATGAAGTTGTCGAATCGTCAACAGGCGCGTACTTCTTTGGCACTCGCCTTTCTTCTGACCATTCTTGTCATTCAGTTCTTCCCGTTGATCTCCTATGCCCAGAATCTAGGAGCCGCGCCTGCCACGGGACAGGCCGTGCAAGGACAAACGGCCGCGCAGCCGGAAGGGACAGTGCTCAATCTCGTCAACTGGATCGGGAATGTCATCGCCCCTGTTGGAGCCGCACTGGCCGTTGTGATGGCCGTGGTGTCGTATTCCCAGGGACGCGGCGTGATGCGTTGGTCAGTGACAGCCGCGGGATTGCTGGTGATCTCCGGACTGACGCGATTGATCGAGTTTTGGATTTCTAACGGAACAGGCGGAGTGCAATAAGCCTTCGCCATGACCTTGCCGCAAATCATCGTCGACCTGATGAAACTGCTGTTCGACATGGCAGTTCCGGCCGCCATCTGCACGATGGTGCTGGCCGGGGTTGCGCTGCGGCAGGAGGGCGGCGTGAACTTTCAAGCCGGCGGCCGTTTTCAAAGATGGGCGCTGTGGTCGGTGATCTTGTTGACCCTCCCCCAGTTTCTTTCCTGGTTTGCGGCCCAAGGCATTTCGATGCCGCCCCAGGGCGGAAACATTTCGAGCGCATGGGTTACGGGAGTGGAGTCGAGCTTCAACGGCTTCGTAACGAATGTCGTGGTTGCCAAGCTGGTTCCCGTGCTCGCCGCCTTCTGCGTGCTGAAGGCGGCGCTTGATGCGGCCGAGGGGCACAGTCCACTGGGTTCAGTCATCGCCGCCATTTTTTTGCTGTCGGCATCGGGCACGGTGCAGCTGATGCAGAGCTGGAACAGCGGCTCGGAGTTCGCCACGACCGACATGCTGACATCGGCATGGAACTTCTTGGCAGGAACGATCCTGCCCGAGGCCGCCGGGCTGGCCGTCGTGGGCGCGATCTTCAACTATGCGTGCCACCGGCCGTTCATGCCGCTGGTTGCGTCAGGCTTGGCTTTCTTGAGCGTTTCGGCCATCTGGAAGCTGGTACAGGCCATGGTTGTGTGAATGAAGCCCGCCTGAATTGAGGTGAAGCAATGAGTCTCCAAAACGGACTGCTCAACCTGACGAGTTGGCTCGGCAACGTGATCATGCCGACCGTCGCGGGACTGTTCGCGGCGGCCGCGATCTTTCACTTCAGCAAGGGCCGCAACTATCAGCACCTGGCCTATGCGGCGCTGGCGTCGTTGATGTGCTCCGGCCTGTTGCGGGCGATGGAATCGTTCGCGAACCAGGCCGCGTGGGACAATCCGGACCGCTACTGGATCTCGATTCTGACGCTGGTCAACTGGGTCGGCAATGTTCTGTTGCCGCTCTATGGCGTGCTGCAGGTGGTGTTGGCCGTGACTCACTATGCCGGGCTGCTCGAGAGGATGACCGTGGGCGAAGCCTGGGTGCGGAACCTGATTGCGGCGATCTGCAGCTTTGGATTGTCGGGATTGCTGCGGCTGGGAGAGTTCTGGATACAGCATGGCACGGCGGGCGTGCCGTGAAGAGAGGAGTTGGGCGATGCCGTTACAGGTAACGCCGGTAAACCGGAATCTGCAAACGAGGGTGACGTTCATGTACCTCGAATTTGAGGACCTGTTCTTGGTGCTTGGGGCGGCGGCCGTCATGAACATCGTCGGGCATTTTGTCGGGGGAGAAATCGCCGGGATGCCGATGAACCTGGTCCTGCAGTACGGAGTGCCACTCATGATGGTTCCCGTGCTGATGGCCTTCAAGTACGGCAAGCCGCGAGGCTATGTCCGCGACCTCGCCACCTGGCACATGAAACCGCGCGCCTATTGCGCTGTGGCTCGAGACCGGCAACTCGCCGCCGCGTACCTGAGGAGAGAGGAGTAGAGGCATGCCTCTGACGGTTGAACAACACGAGAAGAAGCTACACGATCCGGCGCTGTGCGAGCTATTGCCGGTCCGCGATTACCTCGACAACGTTGTGGTCCGCACCAATGGCTCCTTCGTCGCAGGCTATGAGCTGAAAGGGCTGAATTCGTACTTCGCCAGCGACGAAGGCCGGGACCGCGGCAGGCTGATGATCGAGGCGCTGCTGCGCTCGGTCCCCGAACAGAGTATGAGGATTCAAGTCCGCTACGAGGTAGTAGAAGACCTGGGAGGGCTGCTCGAGCAATACGCGGGAGGCCAGCGGTCGGAGCGGCCCGAAGCCATCATGCTCGATAACCTGCGGGTCGACCGGTGGCAAACAAAAGAAAACGCCGGAGCTTACACCAGGATTCTCCTGCATGTCTATTTCATATGGGATCCGGTGCTCTATCACCGGCTGACAGGCAAGCCCCTGAAGCCCAAAGGCGACCTTTTCAGCCTGTCGGCACGCAAGGCGATTGAGCGCAGCGAACAGGAGCACCGGCAACTGCTGTCGGAGTTTGAAAGCCTGCTGCATGGCGTTGAGACCGGCCTTGAAGCGGCCGATCTCGGAGCGCGCAGAATGAGCGATCAAGAATTATTTGTCGAGGCCAAACGGGCGCTCAATCCACTCTGCCCGGACCTGCGCCCTTTGCGTCGTGGAGAGGAGACCATTCAATACAGAAGCGCGCGGGAGCAGATTGCTGATGTGAGCATCGTCGATGAGACAGACACGTACTTAAATGTTGGCGGCATTCTGTATTCCTTCGTCAGCCTCAAAGAGCTTCCTGACGCTACCTTCCCAGGAATCCTGCGCGAGCTGACCGCGCTTGATTTCCCAATCATTGTGAACGCGCAGATCACGATTCCAGACCAGGCCAAGGTGCTCAAGGGTTACCAGAGCCGGCTCCGAAAAATGCAGGCGGCGCAACGGGACTCAAACGGCGGTTTCCGTGTCAACGTCGAAGCCCAGGTGGCGGAGGCGCAATTGGTCCGGGTGCAGCAGGACATCATTTCAAGTTCGGTGAAGACGGCGAAGTTGAGTTTGGTGATTGGAACGCGCACGTCACAGCCCGCCGTCACGACCTCTGATCTTGAGCAGGCCGAGCGGACCATCGACAACCGGCGCCAACAACTCCTTTACGCCATTCAGCGCATGAATGGCGCGAAAGCGGTGGCCGAGACCTTGGCTAAGAGAAGACTGTTCCTCAGCTCGCTTCCGGCCATGGCCGAGCCGGACAAACGCGACCAAGACCTGCTGACATCGAATGCCGCTGACTTGGTTCCGGTTGAAACGCCGTGGCGAGGCACGCCGCGCTCTCCTTTGTTCCTGCTCGAAACCCCGTACCGCCAGCTCATTCCCTTCTCGCCCTTCGATCCGGGTTTGGCCGATGCCAACATGCTGGTGATGGCCAAGATCGGCGGGGGAAAAACCTTCATGGTGCAGCAGTTCCTGTTGATGGCGGCCCGCGACAATCCGCTGGTCTCGATCCTCGAGTGCGGGGATTCTTACCGCCCGCTGGTTGAGTTGATGGGCGGGCAGATGATCACCATGTCGCTCGATGCCGACCAGACGATCAACCCCTGGGACCTGGCGGCAGGCGAGCACGAGCCCACGAAAGATCAAGTCGCATTCTTGAAGAACCTGACGCGGCACATGCTGGGCGAAGGCCGCGCCGACGATACCGAACTGCTCGACAACCTGATCACCGAGGCCATTGTCCGCACCTACAAGCGGGCGGCAATCCGGCCGTCAAACCCGATTCCAACCTTCTCGGACTTGCGCGACGAGATGGCGCAGTGGCGTGACGAGGACAAGAGCGAACGCGTCAACGACGAGGCGCACCTGGCGGCGATCAAGCTGCGCAGTTGGACGGGCGAGAAGGGAGTGTATTCGAGACTGTTTGACCGGCCCACGACCATTTCGCTCGACAACCCGTGGCTCTTCTTCAACGTGCAGCAGCTGAGTAAAGATCCGCGCATTGAGACCGCGATGAGTTTCCTGATCGCGCACACCACGGCGCAACGGGCGTCGGGCAAGGCAGGCAGGCGCAGTATCACGGTGCTCGATGAGTGCTGGTTCCTTCTCGACTCGCCCTCGCTCGCCCCCGAAGTCGTGCAGCTGTTTCGCACGGCCCGAAAACGCAACGCCAGTATATGGGGCGTCAGCCAGACGGCGGAGGACTATGTCGGGACTGAGACCAATCCCAGGGCGCACGGTCCGGGCATCGTCAAGAACTCGACCATCAAAATCATCGGCCAGCAGCCGGGCGACATGAGGGCGTTGCGCGATCATCTGCACTTGAACGAGACGGCGTTGAACCAGATCAAGCATTTCTCGGCGCCCATCAAGGGCAAGAGCGCCGACGCCTTGATGGTCATCGGCGAGAAGGCCGAGACGACGCACACCATCAGGATGTCGTCAACGCCGGTCGACTACTGGATCACGACCACCTATCCGCGCGAGCGCTTGTATAGGCCGTGGTGGCTGGGCCAGCGCAAGGACGTGCCGCAAATTCAAGCGTATTTCGAGTTGGCCGAGAAGTTTCCGGTCGGGCTGGCTGAGGTTGACCCGCTGCCGGAGGAGATTTCAGGAGAGGTAGCAAGAGGTGCGCAGTTATGAAGAGACGAATTCTGGAAATGCTCAAGAAAGTAAGTTACAGCAGACAGAAGCCTGTGGCTGCCGCCGTGGTCATCGCGCTCTGCCTGCTGCCGGCGACGGCAAATGCGGACGGAGTCGGCGATATCCTGTCGCTGCTCAAGACGATCACCAGCACGTTACAGGGCGCGATCGGCGGCGCCCTCAGCGGGATTCAGACTTTGAACTCCACCATCAACAATTTCCGCCAGCAGTTCATCTGGCCGCTGGCTGAGATCAACCAGGCCAGGGCCTTCGTGAGTTCTACCCGCGCTCAGTACGGGGGCCTGATGGCCCAGATCCAGAGCGTCCGCAACAATAGCGCCACACTCACGAATCCGTCACAACTCGAAACTGTTTTTCGCAGCGCCCAGGCGCCGAACGTCGCGCAACTACAGAAAGCCTACACCGCCGTCTATGCGCCGGTTCCTTCGGTGACCGACGCGAAACCAATCCAACGCAACATGATGGACATGGATGACGCGCTGGCCATGGCAACGCTTAAGACCACGGTGCTATCCGACCAGACAACCGGCGGGATGCTGGCGCTCGCCGATTCGCTCGAGCAGCAAAGTGCACAGGCCGCGCCGGGAGCGGGGCCGATGCTCGCTGCGCAGGCGCAAGTGGCCGACCTTGAGACCCAGGCCTACATGGCCAAGATGCTGGCGGCCGAGCTGCGGCAGGAAGCGGCCAAGCTTGCGCACCAGAACACGCTGCTGAAACAGAGCGCGGCGGCAACCCGCAATCTACAAAACCAGGTGCAGCAGGTGTTGACGCACCCATAGGAGTAAAGACCGTGATATCGAAATCACTCGTTCGCACTACAAAGCTTATTGGCAAGATGCTCGCGTTTGTCATAGCGCTTGCTGTTGTAGTCATGATTCTGCCCGGTAAAGCCCGCAGCCAGCTGGGACTTGATCCCTGCTGCGCCATCATCCAGGTCGGACTGAGTTCGATCTTGAGTTTGCTGAGCAACGCCGTCGCCAAGCCCCTCGGCGCCATTCAGCAACTGGAGCAGCAGTCGGCCGATTTCGAGCAGCAGGTCGTTTTTCCAATTGCGGCAATCAACCAGGCCCGAGGCATGGCCACCCAGTCGCAAGGGCAGTTCGTCCAGATGCGCCAGGTGTTTCAGTTGCCGGTATCAAGCGCCACTCTGCCCACGCCGCAACAGCTTGAAAAGAGCCTGCTCTCCCGCAGTCCCGGTGCGGTGGCCCAGATCTCGACGAACTATGCCGCGCTCTACGGGCAGGTGATGCCCGCAACAGATGCCCCGCAGCCGGTACGTGATTTGGTCGACACGACGGATGCCGAAGCGCAGGCGGCGATGAAGAAATCAGTTGAGATCGACGCGCTGGCCGATCTTGAGCTTCAGGCAGCCGAGCAGATCAACCAGCAACTGCAAACAGCCGCGCCGGGAAGCGCGGCGATTCTTGAAGCCCAGAGTTCGGCGTGGCTGCTGCGGGCCCATGCCTACACGCAGTCGGCCATGGCGGAACTGGCGCGCTTGCGCTCGATCGAGCTTGCCAATCAAGGCGCGCAGATGAAATTCTCGAGCGCCCACACGAGCACGCTCCACTCGACCAGCGGCCAGGTCCTTCAGCAGGGAGCGCACTAGCCGTGTTCTATTTCCAGCAATTGTTGAATACGGCCCTGGGCGGCATCGACGCGACCAGCATCATTGCGACCGTCACGAATATCGCATTCGCCATTCTGCTGATTGGCTTCCTCATCGGTCTCTACCAGGCGGCGCTGCGCGGCGGCGATCTCCAGGCGCTGGGAATCACGGCGATCAAGTACCTGGTGGTCGCCATGATCATCGCCAATTGGTCATCGGTCTTCCGCGACGTGAACGGGTCGTTCAACTCGGCCGCCAATTTCATCGGTTCAGGCTCGGGCGCGGGCGACATGTTTCTCAACTGGATGACCCAGCTGCAGCAGCAGGTCTCAAGCAATCCCAATCTGACTTTCTGGGACATGATCACCGGCGACCAGGCGGGAGCGATTACCGTGCTCCTGTTGCTGGTTGCCTATCTCCTGTACGCGCTGGCCATCATTATCTTCTGCTTCTTTTATGTACTGTTCGGCACCGTTCTATATGTTCTGGGGCCGCTGGTGCTGGCGCTCATCCCGATAGCCGGGATCGGACAACTCGGCAGGACCTATGCGGTCAACGTGATGATCTGGAACGCCTGGGGGATTCTCTACGCAGTCTTCGGCGCCATGATCACGGCGATCCACTTTAACCAGGTCAACGACGTTCTGGGAAACGGCTTTCTGGGTTTTCTGAAGGGCGTCCCGGACTCGATGATGCTGGGCCTGGTCAGCATTTTCTACGCGCTTTCGATTGCGCTGATTCCATTCATCGCCAAACGGATTGTTTCAGGAGACGTCGGCTCGACCGCATTCGCCATGGTGCGCGCCGCCTCGGTCGCAGCCGGTGCAGCCCTGGCCGGGGTCAGCGGATTTTCTGCGGCATCTAGCTCAGCCTCGGCGGGGTCGGCGAGTTCAGCGGGTGCCGGGGCCGCTTCCGGTGCGTCGTCCGGGTCATCGACGGCGGCGCTGTTCTCCATGCCTCCCCCTGTCCCGGCTTCGGGATCATCCATGGCCACCTTCCTTCGCTCCGGAATAGCACCCGCCACAAACGGCAGCGCCAGCCCGGTCACGCCGCCCGCGAATGGCGGAAGCGGCAGCGGAGGCCGGGCGACCACCCCGAACCGTGGAGGTTCCGGCTCTGGCTTTACCTATCATCCTCACTCGGTGACGCAGGCCATCACCTACAACGTGGCCAAAGCCCTGGGGAAAGCTGTGGGAAGAAACAATGCTGACAACAACTAACACTGGAGGTTTCGATGTGGAGACAACCACCGATTTGGGAACCGAAAGGAACCAGGTTTCGCCCGTACAGCATCACCACCCTGATCTTCTTCTATATCGGGAAATTCTTTGGGCGAATCTTTAGGCGAAGGCGATAGCAAACACGATCAAGAACGCTTTAGCGGAGCAAAACTATGTGGCTAAAAAAAGACGACAGCAAAGAACACACAGGTGAAAAGGACAGCGGCAGGCCTGAGAAGCTGCGCTACAGCCGTTACTACGAGCATGACGGAGCCCTGCGCGCCTATGCCAACCGCGCCATGATTCTGGCATTCCTGTGCGTGCCCACAACCATGCTGGCTTTGGGTCTTGCCGTCTACGTTCGCTTGCAGCCGCCGACGGTCATTCGCGTCGATGAAGACGGCCAGGGGGTTGTGGTGGGCAAGGCAAAGCCGCTCTTGTCGGTCACACAAGGCGCCGGTTCAGAGCCAACGGAATTCGAGAAACGCGCGTTTGTGCGCTCGTTCCTTGAGCGTTATCTCAACTTTTCCGCCCCTAACGTGAGCCGCAATTGGGCCGAGAGCCTGAACATGATGACCGCCAATCTGCGCCGGTCGGCCTTCGCGGGCATGCAAAAGGACAACTTGGTTGGGAAGATCAAGGATGATCAAACCAGTTCGGAATTCCAACTGCGCTCCCTCGAAGCCGCAAAAGACGACCCGCTGACCTTCACGGCATTTGGGGTCAAAGAAATTCACCATATTCACGACCACAACGAGACCATCGACAAGATCGTGAGCGAGCTGCACGTTAGGCTGGCGGTAGAAAAGCGCTCGGAGCAAAACCCCAGCGGTTTGCTCATCGGCGAGTACTGGGAACGGGCGATCGAGGGCGAGAAGCGAGACTGGGTATTGCAACAGGCCGGACTGAACGGCCCTCAGTGATTGGTAGGCAAAGGAGGAGCAGATGGAGACCAGACCCGGAACCGGCACGGCACAGTTACCAGCGGGAGCCGGCGAGGGCGCCGCGAAACCGCGTCGCAGAAGGCTAAGTACAGACGATGAGCATGTCCGCTACTTCTTGCCGAAACCTGGATCAACTCCGGACAAGCCGGAGTTGGGACGCGAGATGCCCAATGAAGGCGAAGTGCTCATCGAGGCCTTCCGGAGCGGCCAGCCATTCTACGCGTTAACGGTATTGAAGGCGGTTACGGAGGTCAGCGGCGGCAGCCCGCTAATCGTGAAGCAGGCTGTCGCGAAACATTGAATTTGGATCAGCACAACAAGTTCTCAGATGACCAACGAATAACTTGGTCTGTTTGAGCACCCCGCAGCTTGATGTGGGGAAATGTGCTGACCCGGCTAGCAACTCGAAGCCTGGCAGTGAAACGGACACACGGAATCAGGCGATGAGCGAGCATGCCGGTTAGCGAACTCCTCGAGTCGAAGGTTCCGTCAACGAGAGGAGAACGATGATGCAGACGAATTACCAGCTGGTGGTCATGGGCATCGCGACCGCCCTTGCTGTAGGCGGCGCTCAGTTCTTGTTGTTGGATGACCTGAAGCGCCTAATCAAAACCAGCGGTCTTTATGAGCAAGTTCGGACTTTGTGGAGACTGCATGTTAGCAGCCCCGTATGCGAGATTCACGGTCGTTGGGATGAGATGGGCGTGGAATGGGGCTTCTGCGGCAATGGTTTCGACGATTACTTGGAGGACAGGCCGTATGGCGAAAACGAAGATAGGAGGCCCGAATGTACGCGAAGCTCAAGGTAACTCCTGTCTCGAAGAAGAAAATTCGGCTGACTGGCCCGTGCGTGATCACCGGAAATCAGTATTCCGTTGTGGTCGCAAAAGAGGCTGCAACTAACTACTTCAAGCTGGGGATGAAGATTCATGAGGCATTTCCCAAACTCTCCCTGGAAGAACGCGAATTCCTGATCTCCGGCATATCACCGGAGGGTTGGAACAAGACGTTTCCTCAAGGGGCAGATCCGCAGACGAGTTAAATCGCTTGCGGTCAACATTCAACCGGTTGGAGCGGGCTCACCGAAGCCCGCTCTCAACTGAAAGGACAGCGGCACTATTTCTTAACTACATCATCATCGGCACAAGAGTTCTCAGATGACCAAACGAATGATTTGGTCCTTTGAGCGCCCCACAGCTTCATGTGGGGACATGTGCTGACCGGGCATCTCTTGAAACTTGAGGGCCTGGCCGAGCGAACCCGTAACGGGGAGCAGCCAGGCAAGAGCGAAGAGAGGCTTGCGGTCACGCAAACTCCTTAACTCGGAACCTGGGTCTCCCGGGAACAAATAAGTCAAGGAGAACAAAACAATGACGAAGACTACTACAACGACGAACCGATACAGAATCCCAGCCGACCGAATCCAGAACCTTGAGATCGACCGCAACGGCAGAATAGCGCCGCGGCAGCACGATCTAGAGCCCATCGAGAATACGCTGCTCAGCGTGCTCTATCCTGGAATCAAGGTTGCCAGCGTCAACGTTCCGACCGAGCCCCTCGATGACTTTGAGGAATCGCAGGTCGAGAGCACCATGGCAAAGCTCATCTGGGACGACGTTCATTACAAATTGGTAGGTGCGAGCGGCTCCGCGAAGAAAGGCAAATTCTACTTCGTGGACCAGGAGCACAGCCGTTACGTCGCCGAGCGGTTTCAGCGCTGGCCGCAGGCGGCGATCGTCTACTTCGGGATCCTCGTCTCGTCCTGCAAGGCGATGATGGAGGTGGCAGACGCTCGTGTGCTTGTCGTACCGGACCACCAGCTCGGAACCAACGATTGCAGCGGGTGGTGGAGCCGAGCGATCTTCCAGAGGTTTCAACAAAAACACGACGACGAACTCCTGTCGGCCCAGATAGAACGGCTTCGTCGCGAGCGGCACGGAGAGACTCGCGATGAAGACCTGGACGAGCAGGAAAAATTAATTCTGCTACAGATTGCGAAACAGGAGATTGCCCGGAAACTGTTTCCGAGCGATCGTTTCTACCAGTTCCGCATGGCCTTCGCCAATACCCAGGCTAAAGGCGCATTCAAAATCATGGAGGATGATGTTGCCGAAGCGCTGGAAGCGGATTTTATCCTGCCTGAAAGCGCGATCAAACCAGGGCTGAAGATACCGGCGGTAGAGGATCCGATTCTCGGGCCAAGCAGAAGATTTCGCGGTGACGTAGCAGTCGGAATCCGCGAAGTCTCCCGCCAGCTCGAGTTTGAGTCCAGTTACACGTTGGTCGAACATGCTCCTGAGGACTCAATTCAGCTAGAAATTTTACCACAGGCCATGAAGCAAGTGGCCAAGCTGAGCGAGGCGGTAGGCAACGGTCGCTACGAAGAACTGCTCGAGATCATGGGCCGGCATCCGGACAAGACTTCGGATGCTTTGGAGCTGGACCCGAACGAAGAATTTCGGGTCGTCGAGGGACTGCTCCTGGCCGATGCGAGCGGCGAAATTGTCCGTCATCCTTACGTCAATAATCAACTGAACAAACTGCTTGCGCGCTGGGCGTTCAAGACAGCGACGGGAGGAGGCTTTCGTCTACCGGCGTTCGCGCTGATGCACGATGGTTACCTCTTCCTTAAAGATGGCAAGGTGTTCTGCGGCTCCGACTGGATTGCTGAACACAAGGCCATCGCGAATCTGCCCGCCACCCACGGCCTGTGTGTTCGCTACCCGATACGAATGGTCGACGATCTCCTCCCTTTCACAAATCTGTCGGAAGAGGAGATTGTCGCGCAACTTAATCATGACCTTTGCCGTCAAGCCTGCATGTTGACCACGACCGAAGTCCGCGAACTGGTTGCCAAGCAGCTTCGTCTGGAAGGTACTTACGTCCTTCATTCGGAGACGGCAAAGAAAAACGGCGGCGACTATGACTTCGACTGGATTTGCGTGGTCGAAGAGGACCGGTTTCCGCGCTTCGT
>Ga0137384_10000040_pt1 | contig 93008 bp, 63 predicted proteins | sample SagtaG_2_FD_104922 | JGI IMG/M metagenome (GOLD analysis project Ga0137384, IMG submission 104922) | Vadose zone soil microbial communities from Sagehorn Ranch, Mendocino, California, USA - Sage2_R_60_16 metaG | ecosystem: Environmental > Terrestrial > Soil > Vadose zone | place: USA... | reverse complement strand
TAGCGGGTGCGCCAGAATGAGGCTATGCGGTTGCTGCGGGGGTGGAGCAAGCCGTGGTTGGCGCTGGGGCGGCTGTTGGGCGCAGCAAAACGGCGCGAGGGACAAGAGGCGAAAGATAAACTGTCTTTAATAGTTTGAGTTGGGTGCGTTAGAACGAAATCGGCGCACAAAATGTGGAGTCTTGCACCGGTTTTGATTGCCGAAACAAAAATCATCTTGCGTGATGGCGTGGCCAGAGCGTTTAACTTTACAGATTGGGACTTCCTAGGCATACTCGCTACTTGCGAGATGGCGGCAATCACACAAAAAAGAGTTATGAGTAGCAACGCCCTTCTTGGCGCTGCCAACGTCTTGGTACGGCAAACATCATAAAATTTTATGACGATATATGAGCGCTCAAAGACGTTTACGGTGCCATGGATGCAGGTAAAGCGCATGTCGAAAAAACTTCCAGTCTTGATTCGATTGGCATTTGCGACGTCGATTGCACTCCTGGTGCTTGCGCCATTTGCCCCGGCGGCGGAACGGGCCAAATACAATTTCAATCCTGACTGGCGCGTCATGGTCGGTGACATAAGCGGCGCCGAAGCGATTCACTTCGACGACAAAACATGGAAGACCGTTTCGACGCCGTACGCCTGGAATGAAGATGACGCTTTCCGCAAGAGTATTCATGACCTGCCAGTGGGCATTGCCTGGTATCGCAAGCACTTTGTCCTGCCGGCAGGGAGTGCGGGCAAGAAAGTTTTCCTGGAGTTTGAAGGAATCCGCCATGCTGGCGAGTTCTATCTTAACGGTAAATTGATCGGACGCCATGAAAACGGTGTGATGGCATTTGGCTTCGACATCACGAGCGCAGTCAAGCCCGCGCCCGTGGAGAACGTGATTGCGGCCCGTATCGACAACTCCTGGACGTATCGTGAAAAAGCGTCCAATTCAACCTTCCAGTGGGCCGATCGTAATTTTTACGCTAATTACGGCGGGATCAATAAGAGTGTGTATTTGCATGTGACCGGCCAGCTCTATCAGACTCTGCCGCTCTATTCCAATCTTGGCACGACCGGAGTGTACATCTACACGCAGGAGTTTGATATTCCCGGAAGCAGTGCGCGCATCACGGCCGAGTCTCAGGTGAAGAATGAGTCCTCCGCGGCAAAAACTTTCTCCTATGAAGTCCGGCTCGAGGATATGGACGGCAAGACCGTGGCGACCCTGCCCGGAGGAAGTTATACGCTTGCAGCCGGAAAAACGAAAACTGTCACGGCTTCAGCCAAGGTCACTGGCTTGCATTTTTGGAGCTGGGGATACGGTTATCTCTATACGGTCCACACCGCTCTCAAGGTTGATGGCAACACCGTGGATGAAGTGGCCACACGCACCGGCTTTCGCAAGACCGGATTCGACCACGGGATGGTCACGCTGAATGATCACGTGATTCATCTCAAGGGATATGCGCAGCGCACGACCAACGAGTGGCCTGCTGTGGGCCTTTCCGTGCCGGCATGGATGAGCGATTTCAGTAATCGTCTGATCGTCGAAGGCAACGGCAACCTGGTGCGCTGGATGCACGTGACACCGTGGAAACAGGACGTTGAATCCTGTGACCGTGTTGGACTGATTGAAGCAATGCCTGCCGGCGATTCCGAAAAAGACGCGACTGGGCGCCACTGGGAGATGCGCCTGGAGGTGATGCGCGATGCCATCATTTACAACCGCAACAATCCCAGCATCTTGTTTTACGAATCCGGCAACAAAGGCGTGTCAGACGAACATATGGCGCAGATGAAGGCGATTCGCGACCAGTATGACCCGCACGGCGGCAGGGCATCGGGTTCGCGGGAGATGCTGGACAGCAAAGTTGCCGAGTACGGCGGCGAGATGCTGTACATCAACAAAAGTTTGACCAAGCCGCTGTGGGCGATGGAGTTCTCGCGCGACGAAGGCCTGCGCAAATACGTGGACGATTTCACCCCACCGTTTCACAAAGACAGCCCGGACTACAACCGGAACCAGGATTCGCACGCCATCGAAAACGTGCGACGCTGGTATGACTACTGGCGCGAACGTCCGGGTACGGGAGATCGGGTGAATGCCGGGGGAGTGAACATCATCTTTTCGGATTCCAACACTCATTTCCGCGGCGAGGAAAACTACCGGCGCAGCGGGGAAGTCGACGCCATGCGCATCCTCAAGGACGGGTACTTTGCCAACCAGGTCATGTGGGACGGTTGGGTGGATGCGGAACGGCCCAGGCTCCACATCATCGGCCACTGGAATTACGCGCCTGGAGTCGAGAAGAACATCTATGTGGTATCGAGCGCCGAGAAAGTTGAATTATTCGTCAACGGACAGTCCAAAGGGTTTGGTGAACAGAGGTATCGATTCCTGTACACATTCGCCAATATCAAGTGGCAGTCCGGCTCGGTGAAAGCCGTTGGGTATGATGCGCGAGGCCAGAAAATCAGTGAAGCTGAACTGAAGACGTCAGGACCGCCCGCGGCCATTCATCTTAAGGTGCGCACCGGTCCGCAGGGCTTGCTGGCCAACGGTTCTGACCTGGCGCTAGTTGATGTTGAGGTTGTGGATGCGGAAGGGAATCGCTGTCCCACGGCGCTCAACATGATTCATTTTGATCTTCAAGGGCCGGCAGAGTGGCGCGGCGGGATTGCGCAGGGTCCGGAGAATTACATCTTGTCGAAAGATCTGCCCGTGGAAGGCGGCGTGAATCGGGTGATGCTGCGCGCTGGCCCGCAAGAGGGCAAGATTGTTCTTACGGCTACCGCGGAGGCACTGCAGCCGGCATCGATTATGCTGGCTTCCATTCCCACAACTGTGACCGGTGGACTTTCGCAGGAAGACCGGGCATCAGGATTGCAATCGTATCTTGTCCGTGGGCCCACTCCGGTTGGCGCGTCATTTGCCGTCTCGAGCTCCACGGTACACATTGCGGCTGCAACCGCAGGCGCCAATGCCGACCGGGTTATGCAGAGCTTTGATGACAATGAAACCTCCCATTGGGAGAACGACGGCAAGCTGGATACGGCATGGATCGAATATGTATTTGATCATCCGGCCACGCCCGATGAACTTGTGGTCAAGCTCATGAGCTGGCGCAATCGCAGCTATCCGATTCGCGTCACTGTTGACGGCCAGGAAGTATTTGCGGGAGCGACTCCAGTCAGTTTGGGTTACGTGCATCTGCCGCTCAAGCCCGTTACTGGAGAGCGCCTTAGGATTCAGCTGACCGCGCCTGCGCAAGGGCAGGGTGGCATCAATCTGACGGAACTGACCAACACACGGGACTCAGCGGCTACGGGAGTCGGTGTTACCGATAATGGAACATTGAGTATCGTTGAGGTCGAGATCCATCAGGGGCAGCGCCATTAGAGCGCATTGGAAGCCAGTTTTTTACAGACCGGGGAACTACGAGAAAAACCATGAGTTCTAAAGACCTTCTTCGTGCTGCAAACATCACCAAGTTTTATGACGGCGTATGTGCGCTTAAAGACGTTTCTTTTGCCGTCGCAGCCGGTGAAGTTCATGCTCTGGTGGGTGAAAACGGCGCCGGCAAATCTACTCTGATCAAGATTCTTACCGGCGCGGTGGAAGCCGATAGCGGCCAAGTTAGCCTGGAAGGGAAAGTGATTGACGAAAATTCACCTCGTCTGGCGAAGCTTTTAGGGATTGAGGTGATCTACCAGCAGCCGACCGTTTTTCGGGGACTTACCGTTGCGGAGAACATCGCGCTCGGGCTGGAGCGGCAAGGAGTCTGGACGCGGGTCGATTGGAAGACACGGTATCGCCGCGCGGCTGAGTTGCTGAAACAAATCGGCGCGGAGATCGATCCCGAAACAGACGCGAGCGAACTTACCATGCCGCAGCAGCAGTTGATGGAAATCGCCCGCGCTCTGGGTTCTAAAGCCAAAATTCTGATCCTGGATGAGCCGACGGCATCGCTTTCCGAAAAAGATACGGAAACGCTTTTTCGTGTTCTTCGGCAGTTGCGTGCCCAGGGAGTAGGGATCATTTATATCTCCCATCGTTTGGATGAGCTATCGGTCATCGCCGACCGTGTGACTGTTCTGCGCGATGGTTCTCTGATAGCAACGCGCTCCATGGCGGAAATAGATCGTCAGGAGTTGATTCGGTTGATGGTGGGGCGAGAACTATCCGCAGTTTTTCCCAAGAAGGCAGTCCCTCTACGAGAAGTAGTTCTGGAACTCCGGCAACTCAAATGCCAGGGCACGGAAAGTGATGGCGTTGATTTGTCACTGCGTGGCGGTGAGATTCTTGGTCTTGCCGGCCTCGTGGGAGCAGGCCGGACGGAGTTGGCGGAAACTGTATTCGGATTGCGACCAGCAGAATCGGGGCAGATTCTGTTGCGCGGAAAGGTGATTCAAATCCGCAATCCGGCAGAAGCCATCGGGCACGGTATTGCATACCTGCCCGAGGACCGGCGACGCCATGGGGTCATTCCGCAGATGTCGATCAGCGCGAACATTACTTTGGCGTCGCTGAAAAGTCTTGTGCGCTTCGGCTCGATCGACTCAAGAGTTGAAACAGAAACTGCCGCTGGCTATGCGCAGCGTTTTGCGATCAAGGCCCCGGCAATCTTTACGGCTGTGTCTTCGCTCTCGGGCGGCAATCAGCAGAAGGTTGTGTTGAGCCGCTGGCTGGCTACCAAGCCCGCAGTGCTCGTTCTGGATGAGCCGACGCAGGGCGTCGATGTGGGGGCCAAGACGGAGATTCACGCGCTGATGAGCGATCTGGCCGCCGAAGGCATGGCTATCTTGATGATCTCGTCGGAGCTTCCTGAACTTCTTGGCATGTGCGACCGCATCGCGGTCATGCGCGCCGGCGCTATCGCGGGATTTCTCGGCCGCAAAGAAGCCACGCAACACGATATTCTCGCACTTGCCTTGGGTCATCCACTCGGCCAGCCGGCCGGACAGGAGCAGGGAAGCAGCCTCTCCTGATGAACCAAGGCAATCCATTGCGAGCACGACTCTACCTTAATCGTTATCGCCGGGAACTGGCGGTACTGTTTGCGTATGTCTTTGTCCTGGTGTTGGCTGCGATTGTCGCGCCTTCGTTTTTCAGCGCTGCCAACTGGCGCGACCTGGCGATGACGAATGCTCCGGTGTTGATCCTTGCTGTCGGCATGACCATGGTGATCCTGGTGGCGGAGATTGATATCTCCGTGGGTTCGCAGTTCGCGGTATGCAGCTTGGCAGCAGCGTGGCTGGCGAAGGCGGGCGTACCGATGATTCTGTTGGTTCCGTGCGCGCTGGTGATAGGCGCAGCCGTGGGTGCGATCAATGGCGTATTGGTTGCGCGGTTACGTTTGCCTTCGATCATCGTTACGTTGGCCATGCTGGCTGCGTGGCGCAACGCGTCGCAGTGGATCACCGAGGGTGCATGGGTGCAGGGTCTGCCCGAAAATTTTCAGTGGTTCGGCCTGAGCCAGCATGCGGGGGAGTATTTAATTTTCATTGTCGCACTGGTGGTCCTTCTGGCCTTTGCCTGGGGATTGCGCAACATCGGAGCAGGTCGCGCAGTCTACGCCGTTGGCTCCGATCCAGAAGCCGCACGGCTTGCCGGCATGAATCCGGCGCGAGTGATTTTCAGTGTATTCGTGCTGATGGGCGTCCTGACTGCGCTAGCCGCAGTGCTGAATGCGGTGCGCTTCTCGGTTGTGCCCGGTAATGCCGGATCGGGACTGGAACTCAAAGTGATTGCCGCGGTCGTGGTGGGTGGAACGGCCATCCATGGTGGGCGCGGCACGTTGTTCGGGACCTTCATCGGGGTGGCGCTGCTGGGTACTATTGGCAACGTGCTGACCTTTGCTGGAGTCAATCCGTTTTGGGAGAAAGCGATTCAAGGAGGAATCATATTGGCTGCGGCCGTTTCAGAAGCCGCGCTGGGACGACTGAACCGTCATGTCAAATTCAATCTCTTCGGCGTCGCTTCTCATTAAAACCAGGAAGCCCTGGCGCGACAGGCTGTTTCCGAACTACGAATGGGCCTTGCTGCTGGTGGTGCTGCTGGAGTGCTCCATCTTCAGTTTCACGGGGAACAATTTTTTTACCTCGATGAATGCCTTTGAGGTTGTTCGTTCCAGCGTGGAAATCGGACTGCTCGCCCTGGCGCTTACGCCGGTCATTATCTCCGGAGGCATTGATCTCTCGGTTGGGTCGATGATGGGGTTGTCCGCTGTGGTGTTTGGGAGCTTGTGGCGCGACGCTCATTTGCCCTTACCGCTGGCAATCGGCGTAACGCTGCTGATTGGCGTGGCGGGTGGCGGCCTGAATGGATTGTTGATCGCGCGGCTGAAGCTGCCTCCGCTCATCGTAACGCTGGGTACCTTCTCGCTGTTTCGTGGCATTGCAGAAGGGCTGACCCGTGGGATCGAAAACTATTCGGGGTTTTCTTCAAGTTTTCTTTTCTGGGGCCAGGGATACATAGGCGGTGTGATTCCAGCGCAGTTGCCAATTTTGTTTACAGCAGTTGTAGTGATGGCATGGTGCTTGCACCGGACCGCGTTCGGGCGCACGCTCTACGCCATCGGGTTCACTGCGGAAGGCGCGCGCTACGCCGGAGTGCCTGTCGCTCGACGGCTCAGTATTGTGTACCTGATGTCAGGCTTGGCGTCCAGCTTGGCAGCGGTCATCTACGTTGCGCATCTGGGGCAGGCAAAATCAGATGCTGGAACCGGATATGAATTACTGGCAATCACGGCGGTGGTGCTGGGCGGATCTTCCATCTCCGGAGGGCGTGGTACTGTATTCGGCACCGTGCTCGGTTTGTACGCCATTGTGCTCCTGGAAAATGGATTGCGGTTGAGCGGCGGCCCGGCGGAGCTTACAGGAATTCTGACAGGAATATTGTTGCTGATCACGGTGGCCGTGAATCGTTTCTCGGCGCCAGCCAGAAGCAAGTCGCAGATAGAGAATTCTGCAGAGGAGTTGGAGATGAAGAATTCGCAGGTAGCGGTATTGACGGCGGCGATCCTGGCCGGCGCACTCCTGGTGGCGGGAAGCAACTGGCTCCTGGTGCGCTCTATGCGACAGGAACCGATTGGAGGACGTACCAGTGATTCGGCCGGAGCCGTGCCATCTGGTTCCGCGGCAGGCACCACTCACGGGCACAGAATTCAGATTGCCATCATGCCGAAGGCTAAAGGCGATCCCTATTTCATCAGCTGCCGCCAAGGCGCTGAGCAGGCCGCTAAAGAACTGGGCGTCGATCTGTTGTGGGATGGCCCCACCGATCTGGATCCGGCGCGGCAAAACGAAGTGGTGGAGTCCTGGATCACGCGCGGCGTAGACGTGATTGCGGTCAGCGTCGAGAACAAAGCTGGCATCTCGACGGTACTGCGCAAAGCACGGGCCAAGGGTATCCGCGTTGTGACGTGGGACGCTGACTCCGAGCAGGATGCGCGCGATTTTTTCATTAACCAGGCCACGCCGGAAGGCATTGGTTCGGCACTGGCCGATGAAGCGGCGGGAATCCTGAACAACAAAGGCGAATTTGCAATCGTTACAGCGAGTCTAAGCGCTGCCAATCAGAACGAATGGATCAAGTACATCAAACAGAGGCTGGCCCAGAAGTATCCGCAGATCAAGCTGGACGCCATTCAACCCAGCGATGGCGACCGCGATCGAGCGTTCGCGGAGACGCAAACATTGCTCAAGGTCTATCCCCAGGTAAAGGTGATCATGGCGATTGCTGCTCCTGCGGTTCCCGGAGCGGCCGAAGCGGTAAAACAGTCGGGCCGCACGGACGTGAAAGTGACCGGCTTATCGCTGCCGAACCTGTGCAAACCCTATGTCAAAGACGGTGTGATCAAGAGCATCATTCTGTGGAACACGTCGGACTTAGGGTATCTGACTGTCTATGCCTCGAACTCATTGACCACTGGCAGCTTGAAGCGCGGTGATGCCGAAATACAAGCAGGGCGATTGGGGAAGATCAAAGTTGCCGGAGATGAAGTCAGACTGGGCGCACCGTTTGTCTTCGACAAGAGCAACATCGACAAGTTCAATTTTTGAAAAGTTACCGGCGTTCGTGTATATCTGACTTCACTTTTAGGGGAATGAGAGACTGATGAAAACGGTAGTTGTTCGCGAAGTACGCGCCTATATCATCGCACCAACGGAGATGGGCGCGGATTATCACAATCAGCAGGGTGGCCATTGGATCATTGATCTGCCCATCGCCAACCCCATGTCGGTCTACGAGCAATACAAGGCCAAGCGCACCAGCTGGGGCATCAACGCGCTGGGAACAGTCGTTGTTGAGGTCGAACTGAGTGACGGCACAGTGGGCATAGGGTGCAGCATTGGAGGCGAGCCTGCATGCTACATCATTGAGAAGCACCTGAGCCGCTTCGTCGAAGGCCAGGACCCGCGCAACGTTGAACTTATCTGGGACCAGATGTGGCGCGCCACCATGCCCTACGGCCGCAAGGGCCTGGTCGTTCACGCGATTGGCGCCGTTGATCTTGCACTCTGGGACTGCCTGGGAAAGCTGAGAAACGAGCCAGTCTATGCACTTTTAGGTGGCAAGACGAAAGAGAAGCTGCCGGTCTATGCAACCACGGCGCGTCCGGACCTGGCGAAACAATGGGGCTTTGAAGGGGCCAAGATCGCGTGCCGGTATGGTCCGGGGGATGGTCTGGCAGGCCTCAAGAAAAATGTGGAGGACGTGGCGCTGGCCAGAGAACAAGTCGGGCCGGATTTTCCTTTGCGCCTGGATTGCTACATGGCGCTCACGCTGCCGTACGCGATTGAGCTGGCGAAAGCCCTTGCGCCTTATAAGCTGCACTGGATTGAGGAGTGCCTGCCGCCGGATGACTACGAAGGATATGCGGCACTGAAGGCGGCTGTTGGTCACATCTGCCTTGTGACCACCGGGGAACACGAATACACTCGCTATGGTTTCCGCCAGTTGATCGCGCACAAGTGCGCCGACGTTCTTCAGCCGGACATCAACTGGGTCGGCGGCGTGACCGAAGCGCGGCGCATCGTAGCTATGGCCGCTGCGTATGACATTCCCGTGATTCCTCATGGGTCGAGCGTATTTTCCTATCATCTGCAATACGCGTTCGCTAACTGTCCCCTGGCAGAGTTTTTAGTGATGAGCCCAAAGGCGGACCAGATTGTCCCGCTCTTTGGCGCATTGTTCAAAAAAGAACCTCTGCCGAAAGACGGTTATCTGTTGTTGCCGGACACGCCGGGCTGGGGCGTGGAACTTAACGAAGATTTGAAGCGTATTCGGCCCTATACGCGACCATCACAATGAATTTTTAAAAAAAGGAACTGGGGAAAATGGAAAAAATATTTGCAGGCCAGACGGCGATTGTAACGGGATCGGCCTCCGGCCTGGGACAAGCTATTGCTGCGAAACTTCATGCCAACGGCGCGAACGTCGCCATGCTGGACCTGAATGAAGCAGCTGTGCAAGCCGCGGCCAAGGAGACAGGACCGCAGGCCTCGGCGTGGGCGGTTGATGTGACCAATGAGACACAGGTGAGCGCCGTGATCGAGCGAATCGCAAATCAATTTGGCCGGATCGATGTCCTGGTGAACAGCGCGGGAATCACCGGCAAAACCAATATCAAAAGCCAGGACGTGGAAACGAAAGACCTGCGCCAGGTCTTTGACGTGAACTTCATGGGATCGTTTTTCACCGCCCGCGCCGTCCTTCCGTGGATGCTCAAGCGGAACTACGGACGCATTCTTCATATTGCTTCTGTAGCCGGCAAGGAAGGCAACGCGGGCATGCTGGCATACTCGGCGTCCAAAGCTGCTGTCATCGGAATGACCAAAGTGCAAGGCAAAGAGTATGCGGAGTCTGGGATTACCATCAACGCGCTTGCGCCAGCTGTGATTCGCACGCAGATGGTAGAGGCCATGCCGGCTGCGCAGGTGCAATATATGACAGACAAAATCCCCATGAAACGATGCGGCACCCTGGATGAGATTGCCCATATGGCTGCGTTCATCGTTTCTCCCGGCGCCAGCTTCACCACCGGTTTCACCTTTGATATGACCGGCGGTCGCGCCACGTACTGAGGGAAAGGACACACGGAATGAGCTTTGAAGTGCAGGTCTTGAAAATGGGCCAGTGCGACGTAGCCGGCCCTGAAGTCTATTGGATGAGCCATTGGAATGACTGGATCCAGTTGTATTTCTGGCTGGTGGTCGTACGCGGCCATGGCAAGACGGCGATCATCAATACCGGTCCTCCGGCCGATCTGACGGAATTGAATGCTCGTTGGAGCAGCGGTTTTGGCGAACGCGGCAAACTTGTCCGTCAGGAAAGTGAGCGTCCGGTGCAAGCGCTGGCTTCTCTGGGAATCAAGCCGGAAGATGTAGACTACGTTCTGATTACTCCGTTACAGAACTACGCGACGGCCAACATCCAGCTTTTCAAGAACGCACAAATCTGTATTTCCAGGCGCGGCTGGATTGAAGACTTTCACGCGGAGAAATTTCCCATGCACGTGCCGCGCAAATTCCGCCTGCCCGATGAGACATTGCACTATCTGATGTTTGAGGGTGCTACCAAGGTTCGATTGCTCGAAGACAACGACCAGATATTGCCGGGATTGCGCTGCTTCTGGGCCGGGGTGCATCATCGTTCGTCAATGGTGTACGTTGCGGACACGCCAAAAGGCAGAGTGGCGGTTTCCGATTGTGTGTTCAAATATAAAAATATTGAAGAGATGGAGCCACTGGGGATTCAGGAGAGCCTGGAGGAATTTCATCTCACCTGTAACCGCATCAAGCGGGAATCGGACCTATTTATTCCGCTGTATGAACCAGAGGTTTTGAAACGATATCCCGGTGGGAAAATTTCCTAAGCCTTAGAGCGTGTATTGAGAGCCAATGAGTGAACGACTAAAAGGGAAAGTGGCGATTGTGACCGGAGGTGCGGCGGGCATCGGCCAAGCTACGTCGGTGCTATTTGCCAGTGAAGGAGCGAAGGTGGCGGTTGCAGATATTGATGAAGCTGCCGGAGTGGAGACGGTAGCGGAAATCAAGGCACGGGGAGGGCAGGCTCTTTTCGTGAAGACTGACATATCGAGCGAAGCAGATGTCTCCCGGCTCTGCGATGTGGTGATGGCCAAGTTTCACAGACTCGATATCCTTGTGAATAACGCAGCCACTTTTGTACTTAAAGGCATCGACGCAACCGTGGAGGATTGGCATCATTCACTCAACGTCAACGTGATTGGCACCGCGCAGATGAGTCGCTATGCAGTTGCCAGGATGAAAGAGTCGGGTGGCGGAGCGATCGTCAACCTGAGTTCGATCTCTGCGTTTGTTGCCCAGCCTTCTTTTGTGACCTATAGCGCAACCAAGGCGGCGATCCTGCAGATGACACGCAACATGGCCATGGATCTGGCGCCATTTAAGATTCGTGTGAACTGCGTTTGCCCCGGGACCATTCTGACGCGGGCTTCTCACGACCACATGGCCCGGGTCCAGATCAAAGAAGATGACTTCATTGCGGAGGAGTCGGCAAAACACCTGCTGTGCCGTGTTGGACAGCCGATGGAAGTTGCCTATCCGATCCTCTTCCTGGCGTCAGACGAGGCGTCATTTATTACCGGAACTCATCTGATGGTGGATGGCGGCTACACAACTCAATAAGCCTCACCCCAAAAAAGTCTCAATCACGCGGTGCTTATTCAAATGAATGTTGCCGGCGGCGTGATGCCCATGAGCGTATCGTTGGGATAAGTGTGGTCCACATTTTCCGGAGTAATCAACTGGTGCCGCACAAACACCGCCGGCGGAGTGGCCTTGTGTTCCAGAAGTTGTAAAGCAAGCCGCATCACGCTGAAGCCGTATTTTTCGGGAAAATAAGCAATCGACCCGATCAGCCTCGTGTTGGGTTCACGCAGTTCAGCGCGGCCTTCCGGTTCGGCGTTGTGGCTGACGATGGCGCAGTCCGAGGTGCGGCCTGACTCCTGAAAGGCCCGCAACGCGCCCAGAGCGCTGGAATCTGTGGCTGCGCCTACAAGAATGTGTTTGGCTTTTGACAGTCGCAGATGCTTCCGCATCCGGTCCTGGGATATGCCAAATTGTCCATCACCGTCGATGTGCAGGACACGACATTGGTCGGGAACGCGCAGTACTTCGTTGATCCCGCTGAGCATACCTCGAATTCTGGCTTGAGGCACGGATCCGGCCCGCAAAATTTCGAGCAATACGATCTCATCTACAACGCCGTTCCAATACTTGCTGGCCCAGCGGCCCAGATGTCGCCCTCCGAGCAACCCAGCTTCATAGTTGTTCGCGCCAAAGTAGGTCGCTCCGGGGTGCGGAATGTCGATGGCGATGATGGGAATATTGCACTCCAGATACTTTCTGGAAATGGCGGGAGCGACGGCCTCATCGGCCTGGAACTCGACGACCAGATCGACGGCTTCACGAATCAGATAATCGGCATTACGCAGGGCGATCTTGGCGTTATACCGGTTATCGACCATGATCAATTCGACCTGGGCGCTCTCGGCCGCGCGCATCAAACTCGAGGCAACTTCACGAGGGAAGGACGCGTCCTGGCCGTGCCCGGCGTATCCGATGCGGTAGCGGCGGCCTGCCCGCAGATCGCCAGCCAGCCGATACTCATTGACGCCAACTTTTTCGATCAAGTTGCACGCGTGCAGCGTATAGAGCAGGCGGAAGCATAGTCCCTTGTTGAACCCCGTGCGCGCAACAACGTCCCGCAATCGCAGAACCTCGCCTTTATGGTGAAAAGCAGCCAAAACCTGCGATGCGTGGACGACAGACTGGACGACATAACGATCATGATTCGAAGAATTCACGTTTTTTTCTAATGCTCCCCACTTGATAAATAGCGTGTAAATTTGTTTCGCAGTATATAACAAAATGATCGCTATGAATTACGGAAAAACGTCATCCCATTGCATTAATTTAGAATAATTGTCTTTGTTGACACAATGTTAGAAGAGTCGTTGGCTTGTCTAATCGGTTATGTCTAGCAAAACACAATTCCTTAACCAGAAAGCCCTTGAAGCGAGCGCCACATGGGTATATATGCAATCCCAAGTTGAATTTTCGTTGCAAGGTGATTTTGGTTACGACGTTAGTACCGAAGTACTTTTGCGTATTCCGTGGATGAGAGCGACAATCTGTGAAACGCCCAGAGTATCGTTAGCAAATTTTCTAACAAGAGAACGGTAAGCCGTAGGGCACTGTATAGGGGGAAGACGTATGTCCAAGTTGCACTGCGTTCGTGTGTTTTCACTGATGGTTCTGCTTTCCATGGTGGCTGTTGCCCAGACCAACCGTGGCGGAATCACCGGCACTGTATTTGATGAAACCGGCTCGGTTGTTAGTGGAGCCAGCGTTACACTGACCAACCTTGGTACCAACCGCGTGAGCCATATGGAAACCAGTGGGTCCGGCACCTATAGCTTTATGGATCTGGATCCAGTGGTATATACGCTGGTAGTTGAACAGAAAGGGTTTGACAAGTATACCGTTACAGGCCTCAAGGTGGATACCGCGACCGTCTCTACTGTTAACGTGAAACTCAAAGTTGGCGTCGCTAACTATGAGATCAAGGTTGAGGGGCAAGCGGCTACGGTCAACACGGAGTCCGGCACCAACAGTCAGACAATCACTGAGCGGCAGCTCTACGATACTCCTCTCCTCAACCGCAGCGTTCTCGATCTGGCGATCACCGTTCCCAATATCTCAGGGACCGTTGGCAGTGAAGAGCCGGCCGTTTCGTCCATTGCAACAGTTCCCGGATACAACCTGAACGTGAACGGTGGTCGCGCTGGTTCTACAATATTTTTGGCCGACGGCATGAACAATACCGGCGTCGGACTGGCCCGTTCGGTGGCGACCTTTTCTCCCGAGACCGTGCAGGAACTGACGGTGAGTACCTCAGCGTATTCTGCTGAATACGGCTCAACCGGCGGCGGCGTGGTCAACGTTACCACCAAGTCCGGAACCAACGACTATCACGGGGCGGTGCTCTGGTATACGCGCAACCCTTCTTTCAACGCCAAGCAGTTTCAGCTGCCATCGAGCAATCCGTCGCCTGCGAACCTCAGGGACAACCAGTTTTCCGCGACCGCGGGAGGGCCCGTTCGGATTCCCAAGGTTTACAATGGCCACGACCGCACGTTTTTCTTCGCTGCCTACGAGCCGCGCCGGCGGACCGATCACATCTTTGCTAGTTCGTGCTTGCCTACTGATGCTATGCGTGGTGGTGACTTCAGCGGACTGCTTCTGGCCAAGGGGAATGCCTGCTGGGCTCCGGCGGCGATTGTCAATCAGTTCGGGGCCGCCACCGTCACCTCAACAGCGATTTTCAACCAGTTCACCCCGGTGGGCAGCCAGCTAAGGTATTTCAATCAGGCACCGGCGACACCCATCGCTCCGTTCGCTGGAAATATCATTCCAGGGAGCATGCTGGATGCGACTTCGCAGAAACTGCTGGCTTACTTGCCGCATGCCGGTTCTTATTTCCTCGATCCCAACAGCGGCAACCTGGTCAACTACGTTGCCTTCCGCAACGGGCAGAGTAATGAAGATCGCTATACGGTGCGCCTCGACCATATCGTAAGCCCCGCCAACAATCTTAATTTCCGTATGACATGGATTCCCACGGTGGGAATATCGAATTTCGATCCTAATGTCCCGGGCCAGATCAACGGAAACGGCGCGAATTACAACATGGCACGGCAGTTTTTGATTGGCGATACGCACACGTTCGCGGCCAATAAATTGAATGATGTCAAAATCGGCTATACCCGCGGACGGTTCAGCGGCACGTATTCACCGCAATGGGACATAAAGACCGGCCAGAACCTCAGCACGCAGCTTGGTCTCCCCAGCCTCACCACTGGAGGTTTGCCGATGTTTGCTTTTGGCTTAGGTTCATTCGGCAATATCGGGTCACAGGGATCAACGCTGAACGACAACGTAGAAGAAAGATATAGCTTTTCTGATGTCTTCTATCTCCAGCGCGGAAAGATGTCGTGGAGGTTTGGCGTTGAAGCTTCGCACCAACTGCTGAATGTGCTGCCGTTCTTTGCCGTGTCAGGCGGCAACTATACGTTCAGCGGGCTTCAGACGAACTCCAACGGCGCGTCGTCAGGCGGCACGGGCGGTATTCCTTTTGCCAGCTTCCTGCTGGGAGTGCCTAACGCTGTCACGCTCAACCGCGGTCTGCTGCCCTACTACTATCGCTGGGAGACCTTTGGAGGCTTTGTCCAGAACGACTGGAAGGTCAAGCCGAATATGACGCTCAATCTCGGCGTGCGTTATTCGCTGCAACTGCCGCGCACGGAAAAATTCAATCACCAGGGTGTTTTTGACCTTAGCAAAGCCCAATCTTTCCCGTTGCCTGTTCCTCAGACCCTCAACGATGGGACGGTTGTCAGTACAGCGTTGGTTCCGCCTTTTGCATTCGCCGGCGTCGGTGGGAACAGCAAGTATCTCTGGCCGATCGAATACGACGACTTTGAGCCTCGGGTCGGGTTGGCCTGGGTGCCTAAGATGTTCAAATGGAACCGGGACGATCGCGTTGTGATTCGCGGCGGTTACGGCTTGGCCCATGTACCACTCACTGGGCAAAATCGCCTACCCAATCCTTCGTTTAACGGCGCCGTTTCGGCCACGGACGCAACCCATGGAGCAGCCAATGGCACTGTTGCCACGCGGCTCTCCACCAATCCACCGGTGGTGAGTCCGCAAACATGGGCCCAGGTCCTGAATATTCCCCCGAGCGGACTTACTTATTTCAATCCTCTTCAGACTTCCAACAGTAGTCTCCTGTTTGGCTCGGTCGGCTTTGCGCTCGCTCCCAACATCCACATGCCCTACGCGCAAAACTGGAACGCTACAATTGATTACCATCCGGCTAGGAAGACGACCATCGAATTCGCGTACGTGGGCGCCAAGGGAACGCACCTGTTCTTTCCCAGGCAGAATGCCAACCCACCAACATTCAGCGACGTCAACGCCTTGATCGCTCAAAACGTCAGCGCTACCAACCTAGTAAATGACCCGCTGGGTCGTACCGTCATCAACCCCACCACGGGCCTTCCGCAACCGATTACCGTACAGCGGGACAGCTTAAGCGCGAAATACCTTGGCTTCAGCAACCTGTACACGTTCTACAATACCGGTGCTTATAGCATCCGCCACGCCGGCTACATCAGCCTTATTCAACGCGCCACCAAGGGGCTGACGCTTACCGCGAACTACACGTTCAGTAAATCAATTGACGACGCATCCGATTCGAGCCCGGACAAGAACGCTCCGGAAGCTCAGACGCAGGTTTCAGGGCAAGCCAGCTTTGGAGGTACGGTGGATAGTGACCGTGCGGTGTCGCAATTTGATCAAAAGCACGTGTTTTCTATGACGGGATTGTACGATCTTCCCTTTGGGCACGGTCAGAGCTTCCTCAACACCAGTTCAGGCTGGTTAAACGCTATTGTTGGCGGCTGGTCGACCGCTGGTATCTGGAGGGCCCATAGCAGTTATCCCTTCCTGATAACCATGGCTGATACCAACTCTTTGGGCGACGCGGCGCAGACCCATACAGTCCGGCCCAACGTCGTACCTGGAGTTCCAGTCATCAATCCGTTGTGGAACCGGAATTGTCCTATGGGCAATACTTGTGAGCCCTATTTGAATCCGGCCGCATTTACGCGGCCGCCAACAGGAACACTGGGCAACGCTCCCCGCACCATCGATAACGCGCGTGGTCCCTTTGAGCAGTTCCTGGATGCCTCCATCCAGAAGAACTTCCGCATTCACCAGGACGGCAAATTGAAGATCCAATTCCGGTTGGACCTGATCAATGCCTTGAACCACCCGACACTGGCGCCAACGCCCAACTCTGGCGGTTCTGATTTATTTGGCTCGGCGCCGTCAACGACCCTGATCACGCTTGCCCAGTACAACGCCTGGGCGACGTTCAATGGGCTGCCTACAGCTGCCTCAGTCCCTGCGTCAATTTCAACCATGTTCAATGGCTCTAAATTGCCCAGCGGTGCGCTGCCGGCAAATTTCTACTCCATCCAATTACCTCAGGGGTTTGCTACCAGGAACCCGAACACGTATGACATCACAACCTTGAATGGATACAAACTCTACATGTTGAGACAATCTTATAACTCAAGCTTCGGCAGTCTCACCAGCGGTCTTCAGACAGAGAGGTATGTGCAGCTCGGCTTGAAGATCATCTTCTAAGCTTCCGCAGTTTGTTAGCAGAGCGGCGGCATTAAACCCGCCGCTCTTTTTCATAGGGAAAGGGCCCTCGGTGCTGAACATGTTGCCAAAGAGTGGCAAGCGTCGATCGTCAGGTCTGTTGCTTCTGTTGCTTCCTTTGCTTTTGGCAACGGCGTGGGCGCAAGATCCGCCTCGGGAATGGATTGATCCGGATACCGGGCACCGCATCGTCCGCCTGTCCGATGAGCCGGGCAGCTCCAGTTTCTATTTTCACCAAAACCGTTACACGGCAAGCGGTGACAAGATGGTCTTCTCCACGCGGGGAGGACTCTCAGTCTTTGCTTTCAAGACCCATAGAATTACGCCGCTGGTGCAGGGCGTGGTACGCGACGAGATTGTTGGGAAGAAAACGCGGCAGGTTTTTTACCTGAAAGAAGATACCGTGTATGTGACGAACATAGACACGGCTGAGACACGGATGATCGTAAAGCTGCCGGCGTTGCGCTCCGGATCGGGTTTGGCCGTCAATGCCGATGAGACGTTGCTTGCAGGCAGCCTTACGGAAGGTACTGTCGAAGCGCCACCGGTGAGCCGGCCGCCTGCGCCGCAAGCAGCTCCCGGTGCGCCACCGGGGCAAGAGGGCAGCGATAACCTGCCGGGCAAGGAAGATATGATGGAGCGCCGCTTGGCCGCACATGTCCCGATGGCCCTCTTTACCATCAATATCAAGACCGGCGAGGTAAAGACTTTTAACCATTGCACGGACTGGATGAATCACGTCCAGTTTTCGCCCACGGACCCTGATCTGATCATGTTCGCCCATGAAGGCCCGTGGCATAAAGTGGACCGCATATGGACCATCCATACGGATGGTACCGGCCTTCGCCTGATGCACTCCCGTACCATGGACATGGAGATTGCCGGACACGAATTTTTTAATCCCGACGGCAAGATCATCTGGTATGACCTGCAAACGCCGAAGAGCCAGGTGTTCTGGCTTGGCGGCGTCGAACTAGCCACGGGCAAGAAAATCCGTTACAAGCTCCAGAAGAAGGAATGGTCAGTGCACTTCAACGTTGCTCCTGACGGCAGACTGTTCGCCGGCGACGGCGGCGGCCCTGCCAGCGTGGCCGCTCCCGATAACGGTCAATGGATCTACTTGTTCACTCCAAAGGACGGGGAGTTCAAGGCCGAGAAGCTGGTCAATCTGGCCAAGCACAACTACCGGCTGGAGCCGAATGTAACCTTTACTCCCGACGGCAAATGGCTCGTTTTTCGCTCCAACATGTTCGGGCCGACGCAGATCTTTGCGGTCGAAGTGCAAAAAACCAAGAGTGATTTGAAGTCCAAGGATGCAGTGAAACCTGAAAAGTCAGTTTCAAAGTGAAGCTCTACCAATCTCGCAATTTGAGCGTTGATAACAGTCATAATAATAATGATGATGACGGAGCCTTGCTCAAGCTCGCTCCGGCGTACCGCATACCATTAAAATTCAAAGGGCTTTGATAACGTTGAATCTGGGACGCAAATCTCCGCTGCTTGCCGGGATGCTGTTGCTGATTTTCCTGGGGAATCAGAAGGTTTGTGCATCAGTCTCCGGCGACGGCGGCAGTCCCAACGCTGTATCTGCGCCCAAAGGCCCCTTTGAGCCCACTTGGGACTCCATTGCAAAAAACTATAAGACGCCGCAGTGGTTTCAGCAGGCTAAGTTCGGCATCTTTATTCATTGGGGTCTCTACGCGGTTCCGGCGTATCACAACGAATGGTATGCGCGGCACATGTACAGTTCCGCTGAGATCGCCAAGTGGCACACCGAACATTTTGGCCCGCAGGACAAATTTGGGTACAAAGACTTTATTCCACTGTTTAAGGCGGAGAAGTTCAACGCCGACCAGTGGGCGGAGTTGTTTCGAAAGGCCGGAGCCAAATACGTGGTGCCGGTTGCCGAACATCATGACGGCTTCGCCATGTGGGACAGCGATTTGACCCGGTGGTCGGCCGGCAAGATGGGCCCCAAGCGAGACCTGATTGGCGAATTGGCGAAAGCTGTCAGGAAACAAGGATTGGTCTTCGGCGTCTCCAGTCATCGCATGGAGCACTGGTCATTTATGTACCCGCGGCTGGCGACGGCCAATGATCTGTTCGACCCGAAATACGCTGATTTTTACGGCCCGCCTCACAAAGAGGACGTTCCTGAGAGCCAGGAGTTTCTTAACGACTGGCTGGCCCGCTGCAAAGAACTGGTCGACAAATACCATCCGCAGTTGTTCTACTTTGACAACGGCGTGAATGACCGGCACCTGGATGCGGTGAAGTTGCAGTTTGCCGCCTATTACTACAACCGTGGCGCCGAGTGGGGCAAGGAAGTGTCGATTACCACCAAGGACTCGGCTTATCTGGCGGGCAACATTTTGGATTTTGAGAAATCGGTCCGCGGCCCGCAGGACATTCTCGCGGGTTCCTGGCAGATCGATGATGTGATCAGCGACCGCTCATGGGGCTACGTGAGCGACATGAAATACCGCAGCCCGGCATCGATCATCGATGAACTGGCTGACACCGTCAGCAAAGGTGGCGCACTGATGCTCAACATATCTCCCATGGCTGATGGAACCATTCCCGCACAGCAACAGGAGATTCTGCTGGAGATCGGGAAATGGCTCAACACCAACGGGGATGCCATCTATGCGGCCAAGCCGTGGGCAAAATTTGGTGAAGGACCGTCAGTTACTGACAAGGCCAGTCCACAGGCAGCCAGCCAGCCTCCGCGACGCCAGCCGCTGACGGCACAGGATTTCCGGTTCACCGTAAATGGTGACACGCTCTATGCCATCGAAATGGCTTGGCCGGGCGAGCAAGCGGTAATTACGTCGTTGGCGAAAGGCAAAGTGCCAATGGGCAAGATTGCGAGCGTCACTTTGCTGGGCCAGGCGGGCGCGCTGGAATTCGTGCAGGACGATGCCGGATTAAGAATCAAAATGCCCGCGCAACATTCCGGGGACTACGCTTTTGTGTTCAAGATCACGGGGCTTAAACTTCAATGAGAACTCATGCTTATAGAATCGGACTCGCGAAGGCAGCGCGCATTTCTCTGGCCGCCAAGGTCGCAGCAGGGCTGTTTCTTTTGCTCGTCGCTTGCATGTCCCAGGGCGCTGCCTTCGCGCAGGCCGGAAATACGAATTTGAAATTCAGCTTTGGGTCAGAAAAGGCAGAGCGAGAGTATCGTCCGGTCGCGCCCTCTGATGTTTACACCAAAGAGCGTGGATACGGCTTTGCCGGCGCTCCTCTGCAACTGGCGAAGGACCCAAGCAAGAGCAGCCTATGTGCCGGCAAGCCATTCCTGTTTGCTGTGGACGTGCCGGAAGGCAATTACAACGTTACTGTGACTCTTGGGGACAGGTCTGGCGAATCAACTACGACCGTTAAAGCGGAAGCTCGCCGCTTGATGCTGGAAAAAATCCATACCGCACGCGGCAAATTCGAAACGCGGACATTTACTGTTAACGTGCGGCGCAGCCGGTTGAACTCAGGCGAAAGCGTCAGACTGAAGAACGACGAGCAGTCTCATATGGACTGGGACGACCAGTTGACCCTGGAGTTCAATGACGTTCGTCCGTGTGTGCGTACACTGGAGATCAGCAAAGCCGACGATGTCGTCACCGTCTATATTGCCGGAGACTCCACGGTAACGGACCAGGCAAAGGAACCCTGGTCGGCCTGGGGGCAGATGTTACCCCGGTTTTTCACGCACGGCGTTGCCGTTGCCAATCATGCGGAATCGGGCGAGTCGTTGAAAAGTTTCATGGGAGAGCGGCGGCTGGAGAAGGTCCTGGAATCCATCAAGGCAGGCGACTATCTGTTCATACAGTTTACCCACAATGACCAGAAGCCGGGCGCGGCGCACGTTGACCCGTTCACCACGTACAAGGAAACACTCAAGCATTTCATCGATGAAGCCCGTAAGCGAAAAGCGCTTCCGGTATTGGTGACCTCCATGCATCGGAGGAACTTTGATGCAGAAGGAAAGATCGTGAACACCCTGGGCGACTATCCGGAAGCGATGCGCCAATTGGCGAAGGAAGAGACCGTTCCTCTGATCGACCTGAATGCCATGAGCAAAACGTTGTTTGAGGCCCTGGGGCCTGAGGGGACCGTCAAGGCCTTTGTGCACTATCCCGCGGGCACCTTTCCCGGACAGGACAAAGAACTCAAAGACAACACACACTTCAATGCTTACGGCGCCTACGAATTGGCTAAATGCGTCGTCTCAGGTATTCAGGCGAATAAACTAGGTCTGGCAAAATTCCTGGCCAGCGACGTGCGGTCCTTCGATCCAGGCCACCCTGACCCGCTTTCAGCCTGGAGCCTGCCTGTGAGTCCGGTGAGCAGCGAGGTAAAGCCGGATGGGAACTAGGGTGAAGACATGCAAGGTGATGAGAATTTGAGCTGACTATGCTCCTGGAGAACAATCGGATGATAAGGACGAGGCTGTCGGTGCTGCTGGTTCTGTTGGCACCCATGTTCGGTTTTGCCCAAACGGCTTCACCCGCGCCAAGGGAAGAGGAGCACGCAGTTCTTCTTCTGCCCCAAAGCGCAGGCCCAAAAGCTCAGGCTCTGCGGCTGGACGGGATCTTTTATGAGACAGCCAAAGGGCGGACCATGTTGCCTGCAACGCTCACCGGCAACGCGCCAGACATTCAGAACAAAGAAGTGAAAACCGAAGCCAAGATGCCTGACGGCCGCACCGTGCATTTTGATGCAAAAAGGGAAGGCGGCAATTTTGTGGTGCGCTTGAGCGCCCAGCCCGATTCCGGCATCACCAAGTGGGGCTTGGCCGTGGATGCCGCCGCGGATGAATACTACACCGGGCTGATGGAGCGTGTGGTGGATGGTCCGCAGAGAGCTTCCTGGGAGCCGGGTCTCAAACCAGCGATGGACCTTCGCGGGCAGAAAGTGGACATGATCCTGAAGCCCACCACGTCCATCTATGCACCTTTTTATCTTTCGTCTCGCGGTTACGCCGTGTTCGTCAAGGGATTGTGGCCGGGCTTTTTTGATTTTGCCGCCAGTGATGTGAAGCGGGTAAAAATCGAATTTGAAGGCCCATCTTTCGAAATCAAGGTTTATTTGTCGGATGATCCCATGGAACTGGTGCGGGAGCACGCGATGGATGCCGGCCCACCCATCCTGCCGCCCAAGTGGATGTATACGCCATGGCGATGGCGCGACGAGCATTCGCAATTACCTCAATACTATGACGGTACGCCGGTCACCGGGCCCTTCAACTCACAGGTGATGGAAGACGTCTTGTTGATGGACGCATTCGGAATCCCGAATGGTGTTTATTGGGTTGACCGTCCCTGGGGGCCGGGGCGCCTGGGGTATGACGATTTCGAAATTGATGCTAAGCGACTGCCGAATTTTCCTGAAACGATCCAGTGGGTGAACGAAAGGCATATACAGATGATGCTGTGGATCGCGCCGTTTTTTCAGGGCAACATGGAAAAAGAAGCCCTGGCCAAAGGCTATACTTTGCCCGGCCAGAAGCCTCAACCCAATAACTATCCATTGGTTGACCTCACCAATCCCGCCGCTCGCGCCTATTGGCAGGACGGAATCGCTAAACTGTTTAAGATGGGCGTGGCCGGGTTCAAGATGGACCGTGCTGAAGAAGACATTCCTGATGATGGTCCTTTCAAGATTTTCGACGGCCGTTCCCTGCGCGAAAATCGCAATGCTTATCCGGTGATGTATCTGAAGGCGACCTATGATGTAGCGCACAAGTACCGTGGTGATGACGTCGTGCTCATGCCGCGTGCCGCATATACGGGCAGCTCGTCCCTTGGAGAGTTCTGGGCTGGCGACATCACCGGCACCCAGGAAGGCTTACGTGCAGCCATCATTGCGGGCCAGCGGTCGGCTGTCATGGGATACCCGAATTGGGGTTCCGATACCTGTGGCTACGGCAATATGGTCATTGAGCAGGAAGTGTGCGGTCGCTGGCTCGAATTCAGCGCCTTCACTCCAATCATGGAGGTTGGCCCCACGGACAATGTTGGCTTCTGGAACCTTCCCCACAACCGCGGTTATGACGCTACGTTGATCGCGATCTGGCGGCTTTATGCGCGCGTGCATCAGCGCCTGGTTGACTACAGTTACAAATATGCCCAGGTTGCACACGAGACGGGCACGCCGATTATGCGTCCGGTATTTCTGGTCGATCCGAAGTCAAAGCAAGCCTGGTCCAGTTGGCAAGCCTATCTCTATGGGCCGGACTTATTAGTGGCTCCGATCTGGGAAAAAAGCAAACGCACGCAGGAAGTCTACTTGCCTGCGGGGGAAAAGTGGCGTGATGCCTGGCATCCGGACAAAATCTACGAGGGTGGGCAGATGGTCACTGTAAATGCTGAACTGCAACAGATTCCATTATTTGTCCGGGTTGGCTCGAATGTTGATTTAGGCGACCTCAACCGGGAGTATCAAGCGTCGCTGGCCATCGCGCAGAAAAAACCTGACCTCAAAAAACTGGATGCGGAAGTGGCCCAGTGGTTTGCCAGGAAGAAGCAGGGGACAGCCAAGAAATGACAAGAGCTAACATCTTGCGGGAAACAAAATGGTTGATCTTGTTCCTCTGTTTTTCGGTCGCTGCGTTTTCTCAGAAGCCCCCAACTCTTACCAGTCCGGGAATCGAAGAGCTTCAGCAGCAATTCCAAAAGCCGCCTGATGACAGCCGCATCATGATGCGCTGGTGGTGGTTTGGTCCGGCCGTGAGCAAGCCTGAACTCGAGCGAGAAATGCGGGAAATGAAAGCTGCCGGCATCGGCGGCTTTGAGGTCCAGGCGGTTTATCCGCTCGTGCTGGACGATCCCGCGGCCGGCATCAAGACCCTTCCATTTCTTTCCGACGAGTTTCTTGACGCGTTGAAATTTACGTCTGATAAAGCGCGGGAACTCGGCTTGCGCATGGACCTCACGCTGGGAAGCGGCTGGCCGTATGGAGGCCCGCAAGTTCCAGTCAATCACGCAGCAGGACAACTGCGCCTGCACCGAGTGAAGGTAGACGGCGATTCGCGGCGGATCCCACTACCAAGCCTCGTCGCCGGTGAAAAACTACTGGCGGTCTTTCTGGCTCGTGTCCAGGGCCAATCGATCTCGCCGGAAAACCTTCAGGAGCTTTCGATTGCGCCAAGCCAGGCTCCTGACAATCAAGCAGTCGAACTTCCCGCGGGAGCCAACGAACCGCGCGAAGTACTCTTCTTTATTTCCAGCCGTACGGGAATGATGGTCAAGCGGCCTGCCGTGGGAGCGGAAGGGTTCGTCGTCGACCACTACGACGCGGCAGCCGTCGAAGAGTATCAAAAGAAAGTTGGCGACCGTCTCATGCAGGCGTTTGGCCCCAATCCTCCGTATGCAATTTTCTGTGACAGCCTGGAGACCTACCTCTCGGATTGGACAGGGGACTTCCTGGAAGAGTTTCACAAGCGGCGCGGATACGATCTCAAACCTTACTTGCCGGCGCTGATGTTCGACATTGGCCCTAAGACCGCTGCCATCCGCCATGATTGGGGCATGACCCTGACTGAGTTGTTCAACGCGCGTTTCGCGGTACCCATGCAGGAATGGGCCAGAAAGAACCGAACGCTGTTACGCATGCAAGGCTATGGCATACCTCCTGCCGAGCTTTCAAGCAACGCTTTAGTCGATCTTCCGGAGGGCGAAGGTCCGCAGTGGAAGGTGGTTCGTGGCTCGCGCTGGGCCTCGTCGGCCAGTCACCTGTATGGACGCCAGGTGACGTCGTCTGAGACCTGGACGTGGCTTCACTCCCCGGTATTTCGCGCCACGCCACTGGATTTGAAAGCCGAAGCTGATCTTCACTTCCTGCAGGGCATCAATCAGTTGATCGGCCACGGCTGGCCGTACACCGCTGAAGGCGTCGAGTACCCGGGATGGCGTTTCTACGCCGCAGCCGCGCTGGATGAGAAGAACCCCTGGTGGATCGCCATGCCCGATATATCCCAGTATCTTCAGCGTCTCAGCTATTTGCTGCGACAAGGGCGGCATGTTAATGACGTTGCTTTGTATTTGCCTAACAGTGATGCGTGGGCCCATTTTTCTCCCGACCACGTTGACTTGATCGAAACCCTCCGTAATGAAGTTGGCGCGGATGTGATGCCGCAGATATTTCAGGCTGGCTTGAATCTTGATTTTTTCGACGATGATGCGCTCAAACAAGTCGGACATGTGGAAAAAGGCGGCTTGGCACTTGGTCCGGGACGATATCCAGTGGTCATCCTTCCCGGAGTGGAGCGCATTCCCCTGGAGACGTTGCAGAAGCTGGCCGAATTTGCTCATAACGGCGGAGTCTTGATCGCCACACGCCGCCTGCCTTCGCTGGCGCCGGGTTTTCTGGCGAACGACGCCGATAACAAGAAGATTAGTGAACTCGCTCACAGCTTGTTTGAAGGGCCATCGGCAGTAGGACACTTTATTGCTGACGAAAAGGAACTTGCGAAACGGCTGCCCAGCCTGATACAGGTTGATCTCGCGCTGGAATCTCCTTCGCCCGATCTCGGCTTTGTTCATCGCCGGACCGATGACGCCGAAATTTACTTTGTCGCGAACACCACCAATTTACCACTGAAGACAAACGCCACGTTTCGTGTTGAAAAAGGAGCCCGGAACGCAGAATCATGGGACCCCATGTCTGGGCGCATCCTAAAGGCCGAGATCCTGGGACAGACGAAAGACGGAATGACCCTTCCTCTCGATATGCCGCCTTATGTTTCACGGGTCTTTGTTTTTTCCAAACGCTCCTTGTCGTCACCTTCATCTCACATTGCTTCGGCGCTGCCTGCGGCAATCGATCTGAGCGGTGGATGGCGGGTTTCTTTCGGGCCAGAGGGAACGCCGAAGGTCATGGAGTATCTACAATCATGGACCAACGATTCGGACACTCGCTATTTCTCCGGTATCGCGACGTATGAAAAGAGTGTGAGCATGCCCGAAAACATGCTCCGAAAGGACCTGGCGGTGCGGCTAGATTTTGGAGAGGGTCAGCCGGTTCCGTCGCGCAACCTCAGGGCCGGCATGCAAGCATGGCTGGAGGCACCCGTGCGCGAGGCGGCTGTGGTGTACGTGAACGATACCCGGGTGGGTTCGGTATGGTGTCCACCGTATTCGTTGGACATCACTCGCTTTCTGAAGAAGGGCCAGAATTCCATCAAAATTGCGGTGGGAAATCTTGCGGTGAACTATATGGCAGGTCACTCCTTGCCTGATTACCGCCTGCTCAATCTGCGCTATGGCCTGCGCTTTGAAGCCCAGGATATGGACAAGATACAAGTTGTACCTGCCGGCTTGCTCGGGCCGATACGCCTTGTTCCCATTTCTGGACGACTTGATTAACAGTGCGGCAGTTGCAAGACTTTAACTACACCAACTCTTGAAAAGGAACCCTCAAAATGCGCCTTGTAAGTTTTGCTAAGAATGGAATCAGCGGTGCCGGCATTCTTCACAAAGATGGTATCTTGCCCCTGGTCGGCCTCGGGTATGACAGTGCAATCGCCTTTATAGCCGCAGGAGAGCCCGCGCGCGCCCAAGCCGAGAAACACCTTGGCCGAGTTTCTTCCACGGAACTGCTGCCTCCAGGCTCGGTCCGGCTGGTTGCGCCGATACCGCGCCCGCCTAAACTCCTGTGCGTTGGCCTCAACTATCGTGATCACGCTATTGAATCAAAGATGGAAATTCCTGCGGTCCCCACGATTTTCATCAAGTTGTCCAACGCGGTAGTTGGTTCCGGAGAGCCCATCGTGGTTCCCGATTTCATCACCAAGCCCGACTACGAAGCTGAGCTTGCTTTTGTCATCGGCAAGGGAGGTAGCCGGATTCCACGTGACCGCTGGCGGGAACATGTTTTTGGTTACACCATTCTCAACGACGTGAGCGCACGCGACGTCCAGTTGGCCACCTCGCAATGGATGATGGGAAAGAGCCTCAACACTTTTGCTCCACTTGGCCCACACATTGTGACCGCTGACGAAATCCCCGATCCGCACGTGCTGGATATCCGGCTGAGCATCGACGGAGAGACCCTGCAGCACTCCAACACCAAAGAGTTCATCTTCCGCGTGCCGGAATTGGTGGAATTCATTTCCCGGTTGGTCCCGCTGGAGCCGGGCGATGTAATCAGCACCGGAACGCCTTCCGGTGTAGGGCTGGGTCGCACGCCCAATCGCTGGCTGCGCGCTGGGGAGGAAGTTGTGATTGAAATTGAGAAGATTGGCGTTCTTAGCAACCGGGTGGCGGCCGAAGCAAGCTGAACTCTGATCAACGGGATAGATCGTGGACCGATCGCAAGGGCAGAGCTGACGTGTTCCCACTCGCGCTCAACGGTGACGGACAAACAGGCGAACGTTGCGCCCCGTGAATTGTCATCGCCGGTCAGGAGGACTTAAAAAATGCGGTATGGCAAACTTATCTTGGCGTTTCTACTGGCTTCAGCCGCTCTTGTTGCAGCGACGCAGACGAAAGCTGCGACGCCAGGAACATTCACCATCGAAGGCAATCACTTCCTTCTGAATGGCAAGCCATTCAAAGTCATCTCCGGGGAGTTGCACTACGCGCGTATTCCCCGTGAGTACTGGCGGCAGAGGCTACGCATGGCCAGGGCCATGGGGCTCAATACGGTGGCCACCTATGTCTTCTGGAATGTCCATGAGCCTGAGCCGGGTGTCTATGACTTCAGTGGAAACGCAGATCTGGCCGCGTTTGTGCGTATGGCGCAGGAAGAAGGCCTTTTTGTGCTGTTGCGCGCCGGCCCGTATTCCTGCGCCGAATGGGACTTGGGAGGGTTCCCGGCGTGGCTGCTGAAGACCGCGGAGGGGCAAAAAGCGTTGCGCAGCAACGATGAAATTTTTATGCAGTCTGCGGAACGTTGGTTATTGCGGCTGGGAAAGGAAGTTGCGGCACTCCAGATCGGCCGTGGCGGCCCGATCCTGGCCACGCAGATTGAGAACGAATACGGAAACTTCGGCTCTGACCAAGCCTACATGGCGCACCTCAAGGAGATCTTCCTGCGTGCCGGGTTTACGGATTCACTCCTTTACACCGCGGACAACTGGCGCAACATTCGCAAAGGTATCTTGCCGGGTGTGTATGCTGCCACCAATTTCGGCATTGCCAACCATGAAAAGGGAATGGATGCATTAGCGGAGCTTCGTCCGGACCAACCACTCTTCGTCTCCGAATATTGGCCGGGATGGTTCGACCATTGGGGGCATCCGCATGAGACTCGTCCTCTTGCACCGCAACTGGAAGACCTGGAGTACATTCTGAAGCGGGGAACAGGGATCAATATTTATATGTTCCACGGCGGTACCAGCTTTGGGTTCATGAGCGGTTCGAGTTTGACCCGCGATCAGTTTCTGCCCGACGTAACCAGCTACGACTATGATGCGCCGCTCGACGAAGCCGGGCATCCGACGTTAAAATATTTTGGCTACCGAGAACTTCTTGCCAAATATTCCGGGTCCCCGCTTCCTCCCGTGCCTGAGGTTTCGCCAGTTGTGGCCGTTGCTGATTTTGCTCTCGATCAATCGTCGCCTCTCTGGGACAATCTACCGCAACCGATCAAGAGTGAAGATCCTCACTCGATGGAAAAATTCGGCCAGTCATTTGGATACATCCTCTATCGCACTCAAGTCACTGGACCGCAGAGTGGCGAGTTAGAGTTGGAGGAAGTTCACGACTACGCTCGCGTCTATCTCGACGGGGCCCTGGTAGGAACTGTCGACCGCCGCTTAGGCCAGGGCCATTTGTCTCTCACCACAACCGGCCCATCCAGCAGGCTCGATATTCTGGTGGAGAACTCCGGACGCATCAATTCCACAGGGACCATGCGAACCGAAACCAAAGGCATAACGCGCCAGGTCCGGCTCGCCGGCAAACCACTCACCGGATGGCAGGTCTTCTGTTTGCCCATGAATTCAGTGAAGGACATACACTACTCTTCCAAATCCGACACCGAATCAGGCCCTGGTTTTTTCCGCGGCTCCTTCCAGATCGACCGGATTGGAGATGTTTTTCTTGACGTCCACAATCTGGGGAAGGGAGCTTTGTGGATCAATGGTCATGCCATCGGCCGTTTCTGGAACATAGGCCCGCAGCAGACCCTCTATGTTCCTGGTCCGTGGCTGCGCCGAGGCAAGAATGAAATCGTGGTTTTCGATTTATTCGGAAAGCAAGGGACAACACTTCCGCATCTGGCCGGTTTGCCCAAGCCCATTCTCGATGCATCCACAAAAGATGCTAAAGGGAGCAAGCAGGAATGAAGAACCGAATTGCATGAGTGTCGTAAACGCTGTGCCCAATGGCCCCTTTATTCGATGCAAAATCTTTAACGTCGCCGTAGAACGGCTATTTGCAGGTGATTGAACGTACTCAGCCCGTGTTGCGCAGGCCTGCGGCAATGCCATTGATCGTTGCTCCCAGTACGTAATCTAGGTCAGGGCCGCTCTCTCCGGAGCGTTTTCTCTTGAGCATCGCCGCCTGCATGATGCTCATGGGATCGACATAGGGGTTACGTAAGCGAATGGAGCGAGCCAGAATCGAATTATTCTCAAGCAATCGCGATTCCCCGGCCACCTGCAAGACTGTTCTGCAGGTACGCAAGTATTCTTCCTCCAGCATGGCATATACCCGATCGCGTACCGTCGCGTCCGCCACCACCGTGGAGTAGAGCTTCACGATATTGAAGTCGGCTTTAGCCAGGCCCATCTCCACATTGTTGAGCAGATCATTGAAAAACGGAAACTCGTGGAACATGCGGCGGAGTGTGTCCATCCCATCCTTGTGGCCTGCATAGCGGTCGAGCGCATGGCCCACGCCGAACCACGCGGGAAGGACGCAGCGGCTCTGCATCCAGCCAAAGACCCAGGGGATGGCGCGCAGGTCATCCAGTTTACGAGACTGTGTCCGGCGTGCCGGACGGGAGCCGATCTTCACGTTGCCCAACTCGTCCACAGGCGTGGCCTCTTCAAAAAAACGCAGCGCATCGGGATTCTCTGCAATTTTCTCGCGGTAGTAAGCAAAGGAAACCTTCGATAGCTCGTCCATGACCGGCTGCCACTGGGCGTCATTCTCCGGTTTTCGCCCACTTGGACGCACCAAAGCATCGAGCGATGCCGCCACCATGAGTTCCAGCGAGCGCTCGGCCAGCACCGGCTCGGCGTACTTCCAACTCAGTACCTCGCCCTGTTCCGTGATCTTGAAGTGTCCGCTGAATGCGCCCGCGGGCTGCGCAACCAGGGCGCGGTGGGTTGGGCCTCCGCCACGGCCCACAGTGCCGCCGCGGCCATGAAACAGCGTCAGATGTATATTGGTCTCGCCGGCAACCTGATGGAGCGCGCGATGCGCTTTGAATATTTCCCACAACCCGGCGATCATGCCGCCGTCCTTATTGCTGTCGGAGTAACCCAGCATCACCTCTTGCTTGCGGCCCCACGAATTTACAAAACGCGCGTAACTGGGCGAAGTCCAAAGCTCGCGGCAAATCCCGGGTGCTGCCCGCAAGTCCTGGATGGACTCGAATAAAGGCACCGGCATCAGCCCAGGATCGTCGCCGTGTCTTTCGATGCGTACGCCGGATAGCTCGGCAAGCCGTACAAGGTCGTAAATGTTCTGCGCGGAGGTTGAACCGCTGATGACGTAAGCGCGGATGCTTTCCGGCGCAAATCTGCGCTTGAGGTCTGCAATGGACTGAAGGGATTCCAGCACTACACGGGTGTTTTTGTCGGGCGTCTGCAAATGCTGCCCGGCGTGGCCCACGATGTCTTGAATCGCGGTCGTATGAAACGTGGCATGCTGGCGGAGATCGAGGTTGTGCAAGTGGAAACCAAAGGTTTCGACTTCGATGAGAAAAGGATCGACCAGCGTCTGAGCGATGCGGTCACCTGCGTTTTGCACCAGGCTCTGGCGCACCAATCGCAGATCGTGAATAAACTCCTCCGCTTTGGCGTAGCTGCCCTCCTGGCTAGAATCCTCCAGGGTACGCTTGATCCTCTCTTCGACATAGAGAAGAAAGATGCGATAGCTTTCCGTTTGCGAATATGTTAACGACTTGCGAAGGACCGCGGGAAAGGTTTCTGCGTATTTCTCCAGCGCGGTCTTGAGTTCCATGGAAATCGGCGCCACGGCAGTCGAGGAGCTGGCCAGCCTCCCCATTTGTCGCAGCCCCTGAGCATAGTGGTTCAGGATGAGATCGCGCGCCATCTGCAACGCGGTTTCCGTGCAAGCCGCATTGACGAAAGGGTTGCCGTCGCGGTCCCCGCCGATCCATGAGCCGAATGAAATTACGCGCGGCAACTCCCAGGACAGCACGTTGGTGCCATATTCGGCGTTCAGGGCGCCGGCAATTTCTTCATACACCTGCGACAGCGTGCGAATGATACTGTCGCGGTAGTAGTCCAGCCCCATGCGAATCTCGTCGCGTACGGTTGGAGTTTGCCGGCGGACTTCGTCGCTTTGCCACAGGCCGGTAATCTCAGCGGCGACCTTCGACTCCAGTTGCTGCGCAACGGCCCTTGTCAGGGGCACCTGATCAAGTGCGGCCAGCAAACGCGAAATACGCTCACGTTTGATCAGGACGGTGCGGCGCGCTATTTCGGTCGGATGCGCGGTAAAGACCGGCGTAACTTGAATCTTCGCAAGCTGCTGCAATACTTGTTCCGCCGAAAGGCCAGCCTCGCGCATGCGCCGAAACGTACCCCGCATGGTGCCCGCCTGCGACTCGGCGCCGACAATCTGCCCCGCTCTGCGTCGGCGTTTGCGGTGGTTGGTCTCAGCCAGATTCACCAGCTCGAAGTAGATGGAGAAGGCGCGCGTGAGCAGTAGAGCCTGGCGGGGATCCATGGAATCCACAGCGTCGTGATGGGCAGGCACGCCCTTTTCCCGCTGCTCAATGGAGTAACTGCGCAGTTGCTCGACGGACTCGAATACCCCCGCCCCGGACTGCTCCTTGATTACGTCGCCAAGAATTCGCCCCAGATTCCGCACATCACGGCGCAGTGGAGACTCTTTGAGCTCTGAATCGGTGGTAAGCAACTCGTTGAGTTGCTGATGTTGGTCCTGGAGCCACCACAGCGGGTCCTGAACAACGTGCTTCGTCTTAGTAATCTCCATAGGCCTGTTGGCATCTTAAAGCCGACACGCGGAGAAAGTCCAAACGACAATTGCAAGTCGTTCCGCTTGAGTTCCTCACCGCAGCAGGCCGCAACTCATGGCGTTCTCGCAATACCCGTGAACTGCGGGAGCAAGCCGTTGCGCGCTTCTGCGGTGTAACCTCTTACATCCCTTTTTTCACATATCACCACCACTCCGAGTGTGGGATAACTTACGTCAGTCGGGCTTCGATGGCGCGGAGCACCTTTTCAACGCTGTCGCCAAGAGATTCCCTGTCTGTTTGACATTCGACTTCGTGGAGAACAGGGGGTTCATATGGGTCAGTGATTCCGGTGAACGCGGCAATTTCTCCCGCTCGAGCTTTGCGATACAGTCCTTTGACGTCACGCTGCTCGCACACTTCGAGAGGAGCATTGACATACACCTCGACAAAATTCGGAATTCGTTGGCGAATTTCTTCTCGCACGGAGCGATAAGGTGAAATTGCAGAAACCAGCGCGATGATTCCGTTTCGGGTCAACATTTCCGCCAAAAAACCGATACGTCTGATATTCTCGTCGCGATCCTGCTGGCTGAAGCCAAGGTCGCTACTGAGATGTCGCCGCACCTCGTCCCCGTCGAGCATTTCAACCCTGTGGCCACCAGCCCAGAGCCGCTGGTAAACCGCCTGGCTCAACGTCGTCTTGCCTGCGGAACTCAGACCGGTAAACCAAACCGTGAGCCCTCGATGCCCAGCAGTCCTGGGTGGACTTGAGTTCTCTCGCTCAGATCGATTCACTCCGAGTAGCTCCACGATTATTTCTGCGACTGTCGAAGCCTTGGACCGAACTGCACCGGTGCAATATATGCAGCCAAGTGAGCGCATCCGGCAAAAGCATGCGTATGGGGGTCTCTCCGGCCAGCAGTGGCGGGTTATTCACTCGTCCGTTGTAAAGGTTCCAAGGTTCGGGCCGCTGGTTCTTTGGGTCCCATTGACCAAACGGATCACGAAAAGAATAAATGCGCTCTTTCGCGCGTGATTTTTCCTCGTCTCGCCTTGCTCCACCAATGGAGGCATCAAAAGCACCTTCTGCTAGCGCAGTGAGCAGCGCGCCGGTCTTCAGGAACGCGCAACATTTTGCGGTCCCCAGTTTGAAAGGGTTGGCTCCTTCACGACGCGCCTTGGTAGTGGAGTAGACGATGAGCCGCACTACAAGTTCCTACAAACCCGGTCCCGAAATTCAATCATCTCCCGAAATTTGTACGAGGTATCGATATGAAGCAAGGGGAAATGCTTTTCGCCCCGAGCGCCTCGAGATGTGACAGTCGATTCAGAACAACTACCTCATTTTCATTTTCAAAATGGATGTGTATCCATCTTGATATTAGCCCAAAAGTGCTTTAGTTTAAAAAACTGCAAGGCTTTATCGGGCTGTGATTTGCCAAAGAGACCTTTCTCAATATATAGAAGTAGGCCATGAGAGAATTGCTGAAAAGTCTGCTCAGGTGTTTTCGTCGTTCTTGTCTGCCTGCAAAAACAGTTGCAGGAAAACGTCGCATGCGCCAGCAGTTGGTGGTTTGGTGGGCTTAGGCAAGCTGTGGCACAGTGGGCACTCGTTGTAGGGACAGTTCTTTAACTTTGCGATCGATGATTTAGTCATAGATTAGGATAGACGTCAGCGTTCCGTAGCCTTGCTCTCGGGGCCCGTTCGGCTACGGGCGTCGGCGAATTACTTTGCAACGGACGGTTTTGGGATGAGGGCAAAAAACATCAGCCACGAAAGGGTTTTCGGACGCTTGGCCGAGCTTCCCGATGATCCCAGTCGCGTCAAGTTCTTCTCTCAGCATCCCCGTTTGCTATCTTCCTCGGTTGTTGCACGGTTGGACGAAGCGGTGCGCGTTCTGGTGCGGGTTGACCTGAAGAAGGCCCACGGTCTGGCTGACGCAGCTCGCACCATTGCCGACAAGCTCGGTGACAAGGAGTCACTGGCCTATGCATTGCGCGCCAAGGCGAATGCATTGTGGTGTCTAGGCGAGAACAGGCAAGCATCTGAACTCCATGTTCGAGCGATTCAGTTCTTTGAAGAAGTGGGAAACCCTGTCGAAGAAGCACGAACCCTAAGCATATCGATCCAGCCCTTGATCTTGCTGGGCGAGTACGAGCGGGCGCAGGCTGCTGGGGAGCGAGCCCGGAAGATCTTCTCTGAAACCAAGGACAACATTCGGCTGGCCCGTCTTGACATCAATATCGGAAACATCTTCCACCGGCAGGACCGTTTTCGTGAAGCGCTCGATTGTTACCAGCAAGCCTATTCGCAACTCTTTCCTGCCCAAGATGCGGAGGGCATCATTGCTGCTCTCCACAACATCGCAATGTGCCTGACCATGTTGAACGAGTACGAAAAGACCGTGGGGACTTACGAACAAGTTCACAAATTCTGCAAGGAGCAGGCGATGCCATTGGCAATAGCCCAGGCTGAGTACAACATCGCCTACCTGCACTACCTTAGAGGACAATACGGACGCGCCATCGATATGTTACGCGAGGCACGAGAGGCCGCTCAGAAAGCCGGTGATAGCTACCGCGCCGCTCTTTGCCAACTCGACCTCTCGGAGATTTACCTGGAACTCAACATCAATCAGGATGCGGCGGAGCTGGCGAGGGAAGCTATTAACAGTTTCAAGCAACTGGGCATGGGATACGAAACTGCGAAAGCTTTGTGCAACTCAGCGATTGCTTTCAGCCAGCAGGGTGAAGGATTTCAAGCTTTAGAGCTTTTCGAGCAGGCGCGAGAACTGTTTGTCAAAGAAGAAAATCAGGTCTGGCCATCACTCATCGACCTGTATCGAGCCCTGGTTTATTTCAACGAAGGCCGGCTGCCCGAGGCGCGGCGATATTGCCTGGCTGCCCTGGATTTTTTTCACGTCTCACCCTTGCCCGGTCGGGCGATTCTTTGCCGTTTGCTGCTGACTCGCATATCCATGAAGACTGGCGAAATCGAAACTGCCCGTGAGCAGTGCTTGGTGGCTCTGCGTAACCTTGCCGGCAAAGAGATGCCTCTTCTTGCCTATCAAGCGCATTTCGTGATGGGGCAAATCGAAGAGGCCGTCCACGATCTTCAGCAGGCACAGCATCACTATCGGGCCGCGACGGAGATGCTGGAAATTCTCCGCGGTGGCGTCCACGGAGAAGAGCTGAAAATCTCATTTGTGAAGAACAAGCTCGAAGTCTACGAGAACCTCGTCGACCTCTGTCTGGCATCAAGCGCGACTTCCGGTGCTCAAGCGGAAGCGTGGGCCTACATGGAGCAGGCGAAATCCCGCGGCTTGCTCGAATTGATTGCCCGCCGGATGAATCCCGTATCGCCTGACGGCCCTGAAGAAAGCGGAGTGGCTCGTCGGATTCGCGATCTGCGAGAACAGTTGAATTGGTACTATCACCGGATGGAGATCGAGCAGCTTGGTCAAGTCGCCGCATCCGACGAACGCCTGCTCGCGCTTCGGGAACTGGCGCAGGAACGCGAGAAGGAACTTCTTCGGGTCTTGCGCGAACTGCCTCCAGCGGAGGCCGAAGCTTCCGGCGTCGGGCCTGCGGAGCCAATATCCCTCGATTCCGTCCGTGAGGCTCTCGGGCCAAATACAACACTGCTGGAGTACTTCCGCGTTCGCGATCGTATCCTGGCGGCGACTGTCACTGAGGATGGTGTGGAAATCGTGTCTGTCACGCTTGCTCCTCGGGTTGCCCAGATTCTACGCATGCTTCAATTTCAGCTCTCGAAATTCCGCCTCGGCCCAGAGTATGCGCGAGAATTTCAGGTGCCAATTTTTGAAGCGACGCGCTACCATTTAAATGAGCTTTACACGGAACTCATTGCTCCCGTCCGTGCCCGGCTACAGGGGTCGCGCCTGGTCGTGGTTCCTCATGAGTTACTCCATTACGTGCCTTTCCATGCTCTTTTTGACGGGACCCAATACCTGATCGATTCCTTCACCGTTTCTTACGCACCGAGCGCAAACATTTACATGCAGTGCCGCCAGAAGCCAGTGAATAAAGCCGGTGGTTCTTTGATTTTGGGTGTTCCGGACCAGCAAAGCCCATCGATCTATGATGAGCTTCAGGCCGTGGCCGAAATTGTTCCCCAGGCAAGGGTGTTCCTCGGTTCTGAGGCAAACGAGAAGGTGTTGAAGGAGCAAGGTCCCCGGAGCCGGCTGGTTCACATAGCCACTCACGGTTTTTTTCGCAAGGACAATCCTATGTTTTCTGGGATTCGTCTGGGAGACAGCTTCCTCACACTCTATGATCTCTACCGGTTGAAGCTACCGGTCGAGCTAGTGACCTTGAGCGGGTGTTCAACCGGTCTTAATGTAGTTGCAGCAGGAGATGAGCTTATCGGTCTTGTGAGAGGCCTGCTTTCCGCAGGGGCCCGGAGCCTGCTGCTAACACTGTGGGATGTAAACGATAGGAGCACTACAGAGTTTATGAAGGCATTCTATCGCCGTCTCAGCAATCGCCCTGATCGTGCTTTGGCCGTGCGCGAGGCCATGATTGAGGTGCGGGAGCGATATCCCAACCCTTATTTCTGGGCGCCTTTTATCCTGGTAGGGTAGGCTAATTTTCCACATACAGGATTCTCCCGACCCAAAATGACACAATTTTCCTCATTTACTCCATCCAGGGTCTCTGCGAAAGTAATATTCGGTTGTCTAGTGGAAACCATGAGCAGGGGGGAGAAATACTCCAAGGAAAGTCAGTCTCGGACGGAATGCTGCAAAGAAATCATTTTGAGGCGCCGATATTACACAAACGGAAGATCCTGCTCCTCGGGGTTGAACCATCCGTTCAAGGTCTGATATCCACATTTTTGGTGACCATGGGTTGGACTTGTACGGTGGCGGCAACACAGGAAGCGGTGTCCACCGTTCTGCAACGAGAGGCATTCGATGCGGTATTAATCGACCTGGGCTCTTCTGTGGCACCAGCAGAACAGGCCATCTTGAGGATAAAACAGCTTCGCCCTAGTTTAGCGGATCGAATGCTGGTGATCAGCAACGGCTCCGACCGAGAAATGGCGGAACTCATTGAACGCCTTGATCTGGTTCAGGTTTCTCAAGAAGGACTCCTGCAGCAGTTTTGGAGCACACTGCAAGAGCTTGTTGCTCCCTCCCGGTCCCGCGAGGCGGCTCCACGGGGCATGCAGATCGCGCGAATGATATTTGATAGTTTTCGCTACCCGTTACCTGCTGGCGTACGCAGCTTGTGCCCGGTAACTAGACAGATCGCTTATCAATATAAGCAGGCGGTTATTGATTTGTCAGTAGATTTCGCGGAAAGGTCAGGCCGAATAGCACTGACGGGCCAGGTGCTCGATGGCGAGAGAAAAGGAAAAAACGAGGGACTTTCCGTACTCCTCGTGGACGGGACAGGCACGCTGGTGCGCACCGCCACGAATCAATTTGGTGAGTTCCAAATAGAATTCGAATCAGCCGATGACCTGAGTATTCAGGTGCGACTGGGGGAACGGTCCTGGGTATTGGTCGCTCTCGGGAAGATGGATTGGGTGAAGAAACTTAGATCGAGTGCGCCGACAGGAGACTAGCTCCAAAATTCGGACACGGCGGGCATCCGCCGCGTCTCCATGATAAAGACAGGAAGAATAGCTAATGAGACATTACAAGGCACTCTCTTTACTGCTTTCATTCTTTTTATTTTTCGCAATTTCAAGCGCGCCCGCCGCGGCGCAGAACCGCGTCATTGTCCGGGACTCCCTCGGGCAAGGCGCTCTAAGTCTCACATGCCTTCTTTTGAATTGCAGCATTGTTGAGACAATCGACGGAACTCTAGGTCAAGTGTTCTTGATTACTGTTCCGCTCAATGTCCCTCTGACAACGTTCCTGACGCAGTTGGTAGGGAAGGCGGGTATCGTGGATGCGGAGCCCGACCTGCTGCTGCATGTCATGCAGTCCCAAACGGCCCCTAGCGGTCTGTTTGATAGGTCGCCCGTCGACTACTACGGCACAAGTGTATGGGATGGGTATGCTGAGCAGCCGGCGGCGCAGATCACGAACCTGGCGGATGTACACTCTCAGGGCTTCACCGGGTCTGGAATTGTCGCGGTTATTGACACGGGTGTGGATACGACCCATCCAGTGCTCCAGGGATTCTTGGTGACAGGGCGCGACTTTACCCGAAATCAGAACGGCGGATCGGAAACAGCCGATATAAATCAGCAGAGCATGGCGGTCGTCAATGGGGCCTTCGTTGCACAAGTCAATCAGCAGAGCATGGCGGTCGTCAACCAACAAGGCGTCGACACGTTCTCCCAGCCGCAATACTCGTCCTTCGGTCACGGAACAATGGTTTCCGGGATCGTCCATCTGGTGGCTCCAACCGCCAAGATCATGCCGCTTAAAGCGTTCCACGCGGACGGGACGGGAAGTCTCTCCGATGTGTTGCGCGCGATCTACTATGCAACTCAGCACAACGCAAACGTTTTGAATATGAGTTTTGATTTTACGACGTATTCCCGCGAACTTGAGAGAGGTGTGAATTACGCCGCGAGTCACGGAGTCATCAGCGTGGCGTCGGTGGGTAATGATGGACAGCAAGCTGTAGTTTATCCGGCAGGACTGAGCAACGCGATCGGTGTTGCTTCCACGAGCAACAATGACACGCTCTCGTCATTCTCAAATTTCGGGCAGCCTCCTGTCTGGGTGGGCGCTCCGGGAGAGGGTATTATCACAATCTACCCCTACGGGACTTATGCTGCCGGATGGGGCACCTCTTTCAGCACTCCGTTTGTATCAGGAACGGTGGCGCTCATGCGAAGCGTGAATACTAACTTGAACCAGCAGTCGGCTGCACAAGCGTTGTCACATGCTGTCTTCATCTCGCCTGCTTTGGGCAACGGCCGCCTCGATGTTCACCAGGCAGTAACTTCGTGGTGTCAGGTATCTCAGCTATGCTGAGCTGAAAACGTTCGATCCAGCGATCCGCATGGTTAGCAATGTTCTCGTGGGCGCCAAGCGATCCCTGGGAGGAGTTTAAACCCTCACTCATGAGGAACTACCTGCTATGGAATGCTGAACAGCTCTTTTGGCGCAAGGAAGCGGTGGAGAGGAGGCAAGCGGTTGGCCAGCCCCCTCACTAGATCTGAAGGTTCGCGTCGCAGCGTTGGGGTCATGATTGTTCTGGGCCTCCTCGCCTGTTTTTCGCAATGCATCGCCCTGACCGGTTGCTCGGGTTGTTCGCGCCAAACTGTTGCTTCCGTGGACCTCAACAAACCGGTGAGCGATGCCCCATGCGGATCGAGGGATGATGGTTTTGTGCATATCCCTCCGCGTTCCAATGATTTCATTCCACCACCTGCCAAAGGAGGCAGCTATATTGACCCGCAATACGGCTGCACCGTGGTCAGACTGACGGACGCCAAACAACAGTTTCATGTTGCTGTCCATCATCAATACTCCACAATCAGCGCTGTCAATCAGGATTCCACCAGGATCATGTTGATCACTGAGTCCGGCCAAGGCGTGATTGTGGATATGACCGGCAAAGTTGTGGTTGGTCCTCATGATTTTCCTGCGATCAACGCTGGCAACGTGCCATGGGCCAGAAGCTCCCCGGAGGCGTTTTATTACACCAATGGCAATACGCTCTATAGAGGCTCAATCTCTGGACATATCATCAAGAACAGTGCCTTGCACGCGTTTGCCAGTGCCACGAATGCAGTGATTCCTGACGAGGAGGACTTATCTGAAGATGGAGACCATCTTTGGATTGTTGCCGGGACGCAGGCTTTTATGTACACGATCAGCTCCAATAGTGTAGGTCCGGCGTTGAACGTCGGCGAGAAGGAGACGGGCTGTGGCTGGCACAAAATTCAGATTACCCCATCCAATAAAATGCTCATGACCTGGGCGTGTAACGGTGCGATGGTTGGTCGCGGGCAGGAAGTCTACAATTCAGATGGCACTCTTGATTGGCATATGTTTAACAATAGCCTGCATACGGATGTGGGGCGAGATTTCAGCGGCCAGGAAGTCGCAATTGTCGGTCGAATCCCGGACTCCTACAAAGACGCTTGTCCCAGCGGGGGTGGGGCCGACACAATAAAACTGGACCGGCCCCATACAATTTCCTGCCTGGTTGACTTAAACTGGACGCCGGCTCATATCAGCTACCGGGACAGCGCGCGGGGATGGGTAGCGATTTCGCTTTTTGATCAGGGTGTTTGTCCGAGCTATTCTTGTTTTGCTTCGAACCTTAGGTCGGATTGGCCATCTGCATGGAGGCATTTTTACGAAGAGATCATCCTGGTTAAGATTGATGGCTCCGCGGTGTTTCGTTTGGCGCACCACCGGTCCCGCTCAGCCGAGTACTATTGGGCGCAGAGCCGCGCGGCCATTAGCCGTGACGGCGGGTACGTGGTATTTGACAGCAATATGAACATCAACGACAGCGGCTTGAACAGCTACTCCGACGTGTATATGATCAAAGTCCGCTGAGGAAGATCGGCATAGAAAGGAAAGGAGTGACTTCCCATGGCGACGAGTATCTTTGGTTTCAATCGAGGGGGTGAGCGATGACAGCTGTTAGTGCGCAGGTCAGGAATACCTCGGCTTCAAACATGATTGCCGATTTGTTGCGCGAACTTGTAGCGCATCTTCGCCAGAACCGTACGCAACTCCGGGAAGAGTGGGCGCGACGCATTACAGAAGCAAAGTTGCTGACCGTGATGGGCCAGGAAGAGATTTTCGCGGAAGCCACCGCCGTCTACGATAACTACGTGGAGGCGCTGGAAAGCGGAACTTTTGAAGCGCTGCAGGCTTACGCCCGCAACCTGTCAGAACGTATTATCCCGCGGGGCGTGGAAACAGACGAAGTCATAGGAATCGTGCTGCTCCTGCGCGACGTGCTGGCGCGCTCGTTATTCGCAAAATACCAGACCGACTTCGGGCTGCTGAACAGGATACTGGATGCCTACGAACCCGCTGCCAACCGCATCGCCAACACGGTGGCTGTGGGATTTGTGCAGGAGCGCGAACGCGTCATCCGTGAGCAGCAGGAAGCCATTCGCGTTTTGTCGACTCCGGTGCTTCAGGTGCGTGAACGCCTCCTGATCTTGCCGATCATCGGAGTCATTGATCCGCAAAGGGCGCGCCAGCTCACCGAGCAGTTGCTTCAGGGCATCCGTACGAACCGCGCCAAGGTCGTGGTCATTGATATCACGGGTGTGCCGGTGATGGATGCGACCGTGGCCAATCACCTGGTGCAGACGGTTGAAGCCGCCCGGTTGCTGGGCGCGACGGTCATCATCACCGGTCTTTCTCCTGAGATCGCGCAGACCCTGGTGACGATTGGTGTGGATTTGGGCAAGATGAACACGGTTGGAGACCTTCAGGGCGGTATCGAAGAGGCCGAGCGTGCTTTGGGCTATAGGGTTGTGCCATTGAACGACAACTCCTCCGGGTCATAAAAGGGGTAAATCGTGCAAGTGCCGATTCTCAAGCAAGGCCAGTATCTCATTGCTACCATTCAATCCGCGCTCGGTGATGCGGATCTGGTGCTGTTGAGGGATGGCATCGTCCAGCAGGTGGGCAAGCTCCGTTCGCGGGGCGTGATCATCGACGTCACCGCGCTCGACGTGATGGACTCATTTGCAACTCGTACCCTGCGTGACATTGCGCAAATGATCCGCTTGCGTGGTGCGGAAACAGTAATTGTTGGCATCCAACCAGAAGTCGCATTTTCTTTGGTCCGGCTCGGCTCCAACCTGGCCGGTGTAGCTACCGCGTTGGACCTGGAAGAAGGTCTTGCTTTCTTGGACCGTCAAATCAAAGGAGGCGGAGGAAACGCGCAGTCGCATGGGTCAAGGAGTACGCAAAAAAACTAGCTTCGGAGACTAAGGAACCTGACTTCTATGAGCGCCGCCATACGTCCGGGTTTAGGTCCAAGAAAGGGGTCGAATAACGATGCGCATGAAACGTGCATCGCTATCGCCTCTGACTTGGATATTGTTCGGGCACGGCAGACGGGACGCACCGAAGCGGCCAAGCTGGGTTTTTCTTCGACAGACTTGACGTTAATTGCCACTGCAATTTCCGAATTGGCCCGCAATATCGTCATGTATGCAAAGGAGGGCGAGATCGTCGTTCGCATTGTCCGGTCCAAAGAAAAGCAGGGAATCGTGGTCATCGCGCGTGACCATGGGCCAGGCATCGCAGATATCCGGCTGACACTCCAGGATGGTTTTAGTACCTCGCGCAGTCTCGGTCTTGGCCTTCCCGGAGTTCGGCGATTGATGGATGAGTTTGAGATTGAATCTCAGCTTGGGCAGGGGACCGTAGTGACAACCAAGAAATGGACAGCTATTTCATGTCCTTGATCGAGTGGAATGTCGCAGAAGAGACGCTTCCCGGGCAGATGCAGTCTGGGGACCGTTACGTCGTGAAGGATTTGCCATCAGGCGTCCTGGTGGCGGTTGTTGACGGCATTGGGCACGGCGAGGACGCTGCGTTTCCAGCTGAACTGGCGGTGCGTGCGCTCAGCAGTGCGGATGTAAGGTCTCTTATCTCGCTGCTTCGGTGCTGCCAACAACAGTTGCAGGGCACCCGCGGCGCCGTACTGAGCATGGCGCTCTTCAGTGAAGCCGACGACACAATGACCTGGCTGGGAGTGGGCAACGTTGAAGGAGTCCTGATTCGCAGGGAGCCGTATGGGGGCGCCCGGCAAGAATCGTTGCTCCTCCGGGGGGGAGTCGTGGGCGCTCAATTACCCTCTATCTCGGCTTCGGTGCTTCCAGTGAGTTATGGGGACTTGCTGATCTTCGCTACCGACGGTATTCGGGGCGGATTCGCCGACAATTTGAACATTAATGCTTCAACGCAAGAAATAGCGCAACACATCATCGAGCAGCATTGGCGCAAATTCGATGACGGTCTTGTGCTGGTGGCTCGATATGTCCACAAAAATGGGTCCACGCATCGGTAGCGATCTCGAGGCGATGTATGCCTCAGCGCTACAGGATTATCTGCGGCAAGGTGACGAGAGCTGTCTTCATCGCTCTTACGAACTGGGTCGCCGGGCCATTCGGGAAGGGAAGTCCATTCTTGAAATGGTCGAAATGCACCAAAGGGCCTGCCTGCTTTTTTTGTCGTTATCAGACAGTTTAGAAGACAACGTCAGAGTAGTTGAAGCAGCATCCATGTTTTTTAAAGAAGCAATGTCGCCGTATGAGATGACAAACCGGGCTTTTGGGGAGGCCAATACAGCTCTGGCGCACCTCAACGATACTCTGGAGGCGGAAATCAGACGACTCGCTCATGTCCTTCATGACGATGCCGGGCAACTCCTTGCGGTGGTACATATCAAGCTGGAAGACATCAGCCGTACGCTGCCTGTTGATCTCCGGGAACGGCTGCAGGAAGTGAGGGGCGTTCTAGATCAGATCGAAGATCAGCTGCGGGGATTGTCGCACGAGTTGCGGTCGCCGGTCTTGGAAGATCAGGGTCTGACGCCGGCCCTCCAGGGTCTCGCAGGAGCCGTTTCGCGGAGGACCAATCTGCTCGTCACTGTAGAGAGCACTATGCCCGCGCGCCTTCCCTTGAAGATTGAGTCGGTGCTGTACAGAGTTGCTCAAGAGGCCCTGAAGAACGCATCGAAACATGCGCATGCCAGCGTCGTAAGAATTCGGCTTTGGTGCCGTGAAGGTTGTGCCGCTTGTTCCGTGGAAGACGACGGGGTCGGTTTTGACTACGATGCGGTTTCTTCCGGCAAGGCCCCTCGCGGCCTGGGGCTTCTTGGCATACAGGAGCGGTTGCAAGTCCTGGGTGGCAACTATGAGGTTGAATCCGCCCCCGGCCAGGGAACGAAATTGAACGTCAGAATACCGCTGGAGTAATGATTATGCCAATACGCGTTCTGCTAGCTGACGACCATCAGATCATTCGTGATGGCATGAAGGTGTTCCTTGAGCGAGAGGGCTACAACGTGAATGCGCAGGCCCAGAACGGACAGGAAGCAGTCCGTTTGGCGCAGAGCTTCCGGCCGGACGTGGTGGTGCTGGATATCACCATGCCTATTCTTAACGGCCTGGATGCTGCAAGGGAGATCCTGCATGACTTGCCCAGCACCAAAGCCATACTGCTCAGCATGCATGATGAGAGCAAATATGTGCTGGAAGGGCTTCGGATCGGCATCAAGGGCTTTGTGACGAAGACCCATGCTGCGGAAGACCTGCTGCTGGCCATTCGGCAGGCGATGCAAGGCATGACCTACGTCAGTCCTGAATTATCGCAGGCCGTGTTCGAGGCTATTCAGACGAACAAGGATGTCATGCAGGACCCGCTCACGCCCAGAGAGCGGCAAGTCCTTCAGCTCGTCGCCGAAGGCAAGACGACCAAAGAGAGTGCGCAGCTTTTAAACATCAGCCCAAAGACAGCCGAAACCCACAGGGCCCGCATTATGGAAAAGCTGAATATTCATGAAACTGCCGGCCTCGTCAGGTATGCAATCCGCAGGGGTTTGATTCGTCCCTGATCGAGCAGTCCGTATTTCTCTGTACATTCGTACGGAATACCCGCTAATAAAATTGCAGCCTAGTCTGGATTGCTGGAAGGCGCCGGCCAGCTTACTTTGCTAATGCGAGTTCCAACTGGTCGCTTGAATCGTTGGGAATGTTGCGACAGCCTCCAGCATTCCCACGATTTTTAAAAAACCAGGTACCAGCAAAACAAACGGATTCCAAGAGCCGGAGATGATGGGACTCAGAGGGCGAAGCTATATCAAATGGAAGTAGAATTAGATTACGCAATATCTTCGGCCAGCGGCATGGCCCTTGTTTGTCCGGAAAAACAAGCCCACTGGTATGCCGTGCGCACCCGTCCGCGGCATGAGAAGAAGGTAGCGGCCGACCTGCAAGAAAAAGGGGTCGTGACTTACTTGCCTCTTCTGGCGGAAGTACGCCGGTGGAGTGACCGACGCAAAACGATACAGGTACCGCTATTTCCATGTTACGCATTTGTCCACTCGATCTTCGACATGCGTCTTCGTTTAGCGCTCTACGGGGCCCAAGGCGCACTGGGTTTTGTTGGGCCGAACAATCAAGGCGTTCCCATCCCTGACGCGCAAATTGAGAGTATCCGAACCTTGATGGCGGCCAATGTGCCGCTGATGCCATATCCGTTGCTCAAAATCGGGCAAAGAGTGCGGGTCCGCGGAGGCGCACTGGACGGCGTGGAAGGGATCCTGTCGACCAAAGGCGACCGGCGACTCGTGGTTTCGGTAGAGAGCGTGCATGCCTCATTCTCGATCAGTCTTGAAGGCTATGACGTTGAGCCGGCCTAAACGAGACGACAACCATAGCAAGGTGTTACGGCAATGAACTCATGGAACAAATCAGCGATCATAGCTCTGGCGTTTGCATTGACTTGCGGGGTCAGTGCGCCGTCTTCCAGACCGTCAAAAGCGAAGTCAACACCAGCCGCGCAGCCGCCATCGGCACCAGAGGAATATGTGATTGGTCCGGATGATCTCCTTGTGGTGAATGTATGGAAGGAACCGGAAATCTCGAGAAGTGTGCTGGTTCGCCCCGACGGCAAAATCTCCTTGCCTCTCATCGGAGACTTACCCGCCAACGGCCGTACGCCGGTGCAATTGCGGGACGACATCAAACTGCAACTGCGAGGTTACCTGTCCGACCCTGAAGTTGCGGTGATTGTCCAGGAGGCCCGGAGCCGGAAATTCAATATTCTGGGTGAGGTGGAACACCCGGGCTCGTACGCCCTCAGCAAATCGATGACTGTGCTGGACGCCATCGCCATGGCAGGCGGCTTTCGTGAGTTTGCCAAAACAACCAAGATCTTCATCCTGAGGGCCAATCCCGACGGGTCCCACACACGTATTGCGTTCAACTACAAAGAAGCGATTCGTGGAACGGCGCTCAATCAAAGTCCAGAGCTGCAGTCGCACGATACTGTTGTAGTTCCGTAGTTTTATAAGGGCGTAATGGGCGGCCAACATCTTCATCAAACTGTGCTCATGTTGTTGTTTATGGTGACTGCACTCCATGCACAAACAAAGAACCCTTCAGGGCTGCCTGACGAATCTGCTCCGGCGATCGTCGATGCGGATCGATCGAACACGCTGATGCTGGGGTTGCGTCTTGCCAACGAATTTGATGACAACGCTTTGAATGACAATCGGAACAAGCAGCCCAATCTCATGACCGTGGTAGAACCGCAGGTCACATGGAAGTGGTCTCGCACTCGTCTGGATTGGCTGCTGCACTTCACCAATGGTTTTGCCTTTAGCCAGCAGTTGCCGGTTTACAATTCGCAGTCACATTCTCTGGACGTGCGGCTTGGGTTCAGACAGACCAAGCGGTTGAAATTTTCTCTTACCAACAGCTTCTTGAAGAGTACAAATCCATTTGATTTCTTCCGCCCAGGCGGGGCTACACCTGGCCAGCCGAACGATTTCCTTCTGACTGCGACCGCCAACCGAACCAGTGAACAAGCAGGAGCAGAAACAACGTATGCTTTAAGCCGTCACAGTACTGTAGGCGTCGACGGTGCGTTTTCGATCCTGCGGTACGGTGCAGCAACGGCAAACCAGGGTCCTTTCCAATTTCTGGGCAATGAAAGCTCCACGGGCGGGAGTGTTTTCTATTCGCGCCACGTGAGCCGCCGTCAATGGGCGCGGGTTGACTACGGCATCCAGCGAATGGTTTTCAGCGGACGTTCATCGTTGGTGCAGAATCTCTTCTACACCCACACGGCAGCGTTTTCGTCGGCCTCTATGTTTTCGATCTTTGCCGGCCCGGAACGCGCCACCAGCGATCTGCCCGGCGCCGTTCGTTCGTCTGTAGGGCCTCTTTCTACATCGCAGACAACGTGGCATTGGGCTAGCGGTGGAACTTTCACTTGGAAAACGGAAGGCACGCAGGTCGTGCTTGGTTTCTACCGCAAGGTCAGCAGCGAAAGTGGCCTGTTGGGTGCTGCTTGGCTTTCCAGCGTTACGGCTGAGTGGCACCAGCGAATTGCATCACGCTGGACCGCTGACCTTGCCGGCGCCTACGACCATAACAAAACATTGGAGCCGCCCCGGAATGCTCTTTCATTTATTTGGGTTGCGGCTGGGTTTAGCCGGACCTTAAAGCAGGATATTTCAGTCGAAGCCAAGTATTGGCGGGTCCATCAGTCAACCGACACTTTCGGGATAGGAAGTCTGGTCGCGGACCACAATCGTATTTCAATCTCGCTGGGATATGACTTGCGGGCCCGGCTTAACAGGTAAACAAGAATAAAAATGCATCAGCTCTCTGTAAAACCTTTGCGAACTCCTGAAGATTACTGGGCCATCGCTCGACGCCGGCGTTGGTGGCTTATCCTCCCCCTGTTTTCAGGATGGGCACTGGTGCTGATAGCTAGTTTTTTCATGACTCCGAAGTACCGTTCTGAGACGGTGATCATTGTGGAACCACAAAGAGTCGCAGAACAGTACGTGGCCCCGAACATCTCCGCCGACATGCAAGAACGGCTGCAAAGCATGATGCAGCAGATTTTGAGCCGAACCCGGCTGCAGGGAATCATCAGCCATTTTCGTCTGTACGATTCCGCTCGTGGGCCGGTGGATCCTGACGGCCTGGTGCAACAGATGCGGCGGGACATCAAGATTGACCTGGTTTCTGGACGACCAGGAGAACTCTCGGCGTTCAAGATTTCGTACTCCGCGCCCAGTGGCGTTGTGGCCCAGCAGGTCACGAATGAGCTGTCTTCCTTGTTCATCGACGAAAACACGCACAGCCGGCAGCGATTGTCGGAAAACACAACCGAGTTTCTTGAAAGCCAAGTGGAGAACGCGCGTAAAGACCTGTCCCAGCAGGAAGAGCGCCTTCGCGATTTCAAATCCCGGCATCTGGGTGAATTGCCGGAGCAGCTTGAGATTAACGCCCAGATCCTCTCCGGGCTGGAGACTCGACTGCAGGCGGCATCAGACGCTTTGGACGAAGCCAACCGGGAGAGGACCTACATGGCAACGCTGTCGCCACGCAATCAAGCCGGCACAGGCGAGGACCAGAATCTTGAGGCTGCGACTCCGGCGGCTGTAACTGAACAGTTGAGCAAGCTGAATGCGCAGCTGGCTGATCTCAGTAGCCGGTACACACCGAATCATCCGGATGTTCGGCGTGTCAAAGAAAAAATCGCGGCGGCAGAGCTCTTAAAACAGCGCCTGGAAGCGGATGCTGCTTCCGGTAAGTCGCAACCATCCGTGGCCAACGCAGACAACCACGATAGCTCGCATGTCCCGCAAGCTGGGAGCCAGTTCGGAAGTTCCGGCCCCAAGATCGCCTACCGCGAGCGAGAAATCAAAAAGCTCGAAAAGCAGATTGAGGCCTACCAGAGCCACCTGAACATGATGCCGCTCCGAGAGCAGGAACTTGCGGAAATTACCCGTGATTACAGCCAGGCGAAAACCAGCTATGAATCACTTTTGGCCAAAAAAAACCAATCGGAAATGGCGTCCAGCCTGGAGAAACGGCAGGGAGGAGAACTGTTCAGGGTCATTGATCCTCCTAATCTTCCACAAAAACCTTATAAGCCTGACCATCTTACTTTCAGTTTGCTTGGCCTGGCCTTCGGAACGCTCCTGGCTCTCGCGGTGACTGCTCTGGTGGAAGCGATTGATGTTCGTATCTACCACGAGCGGGACCTGCGCGAGATCACATCTGCGCCGATTCTCGGTGGAATCCCCCTTCTTCAATCTGAAAGTGAAAAGCGTAGAACACACTGGTATCAGCAGATGGAAACAGGGGCAGCAGCAGCCCTTCTAGCCGCAATACCCGCGATGACGTTGTTTGCCTACTATCGGAATTAATCAATGGACAAAAATATTCAAGGAATAAGCGGCAACCTGCCGGCAGCGGTGAGACGATCTTCCCTGGCTGCCGACGCAACACCCGAGGCCCTGAGCCGGCTTGCTGGAACTCCGTTGCTGACGGTCGTAGCGACGCGTCTGGTGGCTCTGACCGACCAATCGAGTATGGGCGCTGAAAAATTTCGCACGCTGGCCGCGCGTTTGCGCTATCTTCAGAACAAGGATGACCTTAAGAGGCTGGTGATCACCAGCGCGGTTGCGGGAGAAGGAAAGAGTCTGATCTCGGCAAACCTCGCCATCACCCTGGGTCGACGTCAAAGGACGTTGTTGATCGACGGTGATCTTCGCCGGTCAGGGCTCAAAGATCTTTTTGGCACACAGAACATGCGTGGCTTGACCGATTGGTGGCAGAGGACCATACCTATCGGCAACTATCTGACAAGGGTAGAAGGGATCTCTTTGTGGCACTTGTCCGCAGGCGAGGCAGAGGGACAGGCGCTCGAGATTCTTCAATCGCAGCGGATGTCCGATATGCTGACGGAAATCGCTGAATCCTTCGATTGGGTCATTATCGACTCCCCGCCTCTTGCGCCAGTAGCCGACGGCCATGTCTGGGCCACTCATGCAGATGGAACTCTGCTGGTGGTCCGGCAAGGGAAGACGCCGAAAAAGCTGCTACAAAAGACCCTGGAGAGCGTTGAGAACCTGAGGCTCGTGGGGGTTGTAATGAACACTTCTGAAGAGCCCCAGCGGCACCACTATTCCCAATATTACGCGAACATGGAACAAGCCAGCGTGAGCCGTGTGGGAAAGCAGCAGATCTCCAAGCCGGAAAATCCGTCTCTACCTGATTGGGCCGGAAGCAGGAGATAGGCCGTTTTTTGTCTGACATCGTTGGCAGGATTCCAGTCGCAGTGTCGTCGAAGCAAGATCGCAAGCCGTGATACGAATAGGTATTTTTTTACGGGCGGCTGCTACCAGCTGGATCGCTGTACTGGCCAATGCGGCCGTTGCATTCGTTCTTACGCCAGTAATTTTGCGACGTCTTGGTGACGAAGCGTTCGGCTTATGGGTCCTGGTGACAACGATCGTCAACTATTATGGGCTTGGCGACGTCGGCGTACGAGCTTCAGTCTTGCGATACGTTTCCCGCCAGAATGCCTTAGGTGACAAAGATGGCGTGAACAACGTTGTTGCCACTGCTTTTTATTTTTACGGAGGCCTCTGTGTACTGTTCATTGGCTTGTCGTTTCTTTTGGCCGCCAGTTTGCCCAGGTTCTTTACCGTTGACAGCAATCTTAGAGACCCTTTTCGCAATTTGTTTCTGCTCGCGGGGATCATACAAGGTCTGAGTTTTCCCCTAATGCTGTTCGGAGCATCATTACAGGCCGCGGCCCGTTACGTTCAGGTCTACATGCTGCGTATCTTCAGCATGCTGGTGCGGGTCGGCGCGATCGTGGCGGCGTTGCATGCCGGAGGTGGATTGTTCCTGATAGGAGCAGCCGCACTTCTGCCGAACCTGGTGTTTCAAGTCGCCCAGGTCCCACTGGCGATGCGAGCGTTTCCTGAGATCAGTCTCCATCCAAGATTGGTACGGAAGAGCGTCTTGCGCGATATGTTTCGCTACGGACTTGTGAGCTTTGCCGTTGGGGCGGGAGAGAACCTGAGGAACTACACCTACCCCGTTGTGATTGGCAAGTTTCTGATGCCGGCCGCAGTGACTATTTTTTCACTTCCAGCAAAGTTGCTCTCCCCGCTATTGGAGGGGATCGGCACCATGACCGAAATCGTCAATCCCGTTTCAAGCCAGTTGGAGGCACACAATGACTTTGCCACGCTGCGCAGATTGATCCAGATGAGCGTACAAAGCAGCTTCCTGATTCTTGTTCCGCTGGCCGTTTTTCTGTTCATCTTTGGCGGGAACCTTCTTTCGCTTTGGGTAGGCCCGCAATACGCATCGACCTATCCTCTACTTGTGCTTCTTACTCTTGGATTGGGGACATCCGCAACGCAATGTTCCGCGCAGTCCATGTTGTTTGGCATTGAGCGGCACCAGAAGCTTGTTTGGTACCGGTTGGGAGAAGGTCTAAGTATTGTCTTGATCGGAAGCGTTTGCCTGCGAGTCTGGGGTCTGGTTGGATTTGCTTTTGTGATTGCGACAACATTGATGCTTACCAGCCTGGTGCTCCTTCCTCGGCACTTATGCCGCATCCTGGAATTACCGTTTCGTGTTTATTTTAAAGAAGCATGTTTGAAGCCATGCATTGCAGCATTGCCAATCGCGGTGGCGCTTTTGTTTCTGCGTTCGCTCTGGACCGTGGACACTTGGCCTGCATTGATTTGCAGTCTGTTGCTTGCGGCATCGATCTACGTTTTAACATTGTTTCTGCTGATGTTCCGCGTCGCGCACGAAAGCAGAGGCTGGCTCTCCATAGGCATCCTTGAAATATTTGCGAAGAAGGTTCGCGGACTTCGCGAGATGAAGCCGCAAGTCTCATTGACGCGAACTCGGCACGCGGAATGACAAGAGCATTGTTCCTGAATGGCTCTTCTGGTGATTGCAAACTATGTGCGGAATAGCAGGCATTGTCGGTATTCAAGATAACGACGCAATCGATGCGGCGGATGTCCATCGCATGTGTCAGACGATCGTGCATCGCGGACCGGACGACGAGGGGATTTATGTCCATGGTCGAGCTGGTCTGGGCATGCGTCGGCTGAGCATCATCGATCTTTCCACTGGCCGGCAGCCAATCCACAACGAAGATCGAACGATTTGGGTCGTTTTTAATGGCGAGATCTATAACTTTTCCGAACTACGATCGCGCCTCCAGGCCCGTGGCCATTGCTTTTACACCAATACTGACACTGAGGTCATCGTTCATCTTTACGAAGAATATGGACCCGAGTGTGTGCACAGTTTGCGCGGAATGTTTGCCTTCGCGGTCTGGGACGAGCGCCAGCAACGCCTGTTAATCGCACGGGACCGTCTGGGCAAGAAGCCCCTTCATTATGCGATCAGCAAAGGCCGTCTCCTGTTTGGGTCTGAGATCAAAGCTGTATTGGCGGGTGATCCTGATCTGGCCGATCTCAACGCTTACGGACTGCTCAATTTTTTCCACTTCGGATACATTCCGGATCCGTTGACCGCGTTCAATCAGATTCACAAACTTGCTCCGGGACATTTACTAGAGCTGTCCAGGGGCGGAATTCGAGTACGGCAATATTGGGACCTGCCGAAATATGGTATTTATGAACCCAAGTCGGAAGGAGAGTGTCTCGACGAACTTGAGTACCGCCTGGCCAGCGCGGTCCATTGTCGTTTGGCCAGTGATGTACCGTTGGGAGCGTTGCTCAGTGGGGGAGTAGATTCCTCCGTCGTGGTTGCGATGATGGCGCGCTTGAGCCCAAACAAAGTCAGGACATTTTCAATTGGCTTTGCCAACCAGGACTTCAACGAAGCAGACCACGCGCGTGCTGTGGCGCGGCATTTTGGCACGGAACATCATGAAATTGTTGTCGAGCCGGATATCGAGCAGACTCTCGAGCAATTAACGTGCTCGTTGGAAGAACCCTTTGGTGACTCATCCATGGTGCCGACATTTCACGTCTGCCGTATGGCCCGCCAGCATGTAACGGTGGCTCTGGCAGGAGATGGCGGCGATGAACTCTTTGCCGGGTATGACCGCTATCAAACCCATTTGCAACGTTCCCCCATTCGCCTATTTCCTCCCGGGACCGGCCGCTGGTATCGCAGTCACGTTCACCCCCACGTTCCAACCGGATGGCGCGGCCGCAGGTTTCTGTTCAACCTTTCGCTGTCATCACGGGACCGTTATCTCGATTGTGTCTCCTTGCTGCCGGCATGTTCACGGGAACGTTCCTTGTTCACGTCAGATTTTTTGCAATGGGCTGACACGCAGGCGTCGCCTTACGATCGATTCCGGCGCTATTTTGAAGACAGGACGGTGTCCGACCCGTTGAGCGAATTGCTCTACCTTGACGCCAAGACCTATCTGCCCGGGGACATCTTGACCAAGGTCGACCGCATGAGCATGGCGACTTCTCTGGAGGTGCGTGCTCCTTTGCTGGACCATCGTTTTGTTGAGTGGGCTGCACGTTTGTCTCCGCGTTGGAAGATCCGTCACGGTGAGTCCAAGTACATCCTCAAGCGGCTGGCGGAAAGGCTCGGTGTTCCCCGCCAGGCGCTGTACCGGAGAAAACAGGGTTTCTCCATGCCGCTGGTGCATTGGTTCAGAACTGATCCAATGCCTGCCTTGTTGGGGGTCCTTCTTGAGCCGAGGACCATCCAACGAGGATATTTCAAGCGACCTGAACTTGAACGTCGAATACAGGAACATCGCCGGGGAATCAGGGACCGTTCCTGGGAACTCTGGCATCTCCTCATCTTTGAACTTTGGCACCGCAACTTTCTGGAGCGGGCGATCCAAGAGAATTCTGCGGCCGCCCATTGGGGTAGTCCGCGTTCCGAGCAGGCACGTCTGCAAGCGCCGGTGCTGCCGGGTAGATCTGCTGCACAAGTGAGAGCGGCAAGCTGAGGCCAGCTGGCAGCAGGAGGCAAAGAATATGATTCAGCGAAAGATTTTTCGTAAACAATCCGTTTTGTGCTGGGCGCTAGTTGGGCTACTTCTGGCAGCGCCGGCCGTGGCTGTGCAGGCACAGATTCAGCCCCTGCCGGTGAACACCACTATTTTTTTCCCTGCTAAGAATATCTCCAACAATGCAGGAAGCTCATTTTTCCACAGCATTGTCGTAGGCCCGGAAGGCAACATCTATCTTGTCTGGCTAGACGATAGTCCAGGTTACCCTGCTGTCTTCTTCAGTCGCTCTGCCAATTTCGGCCTGACGTTCTCGGTCCCCAAAAATCTATCGAATGACCCAGGCGGCTCATCGGAGCCGCAAATTGTTACGGATTTTGCTGGTAACGTCAATATTGTTTGGGTGGCACTCAGTGGCGAACAGAGCGGATTTTTCAGCCGCTCCGTCGACGGAGGCGCCACGTTTTCGGCGCCCGTTAACATCGCGAACGGCGTACTTTCCACTCCTCTCATGACGGTCGATTCCAGCGGCAACATCTACTTGAGTTGGGACGATGCTTCTCGGTTCCATAACATGTTTTTCAGCCGGTCGATGGACGGAGGCGCCACATTTTCCGTCCCAACCCAAGTGTCAAACAGGCCGCCAATCGGCAGCCCTCGCCCTTTGTCAATCGCGGTGGATTCAGCGGGTAGCATCAACCTACTTTGGGATGATTGCACGGGTGACTGTCATATCTGGTTCAGCCGATCCGTTGACGGTGGCGCGGCCTTCTCCCAGAAAGAATTCGGAGTTTTCGACTTCCTTCCCGTGGTGGGGATGGCCTTGGACTCCGCAAATAACATCCACATTGTCTATAACACCCTTCCCTTCGGTGAAGTCTGGCTGCTCCGCTCAACGGACGGTGGCGCTACTTTCTCGGGAATAGATGTTTCGCACGACCAGATGAACCTCCCGCCCCGCCCCAGTCCATGCTGTGCGCAAATTGCAACCGACTCGGCCGGCAACATTAACCTTGTGTGGGAAGACGATGGATCCACTCGGGGTTTTACCATCACCTTTGCTCGGTCCAGCGACGGTGGTAATAGTTTTTCTCGAACAGATGTCTCGCATACCGGCATTTCGCCGAAGATCGCTATTGACTCCAACGGCGATATCCATCTTGTCTGGACAGGCCCTCAACCCAACAGCGACATTTTCTATAGCCAGTCGAGTGACGGTGGCGTTACCTTCTCTGCGCCCCGGAACCTCTCGAACAATAGTAGAAGACCTGGCTCGGTCGGATTGGAGCCATTGATCGCACTAGATTCGTGCGGCAATGTCAACATAGCATGGGCGAACTTCACATCCAGAAATCCCGATATATTCTTCAGACGAGGTTTTACTCTGAAATCGCTTGTGAGAGGTTGTACTCCGTTTATCGCAGGCCATAGTCCGATGCTCGATTAGTCAGCCGGCAACGCCGCATTGATGCCGTAAAAATTGAATTCTCCGCCTGATACCAAGCCATGCCAGACTCACTCCACGATTCTGCTGTCGTAACTGCGAACTACTCAGGACCATCGAGGAAACAGGCCGCCCGGCCGCGAACGGTGTCGTCATCTCCGAGGCAGTTGGCCGGCAGCAGCACACGCTTGTTGCATCTGGTGGACACGTTGAACATCGGCGGCACGGAAAATCAGATGGTGCAAACGGCCGTGCGACTACACAGGCTTGGCTATCATGTCACTGTCGGTTGCCTTCGAGCAGAGGGACCTTTGCTGTCGGTTTTGCAAAATGCTGGTATTCCAGTGATTGAATTTCGCAAGAAGAAGACCCTCATGTCTCCGAGTGGTCTCGTGCAGTTGTTTCGCTTGGTGTTTTTTCTCCGCCAGGGGAAGTTTCAGGTTCTTCACGCGCACGACCTGTGGTCGAACCTGCTCGGAGTACCAGCGGCGTGGCTCGCTCGCACGCCGGTCATTATCTCCAGCCGCCGCTATCTGGCTGATCTGGATTGGTATAGACCGTGGAAAGATAAGATCCTCAGCGTAATCTACCAGCTATCAACGTTCATCGTCGTGAACTCGCACGCCGTAAAAACTCTTCTCGTAAATCGATATCGTGGCCTGCGCGCAGAGAAGATCCATGTCATCTACAACGGAGTAGATGTTGATCATTTCGCCGCGGCAAAGCCGGCACGTGAAAGACTCTTCCCCGGCATGGCGAGTGATCGTCGGCTTATTGCCGTGCTGGCCAACATGTACAGTTCGACGAAAGGCCATTCCCATTTGATCTCTGCTGCGCGCGGTCTGTGTCTCTCCATTCCAGAAGTCATGTTCCTGATGATCGGGGATGGCTCAGAGCGTCCGCGACTGCAAGAGCAAGTAAGAGGGCTAGGGCTGGAGAAACACTTCTTGTTTCTTGGCCGTCGCAAAGACATTGCCGAGTTGCTGGCCTGCTGCCAGCTAGCAGCGCTGCCCTCGGAAACGGAGTCGCTTCCGAACGCGGTTCTGGAAGTGATGTCGGCTGGTCTGGCAGTAGTCGCAACCTCCACCGGTGGAACCCTTGAGATCATCGATGGCGGGGTTGACGGTCTGCTGGTGCCGCCGCAAAATCCACAGACTCTTGCTGCAGCACTTCTCCAGCTTTTGCTGGAACCACAGATGGCCCGCAGGCTTGCCAGAGCGGGGCAAGAGAAAATGCGAAGTCATTTCAGCTTCGATCGACTCATTGTCGAACTCGAACAGCTCTACGAACTTCCTGACAGCATATCGCGTCGGCCTGCTGCGTCAATCCAGCTTAGCACTTAGATTTCTGTGTCGTATTGCGGGATTTGCACCATATTGCAAAAGGAATATACATGATGAAGCGCATTAGTGTTTTCGGACTGGGATACGTTGGTGCTGTAACGGCGGCCTGCTTTGCCCGGGCCGGCCATCGAGTGCTGGGAGTGGATGTTAACCCGCACAAAGTTGAAATGTTGGATTCGGGCCGGGCGCCCGTACTGGAACCGGGTCTGGCGCAGATTATCGCTCAGAGCCGCGAAGCCAACCGACTGCATGGAACAACCAGCCACGCTCTTGCCGTGAGCCAGTCTGAGATATCTTTTGTGTGTGTGGGTACGCCGAGCTTGCCCAATGGGCAACTAGACCTGAGCAGCGTCAGGCTTACTTGCGAGCAAATTGGCGCAGCCTTGCGCGAAAAGAATGAATTCCATTGGGTCGTTCTCCGCAGTACGATGTTGCCGCGAACGGCGAGGTCTCTGGCAATTCCCACCCTGGAAGCGGCCAGCGGCAAGCGAGCAGGAGTTGATTTTGCCGTGTGCGTTAACCCCGAGTTCACGCGTGAGGGAAGCGCGGTCGCAGACTTTTTGAATTCAATGACGGTTCTTGGCGCAGATGATCCCGCACATCTTCAGCCGTTGCGGGAACTCTATCATGACATTTCGGGGCCAATCCTGGAAGCGTCTTTGGAAGTGGCCGAGATGGTGAAATATGCATGTAACGCGTTTCATGCTTTGAAGGTAACGTTTGCTAATGAGATCGGGACGCTCTGCCGGCGTCTGGAGGTGGATGGCCAGGCTGTGATGAAGATCTTTATGGCAGACACCAGCCTGAACATATCCACTGCATACCTGACTCCAGGTTTTGCGTTTGGTGGGTCCTGCTTGCCGAAGGATCTCCGCGCGCTTACCTATTGTGCGAAGCAGTTCGATCTGAACACGCCCCTTCTGCGGGCGATCACGGCCAGCAACCAGGCGCACCTGGACCGCGCCGTGGAGACTGTATTGGCAATGAATCGAAGAAAAATCGCCGTCCTGGGCCTCAGTTTCAAGGCAGGAACAGACGATCTGCGGGAGAGTCCATCCGTACAACTGGTCAAACGGCTTCTTGGGGAAGGACGTCAAGTACAAATTTGGGACCGCGAGGTTTCGCTTGGGCAGCTCGTGGGTTCCAATCGGCAGTTCATCGAAGAACAGATACCGCACATTGGGGCTTTGCTCTCGAGCGATTTGGAAGCAGTCATTGCTGGCGCTGAATTAGTCGTTATTATTGCCAAGACAATCGATACAGGAACACTCTTGAGCCTGAGACGGCCCGGCCAAATCATCGTTGATCTGCGTTCTCCGGTCATACCCATGAACGCACTGCCCGTGGCAGAGCACACTACAGCGCTAAATAGTTCCGGTGCGCGGGCGCCGCTATCGCAGTTCGAACCGGCGACTTTTTAAGCGATAGCCAAAAAGTTCTATTGGATCCTGGTGATATACACGTCTGTGTAGTTCAACAGGCCACTGTTGGAAATGTCAAAGTTGCTGTCAAACACCACATACTTGCCATCGCGGCTGATGGCCCCGCGGGGAATCGCCCAATAATATTCTGACGAGCGAGACCGCGTATGAAACAGCCGTTGCTTGTTGGGGCCGTTATTGTTATCGATGCGAACCAGAAGGCCTTCTTCCGCAAAATGTACCCAGTGTGTGGCCCAGGCAATATCCAAACGGGGTGGTAGCGTCGTATCGAAGCACGAATAGGTGTTGCAGCTTCCCGATTTGAAAAATGTAATGAACACCCAGCCAGCCGATGCGTTTCCATCTCTGAAGCTGACTTCGGTGTCTGCCCAATTGACATCTACAAGACATTGAGCCGCATGCGAGGACATATTAATGATGTCAATTCCGCCATCCTGGGTGCCTGTCCAGGTAGAACACGCTTTGGCGGGATTGATGCCGCCGGCGTTATCGGGAATGCGAGCCACCACGCAAACTTCGTTGTTGCTCAAGTCTCTGCCACAGTCAGTGTGGATGGTGTTGTCAAACATGTGCCAGTTCAGCGTGGCGTCAGTGTTGTAAATCTCCTGCCCGGCTCCAGGACCGGGGCCATTGGGGCTCCACGTCATCAGCATCCGGTTCGACGGCATGATTTGAATCTTGTGCCACCCGTTGCCGTTGTCCTTTGCTCCCACCGTCATTGCAGGGCCCACAGCATTTGCGCTGATGGTATAGAGAAAGGCCTTTGTGTCCCCCACCAGCCAGAAATGGTCACCATCATCGGAGATGTCTTCTTGATCGGGGATTTGGACACTCCCATACGTGCCCGTGAAGTCGTGGAGTGTACTGGTGCTGACGCTGCAATTATGAGTGGAAGCGCAGCTGGGGAGTCCAGAGATGTCTGCGCGCAGGATTTTGGGGCCGGCGGTGTAATAGAAGCGCGTTGGATTGGAGATGTCCCAGGGAACTTGCTGGGAGTTGGTTGCGGGAATGTTGGACGCAGGCACAACCACTTGGCCGGACACATCGGTAATTTCCTTGCTTCCATTTTCCAGGTTGATCATTACGAACGTATCGTTAGCGTTGATTGGGCTAACAGTTCCGTAATTGTGATGCGCTGCCGTACCCAGTCCATCGGCGACCGCGTCAGTCAGGCGGCGAACCGTGCATCCGTATTGCGGGTCGACATACGTGCTACCTCGGGCGGGTGGCGGAAAAGGACTCGTTGTGCACGGCAGCAAGCCACAGCTATAGTTAGGCGGCAGATGGGCCAATCCATCGTCTTGCTTGCCGCAGAGCCCCCCTGGAGGTGGCGGTGCAGCAACTCCTGTGCCAGACAGAGAAACATTGGCCGGGGAATTCGAGGCGCTGCTGACAAAGCCGATGGAACCTGGCAGTGCTACAGCTGTCAACGGGGCAAAGTCCACACTGAATGTGGCGCTCTGATTTGCCGTAAGCGTCAGGGGAAAGCTCAGTCCATGCAGAGAGTAGCTGTTACCAGTAACTGTAGCCGCCGAGACTATCACGGTTCCTTGAGAAGCGGTAATAGTACCGGACAGGGTTGAAGTGCTGCCCACAACCACGTTTCCAAAGGTCAGCGAGCCGGGTGTTGCAGTTAATCTAGGACTAGGAGTGCTGACTCCTGTGCCGGACAGAGAAATATTAGCCGGGGAATTCGAAGCGTTGCTGACAAAGCTGATGGAACCTGGCAGTGCTACAGCTGTCAACGGGGCAAAGTCCACACTGAATGTGGCGCTCTGATTTGCCGTAAGAGTCAGGGGAAAGCTCAGTCCATGCAGAGAGTAGCTGTTACCAGTAACTGTAGCTGCCGAGACTGTCACTGTCCCTTGAGAAGCGGTAATAGTACCGGACAGAGTTGAAGTGCTGCCTACAACCACATTTCCAAAGTTCAGCGAGCTCGGTGTTGCAGTTAATCTAGGACTAGGGGTGCTGACTCCTGCGCCGGACAGAGAAACATTAGCGGGGGAATTCGAGGCGCTGCTGACAAAGCTGATGGAGCCTGGCAGTGCTACAGCTGTCAACGGGGCAAAGTCCACACTGAATGTGGCGCTCTGATTTGCCGTAAGCGTCAGGGGAAAGCTCAGTCCATGCAGAAAGTAGCTGCTACCAGTAACTGTAGCTGCCGAGACTGTCACTGTCCCTTGAGAAGCGGTAATAGTACCAGACAGGGTTGAAGTACTGCCTACAACCACATTTCCAAAGTTCAGCGAGCTCGGTGTTGCGCGTAGTTGAGGGCTAGCCACGCTAACTCCCATGCCCATAAGGGACGCTGAGGTTGGACTGTTCGATGCATCGCTCACAAATGAGATTTGGCCGGAAGCGCTGCCCAGAGAAGACGGCGTAAATTGCGCCGTCGTGGTTATGCTCTGCCCCGAAGCAAGGCTCAGGGGAAGCTTTTGGCTGGTCATGGCAAATCCGGAGCCCGAAATATTGATCTGCGACACGGTTACGTTTGTATTCCCTTGATTTGTGATAGTGATTGACTGGCTGGCGCTGCTTCCAACCAGCACATTGCCAAAGTCCGTGACCGCCGAAGCTAGAGCAAGCTGGCCCTTCGTGGGATTTTGCGGAGAGGTTGAGACAATTCCGACACAACCGATGCTCAGAGCAACAATTGTGATCGCCATAAAACGAGCAAACTTGTGGGTCGCATGCCAAAGAGTCAACACTGCCTCCGTGAAAGGACACCTTACGTCCAAAAGTAGTATCTGTGGGAACAGGCTTCAGTCTATTTCACGGGCGCAAGAAAAACATCTGGTCAGAAGGACCAATAAAGGACAGGGTGGCTCACCTGTACTAACTATCGACGCACCTGAACAGCCGTAACATGATTTCTGTAGATGGATGCGGTCAATATTGATCGCCGAGCGGGCTCTGTCATCCACGGTCTCGTCTCTGTCGTGAATTCCTGGGCGTCCGGTGACGGGCGACGTTGAAAGCGCCGTTGCTTCGCGAAGAGCCGGCCTGTTCTTGTTTCGTGATTCTATGGCCAGTCAAACTTCTCGAGAACCTCGATTAGGGGTCTGCCTGATATCTCCGCACCCTTTGGTCCTTGAGGCACTGCGGCGCTTGCTCGCCAACCAAGCCAGTTTTTACGTGCGCTCGCAGCGCCTCGGCGGCGCGCTGACGGCAAGTGATTTGCAGCAGATGCCAATATCGCCAGCAACTGTTTACGTATTGGATGCCCACGCTCCGCGCCCTGTAACCGAAGCGATGGCAGCAATGATTCGCGCACGCTATCCAGAGTCATATCTGATCCTGGTAGCGGAGAACTTTGACCAAGAAAGCGCGTTTTCTTTCTTGAGGTTGGGAGCAAAAGGATTACTAAGCTATTCCGATGCCAGCACCCAGTTGGTGCATGCTTTGAACACGGTGGTCGCGGGAGGTTTTTGGGTGCCGCGCACTCTGCTTTCAGAGTTTATCGATTCTATTATTCGTTCTGGGTTCAAAGGAAGAGGTTCCGCCGGGTCGGCAAGACTGAGTCCGCGAGAAACGCAGGTGCTGGACGATCTCCTGCATAACCGCTCTAACAAGGAGATCGCCGCAAAGCTGAAACTCTCTGAGCGGACGGTAAAGTTCCACGTCGCCAACGTTTTGGAGAAATTCGGTGTTGGCCGCCGCGTAGACCTTGTCGTGCTCTGGTATCAACAGCATCACAACTGACCCCATTTGTCGTGCGCACCATCAGGTTATGGAGAAAAAAATCCTTCAGATCGGAAATTATCCGCCACCCTTCTGCGGTTGGTCTGTTCAGACAAAGCTCTTGGTCGAAGAGATTCGACGCCGTGGGTACGTTTGCGACGTTCTCAATCTAAGCGCAAACCATGCGAAGAAAAGCCCCGAGTACACAGACGTTCAAAACGGATTCGACTACCTGTTTAAACTCATTTCATTTGCGTTGCGAGGATATCATTTTCAAGTACATGTTAACGGGCAATCGGGGACTGGATATATCCTGGCGCTGATGGCTGCGTTGGTAGGCCGAGCGGCCGGTCGTCCTGTGGCATTGAGTTGGCGTGGCGGTTTGCAGCAGAAATATTTTCCCCGAATACGGCCCGGTTGGACGCGATGGGCATATCAGGTCCTGTTTCGGCTAAGCGGCCAGATTTCCTGTAACAATCAGCCGGTTCGGCAAGCCATTGAGCAATATGGCGTCGATCCGGAATACGTAGCCGCGATCCCGGCATTTTCTATGCAGCATTTGCAGTTTCGTCAGGAGCCATTGTCTCAAGTGGCCGAAGCTTTCCTGAGCAGGCGCTGGCCGGTTTTTTTTTGCAATGTTTGTTTTCGTCCTGAATACCAGCTTTGCGTGCTGCGGAAAGCCATGAAGCAGTTCCGACAGCTGCATGAACACGCAGGCTTTGTTTGGCTTGGTTTTCCATTCAACGAGCAGCCGTTTGTGAATGAATTCGCAGGTTGCTGGCCGGCGGAAGAGCGTCAAAGCTTGCTTCTTCTCGGGAACCTCAGTCATGATGAATTTTTGACCTTGTTGAGCCGCAGCTTTGCTTATATCAGGACGCCTGTCTGCGATGGCGTGTCTTCATCCGTGCTTGAATCGCTTGCTTTGGGGGTTCCTGTTATCGCGAGTGAGAACGGCCATCGCCCTGATGGTGTGCTCACCTATCGCGCGGGAGATGCTGGAGATTTGTGCGCAAAGTTGAAACATCTAGTGGAGTTCTATAACCTGATAAAAGCGAAGACCAATCTGCAAGGCTCGGGGGACAACGTCTCCAGAACCGTTGATTGGTTGCTCGATGGTCCGGTTGCTGAAGAAGAGAGCAGGGAAGAGAGCTTTGAGCATGTTGCCTAGAGGCCCCTTGTGGGACCGTTGTCGGCGGCTGGCCGGCATGGGCTGGGATGAATTGCGCGTGCGTACTCGGCAGGAAGTGGCGAAGCGTTGGGACCTGGCGGTAGGCCGCATTGGAAGCCATTTGCAGGCAAAAGGGTACAGTTTGTTGCCAGCAAGTACAGGACGTTTTTTCTTTTCATGCGACGATGTGCCCGTTCTTCTTGATTGTCTGCGCGATCACCTTCCGGAGGTGGTAGAAGACATCATTGCACGAGCGGAGCGGATTTGCAGCCATCGGTTTGACCTGCTCGGCTACGAAGCTGTGAATTACGGGACAGAGCTTGATTGGCATTTCGACGCTGTGCATGGAAAGCGGGCACCCAGGTCCCCATGGTTCCGGATACCGTATCTCGATTTTGAACAGGTTGGCGATTCCAAGATTACCTGGGAATTGAACCGGCACCAACATCTGGTCACCTTGGCAAAGGCCTATGGCCTCACCGGACATGCCCGGTATGCGTGCGAGCTGTTCCAACAGTGGTATCAGTGGCAGAAACAAAATCCTTACGGGATCGGAATCAATTGGTCCAGCAGCCTGGAAGTTGCATTCCGAAGCCTTTCCTGGATATGGGTTGCGCAACTGTTACAGGGATGTTCCATCGTGCCGCAGAGATTTCCATCTGACCTTGCTGAAGCCCTCAGCGCGAATGCACGTCACATAGAGCGATTCATTTCCACTTACTTCTCGCCGAATACGCACTTACTCGGTGAAGGCGTCGCGCTCTTTTTTATCGGTACTCTTAATCCCCGGTGCGGCCGGAGTCAACGCTGGCAAGAGCATGGATGGCGCATCGTACTGCAAGAAACGCAGCGTCAAGTGCAGGCGGACGGTATGCACTTTGAACAGTCAATTTATTATCACGTGTACGCGCTCGATTTGTTCCTTCACGCGAGAACACTTGCCCATGCCAATGGCATCTCCATCCCGGCAGCATTCGACAAGACGATCGAAAGAATGCTGGAGGTTTTGTCGGAACTCTCAAACGCAGGCCCGCTCCCCCGATTGGGGGACGACGACGGAGGGAGAGTGTTCAATTCTCACCGCAACGGCACGAAACATCTGACTGACCCGCTTTCTACCGGAGCAGTACTTTTTGGCCGCGGTGAGTTCAAGAACGCTGGCAGGATTTGCGAAGAGACTGTCTGGTTACTTGGTCTCGAAGGCGTGCTGCGCTTTGAAAGACTGCAAGTGCGGACCAAACCTGTTATTTCATTTGCGCTCCGACCCAGCGGAACGTACGTGATGCGTAGTGCAAAACCGGTCGCGCAACAACTCGTCATCGATGCTGGCCCTCAGAGTTCTGGCCGCATAGGTCATAGTCATGCTGATGCGCTGAGCGTCCAACTAGCTGTGGACGGGCATCCTATGCTCATCGATCCCGGTACCTCGGCTTATGTTAGCGTGGATAATAATCATAGAGACAGCTTCCGCGGGACTGCTGCGCACAACACCTTGAACGTCGATGAGGTAAGTCAAGCCGATCCGGCGGGACCTTTCGGTTGGAAGCGTCTGCCTGAAGTCAAGGTGAATCAGTGGTTGACCGGAGAGACTTTTGATTTCTTTGCTGGGTCGCACAGTGGATATACGCGTCTGTCCGATCCAGTTTGGCATCATCGGTATGTTTTTTACTTGAAGCCACACTTTTGGTTTATTCGTGATGTCTTGTCAGGTCAGGGGGGCCACCGGTCCGAAGTTGCATGGCATTTTGCACCAGGCGTACTTTCTCTCATTTCCGGCGGGGTGAAGTTTCATAACAGCGGATCCGATCTGACACTTCTGTTTGCGTCGACAGGCCACTGCGCGGGTGAAATATCTCAGGACCATTACTCGGCGGTATACGGACGGCAAGAACCAACGCCTACCTTCCGCTTGAGTACGCGCGCTCATGTGCCCGTGGAGTTTGCAACTCTGCTTGTCCCTTCCGGCCCACTCGCACAGTGTCCCGGTCTGCTGCAACCCTTTGAGGGAAAACACAGCGGCATCGAAGTGCGCACCTATGTTTGGTCGCGCACCAGTGGTGAGACTTACTTCTTCTTTGCGGAACAATCAGGAAGCTGGCGAATCGGGCCTTGGGCCAGTGACGCGCAGTTTGTGCTCTGCTCGATGGATGCCGGCAAGAATCTCGACCAGTTCGTTCTTTGCGATGGCAGCTATCTGGAGTTTTGTGGCCAACGCATCTTTACTTCAAGCACAGTGGTAGCGCGTGGAGAATGGCTTTCCCAGGCAGGCGGCCACCAGTTTTTTTGTTCGGATGAGTCAGCCGTGGTGCTCCAGCCTTCTATGTTGACAGTTCAACACTGTTAATCGCTACAGGCAACTGATACCTACACCACGAATCTCGATTTTCACAAAGGCAAGCCAGAACATGTGTGGCATATATGGAGTCCTCAGCCTGAACGGCTGTGAGGTCGGAAGGCAAAATCTGGAGGCCATGGCGACTGTTCTTCATCACCGTGGGCCAGACGATGGTGGCCGCCTTAACTACGGCCCAATCGCAATGGGCTTCCGCCGGCTCAGTATTATTGACGTGGCCGGCGGACATCAGCCCATGGCCAACGAAGATGGGACAATCTGGATCGTCTTCAACGGAGAAATCTACAATCATCTGGAACTCCGCGCTACGCTGGAAGACCGCGGTCACAGATATGCAACAAACAGCGACACGGAAACCATCCTGCATCTTTACGAAGAATATGGCGATGCTTGTGTCGATCACCTCCGGGGGATGTTTGCGTTTGCGATTTGGGACGTACGCAATACGAGCCTGTTCTGTGCACGCGACCGGCTGGGAATTAAGCCGTTTTACTATACGATGGACGGGAGCCGGTTTGCATTTGCTTCCGAAATCAAAGCCCTGTTTGAACTTCCGAACTTTCACGCACGTCTCAATCGGTGCGCTCTTCCTGAATTTTTCGCCTTGGGTTATATCTCTTCCGAGCACACAATGTTTGATGGAGTCTTCAAGCTCCTGCCCGGGCACCGGTTGCGCATCGATTTACGCGACGCTGATCCAAAACCGCAGATCACACAATATTGGGACGCAAGCGTCGGACCAGAAGAGCGCGGCACCCGTGAATCTGATTATGTAGAGCAGTTTCGCGAACTTTTTAGCGATACAGTCCGGATTCATCTCAGGAGTGATGTCCCGCTTGGGGTTTTTTTGAGTGGTGGGATTGACTCAAGCTCCCTTGCGGCCGTGGCAGCGAACCTGCAAAAGTCCCCGATTCAGACGTTTTCAGTCGGCTTTGCCGAAGAAAAGTATAGCGAACTGTTTTTTGCCCGACAGATGGCGCGTCATGTCGGCGCCGAGCACAATGAAATCATCCTGCGGCCAGAAGATTTCTTTGCCAGCCTGCCTCTCCTGATTTGGCATGAAGACGAACCGTTGGTGTGGCCTTCGAGTGTGGCTTTATATTATGTCTCGCGCCTTGCCAGCCATAAAGTTAAAGTCGTATTGAGCGGCGAGGGCGCGGATGAAGTATGGGCAGGATATTTGAAATATCGCGTCACGCTGTGGAATCTTCGTGGAGGAGCGCTTTACAGCAAATTGACCCCGGACGGGTTGCAGCGAGTTTTGCGAGATACAGTAGCATCGCACTTACTGCCTGATGTCATACGACGCAAGCTCCTGCATACGTTCTTGTATCATCCGCAGTCTTTCGAGAAAATCTATTTTGATAACTTCTATTCCGTCTTTCCTCAGGACCAACAGCCAGAATTGCTTACCAAACAAGTGAGTGATGAATTAAGAGAAACGAATGGTTACGCGAATTCGATGCGTTACTTTGTTCCTGAAGCGCGTGGCAACGTGCTGAACCGTCTCCTCTATCTCGATATGAAAACGTATCTGGTCGAACTCTTGATGAAGCAGGACCAGATGAGCATGGCCAATTCGATTGAAAGCCGCGTACCTTTTCTTGACCATAAGCTAGTGGAGTTCGCAGCACGGGTCCCCTCTCGCTACAAGGCACGATTGTTCTCGGGTAAATATCTCTTACGCCGGGCCATGGAAAACCTCTTGCCTGGGGAGATACTGCAGCGGAACAAAAAAGGTTTTCCGACGCCTATTCGGCCATGGCTGCGGCATCAGTTATTTGACAAACTGCGGAACGTTCTTTTGGATGGGCGAATGGCGCAGCGAGGACTCATCCGGCCGGCGTACGTCCGGCAACTTCTCAGTGCTCATCAGAACGGGCATTCCGGCGCCACGGAAGGCTGTTGGCGGCTTCTGAACTTTGAGTTGTGGAACAGGGTCTTTCTGGACCGCGACCGCAGCTCGATCTCGGCGCAAGCATTTGATCCCGAGGCCGCTGTTCTCCGCGTGTGAAGCAAGGCTACGCTCTCCAGCATAAAGACCGCAAAAAGCATGAGAATCTTACTGGCGCTGCCCGGACCGTTGTTTCCCGCAGATACGGGCGGAAAAATACGCACATTGAACATCTTTTCACGCCTGGCAAAGAGCGCTGAAGTTCACGCGGTTTCTTTTGCCGATCCGCTGTTGGATACCTCTGGCATTGCTACCATGAGGGCGATGTTCGCAAGCTATACGCCGGTTTTCCGAAGTGAAGTAAAGAAATACTCCCTCAGGTTTTACCGAGAAGTGATGACTAACCAGTTTGCCTCTTTGCCATACTTTCTAGCCAAATGTAATCACTCACATTTCCGTTCGGTTGTACAGCAACTCTTGTGTGGCAAGCATTTTGATTTGCTTTTCTGTGATTTTCTTCAAACTGCTGCTCCGCTTCTCAATTGTGCATTCACTCCCAGAGTGGTTTTTGAGCACAATGTTGAATTTCTGTTGCGCAGGCGCAAATGGGAGGTAGAACGGAATCCATTGCGTAAGTTCATATTCGGGTCAGAGTGGAGGAAAACGCGGACAATCGAGGCTGAGGTGTGCAGATCGTTTGACCATGTAATTGCGGTATCCCCGGAGGATCAAGGAGTGTTACAGCATGAATTTGGGATCGAAGATGTTTCGATTTTGCCCGCGGGAGTAGATACCGACTTCTTCTCCCCAAGGGAGAGCCAAAGTGATCACGGCCGGATAGTCTTCGTGGGATCCATGGATTGGGACCCAAATGAGGACGGCGTTCTCTGGTTCGTACGTGAAATCTATCCCAGAGTTCGAGGAGAGATTCCAGGCGCCAGATTCACCATCGTTGGCCGTTCTCCTTCTTCACGTCTGTGCGCGATTGCCGGGCAAGAGCAGGGAATAGAAATTACAGGCCGCGTGCCTGACGTACGCTCCTATGTTTCTCAGGCAGAGGTCGTGGTTGTCCCGTTGCGAGTCGGTGGAGGAACGCGCATCAAGATTCCTGAAGCCATGGCTATGGGAAAGGCAGTGGTTTCAACCCCGGTTGGCGCCGAGGGGCTGCCTTTCAAAGCTGGCCAGGAGATTTGCATCGCAGAAAGCCCCGATCAATTTGCCCAGGCCGTAGTGCAACTGCTAAAGAACTCCTCGCTCCGGACATCGATTGGCTCTGCGGCCCGCCAGGCAGCGATCAAGCACAGCTGGATCCATGTTGTTTCACAGCTGGAAAATGTTCTGCAGCGTGTGTCTCTGTTGGGCAACCGGGTAGCTGCTTAGGGTCTGCAATTCGATAAAGCTATGAGCGAAGCGATCGCACTGACGATGGGGACCGAGGTTCCCAGGGAAGACCTGGCCCCCTGGCCGGTTCCTGAGCAAGGTGGCAAGTGGGTTTTCTTGTCGCTTTGGCTTTTCACGGTGGCTGTCTATGCGCGTCCGGAAGACATTTTCGCTTCTCTCGGACAATTGCATCTGACTTTCATCTTCGGCTGTTGCGCCGGTCTGGCATACCTTGGAGCGATTCTTTCCGGGCGTATGGGTCTCCTTTGGACACAAGAACTCAAAATCACACTGCTCCTCACAGCGTGGTACGCCGTTGGGATACCCTTTGCATATTGGAGAAGCGGAAGCTTTCAGATATTTACCAATGTATGGCTAAAAACGCTTTTCATATTTTTTCTCTTGACCCAAACATTGGTGACGATGAAAAGGATTCGTGGACTGTTGTGGGCTATCATCCTGAGCGAACTAGCTGTAACGAGTTTTTCGATCATCCAATCTTCCAAGGTCACCTGGGTTGGAGAACGGATGCTCGGTTTCAATCAGGGGATCCTTGGCTGGAACTTTCTGGGAATTGCTGCTGCCGTCACGCTGCCCTACATCGCTGCGATCCTTATACTTACGCGGTCAGCTCTTAAGTCAGCCTTGCTGGTTGCCGCGTCTCTCTCAATGATGTGGATGCTAATGCTGACCGCCTCTCGTGGCGGCGTATTGAATGTCGCCTTTTCCGTGGTCTTAACCTGGATTTTCGTTCTGCGTGGCAGCGCTCGCGGCAGGATCATCGGCGCCGGGATCGTACTGGCCATGGTCCTTGCGGTTTGCCTGGCGCCCAGCGTTCTTTGGCAGCGCCTTGGAACGATCTGGGGAGACCCTGATATCTATGCCGGACAAGTGGCAGCCTCTGCAGCAGAATCGAAGGAGGACCATCTTTCTGTGCTGGTCCGCTCGATTCAATACACTTTTGATCACCCTGTCTTTGGCCTGGGCTTGGGGAATTTTCAAGTTGCAAGCGGGACCGAACTTGGCCAGCCCAGCGCATGGATGGGCACACACAACACCTTTACTGAGATTTCGTCCGAAGCAGGTATTCCCGCACTGCTGCTCTTTCTCGGCCTAATCGTTGTCGCAATGCGCAATGTCGGGAGAATAAGTGCTTTGCCGGTCCAGGGGCTCGAAAGCATAGAGTTGCAGCTAATAGCACAAGCAACAAAAACAAGCCTGCTGTCATTTGCGTTTGGAGCAGTCTTTGCGCACTTGGCCTATGAGTACTACTGTTTCTATCCTCTGGCCGTGGCCGTGGGCGTCCAACATGTTGCAGAGCGGTACTCACCACGCGCTCTACGCACCAGGCCGATTCAAGCGAGCAGCAGCTTACCGCAAGTTGGATGAACTGATCATGACAACGTCTATTCTGGAAGTGATTGTCGGCGTCTGCATGGCCGCGGTGGTTTATCACTACGCAGGCTATCCGTTCGTACTTTTCCTGGTTGCGGTATTCTCGCAAGCAAAATCAGATCTTTTGTACTTGTTTGACCGCAGGTCCCGTCGTTGCGTATTGCGGCCTGACTACCTGCCGCGGGTTGCGCTCCTGGTATCGGCCTATAACGAAGCCGCGGTAATCCAAGCCAAGGTAAGCAACACTTTGCAAATTGATTACCCACCTGACCATCTGGAATTTCTTTTTGGATTGGATGCGCCGAGCGATTCCACACCGGAGCTCTTGGCTCAGGCGGAATCGGGCCGGTTGTCCGTACATCACTTTGATCGCCGGCGCGGGAAGTTAGCGGTATTGTGTGATTTGGTGCAGCGGACATCGGCGGAAATCCTTGTCCTGACCGATGCCAATACCATGCTCGACCCGTATTGTGTTCGCAACCTGGTACGCCACTTTGCCGACGCACGCGTTGGTGCAGTGAGCGGAGAAGAAATCCGCGTAGCATCTGCCGGCACGGATCCGGGTGCGGAGTCCCTCTATTGGCGTTATGAATCAGCGTTGAAAGTGCTTGAGAGCCGTCTGAATTGTTCTCTGGGAGGAAACGGAGCTGCCTTGGCCGTGAGGCGGTCGCTCTTCAATCCGCAAAAGCAGTCTATTGTTGAAGATTTTCAAATCCCCATGGAAATACGATTTAAAGGCTACCATGTCATCTATGATCCGGAGGCAGTTGGAGTTGAAGAAATAGCTCCTACGTTTGCGGCTCAATTTGCGCGTCGGATACGCATCGGAGCGGGAAACTACCAGGCCCTATTCAATCATCCAGAATATCTCAATCCGTTTCGGGGCTTACTGAGCTTCTCATTCTTCTCACACAGGGTTCTCCGCTGGCTCGTTCCAATTTTGCTCATAGTGGCTTTTGTGTGCAGTATTCCTTTGGCCAAGCGTTTTGCCTTCCCACTTGCGGTTCAATGCCTTTTCTATGGAATGGCCGGACTTGGTTATTGGCTGAGAAAGCATAACAAGGGATCCCGGCTGCTGGCTGCACCTTTGTACTTTTGCTCTATGAATCTTGCTTTGTTTCTAGGTTTGGTCCGATATCTCAGCGGTCGGCAAACTCTTGCGTGGAATGCTACTCCAAGAATCGCGACTGAGGCGCTCTGGAACCAGACTAGAGGAGATCATTGAAATAACCCGGCACCAACCGCCTATTCGTCTTTAAAAGGAGACATGAAAAATGTCCAACGTGGATTCCATTGACTGCATTGCTGAGCCGCTTCACTTCGATACACCTGGCAGCGGTTTTCGAAGTTACTTCGGCGACTCGGCGAAAGTGCTCTCACATCTGCCTTATGCTGAAATCGAAGAGGCCGCGAACCAGCTCTATCGGGCCTATCAGGAAGAGCGAAGAGTGTTTCTGTTTGGGAACGGCGGCAGCGCAGCCCTGGCTTCGCATTTCGCATGTGACCTTGGCAAGGGTACGGCAACTGCAGGCAACAGCGAGAAGCGTTTTCGCGCATTATCGCTTACCGATAACATGGCGCTCATTACTGCCTGGGCCAACGACACTTCCTACGAACATGTGTTCGCGGAACAGATTCGCAATTTCATTCAGCGCGGCGATGTAGCGTTTGCCATCAGCGGTAGCGGGTCTTCACCCAATGTGCTGCTGGCCCTTCAGGCGGCAAGAAAAGCAGGCGCCACAAACATCGGGTTGACGGGATTCAAGGGCGGGAAAATGAAAGAGCTTTGCGACGTGTGCATTGTGATCCCTTCCAACAACATGCAGATCATTGAGGATTATCATCTCAGTACGGCTCATGCTTTGTTTACCGTGCTCCGTCGTCGCATCGCAAACTCCGCAATCGAGGGTTACGTCTCTTTGCAGAGAACGGGGCCGACGGCGGCATGAGTTGCCTGTGTGCTCAAGAGAAACAGTATTTTCGTGGATACTCCATTCGGCAGCAACCAGTCCTCATCTGAGGAGACAAAGCACTTGAGAGTACAGCGTTGCGCAAAATATTGTTTGGATTGGCTCGGTGCCTCCATTCTTGTTCTTTTCCTTTCGCCTTTGTTTGTTGCAATTGGAGTCGTGATTGTTTTGGAAAGTGGCTGGCCGATCATTTACCGGAGGCGTGTCGTAAGCTCCGCGGGGGAGTTTGACGCGTTCAAATTCCGCACTATGCGTCGTGACGCGGATAGTGTTCTGGAAGCTAATCCTTATTTGAAAGCTGAATTTGAACGTAACTTCAAGCTGAAGCACGATCCTCGTGTGACCCAAGTGGGAGCAGTTCTCAGGAAACTGAGCCTTGACGAGCTGCCCCAATTATTCAATGTTTTGCGAGGCCAGATGAGCCTGGTAGGGCCACGAATGATCACGGCACCGGAAGTTGCGAAGTACGGGCGTCATGCAGAGCTTTTGCTTTCAGTAAGGCCGGGCCTCACCGGATACTGGCAGATTCACGGCAGGCAGAATGTCCCCTATGAAGAACGAGTCGCGATGGACATCCATTACATTCAGCAATGGAGTTTAACCCAGGACTTAAAGATCCTGGCGGAGACGCCGCTCAAAGTCCTCAAGCGAGAAGGAGCATTTTAAATGCAAAGAATTCTGGTAACTGGAGGTTGCGGGTATGTAGGGGCTGCTTGTTGCGCCCAGCTTCTGCATCGAGGGCACTCGGTGGAAGTGGTGGACGACCTATCGACCGGCCACGCTGAAGCACTCTTCCCAAGCGTGACGTTGAACCAGTTTGATATCGGCAATCGTGTCGAACTCGAGCGTTTGCTCAGTTCGAAGACGTTCGATGTGGTATTCCATTTTGCGGCGAAGGCGCTTATCGCGGAGTCAGTGGTCAATCCCGGGTTGTTTTTTCAGTCGAATCTGGTTTCTGCGATCACTTTGTTGGAAACGCTTCGTAAGCACGGTGTTCACAAGTTCGTGTTTTCGTCTTCTGCCGCAGTTTACGGTTCGCCTACTGTTGTTCCGATCCCGGAAGACCACGCGAAAGAGCCTGTAAACGCATACGGCGAAAGCAAACTGATGCTGGAAAGAATTCTGCAGTGGTATGCGTCGGCTTATGGTTGGAGCGTGGTTGCCTTTCGTTATTTCAATGCCTGCGGGGGAGGATCGTCCTGGGGGGAAAGACACAATCCAGAGACTCATATTATTCCTCTTCTTTTGCAAGTCGCCTCGGGGCGCCGGGAATTGTTTGAAATGTATGGCGATGATTACCCGACTCCGGACGGTACATGCCTTCGCGACTATGTGCATGTTATGGACATTGCCGAGGCCCACATTCTCGCTTTACGGAAGTTGGATACACCTGGATTTCATGTTTACAACATCGGTACCGGCTGGAGTTATTCGGTGCGAGAGGTGTGGCGGGCAGTCGAGGAGATTACGCGCACGAAGGTCCGGGTCCACCAAGGCCCAAGACGACGCGGCGATCCTGCGATCTTGTGCGCCTGCCCGCAAAAACTGATGAATGAATTTGGCTGGAAACCTGAGCATTCAGGGCTCCGCGAGATCATCCGTGGCGCCTGGGAGTGGGAACAGGTGCAATCAAATAGTTCCAGCGCGGTGCTGAATGCGAAGTGAGGAAGCATGAATCGCAGACTTCAGTATTCAATTCTCATTGCCGATCTGCTGTGGATTGCCGCCGCATGCGGCTTTACATACTGGACGCAAGACAAACCAACCGGCAGCTTGCCAGGGTTCTTCCAATGGGTCTATGTGCTCGCAGCGCTTTCAATCTGGTTCGTACTGAGCGTGAGTGAAAAGCTGGAAGGCTTTCGTGGCGGCTGGCATTTCCCCCGTGTCTGCGCTCAGGTGATGGTGGCCGTCTTCAGTCTCACAGGATCGCTGCTCCTACTGGCACTCTCTTTGAGGCAGTTTCATTTACTGCGGGCGCTATTTGTGCTGGTAGGTGTGTTGCCTGTCGGATTGATCGGCATTCGTTGTTTCGTACGTCGGCTGGTTGTTTCTACATCGAATGCCGGGACGAAACGGCGTGTGATCATTCTCGGAGCTGGCCGTATTGCCAATGAGCTGGTCCTGAAGATTGCACGCCATCCTGAGACGTCCATGGAGATAGCAGGCATCCTATCTCCTTCTGGTGCTGAGCTAGGCAAAGCGGCCCCCCATTTGTCTTCGGGAGCAGTTTACATTCGGACGCTCAACATTCTGACCTTCTTGCAGGAGAGAAAAATCCAGGAGCTTATCGTGGTGGAACCGCTGCCGCCCAGAACAGAGACCTCGAAACTGATTGCCAACTGCCGTCAAAAGGGAATTCGAGTTCATCTTGTTCCCCAGCGATACGAACTCTATGTCTCCAAGGCAAAGCTCAGCGAGATCGACGGTATTCCTCTGCTTTCACTGGAACAGCAGTCCTTGCCCGCGCTGGGCATGGAACTGAAGAGAAAAATGGACATGATTGGGGCTTCGTTGCTTCTTGTTCTTAGTGCTCCAGTGCTCGCGTTTGTCGCTGCTGGTCTGTACGTGAACAAGGGAAGAGTATTTTTTAAAGAACGTCGCTGCGGTAAGAATGGGCGCCCCTTCTGGATGTACCGTCTGGATGTCAATCGAGACGCGAGCAATTTGCCTGCGTATGAACGATTTCTTGCCCAGTTCAGTCTCACGGAATTGCCGCAGCTTTGGAACGTAGTGAGAGGCGAAATGAGCCTGGTAGGGCCTCGGCCGGAGTCGCCAGACAGGGTGAAACATTATTCAACCTGGCAGCGTGAACGTCTGAGCGTCACTCCCGGCCTGACAGGATTGGCACAGGTCCACGGACTCCGCGAGCGGCATTCCTCGGAGGAAAAAGCCCATTTCGACTTGCAGTATATTTTGAACTGGTCTCTGTTCCTGGACTTTTCACTTCTGGTGCAGACGGTGTGGATCCTCTTGGTCCGGTTGGAGCACAACGCATTCCGAGTAGCCTCAGAGTCTCAACGCAGCCCCATAACCAACTCCCAAAATCTCAACGCGGCCCCATAGGTCATTTCTGGTACAGAGGTTTGCATGTTAATCGTACGTAGTCCAGTGCGGATTAGTTTTGCCGGCGGAGGCACTGACCTGCCTGCGTATTATGAAAAATTCGGCGGAGCGGTCTTAAGCACTTCTATCAACAAATATTTCTATACGGTTTTGCAAAAGCGCAATGACGAAAGGATACAGGTCATCTCCTCAGACCTGCGGATCATGGAGACGTGGCAAGACATTTCTCGCATGAACATGACCCACAGCGAATTAGCGATTCCCCTGGCCGTGATAAAAGAATTAGGGTGCGACATCTCTGTTGACCTTTTTCTGGCTTCTGAGATCGTTGCCGGTACGGGCCTTGGATCGTCTGCGAGCGTCTGCGTCGGAGTGTTGAAAACGCTGGCGACCTATCTTGACCTTCCAGTCTCAAAATACGACCTGGCTGAGAGGTCCTTTCATGTCGCGCGCAAGCTGCTCCGGAAGCCGGTTGGCAAGCAGGACGAATATGCCGCGGCTTTTGGCGGACTTAACTTTATTACCTTTAACCCTGACGATAGCGTTCTTGTTGAGCCGCTCGCGCCGCGCGGCGATTATCTTCACAGGCTTGAGAGCAGCCTAATGCTTTTTTTTACCGGTGTGTCACACAACTCATGGCATCTTCTCCACGAACAAGAAGAGTCTGCAAAACACACCACCGGTTCTACGATTGAATCGCTGCATCAAATCCGAGCCTTGGCCGATCAAATGCGCCGTGTTGTGATGAGGGGCGACCTTCGTGCCTTTGGCGAACTCCTGCATGATGGTTGGGAGGCGAAGAAAAGGATCTCCGCCAAGATATCAAATCCGTTGATTGATGAGGCCTACGCTCTTGCTCGGAAGCACGGAGCTTTGGGCGGCAAGATCACCGGGGCAGGCGGTGGGGGATTCCTGCTTTTGTTTTGTGAGGAGCGCTATCAGGAACGAGTCAGAGAAGCCGTTGCTAAAATGAAATTACGGGAGATGGCCTTTGGCTTTGATGCGCACGGCGCCGAAGTGGTGACAAACGATCCGTTCATCGACAACGATGACAAATGCGGCATGCGCTGGACATTTTCCCCCGTCCTCGCCCAATGATCCAAAAAGCACTTTATTGACTCCGCACAGCCGGCCTTTTTGAACTCAACTATACCTTGCGCAATTTTGAAGAAGGGAAACTCTTTATGACCGATACCTCAGCAGGTGTTTTAGCAAGCCAGTCCTTCGTGGCAGAAGTAGACAGGAACCATTCTGGCGCGCAGAGTTGTTCCCAAAGGGATGACCAGAAGGATCTGTATGTTCACCAGATGATTGCTGTTCAAGCCGCGGCAGCACCCGACGCGCTGGCAGTAACTCAGGGCAAGCTATCGCTGACCTACCGGGAGTTGGAACAGCGTGCCAGCGAGTTGGCTCAAGTTTTGAAGTCACTCGGGGTGGGGCCGGATGTACTGGTCGCCATCTACCTGAATCGTTCTCCGGCGATGGTTGTGTCCGCTCTGGCTGTTCTCAAAGCAGGCGGCGCGTACCTGCCGCTTGACCCAAGCTATCCGGCGGAGCGCCTGGAGTTCGTTGTGAAAGACGCGCAGCCCGCAGTGTTGCTGACTGGCGAGTGCATGTTGAACGTTTTGTCCGCGGATACGGCCAGCGTTGTCATTGTTGATCCGGAAGGACGCTGCGAGAGCAGACCAACTATCAAGCCTCCTGTGCCAAGAGCGACAGCAAGAACCGATCTGGCTTACGTAATCTATACATCGGGATCGACAGGCCAGCCCAAAGGCGTTGAGATCACGCACGGAAGTCTGCTCAACTTGGTTCTTTGGCACCAGCGCGTATTTCATGTGACACCGGTTGATAGGGCGAGCCAAATCGCGGCTCTCGGTTTTGATGCTGCCGTCTGGGAGATATGGCCTTATCTAGCCGCCGGCGCGAGCATCCATTTGCCTGCTCATCTTGCCATCAATGAGCCTGAATCTGTCCGCGATTGGCTTGTCTCCCAGGGAATCACGATTGGCTTTTTGCCCACGCCCCTCGCCGAACGAGCCATGACTCTTGAGTGGCCCCGCAGTGCGGCATTGCGGATCATGTTGACCGGGGCGGACACTCTTCACCACTATCCGCCACGAAACCTGCGGTTCCAGTTGGTCAATAACTACGGACCTACAGAGTGCACAGTGGTAGCAACTTCGGGTCCAATACTTTCCAACGAACTCACAGATCAATTGCCCACCATCGGCCGGCCAATCGACAATGTCCAGATCCACATCCTCGATGAAAATCTTAAGCCAGTTCCAATAGGCGAGTCTGGTGAGATCTACATTGGAGGCGCTGGGGTAGCCCGTGGGTATCGAAATCGACCGGATCTGACACGCGAGAGGTTCATTCCTGACCCCTTTGGTTCCGATCCTGACTCATTCATCTACAAGACTGGCGACATGGCGCGTTGTCTGACGAACGGCCAGGTCGCGTTTCTGGGGAGGGTCGACGAGCAAATTAAGGTCCGCGGATTTCGCATCGAGCCGGCAGAAATCGTTAAAGTCCTGGACGAGCACCCGGATGTGCAGGCGAGTATCGTTGTAGCGCAAGAACTCGCAGCGGGTGACAAGCGCTTGGTTGCATACTTCGTTTCCATACCCAAGGGCCACGTTACACATCTTGAGCTTCGTAATTTCCTGGCTGCACGTTTACCAGAGTACATGGTTCCAGCGACATTCGTGCAGTTGCAGGTCATGCCAATGAATGCAAGCGGCAAAGTCGATCGCGCTGCACTACCTCTGCCAAGCACGGAGAATACGCTGCGCGACAGCGCATTCGTAGCGCCGCGTACCCCTATTGAGGAACGAATGGCCGACATGCTGGCGCCGCTTCTAGGACTGGATCGAGTCAGTATGGAGGACAACTTCTTCTTTCTCGGCGGGCATTCTCTATTGGGCACACAGATGATTGCCAGAGTACGCGACCTCTTTGGCGTGGAACTCACACTGCGCAGCTTATTTGATGCGCCGACTATTACACAGCTTTCAGCGCGGGTGGAAGCGCTGCTTCTTGCCAAGCTGGAAGCGATGAGTGAAGACGAAGCGCAACGGCTTCTTGAGACCGCGGTAGACGCGGCATAAGGTGTAAAAATGACGACAGCGCAACTTCACTCTCGTGCGGATGAGGTGTTGAGTCTCTATCAACTGCTCGACCCGCAAGTCCTTGCCAACCCATACCCGCTCTTTCACCGTCTGCGCAGTGAAGACCCTGTGCATTGGGACCCCTTTCTTCATGCCTGGGTCGTGACACGCTACAAGGATGTGGTCACGGTGCTGTATCACTATTCGGCGGGTCGCACGCCTACTCCGGAACAGCTTACGGCAATGGGTCTTGAGTCTCTCAACCCCATTGCACAGGTCATGGTGAAACAAATGCTCTTCCTTGACGCGCCGGCGCACACGCGTTTGCGCAGTCTTGCTGCGTATGCGTTCACACCCGCCAGGGTAGAAGTTCTCCGCGAGCACATACGGGACATTACTAATACCTTGCTGGATCGAGTGTTGAGCTCTGGACACATGGACGTAATTGGCGATTTGGCTGAACCTTTACCTTGTATCGTGACGGCCGAAATGCTTGGCGTTCCTGTGGAAGACCATCAACAATTGAAGCTGTGGTCACAGGATTTTGCTGAGATGCTGGGTAATTTTCAGCACAATGCGGAGCGGGCTCCACGGATATTGAAGAGCGTCGGAGAGATGACGGATTACTTCCGTTCGGCCGTACGCGAACAGCGTCTTCGCCCGCGCGCAGGCCTCATAAGCTCATTGATGAATGCAGAGATTCAGGGTGACCGGCTCAGCGAGGATGAAGTGATTGCGAACTGCATCGTCACCATGGTGGGCGGACAGGAAACCACTACAAACCTGATTGGAAATGGTGTGCTATCGCTGTTGCGAAACCCTGACCAGCTTGCGAAACTCCGCTCTGATCTTTCGCTGATTCCTACCGCTGTCGAAGAGTTGCTGCGATATGAAAGTCCCAGCCAGCACACGGCCCGGCTGGCCCCGGCGGACACGGTTCTCGGAGAAAAGCGAATCCGCAAACGCCAGGCGGTGATTGCGGTAATGGCGGCGGGTAATCGTGATCCCGAAAGGTTCTCCGACCCTGATCGTTTGGATATTACTCGCACAGACAACCGGCACCTAGCTTTCGGTTGGGCGGCCCACTTTTGCTTTGGCGCGGCCTTGGCCCGGATCGAAGGTCAGACCGCCTTTGAGTTGATGTTGCGCCGGCTGCCCAATTGGACACTTGATCCCAAGCCCCTAACGTGGCGGGCAAACCTGGGCTTGCGAGGTTTGACTGCTCTGCCGATTCGCTTTGATTCTTCGCGGACCGATGAAGGTTTTCATCCAACGATCTGATTTTCTGAAATGGACAGAAGTATGCGTATCACGCCAGAGGCTATGCCTCTTTCCGAAGCTAAGCGTAAGCTGCTGGAACAATATCTTAGCCAGGGGCGCACCAAGACAGCGGGCCAAGGAGTTAGCATCCCTCCGCGGCCTTCGGGCGAGCTTGTGCCGTTGTCTTTGTCCCAGGAACAGCTTTGGTTTCGGGAAAGAACCACGCCCGGCATTCCTCTGCTTTATAACGAGTGCGTGACCGTGCGAATGCCGGGATCGATTGAGGTTCCTGTCCTGGAGCGCAGCCTGGCGGAAATCATTCGCCGGCATGAAATATGGCGAACAAGTTATGACACAAGAAATGGCCAGCCTATCCAGATCATTCAGCCTGCTCCGGAACAGGTCCGGTTGCCCTTGCTTGATCTAAGGAACCTTCTTGGAGACAGGCGCAAGGCAGAAGCACAACGGGTGATTGGTGAAATCGTCCGGCAGCCGTTTGATTTGAAACAAGGTCCGCTATTGCGGTTCAGACTGGTACGGATGGGAGATTTCGAGTACCGGCTTTTCTTATGCGCGCACCTGAGCGTGATTGACGGGGTTTCGGTCTATCAGGTGTTTCCATCCGAGCTAGCGCTTATATACAAGGCCTTTTCTGCTGGGCAATCTTCGCCGCTTCCGCCCCTGGTCGTGCAGTTCGGAGACTATGCGTACTGGCAGCGCCAGTGGCTGCAAGGGGAGGAACAGGCACGGCAGTTTGCCTACTGGCAAAGGCAGCTTGCTGGCAGTCTTCCCGTCCTCAATTGGCCGAATAGTCCCGCGCAACCTTGGGCATCAAGGTTTCGTGGAGCACTCCGCCGGGCGACGTTCCCGAAAGTTATTGGCGAAAAAATGAAAGAGCTGGGCCAGAGGGAAGGCGCTACCACGTTCACAATGCTGGCGGCTGGCTTGTCGACACTTTTGCATTGCTACACGGGACAGGACGATATTATTGTGGGCACGCCGTCCCCAGCTGGCCGCAAAAGATTCGAAGTTGCGAAACTGTTAGGCCATTTTCTCAACCCGGTCGCGCTGCGCTTCGATCTCTCCGGAGATCCGAGCTTCCGCGCGCTCTTGCGACATACGCAACAATTAACATTCGAAGCGCTTTCCAATGACGATTTGCCCCTTGAATGGTTGGCTGGAGAAACACATCCAGCTGCCGATCCCCTTCGCAATCCGTTCTTCAGAGTGGCTTTGTCTCTTCAACCGCAGATGCCTTCGCTGGATGTAGGGTGGAACGTGACCTCCATGGATGCCGACAGTGGCGGCACGCCCTGGGAGTTGTATATCGCTTTCATCAACCAGCCTGGAGGGATGGCGGTTCGAGTTCAATACAATCCCGATCTGTTTGAAGCGAGCAGCATTTCCCGCATGCTGGACGATTACCAGCTCGTACTGGCATTCATGTGTGCAAACCCCTCCAAACGCCTGTCGCAAGTGGAACTCAGTGCAGGCGGAAACGCTGGATACGCCAGGTTTCGCAGAGACGCATAACGCCGAACCGCGCCCAGATGTGAAAATAATCTGGATCAACCGAGTACAAAAACTGACAAGTCATGCAAATCGATAATACAGAGCGCTCGGACAGCGCAGTGCTTTCCGAAGCCAAACGGCGGCTGCTCCAGCAATATCTCAGCGGTCAAAGAGGGAAGTCAGACGAAACCAGTCTTGTCAGACGCCTTCGTTCGGCCAAAGGGACTCCGCTATCGTTTTCGCAGCAGCAGGTCTGGCTCCATGAACAAATGACGGGCGACATCCCGTTCTATAACGAAACCGTAACCATCTACCGGCAAGGGCCCGTAAATGCGGACGTCCTGGAGAAATGTTTACAGGAGATCATTCGGCGTCATGAAATCTGGCGCACGACATTTGCAGCTTGGGCTGGTGAGCCTGCGCAGGTCGTCCATTCAGATCCAGTTGGATTCCGCCTTGTCGTGGAAGACTTGCGCAGGCTGCCTGAAAACGAACGCGCAGCCGAGGCAGTACGTCTGGCGATCGACGATGCACAAAAGCCCTTCGATTTGAAAACAGGGCCGCTGGTTCGTGCCTTGCTGGTCACGATAGACGATGAACAGCATCGTCTCTACATGACCATTCACCAGGTTGTTTTTGACGCCGTTACTGCTTACCGTGTTTTGCTTCCAGAATTGACGACTTTGTATGATGCGTTTGCCGCGGATAAGCCAACGCCTTTGCCGGAACCCTGCCTGCAATATGGGGATTTTGCCGAGTGGCAGAGAGAAATGCGACAAAGCGAAAGTTGGTCAGAGCATCTGTCTTACTGGAGTACACAACTGGCGGGCGATCTTCCGGTGCTTCAGTGGCCGAACGAACGTCGTCGGCCTCCGATTGAAAGCCATTGCGGAGCCGTTGAAAGGTTCAACTTAAATCCCAGCCTGGTCCAGCAGCTCAACGCACTTAGCCGGCAGCAGGGAATCTCCGTCTACATGAACTTGCTGGCCGGAATGGCAGCGCTGCTGCACCGCTATACCAGCCAAGACGAAATTATCTTAGGCAGTTTTACTGCGGGCCGCAAACTGGCCCAACTGGAAACGCTTTTGGGTTATTTCGTGAACCCATTGGCTCTGAGAGTCAATCTCTCCGGTAATCCAACGTTCCGTGAGTTGCAAGCTCGCGTGCGGAACGTTGTTCTGGATGCGCTCGCTCATGAGGAACTGCCATTCATAGAAGTGGTGAGAGAGATCCGCTACAGGCCAGATCCCAGCCGCAATCCTTTATTTCAAGTGGCGCTCTCACAACAGCCTAAATTGCCTGCGCTTCCAGCTGGATGGGATCTTGCAACAGAAGAGATTTGTAACGGAGGCTCAAAGCTTGATCTGATGATTGTGGTGGACAATCGCGACGACAGCATCTTCGGTCCCATTACCTACAACCCCGACTTGCTCGATTCCGGGACTATCCAGAGAATGATCGGACACTGGCAGACTTTGCTGGAGAGCGCAACCTCGGATCCGGAGCAATGCATCGCAGACCTGCCGTTGCTCACCGCCGGTGAACGAGAGCAAATCCTGATCGAATGGAACGATACCCATGCGGATTATCCGCAAAACACTTGCCTGCATGAACTGATTGAAGCCCAGGTTGAGCGTACGCCAGACGCAATCGCTGCAACATGCGAACAGGAGCGGATAAGTTACCGCGATTTAAACGCCCGCGCCAACCAACTGGCGCGCTACCTTCGCAAGCTAGGCGTGGGGCCAGAAGTCCTGGTCGGCGTCTGCATGGACCGGTCGCTGGACATGATGATTGCCTTGCTGGGCATCATGAAAGCTGGAGGAGCTTATGTTCCACTCGATCCAGCTTATCCAAAAGCGCGCCTTGAGTTCATGATTACCGATTCCGGGTTCAAGTTCATCATTTGTGACAGTGCGTCACGCTCAAGCGTGCCGGAGTTTGCCGGGAAACTCATCTGCATTGATCAATTCTGGCCAACGATTCTTCTTGAGAAAAAGGAGAACTTCTCGGATGAGGTTTGTGCGGAGAACCTGGTGTATGTGATCTATACGTCGGGGTCAACCGGCCGTCCTAAGGGAGTACAGATTTCTCATGGGGCTTTGGTTAATCTGATGAAATCGATCCAGCGGCGGCCAGGCATCGATCAGCATGACCAGTTGCTAGCGGTTACTACTATATCCTTTGATATTGCCGCGCTTGAGTTGTACGTGCCGCTTACGGCAGGCGCATGTTGCGTAATCGCTGGTCGCGAAGCTGCCGCCGACGGATACCAACTATTGAAGATGCTTGAGGACTTGAAGATCACCGCAATGCAAGCGACGCCCTCCACCTGGAAGCTGTTGCTCGAGTCGGGATGGACTGGGAAATCTGGCCTAAAAGTCCTCTGCGGTGGTGAAGCGATGCCACAAGAATTGGCGGCGCAGTTGCTAGCTAGAGGTTCTTCTCTTTGGAACATGTACGGTCCGACGGAAACGACAGTATGGTCGGCGCTCCACCATGCTGCCTCTGTCAAAGAGCCGGTCCTGATTGGGCATCCAATTGATAACACCGAAATCTATGTGCTTGACCACAATCTTCAGCCACTACCAAGCGGGACAACAGGAGAGCTCTACATAGGCGGTGACGGTCTGGCGCGTGGTTATCTGAACCGTCCTGATTTAGAGGCTGAAAAATTCATCCCTAATCCATTTAGTCAATGCACCGCTACACGGCTTTACAAGACAGGGGATCTCGCTCGGTACCGGGCCGACGGGAACATTGAGTGTCTAGGCCGAGTGGACAACCAGGTAAAGATCCGCGGATTCCGCATTGAGTTGGGAGAAATTGAATCGGTGCTGCGCGCCCATCCAGCAATCACAGATGCTTGTGTCATTGTTCGGGAAGACATTCCTGGAGACCTGCGGTTAGTGGCTTACCTAAGACCGGTGAAGGAAGAGGCTTCTACCGTGACTGATGTTCACAATTTTTTGAAAGAAAGATTACCAGGTTACATGGTCCCAAGTTTCGTTGTGCTGGAGAGCTTCCCGCTGACTCCAAACGGAAAGTTAGACAGGCTCGCATTTCCCGCGCCTGACGTCACACAGATAAACCAGAAATGCCAGGATGGACTGCCGCAGGACCCAATCGAGGAGCTCTTGGCCGCGATTTGGAAAGACCTGCTCAGGGTGCAACGCATCAGCGCATATGACAATTTCTTTGATTTGGGCGGCCATTCCTTACTGGCCACTCAGGTGGTTTCCCGGCTGGAGAAAGAGACCGGTTTGCGGATGAAGCCGAAAGAGCTGGCTTTTCAAACTCTAGGGCAGTTTGCAGCAAGCTGCAAACAGAGACTAAAACGTCAATGAATTCGGTGCAGAAGATATTGCCGTTTTACTTCCGGCTTTCCGACAAGCCCCTCTTCGGTTGCTACCATGAGCCCTCCACAAGTCGGCCGCGATCATGCGGCATCTTAATCTGTCAGCCGGTAGGGCATGAATACGTCAACTCGCATCGTGCGCTGCGTCATCTGGCGGCCCGTCTTGCTGAGGCCGGATTTCCGGTCCTGCGATTTGACTACTACGGCTGTGGTGACTCTTCAGGCAACAGTGAAGACGCGAGCGTAGCGCAATGGGTGAAAGATATTTCCGCAGCGGTTGTCGAATTGAGGCGCCGCTCTGGTCTTTTCCGTATCTGCATGGTCGGCCTTCGACTGGGAGCCACGTTAGCAACTCTGGCCGCCGCGCAGCGGGGCGACGTAGAAAGCATGGTTCTTTGGGGCCCGGTAGCGGAGGGCGAAAACTACTTCGACGAACTCCTGCTGCTGGAGAGGGAGATGCTGCGTTTTCGCCCTAAGCAACGGCACAATCAAAAATCTGACGTCCAGATTGAAATCCTGGGATTTCCTTGGTCCCATGCCTTCATCGCTGAGATTAAAGACATTAATCTTGGAATAATTGCTCAGAGCATCACGAAGAATCTGCTGCTGCTGCGAAACGATTCCGAGGGTAGTGCCAACAATTGGCAGGACCGCGTCGTTCACCTGGCAGCTCGCGTTGAACATCGCTGTTTGAAGGCCCCTGAGATTTGGCTGCCTACCGCTGACGGCAGCTTGCTTGTACCTGCCCAGGTTCTGCAAGCCGTGGTTTCCTGGAATAGTGAAATTCATTCATGACAGAAGAAGCTGTTCTTTTTGGTGCAAGACAGTCTCTGGCCGGAATTGTGACTGAACCGGTGATCGCCGGTGACGCACGCGTTACGAAGGCCGTGATTTTACTTAACGCGGGTATCGTACATCGTGTCGGCCCAGGGCGCATTTACGTAAAGATTGCGCGAGAATTGGCGACGATGGGGTTCGTGGTCCTGCGCTTCGACTTCTCCGGCATTGGAGACAGCGTGGTACGTCATGACCATCTTGGATTCGATAGAAGCTCCGTGGCTGAGGCACAAGAGGCCATGGAGTTTTTGCATGCGACGAAAGGCATCGAGCACTTCTTGTTTCTAGGAGGCTGCTCGGGGGCCCTCGCGTCGTTTGAGACGGCATCTTGTGACCCACGAGTGATGGGAGCCGTCCTGATCAACTTTCAAACGGCCGACAGCCAAAATGAGGAAACTTCCCCTGATCTGCCTACCCGCAATGCAGCCCACTACTACTGGAAATATGCGCTGTTTGATTCGAAAAGCTGGCGCAATCTGCTCACCGGAGAGACTGACTACAGACAAGTCATCCGGGTCTTATGGTTTGAGCTAGAACGCCGGCTTAAGCTCAAGAAAAGAGAGCAGCGCAGCGCAACACATTTTGAAGGGCGTTTGCAAAGCCTGGCTGCGCGTGGAGTACAGGTTATTTTTGTGTGCTCGGATGGCGATCCGCGGTTGCGGGACCTGCGGGAAGCCGGCGGTCGTGCGCTCAAGCAGTTGTGCGCAAGCGGTGCCGTGGTCTTGGATATCATCCGTGGAGCCGATCATACCTTTAGCTCCGTGGGCGACCAGAAGCGCCTCTTGCAGGTGGTTCGTCAGCGAATCAATGCGATGCATCGTCACGCGGCAACCCGACTAGCTGTTGCCACGTACTCTGATGAGACATCTTCGTGTCAGTTTCTTCAGCCTTCATCGGCAGCACAGGCTGGAACGAATACCGCGCAGCGTGGAGACTTATGAGAATAGAATCTCACAAAATTGAAGGGCTTACTGAAGCCGCGGTTGACCCAAAGATTGGCCTGGGCAAAGGTGACTCAGCGATGTGGCGTCTTACGCCCGCGCAGGAACGTAGACAGCCGCTGGCCGACAGTGTGCAGGCTGGAATCCTGGACAGAGTCGTCGGCGAAACCACCGGGCTGCAACGGGCCTCTCACGAACTTCTATCGGACGCCCCCTTGCCGGCAGAGGCTGATTTCTATAACCAGTATCTCTGGTGCCTTGATGCCTGTCCCGTTCTGCGTGACGTATGGAACCATCTTTCTGAGGAGTTGGCCAAGCTGGATCAAAGTCAGGGAGGCTGGCAGCAGTCTGAAGTTATCACGAACATTTTCTTGCTTTCCTGCAGCATCACGGACACTCTCGACGATTATCTTCTTGGCAACACCTACGACTTCTCAAAGCTAGAACAGGCCCTACCGCTGGCCAAGCCTGGGATCCACGCTTTAAAGACCTGCCTGCGTGCAACAGGCCGGATGCGCGAAAGGCGGCTGTCGTCTTTGCGCCGATGGAAAGAAGCCTGGAAGATCGCAGTCACAAAATTGTTACAGCGCTGCTTTGTCGCCGGTGCTCCAGATAGAGCGACCTTGGTTGAACAGCGCAATCAACTTACGCTCCTGTTGCGGAGGGAATTGCCGGAATCCGTGACGAGACGTCGTGCGAAAATTCCAGCATTTTTTCGTTCCCGCGACTTTGCGCCACACGACTGTCTTGAACTCGGCCGGAAGCTTATCGCCGTTTTGTCTGGAGACACCCGGTCCGTAATGGTGTTGGGATTGCGCACAGCGGGGTCATTCCTGGCTCCCCTATTGTCGGCCTTCTTGACCAGACAAGCATTCGATGTGGATTGGGTTGCAGTTCGCCCCAGCAAAGGGCTGACAGCGCAGGAAAATCGCGAGCTGCGGCAAGCTGCACACAAGAAGGCGCGAATCGTCATTGTGGATGAATCAATTCATTCTGGGCAAACGCTGGCGCAAACAATCGAAGTGCTTCGCCAATCGGGTTTTGCTGATGAAGATGTGTTAGTCCTGAACCCTGCGGAGCCGGCGTTTCCGGACTGGAGAGACTCACGCATCCTGCGGTCTCTTCCAAAAATTAATACGATTGCGCTCGAACCGGAGGAGCGCTTCAAGCAACGCCTGCTTGAACCAGCGGCAGTCGAAGAGCTTTTGGATGTGTATTTCAAAGCACGCGGTTACATGGAGGTTCATATTGCGGTCGCAGACAGAATGCAAGCCGCATCGGTATACCTGCAAAAGCCTCCAGAGCGTGTAGATGTTCGTCTAAAGAGAATCTATGAAGTGGACCTTAAGGATTCTAAGGGTTGTAGCGACACCCGCTATGTGCTCGCCAAGAGCGTGGGGTGGGGATGGCTGAGCTACCATGCCTTCCTTGCAGCTCAGGGACTACAAGGGCTCGTACCACCGATGTTGGGCTTACGCGATGGAATTCTTTATACAGAATGGATTTCTGAGGCAAAAGATGCCACTAACGTGATAGCTCAGAGTCGAGATGAAGTTACCGAGTTGCTTGCTCGCTACATAGCCGCTCGCGCCCGCAATTTGCGACTCAGCGCAGACCCTGCGCTGGATTTGACCCGCGAGTCCAGACACAAAGGCTTAGAAATGTTGTCCAGCGCCTTGGCCCGCGCGTACAACTCGAGGGCGACGGCAGCGTTTGAACGCAGGCACATTCAGCGTGTACTTTCGGACCAGGGGTGTCCGGTAGCAGTAATGACAGACAGTAAGATGTCGCCCAACGAGTGGATTGTCGCGGGATCCAGGCTTCTGAAAACGGATTTTGAACACCATGCCCAGGGAAAGAACGAGTTGGGGATGACCGATCCCGCATACGATCTTGCCGGCGCCGTCTTTCATTTTGGGCTTTCCGAGCGAGAGTCTGCACAGCTTGTGAAGACCTATGTCGAAGCGAGCGGCGACGTCAACGTGGCGGATCGTCTGTTTCTGAACAAGATGCTGGTTGGTCTCTGGGAGCAGAACCTTGCGACTCTTGGACTGCAGACCGGCAAGTTGCTGTTCCGGCGTAACGAGTTCCATCAACAATACACAACAGCTTGGAACTTCCTGGTGATGGAGGCAATCCAACAATGTGGCAAGTTATGTCTCCACCCAGCAGAGATACTCTGGAAGACCCCTCTTGTTGTTACTGACATCGATGGAGTCCTGGACAGGATGGTGTTTGGATTCCCTTGCGCCACTGCTGCCGGTATCAAGGCGATTTCTCTTCTGCATACCCACAACTTTGGTATGACGGTCAATACAGCCCGTTCTCTTCAGGAAGTCAAACAGTATTGTTCTTCTTACGGCTTCGCCGGAGGGGTGGCTGAATACGGAGCAGTTATCTGGGATGCAGTGAATCACCGTGAATTCGCACTGGTCGACTCTTGCGCGCTTGCGCAAATGGAGCGGGTCAAGAAGGCTCTTCAGGAAATTCCTGGTGTATTTCTTAATGATGATTACCAGTATTCTCTGCGAGCGGTCACATATCACAATGGTCGAACAGCGCCGCTTCCGCCTGTCCTCGTGCAGGATCTCCTGGGCAAATTGGGGGTTGACCGTCTTCGAGCACATCACACTGGTCTGGACACGGCCATCGTTGCCAAGGAAACTGACAAAGGCGCTGGCCTGCTGCAGTTGCTGAAGCTCGTCGGGTTGCCGGCAGAAGACACGGTAGCGATCGGCGATTCGGAGCCGGACTTGGCGATGTTCCGGGTTGCCCATTCTTCGTTTGCTCCAGGGCATATTTCCTGCCGTCGTGAGGCCCGTTTGCTTCGCTGCTGGATTGCCAGCCGGGCTTATCAACCTGGATTGTTGCAGATTGCTCGACAAATCTCGCATCCCCATGGTGGGGACTGCGATCGTTGCCGATCAGTTGAGGCTGCGTGGCCCAAAGGCAAGAATCTGTTTCTGTCATTGCTGAACGCCGCCGATGAGACACCGCTTCGTTCAATGCGAAGAGCGTTCGCGTCATCGCCGCTAACGCTCTTTCGCAAATAACGGTAAGCACTGAGTCGACCCAGTCCGGACAGAAAATACTGAGCGACAAAAAGATCAGGAATTAAAAGAGACGTAAATGCTCAAGCGTGTCCTCAAAGCCGCGAACGCGATCTTCTTTGCACATGTGATCGTTCGGCTCGGCTCTTTTATTCTCGTGCCGCTTTGCTTGAAGTATTGGTCAGCTCCCTTGTACGGAGAATATCTGGCGCTCTTTGCCGCAGTGAGCTATCTCACAAGCTTAGATTTCGGAATGCAACAGGCAGCCATCAACCGTATGACCCAGTCTTATGCGCGCAAGGACCTCGCGCAGTATAGGTCTGTCCAGCACACAGCTTTGTTGTTTTACCTGCTGCTTGCGACTGGTGTGACCCTGCTTACCACGGCTCTTGTGTGCGTCGCACCACTATCTCGCTGGGTGGGATTGAAGATCACGCCACCAGCAACAGCAAACGTCGTCATCGTCTTGCTCGCTGTCTACGTAATGTGGTCCATGCCGGGCCGCCTCGTGACCGCAACCTACCAAAGCATGGGCAACCTGACACGCTCCCAGTGGATCGCTAATTCACAGCAGATCCTTGTGTTACTCCTCTCCGGTCTCGCTCTCGCTTTAGGGGGCGGGATGATGTCTATAGCTGTCATCCAAGTGGTCACAGTGGCGATCGTAAGTTTGTTTGTGGTTTTTGAAGTCCGCAGTCGCTCTCCAGAAGTATTTCCAGGCATCCGGGAAGCGAAGTTTTCTGTTCTGCGAAATCTAGCAAACCCGAGTCTATTGTTCGGGCTGCTTTTGGTCGGCAACTTGATTGCATATCAGGGAAGCACTCTGCTGGTTTCCACTACGCTGGGTGGCGTAGCGGTGGTGATACTTTCCCTGTCCAGGGCAATCATCGATGTCATTCGTCAGGCCCTCTACAGCATCAGTTTGGCCCTGTGCCCTGATTTCGCCCGCATGGAAGCTCTGGGTGAGTTCGGGAGATTGCGGACTGTGCATCGACTCACCGTAGTGGCCACTGCTGCGATAACGCTCGCGCTGGTTGCCGTTGTCTGGTATGAAGGCCCGCAGATGATTACTGTCTGGACGCGTGGCCGGATTGCGCCGGATGCCATTCTGCTGCGTCTCTTTCTGGTGCTGCTGGCATTGCAAACACCTTGGGCCGCAAGTTCTACGGTTGCGACGGCCACAAATCGCCATCAAACTCAGGCGATTGGATACTTTGTTGCAGCAATTGTCGGCATCATTGTCGCGGCCGTTCTGGTACGCTCACTCGGCACGTGGGCTGTTCCCCTGGGATTGATCCTGGGCGAGGCGATCGGTTGTTACCATTTTGTAATCAAGGCAACGTGCCAGATCATCGATGAACCATATGCTGCCTTCGCATTGCGTTTCTGGATTGGTTTTGGGATGGTTGCCGCGTTGGTTCTGGCGGTTGGCCAATTGGTGCACAGCGTGATTCCGGGCCCTGTGCTGGTTCGTTGGGCGGTTATGGGTCTTTCTACAACAATAGTTGCATCTGCCGCTACGTGGATTGTTTGGTTGACTCGGGAAGATCGCGCTTTGCTGCGGCCTAAGCTGCGCACGCTGCGCTTTTCTGAAGCAAGTATGTAGATCCCCTCGTCTAGTTCTTGTGGCTAGTTGCAGAAAGCAGCCAATTCGACCGTGGGCAGAGTTCTGAGACCAAATTCCCTCGATGAAAAGATCCATACTGGGCCGTGGAAACAATAAGCGTCGTCCAGCGGGTCTGTTTATGCTGAAAGCAGTGATCTTCGACATGGATGGGGTTTTGGTGGACAGCCACCCCAGCCACACAACGGCTTGGCGAAAGCTCTTGCTGCTTCATGGCAAACAAATGATGCAATCGCATGTTGAACTTGTCCGCTCTGGAAGAAAAAAAGAGGAGCTATTGCAATGGTTCCTGGGCGATCTCACCAGCGATCAAATCCGTGTCTGCAGCCAGGAAAAAGATGCTTTTTTCCAGGAACAGATGGGGAACCTGACAGCGATCCCCGGAGTCCAGAAACTGCTCCCTGAACTCAGCCGAGCTGCCGTGCCGATGGCAGTGGCTTCATGCGGCGGACGGGTACGGGTATATCGCATTCTTGAACTGCTGCGAATCAACCAGTACTTCCGGTTTGTTATGACGGGTGATGACGTTGCGCAGGGCAAACCTGATCCAGAAATCTATCTGAAAGCTGCAGAACAATTGGGTGTGCGACCTGCCGAGTCGCTCGTGTTCGAAGATTCGGTTTCAGGGATTCTGGCAGCGGCGGCGGCCGGAATGAAGTCTGTAGGAATTGCAGACAAGCACCGTGCACAATCCCTTGTGCAGGCAGGGGCTGTCGACACGCTGCCCGACTTTACGGGCGTGTCATTTGAACAAGTGCGGCAACTCTTTTCCTCGAAGTCTAACAAGCAACGCCATGGAATCTATTCGCATTCTGCTGTTGTCGGCTAGCCGGCCTTCCCGCACCTGGAAAATCGCTGAGCGCATCAAGCGGGAAATACCGGAGGCTGAAATCTCTGGGATCATCCAACAGGCCTTGCCTCGTCTGCCTTTGACGCAACAGTTGGTCATTGCAGGAAACGCAGACCAGGAGCTTTTTCCCGGGCTTGCGCTTACCAAAGCAGGGCTTTGGTTTCGTTGTGTCCTGGAAAAGCTGGTGCACTGGCTGGTATGGTGCATCCACGGCTGCCCCCGTGGGCTGAATGTGGTGAAGAGGTTTACGACCACGCACTTGGCGGAAAAGTGCTGGCAGGCCGGGTGTCCACTTCTGTTGGCTCGCGACACTAATGATGCAAAAATCTTGGACTTCATCCAGGAGCACGGCAACCTGGTGATTGTGCTGGGCGAAGTAGAGCTGGACCGAGAATTATGGCGTCTACCGGCGCGGGGTCTGGTCCGAGTGCGCACAGAGGAGGATTTTGCGAGGGCCAAGGAAGGCATCCAAATTCGGCTTGAATACTTCGTGCAAGGCGCTGAGGCAGGTCGCACACTAGCTTGTGTTTCTCTCCCAGCTCAGCCCTACGACGGGTGGCTGGGACTTACGCTAAAGAATGATTTGATAGCAGATGATCTGCTGGTGGAAACAGCCAAAGTCCTTCGGCAGGAACGCACGATAGAGGGACCAGAAGAAGTGGCACGGTGGGTGCATCAAATCTACTCGCCGTATCTTGCGCAATTTGAGGGGCGTTCTCTCCAAGGAGCACAAGTCGCTCCGGTTCAGCAGCGCTATAGATCAACTTGGAAATTGTGCCTGGATACGCTCCTGCTATGTTCTCCACTGTTTGTTGCGCGCACCTGGTATAGACGATGCCGTGGTCGATATCCTGTGCTTGTTCTGACGCATCATTTGGTATCGGACCGTCCTCATCGCATGGGTATTTCCACAGAATCTTTTTGGCGCCAGCTCAGGTTCTTGCAGAGGCACTATCGCATTGTGTGCCTCAGCGACGCCGTCGAACTGTTGCGTTCCGGGAATGTGACTGCGCCAACCGTGGTGCTTACCTTTGATGATGGGTATCGGGACAATTTTGTGAACCTGCGGGCCATCGCCGATGAAGTGGAGGTCCCCGTTACACTGTTTATTACCACCAAGCCGGTGGATTCTCAAGCAGAGTTTCAGCATGATCTGGCAAATGGATGCACAGGACACCTGCCATTGACCTGGAGCCAAATTTGCTACTGGGCCCCTCGAGGCGCGGAGTTTGGCAGTCATACACAAACCCACGTCGACTGTGGCTCAGCGGATCGCACGACTCTGGAGCAGGAAATTGGTGGATCCAGAGAGGATATGGAAGCTCGCCTGGGCGCGCCTGTTGAGTTCTTCGCATTTCCGTTCGGCAAGCGAGAGAACTTGTCCGCGCAGGCACTCGAAATCGCTGCATCTATGTACTCATATTTTGCGTCGGGCCTGGATGGAGAAAATTTGCCAAATAAGGCGATCAACCTGCCGCATCTATTTCGAAAGAACCTTTACCCGAATCG
>Ga0137384_10000038_pt1 | contig 94514 bp, 98 predicted proteins | sample SagtaG_2_FD_104922 | JGI IMG/M metagenome (GOLD analysis project Ga0137384, IMG submission 104922) | Vadose zone soil microbial communities from Sagehorn Ranch, Mendocino, California, USA - Sage2_R_60_16 metaG | ecosystem: Environmental > Terrestrial > Soil > Vadose zone | place: USA... | reverse complement strand
TGGGTGCGTGGCGTATGAGCGGCAATGGCACCTATGGCCGGACGGCCGGGCTGGCGGAGCTGCGGGCAGTGCTGGCCGACCCGAGCCTGAGCCTTGCGGCCAAGGGTGTGCTGGCGCTGGTGCTCACCCGCCCGCCCGGCGCGGTGATCACCAGGGCCACCCTCTTCGAGTCGAATCGCGACCCGATGAAGGTGATCGATGCGGCCATCAAGGAGCTGGCCCAAGGCGGCTTCGTCGCCACCGTGGCGCCTGCCAAGCGCAGTGCGCCGCGCCGAAGCGGCGGCATCACCCTGCGCCAGCCGCCCCCGCCGGAGGGCGAGGTGGTCCCGCGCGGGCAGGTCTTTGGCGCTCGTGAGCGGGAGCTGCCTCAGGCGGGCGGGACATGGGTGCCCATCTACCAAGCCCAAGCCGCCATTCCGGGGGGACCGAGGCCGAAGGGGGGTGATGCCGGAGGAAGCTGAAGCGCGCGAGCACTGGCCGGGCGCAGGGGCACTCCAGCGTGGCCCATCCATTGAGGAGCATGTGGAGGGCGCCCGGCCATCGTTCCACCTCCCAAACGCCGGTCTGCATGGAGGCGAGAGAACTCCCCCAGGACGTAGCTGATCCGCTACCGGTGCCCGCCCGTGGGGAGAGCGGCCGTGGAAGACGGGCACAAAGAGCGACGCTCAAACCTTCCAAACCTAAACCTTCCAAACCTAAACCTCTCAACGAAGAAACCGGATGGGTAGGAGACGCAACCACGTTGCTCCTGCCAACAGATCGGAAACGGCCGCAATGCCTGTCTGGTGTTCCGCTCCACCTGAGGTGAGAGCGGGATGGGGAAGCTAGGCAGTCGTTGAGGCCGGGCTGGCCCCTCGGGATCGCGGATCGCGGCGATCCGGGTTCGGGGGACGAGGGGCCAGCCCACCGGTCCAAGCCGAGGCTGAAGCACCACCACGAACCACCATGACACCGGTAGACCTGGAGGCCGTTCCCGATGCATCTCCTGTCCGTCGCCCTCGGCGCCGTAATGCTCGTCCTGATCGGCATCGCCGCCGTCCTCGCCCTGGTCCTCCTGGTGCTCTTCGAGGTCCGCCAAATCACCCGCATGAGCGGCAGAATCACCATGGAGCCAGAGCCACCGCCACCACCGAAGCAGCCGCTGTTCTCCTGGGAGATGGAGGCCAACTCCTCCGACGGCGACACCTCGACTCAGCGCCAGCGCCAGTAGCCGCAATGTCGTTGCTGCCCTGTGTGCGAGATGGCCGCCAGCGTCCGGCCGATGTCACCTGCGTCGAGCGGTGCGGGCGGTTCCCTAGATGCGTTCCGTCAGCATCGTCCAAGCTCAAGGCGTCGATAGACGCCACGCTCCAAGCCGCTGCGGCCGAGCGGGATTCGATCGTCACCGTGCTTGACAGGCTGAGGGCACTGCTTCCGGACGACCAGGCGGTCAGGGATCTTGGGTTGTGCATTGATGAATCATCGTACTGGAGATGATGACTATCCGGCCGGCGTGATCGTCCATTCGAGCTGGTCCCTTGCTGGCGAGGTCTCCACCCCTAGTTCGGAGGGTGCCACGCCTCCAGCCCAAACGGAGCCTCCGCTTGGGCTGGTGGGCCGGGTCAGGGGCGGGCACGGGGGACGGTGCCGGTGCCTGGGGTCATTGCGCGGATGTGGGCGGCGGTGGCGATGCGTTCCTCGGCGATCACGTCGGCGATCTCGGCGGTGGGGCGGCTCTCGGCGCGGGCGCGGCGGAAGATTACCCGCAGCGCGTCGGCGACTCCTTGGACGCTGGTGGCGAGCCGCTCTGGCGAGTAGCCTAGCTCCCCGGCGCCGATCACCGCGTAGGGCGCAGCCGAGTTGATCACGTAGTCCGGCGCGTACAGGATGTTGCGCTCGGCGAGCCGCTGGCCGTCGGCGGACGTGGCGAGCTGGTTGTTGGCCCCGCCGGCGACGATGCGGCAGCGGAGCCTCGGGATGGTGTGCTCGTTCAGGGTTCCGCCGACGGCGTTGGGGCTGAACACGTCGCAGTCGGTGTCGTAGAGGGCGTCGGGGTCCTCGACCAGCTCGATCCCGAGCCGTTCGGCCAGCTCCTTGCCGCGGGCCGGGTCCATGTCGGTGCCGATCACCGTGGCGCCTTGGGCGGCCAGCAGTTCGGTGAGGTGGCTGCCGACTCCGCCGAGTCCCTGCATGGCGATCCTGCGGCCGGCCAGGTCCGGCTTGCCGAAGACCTCGTCCAGTGCCGCGCCGATGCCGGCGAGCACCCCTTGGGCGGTCAGCGGGGTGGAGTCGCCGGTGCCGCCGAAGCGTTCGTCGACTGCCCAGACGAAGTCGGTCTCGTGGGCGATGTCGACCATGTCCTGGGCGGTCGTGCCAAGGTCGGGTCCGGTGCCGAAGCGGCCGGCGAGCAGTTGCACGAAGCGGCCGTAGACCCGCAGCAGGATGCGCTTGTCGGCGCCGTTGTCCTCGCGCAGCAGCACGGCCTTGCCGCCGCCGCGGGGCATCTCGGTGAAGGCGAACTTGTAGGTCATGCCGCGCGACAGGCGCAGCGCGTCGTCGAGGGCGTCGTCTTCGCTGGCGTAATGCTTGTAGCGGGTGCCGCCGCGGGCGGGGCCGAGGGCGGTGTCGTGGATCGCGATGATGGCCTTCAAGCCGCTGGCGCGGTCGTAGCAGAAGATCACTTGCTCGTGGCCGGCCTCGGCCATCTTGTCGAACACGCCCACGTTCGTCCTCCCGCTGTCGTTCCCGGGATAACGCGAGGCGCCGCCGCCCAGCGTCGTTGCCGGGTGGTTGTCGGGCGTTTGACCGCCACGCCTCCAAGATACTCCGCGCCCTGGCTACCGCAGCCGGCCTCGCTTGCCGGGTTTCGCCTTGAGGATCAGTTTCCGGCCGCAGCCCGGACAGCGGATCCGCGGCTCCCCGTCCATCGAGAAGCCGTCTCGGTACTGGAAGTTGACGAAGGTGACGTCCACACCACAGTCGGGGTGTGGACATCGCAGGTGCCCGTTCTCATCGGTGACGACGTTCTGCACCCATAGGTTGAGGCCGTTGAATTTCAGCGCCCTCACCTCCTCGCCGGTCGGCGGTCACCTGACAGCTGGGTGGTGCCGCAAGTGAAGCATGCCGGCAGATTCATGACGAGAATGGGACATGTCGTCTCGCTGCGCTGCACTGGATGTCTCGCTGGCACCAAAGCTTTCAGAAGGCCCTTCAGGGGACTGCCGGCTGGAATCCCGTTCGGACCCGTGCCGCCAGGTGGTCGACCTGCTCGGGGGTGAGCGCTTGGCGGGGGACCCGCAGCGCGCGCGGCAGCTCGGCCGCGCGCAGCACCACCACCCCGCCGATCGACAGCTCACCCAGCCACGGCAGGGAGGCGCCGTGGACCGACAGTATCGGCTGGACCCGGACGGGGGCCCGTGCGTCGGCGAGGGCGACGGTGGCCTCCCTGGCGCCGCGCCGCAGCGCCTGCAGCACCGCGTCGAGTGGTTCGCCCCGGTGCCACAGCCGTTCCTGCGGGTCGACCCGCAGCATGCTGTGACAGCGCCACGAGTCAACCAGGAACACGCCGGTCGGCCCGATCACCAGATGGTCGAGATTCGGAGGCTGCGGCGGTGCCACCCAGCCCGCAACGGTGCCGGTGCCGTGGTCGGGCGGGGCGAGGTCGTGGAAGATCACGCTGCCCTCGTGTTCGAGCGGCGCGAGCAGGCGGGCGGTGCGCCGTTCTCCCCGGGCGCCCTCCCAGCAGGTCCGGGTCCCAGCAGAGGGCCGAAACCGCAGTGCCAGGCCGACCCCGGCCGCGGCGGCGGCCCCGTTGGACCAGGCCAGGCGCGGCCCCGTGACCAGCGCGCCGACCGCCACGGCAGCGGCGATCCGCCAGCGCAACGAGGCCCGCCAGGTTCGCCACTCACTGCGGCGCTGCTGACGGTAGGCGGCCTTGGAGGAGGCCCCGGGCCGGCCAGCGCCCGGCAGCATCGAGGGCGGCGCCGGCATCGTCAGCCAGGGCCAGGCTGGGCCTGGGAGCGCCTCCAGGGTCAGGGAGGCGTTGAGGGCGGCCTCCGCATCCGCCGGCACCGTGGCGTCGAGATCAGGTTCGGCAGCGGTGCTGTTGGCATGCTGATCGATCATGGCGGCAGCAATCCTCGGGCAGGGCGGCGGCTGAGACCTAGCCGCCCTTGAGACTACCCCGTGTCGGGCATACCGACCAGAGGTGGTGGAACGGGAGCGGAGGCAAATTGGCGCAGCGGTGCTTCTCCATCCGAGAACAAGACCGGTAGCGTCCAAATCGTCCCATGGACCCAGCCGCCAGGGGAGACCTCGCGGGGCCTCCCGGCTTAGTTCTGCTATCCTCGGATCGTTCTTGCAGCGAGGGCCGTTGGGGCCCTCGCGGTCGTCACAGGTCACGTACTCGATATCGTGCGTCCGCCGGTTGCCTGGTGGTGTTCGTCCGCGCGTCGTATCGCACTTGGACGCCCAGCCAACCGATGAACGGAGTGTCGTTTCTACGTGCCTGTCACCCTCCCAGCGTCCCGCCCACCGAGTCCCACCTCCCGTCCCCGCGCCGATCGCGCCGCCGCCGCAAGCAGCTTCGCGCAGCTCGGCCTGCCAGCGGCGCTAGTCGCTGTCCTCGGCCAGCGCGGCATCGTCACGCCGCTGCCGATCCAGGCAGCCACCCTTCCCGACGCCCTCGCCGGCCGGGACATCCTCGGCCAAGCCGAGACCGGCTCGGGCAAGACGCTCGCGTTCGGGCTGCCGCTGCTGACCCGCCTTGCAGCGGCGGCAGCAGCGGGGGGCGCCGGCAAGCGCACGCGTCAGCCCAGGGCGCTGGTGCTCGTGCCCACCCGGGAGCTGGCCCGCCAGATCCACGGCGACCTCGCCCCGCTGGCGAGCGCCGTCGGCCTGCGCCTGCTCGCCGTCTACGGTGGAGCGCCTCTGCGCTCCCAGATCCAGGCGCTGCGGCGCGGCATCGACGTCGTCGTGGCCACACCGGGGCGGCTCACCGACCTGCTGAACCGGGGCGCCTGCTCGCTGGACATGGTCGCGGTCGCCGTGCTCGACGAGGCCGATCACATGGCGGACCTGGGCTTCCTGCCTGCCGTGACCTGGCTGCTGGACCGCGTGCCCCGCGGCGGGCAGCGGCTGCTGTTCTCGGCCACGCTCGACCACGACATCGACAGCCTTGCCCGCCGCTATCTCGCCGATCCCGTCCGCCACACGGTCGCCCCTGCGGCGGCCGGAGTAGGACGGCGGATGGACCACCGCTTCCTCAGCGTGGCTGCGACTGACAAGGTTGCCGTCGCCGCCGAGCTCGCTGCCCGTCCTGGCCGGGTGCTGGTGTTCGTCCGCACCAAGCACGGCGCGACCCGGCTCGCGCGCCAGCTCGCCCTGGCCGGGGTGCGGGCCGGCGCGCTGCACGGCAACCTGGCCCAGAACGCCAGGGAGCGCACCCTGGCAGCGTTCGCCAGCGGCGCGACACCGGTGCTGGTCGCCACCGACATCGCCGCGCGCGGCCTGCACGTCGACGGGGTCGACCTGGTGGTGCACTTCGACCCGCCGGATGGGCACAAGGCCTACCTGCACCGCTCCGGACGGACCGCACGTGCGGGCGCCGCCGGCAGCGTTGTCACGCTCGTCCTGCCCGGCCAGGCAGCGGAGGTAGCCAAGCTCAGCCAGCGCGCCGGTGTCACCAACGCCGCAGCGACCCTGCCCGGACGATCTGGCTCCGGATCCGGATCCGGAGCACCACCGCCGCTCCCATCGCGGCCCGGCTCCCGCCACCCCAGGCACCGCTCGCGCCGCCGGCGCAGCGCGGCCGCGTGACCGGCCTGAACCGCGGCGTACCGTGGCAGTGATCGCACCCCGCGATCTCGATCCGACGAGCGCCGACGAATGGAGGCCCATGGCCGATGCCAGTCACCGATCGGGTGGATTGAACGCGCCCCCGCTGGCCAGGCCCCGCCTGCGCGGAGTGTTTCATCAGTACGCGTTCTTCGCCTCGCTGCTTGCCGGAGCGTTGCTGGTCCTGGTAGCTGCGACCGTCAAGGCCACGGTCGCAGCGGCCGTCTACGCGGTGTCGGTGTCGGGCCTGTTCGGCGTGAGCGCGCTGTACCACCGGGTCACCTGGGCGCCGCGGCCGCGACGCCTGCTTCGCCAGCTCGACCACGCGATGATCTTCCTGCTGATCGCCGGCACCTACACGCCGGTCGGCCTGCTGGTGCTCAAGGGCACTCTGGCCGCGGCCGTCCTCGCCGTGGTCTGGTCCGGCGCGCTGGCCGGCATCGTCCTCACCCTCGTCTGGCACGACACGCCCAAGTGGGTGGCAGCGCTCGTCTACGTTGCCCTTGGCTGGGTCGCGGTTGTCACCTTGCCGCAACTCGTCAGCCGCCTCGGCGTCGCCGGTACCCTCCTGATCGTCGCCGGTGGCCTGGTCTACTCCGCGGGCGCCCTGGTCTACGCCCTGCGACGTCCCAACCCGGCACCCGCCACCTTCGGCTATCACGAGATCTTCCACCTCCTGGTGATCGCCGGCGTCGCCGCTCACTTCGCCGCGATCAGCCTCGCGGTCCTGGCGGCCTGAGCGGACTCTCCGAACGATGATCGCGCTGCCCCCGGGGCTGCCCTGGGTCACCATCGAAGCGACCCTGCGAGCCGCCGCACCCTGAGCCGAGATCGCCGGCTTCGCCACTGATGCACCCCCGCACCAGTCGGGCAGGTCACCCGCCAGCGGCGCGGGTTTCGTCGCCGGGGGTGTCCTGCGGGGCCGGACGCAGCCGGCGGTCCGGTCTGGGACCCGCGCCTGGGCCGAGCTCTAGCTCGGGTGGGACGCCCACGATCTCGGCGGTGTCGGCACGTCGCAGGGCCCGGTTGATCATGTCCTGCGCGACCGGCAGCGGCATGTACTGCAGCAGCGTGCTGGCGTCGCCGCCGACGAACTCGGGCACCTTCATCTTCGTGAGCGCGGTGAGGAAGCGTTCCAGCGCGACGGCGTCCCTGCCCAGGACCCGGATCAGCTCCTCGAGCTCAGTGACCTCGTTCCTGCGCCGCTCCCGGTCGGTCTGGATCCGGACCAGCTCCGCCTTTGCCGCCAGGTGCTCGTTTTCGAGGCGATGCTCGAGCAGCACCCGCCGGTCCCGCTCGGCGGCCCGTTCACGCCGCAGCTCGTCGAGGGTCGTCTCCTCTGGCACGAACTCGTTGAGGGTGGTGCGTACCGCCTCGACCCCCCATTCAGCGAGCGCGTTGCGGACCAGTTCCTCCAGCTCGAGCCGCACCTGGTTGTGGCCGGTGATGAAATCCAAGACGTCGTACTCGCTGGCGATGCCCTGGAAGTAGCCCTCCACCGTGCTGCCGAGGACCCGTTCCACGAACCGCTGCACCGGGATGGTGGCCAGGTCGCCGGCCTGGCCGAATGAGTCGGCCTCCTGCTCGCCGAAGCGGCCGACGAGCCGGGCTGCCGCCTTGGCCGGGATCCTGATCGTCTGAGTCATCTCGAAATGCACCCGATGGCCCTCCAGGCTGACGACGACCTCGCCGAGTGCCGCGTCCAGCCTGGACGCTTGCTTCTTGTCCTTCCTGGTCCACTCCAGGATGAGGTCGCGCGTCGGGATCAGGACGACCCGCGCGAACCACGGGTTGATCCGGTAGACACCGCCGTGGCTGAGGGTCTCCGCCTGCGCGCCGCGCTGCCCGCCGCTGTCCAGAAACACCGACGGGAGCTGGAAGCTCTCGTGGCCGGGCACGAGACTCCCGACGGCACCTTCGGCACCGTCGGGGGGCGCGCCCTCGAGCGCGATCACCACACCGGTGACGCCTTCCGGCACGGAGATCTCGTGGAGGTCGGCGGCGGTGAGGTCGTCGCGCCCCTCCCCGATCGTGGCGACGGTGAGCACGTCGAACAGCCAGGGGTTGATGTCGTAGTAGGCGCCGCCTGGGAGGATGGCCGGCTGCCGTCCCATCTGCCCGCCGCCGAGCAGGAACGCGCGGCCGTCCTGGAAGTACTCGCAGTCGACGTGCCGGCACAGCATCCGGTTGGGTGGCGGCGGGTCGCCGGCCCGCGCGACGACGACGCCGATCGTGCCGGTGGGCACGTAGGTCTGCGGTCTAAACGCAACCTCGTAGAGGAGGCGCGACCGCAGGTAGATGCCGTCGGCCTTGAGAGTTGCGGCCTGAGGGCCGGGCGCCCCGTGGATGCGCACCTTGAATCGGTCTTCGGGGTCGTTGCGCCCGAACCGGCGTCGGACGAGCCCCACCTCGCCAGTCGGAACCCGGACCACGCTCGTCGCCAGCATCCACGCGCCAGCGACCGCCAGCGCGGCGAGAATCAACCACAGCAGCATCATCCCTGCCCTCCCCATCTCCATCTCCGAAGCTGGAGATGGACGGCCATCGCCGTCTCCATCCACTGGTCGTACCAGCTCTGATGCCGCTCGAGCTGCGGGTTGCGCAGCGTCGGGAAAAACCCGGCACGGTGGTCCGCCCGCCCGACGAACGCCCCGTACCGCGGTGTCGAGTCATGCCGGCCCCCCGTCCAGCCAAGCGCGCGGGCCAGCGCGGAGAAGTCGCGCTGGCGCCCTGCAGGGGCACCCTCGGGGTGGCGTCGATGAAGCGACAGTTGCGCGCCGAAGCCGTGCACCCCCCGCGAGGATCCCGACCAGGCGTCGTCGATACTGCGCAGCAGGTCGAACGGCAGGTCCCTCCCATCGCTTCTCCGCATCCACCCGCTGTCGAGCCGCCCGACCGCCTCCAGCAGCAGTGAGGTCGTCAGGATGTCGGCGTGGTCGATTCGGCCCTCCGCGAGGTAGGCGCGGACCTTTTCTACGGCGAGGTCGACGGGGACGTGCGCAGCCGGGGCGGTCGTTGGGGCCGGCGTTGGGTGGGTCTCTGTCGCCTCCGCAGCGCGGAGGCTGCCGTGGGAGTCGTCGCGGAGGCCGCGGAGCTGGCGAAGCTCGCGCTCGCCGGGCAGCGCGCCGTCTCGGGCGTCGAACCAGTGGCTGCTCGCCAGCAAGAACAGTCGTTCTCCGCCCAGCAGGATCGGGAGGAGCTCGCGATCGTGCCGCTGGCCTTCGAGGATCTCACGCTCGACCCACTCGGAGGCTGCGGCAGCCGGCGACATGACGACGATGACGCCCAGCGCGTGTGCTACGCGCCGGCGGATCTCCTGCGTGAATCGGCTGCCCCAGCGCAGCTCCGCATCGAACCACAGGGGGAGGGTGGACCGCCGCAGGTGGTCGGCGAGTCGTGCCACGTACGCGGCGTCGGCGTGGGCGTAGGAGATGAAAAAGGAGGACTCCCGATCCTCGACCATCTCATGCGCCCCAGGGGGCTCGAAGGTCACTCCACCCGCGATCCTCCACTGCCCCAACCCCGCCCTCGACAGGCATCATTACCCGGTAAAATCATCCGATCAACTGCAATGAAATGAAACCGACGAATACACTCAACCACATGGTAACCGAGAAGAACGGTCACCACGCCGCCGCCCCCGTCAGCACTTCTGACGACTGCCAGCCGCGGTTTCGGGCGTCCTGACGGGGTTCTGCGCTGGGTAGAACCAGCTCTGCCAGCCGTCCACCTGGACCAAGGACCGCACGCCACACCGGCCCGCGGCTGGGTACCTATTTCTTGGCCATGCTGATTTCGCCGTTGCCGTCGATGTTGACGGTGATCTCGCCGCCGACGCCCTGGTTGCCACCGTCGAGGAAGACGACGGTCGACCCGCCCTCCCACTGGCCGCGCACCTGCCAGTTCTGGTCGACGATGTGGCACACGCCCTTCTTGGTGCTGAGGATCAGCGGGTTCTCATTGTGGTAGGAAATCCACAGGCTCGTATCAACACTGCCCAGATTGTGGATCCAGAAGCTGTTGCCGAGGTTCTCTGCGTTCAGCGCGATAGCGGAGCGGTCCGACTGGTTGGAGAAGCTCCTGATGTTGGTAACCATGGCAACGCCCTCCCGTCTAGTCGCAAATAGACCTACTTACCTCATTAGGATGATAGAGAACAAGCATGCAGTTGTCCTCGCCCGCGGCTTGCCTTACCGTTGGGGATGAAGATGAAGATCTCCATCCTCGACGACTACCACGACACGCTGCGCACGCTCGACTGCTTCACGAAGCTGTCGGGGCACGACGTCGAGGTCTGGAACGATCATCTCCAGGACGTCGACGCGCTCGCCGAGCGCTTGGGTGAGACCGAAGTGCTCGTGCTCATCCGTGAGCGCACCGAGATCCGCGCGCCGCTGCTTCGTCGACTGCCGAAGCTGCGGCTCATCAGCCAGCGCAGCGTCTACCCGCACATCGATGTCGACGCCTGCACCAAGCTGGGAGTGGTGGTCTCGTCGAGCATGCACGCGGGGACGCCGTCCTACGCCACCGCAGAGCTCACCTGGGCGCTCATGCTGGCGGCAATGCGTCAACTACCGCAGCAGGTCGCCGCCCTCAAGGCGGGGAGGTGGCAGGTGGGCGTCGGCCACACCCTCCGTGGGAAGACGCTCGGCGTCTACGGCTACGGCAGAATCGGCAGTGCGGTCGCGGGGTACGGGAAGGCGTTTGGGATGAACGTGTGGGTGTGGGCGCGTAGCAGCTCGCGCGAGCGGGCGCGCAGCGACGGCTATCGCGTGGCGCCCAGCAAGGAGGCGTTCTTCTCGGAGTGCGACGTGCTCTCGCTCCACCTGCGCCTGGTCGAGGCGACCCGCGGCATCGTCACGGCGGGCGACCTCGCCCACATGAAGCCGACGGCGCTGCTGGTCAACACCAGCCGAGCGCCACTCATCGCGCCCGGCGCGTTGGTCGCCGCGCTGCAGCGCGGGCGTCCGGGGATGGCCGCAGTCGACGTCTACGAGCAAGAGCCCGTCCTCGATCCGCGCCATCCGCTGCTTGCCATGGAGAACGTCGTGTGCACACCGCACATCGGCTATGTCACGCGTGACGAGTACGAGGTGCAGTTCTCGGACGTGTTCGATCAGATCGTGGCATACGCGGCCGGCACGCCGATCAACGTCGTAAATCCGAGGGTGCTGGAGCGCGGGAGCGCCCGCCGTCAGCCTCGCTAGCGGCACCAGCCGCCGGCCCAGCCGTGAGCGCCTGAGTGGCATGAACAACATGAAAGCGACATGAAGAAGATGTACGAGGCATCCCTGACTCCTATGTGGTCACATCGCGCTACGTTCGCTCGTCACCGCAGTGAAGCACCACGACGAGAGAACAGGCCGTTGGGCAAGCGCCGCGTGCCACGCAGTGGCGGAATGAGGGCGACGATGGGCGGCAAGGAGGTGCCATGCCGATTCCTAGGATGGTGGGGCGGTGGAACAAGGTTGGCCTGAACCGGGTTACCCTCCGTATCGCACGGTGGCTCCCCGGCTTCGGGGTGGTCGTGCACCGGGCCGGCGTTCCGGCCGCCGCTACCGGACACCGGTGAACGTCTTCCCGACCGCAGACGGCTACCGGATCGCCCTGACGTATGGTCCGGAAACCGACTGGGTCAGGAACGTCCTGGCCGCCGACGGCTGCGAGCTGCAGACGCGAGGGCGCAGCATCCGGCTCGTCAAACGACAGATCCTGCGGATCATCGGCGTCGCCGACTTCCTGGCCCTCATGACCGCACCCGCGACACCCACCACGTTCGAGGGGTAGGGGATCTGGCGGGATTCGAACCTGCCGCCGAAGCTCAGTAGCATCCGGGTACGTGGTGAGGGCTGGGAGGCGAGGATGCCGATGTGGGATCAGCAGGCCGAGGCGATGTCGACCGACGAGCGGGCCGCGCTCCAGTCCCAGCGGCTCGGCGGCCTGCTCACCCGGCTCGCGCGGACCAGCCCCTTCTACCAGCGGCACCTGGCCGAGGCCGGCGTCGAGCCCGGCGCCACCATCACCCTCGACGACCTGACCAGCCTGCCGTTCACTACCAAGCCCGACCTGTGGGACCACTACCCGTGGGGCATGCTCACCATCCCCCGCGAAGAGGTCGTGCGCGTCCACGCCTCCTCCGGAACCGGCGGGCGGCCCACCCTGTCCGCCTACTCCCGCAAAGACCTGCGCATCTGGGCCGAGGTGTGCGCCCGCGCGCTCGGCTGCGCCCACGCCGACCACTCCACAACTGTCCAGGTCAGCTACGGCTACGGCCTGTTTACTGGCGGTCTGGGGTTGCATCAGGGTGCGGAGTTGATGGGTTGCGCGGTGGTGCCGGCATCGTCGGGGCAGAGCGCGCGGCAGGTTGCGTTGTTGCGGGATCTGGGCGCTGAGGTGCTGTGTTGCACGCCCTCGTACGCGGCTCGGCTTGGCGAGGTTCTCGTCGAGGAGGGGATTGAGGCTGAGCAGTTGGCGTTGCGGGTGGGGATTTTCGGGGCGGAGCCGTGGAGTGAGGCGTTGCGCGGCAAGCTGGAGGCGGCGCTTGGGCTGAAGGCGCTCGACATCTACGGGCTGGCGGAGGTGATCGGCCCGGGGGTGGCATGTGAGTGCCTGGAGGCGCAAAACGGTCTGCACGTCAACGAGGACCACTTTCTGGTAGAAGTGATCGATCCCTCGAACGAGACGCCAGTCGCGGTAGGGGAGCGAGGGGAGTTGGTGTTCACCACGTTGACCAGGGAGGCGATGCCGCTGCTGCGCTACCGGACTGGCGATGTGGCCACGCTGGACCGGTCGCCGTGCTCGTGTGGGCGCACGCTCGTGCGGATGTCGAAGGTGCTGGGGCGGGTCGACGACATGCTGGTGGTGCGTGGGGTCAACGTCTATCCGAGCGAGGTGGAGGCGGCGCTGCTGGCTGAGCCGGGAGTGGGGTCGCAGTATCTGCTGGTGGTGGATCGCACCCAGACGATGGCGGCGCTCGAGGTGGTCTGCGAGCTGGCGGGCGCGGAGCCTGCGGGCGCCGATCAGGTGGAGGGCGTCCGTGCGGCGGTGGCGGTGGCGTTGGAGCGCCGTCTTGGGCTGCGCCCGGTGGTGCGGGTGCTGCCGGCCGGTGCGCTTCCGCGTGTCGAGGTCGGGAAGGCCAAGCGGGTCGTGGAGCGCACGGCCGAGTCCGACCCGCTGGCCTCGCGCTGAACCCGCACTGCGGCGCGATGAGTTTCGGCGGGTGGGACGGTCTCCATGGCAGAACCCGCAACGGAACGACGAGGCAGGAGGGCGATCATGGGCAAGCTTGTGGTGACGGAGTTCATTTCGCTGGACGGGGTGATGGAGGATCCGGGTGGGGCGGAGAAGGATCGCTACGACCGTGGTGGTTGGACGTTTCAGTTCGACCGTGGCGAGGAGGGCGACAAGTTCAAGTTCGACGAGTTGATGGCTTCGGACGCGGGCCTGCTTGGGCGGGTGACCTACGAGGGGTTCGCGAAGGCGTGGCCGGCGATGGACACCGACGACTTCGGGCGGAAGCTGAATTCCATGCCGAAGTTCGTGGTTTCGTCGACGCTGGACAACCCCACGTGGAAGAACACGACGGTGCTCCGCGGCGACCTCGCTGAGGAGGTCGGCAAGCTGAAGGAGCAGTTCGCCGGCGACATCATGGTCGCGGGGAGCGCGCAGCTGGCGCAGTCGCTGCTGGCGCGCGACCTGGTTGACAGGCTGCATCTGATGGTCTTCCCGGTGGTGTTGGGGGAGGGCAAGCGCCTGTTCGCGGACGGCACGGATATGACCCGGTGGAAGCTCGTCGAGACGAAGCAGACTGGCGAAGTGGTGATCCTCGTCCTCGAACGCGAGCGGTAGGCCGAGGCAGGACACTGCAAGACACTGGGGTGGGTCGCTTCGGGGCTGTGGATGACCCGGGAGGGCGGTCGGGCTGCTGTGGCAGACTCCGGGCATGAACCCGAAGCGACTCACCCATGATTTGAATCCCGAGCAGCGTGCCGCGGTGGAGGCGTGCAGCGGCCCGGTCTGCATCCTCGCCGGTGCGGGGACTGGCAAGACACGGGTGATCTCGCGGCGGGTGGCCTATGCGATCGCCACCGGCGTGGTCGACCCGCGGCATGTGCTGGTGGTCACCTTCACCGAGAAGGCGGCGGGGGAGATGCGCGAGCGGCTCGCCGGGTTGGGGTTTCCGGGGGTGCAGGCGCAGACCTTCCATGCGGCCGCGTTCCGCCAGCTGCGCTACTTCTGGCCGCGGCTGTCGGCGGAGCCGCTGCCGGAGGTGGCCGACTCGAAGGCGGCGCTGCTGGTGCCGCTGCAGCGCAGCCTGCCGGGCGGCTACAAGTTCACCGCGCTGAAGGACCTCGCTGACGAGATCGAATGGGCGAAGGCGCGGCGCCTGGACCCGGACGGCTACGGGGCGGCGGTGGCGCGGCTTGGGCGCACGCCGCCGCTGCCGGCGGACCTGTTCACCGGGCTGTTCCACCGCTACGAACGGGCCAAGGAGCGCGCTGGCCGGGTCGACTTCGAGGACATGCTGGTGCGCACGCTGGAGGCGCTGGAGCAGCGCGAGGACGTCGCCGAAGAGTTCCGGGGTCAGTACCGCTGGTTCTCGGTGGATGAGTACCAGGACACCAACCCGTTGCAGCAGGCGCTGCTGGACGCCTGGCTGGGCGGCCGTGATGACCTGGCGGTAGTGGGTGACGAGGATCAGACCATCTACACCTTCACCGGGGCGACCAGCAGCTACCTGACCGGTTTCAAGCGGCGCTATGCGGAGGCGCAACTGTTCCGGCTGGAGCAGAACTACCGTTCTACGCCGGAGGTGCTGGCGGTAGCCAACCGCCTGCTGAGCCGCTCGGGGAGCTCGCCGGGCAAGCGGCTGGTGGCGACGCGAGGGTCCGGTCCGGAACCGGTCATCCAGGCGTTCGAGTCGGCCGAGGCCGAGGGCGCGGCACTGGTCGCCGAGGTCGCCCGGCTTGTCGCGCTGGGGGTGGCGCTGGAGGAGATCGCGGTGCTGCTGCGCATCAACGCGCAGGTCCCGCCGGTGGAGGAGGCGCTGGCGGACGCCGGGGTCCGCTACCAGGTCCGCGGTCAGCTGTTCTTCCGCCGGCAGGAGGTGCGCAGGGCGCTGGCTGTGCTCTCCTCCCGGACTGCACGGGCTGCGGGAGGGGGTCTGGTCGATGCGGTCGAGGCGATCTGGTTCGAGCGGCTGGCGTTCCGGCGTGATCAGGATCCCGACGGGGAGGAGGCGCGCCAGCGCCACGCCAGCCTGGTCAGTCTGCTCGCCGTCGCTGAGCGGCTGCAGGCCGCCGACGAGCGAGCCGACCTGGCCGGTTTCCTCGCCGAGGTGCAGCGCCGCGCCGCCGACGAGGCCGCCGGGGTGGGCGGGGGGGTGAACCTGCTCACCTACCACAAGGCCAAGGGCCTGGAGTTCGACGCGGTGCTGCTGCCGGCCCTGGAGGAGGGGCTGCTGCCGATCCGGCAGGCAAGCGAGCCGGAGGAGGTGGCGGAGGAGCGGCGCCTGTTGTATGTCGGCCTCACCCGGGCGCGGGTGCACCTGTGGCTTAGCTGGTCGGCGCGGCGGGCGGGCCCGTCCGGGCGGGAGCAGCCCCGCAAGCCCTCACGGTTCCTCGACGACCTGGTCCCGGCGGATGCCGCCCGGGTGCGGCCGCGGGCCGTGGCGGCCGGGATCGGTGCCGGGGCTGGGGCCGGGGCGTCGTCGCGGGGCGGGGGCCGCGCCAGGAATGGGCGGGACGCCAACGGGCAGGTCGACGCGGCGCTCAGCTCGGCGCTCGGCGAGCGGCTGCGGGCGTGGCGCCGTGACCGCGCCAAGCAGGACGAGGTGCCCTCCTACATCGTGTTCAACGACCGGACCCTGGCGGCGCTGGCCGAGCGCCGCCCGCGCAGCCGCGGGGAGTTGCTCGCGGTTGAGGGGAACGGCGCGACCAAGCTGGATCGCAACGGCGAGGAGTTACTGCGGATCCTTATAGCTGACGACTAGCTTGGCCGCCGCCGCCGGGTGAGAATCGGCTTCATGCCACGTCAACAGGAGCGAGGCGCCCGGCCGCCTGTCTGCCAGTATTGCGCCAGGATCGCCAACACCAACGGCCTCGGGCTGCCGTTCGGCTGGACCGTCCAAACCGGTGCGCATGGTCTGACCTTTCTTTGTGCGGGTTGCACGCGCTCGAATCTGCGCTCGATCGAGTCGCGCCTGTTCGACCGGGACCCGGCCGGTTTCGGGCTGAATTAGAGGCACAGCCTCTTGGCTGGTCAGGCGCCAGCGCGGCCCGGCTGCGCGCCGAGCAGGGCGGCAGCGGCAGGCTCGGCGTAGCTGACGCGGCCGATCTGGTCGCCGTTGAACTGGAGGGTGGTGACGCTGCCGAGGGTGCAGCGGCGTCCCGGAGGCCAGTGGCCGAGGGGGCGGTGTTCGTAGGCGAGCCGCGCCACCCAGATGGGCGCCTGGTGGGAGACGAGCACGACCTGCTGGCCGGTGAACTCCCTCCTGGCGGCGGTGACCGCCGCCTGCACCCGCTCGGCAAGGTCGACGTTGCGCTCACCCCAGGAAGGGGTCCGGAGATCGCGTAGTTTCCACCAGATTGCCGGGTGGCGCAGGATGTACCAGGCGACGTTCCCGGCGACGCCCTCAAAGATGGAGCTTGACTCGATCAGGCGCGGATCGGTGCGGACTTCGAGGTCGTGGGCTGCCGCGATTGGCGCGGCTGTCTGCTGGGCTCGCTCCAGCGGGCTTGCCAGCACCGCCGCCAGCGGGCTGGCGGCGAAGTAGCGGCCGAGCAGCTCCGCCTGGGCGCGGCCACGAGCCGACAGGTTGAAGCCGGGCAGGCGCCCGTACAGGACCCGCCCAGGATTGGCCACCTGCCCGTGCCGCACCAGATGGATGGTGGTCGTCGGCATGGGCGTGACCTCACGGTGCGGTGGCTCGGGCGGGGGGTGGTGGCGTCCGGGCATGGTAGCAGCGGCGTGGATGGTCCGTGCCGGTCACCCGACCGCTCATCCGGCCGGTCATCCGGTGCCAGTGGTGGGCGGCGCCGCGCTGGCGATGGCCTCCGCCCCCAGCTCGGCTTCGGCTGGGGCGGCGCCGCTGAGCACTGCCGCCGTGGCGGCGAGGACCGCCACCAGCCCCAAGGCGCGGGTGAGACCGACGTGTCCAGCGACCAGACCGATCAGCGGCGGCCCGACAAGCCCGCCGAGGTAGCTCATCCCCGTCACCGAGGCAATTGCGGGACCGGCTGGTCCTGCGGCACCCCGACCAGCACTCGAGAACACGATCGGGATGGTGATCGACAGGCCCGTCCCGAGCAGACCGAACCCGAGGAGGCCTGTTGCCCGGGTGGGGACCAGCAGGGCGAGCAGCAGCCCGGTGGCGGCCAGGCTGGCCCCCGCACGCAAGGCCCGGCGGGGGCCCAGACGGCCTGTGACGCGGTCGCCCACTAGACGCCCGCCGGTCATGGCCAGCGAGAACGCGGCGAAGGCGCCGGCGGCAAGGGCCGGGGAAGCCGAGCGGACCTCGCGCAGGAACACCGCGCTCCAGTCCCCGGCGGCGCCCTCACCGAACAGGCAGCAGAAGCCGACGATGCCCAGCAGGACGAGCCGGCGCGTGAGCCGCGCCACGCGCGGGCCTTGGCCGGCCCCGTCGCCTGCTACCAGCAGCCAGCGGCTGGCGACGCCGCCAGCGACCATCAGGACGGCGGCCGCAAGCGTGAACTGCATGCCCGGGGTCAGCCTGGCCGCGGCCGCGGCGGCCCCGCCGAGCGCACCGGCCAAGGCGCCGAGACTGAACAGCCCGTGGAACGAGGCCATGATCGGCCGGCCGTAGGCCCGTTCGACCACGACGCCCTGGGAGTTCATGGACACGTCGAGCAGCCCGTTGGCGAGTCCGAACAGCACGAGGGCCCCCCACAGCGTGACCAGGCTCGGCGCCAGCCCGGCGAGTGGCAGGGCGGCGCAGTGGGCGAAGACCGCCATCCGCGTCACCGGCCTGCTGCCGCGGCGGGCCACCAGCGCGCCAGCCAGCGGGATCCCGGCCAGCGAGCCGAGCGCCGGGCCGAGCAGGGCGAGGCCAAGTTGGGGGGCGTCAAGCCCGAGGTGGGCCTTGATCGCCGGGATCCGCGCTGCCCAGGTGCCGATCAGGGCGCCGTTGACGAAGAACGTCACCGCCACCGCGACCCGCGCCCCCGTCACGCCCCGCGCCCGGGCCCGGAGTTGGGCTCCTCCCGACGGGCTGTCAGCGCGGCGCATGGGTTGACCCTAGAGACAGAACAGCCCCCGATGGGGGGCTACGTCGCCGCAGTTTGCTATTGAGCAAGCCGCTACCGTCCGGTTCTGCGTGGTTGTCCAGACAGCCGGAGGCAGCGTGCTAGTTCTTGAACGCGTCAGGTGAGTAGTTCCACGGCTGGCCGCGGTCGATCTGGAAACGGCCGCCAACGTCGGGGTCCCGGTCGATGCCGACGATCTGGTGGCACTTGGGGCATTCCCAGCGCTCGAAGCCATGCGCAGAGCTTTGCAGCGTCATGCGCGAGCCGCACTTGTCACACACCTCGCGCTGGAGGGTTGGGGTGCTGCTGCCGCTGGTGTCGCTGGGGAAGTCAGTGCCCATGTCGTCGTCTCCTTGCTCCTCCCGGTCGTTCCCCGAGATGCACCTCCAGCATGGCCTAAGTCGCGCGATCTTGCATCTGCCGATTGCGGGATTCCGCATGCCGATCTCGTATCAGGATCTCGCCCGATTTGTGGCTCCATGCTCTCTAGGTACTTCTACCTTTCCGACGTAGTTTCCAACCGGCCCTGCCCCCTCTGGCATTCCCCGGCTAGCTTGTCACAAAGCCCCGACGTTGCGGCAGTCAACCTCTCTTCGGCGCGGGCGTCGCCATGGTTCACCAAAGACTCCCCCGAGGCTCTCCGGGCGGCAGGTCCCAGCGGCGGCCGGTACGATGCGGAGCATGTCACGACCAGGCAGTTCCCCGTCCAGGCGGGTCGTGCTCTCCGGCGACCCGCTCACGATCGACGACGTGGTGGTGGTGGCTCGGCAGGGCATCGTCGCAGAGTTGGGTGATATCGGACGCAAGCGCATGGCTGCTGCCCGCGAGGTGGTTGAGCGGGCCGTGGCCGAAGGCCGGCGCGTCTACGGGGTCTCGACCGGGTTCGGCCTGCTCGCCAACACCCCGGTCGCCCCGGGCGACCTCAAGGAGCTGCAGCGCCGCATCGTCCTGTCGCACGCCACCGGCAGCGGCGACCCGCTCGACGCCGAGGTGGTGCGGGCTATGCAGCTGCTGCGTGCCCGCACCCTCACCCAGGGGTACTCCGGGGTGCGCCCGGCCGTGGTCGAGGCGCTGCTGGCCTTGATGGAGGCGGGGATCACGCCAATCATCCCCGAGCACGGCTCGGTCGGTGCCTCCGGCGACCTCGCGCAGCTCGCCCACCTCGCCCTGCCGCTGCTTGGCGAGGGCGACGTCCAGCTAGCCGGTCAACGTTTGCCCGCCCTGCAGGCGCTGCGCCAGGCCAGGCTGGAGCCGCTCCAGCTCTCCTACAAGGAGGGCCTGTCACTGGTCAACGGCACCGAGGGGATGCTGGCGCTGGCCTGCCTCGCCGTGGCCGACGCCGAGGCGCTGGCCACGGCCGCCGACGTCGTCTGTGCCATGTCGATCGAGGGATTGCTCGGCACCGACCGGCCCTTCCAGCAGCGCCTGCACGAGTTGCGCCCCCACCCGGGCCAGTCCGCCAGCGCGGCGAACCTCCGAGTGCTGCTGGCGGGCTCGTCGATCCTTGCCAGCCACCGCCACTCCGACCATGCCATCCAGGACGCCTACTCGCTGCGCTGCGCGCCGCAGGTCCACGGCGCCTGCCGCGACGCGGTCGCCTTCGCCCGCCAAGTGGCTGAGCGCGAGCTCGGCTCGGTCACCGACAATCCGGTGGTGTTCGCCGACTCGGGCGACGTGGTCAGCAACGGCAACTTCCACGGCGAGCCGCTGGCCTTCGTGCTCGACTTCCTCGCCATCGCCCTCACCGAGCTGGCCAGCATCTCCGAGCGCCGCGTCGACCGCCTGCTGGACCCGGCCCTCAACCATGACCTGCCGGCCTTTCTCGCCCCAGACCCCGGGCTCAACTCCGGGCTGATGCTCACCCAGTACACCGCTGCCGCGCTGGTGAGCGACTGCAAGATCCTCGCCCACCCGGCCTCGGTCGACTCCATCCCGACCTCCGGCAACCAGGAAGACCACGTCTCGATGGGCTGGACGGCGGGGCTGAAGCTGCGCCGCGTGCTCGCTAACCTGCGCCGCACGCTGGGGATCGAGGCGCTGTGCGCGGCTCAGGCGATCGACCTGCGGGCGCCGCTGCAGCCCGGCGCCGCCGTGGCTGGCGCGCTCGCCCGCCTACGCCGCGAGGTGCCGCGCCTGGACTCCGACCGTTACCTCGCCCCCGACATGGACGCGGCAGCGGTCTTGGTCGAACGCGGCGAGCTGGTCGCCGCGGCAGAACAGGCGGTCGGCCCGCTGCGCTGAAGCTGAGCAAGTGCGGCGCAAGTGTGCGAGCAAGGAGGAATCATCATGGAAGGCGCACGGACGGTGCGTGCCACGCGGGGGGCGGAGCGCTCCTGCCTGGGCTGGCAGCAGGAGGCAGCCCTGCGGATGCTCTGCAACAACCTCGACCCCGAGGTCGCGGAGCGCCCCGACGACCTGGTGGTCTACGGCGGCACCGGCCGGGCGGCGCGCGACTGGAAGGCCTTCGACCGCATCGTGGCGACGCTGCGGCGCCTGCGTGACGACGAGACCCTGCTGGTCCAGTCGGGCAAGCCGGTGGGGGTGTTCCGGACCCACTCGTTCGCGCCCCGGGTGCTGATCGCCAACTCGCTGCTGGTCCCCGCCTGGGCCACCTGGGAGGAGTTCCGCGAGCTGGAGGCGGCGGGGCTGACCATGTACGGGCAGATGACTGCCGGCTCCTGGATCTACATCGGTACCCAGGGGATCCTCCAGGGCACCTACGAGACCTTCGCGGCCCTGGCCGCCGCCAGGGGCTGGCCGAGCCTGGCAGGCAGGATCGTGCTGACCGCCGGGCTCGGCGGCATGGGTGGGGCGCAGCCGCTGGCCGTCACCATGAACGAGGGGGTGGCGCTGTGCGTCGAGGTCGATCCGGAGCGGATCGAGCGGCGCCTGGCCACCGGTTACCTGGACGAGCGCGCCGAGGACCTCAAGGACGCGGTGGCCCGGGTGGAGGCCGCGGCGCGGGAGCGCCGGGCGCTCTCGGTCGGCCTGCTCGGCAACGCGGCTGACGTGCTCCCCGAGCTGCTCGCCGCCGGCTTCCAGCCGGACGTGGTCACCGACCAGACCTCCGCACACGACCCCCTCGGCGGCTATGTCCCGGTCGGCGTCGGCCCCGGCGAAGCGCCCGCCGCCCGGGCGGAGGACCCGGCCGGCTACGTCAAGCAGGCCCGCGAGTCGATGGCGGCCCACTGCGAGGCGATGGTCGGCTTCCTGCGCGCCGGGGCCGAGGTCTTCGACTACGGCAACAACCTGCGCGGCGAGGCGAGGGCAGCGGGGTTCGCCGACGCCTTCGCCTATCCCGGCTTCGTGCCTGCCTACATCCGGCCGCTGTTCTGCGAGGGCAAGGGCCCCTTCCGCTGGGCCGCCCTGTCGGGCGACCCGGCCGACATCGCCCGCACCGACCAGGCGGTCCTTGAGCTGTTCGGCGACGACGAGCACCTGGTCCGCTGGCTGCGCATGGCGCAGGAGCGGGTCCACTTCCAGGGCCTGCCTGCGCGCATCTGCTGGCTTGGCTACGGCCAGCGCCAGCAGGCCGGGCTGGCCTTCAACGAGCTGGTCGCGCGTGGCGAGCTGGCTGCTCCGATCGTGATCGGCCGCGATCACCTGGACTCGGGGTCGGTGGCCTCCCCCTACCGCGAGACCGAGGCGATGGCTGACGGCTCCGACGCCATCGCCGACTGGCCGATCCTCAACGCGCTGCTCAACACCGCCTCCGGGGCGTCGTGGGTGAGCGTCCACCACGGCGGCGGCGTCGGCATCGGCCGCTCGATCCACGCCGGGGTGGTGGTGGTCGCCGACGGCACCGAGGAGGGCGCCCGCCGGGTCGAAACCGTCCTCACCAACGACCCCGGCACCGGGGTGATGCGCCACGCCGACGCCGGCTACGACCGCGCCGTCCAGGTGGCGGGGGAGCGCGGCCTCGACCTCCCCATGGTGCCGGAGGGATAGCGCATGGCGGCGCAGGCGATCGACTTCCTGCTGACCGGGGCGGGGCAGTTGGTCACCGCCGACCCGGTAGGCTCGGCGGGCGCCGACGCCGGGCTCGGTCTGGTCGAACGGGGTGCGGTGGCGGCCAGCGACGGCACGGTGGTGTTCGCCGGTCCCGAGGCGGATCTGCCCGACCTGCAACTCGCCGCTGACGTCACCCGCGTTGACGCGGGCGGCCGCGCGGTCGTGCCCGGGTTCGTCGACGCCCACACCCACCTGGTGTTCGCCGGCGACCGCGCCGACGAGTTTGCCGACCGCCTGCGCGGCGTCTCCTACGAGCAGACGCTGGCGGCCGGAGGGGGTATCAACCGCACCGTCCGCGCCACCCGCGCCGCCAGCGACGACGAGCTGGAGCGCAGCGCAGCCGCACGGCTCGTCCAGGCGGGCCGCTACGGCACCACCACCCTGGAGGTCAAGTCGGGCTACGGCCTCAACGTCGCCGACGAACGCCGCTCCCTGGAGGTGGTCGCCCGGCTGCGGGCACGCACGCCGCTCGACCTGGTGCCGACCTTCCTGGGCGCGCACCTGATCCCGCCCGAGTTCGCTGACGACCGCGCCGGCTACCTCGACCTGCTGGAGCACGAGATGCTGCCGGCGTGCGCGCCGCTGGCCGAGTTCGTCGATGCCTTCTGCGATCGGGGCGCGCTGACGGTGCAGGAGTCACGCCGGGTGCTGCGAGCCGGCCGGCGCCACGGCCTGGCGCCAAAGCTCCACGCCAACGAGCTGGGCCCGACCGGGGGAGCCTGGCTGGCCGCCGAACAGCGCTGCGTCTCCGCCGACCACCTGCTCTTCCTCGATCCCGCCGAGGCTGCCGCGATGGCCAGGGCGGGGACGGTCGCGGTGCTGCTGCCCGGCACCAGCTTCCTGCTGAAGACCGGCCGGGCCGCGCCGATCCAGACCCTCCGCCAGGCCGGGACGACCCTTGCGCTCGGCACCGACTGCAATCCCGGCACCTGCTACTGCGAGTCGATGCAGCTGATGATCGCGCTGGCCTGCATCCACGGTGGTCTCACCCCGGAAGAGGCGCTGCTCGCGGCCACCGACGGCGCTGCCAAGGCGGTCGGACGCGGTGGCCGTGCCGGGCGCCTTGCCGCTGGGTCCGCCGCCGACCTGGTCGTCCTGGCCGGCAGCACCTACCTCGATCTGGCCTACCACCTGGGCGTCAACCTGGCGTACCTGGTGGTCAAGGGCGGCCGGGTGGTCGCCAGCGACGGCAACCCGGTCGCCCTCCTCGACCCGGCGCCGGGGACCCGGGGGTAGGCCCGCGGATGGACCCGCAGCTGGTCGAGGATGTCGAGGATCTGGTCGAGTGCGTCCCCAATATTTCGGAGGGCCGGCGGGTCGCAGTGGTCGACGAGATCGTGGCTGCCTTCGCCGGGGCACACCCGGATGTGCGCGTCCTCGACCGCTCCAGTGACCCGGACCACAACCGCTCGGTGCTGACCCTCGCCGGGCCGGGTGGGGCCTTGGTGGAGGCGGCGGTGGCCGGGGCGGCGGCGTGCGCCCGGCTGATCGACCTCAACCAGCAGCATGGTGTGCATCCCCGCATGGGCGCACTCGACGTGCTGCCGTTCATCCCGCTGGGAACAGGGAACGTAGAGGCGTGCGTGCCGCTGGCGCTGACGGCGGGCCGGCGGCTGGTCGAGGAGGCTGGCGTCCCCGTCTACTTCTACGGCGTAGCCGCCCGGCGGCCAGAGCGGGTAGCCCTGCCGCGGGTCCGGGGACAAGGCTTCGAGGAGTTGCGGGTGCGCGCCGCCCGCGACCCGGACCGGGCCCCCGACCTCGGCGGCCCCGCGCCGCACCCGACCGCCGGAGCGACCGCGGTGGGTGTGCGCTGGTTCCTGATCGCCTACAACGTCAACCTGGCAACTAACGACCTGGCGGTGGCCAGGCGGATCGCCGCCGCGGTCCGCGAGCGCGACGGCGGCCTGGCGGCCGTGCGGGCGCTCGGCCTCGCCCTGCCCGGCCGGGGCCTGACCCAGGTCTCGATGAATCTGCTCGACTACCGGGTGACGCCGCCAGCGGCCGCCTTCGCCGCTGTGGCCGCGCTCGCCGGCCAGTACGGCGTCGAGGTGGCCGAGTCCGAAATCGTCGGGCTCGTCCCGCAGGCCGCCCTCGACGGCACCGACCCAGCCGATCTTCGCCTGCGCGACTTCGGCCTGGACCGTGTGCTGGAGTGGCGTCTCAGCCAGCAAATCGGTTAGAAGACCTGGGAGCGCGTCCGCCTGCGGCCAGAATCGCGCGAGTGGCGCTCTCCGGCCGGGCGTGCTCGAATGCGACTGGGAATCGAGGTCGAAGCAGGTCAAGACCGGTCCGCGGGAGGAGAACGGTGAAGCGCGACGAGGGCCTCTCGGGGCCTGAGGCTGGCGGCAGTTCCGAGTGGTTCGATCGGGCACCGGTGCGGGTGCCGGTCACCCGAAAGGCACCGGTCGCCCAGAGCGCACCGGTCACCCCGGCAGCGCCCGGGACCGAACCGCAGGCCTTCCCGGATGCGCCGGAAGCCGAGGCGGCCACGCTGCCCGGCCCCGGCCCGGGCGGGTCGGGCGGGTCGTGGGAGGGGGCGCCAGGTGCCCTCCCACGGCGCGCCGTTCGCGCCTACTGGCTTGGGCTCACCGCACTGGTGATCGGGCTGGTCGCGGTCATGGCATCGCTGGCCACGCATGTCACCTCGATCGTGCAGACGGTCCTGCTCGCAAGCCCGCTGGTCCTGGTCGGCATCGGGCTCGAGCGGGTCGGTCGTGGGGTCGGCCGCGGGTCGCTGCGCGGGCTCGGCGCCGCGGTGATCGTGATCGCCGTGGTCAGCCCCGTCGCGCTCTCCCTCTCCAAGCCTGGCTCGCAGGTCTCCGCCACCGTGGATGAGCAGGTCCCAGCCGGCGCCGCCGACGCGACCTTGCAGATCACCCTCGGCGGCGGGCAGCTCCATGTCGGCTCGGGCGCGCCAGGGCTGCTCCGGGGTGAGCTGCTCAGCCCGGGGCAGCCGAGCACCGAGATCTCCACCAGCGCCAAGACCGCTGTGGTGGCGCTGGCGGGGCCGCGCCAGCACGGGTTGCTCGCCCGCAACCGGGGCAGCGACTGGGACGTCCGGCTCGGCAGCGGTCTGCCGTGGCAGCTCAAGGTGGACGCTGGCGCGCTCACCGCCGACTTCGACCTCCGCCAGCTGAACGTCCAGAAGGTCGATCTCTCCTCGGGTATCTCCCGGCTGGCGCTGCGCCTCAACCAGCCCGCCGCCAGAGTGCCGGTGGCTCTGCAGGTCTCAAGTGGGCTGATCGACATCTACGTACCCACGGCCGCCTCCTTCGAGGTACGCGTGAAGGGGTTCGTGAAGGGCCTGGTGCAGAGCAATTTCGGCTCCCAGGGCCTCGTCCTCCAAGGCGGGGCGTGGCGCACGCCGGGTGAGAGCACGACCGCCACCTTCGTGATCGACGTCCGCATCACCGCCGGACGGGTCCGCCTGCACCGCGTCTGACTCCCCGCGGCCGTCAGGGCGGCAAACTACGTACAACACGCGAGTGGCATGCTCCTAGTTAAATGTAGAAAATGCTCTACCCACCCGAAGTAGCCAACAGAGCGGACGTCATGACCGACCAACTTCTCCCCGCCGAGCGGCTGCCCGCCGAACGGCGGCGCGGCGGCAGGCTCGCCGCCGTGTTCTCCACCGTGATGCTGTTGATCTGCGGGCTCGCCTTCGGAGCCTGCGTGGCCCTGCTCGGCGGGGTCGCCACCCGGCTCGCCGGCGATGTCGGCGGCAGCAAGGAGGTCGCGGACACCGGTTCCCCAGCCGGTTCCCCAGCCGGTTCCCCAGCGGGCTCGCCAGCAGCCCATGGGGCAGCCGCCCGCCCGCCGGCGCAGCTGCCGGGCGACCAGCCCGCGATGGCCGTCCCCGGCGACACCGCCTCGATCTCGCGGTACGGGCATTCGGTCGCCGACGTCGCCGTGACCCACGTCGGGGTGGCGACGGTCGAGCCTGGGCCCGCCGGCGCCCGGCCCGAGCAGGGCTATTTCGTAGTGGTCCGGGTCAGGACGGTGGCGACCGGCACCAGCTTCGACCTCAGCCCCTACGACTTCGTCCTGCTGGAGCGCGACGGCTCGCGGGCGCCGCGAGCGACCTCGACGACCGCCTGGAGGCCGCCGCTGGCCGCCGCCAGCTTGACCCTCGCCGGGGACGCCAGCGGCACGATCGTGTTCGACGCACCAAGCCGCCATGGCCGCGTGGCCTATGCGCCCCACGGCACAGCGCTGGTGGAGTGGCGATTTTGAGCGTTTACGGCTATCGGTCGAGAGAAATTCCTCGCCCTGACGGCGCAGCATCGTCTATGATCGAACAAATGTTCGACCAGAGGAGGTGCCGTGCATGACAATGTTCTTGACCCGGCTCGTGGTCGTGGTCGCCGGCATCGCCGCGATCACCGTCGTGACCGGCAGTGAGCGCGCACGGGCCGCGATCGGCCGCCACCCGCTTCTCCTCTGGCTGTATCTGATCGGTGCCGCCGCTACCTTGGAGGTGGTGCTTCGGCGTGGTGGCCTGCACCTAGTGACGCGCAGCCTCGGCGCGGGGCTGCTGTTCGTCGTGCTGGTGCCGGCCTCCCAGTTTCTGTTCGGGCTGGTCCTCAACGTCTGGGACTGGGTGGTAGGCCGCGCCGAGCAACGGGCCCTCGTACGCTCCGGCCAAGACATGCCCTAGACCGAGCGGCGCCACTGGAATCTACCCGGCTTCGCCAGGGTAGATTCCAGTCTGGTGGAATCTGCTTGGGTATTGCGGTTCCCCGGCGACTATGTGCTAATTGAGGTGATCGCGCGTAGAGGTTCGGGAGGGAGGGGAACCGCCTGAAAGTGCTGATGTTAGTGGCAGTCGCGTTGGCTGCGGCCTTGCTGCTGGTGTTCGTTGCGGGGGGATCCACCGGAGGGACTGAGACCCTCTGGATGCTCGCGGGCGTCGCCATCGGGATCGGCGCCATCCGTGTTGTGAGGGTCCGTCGCTTGCAGCAGAATGCGTTCCTGCACGTCAAGGACACCATCAGAGCCGACCATCTCGCGGCGTACAGGTTCCTGCGGCGCCACCTCCGCTTGGCGGTCCGGGGCGGACGGCGCCAGGCACGAGGGATGGGGCGCTCCACGAACTATGGGACCTTCTATCCGCCTGTCACGGTCCGCCCTTCTGACGCGAGGGGCTACGTCAAGCTCCACCTGCGCAGCGTCCTGTCCCCGCTGGTTGGCGTGCGGGACGTCCAGGGCCTCACCATTGGGTGGACGCCACTTGTGCAGTATCCGGACGATGCGTTCTTCGACGAACTTCAGCGGGAGGTCGCCCATTTCTTAGGCGTCGGCCCGAAGCAGCCTTTTGTCTCGAAGAAGGACATAGAGCGCAAGCTAGTCCGATTCACCGTGTAGATGGCATATCACCCAAAACGCTGACGAGGCCGCCGATGATCGTGGGTCCCGCTGCCTACCTTCCCCTTATAGGCAGATGGCCGTTGTCTCACCGGTGGCCTCGTCGTGTCTGCACGATGGCATGCCGCCCTGAACGCGTCAACGCGCCTGTCCCCAGGGTCTGTGGATAGCGCTGGGGACAACCTGACCTGCGCTGTTGATGGTGGCCCGCCAGCTGTGGACAACTGGCCGGTACCTGGGGACAGCCAGCTGGGCAAGCAGACTCCTCTACCACGATGACCTGCCCCGCGCCCTCGACAGCTTGTGGACAGCCAAACTTTTTTTCCGGGACTGTCACAGGGCCGTGCCATACTCCCCGCAATGGCTGAATCGAAGGCTGAACCAACCCCGCCACAACCACCCGTCCGTGTGGTCCGCAGCGCCCGGCGCCGCAAGACTGTGACCGCCTACCGCGAGGGCGACACAGTCGTGGTCCTGCTTCCCAGCCGGCTCAGCCGGCGCGAGGAGGCGCAGTGGGTCACCACCATGCTGCAACGGCTGGAGCAGCGCGAGCGCCGCCGCCAGCCCGCCACCGACGAGGTGTTGCAACGGCGCGCCCTGCTGCTCGCCAAGCGCTATTTCGACGGCGTGGTCGAGCCGCGCTCGGTGCGCTGGGTCAGCAACATGCGCACCCGCTACGGTTCCTGCACGCCAGGGGACGCCACCATCCGCCTGTCCGACCGGATCGCCCCCTACCCGGCGTGGGTGCGTGATTACGTGCTGGTGCACGAACTGGCGCACCTCGTCGTCGCGGACCACTCGCCCGCGTTCTGGGCCCTGGTCGCCCGTTACCCGCTCGCTGAACGCGCCCGCGGCTTCCTGATCGCCAAGGGCCTGGAGGACCACGAAGCCCCTGGGGACTAGCCGCTCTCCTGGTCGGTTCCCTGGCCGCTTTCCTGGCCGGGTCCCTCATCGGGTCCCTCGTCGCCGTTGCCGAGCAGCGCGCGCAAGCCCTCCTCCAGGCTGATCTCCTGGCCGCCGACCAGGCCGACACGCTCCAGCCAGCGGCCGGGGGCGTCGAGTTCCTCGGGGCTCGGCAGGAAATTGGGGTGCGCCCAGATTCGGTCGAGCCCCTCGACGTCGGTGGCGGCGAGGACCTCGCTGCAGAAGCGCTGTCCACGCGCGGCGGCGGCCAGCGCTGGCTCGACCCGCAGCAGCTGCGCGAACAGGGCGTGCGCGCCGCCGGGATCGGAGAGCCGGCGATCCACCGCCGCCTCGATCGCCGCCAGGGCGGGCAGGCGTCCGCCGAGCACGCGACCGCACAGCGCCACTGCATACCCGCTGGCCAGTGCGAGCACCACCGCGAGGCGCCCGGTGGCGGCCTGCAGCGCCGGGCTGGGCTCGCCGAGCAGGCCTCCGCCCTCCAGCATCTCCTGCAGGTTCTCAAGGTGGTTCAGGTCCTGGAGCTTCTCCATCAGCCCAGCTGGGTCTGGCTCGGTGAGTCTCGCCATCTCTTCCAGCAGCTCTCGCAGGTGGCCGGGCAGCCAGGCCACCCCGGCGAACAACCGCTGACGGATCACCTCGTGGCAGGCAAGCCACAGCCGCAGCTGATCGACTGGGAGGTCCGCGGCCTGCTCGAAGGCGTGCACGTTCTCGACCAGCAACTGCACCTTCGCCGGGTCGGCTGCAGGGATGGGCAGGTCGTACTGGCCGAGCGCCAGCCGGGCGAGCTGGCCGACCACGCCGCCGACCTGCAGGCCGGCGATCAAGCTGCCGAGCCGCCCGACCATCCCGGCCATCTCCGGCGGGACACCGGCCTCGGTCCCTGGGCCCGGCGCGGCCGCCTCGGCCATGCGGCGGGCGGCCGGCTCGACCAGCGGCGCGACCTGTGGCAGGACCGCCTCGGCCCAGTCCGGCCGGCTGACCGGCCGGGCGATCAGCGGGCGCGGCGGGGCGGGCAGGCTGCTCACCGGCTCGACCCACAGCTCGGCCAGGCGCAGGCGCTCGTCCCAGGCACGCTGCTCGCCCGGTTCGGGGGCATACGCGGGGCTGGGCAGGGCCGGTGCGGCGCCGAGCGCTTCGGCGCCAGCGGCGGTTGCCACCGCCACCTGGCGTGCCAGTTCCCAGTTCACCGGGCCCGATTCACCGGCGAGCAGACGTGCGAACTCCCGGAACAGGGGGATCCTCCCGAAGAACTCCCCGCCTTCACCTGGGTTCGCGCTCATGCACCCAATCGTACTCGCGCAAGCCCTCGCGAAAGCCATGAGGATTGTGTGTGGTTTCGCGGGTGATGCTCCGCTCTTAGGGAGGTAGCCTGAGGTGATAGCCGTTGGGTTGGAGCTCCCGGAGACGGAGACTTGGAAGGGGCGGAAGCTGTGGCACGAATGGTCGCCCTGGTAGGGGCATCGCATCCGGGAGCGGGACAGCTCGCCCTCGCACTGGAGGAGGAGCCCGGGGTCGACCGGATCCTGGCGCTCACCCGCGCCGAGCTGCCCATGCTCGGCCCGAAGCTGGAGTACGTGCCGGCGGCCCCCGGCGAGGAGCGCTTCGCCGAGGCCCTGGCCGAGGCCGACACGGTGGTGATGTTCCCGCTGATCGATGCGACCGACCGCAGCGAGGCCGGCCGCCGCGACCAGGTGCTGGAGGGCGTCCGCAGCACCCTCAAGGCGTCCACGGCCGCCACCACCCTGGTGCTGTGGTCCAGCGGCATCGTCTATGGCGCCCACCCGGACAATCCTGTTCCCCTCACCGAGGCGTCGCCGCTGCGGCCGAACGCGGACTTCGCCCCCGCTGGGCTGCTGGCCGAGGTCGAACGCCTGGTGCTCGACGCGGCGGGCTCTGCCGGCCTCCCGTGGACAGCATCGCCTGACTCGCCTGCACGCTCGGCCGGCAGCGGCAACGGGCGGCGCGGCACGGTCGTTCTGCGCGGCGCTGCGATCTGGGCGCCGTCGTGGGGCACCTTCCTGTCGCGGCTGCTGCAGGCGCCCGCGATCGCGGCGGTGCGCGGCTACGACCCGCCGGTGCAGGGCCTGGACCCGGCCGACGCGGCCAGCGCGCTGGTGCTGGCGACCCGTGGCGAGCTGAGCGGCCTCTACAACGTCGCTCCAGACGACTGGGTGCTGGCCAGCGAGGCCGCCAGGATCGCCGGGCGCCGGCGCCTCGAGGTCCCCGAGCGGGTCGCCTTCACCACCGCGGAGCGCCTCGGCCGGGTCGGGGTGTCGAGCGCCGTCTCCGGCGAGCTGCACTATCACATGCACCCCTGGGTGCTGGACAACCGCCGCCTCCGCGCGGCCGGCTGGGCGCCAGGCCACACCACTGCCGCCGCCATGGCCGCCGCCGGGCGGGACCTGCCCGAGGGTGTCCACGTGGGCCGGATCCAGGTTCGCCGCAGCGACATCTACCGGGGCGCGGCCGCCGGACTCGCGCTGGTTGCCGCACTCGCCGTCGCACGCCGCCAGCGCCGGGCACGCCGCTCACCCTCGCGAGGAGGAGCCGGCAGGATGCTATGAGTGCCAGGGTGGGCGCGGCAAGCGGGCGAACAATGACGGCGGTGCGCATGAACCGTGCCAGGGTGGGCGCGGCAAGCGGGCGAACAATGACGGCGGTGCGTCTATGACCAGGGAGCTTGCGATCGACCTTGGCACCGCCAACACGCTGGTCTACGTCAAGGGCCAGGGGGTCCGGCTCACGCAGCCGACGGTCATCGCCCTGAACGAGCGGACCGGCGAGATCCTCGCCATGGGCGACGAGGCCTACGCCATGATCGGCCGCACCCCCGGGCACATTGTCGCCGTGCGGCCGCTGCGGGGCGGCGCCATCTCCGATTTCGACACCACAGCGCGGCTGATCCGGCTGCTGCTGCGGCGGGTCGGCGCACGCCGGCTGAGTAAGCCGCGGGTGGTCATCTGCGTGCCGTCAGCGATCACCCCGGTGGAGCGCCGGGCGGTGCAGGAGGCGACCCTGGAGGCTGGGGCGAAGGTCGCCTACCTGCTGGAGGAGCCGATGGCGGCGGCGATTGGCGCCGACCTGCCCGTGCTGGAGCCGGCCGGCAGCCTGATCGTCGACGTGGGCGGCGGCACCACCGAGGTCGCCTGCATCTCGCTCGGCGGCATCGTCACCCATCGGGCGATCAGGACCGCTGGCTTCGACCTGGATGCCGCTATCGTCCAGCATGTGCGGCGCGAGTACGCGGTCGCCATCGGCGAACGGACCGCCGAGACGGTGAAGATCTCGGTCGGCTCCGCGATGCCCCGGCCAGCCCGGTCGCCAGCCAGCGGCGAGGACAAGGTGGAGGTACGCGGCCGTGAGCTGGCCACCGGGCTGCCGAAGACACTGCTGCTCAGCGCCGCGGAGGTCCGTGAGGCGCTGGAGGAGACGGTGGGGCAGATCGTGGAGGCGGTCATCGAGACCCTCTCGGCGGCCCCGCCGGATCTCGCCAACGACGTCCTCGACAAGGGCATCTTCATGACCGGCGGGACCAGCCTGCTGCGCGGCCTGCGCGCGCGCATCGCGGAGGAGACCGACGTGCCGGTGCACCTGGTGGAGGCCCCGCTCGACTGCGTGGTGCTGGGCGCCGGCCGGGTCATGGAGTCCTTCGAGAACCTCGGCGCCCTGTTCGTCGGCACACCCGGGTACGGCTAGGGCGACCCCCGAGTCCTTCGAACGCGGCCAGAGGCCCTTATGATGCTTTGAGTCGCTTCAGCTCAGCGGTGCAGCGGGAGGTCGTGTGCGGCAGTGGATCAGTGTTGGCGTCGGTGCGGTGGCACTGGTCGCGGTTGTGGTCACGCTGAACTTCTACCAGCTGCCGGTGGTGGCGTTGTCGCCCGGTCCGGCCGAGGACGTCCTCGCCCGCATCAAGGTGGCGGACAGCACCCACGTCTATGACTCCAGGGGCAAGCTGTTCCTGACCTCGGTCGGGATCGACGACAACGTCCGCTTCTACCAGGCGATCCTTGACCTCGCCAACCCGGACGTGCAGCTGCGCCGGCGCCAGGAGCTGTTCCCCCAGGGCCAGAGCACCCAGCAGGTCAATCAGCAGAACGCTTCCGACATGGAGGGGTCCAAGCAGACCGCGGAGGTGGTGGCGCTGCGCCAGCTCGGCTACAGGGTCGAGCCGCAGAGCGTGTCGGTCGCCGCCGTGCTCAGCGGCGCACCCGCCGACGGCAAGCTCCAGGTCGGCGACCGCGTCCTGCGGGTCGATGCCACCCCGGTCACCAGCACCAAGCAAGTCCAGGACGCGATCAGGCGCCACAAGGTTGGCGAGACGGCCCGGTTCGTCGTCCACCGCAATAACGCCGACGTCACCGTGGCGGTTCGGGTCGGGTCCGATGCTGGCCAGCCTCGGGTCGGGGTCGAGCTGCGCGAGGACTTCGGCAAGCTGCCTGTGAACCTCGCCATCGACACCGAGGACATCGGCGGCCCGTCGGCCGGGCTGATGTTCACCCTGGGGATCATCGACAAGCTCACGCCCGGGGACCTGACCGGTGGCCGCAAGATCGCCGGGACCGGCCAGATCGAACTCGGCGGGGCGGTCGACCCGATCGGTGGGATCGACGAGAAGCTGGTTGCGGCCAAGCGGCAGGGAGCCACCGTGTTCCTGGTCCCGGCCGACAACTGCGCCGAGGCCAAGGCACATCCCCCGGCCGGCCTCCGCCTGGTCAAGGTGCGCACCCTGAAAGATGCGCTTGGGTTCCTGCAGTCCAAACCGGGCGATCCGCCCGCGCAGGGTTGCTAGGGCCTGTTTCACCCTAATTCCGGCGGTCAGGTGATCAGGAATCGCGTGGGCCGCCGCCGGTCACGGCCAGGATCACGCTGCCTGCCAGCAGCGCGAACGACGTCGCGATGATCATGTCGATGAACGTTGCCGATACCTCCCTCAGGGCGAGCCGTGCCCGCGAGCGGTGGGCTCTGTGCATGCAGGCGACGGTGCGCCCGGAAACGGTACGGGAGTCATACCACTTCGCCATCAGGAGCCTGTGGATGATGCCCATCGTTGTCGGCCCCGAGGTGCTAGGGTCTGGCCAGGAACAACGTGGATGAAAGGTCTATCACGTGGTTGCAGCGCGTCGCCCACCCCGCCGCTGGACACTCGCGGTCTTGTTGCTGGCGTTCGTCCTGTTGGCTGCGGTCGGCAGTCTCTCCAGCTTCTATACCGACCTGCTCTGGTTCCGGGAGGTTGACAAGACCTCCGTGTTCTGGGGGCAGATCCGCGCCAAGACCGTCCTCGGCCTGCTGGCGGGGGTGGGAACCGCGCTGATCGTGGGCGTGAACCTGTGGCTGGTCGAACGCCTCGCTCCCCGCTACGGCCTGGCGGTGGTCGGCCGGCCACAGGTCGAGCGCGCCCAGGCGATCCTCGCCCCCTACCTGCGCCCGCTGCGGCTCGCCATCGCCGCCTTCATCGGTCTGGTGGTCGGGTTGCAGGCCGCCGGCTCGTGGCAGACCTTCCTGTTGTGGCGCAACGCGGTCTCCTTCACCGGGCCTGACGCCACCGATCCCCAGTTCCACCGCAACGTCGGTTTCTATGTCTTCCAGCTGCCCTTCCTGCGAGCGGTGTTCGGCTGGCTGTTCACTACCCTGGTGCTCGCCTTTCTGCTGTCGGCGGCCGCGCACTACCTGCTCGGCGGCATCCGTCCGCAGGTCGAGTCCAACCGCATCGCCGCCCAGACCCAGACGCACCTGTCGATCCTCCTCGGCCTGATCGTCGCCCTCAAGGCCTGGGGGTACTGGCTCAACAAGTACGAGCTGGTGTACTCGACCCGCGGGGTGGTGGCGACCGGCGCCTCCTACACCGACGTGAAGGTGCAGCTGCCCGCCCTGCAGATGCTGTTTTGGGTAGCGCTGATCTGCGCCTTGCTGTTCTTCTGGGGGGCGCGAACCCGCGGCATCGCGGTGCCGCTGTTCAGCATCGTGCTGCTGGCCGCCGTCTCGGTGATCGTCGGCGGCGTGATCCCCACCGCGATCCAGCGCTTCCAGGTAGCCCCGCAGGAGCTGCAGCGCGAGCAGCCCTACATCCAGCGCAACATCCAGGCCACCCGCGCCGCGTTCAATCTGTCGTCGGTGGATTCGCAGCCGTTCGCGGACAGCACCAACCTGTCCGCGGCCGACATCGAGGCCAACAACACCACGGTCGACAACATCCGCCTGTGGGATCCGCAGGTCCTGCAGCCCGCGATCCAGAGCCTGCAGGCGCTGGCGCAGTACTACTCGTTCAGCGACGTGGACGTGGACCGCTATCCGGTCGGACCCACTAACCAGCTGCGCCAGGTTATGATCGCCGTCCGCGAGGCCGACCCGACCGGTCTCACCTCCTCGGCCAAGACGTGGCAGAACCTGCACCTCGCCTACACCCACGGCTACAGCGTGGTGGCGACGCAGGTCAACACCTCCGCCAACCAGGGCCAGCCGGACTTCATCGTGTCCGACTTCAGCCAGGCCAATTCGCCGATCCCGGTCGACCAGCCACGGGTCTACTTCGGCGAGCCGCCCCAAGGCGCCGCGGACTACGTCGTGGCGAACTCCAAGCAGCCAGAGGTCGACAGCCCCAACGCCAGCGGCGGCAGCAACACCTCCAGCTACCAGGGCGACGGCGGCATCCCGCTGTCGAACCTCGCGCGCCGGCTCGCCTTCGCGCTCCGGTTCCGCGACATCAACCTGCTCATCTCCGGGAACCTGACCAGCCAGTCGCGGCTGATGTTCAACCGCGACATCAACGACCGGGTCGAGAAGGTGGCCCCGTTCCTGCAGTGGGACGGCGATCCCTATCCCGCGGTGGTCGGCGGCAGGATCCAGTGGGTACGCGACGGCTATACCACCACCGCGAACTATCCGTACTCGTCGCGTGTCGACCTCGGTACCGCCGCCCGGAGCGAGGCAGGCTCACACGGTGTCCACGGCACCGGCAACTACATCCGCAACTCGGTCAAGGCTTTGGTCGACGCCTACACCGGCAAGGTGACGCTGTATGCCTTCGACGAGAGCGACCCGCTGCTGCAGGCCTGGCGCAAGGCGTTCCCGAGCCTGTTCGCCGCCAAGGCGAGCATGCCGGCCGACCTCACGCAGCACCTCCGCTACCCGGAGGATCTGTTCTCCATCCAGACCGAACGGTTCGCCAGCTACCACATCGCCGACGCGGCCGGCTTCTATTCCAAGACGGACTTCTGGGCGCTTCCGCAGGACCGCTCCGGCGTGATCGTCTCGCAGCAGAACGCCGCCGCGCAGCAAACCGCTGCCGGCAGCGGTCTCGGCCTGACCCAGACCCAGACGATGCGGCCCTACTACCTGCTGACCAAGCTGCCCGGCCAGACCGCGCCACAGTTCGTGCTGGTGATGCCGTTCACCCCGAACAACAAGGAGAACATGGTCTCCTACATGGCGGTGGACTCCGACCCGCAGGACTACGGCAAGATCATGCTGTTCAGCCTGGACCGCACCAAGCAGGTGTTCGGTCCGACCCAGGTGAACAACCGGATCCTGGCCAACCCAACGATCTCCTCCGAGATCTCCCTGCTCAACCAGCAGGGCTCCAAGGTGATCCTCGGCAACCTCCTGATCGTCCCGGTCAAGGACTCGCTGCTGTATGTCCAGCCGATCTTCGTGCAAGGCTCCGGCAGTACCTCGTTCCCGCTGCTGCAGAAGGTGGCGGTCTTCTACAACAACAACGTCGGGTTCGACACCACCCTGACTGGTGCCATCTCCCAGGTGCTCGGCGAACAGGTGTCGACACCCGGCACGCCGTCCACCACGCCCTCGACCACGTCGCCCAGCGGTGTGAACGCCAGCGCGCAGCAGCTGCTGCAGCAGGCCGATCACGAGTACCAGCTCGCCCAGACGGCCCTGAAGGCCGGGAACCTGGCCGACTACCAGAAGCACGTCAACAACATGGACAAGCTGCTTCAGCGGGCCCTCGGGTCCTCCACCAGCAGCGCTACCACGACCACCACCCCGAAGGGCTGAGGCGACTTGGAGAATCCGCTTTGCGACGGCTGAGCGCCTGTGCTACTGTGCGCTCCTCACCGCGGGGTGGAGCAGTCTGGTAGCTCGCTGGGCTCATAACCCAGAGGTCGCAGGTTCAAATCCTGCCCCCGCCACTACGAAGGTCAGAAGCGCTCCGATGAGTATCGGAGCGCTTCGTCGTTTGTGGGTTCTATGGTGGTGCCTGATCGCGTTAGCGGTTCTAGCGGCCGACTCGGGTGGTGGGGCGGTGGATGGTCGTCCTGGGGCCCTGGACGGGGCGGACGGGGCGGTGGACGTGCCGGTCGAGTGCGGCGCCGATCGCCCAGCCGATGATGGCGGCCGGAGTGAGGGCCAGGAGCAGGGCCAGGACCACATTCAGGTCAGGCCAGATCATCGTCAACTCCTCCTTTCACTGCGAAGGTAATTACCGCGCAAGCGGCCTTCGAATCTCGAATTTTGAATCTGGTCGAGTGCGTGGACTCGATTGTCAAGATCGAGTGTTGTAAGTACTCTACGGCATTAGCAGTACGCCGGAGTCATCAATTTCGAGGAGGTCGTGTCCGCATGCCCATCCACTCTCCCCAAGTTGCCCTGCGGTTCTTCGCCAGCTTCCCGGTTGCGCTCGCGGTCACGATGCTGTGGCCGTTGGCGCTGCTGGCTGCGCTCGCCGGCGCGCAGCGGCTGGAGCGCTTCATCCGCCGCTGAACGGGCGCTGAACGGACCGCTGAACGGGTCGCGGTTTCGTCCATGACCCCGGAGGGCAAGCTCCTGCCGACAGCACGAAAGGAGCTGACACTCATGGTGGTCGGCAGCATCGTCGCCCTGCTGGTCATGGGCCTGATCGTTGGAGTGGTGGCGCGGATCCTGGTCCCTGGGCGCGAGCCCGGCGGGCTGATCGTGACCGCGATCATCGGCGTGGTCGGGGCCCTGCTCGGCGGGTTCCTTGCCACCGAGGTACTGAACCGGTCCGGCACCCTCGGATTCAATCTGTACACCTTCGTGGTTGGGCTGGTCGGCGCGGTGATCCTGCTGGGGCTCTACCACCTCGCGGCCGGCCCTCGTAGCTACCGTAGTGGCAACCGCGGTGGCTACCGCAACCGTTCCCGGCCCTATCGCCGGCGCCGCTGGTGGCTGACCTGACGGTGACGGCCTGAGCTTGAGATGCCCCGCGAGGGGATCCTGCCACTCCGCGGCCTCCGGGGCGTTACAGGGCGCTTACGGCTGGCTCCGGGCGGCACCAATCTGGACGCTTGCGGCTATCGTTTGAGATATGCAAGAAGCGGAACCGCGTCTGCGGGCTTCTGAGGCGTTCGTCGCCGGGGTTTCGGCGATGCTGCTCGCCACCGGGCTGCTCGGCCTGGCCAGTCTGGTGCAGAGCAGCGTGCCGTTCCCGCCGCTCGGCCTCGCCCAGCGGTTCCTGCACCTGATCCCCGGGCGGGTGGACGTGTTCTTCATCGACCTGCTCGGCCACTGGGCGCTGCGGCTGTTCGCGGTCGGCTTCACCGCCGGCAGCATCCTGGCCGGCGGCGTCGCCGGGATCCTGGTAACCCGGCTGCCGGGCTCCAGCCGTCAGCGCACCGCCGCTGTCTGGGCCGCTGCGGCGGTGCTCGCCGCGCTCGCGTTCGCCGGCTGGAGCAGCACCCCGGGAGGGCCATCGGCGGCCACCTACGCCGCCCTGGTGGGCGCCGCCGGGGTGGTCTTCGCGCTGGCACTTGGCGGTGCGCTCGGGCGGCTGGAGCGCGACACCGTGCCGCCTCCCGCACAAGGGTTTGGCCGCACCCGGCGGGAGTTCCTGCGTGCCGCGGTCGGTGCTGGCGGTCTGGTGGTGGCCGGCGTTGCGGTGCGCCGCTTCAGCGGCGGCGCCATCGGCGGCGACCGCGGCGGCAAGCCGCTCGCCCGCCCTGCTGGCGCCGCGCCGGTCAAGGCGGCGGCGCCGGGTCAGGACGGCGCCGCCGACCGCGCCTTCCAGGCGATTCCCGGGCTCACCTCAGAGGTGACTCCCAACCGTCTCCACTACGTGGTCGACGAGTCGATCATCGATCCGAACGTGGACAGCGGCTCCTGGCGGCTTCGGATCGACGGGCTGGTCGGCCAGCCCCTCACGCTGAGCTACCAGGAGCTGCTCGCCATGCCAGCGATCGAGCAGTACGTCACCTTGCAGTGCATCTCCAATCTCGTCGGCGGAGACCTGGTGAGCACCGCCAAATGGACCGGTGTGCCGCTCAAGGCGCTGCTGGCACAGGCCGGCGGGGTGGCGCCAGGGGCGGTGCGGGTGGTGTTCCACGCGATCGGCGGCTATACCGACTCGCTGCTGGTCGCCAAGGCGCTCGACGGCGAGACGGTGGTGGCCTATGGCATGAACGGCCAGAGCCTGCCGCGCGCCCACGGCTACCCGGCGCGGATCGTGGCACCCGGGATCTATGGCATGAAATGCGTCAAGTGGCTGCAGCGCATCGAGGTGGTCAACTACGACTACCAGGGCTACTGGCAGCGTGGCGCGGGCTGGGACAACATCGCCACCATCAAGACTGCCAGCCGCATCGACGTTCCCCACGATCTCGCCGGGGTCAAGGGCGAGGTAGTGGTCGCCGGTCTCGCCTGGGCGGGGGACCGCGGCATCGACCGGGTCGAGGTGTCCTTCGACGGCGGCACCACCTGGGTCCCCGCGACCGTGCGGCGGGAGTTGGCCAAGGCTGCCTGGCGCCAGTGGCGCCTGCCGTGGCGCCCCAGCGGCGCCGGCAAGACCGTGATCAAGGTCCGCGCCGTCGACGGGCAAGGCAAGCTGCAGACCGCCGAGGTGAACCCTCCGTATCCCAGCGGCGCCACCGGCTACCAGCAGGTCGAGGCCATCACCAGCACATAATCCCAGAAAGAGGCATCCCGGAACGGGACGTATCGGGCGGCGGGAATGTCTGGGAGCGATTCCGTGGTTGCAACCGACGGAACCGGTTCACCGAACCTGTGAGAGGGCATATTGCGAACCTTGCTGGAGCGCCCCCTGGAGATGCTGCTGTATCCTGCTCCGGAGCTATTGACCCGATCGGGAGGGAGCTGGGTGCAGCCTTCGGCGCACGATCTCGGCCAGAAGCCTCTCGGCCAGGAGGCTGATGGTGTGGCAGCCGACGGCGGCGGCACCCGTGCCCCGGCTGACGAGACTCCCGAGGAGCGCGAACGGCGCTTCGCCGACGAGGCCATCCCGCTGCTCGACGTCATCTACGCCGGTGCGCTGCGGCTGACCCGCAACCCGGCGGATGCCGAGGACCTGGTGCAGGAGACCTTCCTGCGCGCCTACAACGCCTTCCACCAGTTCGAGCCCGGCACCAACCTGAAGGCGTGGCTGTACCGGATCCTCACCAACACCTACATCAACTCCTACCGCAAGCAGCAACGCGAACCCCAATCGGTCCCGACCGAGGACGTCGACGACTTTTCGCTGTACCAGCACATCGCCAACGCCAATCCGGCAGGGGCAGAGTCGCCCGAGGAGGTCCTCCTCGACCAGATCCCCGAGGACGAGGTCCGCCAGGCGCTCGACTCCCTGCCCGAGCAGTTCCGCGTCGCCGTGCTCCTCGCTGACGTCGAGGGTTTCTCCTACAAGGAGATCGCGGACATCATGGGCACCTCGATCGGGACGGTGATGTCCCGGTTGCACCGGGGTCGCCGCCAGCTCCAGAAGCGCCTGTGGGACTTCGCTGCTGGCCGCGGCTTGCTCGAGGAGGGACAGGAATGGGTGCGTCCGAAGTAGGCGACTGCGGCTGCGACGGGGTCTCCAGCCACGTCTGGTCCTACCTCGACCACGAGAGCGATCCGCCCACCTGCGCCGAGCTGGAGGCGCATCTGAAGAGCTGCGCCTACTGCCAGCGGATGGTCCAGTTCAACCAGCAGCTCAAGCAGCTGGTGCGACGCTGCGCCGATCCCGGCCCAGTGCCCGCCGCGGCACCCGACCAGCTCCGCGCCCGCGTCCAGGCAATCATCCGGGTGCGCAGATCGTTCTCCTAAGAGAACGTGGAAGCCGGTCGATGCTTAGATCCTCTTGATGTCCCCAGGCGTATATAGACGGGGACAGGGCCCATCGGCCGACGATGGGGAGGACGGTGACGTAAGGCGATGCGATCGGAAAACGTCAAGGGACACCGGCCCGGCAACGACCCAGCCCCCACCAAGGTGCAGCGGGTCGGGCGGGTATGCCGGGAACAGGAATGCGAAACCAGGCTGTCGATCTACAACAAAACCGGGTTCTGCTGGCAGCACCAGCCGCTGATCTTCCCGAACTACCGCGGTAAGCGCTTAGCCAACTCCGGAAGCTAGAGCTGGAGAATCAACGCGGGGGGCTGAGAACAGACACCGCGGCCGGCCCGCTGGATCGGGGCCGGCCGCGAAACGTGTGCCCTGACACCGCCTCAGCTCTTGGTCTTCTGGAAGATCCCGGCGATCTCGTCGATCAGCTCCAGAAGCTTGTGCGCCACGGCCGGGTCGGTCGAATGCTTGGCTTCGCCGGCCTGCTTGGTGGCCTGCCAGAAGAGGTCGTGCAGGTTAGGGAACTGCTCGAGGTGCGGCGGCTTGAAGTAGTCCGTCCACAGCACCCACAGGTGGTGCTTGACCAGCTCGGCCCGCTGCTCCTTGATGATCAGGGCGCGGGTCTGGAAGTCGTGGTCATCGGACTGATGGTACTTCTCGATGATCTTCGCCACCGATTCGGCCTCGATGCGGGCCTGAGCCGGGTCGTAGACGCCGCAGGGCAGGTCACAGTGCGCGTGCGCGACCCGGGTCGGTGCGAACCATGCGGCCAGGCGCTTGACCATCATAGGCAATGTCCCTTTCGTCTAGGCCTGTTCTACTGGACCGATCTTGTGGAGAGATTCTCGGTCGAAGTTACCACCGGTCTCTCCGCCGTCGCCCGGCATCTAACATGATCAGCCGAAGGATCCGAAGGGGATCGGGACGAGAAGGAGGCCGCCGCCTGCGCCGCATGCTTGTGCTCCTCGGCAGGACGGCCGTCGTGCTTGCCGGTGCTGGCTTGCTGCTGACGCTGGCGGTGCGCCGCGCCCGCCTTGAGCCCATGCTGGTCGAGGGTGACAGCATGCGACCCACCCTGGTGCCAGGGCAGCGCATCGCGGTCGCCCCGCTGACCGGCCCACCACCCCGCGGCGCCCTGGTGGTCCTGCGCCGCCCCGCGACTGAGGCTCAGGTGGAGGGCGAGCACATCGAGGTGGTCAAGCGCGTGGCCGCCCTGCCAGGCGAGCGCGTGTGGCTGGCGGGCGCTGAGACCGTCCTGGCCGCCGACGAGTACCTCGTGCTCGGCGACAACCCGGCCCGCAGCACCGACGGGCGCAGTTTCGGCCCGGTCCACAGTGAAGATTTCGTCGGGATGGTCAGGTTCGCCTACTGGCCCCCACACCGACTGGCTCAGCGCGGATAGGATGCGTTGATTACTTAGGGAGGTCGGCGGCCACAGGCCAAAGGAGGGAGTCAGGGTGCTCGTCGTCGTGGCCGGTGGGGCTGGCTTCCTCGGCGCCAACCTGGTCGACCGGCTCCAGGCCGAGGGCGACGAGGTCGTGGTCATCGACGACCTCTCCCAGGGGCACCTGGCCAACCTGACCGAGGCGCGGCGCCGGGGCGGCGTGCGCTTCCACCGCATGGACATCGCCCAGGGCGGCCTCGGCACCCTGGCCGGGCGCATCCGCGCCGACGCCTGGGTCCACCTGGCCACTCCCACCAACCCGGTACGGTCGTGGGCCGACCCGTCCAGCGACGGTCGGCTGCTGGTGGTCGGCGCGACCGAGCTGCTGCAGGTCGCCGCCAGCAGCGGCGCGCGGGTGGTGCTGGCGTCCTCCGGCGCCTACCTCTTCCCCAACCAGCTGACCGGAGTCAGCAAGTCCGGCGACCAGCCTTTACCGACACACCCGTTCGGGGCGGGGCGGCTCGCGGTGGAGGCCTACGCCAACGCGTTCGCGGCCCGCGGGCTCGAGATCGCTGTGCTCGCCCTCGGCACGCTCTACGGGCCGCGCCAGGACCCGCAGCGCCCCGGGCTGATCGCCAGAGCTGCCTGGTCGATGCTGCAGGGCAAGGTGCCCAGCGTCGAGGGGGACGGGCGCCAGTGCCGCGACTTCCTGTTCGTGGACGACGCCGTGGACGCGCTGGCCCGGGCGGTGCACACCGACGTCCGCGGCCGGCTGCTGGTCGGGACCGGGTCGGCCACCTCGGTGCTGGAGGTGATCGAGCAACTGGCCGCGCTGGCCGGGTGGTCGGGTGAACCGGAGTGGGCGCCGGGCCGGCCGGGCGACCCGCGGCGCTGCGCCCTCGACCCGAATCATGCTGGTAAAGCGCTTGGCTGGCAGCCGTGGACACGCCTGGAGGAGGGCCTGGGGATGACGGTGGAGTGGCTCAAGGCGCGGCTTCCGGCCGATCATCGCTACACTGAGTGACCGTGAATCACTGGTGGTTCCCTATCACTTACTAGGGAGGGTACAGTAGGTAGCATCCGAGCTGAAACCGCCCAACCGGGCTATGGTGGGCGCTTAGTCCGGTCTCAATAATCGCCTTGTTCGTACTGCTGGCTGCAGGTCGACCGACAGGGCCGTCCCCGCCGCACGTCCCCAAATTGCAGTGGTCGGACGAACATCCGGTCCATTCGGGCCTTGGACTTAGGTGCCAGGACCCGGGCTCGAGAAAGGGATGAACGGTGGTAGTTTCTCGCAAGGCGACCCGTGTGGAAGCCCCGAGCTATCTTCGCACTGCGGAGGTAGCCGACATCCTACACGTGTCGCCAAAGACGGTCTCTCGCTGGGCCAAGGAAGGCAAGCTCCCCTTCCTCAAGACACTCGGCGGCCACCGCCGCTACCCGGAGGTGAAGATCCGGGACCTCGCCGAGGAGCTGCGCGAAGAGCCAACCGGCTGAGCAACCCTCAGACCGACCATACGCATCGCCGTCAACGCTGACGCCGACGTTCGCTGACGATCAGTCCGCCCACGTCGACCAGGGCACCGTGCGTGCCTCATGGGCGCCGTGGGCGGCGTCAGCGCGGCGGCGGCTGGGGATGGCAAGCACCATTCCCTGCAGCAACAGGAACAGGCCGGCAAGCTCGGCGACGTCACCGACGCTCACCACCGCCCGCAGGGGCCGCACAGCCAGCTGATCGCCAAGAACGGCCAGGCGCGTGCCACCGCCCTCAAGGACGTGCTTGGCGTCCGGCCGGTGGGGGAGGGGGCGCTCCACATTGATACCGGCCCGTTCCAGGGTCGTGGCCGCCACTGGCACGCCCAGGTTGAGCGTCAGCACCAGCAGGTTGCAGAACAGCCCCAGCGCGACCAGGGGTACCCCGGGCAGCTGCCCGTTGGCGCGTGCCACGCCGAGCAGCACGATCAGGGCGACGGCCAGCAGCAGCGCGCCAGCACCGCGTGGCAGGCCGATCGAGCGCAATGCGAGCGCGCCGATCACGCTCTGCAGCAGCAGGCAGATCAGCCCCAGCTGCTTGCCGGCCACGCTGGACTCGGCAAGCCCCTTTGGCACGCCGCCCCGGAGCACCCCGATGGCGATCCCGGCAACGGCGACGAAGATCAACAGCAGTAGCAGGCCCATGCGCGGGAATCTACCACTTCGATCCCACCGTGCCTGGGCCTATTCGACGATGCCGTGCTTGAGGGCGACGGCAACCGCGCGGGTGCGGTCGGAGACGCCCAGCTTGGTGAAGATCCGCTCCAGGTAGGTCTTGACCGTCTGCGGCGAGATATGCAGGGCGTGCGCGACCTCCCGGTTGGTGGAGCCGTAGGCGATCATCTGCAGGACCTCGATCTCGCGGCCCGACAGCGCCGAGACGCTCTGCTCGCCACGGGTGAGCTGGCGGATCTCGTCGATGAACTGCCGCGTCAGGCTGGGGTGGATCACGGCGCTGCCGGTGGCGGCCAAGCGCACCGAGCGGGCCAGCTCGGGGGCGTCGATGTCCTTGAGCAGGTAGCCGACCGCGCCGGCCTGGATCGCTTCACCGACCCGCGCCTGGCCTTCCTCGACCGTCAGGATCACCACTCTGGTGCCGGGCGCCACCCTGGTGATCGCCTGGGTGGCGCGGAGGCCGTTGAGGTGGGGCATGCGGAGGTCCATCAACACCACGTCAGGCCGCAGCTCCGCTGCCAGGCGGACCGCCTCGTCGCCGTCGCCGGCCTCGCCGACCACCTCCAGGCCCGGATCCAGCGACAGCGCAGCCTTGATCCCGTCCCGTGTCAGGGGATGGTCATCTGCCACCAGAATGCGAACGACGTCGTCGTCCATGCCCCACTTCGCAGATCGATGCGCCGCCCCGGACCCGAGTGGGCCGAAGCGGCGCTCTCACTGGTGCTGGTTGTGCATGCCCCGCACTTGCCGTTCGCGATCGTACCGCTTCCGCTGCATGGAAGGAAACCGCCAATCCGGACGTGCCAGGTCCAATCACGCCACCGAGGTTCGCCAGCCTGGCGGCAAACCTCAGGCGATGCGGGCCCGCCGACGCTGGCCGCGGCGGAGCGCTCGGCGCTCCTCCTCGGAGAGACCGCCCCAGACGCCAGCGTCCTGGGCGGTGTCCAGCGCCCATTGCAAGCACTCTTCGCGGACCGAACAAAACGCGCAGATAGCCTTGGCCGCCTGCACCTGGGCCTCGGCTGGCCCGGTTGTGCCGACCGGGAAGAACAGTTCCGGGTCAACGTCACGGCATCGGGCACGATGGCGCCAATCCATTGACAATCCTCACTTTCTCGTGCAAAGCCCTGGGGGAAGGGCAAGTGCTCGAATGCCCGTGAAGGGGTCCAATGTTGCGACCCATCCATGAAGAGCGGGGTGAGTCTAGGATAGTGCGCCGCCCTTGGGAAGAACCCAATTCTCGCGAGAGTAAGGGATTCCCGTGCAAACTCAGGCCCATCAGGCCTCTGACCGGCAGGTTCATAGGGCAGAAACGCCCATCCGTGCCCGTCGAAGAGGGCAAATATGACCCTCCCGGCGGTGATTCATGAGTGTGAAATAACTAGTTACCGGATTCTCCTCCATAGAAATACGCAGGTAGCATTCATGGTGGGGCAGGATTGGATGAACTTGCCAATCCGTCCGCCCGAGAAGGGTCATGAGAAGGGCCCTGGGAAGATGCCAGCGACGATGCCGCCCGCGTAGAGTCTGTCGCAAGATGTCGACCAGCGAGCTGCCCAGGATTCTGGGGCATCGTGGCGCCCGTTTCGTGGCGCCCGAGAACACCGTGGCCTCCTTCCGGGCGGCGATCGCCGAAGGTGCCGACGGGGTGGAGCTCGACCTCCGCCGCACCCTCGACCATGCGCTTGTGTGCCTGCACGACCCGGGCCTTGGCCGCACCACCGACGGCCGTGGGCCGGTGCGCCAGCGCATGCTCGAAGAGGTCCGGTGCCTCGACGCCTCCGCCGGCCTCCCATGGACGGCATCGCTTCGCTCGCCTGCACGGGAGGCCGGCGGCCGCAAATTTGGCCGCAACGGCTCCACAGGCCTCCCGTGGACGGCATCGCCTGGCTCGCCTGCACGCTCGGCCGGCGGCCGGCCATTCCGCGGCATCCAGGTCCCCACCCTCGCCGAGGCGCTCGACGCGCTGCCGCCGACGGCGCTGGTGGACGTCGAGGTGAAGTTCCGCGGCGAGGGCCCCGATGGGCCCGCTGACGTGGCCGAGCGGCTCGCCGCCGCATTGAGCGCACGGCCGGACCGTGACCGGATCATGGTCTCGTCATTCTCCCGGCGCCTGGTGGCTGCCACCGCGCCGAGGCTGCCCGGCATGCGGGTCGGACCGGTCACCTCGGCGCTCACCCCGCTGGGGCGGGCGCTGCGGGTCGCCGAGGCCGCCGGCTGCACCCTGCTCGCCGCCCAGGCGCACGCCTATCTCAGCCCCATGGCCAAGGCCGCGGCCAGCCGCGCCGCCGACGCTGGGATCCTGCTGCTCGCCTGGACCGTTGACGACCCGGAGACCGCACGGCGCCTGGCCGACCTGGGCGTCGCGGTGATCGTCAGCGACCGGCCCGGCCAGCTGCGGCGGGCGCTGGCGCCACCACCGTAAGCGCGCCGGCCAGCCGCTCGAAGGCTACGGTGGTGAAGTCACCCAGGTACTCGCCGTCCAGCTGGAAGGCGAGCGGCACGTCCGAGGAGAGCGTGAAGGCGTCCTGGTCATGCAGCACCGGCATCCCCGGGTAGGCCGCCCGCTCCGCCGGCCTCCCGTGGACGGCATTGCCTCGCTCGCCTGCATGGGAGGCCGGCGACCGGTGCGACAGCATGCCGGTGATCGCCCTGGTGAGCCTGGCGGCGGTCATCGTCTGGCCCACCAGCAGGTCGAGGCCGCCCTCGAAGGTGGCATCCGGGGTCGGCCGGAACGGCCGGCGGCCCAGGTAGCTGAACGGGTCGCCGTTGCTGATCAGCGCGAAGAACCCGTTGAGGGCGGGACGGCCGTCGGGGAAATGGACCGCCAGGTGGGGGTTGTCACGGTCATAGCTGAGCAGCAGGGTCTTGAGGCCCGCGACGACATAGGTGTGGTCGCCGTAGAGCTGTTTGGCCCGGCGGCGCCGCTCGACCTCGCGCACGATCGCGCCGTCCAGGCCGAGGCCGGCTGCGAAGGTGAAGACGCGCCCGTTTGCGGCGCCGAGCGAGATGCGGCGCCGCCCTTCGCCCCCGCCACCGCCGCCGGTACCCGTACCGGCGGCTAGCAGCTCCAGCAGCCGGGTGGTGGCGGCGATGGTGTCGATGGGCAAGCCGAGGCCGCGCTGGAACACGTTGGTCTTGCCGCCGCCAGCGAGGCCGAGCAGCACGCCCGAGCCGTGCAGGCCGTTGGCCACCTCGTTCACGGTCCCGTCGCCACCGAGGGTCACCACCAGCTCCGCGCCGCTGGCCACCGCCGCGCTGGCCAGCGCGGTCGCCTGGCGAGGATGGGAGGTCGGCTGGACGTCGACCTTGTGCTGCGCGGCCACCAGCAGGCTGACGACCTGGTCGGTGAGGCGCTGCGAGACCTTGGTCGCATGCGGGTTGACGATCAGCGCGACACGCATAACACCAGCAAGCCTACCGTTCCTGATTCGTCAGCGTCTCTCAGCAGCAACGTGAGCGCTGACGGGTGGCACCAAACGGTCCTGTGCCACCTGGTCCCCAGACCCGGCCCGCTCAGCCAGCCGGGTCTTGTACGGCCGTACCACAAGGTGTGGTCGTGCCGCTGCCCGCTGGCCTCCTGGAGGCCCAGGTCCCTCACAGCGGTGGGCCTGCTCGCCTGGCCTGGCCGGCAGCTCTCCCGCACCCATCCGCTGGTGGGGTTGGGGCACACCACGCCGTCGCCGGGCACCAAACCCACCGCCGCGCCGGCCGATCACCACCGCCGCCGCATGATGACGACTGACAATGACCAGCTTGTTGGTTTCAACGTTGAGGGGCGCCTGCCAGTGCTGGCCACCCCACCTGGACGTATAAGCGGGATCTACCGCCACCACCCACAGCCCCGCGTTGGCGGCCATGCCGGCCAGCAGGTCCCGGAACTGCCGGGTGGGGATCCCGGCGATGGCGCGGCGGAACCGCTTGCCGCGCCGGCCCCGGCCAAGCCGCTCCCGGCCGCTGTGGCGGACGTCGGCGAAGTCGAGATTCTCGATCACGATCGAGTGGCACCCGGCCGCGTTGGCAGCGCGGACGGCTTGGGTGACGGCGGCCCGGAGCCGCCCGCCGCGGGTGGTGGCCGGCAGGCCGGCCAGCTCCACGGGAATGGTGGCCGGGTCGCCGACGGGGTTGCCGCTTGGGTCCAGCACCCACCCGGCCAGATGATCGGCGTTCAGATCCAAGGCGAAGCTGGGCTGCTGGCGCAGTACTTCCAGGGTGGGCGGGGTGCACTTGGGCTGCTGCCACGACGCGGCCAGATACCAGCGGCGGTTGGTGGGGTCGAAGCTGAGGTCGTAGCGGACTGCGCCGCTGCTCGCCTGCGCCGCCCATTCGGCCTGCCGGTAGAAAAATGCCACCTTGCACGACAGCCGGTAGGTCGCCGCCCGCCCCGGTGTGTTCGACAGGTAGGCCAGCGGGGTCGGCAGGCGCAACTCCAGCCAGCCCTCATCGGGGTGGACCCGGATCGTCTGGTTACCCCATCGTGCATCGGCTTCCCCATCGGCGGTCACAAACAGCCGCTCCGCCTGCCACCGCTCCCGCCACTGTGTCTCGGTCAGCTTGACGTCGTCGCGGTCCAGGGCGTGGCGCAGCTTGGCGAGCTGCCGGCCGCCCCGGCACACCGACACCCGACCAGCAGCGATCCGCGCCTCGACCTCACCGAGTCTGGCTTCAAGTCGTTGCAGCCGACGCCGCTTCTCGAACCGCTCGGCCTGCGACGCGTAGCCCCGCACCCGGCTTCGGCCACGCCCCTGGACCGCCCCGACCGGAACCCCCAGGCGTGCCCGGATCGCCGTGACCGCCCGGCGCAACCCCACCTGGGTGTCCAGCAGGTTCTGGTAACCCCGCTGCCACTGATCGTTGGCGGTTCTGGTGATCGCGCCCGCCCAGCGGCTCGACGAGCATGCCGTCAAAGCCCGCTTGCGGCTAGCGCGCTGATCGTCGTGGTGGCCAAGCTGGCAGCGCACCGCCACATCCACGCTGGCCAGGCCGCCAAGATGGTCGCCGAGCAGGCGCAGGACCCGCGCGTCGGTTGAATCCACCCGCAGGCGGGTGCGGATGCGGGCACCGGCGGGTGGCGCGGCGATGAACGGAGCGATGAGGGAACGCATGTTCGAGAGCATAGCAGGCAACCACGACAATGGGAGTGAGCCCCAGCCCAGCTCCGACGGGGAGAGCGGCAATAGGAGGCTCGGGCTGCGCTGGCCCTCAGCGCTGCGCCTCGCCGCGTTGTCGCCACCGGCCGGGCATGCAGGCGAGCGAAGCGATGCCCTTCATCGGAGGCCGGTGGAGTCGCGCGGGCAATCCAGCCCGCACTCCTCATCTTGCGATGCTTGGCTGAGAGTCGGCTCGCTATCCAAGCATCCTAATGCCGGTCGGCCTTAGTCGAGCAGGCCGGTCCGCAGCGTGCTGAGGGTGCGGTTGAGCAGCCGGGAGACGTGCATCTGCGAGATCCCCAGCCGGTCGGCGATCTGCGACTGGGTCATGCCGCGGAAGAAGCGGAGGTAGAGGATGCGGCGTTCGCGCTCGGGCAGCTCGGCGATCAGCGGTCCCAGCGCGGCGCGATACTCGAGCGCGGCCAGGCTCTCGTCCTCGGCGCCGATCTGGTCGCTGACCATCGGCGCGTCAACGTCACCGGCGGGTGCGTCCAGCGAGACCATGGCGTAGGCGTTGGAAGTGTCGAGGCCTTCGAGCACCTCGTCTTCGCTCAGGTGCACCTTGGCGGCGATCTCGCGCACGGTCGGCGAGCGGCCGATCTCCTGCGACAGTTCGGCGACCGCCTTGGTGAGCGACAGGTTCAGCTCCTGCAGGCGCCTGGGGACCCGGACCGCCCAGCCCTTATCGCGGAAGTGCCGTTTCAGCTCGCCGACGATCGTGGGGGTGGCGTAGGTCGAGAACTCCACCGCCCGCTCCAGGTCGAAGCGGTCGATGGCTTTCAGCAGCCCGATGATGCCCACCTGGACCAGGTCTTCGAGCGGCTCGCCGCGGTTGCGGAAGCGGCGTGCCAGGTACTCGACCAGCGGCAGGTGCATGCCCACCAGCTGCTCGCGGACAGCAGGGTCCCGGTCGGCCGCGTAGCGCCGGAACAGCTCCCGTGCCCGGGCGCGATCGGCGGCGCGGTCGGAGTCGTGGCTCCGGCCGTGGCCGGGTTCGGCCGCGCTGTGCGCCGGTTCTGGTGCGCTCACGTCGGCGCTCCGGCTCCGTGGCCGCCTCGTTTGCGCAGGCTGAGCCGCAGGCGGCCCGCTTCCAGGTGCTCATGCACCTCGTCGGTCATCGCGTTGAGGATCTGCCAGGCGAAGGTGTCCTTGGCCACCGGGCTGGCGCCGTCGGGCGTCTCCACCGAGGCCTCGACATACAGCGCGCCCGCTTCCAGGTGGTAGGCAACCCGCAGCGTGCCGGCGCCACCGCCCCGTGCGAGCAGCTGAGTGCAGGCCTCGTCGACGGCGATGCGCAGGTCGTCGAGCTGGTCGTAGGTGAAGTGGAGCTGCGCCGCGAGCCCAGTCGCGGTGGCACGAGCCACCGCCAGATAGGCCCCGGAGGCGGGGATCTCGAGGTGCACGACAGAACTCGCCATTGACCGCTGCTCCCTTTCAGCACCACCACCGGTACCACTCCAGGCGGCCGGTTCACAAATGCTATGGAACCGCGATCCAAAGAGTACGACCACGAGCGGGTTCTGCGGGGATCGCCGGAAACATTGGCAGGTGGTCGGCGACGGTCAGGCCGGCGGCGGTCAGCAGGCTCTTCAGCTGGGCGTCATCGTAGTATCGCTGGCGGTAGCACTCGGTTGCCTCGATGCCGTCGATGCGCCAGCGGATCTGCTCGACCAGCAGGTCGCCCTGGACCTCATAGCTGGCGTCCAAGCGGAAATCCCCATCGACTAGGTGGCGGTTGGGCTCATAGCCGTCATACAGGAAGCGGGCAGACAGCGGCTCGAACACCACCGCACCCCGGCCGCCGAGCAGCCGGCGCAGGTTGCTGAGGGCTTCCACCAGCTCCCGTGGATCCAGCAGGTAGTTGAGGCTGGCGTTGAGGACCGCCACCAGGTCGGCACAACCGTCGGCGAGCGGCACGGCGCGGAGATCACCGACCAGCAGCCCGACGTCGCTACGGCCCGCCGCCCTGCATTTGGCGAGGGCGCACGACACCATCGCAGAGGAGAGATCGAACGCGGTCACCTGGTAGCCACGTTGGGCCAGCTCGATCGCTGCGGTGCCGGTGCCGCAGGCCGCGTCGACCACGCGGCGAACCCGCACGCCGGCGAGCTTCGCCGCGTCGAGGTAGAGATCGACAAAGCGCTCGTGCGGCGCTGCCTTCCAGACCCGGTCGTAGACCTCGGCGTAACGCCGGTATGCGCCCCCGCGTAGCGACACGCCACCTCCCTCGAATCGCTCACGACGATCGGGCTTGAGCTAATCTAGTCCATCTTAACTAGTCATAACAAGGCAAACAGGCCAGCGACGCTACGGACAGCCCCAAGTACCGCCGGCGGCGGTACTTGTACACTGACTTTGATGTCTACGCGCCGCACAACTGAGCATGGGCGGAGCACCCGTCAAAGGACGGCCGTGCTGGCAGCCCTGCGGCGGGTTCCCGGGCCGCTTTCGGCGCAGGACCTGCACGCGCGGCTCGACCGCACGGTGGGGCTTGCCACGGTGTACCGCGCCCTGCAGGACTTGGTCGACGCCGGCCAGGTGGACGTGTTCCGGCGGGAGAACGGTGAGGCGCTCTTCCGGCTCTGCAAGCCGGTGCACCATCACCATCTGGTGTGCCAGCGCTGCGGGCGCGTCGAAGAGATCGACGCCTGCGAGGTCGAGCCCTGGGCAAGCAGGGTGGCAGAGCGGCGCGGGTTCACGGTCAGCGGGCACCAAGCCGACGTGTTCGGCCTCTGTCCCGGCTGCCAGCACTCGACTTCGACGTCAACTTCGACCAGCTGAGGCTTCCCAGGGGAAGGAGCCTCAGCCCACCCGGTCTTCGGCACGCGGGACGCGCCGGGTGCGGGCAGCCGCCGCCGCACCGGCGACCTTGGAGGTGCTGCCGGGCTTGCGTCCCCGCTTTTTCAGTGTCTTGCCCATGCCTTCGAGCTTCAGGTCTCTATAGTTCTTCTCCGAGATATCGAGCTGCTGCGTCGAGCCGTCGGGATGGCGGACCTGGACCTGATAAACCTTCCCCGGGGGAATCTCGGTTTGGTCGATGTCCGAGACGTACATGGTGATCGTCTTGGTGCCCATCGGACTCCTTTCACCGTGTATCGGTGCGTCGTGAAACCCGGGTGGCGGCGATTTGACGCCAAGAGTAACCAGGCGGGACCGCCTTGGCAACACGAGCCAGCGAATTATCGAGCGCCATTTTTGGGATCTACTGACATATCCTGCCGGAGGGTCGCGGCGCCCAGCGGGGGCGCGGCTCGGGAGAATCCCATCCCGGCCTGCCACGCTGGTGGCCTGCGCCGGGTGCCGAGCTGGAGCGCGCTTGCCGTCTGCGCAGGTAGCGGCGTTGTTTGCTGGCAGTGCGCCGGCCGGCGTCGCCCTGGCCCATTTGGCAATCATTGCCCGGGTCAGGCTGGTTGTAACGATGATACGTTTGATTCCTGTCACCCTGGAGTGAGCGGTAACGCGCTGCCGTGCTCCTGGAAGACGCTAAATCCTCAAGGCATCGTGCAGGCCGTGGTTGCGGCACGCCCCAGCGTGGTCCGCCGTCCGGATCCACCTGTCGGTTGCGTGTTCGGAGCGCGTGAATTCCCGTGACATCCGTCACCGACAGGTCGGGGATCCGCGCCGCCATCGTCGGTGCAGAGGATTTCCCGCAGGCTACCCACGCGCGCCGGCTGGCTTCCCCTTGACCAACAGCGGCCCGCATAGCGTCTCCGAAACCCAAGTGCACTGCGGCGGCCGCCGTGCCGCCGTGTACGCTCAATCCCATTCTGCGCGGGCGACGGGTGCCCAGTACCATTCCAGGCATGACCGATGAGCCTGCGTGCCGCCCGATCGTTCTCAACGGACCCCCTGGCCGCGGCGGCCGGGTCCCGCTGGAGCTGGAGCGCCGGGTTGCCCTGTACGTCTGTGGCATTACCCCCTACGACTCGGCGCACCTCGGTCATGCCTTCACCTATTCGGCGTTCGACACCCTGGTGCGGTTCCTCCGCCATCGCGGGCACCAGGTCGACTACTGCCAGAACGTCACCGACGTCGACGACGACGTGCTGCGCCGGGCCGCCCGCAACGGCGAGGACTATCTGACGCTGGGCCGCCGCGAGACAGCCGCGTTCCTGCACGACATGGACGCGCTCAACATCGCCAGGCCAACCTTCTACCCGCGCGCGACCGAAGAGATCGGTGGGATGGTCGCGCTGGCCCAGCGCCTGGTCGCCAGCGGCCACGCCTATGAGGTCGATGGCTGGCTGTTCTTCGACGTCACCACCTACCCATCGTTCGGCGACCTGTCCGGGCTCGACAGCGACAAGCAGCGCGACCTGCTAGCCGAACGCGGCGGCGACCCTGGCGACCCGCGCAAGCGCCAGCCGCTCGACTTCGTCATCTGGCAGCGCAGCACCCCGGGCGAGCCGTCCTGGCCCAGCCCCTGGGGGGCCGGGCGGCCCGGCTGGCATCTGGAGTGCTCGACCATGAGCCTGCGCTACCTGGGAGCCACCATCGATCTGCATGGCGGCGGCAGCGACCTGCTCTACCCACACCACGAATCCGAGCGGGCCCAGTCCGAGGCGGCCAACGGCGTCCCGTTCGTTCGCCGCTGGCTGCACACCGGCATGGTGCGCCACGAGGGCGAGAAGATGTCCAAGTCGCTCGGGAACCTGGTCTTCCCGCGCGAGCTGCTGCACGACCACGAGGCAGCCGCGATCCGCCTAGCGCTGCTCAGCCACCACTACCAGTCGAGCTGGGAGTTCGACCTCGACGAGCTGAAGCAGGCCGCCGAGCGCCTGGAGAGCTGGCGCCGCTCCTCCGCCCGATTCATCGGGGAGCTTCCAGAGGGGGTCGAGCGGGCCCTCGCCGACGACCTCAACACGCCCGCCGCCCTGGATGCGGTCGACGAGTTGGCGGCTGTCGGCGACGGTGGCGGGGTGGCGGCGGCCGCGGAGGTTCTCGGCGTGGTGCTCAATCCCGCAGTGACGGGATAGCAAGGCCGGACTACCCAGCTCGGTGCCAAGCGACTACCGTTGCTGCATGCGTGGCGACCGGGTTGAGGTGCTGGTAGACACCGGCGGGAGCGTGCGCGGTTTCGACGTGGTTGCCACCCGCGACGGCCGTCGGGTCGAGGTGACCACCTCCAGGAGCATGATCGAGGTCGCCGAGGTGACCCGCACCGGGCAGACCGTGCGCATCGCCCGTTTCCTCGCCAATCGCGTCATCGCGGTGGTCGAGCACCCGGCAGGCGACAACCGCCGCCAGCCGCCGGCTACGTAGCCGGGACCCTGCCCCGTTCCAGGCGGCGCGCCAGCGCCTCCATGAGGTTGCGGCGCGCCTCTGCCGGCCAGGCATAGGCCTCGCGAGCCTGGACGGCGTCCTTGATGGCCGGGAAACGCCGGAGCGCCTTGACGAGCTCGTCGTCCGTCAGGTCGAGCACGGCAGCCTCGATGGCCGCTTTGGTGGGGTTGGTCTGCTGGGTGGCTGGCATCGGTCCTCCGCCGCTTGGCAGGCAGCTCACAGTCGCGCTGCGACAGAGCATATCCCTGGCGGCGCAGCCCTTGTCGAGCCGTTCAGGCGGTGCGGGTGTCGGCGGTCTCCTCCAGGCCGAGTTCGGCGATGGAGGTCTCGCGCATCTTGAACTTCTGGACTTTGCCGGTGATGGTCATCGGGAAGGCGTCGACGAAGCGCCAGTAGCGGGGGATCTTGAAGGTCGCGATCTGGCCCCGGCACCACTCGCGCAGCTCGTCGCCGCTGACGCTGTGGCCCTCCTTGCAGCGCACCCAGGCGCACAGCTCCTCGCCGTACTTCGCGTCGGGGACGCCGATCACCTGGACGTCGGCGACGGCCGGGTGCTGGTAGAGGAACTCCTCGATCTCGCGCGGGTAGATGTTCTCGCCGCCGCGGATGACCATGTCCTTGATGCGGCCGACGATGTTGGCGTAGCCGTCGTCGTCCAGGGTCGCCAGGTCGCCGGTGTGCATCCAGCCGGCCCGGTCGATCGCTGCCGCGGTCGCCTCGGGGTCCTCCCAGTAGCCAAGCATCACCACATAGCCGCGGGTGCACAGCTCGCCAGGCTGGCCTCGGGGCACGACCCGGCCGTCCGCCGGGTCCACGACCTTGACCTCGACGTGCGGGTGGATGCGGCCGACAGTGGCGACCCGCTTGTCGACCGGGTCGTCGGTGCCGCTCTGAAACGAGACCGGGCTGGTCTCGGTCATGCCGTAGCAGATCGTCACGTCGCCCATGTGCATCTCGGACTGGACCTTCTTCATCACCTCCACCGGGCATGGGGAGCCGGCCATGATTCCGGTCCGCAGGCTGGAGAGGTCGAACTCGGCGAAGCGGGGGTGCTCCAGCTCCGCGATGAACATGGTCGGGACCCCGTAGAGGCTGGTGGCGCGCTCGGCCTGGACGGCGATGAGGGTGGCGACCGGGTCGAAGGCCTCGGCGGGGTAAATCATGGCGGCACCGTGGGTGGTGCAGGCGAGATTGCCCAAGACCATCCCGAAACAGTGATAAAGCGGCACTGGGATGCAGACGCGGTCCTTCTCGGTGTAAGCGCAGCCCTCGCCGATGAAGAAGCCGTTGTTGAGGATGTTGTGGTGCGACAGGGTGGCACCCTTGGGGAAGCCGGTGGTGCCGGAGGTGTACTGGATGTTGATCGGATCGTCGAACTGCAGCAGCGCCTCGCGGGCACGCAGCGCGTCCACGTCGGCCTGGTCGCCGGCGACGACCAGCTCGTCCCAGCTCATCGCGCCCGGCGGGGTGTCGGGGCCGAGCACGATGCGGCGGCGCAGGGCGGGAAGCTCCCTGGCGACCTGGTCGAGCATGGCCACGTAGTCGGCCTGGCGGAAGTGTGGCGCGAGCACCAGCGTGGACACGCCCGACTGGCCGAGCGCGTAGGACAGCTCCGAGGTGCGGTAGGCAGGGTTGATGTTGACCAGGATGGCACCCACTTTGGCGGTGGCGTACTGCAGCAGCACCCATTCGGCGTTGTTGGGCGACCAGATGCCGACACGCTCGCCGGCTTCGATGCCGAGGGCGAGCAGCCCGCAGGCGACCTGTTCGGCCGTCTGGTGGAACTGTGCGTAGCTGAGCCGGATGTCCTGGTGCACGCTGACCAGTGCGTCACGGTCAGGGAAGGCAGCGACGGTCCGGTCCAGGTTCTGGCCGATGGTCTCGCCAAGCAGCGGGACCGCGCTGGCCCCGTGCACATAGGAGTTGGACGTTGCCGGCATTGGTAGCCCTCCTGCCTTGTATGCCTCCCGCTCTCCGAGATGCTCGCGCTCGGCGGGAGGTGGCACAAGGGGGACCGGGCGATCTGTGGATAACTGGGCCGACGGGATGGCCTGTGGATACCGGGTTGCCGAGAAGCAGGGGAACCAGGAACCATGGGCCTATGAGTTCCTCTACAGGCCTTCCACCCGTCCAGGCGGAGCCCTGGGCTCCTGACTGCTGGGTTGGGCTGCCGGTGGCGCAGCAGCCCGACTGGCCCGATCCTGGGGCGCTGGAGCGGGTCCTTGGGCAGTTGGCCAAGGTGCCGCCGCTGGTGTTCGCGGGCGAGGCCCGCACCCTCCAGGACGCCCTGGCCGGGGTGGCCGCCGGGCATGGTTTCCTGTTGCAGGCCGGCGACTGCGCGGAGACCTTCGACGCCTTCTCCGCCAACGTCATCCGCGACAAGCTCAAGATCATCCTGCAGATGGCGGTGCTGCTGACCTACGGCGCTGGCCTGCCGGTGGTCAAGATGGGCCGCATCGCCGGCCAGTTCGCCAAGCCCCGCAGCTCCCCGGTCGAGGTGGTGGACGGGGTCGAGCTGCCGGTGTTCCGCGGCGACATGGTCAACAGCCTGGAGCCGACTCCCGAGGCGCGCCGTCCCGATCCCACCCGGATGCTGCGTGCCTATCACCAGGCGGCGGCCACGCTGAACCTGCTGCGGGCCTTCACCAAGGGCGGCTTCGCCGACCTGAACAAGGTGCACACCTGGAACCTCGAGTTCGTCGCCCGCAGCCCCGCCGGGCAGCGCTTCGAGGCGGCCGCTGACGGGATCGACCGGGCGCTGCGCTTCATGGCTGCCTGCGGGGTCGACCTGACCGCCTCCTCAACCATCCACCAGGTCGACTTCTACACCTCCCACGAGGCCCTGCTGCTCGGCTATGAGCAGGCGATGACCAGGCAGGACAGCCTCACGGGCTGCTGGTATGACACCTCCGGGCACCTGCTGTGGGTGGGGGAGCGCACCCGGCAGCTGGACGGCGCGCACGTGGCGTTCCTAGCCGGGGTGGGCAACCCGGTGGGCGTCAAGCTCGGCCCGAGCGCCACGCCGCAGGACGTGGTGGCGCTCTGCGAGCGCCTCGACCCGGGCCGGGTCCCGGGGCGGCTCACGCTGATTTCCCGGCTTGGCGCGGGCCAGGTGGAGGCGCTGCTGCCGCCGCTGGTCCGTGCGGTGAAGGCGGCCGGCCATTCGGCGGTGTGGGCTTGCGACCCGATGCACGGCAACACCTTCGTGGGCCCCTCCGGGCACAAGACGCGTCAGTTCGAGGACGTCATGGCCGAGCTGCGCGGTTTCTTCGCGGTGCACCGCTCCGAGGGCACCCACCCCGGCGGTATCCACGTGGAGCTGACCGGCGAGGACGTCACCGAATGCCTCGGCGGCGCCGACCAGATCCTCGACGGGCATCTGGGCCTGCGTTACGAGACCGCCTGCGACCCTCGCCTCAACGCCAGCCAGTCGCTGGAGCTGGCCTTCCAGGTCGCGGAATTACTGCGGGGCTGAGCCTGCAGGTGCGGGTCAGTCGATCGAGCCGAGGACGCGGGCGGGGCGCTCGACTGACGGCTCCACCGGCCGGGGTGGCGCTGGGAGCACGCAGCTCGGCAGCAGCACGTGGAAGGAGGCTCCGCCGCCCCAGCGGTCGGTGACCCAGGCGCGGCCGCCGTGGAGTTGGGCGAAGCGCGCCACCAGCGACAGCCCGATGCCGACGCCAAGGCCCTTGCCCTCCCGGACGGCCTTGCTGCCTCTGTCCTCTCGTATGGGCTTGCCGTCGGCGCTGGCCCGCCCGCCGCCCACATTCGGGTGGGTGCTGGTGCGGGCGGGGGCGCGTGCCCCCCGGCCCTGGCGGAACGGCTCGAAGATGGTCCCGGCCAGCTCTTTGGGCACTCCCGGGCCGGCGTCCTCGACCACCAGCTCCAAGTCGTGCCCTCTGGTCATCGCACGCACCCAGACCGAGGTTCCCGGCGAGGTGTGCCGCGCGGTGTTGACCAGCAGGTTCTCCAGGATGCGTTCGACCTTGGGCGCGTCGATCGAGGCCCACACTGGCTCAGCCTGGACGGTGATGGGCCAGCCACCGAGATGGTCGACCTCGGCGAGCACGCGGTTGATCAGCGCGGTGACGTCGGTGAGGGAGCGCTTCGGCTCCAGGATGCCCTCTTCCAGGCGGTTCAGGTCGAGCAGGTCGCTGAGCATGCGGTCCAGGCGCTGGGTCTTCTCGACCAGCATCCGGAGCAGGTCGAGGGCCTGCTCCCTGGGCAGGTTCAGCTTGGTCCGCTCCAGCGTGACGGCTACGCCGAGGATCGCGGTGAGGGGGTTGCGCAGGTCGTGGGAGACGGCCCGCAGGAAGGTGTCCTTCATCGCGTCGGTGGCGCGCAGGCGGTCGGTTACCGAGTGCTCACGGCGCAGGTTGTGCTCCAGTTCGGCCTCGCGCTGGAACAGGTCGCCCACGGTGTGTTTCAGGCGGCGGTAGAGCTGGTGGTTCTCGACCATCATGACCACCTGGCGCGCGGCGGCCAAGGTGCTGATGGCGACACCGTCATAGACCAGGAACGCCTCGAAGGTGCCCTTGGTGACTTGCACCGCCACGGCGGTGATCGCGGCGGCGAACAGCAGCGCGTAGGGCGCCGCCAGCTGGATCCAGGAGTGCGACTCCTCCTCGTCGTTGCGCAGCAGCTCGGCGGTGGAGGGCCGCAGCGCGGCCAGCAGCAGCAGCAGGTAGCCGGCCAGCCAGCCGATGTCGGACAGCGAGCCGATGTGGTAGGTGCCCTTCTGGCTCATGTAGGCGAAGCTGGAGTCGGCCACGGCCAGGCAGAAGACCGCCAGCGTGACCATGCCGAGCTGGACCACGCTGCGGCCTCTGGTCCTGGCCAGCACCGACAGCGCGATCGCGCCGGTGACGATGTCGCCAGCCGGGTAGCCGAGCCCCACCAGCACCGCCAGGCTGGGGCGCGAGCCAGCCGCCCGGTAGAGCGGGCCGAGGACTACGACCCAGCTCACGAACAACAGCGAGCCGGCGATGATGAGCCCGTCGATCAGGGTGCGGAGCTGGGCGAGGGCGCGGATCGGCGCGGTGGGGAAGGCCAGCACGCCCGCCGCCGCCAGCGGGACGGCCAGCAGGAAGCCGACGTCGAGGGGGGTGGGGAAGGAGGGCGAGGTATTGATCCTGACCAGCTCGCCCCAGGTTCCGACCATCCGCCCCAGACCCCAGACCACCGCAGCGGCGCCCAGCAGCCACCAGGCGCGCCGCAGGGCGATCGTCCAGGCGCGACCGAAGCCGTACTGGCCACGCCGGGCCGCCCGGAAACAGGCGTAGCCGGCGCCCAGTGGCACGACCGCCGTGATCACGTCGTCGAAGCGCCTGGTCACCGCCGCTCCGCCGAGCTCGTAGATGAGGCAGGTGACGAACAGCGCCAGCAGCCCGGCGGCAGTGCAGAGGCCCAGGCGAAAGACGCGCCGCTCGTTCAGGGCGCCGGCCCGGTGGCTCTGGGCGTCGAGGCTGTCAGTGGTCACGTCGACTCCAGGAAAAGCGTACGAGGTCGCCGAACCGCGAGTGGTACCCGAAGGAGGGCAAGTCAACTCATACGATACACGAGCTGCCCCCGGTTCTCCTCCTTTGGCTGGTTCAAAATTACTATTCCGTTATAGTCCACGGCTAGACCCGTATTGGCAGCGGATCACTCGACTCGTACGATCCGTACACCCCGGGCTGGTTCGGAACAACCAGGCCCCGCTTCGGATGGGAGCTTCAGCGCGTCGCTTGGCCGTCGATGCCCGCCGCGGGATGGCGCAGCGGCAGCTTGACGGTGAAGCAGCTGCCGCGACCCGGATGGCTGGTCACCTCGATGGTTCCCCCTAGGATCAGCACCAGCTCGCGCACCACGGTGAGGCCGAGGCCAACCCCGCCCGACGCGCGGGTGTCGGAGACGTCGACCTGGTAGAAACGCTCGAAGATGCGGTCGAGCTCCGGCACGGCGATGCCGATGCCGTGGTCTTGGACGCGGATAGCGAGCTGGTCGCCCTCGGCGCGGGCGCCGAGCAGGCAGGAGCGGTCGGGCGCGGAGTACTTGACCGCGTTCTCCAGCAGGTTGCCGAGCACCTGGCAGAGGCAGCGCCGGTCGGTCAGGATCGGCGGCAGGTCAACGGGCAGGTCGAAGCGCACCCGCACCGCCGCCGCGCCGAGCCCCTCCACCGCGTCGCGGCAGGCGTCGGCCATGCCAATCCAGCCGAACTCGGGGGTGAGCTGGCCGCCGTCCAGCTTGGCGGCGGTGAGCAGGCTCTCGACCAGGCCGAGGAGCCGTTCGGCCTGGCGTTCGATGATGTCGAGGAACTCCTGCCGCTTGCCGTTCCCGGCCGCCGACGGCAGACGTCGCAGGGTGTTGGCGTAGCCGATGATCGCGGTCAGGGGGGTGCGCACCTCGTGCGAGGCGATCGCCACGAACTGGCTCTTGAGGCGGCTCAGCTCCCGCAGCTCGGCCACGCTGCGCCGCTCCCGCTCCAGGTGGGTGGCCAGCTCGCGCGCCTGGTCGGCCAGGACCAGGTTGCGCTCGGCGAGGCGCTCGTGCAGGTGCCAGGCCTTGAAGCACATGGCGCGGCCATAGGCGAGCAGCCCCACCATCAGCAGCACCGGCCACAACCCGACGGTCAGCTGGAACCACAGCAGGGGCAGCGAGAACCAGCCCATGCCCGGAAACGACGCCGGGAAGCGGTAGGGGGTGGTGTTGTTGACGCGCCGGAGCAACTCGCTGGCGGGGGTGCCGGACTCGAGACTGCGCTCGGCCACCTGCGCGGCGAGCAGCAGCACATACATCAGCGTGACCGTGGCCGCCCAGGCGGGACCGAGGCGCCGCCACGGCGCGTGGATGCCCCCCGTGCCCGCGAGGGCGTGGAACAGGCCGCTGCCAGCGGCCACCACCACCAGCGCCAGGCAGCGGTTCCACCACGACCCCAGCGGCGAGATGCGCCCTCCCGCATCCCCCAGATCCCCGGATCCCGCCCGGCGGCGGCACTCGCGCCGGTCGAAGGCGCCGAGCGTGGCGATGACCCCGGCCAGCGCCGGCGGGTAGAGCATGGCCACCCCCACCTGCACCACGAAGGCGGGGCTGAAGCCCGGGCCGTTCCAGCCGCCGAACGTGGTCAGCTCCAGGACGATCAGGATCGGCACCCACATGAACGGGGCCAGGCCCAGCCGGGCGGGCGGGCGCGACAGGACCATCAGCAAACCCAGCGTGGTGGCTGGGATCACCAGCATGAGCTGGTACAGCACGAGCGCCTGCGGCCGACGCTCCGGTGCCGGTGGTGCCCCCTCGATATCCGTCATGGTCACAGCGCTTCCGACCAGTTCGCGGAGAACGGTACGGCCGCGAGAGGCGGTTACTTCGTCAGATCTTTGCACAGATTGGAGCGGGATCAACGGGTGAAGTAAGAAATCTTCTTATGTTCGTAGCCGTGCGGTTCTGGGAAGGCCGTGGTTCGATGGAAAGGATGCGCAGGACCGTCCGCCGCAGCGCCGCCAGCGCCATCTGGGTGCTGGTGCTGTTCGCCTGTGTCGCCGGGCTGCCCGGCGGCCTCCCCGCCGCATCGCCTGCCCCGACCTCCACCACGGGCCTCCAGTCTGGTACGGCCCCCGACGCCAGCGACCTGGCCGCTGCCCGCCAGGCGATGCTCGCCGGACGCGCGGCCGCGCAGCATGCGGCCAGCGACCGCGCCGCGGCCAAGCGGGCGGCCAAGGGGCCTGGGGTGGCCGCGCCCGCGCTGGTCGTCCCGGTCGGCACCGACGCGGGCATCCCCACGCTGGCCCTGCAGGCCTACCGGCAGGCGGCCAGCTGGGCGGCCGGCTACGATCCTGGCTGCCACCTGGCCTGGCCGGTGCTCGCCGGGATCGGCCGCATCGAGTCCGACCATGGGCTCCACTTCGGCGGGACCGCCCGCTTCGGCGTCAACGGCGACACCTTCCCGGTGATCACCGGGCCAGAACTCAACGGCAGCGGCGGCAGCGCCACGATCCCCGACACCGACCAGGGCCGCCTCGACCTCGATCCGGTCTGGGACCGGGCAGTCGGGCCGATGCAGTTCCTGCCGTCGACCTGGCGGGCCCTTGGCCGTGATGGCAACGGCGACGGCGTGGCCAACCCGAGCAACTTCTTTGACGCCGCCACCAGCGCCGCTGCCTACCTGTGCCTGGCGGGAGGCAACCTCGCCGAGCAGCTGCCGCTGCGCCAGGCCGTCTTCGCCTACAACCACTCCTGGCCCTACGTCGACGCGGTCCTCGGCTGGGCCGCCTTCTACGGCCAGCACGGCCTGGCCGCCCCGAACCCACCCACGACCGGGCCCGGCTCGACCGCCGCCAGCACCACGACTGCAGCAGGCACGACTACCACCGGGGCGCAGACCACTACCTCGATCGCCACGACCATGGGCCTGACCACCACGACCGCCACCACCACCACGACGCGGCACCGCCGCCAGACAACCACGACGGCGCCGTGCGCCAGCACCACCACCACGGCTCCGACCACGACCACGGCTCCGACCACCACCGTCGCGCCGAGCACCACCACGACCACGACGACCACGACCCTGCCGCCCGGGTCGAGCACCACGACGACGGCGGAGACCACCACCACCCTGCCACCCTGTCGCTGAGTCAGCGGCAGGGCCTGATCGGTTCAGACCAGGCGGCGGTCGGAGGCCCAGCGGGTCAGCTCGTGGCGGCTGGAGAGCTGGAGCTTGCGGAGCACCGAGGAGACGTGGGTCTCGACGGTTTTGACCGAGAGGTGCAGGCGGCGGGCGACTTCCTTGTAGGTGAAGCCGCGGGCGATGTGGCGCAGGACCTCGCGTTCGCGGGCGGTGAGGAGGTCCAGCTCGGGGTCGAGGGGGGTGGTCAGCTCGCCGTGGAAGGCGTCGAGCACGAAGCCGGCCAGGCGCGGTGAGAAGACCGCGTCGCCGCCGTGGACCCGGCGGATCGCGCTGGCCAGCTCGGGCGGCGAGATCGATTTGGTGACGTAGCCGCGCGCTCCCGCACGGATCACGCCGATGACGTCGTCGGCGGCGTCGGAGACCGACAGGGCCAGGAAGCGGATCTCCGGGTGGCTCTGGCGCACCGCCTCCAGGACCGCGCGGCCGCCGCCTCCAGGCAGGTGCACGTCGAGCAGGACTACGTCGGGCTGGGTGCGGCGGATGCCCTCGATGGCACTGTCGGCGTCGGCGGCGGCGCCGACGATGGCGAACTGCGCGCCCAGCTCGGCCCGCAGCCCGGACAGGAAGAACTGGTGGTCATCGACCAGGAACACCCGGACCGGCCCGGCGCCACGCTGACCCAGCCCGGCCTCGCTCATCGTCCCTCCCTGGGCCTTGGGATGGTCAGGGTTACCTCGGTGCCGGCGCCGGGCTCGCTGGCGATGGTGACGGTGCCGCCCTGGCGCTGGATGCGCCCGCGGATCGAGTCGGCGATGCCGTGCCGATCGGGCGGAATGGATTCCGGGTCGAAGCCCTTGCCCTGGTCGCGCACGTAGGCGGTGAGCGCCTCCGGCTCGGCTTCGACATAGACGCTGACCAGCGGCGCGCCCGAATGCTTGGCGGCGTTGACGGCCGCCTCCTGGCAGGCGAGCAGCACTGCGCGGGAGCGCTCGTCCAGTGGTTCGTCGCCGACCACGACCGCGTCGGCCTTGATCGTGTACAGCTCCTCGATCTTGGAGGCGAGCGCCTCGACCGCCGCGCCGAGCCGCTGGCGCCGGCCGGCGGCGACGGGCGCCTGCGGGTCCTGGCCGTAGAGCCAGGTGCGCAGCTCCCGCTCCTGGCGGCGGGCCAGGGTGACGACCTCCAGCGGCGCGTCGGCGCGCTGGATCAGCGCCAGCGTGTGCAGGACCGAGTCGTGCAGGTGGGCGGCGACCTCGGCGCGTTCCTCGGAGCGGATGCGGCTGCGGCGCTCCTCGCCGAGCTGGCGCGCGAGCTGCATGGTCCAGGGGCCGAAGATGAGCGTGAGCCCGGCGGCCGTCACCGCGATCGCGGGCAGCGCATTGCTGAGGGTGCCCAGCACCCCGCCGGTTACCAGGACGTAGCCCATGCCCGCGGCGACCAGCAGGCCGCCGAGGGCCACCCGGGGCAGCGCGGCCCGGCTGCCGGCGAGCACCGCCTCCAGAGGATTGGCGTTGGCGGGCAGCCGCCCGCCCGGGCCGGTCCGCTCCTCGTCCTCGCCCCGCGCCCAGATCACCGCCGTGCCGAGCGCCGCGAGGGTTACCGCCCACATGGTCTTGTCGCCGAACCACAAGCCGATCGTGCGGGCGAGCAGCAGGCTGCCGACCACCACCAGCACCAGGGCGAGCGTGGACCGCATGGCCGGCGGCCGCGGGGCGGGAGCAGGCCGTGATGGCCTGGCCGACGGGTCGTCTTCGTAGGAGAGGGCGAGCGCGCCCAGGTACAGGGCGAGTCCTGCCCCTCCGGCGATCGCCAGCACCACGAAGGCGATGCGCATCAGCGCGGGCTCCACGCCGAGCCGCTCGCCGAGGCCACCGGCCACGCCGGTGAACAGCCGGTTGCGCCGGCTGCGGGGGAACATCCAGCCCTCTGGGATCGCCCATCCGCGCGGCTGCCTGCGGGTTGACATAGCCACATGGTGGCACGAGGCCCAGGTCGAGGCTATGGGGCACCTCCCTGAACCTCCAGCACAGAGTTCAGGGTTTTCCTGGGGATCTCCCCGATGGTGGCGGCGCCGGATCGGGTGCAGGCTGCCGAAAGAACGCCGCGAGCAACCGCCAGGAAACCGCCGAGCACCCTCCGGCGTTTCACTGGAAAGAGGAGGAACCATGACAGGGCACCCGGGCAGCGGAGAGGGCACCGGGCCGCAGGAACCCGCCGGTCCCGGCCCCGGCCCCGACCCAGGTCCAGATCCAAGTTCAGGCGCGCCGCCTCCACCACAGGCGCCGCCGCCACAGGCGCCGCCACCGCCGGGAGCGGGCTATGGGTACGGCTACCAGTACCCGCCCGGTCCGGCGCCGCAGCGGCGCCTGGTCCGGCGCACCGACAACCAGATCATCGGTGGCGTGGCCAGCGGCATTGCCGACTACCTCGGCATCGACGTGGCGGTGGTGCGGATCGGCTTCATCCTGCTCATCATCGGGGCCGGGACTGGCGTGCTGCTGTACCTGCTCCTCTGGCTGTTCCTCCCCGAGGCCGGCCCGGCAGACCTGGCCGCATCGACCGGGGCACCTGCTGGCCTGCCGTCCGCGCTGGAGCGGCTGGGTGGCTGGAGGGCCGTCGCGGCGATTGCCCTCCTGCTCATCGGGGTTGGGCTCATCGCTGGCCAGTTCTCGCGGCCAGAGTTCTTTTGGGCGGTGGCGCTGATCGCGCTCGGGGTCTACCTGTTCCGGCAGGAAACCCGATCGGTGCCGTCCACGGGGGCGGATCCTGCGGCTGCGGCACCTCCGGCACCGGACATGCCGCCACACGCAGACCCGGGCGTCGCACCGGTGGCGACGGATCGCGGGACCTCCCCGGCCCCGGGCCCGGGCCCGGCCTGGGGGGGTACGGCGACGGCGACGGTTCCACTGACTGAGCGGGGGTACCCGCCGGGTTACCCGCCGCTGCCACCGCTACCGCCGCCCTCGGCGCCAGCGCCGCACCCGCGCCAGCCGCGCCAGCGTGAGCGCCAGCGCTCGGTGCTTGGATGGGTCACGGTCGCGGCCGGGCTGGTGGTCACCGGCGTGGCGGTGGTGCTCAGCGACCTCCGCTGGTTCAGCCTCACGCCCGCCGGGGGGATCGCCTTGTTCCTGGTGGTGCTTGGGATCGGGCTGATCGTCTCGGCCTTCCGGGGCCGCGCCGGATGGCTGATCCTGCTCGGGGTGCTGCTAGTGCCGGTGATGGTGGCGGCGAGCCTGCTCGACCCGCCGGGCGATGACCGGCCCTGGCGCAGCGGCGTCGGGACGCGGCTCTGGCAGCCGGCCAGCGTGGCCGAAGTTGAGCCGTCCTACCGTCTTGGCGGCGGACAGTTGGTGCTCGACCTGCGCCAGGTTCACTTCCGTACCCCGTTCCCGCAGGTCAGGGTTTCCCTCGGCGCTGGGCAATTGCTCGTCCTAGTGCCGGAGGGCCAGGCAGTGGCGATCAGCACCCGGGTCAACGCCGGCGGGACCAACCTCCTCGGCCACGTCGAGAACGGGCTCCGGTTGGAGAGCAGCCTGGCCGACCCGCCCGATGCGACCAGCCCGCTCTGGCTCGACCTGCGCCTTGGGACCGGCGAGATCGACGTGCGCCGCCTCCCGGTGGGCGCCGACGTCCCCGAGATCAGGGGCACGGGGCCGGTGGCGCCTGCCCCGGAGACCACCGAACCGCCAACCTCCGAACCGACCACCACCAAACCGACCACGACTCCCACGACTACCACGCAGAGGTGAGCGATGGAGCGCCATGACTTCGATCCGATCGCCATGATCGCTGGCGTCGTGTTCACCGGGCTCGGCCTGGTGTTCCTGGCGGGGCGGTTCGACGCGCTCGGCGGCTTCCACTGGCTGTGGCCGGGGCTGCTGGTCGTGCTGGGCCTCGCGACGCTCCTCGGCACCCTCGGCCGGGGGCGGAGCACCGCGCCGTCCACGTCCTCCGGCGCCGCCTCCACCAGGCCGGCGGCGGCCTACCACGAGCCACCGCCGCTGGAGCTCCCGGAGCTGGACCTGACCGACACCTCCGGTCGCTTCGAGCTCCCCGGCGAGGAGCAGGCCCACGCCGCCACCGAGGCCGAGGCCAAGACTGAAGCCGAGAAAGCCGAAGCTGAAGCCGAAGCTGAGCCGCAGAAGCTCAAGCGCGACGGGGAGACCGAGGCGTAGCCGTGGTTCAGTGGAAGTTGAGCAGGACGACGCCGGTGGCGATGGCGACGCTGGCGAAGATGCGGCGGCGGCCGAAACGTTCGTGGAAGACCAGCGCGCCGATGGCGGCGGCGACCACGACGCTGCTTTCCCGCAGCGCGGCCACCGCCGCCAGCGCGCCGCGTGTCTGCGCCCAGATCACCAGGCCGTAGGCGGTGACCGACAGCACCCCGCAGAGCCCGCCGAGCAGCCAGTGCCCTTGCAGCGAGCGCCCCAGCCCACCCCGCCGCAGCGCCAGCGCGTACAGCGGCTGGCCCAGCCCTCCAGGGCGAACAGCCAGGCGGTGTAGCCGATCGCAGTGCCCGAGTGGCGCACGCCGACCCCGTCGACCACGGTGTAGGAGGCGATCATCACCCCGGTCGCGAGCGCGGCGAGGACCGCCGGCCGGGCGGAGGCCGCGGGGACATGGCTGCGGACCCGCCGCGCCGGCCCCGCACTGAGGGCGATGATGCCGCCGCTGACCGCCAGCACCCCAGCGAGCTGCGCGGCGCCGAGATGCTCGTGCAGCGCCCCGGCCGCCACCGCCGCCACCAGCAGCGGCCCGGTGCCGCGTGCCAGCGGGTAGACCTGGTTGAACTCCCCCAGGCGGTAGGAGGCGAGCAGCAGCAGGTTGTAGCCGGTGTGCAGCAGCGCCGACACCCCCAGCGCCGGCCAGGCCGCCCGGGCCGGTGCCGGGACGAACTGCAGCGCTGGCGCCGTGCAGCCAACCGAGGCCAGCCCCATCAGCGTGAAGGCGGCCAGCCGGTCGCTGAAGCTCTTGGCGAGCGCGTTCCAGGTTGCGTGCAGCACCGCCGCGACCAGCACCGCGGCGACGACTGTCGCGCCGCCCGAGCCGCTGGCAGGCGGCGGCCCTGTCACCGCGCCGCAGTAGCCTCGGCCTGCTCCTCGCGGCGGACCACCTCGGCCAGCGAGCGGATGAACGCCGGGTCGGTGTTGAGCAGCTCGATGCGGTTGTAGCCGATCCCGGCGGCCTCCGCCTCTTCCCTGGCCGCCACGTCCAGGTCGTAGAGGATCTCCAGGTGGTCGGCCAGGAACTGCACCGGCGCCACCAGCACGTCCTGGTGCCCGGCGGTGCGCAGCCCCGGCAGGAGGTCCTTCAGATCCGGCTTGAGCCACTCCTCGGGGGTGTGGCCGGCGCTCTGGTAGGCCCACTGCCACCGTTCGCTGTCTAGCCCGGCGCGTTTGGCGAGCGCCTCGGCGGTCTCCTTGAGCTGGTCGATGTAGCCCGGCTCCTGGTCGACTACCCGTTTGGGCAGGCTGTGGGCGGTGAAGATGACCGGGACGTCGTCCGGCAGGCGGGCAAGCGCCTGGCGCACCCGCTCGGCCAGCGCGTCGAGGAATGCCGGCAGGTCGTGCCAGGCGCCGGCGACCCGCACCCGGTCCGGGTCAACGCCCGGGTCGACGCCGGCGGCGGCCGCAGCGGCCTGCAGCGCGCGCCCGTAGCCACCCATGATGATCGGCGAGTACTGCGGCGACAGCACCACCCCGAGCAGCCGCGCGGCCCCAGCCTCGACCAGGCGGTCAACCACTTGGCCGACCCGCGGCTCGGAGTGGAGCATGGCGGCTTCGACCAGGTACCGCTCGGCGCCGGCGTCGGCGTTGAGGCGCTGCTGCAGCGCGGCGGCCTGCGCGTGGGTGATGCGGATCAGCGGCGACCAGCCGACCACCTCGTAGCGGCGTGTGAATTCCGCCACCAGCTCCGGGTCCGGCGCTTTCCCGCCGCGCACGCTGCGCAGGTAGCCCTCCACCTCATTGGCGTTGCCGGCCGACCCATAGGTCATCAGCAGCACGCCAAGCGGCCCGCTCGCGCTCACGCTGTCACCTCCGCAGTGGTGTTCCTGGCGCTCTCCTCGTGGACCAGGTCGACCAGCCGCCGCAGGTGGTCGGCAGGACTGTCCGGCAGGACGCCGTGGCCGAGGTTGAAGATGTGGCCGGGGCGGTTGGCCGCCTCGGCGAGCACCCGGCGCCCCTCCCGCTGCACCACCTCCCAGGGGGCGAGCAGCATGGCCGGGTCGAGGTTGCCCTGGATGCCCTTGTCGAAGCCGATCCGTTGCCAGGCCTGGTCGAGCGGCACGCGCCAGTCGACGCTCACCAGGTCGCTGCCGGCACCGGCCATCTGCTCCAGCAGCCCGACGGTGCCGGTGCCGAAGTGGATCGTGGGCACGCCCGTGTCGCGCAGCCCGGCGAAGATGCGCCGGGTGTAGGGGAGCACGTAGGCCTCGTACTCGCGGGCACCGAGATCGCCCATCCACGAGTCGAACAGCTGCACCACCTGGACGCCCGCATCGATCTGCGCGCGCAGGTAGCGGATGGTCACCTCCGCGAGCGTCAGCATCAGCCGCTGCCACAGCTCCGGGCGGCCGTACATCATGCCCTTGGCGTGGGCGTGGTCCTTGGTCGGGCGTCCCTCGATCAGGTAGGACGCCAGGGTGTAGGGCGCCCCGGCGAAGCCGATCAGGGCAGCGCGGCCGTCCAGGGACTTGCGCAGCAGTTGGATGGTCTGGAACAGCTCCGGGGTGCCCTCTTCGGCCTCGACCACGCGCAGGGCGGCGACGGCGGCCTCGTCGCGGACCGGCTGGTGCACGATCGGCCCGATGCCGGGGTCGATCGAGAACGGCACGCCCATCCCGTACAGCGGCAGCATGATGTCCGCATACAGCACCGCGCCGTCCACGCCCAGCTCGTCGACCGGCATGGTGGTGACCTCGGCGCACAGCTCGGGGGTCCGGGTCAGGGTCAGGATGTCGTACTGTTCCCGCAGCTCACGGTATCCGGCAAGGCACCGCCCGGCCTGGCGCATGAACCACACCGGGGTCCTGTCCACCGCCTGGAGCCGGCAGGTGGCCAGCATCCGCTCAGCCCCGGTCATCACCGGCTGATCGCTCACACGTGTGTCCTTCTCTCCGATGTCCTTCAACCCACCTGGTGGGGGGTCCAGGCGGGTGGTCCACAAGAAGCGTATGAGAACCATCCGGCAACGGCCACTCGGTCGATCGGCGCACCAGCGCCTGGCTCATACCGTTGCTGGGATCACCGTGGCGGCGACAGCCGATGGCTCGGGGATAGGCTCGCCATGCTCGCGCAGCGATCGTAGATGCAGCGTGATCGCCTCGCGGATCAGCCGCTCGACCTCTTCGATGCTTTCGCCTACCACCCCGACTCCGGGCAGTTCCGGCGCGTACGCCCCGTAGCTGGTCGCACCGCGTTCGATGATGACCGCGTAGCCGTAGCCGCCTTCGCTCATGCTCCCGGTCTCCTCAGCACAGCCTGGCGCAAAATGTTGGCGAGCGTTCCCGGTGGCAGGTCGGTTCCCGGCTTGCCCGCGACTGTCACGGTACCAGGCTTGACGGGATGCCGGAATTGCCGATGACTGCCCGTCTGATGATCCAGTGCCCAGCCATCAGCCTCCAGCAGCTTGATGACGTCACGGACCTTCATGGGCACGGCGCTCTCCGACTAAAACATATCGGGCAGATATCCTATCTGTTTCAGAATAGCGCAACACCCCCGGAGTCTATAAGACAGCCAGGGGTGTTGCGGAGGATCGCTCAGGTCATGTGGTGGTGATGACCAGGTGTTGGGTGGTGCCGATGGTGGCGGGGACCAGGATTTCTTCACCGCGGTTGGTGGTGCGGGTGGTGGCGGAGACTGGGGTGCCGTTCAGGGTGACGGAGTGGACGGTGGTGCCGGGTGGGAGGGTGTGGCCGATGGTGAGTTTGGCGCCGACTGCGGCGCTCGCGGTCACGTCGGTCGTCCAGGTGGTGGCGGAGTGGGTGGCGGTGACGCTGACGGCGCCTTTGCCGACCAGGATGTTGCTGCCAGAAATGGTCGTCTGGCCGCTGGGGACCTGTGGGACGACCTCAAGGAGGCCCATGCCGAGGTCGGGGCGGACGCCGAGCTGCTGGTGCACGACCGGCCAGAGGGTGCCGTAGTTGCCCCAGGCCTGCATGACCATGGAGCGTTCGTTGAAGGGCCGGTCGATGTTGCGGGTGAAGTCCGGCGACGGGGCGATCTCGGGCAGGGCGCCGGGCTGCTCGTCGGGGTTGGGGAGCATCAGCTCGCGGTTGTCGGTGGTGTAGCGCTGCTGCTGGTCTGGGCCGAGGCGGCCGTAGTTGCCCTCGCCGACCGCCTGGATGGCGGTGTTGAGGCTGAAAGTGATGCGGTTGGGGCTGGCCGGCGGCGGCGCCGGGTCGCAGCCCGCGGCGCCCTGGACGAACAGGCCGAAAGTGCCGGTGTAGCAGGAGGTCTCGCGCAGCGTCAGGGCGGCGTCGCCGTGGGCGGTGGTGGTCAGGCCCGGCACCGGGGTGGTGCCCTGGTACAGCTCCACCTCCATCGGGGTACGCCGATCCACCAGCGCTGCTGGGTCTGGACGTCACCAGGGTCGTTGAGCGAGTCGGCGTGCTGCGGGATGCTCGGCATGTACCAGGTCTGCTCGAAGCGGCGGGTCATCGAGTTGGCTTTGGAGAGCGCCCAGGCCCGCGTGGCGTTGTCGTTCTTGCTCGCGGCCATGTCGGCCAGGTCGTAGAGCCCGCGGATGGTGTAGACGGTGACGTCGAGCTTCTCCTGGCCGAGGCCGGGCGCCTCCACGTTGCCGGAGCCCTCCGGCCACAGGTCGTGATCGGCGTCCACCTGGGTGAGCAGGTACTGGAGGTTCGCCTTGGCGAACGGGTACATCTCGTCGCGGAAGGCGTTGTCGCCGGTCCAGCGCCACACCAGCGCGACCACGCCGGGGAACTTGGCGGTCTCGTCGGTGTCGCCGGGCTCGTCGTTGAGGCCGAAGTAGACCGAGCCGTCGGTGACCACCTCGTGGACCACCTTGCCACTGCCGTGGTTGGCGATCAGGCTCACGTCCCGCAAGGCTCGCAGGTGGTCCTTGATCAGGTCGAACTGGCCCGCCGCCGCCAGCGCGAAAGCGCTGTACTCGCCGTCGGTGGCAAACAACCACGGGTAGTCCGGGAAGCCCGCGCCCTCAAAGCGGATCTTCGCCACGTGCCCCACCGGCGCCGGGTAGACGGTCCCGGCCTCGGTCGGGCGGATCGCCAGGTCCTGCGCCTCCTGGGTCAGGTCGGCGAGATTCTGCTTGCCCCACTCGACCCCCTGCGCCAGCAGCGGGTCGCCGGGGAGGGTCAGCTGGGTCTGCTTGGCGAGGGCGAGCCGGCTTGCCGCCTTGGCGGCCAGCTCGCCGGCCGGGTCGGCGCTGGCCGCCGCGAACTGGGCGCTGGCGTCGGCTAGGCCGTGATCGGAGCCGGCGACTGTAAACCAGACCGTCTTGCTGGAGTGCGGCGCCAGGTCGAGCGCGTAGGTGAGCTGGCCGCCGGCGCCCTTGCCGTAGGCGGTGTCGTCGCAGCGGGTCTTGTCCGGCTCCGAGCTGACCGGGCAGATCACCGGCGGGTCCTGCGGCCCGCGGAAGTCGCTGCCGGTGCTGGATCCGCTCGGGGTAAGGGAGCTGCCGACCAGCGCGGCCCAGTCGTGGGCGCTGGCATTGGCGACCGGCGGCGTGCCCTGCTCGCGGAAGACCAGCCGGCCGCCGTCGACGGCAACCTGGTCGGGCAGGTTGAAGGCGCTCTGGTCAGGCGTGGTCCCGCCCCACGGATAGGCCGACATCAGCTCCGAGTGGGCGTCCAGCGCCAGGCTCAGCTTCCTGGCCCCGCTGCTGTTGTCGAAGGTCAGGCCGACCACCACCGCTCGCCGCCCCTCCGGGGCGAAGTCGGTGCGGGTGATCCCGACCCCCGCCGGGCCGGGCAACGCCATGCGCACGTAGCCATAGCCGCTGGTGAACGTCGTCGCCGGGCCGACCCAGCTGCCGTTGATCCCGAACCACAGCCCGTCGAGCAGCTTCAGCGGCGCGGTCCAGATCCCACCCATCTCGCCACGGGTATGGAACCCCATGGCCGGATAGCGGCCCGCCTCGGTGCCGACCTCGTAGGCGCGGTCGCCCGCCGCCACAAAGCGCCGGTCGTCCAGCCGGTCGCTGGTCGACAGCGTCGGGCTCAGCGGCTGCAGCGAGCCTGCGGCAGCGGTGGCCGCCAGCCCTGGCCCGGCCGTGGCCACGGCAGCGGCCATCACCATCGCAAGGATGAGGGATAGATGGAGGACGAACCGTCGGCGCGCCATTGCGTTCTCCTTCGTCGTCGCCACCCTGGGGAACAGCCCTCGGGACAGCCAGGCACCGGAAATAGGAGATCCATCGACTCTGTGGTCATTTGCCCGGAATATTAGAACCTAAACCAAGCAAATGGCGGCGCTGTCGGCAGCGCCGCCAAATCCTCGCTGCGGAGCTCCCGACGCTACGAGGTGCTGGTGATCGCGAGCTCAGGCCTCGCGCGGCGCGTGAGCCGGCTGCGCCGTGGGAGGGTGGGGGCGGGCGAGGGGGGCGAGGCCCGCGCAGGCCTTGGCGAGCAGCTCGCTGAGGGTGTCGAGCTGGTCGTCGCTGAGCTGGTCGAGCAGGGCGCGGACTGGCTGGCGGGCGAGCTCGATGACCTTGTCGCGCAGGGCGCTGCCGGCGGGGGTGAGGGCGACGAACTTGACCCGGCGATCGGTGCTGGAGGGCTGGCGGACGACCAGGCCCCGGGCTTCCAGGCGGTCGACCATGCCGGTAACGTTGGAGCCGTGACAGTGCAGCACCTCGGCCAGGGAGCCGATCGGGACGCCCTCGCGATCGGGCAGTTCGGCAAGCAGCCAGACCTGCTGGGTGGTCAGGTCGTAGCGGCGCAGCCGCTCCGAGCTCTCGCGCAGCCGTTCCTTGTTGAGGCGGATGACCGAGGCCATCACCTCGGCGGCGAGCTGCTGCTTGCTCTTGTTCCTCGCGTGGGCGGTCATCGAACCTCACTGTCCATGGGCACGGTCAAATAGGGAGCAACGACCGGCCGACGCCACATGGTAGCCGTTACCTGAGCCATCGGCAACTGATGGATCGATAGTTGATGTCTCAGATGTTTACCGCTATCATGATCGCAAGTCAACCGCCCGGATCTATCAAGAACCCGGATCTATCAAGAAAGGGGGTCGCGTCGTGGTCCTCTTGCACTACCGCGTCGTTCCCGGCCTGGGCGCCACTCCGCCCCCGGCAACTCCGGTCTCGCGCCCCGTCACCTTCTCCGATCCCGATCCCGACCCGGCCATGCAGGCCGAGGTCGAGGATCCCTGCGACTGTCCCCAGCTCGCTAGCGCCCTCTCCATCTCCGTTGCCGCGTAACCGCGCTGCAGCCGCCTATTACCCGATCGCCGCCGCCCTGCGGCCGGCCTCCGCCGGGTCGAGCACCTCCGCCCCGAGCACCACCGCGGAGAACCGCTCCAGCGGTATCCGCTCGAACCCGGGCGCGGCCAAGCGCTCGAACACCCCGGCGGGTACCAGCTTGATCGAGGTCGCCACCACGATGGTCGGGTAGGCCGCCGCCAGCGCCGCGGTGCCGGTCGCGTTGAGCAGCGCCGCCGGACCGATCGCATCCGCGCCGACGAGGCCGGCGAGCCCATACCTGACGAGCCCATGCCCGGCGGGTCCGCCATCCGGCGCCCCGCCGGGTTCTGCTTGTGGCAGCCGCCGCAGCGTCAGCCCGACCAGCGAACTCTCCGACACGGTCTGAACCGGCCCGGTGGCGTGCGCCCGCAGCCACGCCACCGCAGCCCGGGCGGCCGCCTCGGTCTCCTCGCTGAGCCGCCGCCGCAGGGCAACCAGGGCTTCGACGGGGTCAGGCTGCCGTGCGGCCATGGCGACATGCCAGACCGGCGCCATCGCCGGCTGCCCAGCGAGCAGCGCCGCTGCCCCGGCCTCCAGCAGCTCCGGATCGCCGCTTGCCGCCGCCTCCAGAAGCCCCTCGATCGCCTGCGCGGCGATCTCGCCGGCGCCATGGACGCGGTCGCCGGCGGCAGCCAGCAGTGCCGGCGGCAGGTGTCCCGGGCGCCGCGCTCGTTGTGCTTGCTCTGTTGGTTCTCTTGTCATGCCGCGAAGCCTACCGAAGCTGACGGCCGGCTTCCCGGCTACGCCCCGGCCACCCGCAGCCCGAACGGCCCACCATGTCCGGGATCCATTCGGGCAGCAGCACAGGACTGCCGAGACCAGGAGGAGGGCGGCGGCGAGCTGGCCATGCTGGGCCGACTGATGACTGGTCTATGTGGGTGTTACGACTGGAAAGCCGAGGCCGTTCGCCGCGGACGCGAGTTCGCTGTCGTAGGTGAGGAAGCCGGTCAGCTCGCCGCGGAACGGGTCGGCTGTGGCGAGGTGAATCGCGCCAAGCGAGCCGAGCTTCGCCACCTGATAGGACCGAGCCCGGTCCAGAACGGTGCTCGAAAGGTCGACCACATAGACGCCCCGCAAGGCTTGGCCCACGTAGTAGGGCACCCAGGTGGGGTCCGCACCGCCACGGAGAAGTGCCCTCGTGATCTCCAGCAGCGCTAGTTCGCTGGAGATCAAATCGGTGTCCTACACAAGGTAGGCACATCAACGAGATCGCTACGCACAAAGGGATGCTCAAGCGGCCAGTGGCAGAGCCAGCAGGAGGGTGGGGACCAGGAGCAGGGCGGCGGCGAGGAGGTAGGCGGCGGGGGGGACCCAGGCCGGCACGGGGTGAGGTGGGTCGAGGAGGCGGCGGACGCGGGCCAGGGTGGCGCCTTCGGTGGGGGTGGTGGCGGAGGCGGCGAGGGCGGCGGTGGGGGTGGTGGCGGTGGCGACGCGGACCAGGGCGGTGGCGAGGACGCGGCGTTCGTGGCGGCGGCAGGCGCAGTCGTCGGCGAGCATCTCGACCAGGGTGGTGACCGCGTCGTGGGCGGCCTCGTGGGCGCGGCGCAGCCAGGGGACCCAGGGGAGTGTGGCGCGCAGCGCCAAGAACGGCAGGATCACCAGGTCGTGGCGGGCGCGGAGGTGGGCGCGCTCATGCTCGATCACGGCGGCGAGCTGGCATGGATCGAGCAGCGCGAGGGTGCCGGCGCTCAGCACCAGCCGGGGTCGCAGACCTGGGAGGCAGTAGGCGAGCGGAGTGGTGGTCGCCACCACCCGCGCGTCAGCCGCACCCGGGCAGGCGCACGGCCCCGTGACCAGATCGACCAGGCGGCGGTGGCGCACCCGCGCACGCAGGGTGGCGAGCGCCTGCCGGGCGAGCACGCCGAGCAGGAGCAGCTCCATAGCGGCCGCCCAGGCAAGGCCGAGCAGGTTGAGGGGGCCGAGCCCGGCCAGCGGGTGGCCGGCGAGCGTTTGGAGGCCGAGCGTCCAGAGTCCTGGCAGCAGGTGCTCGGCGAGCGGTGCGACCGCGACAGCGAGGCCGGCGCCGATGGCGGCCAGCCCGCCGGCCAGGCCGATCGCCTGCCACAGCACCAGCGCGGCCCGGGGGTTGCCGCGCGGCCAGTCCGCCCTGGCGAGCAGCGTTGGCACCGGGACTGCCAGCACGGCTGCGAGCCCCGCCAGGCCGAGCGCGGTGATGCTAAGGGGAGCCATCGGAGGGGTCCTCCTCCCGCTGGTTTTCCAGGAGGGCCTGGCGCAGTGCCTCGGCCTCGGGGAGGCTGGCGACCGCGTCGCCGAAGCGGGCCAGCACTGCGCCCCGGCTGCGGTCGCCAGCGGCGCCGAGCGCCTCCAGCATCAGCTCGGCGGCGTAGCCCTCGCGGCTGGCGACCGGCGCGTAGGAGTGGGTGCGGCCCTCGCGCAGGTGGCGCACCAGCCCCTTGCGCTCCAGCCGGGCGAGCACGGTGAGCACCGTGGTGTAGGCGAGCGAGCGTGATGCGGTGAGCCGCTCCGCCACCTGCCTGGCGGTCGCCGTTGCGCTCTCGCCCCGCTGGCCCTGGCCCTGGGTGGGCGCGGGCAGGTCCCAGAGCGCGTCCATGACGGCGCGCTCCAGCTCGCCAAGCCGGGCCACCGGGACCCGAGGGTGTTTGCCACGGTTAGTCATGGGCGTATTCTACTGCCTGTAGAAGTTCTACAACTCGTAGTAGCACACGAGGAGGTACGGCGCGGTGAGCCCGGCGGAGTACTGGCACTGGCGGGAACTGGCGGCCTGTCGCGGGATGGAGAGCGAGCTGTTCTACGCGCCGGATGGGGAGCGTGGCGCCACCAAACGCCGCCGCGAGCGCGCCGCCAAGGCGGTGTGCGCCGCCTGCCCGGTGCGCCGGCCGTGCCTGGCGCACGCGCTTGCCAGCCAGGAGCGCTACGGCGTCTGGGGCGGGCTCTCCGAGCGGGAGCGCGCCGCGCTGCTGGTCAGCGGTCGCAGCCTGCAGGACCTCCAGCGCCTCGCCGGCTGAGCCGGCGGCAAGATCAGTTGACTGGAATCGCACGGTTCTACTGATCTAGGATCTTCCGTAAAAGCTGCGAATCTGGTATCTCTCCTACGCCATCTCGTGATTTCTGATGATCCGGGAGAACGGACACAGTCGTCCTGAAGGGGGTGAAACGGCATGCAGTTCTCGCCGTAGGGTCCCCCGCAGGGTGCAGCTTGCGGCAGGTCGCTCCGTTCAGCGGCCAGGGACCAGGGACGACGTCCAGGAGAGTCCAATGAGACGATCGCTTGCAGCGCTCGCCGCAGCCGTGTTGGTCGCCGCGCTCGCGACACCGGCCATGGCGAGGACCACCACCAAGCTTCGCTCCGCAGCCTCCTCATCCAGCGATGCGGCGAGGCGGCTCCTGTGCAACGAAGGCGACCCGATCTGTGCGGAGACCGCCGACGCCATCGGCTACGAGGGCCATTACACCGGCCACGACGAGCCCTCGACGCTGTTCTACGCCAACTCGCCGGGCGCGGGGAACAACTCGGCCTACCGGCTGGTCATCCCGAAGGACCCCCCGACCCTGCCCAACCAGAGCGGCACGGCGGGGACCTTCAACTTCCAGAACCGCATCGCCTTCTGGTTCGGCATGGCGCTGTGCGACAACCAGTCGGCACCGGAGTTCACCAACGCCCCCTGCACCCCCGACAGCGACAGCAACATCTTCGACGGCGCCGACCCCACCAAGCCGGACTACATCGGCCGCCACCCTGGCACCGCCTTCCTCGAGGTGCAGTTCTACCCACCCGGGTGGGCGCCGTTCTCGACGGCCATCAGTTGTGACGCCACCAAGTGGTGCGCGGCCATGGCGATCTTCAGCTTCAACAACAATCAGAACACCAACGTCCCCAACAACGCCGACTGCCTGGCCAAGGTGGGCATCGAGCCGGCCAACTTCTCCTTCATCTCCCGCAGCGGCAGCCCGCACGCGCCGGCGGACCCGCTGGGCCTGACGCTCGCGTCCTTCACCCCGGACCCGGCCAAGGACCTGTTCATGAACGCCGGCGACCAGATCGACGTGTCGGTCCACGACTCGCCGGCGGGTCTGCAGGCCAGCCTCAAGGACCTGTCCAGCCATCAGTCCGGGTCGATGACCGCCAGCGTCGGCAATGGCTTCGCGCAGATCAACTACGACCCCGCCGCGACCACCTGCACGGAGACCCCCTACGCCTTCCGGCCGATGTACTCGACCGCCAGCGAGCACACCCGGGTCCCCTGGGCGGCGCACTCCTACAACGTGGCGTTCGCCGACGAGATCGGCCACTTCGAGTACTGCACCACGGTCAACCCCGACGGGACCTGCGCGGCCGGCGCCAGCGACCCCGGCGGGGCCGACGGTGACGACGTCGGCTGCCACGCGGCCTCGGAGTCGCTGCGGGTCCAGATCGGCGGCTGCACCGGCACCGACAACGACTTCGACGGGGTGTCCTACCAGCCCGGCTGGCCAGGCACCTCCACCAACGCTGGCACCGACGCCCGCCTGCACCCGCGTTCGGTGCTGTTCTCCAGCCCGACGTTCAGCGGTGGGAAGAACTACAGCAGGGTGGCGTTCGAGGCGGACCTGCCGCGCATCGAGGCGGCGGACTTCGGCGGCGCCTGCAACCGGACCACCGGAGCCAACTGCGTCAACCCGCCGCCGGGCTCCAACTTCTACCCGATCTTCACCACCAGGAACGACAAGTCGGTGGGCTGCTTCTGGCAGCTCGGCGGGACCCACATCCCCGGGACCAAGAACACCTTCGGCGGTACCTCCACCACGGAGTTCGGCCCGCTGCTGTTCCTGGACTACCCAGGGCCGGGGTTCACCCCGATCCACCGGACCAACGACTTCCGCCAGGTGCTCTCCAGCAACCCCTGCGCCCGGAAGTAGCGGTTCCTGACCATCGCGGGGGCGCCCGCCTGGGCGCCCCCGCAGTGTTGGCCTGGCCGGTTTCCTTGGGCTGCTCGCCGGGCACCCAGGGCCCATGCGCAAGCCACTGCTGCCGGTCGTGCCGGCGCTGCTGCTGCTGATCGCGGTCGTGCTGGCGGGTTGCACCGGGCCCGTTCGCTCCTTCGGCGTGTATGAGTCCAAGGCCGCACGCACTGCCAAAGAGGAGGCATCGGCGGTCGAGAACGCCCGGCTGGTAGTCCAGGCCGCCACCGGCCACAAGGCGTTCGGCCGATACCTGTCGCAGGTGCTGACCGAGACTGGCGACGAGGCCAGCTCGATCCAGAGCACCTTCGACGCCATCCAGCCGCCCGACGGGCGCTCCGACCAGCTCCAAGCCGAGCTGGACGACCTGCTGGACGCGGCCGCCACGACCATCGCGGCGCTGCGCACGGCCGCCCGCCGCGGCGACTTCGGCGCGATGCCCCGCCTGGCCGCGCCGCTTGCTGGGGTCTCCCGCAAGCTGGACGAGTTCGCGCGGGCGCATCAGTGAGGGCGCCCTGGTGAAGAAGCTCCTAGAGGTCGCGCTCGGCATCCTGACCGCCGTCGGCGGCTTCGTGGACATCGGCGACCTGGTCGCCGCCACCGCTACCGGCGCCCGGTTCGGCCTGGCGCTCGCCTGGGTGTTGGTGCTCGGGGTGATCGGCATCGTCATCTACGCGGAGATGGCCGGCCGAGTCGCCACCGTGTCGCATCGCCCTGTCTTCGATCTGGTCCGCGAGCGGCTCGGCGCCCGCGTCGCCCTGGCCAACCTGTTCGCCTCGTTCTTTGTGACGCTGTTGACCTTGGCAGCGGAGATCGGCGGCGTCGCACTCGCGGTCGAACTGCTCACCGGCATCAATTATCTGTTGTGGGTGCCGCCCGCCGCGCTGCTGGTGTGGCTGGTGCTGTGGCGCATGCGGTTCCAGGTGATGGAGAACCTCTTCGGCCTGGCCGGGCTGACCCTGCTGGTGGTCGTCGTGGCGGTGTGGCACGCCCACCCGGACTGGTCGGCCCTGCTGCATGGCGCTACCCACCCGGCGGTCCCCATGGGCGAGGGGCGGCCGACCTACTTCTACTTCGCGATCGCGCTGCTCGGCTCGGCGATGACCCCCTACGAGGTGTTCTTCTTCTCCTCTGGGGCGGTGGAGGAGGGCTGGAGCACCACCGATCTGATCGTCAACCGCATGAACGTCTACCTCGGCTTCCCACTCGGCGGGGCGCTGGCGCTGGCGGTGATGGTCGCGGCCACCCTGTTCCTGCAGCCGCGCGGCATCGACCCGACCCACCTGTCCCAGGTGGCGCTGCCGGTCGTGCTGGTCCTTGGCAAGGTCGGCCTGGCCTTCACCATCTTCGCCTTCTTCGCTGCCACCTTCGGCGCGGCGCTGGAGACCGGGCTGTCATGCGGCTATACCATCGCGCAGTACTTCGGCTGGCAGTGGGGCAAGTACGTGAAACCGGCGCAGGCGGCGCGCTTCCATCTGGTCATGCTGGTCTCCGTCGTGACGGGGGCCCTGCTCATCCTGACCACGATCGACCCGATCAAGCTGACCGAGTACATGCTGGTGCTCTCGGCGGCGGCGCTGCCGCTCACCTACTTCCCCATCCTGGTGGTCGCCAACGATCCCGACTACATGGGCTCCAAGGTCAACTCCCGGATTTCCAACGCGATCGGCTCGGTGCTGCTGGTGATCCTGGTCGTGATCATGCTCGCCGCACCACCCCTGATGATCATCACCAAGGCGGGGCAGTAGCAGTGGCCGGCGGGCGAATGATCGACGCGGGGCTGATGCTGCTCGACCGGCAGCTCATCGACGCGGACGGCATGCTGGCCGGCAAGGTCGACGACCTGGAGCTGACCTTCCCGGAGGGCGGGGGGCCGCCGGTAGTGACCGCGATCCTGGCCGGCCCGGGCGCGCTCGCCGGACGCCTCGGCGGCCGGCTGGGGCACCTGGTCGAGGTTGTCGCCGCGCGTCTGCGCCATCCGGAGGAGACCCCGGGCCGGATCTCTTTCGGCCTGGTCAAGCGCATCGACAGCGCAGTGCGTCTGAGCGCCCAGCGGGCCGAGTTGGACACCGACCGGGTCGAGTCGCTGGTGCGCGACTACGTCATCCGGCGGATCCCTGGCGGTGACCATGCGCCTGAGTGAGCTGCTCCACGCCGAGGTCCTCGATGAGCATGGCCGTTCCCCTGGCCGCGTCCAGGACGTCCGCCTGGTGCAGGACGGCCCGGTCGTGGGCAGCTTCGGCGCGGCCTTCCGGGTCGCCGGGCTGGTCGTCGGCAGCACCCGCACCTTCGGCGTCCGCCTCGGCTATGACCGCCGCGAAGTCAACGGCCCCTGGCCAGTGAAGGCGCTCATCACCTACCTGCTCCGCAGTGCCCGCTACGTTCCCTGGGAGCGAGTCCGCTCGATCGAGGCCGACCGCGTGGTCATAACCGGCTCAATCGACGACTTGCAGCCTCCCGGGTCCCCGGGATAGGTCCGGAGATGGTCGGGCATGGCCGCCGCGCCGCGCGACCGATCTGACCGTCCTCAGGCGCCGTCGCGGAGATCGCTGAGGCGCTCCGCCGTGTAGCGGATAGTGTCGAAGGTGGCGGTGCAGCCTTCGCCGGTCGGCGACTGGGCCTCGAAGCCGACGGCCACCGTGGTGGCGTCCGCGTCGGGGGCGAGGGTGAAATAGCGGACGAAGCGCCAGGTGGTGCCGTCGGTCGAGGCGTGGAAGGCGAACGTCCGTCCCAGCCGCGCGACCCGCAGCCAGACCTGGTTGCCGTCGACCTCGACCGAGTTGCAGTCGTCCGAGACGCCCCGCGTCACCACCGACACCACCATCGGCTCGCCCTGCGGCGAGGACTCGAAGCACAGCTTGGCCCAGGCACCCTCGTGCGCCCACAGCAGCAGCACCCCGGCGTCGAAGGCGGCCGCGAACCCAACCGTGACCCGGGCGCTCAGCTGGAAGTCGCCCGCTGGGTCGCCGAGCAGCCGGGGCGCGTTCAACGCCGGAGGCCCTCCTCCCGGATCGACGAACAGGTCGGTCCGCGGCCGGGCCGTGACTACCAGCGCCGGCCCAGCGTCGCCTCGGTCCTCGACGCTCCAGCGCTGTGGCGGCGGCTCCCAGCGCAGCGGCACCGGGATGGGGACAAGCGTGATCACGGTTCGGCCGTGTTGGTGAGGTAGCGGAGCAGGTGCTCGCGGACGGCGTCCGCTTCGCCGGGGGGCCAGGGGCGGAGGCCCTGGCCGGACTTCATGCCCAGCTCGCCCTTGGCGACCTTGTCGCGGAGCAGGGGGGAGGGGCCGGGGGTGTGGTCGATGTGGGGCAGCACGTACTCGTGGATCGCCAGGGTCAGGTCGAGGCCGACCAGGTCGGCGTTCTCCAGCGGGCCGAGGACCGCGAGGCGGCGGCCGAAGCTGCTCTTGACCACGGTGTCGACCGTCTCCGCGTCGCAGATGCCGGCGGCGACGATCGCGATAGCCTCGCGCCACAGGGCGTGCTGCAGGCGGTTGCCGACGAACCCGGGGACGTCCTTGCGGACGTGCACCGGGGTCTTGCCGGCGGCGGCGAGCAGGCGCATGGTCCGCTCCACCGTCTCCAGCGAGGTCGTCTCGGCCTGGGTGACCTCCACCAGGGGGATCAGGTACGGGGGGTTCCACCAGTGGGTGCCGACTACCCGCTCGCGCCGCTTGGCGCGGGCGCCGATCTCGCCGACCGACATCACCGAGGTGTTGGTGGCCAGGATCACCTCTGGTGGGGTGAGCGCGTCGAGTTGCTCGAACAGCTCCTGCTTGAGGGCGAGGTCCTCGGGGGCCGCCTCGGTCACATAGCCGGCGCCGGCAACCGCGCTTGCCAGATCCGGGTGGAGGGCGATGCGGCCGAGCAGCGCCTCGGCCTCGCCGCCCTCAGCCTGGCCGGTGGTCGCCAGGTTGGCGCGGACCCGCTCGGGCACGGCGGCGAGCGCCGCTGGGACCGGGTCGTACACGCCGACCTGGTAGCCGGCGCCAGCGAAGACCTGGGTGATGCCGTGGCCCATCAGCCCGGCGCCGATCACCGCGACCCGCTCAACTGTCGGCTCCGCTGCCGCTGCGGTCATCGCTGGCCCCTATCCCGCGGTGTAGCCGCCGTCCACGTACAGGACGTGGCCGGTGCAGAAGTCCGACGCGGGCGACAGCAGGAACAGCAGCGCGCCGACGAAGTCCTCGGGCTCGCCGAGACGGCCGAGCGGGATGCGCGACAGCATGGCCTCGCGGGTCGCCCGGCCCGCGCCCTCCTCCGCATACATCCACGCGGTCAGGTCGGAGCGGAACACGGTCGGGGCGATCGCGTTGACGTTGATGCGGTGGCGGCCCCACTCGCAGGCGAGCGTCTTGGTGAGCAGGTCGACGGCTGCCTTGGAGGGGCAGTAGGCGCTGTAGCCGCTCGGCAGGCCGAGCCTGCCACGGGTGGAGGAGAGCAGCACCACCTTGCCGCCCTCGCCCTGCTCGATCAGGCGCTCGCCGGCCGCCTTGCAGAGCAGCCAGGAGCCGCGCACGTTGGCGCGCTGGACCTCGTCCCAGTCGGCCGGGTCCTGCTCGGTGATCAGGCCGACCTTGTTGAGCCCGGCCGCCGCGACGACGTGGTCGAGCCGCCCGTGCGCCTCCACAGCCGCCGCGACCATCGCCTGCGCGTCGGCCAGCTCGTCGGCGCGGCGGTTGACCAGCACGGCCTCGCCGCCGAGCTCCTTGACCTCGGCGCCGACCGCCTCCAGCTTGGCGGCGTTGCCGGCCGCCAGGGTGAGCCGCGCGCCGGCGGCGGCCAGCGCCAGGGCCGCGACCCGCCCGAAGGCGCCGGTCGCGCCGCTGACCAGCGCGGAGCGGCCGTGCACGTCGAACAGCGACAGCGGCTGGCGCACAGCGGCGGGCAGGGCCGGCAGGTCCGCCGCTCCCGCCAGCCCTGCCGTCTGGGAGGTCTCTCGCTCTATCATGAGCTGTTGGGCGGGTACGGCAGGATCACCAGCATGGTGGCCGGGCGGTTGCTGCGGTTGGAGACCGCGCGGGCCTCGTTCGGCGCCAGCCGGCAGGAGTCCAGCGGCCCCAGCGTCCAGGTGCCGTCCTCGGTGGTCACCGTGATCTCGCCGTCAAGCACCACGTAGACCTTCTCGATTGCGGTGGCGTCCATCTCCGCCCTGCCACCGGGCAGGTAGTAGGAGACCCCCACCGAGAAGTTCTCCGTGCCGCTAGCCTCATATCCCTGCAGCCGCAGCGCGCACACGTCGAAGTGCTTGGGCGCCTGGTAGGACTTGGCCTCCGAAAGGCGGACCACTTCCATGAGCTACTCTCCTCCGCGCTCGATCCGGTACTCGCCGCTCGGGTCGATCATGGCAACGATCCGCACGATCGATCCATCCCCGTATTGCCATTTGATCGGGAAGGCGGCGAAGGTGCAGCGCTTGCCGGTGACTTTGTCCAGTTCGCCGCCGACGTTCTCGAAGCCAACGATGCCGTTGCCGAGGAGCTGGCGGTGGCACGGCTCCCACTCGGGGAAATCGTCGCGGGCGTCGCGGCCGGTGTACTGCTTGTACTCGTCCAGGGCCCAGGGAGCGAGCGGGGCGCTCGGCGCCTCCGGGTGCCAGCCGATCGCGGTCGCGAGCGGGTGGTCGAGCGCCTGCTGGTCCACGCCGACCGCCTTGACGCCACGCTCCCGCAGCCAGATCCCCGCCTCCTTGTAGAGGCCGGGGGAGTAGATGAAGTACTTGCGGTTGTCGGCGTAGTAATGGTGCCAGCCGGTGTTGATGATCACGAAGTCGCCGGGGCGGATCTCCGGGCGGGCCGCCTCCAGGTCCTCCGGGGTGATGACCTCCCACTGCTTCTTGGGGATCGACACCACCACGCCGGTGCCGAAGAACTGCTCCAGCGGGACCTCGTCGGTGTAGGGGGTCCCCTCGACCACGTGCGCGGGCGCGTCCAGGTGGGTGGTGCAGTGCATCACCGTGGTGATGCGCTGCGACAGCACCCCGGACTTGGCGTGGTAGTGGACCCGCTCGATCTTCACGTCCTCGAAGTACGGCCACAGGGGCGCGTTCGGGCCGAAGGTATGGCTCAGGTCGTAGAACTCGAGGCCGGTGCGTCCCGCAGGGTGCATCCGCCACTCTTCCCGGCTCATCACCGGTGCTGGGCCGCTGCTTGCTCCGCCCGGCTGGGTCATGCCGCTCCTCCCGATTTTTTCTCTAGATAGTTCTGGAATGCGGAACAACCTGCTTGTATCGTGGATCTTCGCGCGAGCATGAACGATTGCAGGGCCCTCCCCGGCTTGTCAACGCTTGTCACGCCACCCCCTCGGAGGATTGCCTGTGCGGGAGATCGTCATCGGCCATGTCGCGCCGGCCTATGTCGGCGTCGCACTGTGGGTGGCCGAGCACGAGGGCATTCTGGGACGCCATGGCCTCGGCGTGACCAACGTGATCCTCGGCTCCACCGAAAGGACCACTGCCGCGCTGCGTGACCGCACCGTTGACGTGGCCAATACCGCGCCGGAGGGGACCATTGCCGATGCCCTGGCGGGCGGCCCCCTGCGGGTGGTGGCGGGTGTGGCCAACAAGCCGCCGCTGTCGCTGATCGCGCTGCCGCGCCACCACTCGATGGCGGACCTGCGCGGCGGGCGCATCGGCACCTCTTCGCTCAAGGAGGGCACCAAGCACCTGGTTGAGGCGATGCTGGCAGCCGAGGGGCTGACCTACCCGCGCGACTACGACTTCGCCCTGGAAGGCAACCACATGGCGCGCTGGCGTGCCCTGCAGGACGGGTCCATCGATGCGGCTTTGCAGCTCCTGCCCTACAACTACCTGGCCGAGGAGGCCGGCTTCAGCAACCTCGGCGACGCCGACGCCTATGTGCCGGAGTTCGCCTTCAGTACGCTCTGTGCCCATCAGAGCTATTTGGCGGCCAATCAGGACCTGGTCACCGCGCTGCTGGCCGCGCTGCTGGAGGCGACCCGGTGGTTCTACGGCAACGTCGAGGGGGCCGCCACCATCGCGGCGGCCAGGTCCTCGCTGCCACGGCGCCTCGCCCTGCGGGCCTGCGAGGAGCTGGCCGCCAAGCAGGTGCTCCCCGCCGGCCTGCGGGTGACCCCCGGAGCGCTGGCGGCGGCGGTGGCGGCGCTGCGCGCCACCGGGCAGCTCCCGCCGGGGCCCTCCGACGGGGTGGGGGAGGCGGCGGTGGACTACTCCTGCCTCGACCGGGCCGCCGCCGCAGTTTGACACGGCAGCATAAAGCGCATAAATGGGGACACATGAATATGCGCGAGGATGCCAAGGGTGTGGAGGGTGGCCGCATGGCCGGCGTGGTGATTGTGGGTGGCGGCCCGGTGGGCCTGTGGCTCGCGGCCGAGCTGAGCACCGCTGGGATCGAGGTCGTGGTCCTTGAGCAGCTCGCCCAGCGGCTGCCGTACTCCAAGGCGCTGACCGTCTACCCACGCACCCTCGAACAGTTCGCCATGCGCGGGCTGGTCGATCCGCTGCTCAAGGAGGGCCTGCCGGTCCCCTCGTCGCATTTCGCGCTGCTCGACAACCGGCTCGACTTCAGCGTCCTCCAACCCCAGACCCGCTACCCCTTCACGCTGTTCCTGCCCCAGGTGCGGACCGAGGTGCTGCTGGAGGAGCACTTGGCCGCTCGCGGCGTGCCGGTGCTGCGCCAGCACACCGTCGTCGGCGTCACCCAGGACGAGCGCGGCGTGGCCGTGGACGCCGAGACCCCCTACGGCTCGGCCACCTTCCGGGCGCGCTACGTGGTCGGCTGTGACGGCGGCGCCAGCGTGGTGCGCAAGTCGGCGGGGATCGAGTTCGCCGGCACCCCGACCACCCAGACCACCCTGGTCGGCGACGTCGAGGCAACCAGGCCGCCGGAGGCGAGGGCGCTGACCCTCAACCGGCCCAACGGGTCGTTCTATCTGGTGTCGCTGGGGGAAGGCCGCTTCCGTATGGCCAGCATCGACCACGCGCTGCTGGATGTCTCCAAGGACCAGCCGCCGACCTTCGCCGAGTTCCGCGACAGCGTGCGGCGGGTGACCGGCACCGACTACGGCATGCGCACCCCGATCTGGCTGTCACGGGTCGGCAACGCCACTATGCAGGCGTTGTCCTACCGCAACGGGCGCGTGCTGCTGGCCGGCGACGCCGCGCATATCCACACGCCCATGGGCGGCCAGGGCCTCAACCTCGGCCTGCAGGACGCCACCAACCTCGGCTGGAAGCTCGGGGCGGTGGTCAACGGCTGGGCGCCCGAGGAGATCCTCGACACCTACCAGGCCGAGCGCCACCCGGTCGGCGAGCGCGTGGTGGAGGACACCTTGGCTCAGTACGCGCTGGTCGCCAACGTCACCCGCGAGGGCCGGGCGCTGCGGGCGCGCTTCAACGAGCTGCTCGCCACCCACCCCTCCCTCACCCGGGAGCTTTCCATCCGCCTCGCCGCGCTCGACATCGTCTACCCGGGCGGCGACGCGGACCATCCGCTGACGGGGCGCCGCGTGCCCGATCTGGACCTGGAGGGGGCGACACTGGAGGGCGCGCCGGTGCCGAGCCTGTTCGGCCTGCTGCGCGGCGCGCGGTTCGTCCTGCTCGACCTCACCGGCGGCGACCTCGGCCTGCCAGCGGCCGGGGAGCGGTCCGGCCGCCTGGAGGTCGCCGCTGGGCGGCTCGCGGAGGAGCGGCCGGAGCCGGAGTGGGCCAAGGTCCGGGCGCTGCTGATCCGCCCGGACGGCCATGTCGCCTGGGCCAGCGACGACCCCGGCAACGACACTGTTGTCGAGGCCGCTGGGCAGGCCATTCGCCGCTGGTTGGATCCGGCGGCCGTTTCGTGATTGGCTGAAGGTCGCCCCTATACGAATCTGCCTCGTTTGTGGGCATAATCCGTGCAATCGTTAGCGGGTGACACTTCGGCTGACGGAGGTCACGGGCAAGGTCATTCCTCGTCCGTTCGGAAGGAGCAGGAGGAAGGCATGCGTGGAGCAGTCCTACGGCGCGGCGTGGTGGTCGCCGTCATCGCCGTGCTCGTGGCCGCGTGCGGCGGCGGCAAGAGCAACAACAGCGGCGGGTCATCAGGCGGGCTGACGAACCTCACCGTGGGTCTCGTCCCCGTCGTCGACATCGCCCCCGTCTACGTCGGTCTCAAGCACGGGTTCTTCAAAGACGAGGGCCTGAACGTCACCCCCAAGCTCATCCAGACGGGTGCGGTGGTGGTCTCCGGGGCCGTCTCCGGCGATATCCAGATTGGCTTCTCGAACGACACCTCGATCGTGACCGCGGCCTCCAAGGGCATTCCGCTGCAGATCATCGCCGCCGGTGTGAACGCGGGCAAAGGTGACTACGCCGGTCTGCTCGTGCGCGACGACGGCTCGATCAAGACGCCCAAGGACCTCGAAGGCAAGACGATCGCCGTGAACGGTCGTAACAACGTCGGCTCGCTCACCGTGAACGCCGCCCTCGAGACCTTCGGTGTGAACTGGAACAAGATCACCTACACCGAGGTGCCCTTCCCCAACATGGGCACGGCGCTGACCCGCAAGCAAATCGACGCCGCCTGGGTGGTGGAGCCGTTCGTCAGCGCCAACAAGGCCGCCAACAACGGCACCAAGCTGCTCGTCCAGACTTACATGAAGCTGCCCCAACACTTCCCGGTGGCGTCGTACTTCGTCACCCAGTCCTACAGGTCCCAGCACGCCGACACGGTTGCCAAGTTCCAGCGGGCGATCAACAAGGCGCTCGTGTACACCCAGGCGCACCCCGACGAGGTCCGCCAGCTCGTGCCGACCTGGACGCAGATCAAGCCGGATGCCGCCGCCAAGCTGGTCCTCCCCGAGTGGAGCACCGACCCCCAGGCGGCTCTGGTCAAGTGGACCGCCGACCACGCCCTCAAGTACGGCTACATCACCTCCGAACCCGACATCTCCAAGCTGGTCGTCACCAACAGCTGACCGATTCAGCATCCAGCCTGTAGCCCGTCGGGCCCTGGGATACCCCGGGGCCCGACGGCGTTCCCGGTGTACAGATGAGATATCCTTCTGAGGGTTGTTTGTATATATCGTTGAGGGAGGGCATTGTGGCCAAGACGCTGGTCGACATTGATGAGGCGTTGCTTGCCCAGGCGCAGGAGGCATTGGGGACCTCGACCAAGAAGGAGACCATCAACCGTGCGCTGGCGGAGGCAGTGGCAGCCAGCGCACGCCGCCGGGAGATCGAGCGCCTTGATCGTGGGGTGTACACCGACCTCGGCGACCCTGAGGTCATGAGGCAGGCATGGCGGTAGCCCGCTATCTGGTCGACAAGAGTGCCCTCGCCCGGTGGGAGCGCCCTCCGATGCGCCTGGCCCTCGCTCCGCTCATCGAGCACGGGCTGGTTGCCACCTGCGGAATCATCGAGTTCGAGATGCTCTACAGCGCGCGTGACAAGGCCGACTACCGGACGATCAAGGCTGACCGCCGCGCAGCGTACGAATGGCTGCCGACCGAGGACGTCGACGTCCGGCGCGCCTTGGAGGTCCAGGAGGCGCTCGCTGCGCGCGGGCAGCTTCGCGCGGTGTCGCTTCCCGATTTGATCATTGCCGCAATCGCCGAACGGCATCGCGTCTGCGTGCTCCATTACGACGCCGACTACGAGCTGCTCGCTGACGTCACTGGACAGCCGACCCTCTGGGCGGTTCCGCAGGGCAGCCTGCCGTAGACGAGGTCAGGTCGCGGTGCGCTGACCTGACGGGGTGCGTTATTCGGTGATGTAGACCTGAGCGCGGAGCTGGATGAAGTCGGGGATTACGCCCCAGGCCTCCCCCGCCAACCACGTTCCCGCGTAATCCACCTCTGCTCGCGGTCAAGTGCTGTCGGTCGAATACACCACAGCTCGAACGACAGACGGCAGGGCAGCGGTCGTGCTGCCATTGCTGCGGGGCAGCGGATGCTCGCCATGGAGGTGGCCTTGAAGAAATCACCGGTACGCGCCTGGATTCTGGTGGTCGCGGTCGTTGCCGCGGTGGCGACCGCTCCGAGTGCGGCGGTTGCGGCGACGGCCTCCAAGGGGACTGTGGGCTGGGACAGCTACCGGCTGCTCGATCAGTTGCCCTACCTGACGACTGGCGTGTCGACGTGGCAGCAGTCCAGCTTCGATCGAACCGGCGGCAACGCCGACAACAACCACGTCCTGCTCACCGCGGCCGACGGCGCCGTGCTTGCCGAGCACCAGGGACCTGGCGAGGTCGACTCCATCTGGTCGACCGGCAACGTGACCGGCGCCGGCAACCTGAAGATCGTCCTCGACGGGCAGACGGTATTGAACGCGCCGCTGGCCAGTATCGTCACCGGCGGCATCGGAGCGCCGTTCGTCTATCCGCTGGTCGCCACCGATACGCAGAGCTCGGGTGGGTTCCTGATCAGTGTGCCGATGCCGTTCCGCCAGTCGATGCGGATCAGCACCACCGCTGACCCCGACTACTACCACGTCACCTACCGGACCTTCCCCGACGCTTCCGGGGTGAGCACCTTCAGCGCCGGGACCGCAGCCCAGGACGTGCTGACCACCTTGCAGGAGTCCGGCACCAAGGACCCGAAGCCGGCGCTGGCGGGGGCGGTGACGCAACACGGCAGCTACCAGGTCATGCCCGGCCAGTCCGCCACGGTCGCACAGGTCAGCGGGGCGGGACAGGTGACCGGCCTGCGGCTGCGCATCCCGCATCTGACCCATCCGACGACGACCCCGCTGACCGACGACGGCCGCGCCTTCGGGTCGGGTGGGTCGAGTTCGTTCACCGTGTCGTTGAATCCGGCCAACACTGGCGTGCAGATCACTCGCCGGTACGACCCGAGCATCGGCAATCAGCAAGCCAACCTGCTGGTCAACGGCGTGCAGGTCGGGCAGTGGGCGCCGGTGTCAGCGACGACGGGGGGCCTGTGGGCCGACCAGACCGTCAGCGTGCCCGCCTCGGCGACCGCAGGCAAGTCGCAGGTCAGCGTCACCAACCAGTTCGTGTCCTCGACCCTTGACTTCAACGAGTTCACCTACACCGTCTCGCAGCAGGTCGGCGGCGTTTGGCAGGCGGCCGACACCGTCGACCTCGGGCCGCTGCACGGCGCGGCCGAGGCCGCCCACCACTACACCATCAGCAGCCAGACCTGGTCGGGGACCCGTAGCTTCAGCTACCCGCTGCCCGGCCCGGTCAGCGACGACGGGCGCGCCTTCGGCGCCGCTGGCAGCAGCCGCTTCACCATCGCCATCGACCCCAACAACAGCGGCGTGCGGCTGACCCGCCGCATCGACCCGGAAATCGGCCAGCAGATGGCCGCGGTCAGCGTCGACGGCACCCCGATCGGGAACTGGGCGGCCAATCCCACCCAGCCGGTCGGAGCGTGGGCCGACGAGTCGGTTGAGATCCCCGCTTCGGTGAGCGCCGGCAAGTCGAAGCTCACCGTGACCAACAGCTTCGTGTCCTCAGCCAAGGACTTCAACGAGTTCACCTACTGGGCCGACAGCCACATGCCGGATGGGCTGGAGCGCACCGACACGCTCGACGTCGGCAACGCCAGCAGCGAGTCCGCGCACGGGTATGCCATCACCGGCCAGACCTGGAGCGGGACGCGGAGCTTCGCCTACCCCAACAGCGACCAGGCACTGTCCAGCGCCCGGATCCGCATCACCTTCGACGGCACCCAGACTGTGGACGCGCCGCTGGGGCAGTTCTTCGGCGCGGCCGAGGGGGCGTTCGACACCCGGTCGCTGCTGACCTCCATCGACATCCGCCCCGGCGGCTGGCTGTCCTCGTGGTGGCCGATGCCCTATGGCAGCGGGGTGTCGGTCGCCCTGTACAACGGGTCGGGACTGCCGCTTTCGGGGGAGATCGCGCTGACGACCGCTGCGGACCCGCACTGGCAGACCGACCTGAGCGGCGGTGCCGCCGGCTACTTCCATGCCACCTCCCGCGCGGGCGCTACCAGCGCCGGGCAGGACTGGACGTTCCTGCAGGCCACCGGACACGGCAAGGTCGTCGGCGTGGTGCACGGCATGGCCGGACCCACCGGCCGCCGGTACCTGGAAGGCGACGAGCGGGCCTACGTCGACGGCTCGGCCAGCCCGCAGCTCCACGGCACCGGCACCGAGGACTTCTACGAGGGCGGCTGGTACTTCCGGTACGGGCCGTTCACCAACCCGCTGACCGGCAACACCTCCCACGAGTCGGCCGCCGGAGACTGCCCGGCCAGCACCGACTGCACCGGCGCCTACCGGCTGCTCATCGCCGACGCCATCCCGTTCAGCTCCTCGATCGCCTTCGGCATCGAGCACGGCGACGTCGACGACGTGGCGGCGACCTACGCCTCCACGACCTTCTGGTACGGGCAGCACAGCGCGGTCGCCGCCCAGAGCGACAGCCTGACCGTCGGGAACCTGGCCAGCGAGCAGGCCCACGCCTACGCCTCGGCCAGCCCCGGCGCCGTCACCTCGTTGTCAGCCAGCTATGAGGGCAACGACGCCACTCAGGTGACGCTCACCCGCACGACCAGGGCAACCACCGCCGCGGTCAACTTCACCATGGCCGTCGACCCGGGCAACGCCGGCGTGGTCCTGCGACGCACCAGCGACCAGAACGCCGCCTACCAGCGCGCCGAGATCACCGTCAACGGGACCGACCTGGGGCAGTGGCTGCAACCCCTCGGCAACCCCTACCACCGCTGGCTGGACGACGAGTACACGATCCCGGCGTCGGTGACCGCCGGCCAGGCGCGGATCACCGTGACCCTCACCCCGATCCCCGGCTGGCCCGCCTGGTCGGCTGCCAGCTACCGGACCATTTCGCTGCTCCCGTAGGGAGGGAGCAGCGGGGCTGTGGTGCGTTCGGTCCACACCGCAGCGGCGGGTTTTTGCCGACATGACCGCCCCAGGCGCCGCCGCACACTGCCAGCAAGGCAGGCAGCAGGCCTGGTCGGCGGCAAGGAAGGAAGTAGGAACGGATGCGACCCCTCTGCATACCCCGACCACGCGTTCGGCGGAGCATCACGGCATACCTGGTGGTTATTGCCACCCTGTTTGGCTGGCTCCTGGCCGGGCCCACACCGCCAGCCAGGGCGGCCATCACCTACTACACGCCGACTTCGGACGACGTCCTGTTCATCCATGGCATCAACGGCGGCGCCGCCAACGGCAGCCCCGACACCAATGCGGGTGGCTGCGTCAGGACCTGGAACAACGCCGAGGCGACCTTCAACGAGCTCGGGTGGACCGGGGCGCGCAAGACCGTCGGCTACTACACCGGAGACTGGAAAGGCACCGACGAATCGGGCATTATCCAGAATCATTGCGATGTCCAGTTCGACAGCAAGGCCCCCTTGACCCCCGTGAGCTACTATTACCATCAGAGAGCCTGCGACGGCTATTACTTCAATTCCAACACCGAGGGAACCAACAACCAGGACCTGCGCAACATCGCCTGCCAGCTTGCGTGGTACATCTTCACGAACTACACCGTCCACAACCGCAACGTGTTCATCGTCGCACACAGCATGGGCGGGCTGATCACCCGCTGGGCGCTCGACCAGGTCCAGAAGCAGAATTCAACATTCCCGCCGTACCTCTACGTGCCCGGAGTCGTCACGTTCGAGACGCCGCACGGCGGGATTATCGATCCGGCTGGCTCGTTTTTCGTCTGCGGTGCCTGCACGATGGGAACCAACATGCAGCCCATACAGCCGGACACGAACAGCGAGCCGTCGCGCATGATCAACGAGCTCAAGCTCGAGCCGTTCGCACCGATCGGCAGTCCCGGTGAACCGACGCAATGGACGCTGTTCGGCGACTATCATGACAGCTTCCTCAAGCTCGGTGTACCGCCCGACGTGGCACTCGACGTCCCGCCTGGCGGCATCGGGTACCCGGCGGTTCACAAGATCGAATACTTCAATGTGCCCGGCCTGCCAGGCAACCAGTATGACCACGGCGGTTACCTCTACGACGACAGCCGAAACCAGGACGCGACGGCGTGGACGTGCGACAATTGCACCGGGACGCCGCCGGCGAGCAACGTGTCCGTCTATCACTCGCTGCGCGAGGCCTACATCCAACTCTCGCACCCTATCCCCACGCCGCCGGCCTATCCCGTCGTCAATGTGCAGAGCGGTGGG
>Ga0137384_10000036_pt1 | contig 96533 bp, 79 predicted proteins | sample SagtaG_2_FD_104922 | JGI IMG/M metagenome (GOLD analysis project Ga0137384, IMG submission 104922) | Vadose zone soil microbial communities from Sagehorn Ranch, Mendocino, California, USA - Sage2_R_60_16 metaG | ecosystem: Environmental > Terrestrial > Soil > Vadose zone | place: USA... | reverse complement strand
GGTGAAGCGCTCGACACGGCCAGCGGTGTCCACGAGCTTCTGCTTGCCAGTGAAGAAAGGGTGGCAATTGGAGCAGATTTCGACGCGCAGCATATCGCCCTTAACGGTCGAGCGAGTGGGGAAAGTGTTCCCACAAGCACAGTGGACGGTGACTGCGTGATAGTCGGGATGAATACCGGGCTTCATTGAATCTCCATTCTGTCGCGGCCGGTCTGCGCCACATCCTGCACGAGCAGGGACAACTGAGGCGTCGCTAGGTCGCGAGGCAACTTCACATTATAACGTGGAACAGCGGTTCGACCAAATCTGCAAAAAGTGGGTCAGCTTCCTCATCGCTAGAACGTCAAACTCATAGCACTCGGAGCTGTGATAACTCGATCGTTGTACACTCGTTTGCAAGGACTCACTCCCAACTCAACAGGTTCCTCTCGAAATCGAAGTTGAAGCGTCGCGCTCTCAGCGCCGTAAGCGATAGGTAGCCATCTATCTCCGGCAGAAAGCCTGCCGGAGAATTTCGCAGCAACACGGCGCGCCGTTCCAGCTCGGTTCCGTTCAACAGTACCCGTGGCAGCGTGACGACTTCCAGAGATGCGCCTCCGCTCAAGCTGGCACCGCGAATCTGCCGCTCGATCTTCACATTAGGCAATCGCTCCCCCATCCGGTCACGGTACAGCAGAATAGTGCGCACGCCCGTATCTACGAGGAGCCGCATGGGGCGCCCTAACATACGAACCTCCACCGCCAGGTACAATTGGTCCCTCTCCATAGCTATGCTCGACCGCAGCACTCGTGGAGACCCAAACGTGATTTTTCGTCTGCCAAAATCAATGCTAAAGCTTCGCAGCCGCAACACGTCCAACCCAATCAGTCCGTCCACGCCTGGAGCAGTCTCGCGCAGGTAACCCAAATCATTCGTCATCATCGGCAACAGCGGTATTCGTATCGGCCCGAGCTGAAAGTCGGGAACCTCCACCAGCTCTTGCGTCACCACATGATCAAGATTGACGATGCGGACCTGCCGATGCGCAAACTCGTAACCTTTCACAAGGTCCGGCCGCAAGACGCTGTGCGTCGCGCCGGTGTCCAGGGCGAATCTCAGCCCACGCTGTCCTCCGATCCTTGCTTCGACAACGATCAAATATCCGTCCTGTACGGTGAAGGGCACCTCGCCGTCGCCCTCCCAGCTTCTTGAAAGTATTGGTCGCGTCGCCCGGACATTCTGGCTGCCTTGAGACGAGCTCGATCCCTCAAACGTCGCGAACAGCGTTGCCGCACCGGCTAGCCAAACAAGCCTGTTGCACCAAAACCTCTCCATTTTCATGGCGCTCTCCCCCGGTTGCGGGAGCGCCAAAATTCACGCAGTACGGAAAGTCGCGCCATGGAGCCGGCCTGAAATGAATCTGGAATTCATGTGGCACCGCAAGTTGTGCAGATTCAGTGGAATGGGCCGGTTAGGTGTTAAGGGGCGAGAGGCTCAAGAAGCTGTGATAAACTCGCTTCTAACGAATCAAAGTCATAAATAAGAAGTAGGCCCCGCCATGTACCGCTTTGGCGCATTCGAAGTTGATCCCCGCTCACACGAATTGCGAAGGAGCGGCGTCCGCATCAAAGTGCAAGAGCAGCTCTTTGTGCTGCTGCTCAAACTGCTGGAACGACCCGGCGAATTAGTCACCCGCGAAGAACTCCGCGTCGCAATTTGGCCTGCGGACACGTTCGTGGATTTCGACACCGGCCTCAATACCATCATCATGCGGCTGCGCGAAGTGCTCAGAGATTCCGCAGAAGTTCCCCTCTTCATTGAAACGGCGCCAAAACTGGGCTACCGCTTTATCGCTCCTGTCGAGAAGCTCGAAGAACGACGTGCGGGGCCAGAATCGTCGCCAAAACATCGGCGCATTTCCGCTGGCGTAAGATGGACTGCGGCCGCCGCGATCTTGCTGCTAGTTTCTGCGGGCGCTTATTTGTTCTTCAAGCGACCGGACTCCCTCGGCCACACCAGCATGGAAGTTGTGCCCCTGACTGGTATGCCGGGTAGAGAGAATGATCCGGCTTTTTCACCGGACGGTAATCAAGTTGCCTTTACACTCTCTGATGACACCGTGAAGGGCAGGTCCGGCATATACACCATGCTTGTTGGCGGTGAAAAACCTCTTCAGCTTACGAACGACTCCAAGGATTGCTGTCCTGTTTGGTCGCCGGACGGTCGCACCATCGGATTTGCGCGCACCGGCCCGATGGTCACTAACCTCTATACGTTGCCCGCCCTTGGTGGCACGCCTCGCAAGATCTACTCGATTGAGAAAACTTACAAAGAGCATCTCGCGAAAGCTCCCGATTTTTCGTGGTCCCCTGACGGCCGATTTCTCCTACTGAGTATCGTTCCGGCATCGAATCCTTCTGAGCCGGAGAGACGTCCAGCGATCGCCCTGGTATCGCTGGACGATTCCTCAACCCGCCTCGTAACTTCTCCTCCGCCCCTGTTCTCGGATTGGTCTCCCGCGTTTTCTCCTGATGGAAAAATGGTCGCTTTTGTTCGCTCCAGCGGCCCGGGGCACATCGACGACCTTTATGTCGTAGCCGCAGCCGGCGGCGAACCCAAACGATTGACTTTCGACAGATGTATCATCGATGGCGCCCCAACTTGGACTCCGGACGGCCGCGACGTCATCTTTCCTTCAGCTCGAGGCGGTCTTTCTAGCTTGTGGCGAATACCTGCATCGGGTGGCGGAGTGCCCTCCCGAATCGAAGGTGCGGGTACTTCCGTTTTTTCGCCGGCTGCGGCTCTCAAGAGTCAGCGGCTCGCATACGTCAACGTGTTCGTGCAAGCGAATCTCTGGAAGATCCCGCTCAGCGAGGCGAAGCACGTCGCGCAATCTCCGCAATTGCTCTTTGCAACGAAGGGCGAGACGGCGCTTTCCTATTTTTCTCCCGACGGCCGCAAGCTGGCATTTGAATCGACCCAATCGGGATACCGCGAAATCTGGACCGTGAACAGCGACGGCTCCAATCCGTCGCAACTCACCTTCCTGAACGGCGAGTCCGGCACTCCTCGTTGGTCACAAGATGGACGTTTCGTAGCCTTTGATTACCGTCCTGCTTATCACAGCGAAATCTTCGTGGTGGAGTTGCCTGGAGGTGTCCCCCACATTTTTCCCACAATCCGCGGAGCGGATAACACCGAACCGAATTTTTCCCACGACGGCAAGTGGTTGTACTTTTCTTCGAATCGTGGCAATGAAACAACCCAGGTATGGAAAGCGCCGTATCCATCAGGAGGCGTTCCTGTACGGTTGACAAGGAATGGTGGTGTCAAGCCCATCGAATCCGCCGACGGCTTCCTCTATTTCGCAAAGACCTTTTACACCGACGAAATCTGGAAAGTTCCGGTGACAGGAGGCGAGGAAACTCTGGTGATGAAAGGGACGGGCCTGGGTGACTCTTGGAACTGGGCGCCGATCCCCACTGGTATTTACTTCATAAATGGCGAAGGTAAGCGCACTCTTTTCTTTTACGAATTCGCCACCCGGAAGACATTCCCGCTGGTATCACTGGGAAAAATCGGCCTTTACCCGGCCGTGGCGCCCGATGGCAACTCCATTGTCTTCTCACAAATTGACCAGTTTGACCAAACCATTATGCTCGCCAACCATTTCCACTGAGGCCCCTCGGGCTGGTTCGTTTATCGTGCGAAAGTAACATTGCATTGTAGGTTCTACAATCCGACGAGCCATGTTCTGGCTAACGCCTGATTTAAACGCGCTTACCGGAGATGTGTCTTTAAGCGACTTATTGAGCGGGTGTGGGACTCGTTCCGGGTTTGATCAGCTTCCAGCTGGGGCTTGGAGCCAAGTGATGATTCGGCGCCAGGGGGCCATCCCCGCGCCGCTCATCGGTGCTTGTAGCCAGAGAACCATTTTACGGCGAGCAACTGCGACGCGACTTGGACCGCTTTCTATGGGCTCCGGCAGGCCAGCAGTCTCGGTTTCCGAGGGTGCGAGCCAATACGGGCTAACCTCCGCCAGGGACTGCTTCGCGCTGGCACTCGACAGATGTCGCTCGCCAGTCACACCCGTAATTGACAATTTTAGCATCGCCCCAACCTGCTCCTGGAATGCCCTCATCGTTCTCAATACATTGCGCGCAAACCAAACACCGGCGATTAAGAATGCAAGTTGAATACCGACGCTGACTGAAGCATACCAATTGTTTTGATCCAAAGCGGTAAGATCGCTCATGTCTTCACCTTGGACTGGGATAGCCGCAATTTACAACTGGGCAACGGCACAGGAAACTGGTACGAAGTCCAAATAACGGGCAGGTGCATCCCCTTGCCCAGTAGGCCTGTCCGAGCGCAAGCCTCAACTACTGGTTAACGCCGAATCAACCGTCCATGTGGATTCCGATGCAAACCTGGCCTGGCACTTGTCCGATTTGCCGGTCGACTACACAGGAGTTGGGCGGAACGCGAAAAGATTACACACGCTTCCTCTGGTCGGCTGTCTAGGCCCCTGTCCTTTCAGTCAGTTAGTTCTTCGAAAATGGCACGTGGTTTGCTCCTGTTGTTCTTTGATAGAGTGCGCCCTCAATCCATCGAGGTGCGAAAATGCGGAGAGATTATGCCGGCCTCGCATCCATCCTCCTGCGGCTAGCGATGGCACCGGCCGCCATGGTCGGAAGCCGCGACAGTAGACGGCAAGATGAAGCCGGTCGAAACGCTATCAGGACCATCACCGGAAGGATTGTGAGAAGCGATGACTTACTTTTCGTTGTAGAAGAAGGAAGCATTCGCACTTACATGCTGGCGGATGCAAGTCACGCCAGAGTCTATGAGGGCAAGAAGGTAAGAATCTCGGGTGCTCTCGAATCACCTCACGTCATTGTGGTACGAACGATCGATGAAGTTGATTAGACGGCAGACTCCATTGCGCCAAGTTCAAGTTGCAGCTGCGAAGCTTCAAGTGTATGGGAATGGCGGGAATTGTCCCGAGCGTAGTTGAAAGTGGCGGCTCGCGGCGGACTGCACGTTACGCGACCTGGACCTGCTGAGTCAACGACGGATTGCCATGCAGGATTCACCTCGGACTCTATTTCACCGTATGTCCGCATCCGCTTCGAAACATCTAGTAATTCACAATCGCAAAATGTCCAATCAGCTCGCAAGTGTGTAGGTTATCGCCACCACGACGGTCGTCACGATAGATGGCATTACCTCTACCTCTTTACCTATACATCTTCCCGTTCAACTATTTGCGGAGTGGTCGCGCCGCCTTTAATAATTGGCACAGTAATTGCACTTGCAGACGGCGGATGCCAGGGAGGGGAAAATGACCATTTCCTGCGTGCGCCAATGCGACTACTGCCGAACATCAATCGTCTCAGGACAAAGATGGGTACGGGAGAAGATTTACGACCCCACGCTCAATGGCACTGACCCAAGTTACCACTACTACCACGCTGAACCCTCCGAAGGACAGGAAGGAAGCTGCTGGGAAAAACACGAAATGGAACGGGAAATTGCCCGAACCACTGCCTACGCCGCTTAGAGAGGACATTCAGAACAGTTGGAGTTCGAAGCGAGTTTAACCCTGCGAGCGTTTTTGAGGGAGGAACGAAATGAAGAACAAGCCTTCGGTCCAAGCGCTATGTCCCGAATACCAAAAACTGCTCAAGGAAGAACAAGTTGCTTTGTCCAATTGGACTAGGGGTCGCACCGAGATTCGTGAATCTATTCGTAAAGGACGAGACACGAGCAACGAACTTCGCACACTGCAAGCGAGTTTCGCCAATGCCTGGGCATTGCTGCAATTTCACGAGCATGACTGCAAAGTGTGCGAAGTGATAGCGCTTCTTGACGGCATTCATGCAGGGCCTAATGCAGGCACACTCCAACAGCTTCGAAACTGAGACGCTTGGAGTGGACTGAAAGTGAAGTGAAGTCAAACTTTCCGTCGCCATGATAGCGAAACGAGTCCCGTTTTCCACGCGCTGAGAATCAGCGGTGCGATGACGCTGAGAGTCACTATTAAAATGAGTTTTTTCGCGACTGAGGACATGTTAGGTCACCAACCAACACACAGCAATTGAAAGTCCTGTGTAGTGGCCTTACCGGACTGACTCAAGTTCACGACTTGTTGTGCTTGAAGCGAGTCTGCGCGTGAGTCTGCGATGCTTTAAGGCAGTCGAGAGGCACGCTGTTGCGCCGCCCAACATGAACCAATGTTGGGTGAAGACAAAAAGCAGGAAGAATAAGCCCGAGAATGTAAGTAATTCACAGGCCGACATGCGGAGCATTAACGGGCGAGAATACTCAATTCGCCCGCGAACTCCGTCTGTGTTGATAATTGCGCGGAAGAGAACCAGATTGCGAAGGTGCCGTACGTGAATCGCCAGTTGAACTAGGACCATTGACCCCAAACCGAAATTGTATAGTCCCGACCACGAATGTCTGGCAAGGAGCCAGAAACCTGTCAGCATGACAGCGCCCCAAACGAGCATCGCCAAGAAGCGTGGACTGACTAGTCTCAGGGAATCAATATCTCGTTGAAAGTACGGCGTGATTTCGTAACTTCCTTCGAGCGCAAGTTTCTCGCTAACCCCAGCCCGATACAGGCGAGCGCACGTTATGGTGAGGGCATAATCAGAAATGTAGAGAACACACCAGACTGTCAAACCAGGCCACAGCGTGTTGAAAAAGAAGTTCGACAAGGCAGATTACCCCGGCTCCAGCTGAATCCTGAATCGTCCAAGGTTGTTGTTAGGAAGATCGTTCGGCAATAGGCCATCAGTACGGCTGTGACGCAATTATAATCGGCGGGACGCAACTGCGACTAGCTCGACTCGCGTCCCTACCGAAAGCCAGCGCGAGCAGAGGCATGAGGAAACTGGGCGCGGCGCTAAGGTCTGTCGGCCATCCGCTTGAGACTGTCACTGATTCCCGTTAAGAGGATGACGATCTCGATGAGCGCCCATTCGATCGTTCTGGCGTGAATAGGAATCCTCGCTGAGGTCTGAATGTTCTTCTGTTCAAGTTGTTCCGACTGAAAGTGCTTCAGATGTTCAAGATCAATCGCCATCGGAATTAGCTCCTTCCACGCCCCAATTGTGGCCGAACTGAGGCCAAACGCAAGAATAAGAGAGCACTGACATGTGCTTTTCGAGAGGATCCGGTAACCGCGTTGAAGCGAACGATCAAAACCCACTCCAAACGGGCGCCCTTTTTATAATGCGTTGATCAGGCACTGGCTAGAGGTAAGCGGGTGACTAAATTCATCAAATCACAGGGAATTCGGACCGGCGGGCAAAAGGAGAGAGGCGCTCGGTAACCTCACAAGCGCCTCCGCTACTGCGCTAACGTAAACCGTACCTCACTGGATCACCTCCTTCTCGGCAGGAACGCCGATGTCGACAAGAATGTCGAGTGATCCGAGTATAGCGCGGGATCGGAGCGATGTCAGAACAAGCGTTTCCTTCGGTTGGGCGCGCGGGAGCCAGTTACCGATAAGCGCGTGAGATCTCGGATTATCGATGGCTCTGTGGCGTACTCTTGTTCGTAGTGCTGCTGGTTTTAGGCACTGGAGAATATTCCCAAATTTTGGCATTACATCCGACCAATAACGTTTCGGCGTCTGGTATCGTGAGGGTGGCAATTCCATGGCAGGATTCGCCCAAAATTTCCTGATAAGCGATTTGACCGGCTTGGTCGTAGAGAAGGAGCATTGACCGCTCCTTCGCGAAATTGTTTTGCAACACAGCGAAATGCTCGGTTCCCCTTCTAAAGTGGAGCGTCAGTGTTGTATCGGAAGCGCGTTTTCGGCAAGGGGCAGCGTAAGGCACGGTGCTCGGCGCGCTAAGCGACCACCTCGAGGGGCGGCCGGCTCATCGACTCCTCCTGCGCTGACCTGTCTTTCAGCTTCAGCGAGTCCAGAGGACTGGCGACGACGTATTAGGTGCTGGGGATTTCCGCGGCGACTTCATTGGAGTAGGCGCTTTCCGAGCCGTCTGCTTCGACCGCTGTGACGACGTAATAGTAGTGGCCGCCGGGCTGAACGCTGGTGTCCCTGTAGTTGAGCGAACCGACAACGGAGTTACTGACACGCTGAAAGGGGCCGCTTGAGGACTCGCTGCGATAGATGTGATAACCCGCGACAGTGCTGGTGCTGGGATCCCAATCGAGGGTTACAGAATGAGACGGCACAGAACTGGGCGAAGTGACGGTCGAATTTGTGGCCGAGCCGGCAACACTGAGTTGCACAGGTGTGGGAAGCGAAGAGGTGGCGACCGCGATCGTTGAAGAGGAATTGCCCGCCACCGTGGGATGGAACCAGACTTGAAACTCGACCTTCTGATCAGGCGACAAGGAGACGCCCTTGGCTAGACCGGAGGTGGAAAATGCCGAACTTGCGAGACTGACCGAACTAATGGAGAGGGCAATGTTCCCGGTGTTTTTCAACGTAACCGATTGCGAGGTAGAGCTTTTCACCGCGCGCGTGCCAAAATTCAAGGAAGCGGGAGAAGCTGTGAGCGCTGGAGTTGCTTTTTCTCCGGAACCGGAGAGAGGGACGCTGACGGGAGCTTTCAAGACGGAACTGGAAATTACGAGCGAGCCAGAAGCGTCTGAAGTACTGGCAGGAGCGAAAACAACAGTAACACTAACTTGCGCTCCCGCCGGCAATATCACAGGGACCTTTGCCGAAGAGAGTGTAAATCCCGAACCGGAAACGCGAAGCTGCTCTAGATCGATGGACGCCGCGCTGGAATTTGTGATTTTGAGGGTCTGCGAATTCTTCTGACCTACCACCACAGACTTGAAATCGATGATCGAAGGAACGACCGAAATTTTTGCGGCGGGTGCGGCAGAAGATTTGTCCGCCGGGACGGAAGCGCAACCGGAGATTGCGGTAGAAATGATAAGAGCCGCGACGAGAAGTTGATGAGAACGGAACAGCTGTCGAAGCATAAGGCTGAAGAATGACGATTGAGATGGAGTTCCACGCATGTTTGGGAATGTAGACGGCGGGATGCCCTGTTTACAATTTGTCCAAAGGACAGCTTTAGACCAGGGTATGAACCTGTACGTGGAACAGATGAGAGGGTCTGCGGAGGTGGTCTATTCGGTGGAGAGGAGCGGGAGGCTCAGGAGACAAAGCAACAGCCGACGCGAACCGTGTTTTCACTAAGCTGCTTGGTCCAAACGCGTTTGAGATTCACGCGAACGGGCGGAAGGATTGGCACATGAAGAACGGCAAGCAGCGTGTCCGGAATGCCTTCTTCACTGGGGAAATCGAGCGCGACACCGCCGAAACCGAGGTCCACGACCCGGGCGCGATGTGAGGATTGATCGCCCAGAACGGCGTAGGCATTGGTGCCCGCCATCGAAACGCGTTCTGCCTTGCGAGGCACGGTGTAAAGTCGCGGTTGCTCGGATGCCACGGGAAAGGAGGGCTGTGAGGTCTGTAGCGGCGAAACCGGTGGCGATGGGGGAGGCGGAACTGGAGGTGCTACCTCGGGAGCGGTGGGGGCCGGAGAAACAGGAGGCTCGGGAACAGCAGCAGTAGCTTGAGGCGTAGCGGCCATTTCAATGGGTGGTTCCGCCGGCGGAATGGCAGGCTCGGTTGCGGAGGGCGCGGATTTTGGTGCTTCGCCTGATCGATCTGTAGCGGGCGCCTCCGCACTCGGCGGGGCGGCTTCGGCGTCTGCCCTGCGGTGGTTGTTCTGTTTTGCGCCGTAGAGACGTTCGTCGGCAACGCGAATTAATTGCTCGCGTTGTTCGCCGTCCTGCGGATACGTGGAAACACCATGGTCCATGGTGACGGAGATCGTCAGCTCGAGAGGGCGAAGAATTTCCGCGAAGACAACGCCAACGCGGCGGCTCAACGCCGAGGCTTGCGCGGAATCGGTTTGCGGAAGGACTAGAGCGAATTCATCGCCGCCAATGCGAAAGGCGGAGTCGGAAGTACGGAGAGCTTTCTTTAGAGTTGCCGCCGCTGCGCGTAGAACTTCATCACCGCGAGGGTGGCCGTACTTGTCGTTCACTTCCTTGAAGTGATGAAGATCGAGGATGACCAAGCTCAGAGGATGAGTGTAGCGGCGGGCGCGGTTGAGTTCCTTGTCAAAGTTTTCGCTAAAGAGGCGGCGATTGTAGAGTCCGGTGAGCGGATCGGTGATCGCGTTGCGATGCAGATTCTTGAGGTCCTCGTATTCAAGGACTACCGGAACACGAAGCAATCCGGAGGAGGTAAGCACATCGACGAGCGCGGTCTGCAAGGAGACGTGGGACTCGGTGCGTTCGGAGAGATAAATTTTGCGGGCAAGGACTTCGTCCCAGAGAGCGACCGCTTTGTCTTCTGGAATTTCAACGTGAGCGATCGCGACGAAAAAGCGCTGGAGAAATTGCGCACGAGCGCTCGATTCTAAACCCTCGAGCGTGTCTGCAATAAGTTCAAAATAGGCGTCGTTCGGACGCATGCGCGCGGAAACCGGAACGCCGGAGCTGGGAATCACCGGTGTGGCCTTACCTCGTTTGTCCCCGCGGGGAATGGGGCGATGCGATTGTGGTGCAAGAGGAGTGGAGCAACCGGAGTGCCAAGCAAGAAAGCACGCATTTCCGTTGCGAACAAACATCTCTTGCGCCTGCAAGTGGGCGTAACAATAACACAAACAGTGATTTAGTCGAGGAAAAATCGCGCCGTCAGGATCGGCGGGACGGAGGCAGCGAGACTGTCGCGTAGTACTGCTTGCCGAGTAGGCTTAAGACAGAGGATGAACGAATTCGAGACCGAAGAGGCGGAGATCACCAGCGGATTCCTGGCGAAGAACACGAGCCGCAATGGGAGGAGTTTCGTAGGGAACGAGACCTGAAGTCGAAGGGGAAGGCGTGGGGATTGTTAATTGAATAAGCTGTTCCGTTTGAAGAAGATGCGAAGAGGCAATGCAAGCGCCAGTGGAGCTGATGTTCAGAGTCTTGGTGAGTTCGATGAACTCGACTCCCGTAGCGTCGGTGCCCCGCAAAAAAACAGGGATCTGGATGCGAATCCGTGGGCTTAGCCGTTGTTGGGAGGAGGGCACCGATTTTTGAGTCTTCAAAATTTGACTAGGCACTCTGGCTCTCTTTAGTACCGTTGAACTAGTACGGTGTGAGCATATGGCATGCCAGAATCCTGTAGGTATAAAGCGAGACAAGATACTGATAATAATAGAGTTAGTTAAGAGCCGAATTGTCCGATGAATGGTACGGGAGAATGGGTATTCGCAAATGTCCCAGAGAGTTTCCCCAATTGTGCAAATGGAACGGATTTACCATTGACAGTCCTAGCACCGAATGGGAGGATTGCCGAACGCAACGGGAAAATTTTTACCACTCGGTCAGGGAGCTGGATGAGAGCAAGAGCATGAGCGGTCGAGTGGCATCGCCGGCGACTGCAGACAGCCTGTTCCCCACAGTGCTGACGGTCGATTCCTTTCGAGCAATCATAGAAGACATTGAGGCCCCAGTCTTAGTGGCGGATCGCACCGGACGCTTGCTAGCGGCGAATGGCGCTGCCAAGATCGTGTTTGGAATCGTCGAATCGTCAGCTACTCTAAAGGTTAATATTTTTGAGTTTTTATTTGAAGCGGATGGAACTGAGATTCTGGATGAGTTGGCTACCGGCAGAGCGTGGGTGGAGCGCGAAATTGCGAGGGGCGAGAACCGCAAGCTTGCGCGCGTAAGGATGACGCCGGACTCTGAATGGATTGTTGTACAGATCAAGGAGAAAACAGCCGACGCCGCGGGGCCCGGAACAACTCAGCTGACGGTACAAGAGTTATTGCAAGAGCGGGAGATCACCTACCGGAACCTGCTGGCAGCATATTTGAAATTGCAGGAAGTGAATCGTCAAAAGACAGTATTTCTGGCGTCTGCGGCGCACGAACTGAAAACGCCGCTGGCGGTAATCAAAGGATATTACGACCTGCTGCTGGCCGGGTCGCTGGGCCGGCTGACGGAAAAACAGAAAGACATCCTGGAAGAGTCGAAAGAAAGCTGTGAGCGGTTGGTGCGGCTGGTTTCGATGTTCCTCAACTATTCGGCGCTCGAAAGCGGCAAGCTGGTGCTGCAACTACGCGAGAACGATTTGCGCGACTGCCTAGACGAAATGGCGAAGCGATGGGCCGAGGCCTTCCAGAGAAAAGGCGTGAAGCTGGAAGTGCAGTTGGATCCGTCGATCCCGACGTTCCGATTCGACTACCAAAAAGTGCAGCAAGCAGCAGCCAACCTTTTGGACAATTCGCTGAAGCATACGCCGTCCGGAGGAAACGTAACCCTGCTGGCAAAGCCGCATTTTTGGGAGCGGCGCATTGCGGAAGCGGCGCCGAGCCAGGAACGGCGGAGATTTCGTTTGCCACGGCCGAACAGCGTGGAAGTCAGCGTGACCGATTCAGGAGCGGGAATTCCACCGGAGCATCATCAAGAAATATTCGAGGACTTTGTGCGCGTGGACCGAAATACGTCTGGGATGGGCCTGGGTCTTGCGATTGCGAAACGACTGGTGCAGGCACATCGCGGGAAAATCTGGGTGGAAAGTGAAGCGAAGAAGGGAAGTACGTTTCGATTTCTTTTGCCGATTGAGCAAAGTTGACGCGGTTCGAGGAAGTGCGGGAAAGGACCAGTGCCATGACCGTTCGAGAAAAAGTGATGGTGGTGGACGACGAACCAAGCATCCGGAAGTATTTGCAAACGCTGCTTGAGGTGGACGGGTTCGATGTGGAAACGCTGAGCAGCGGACGAGAAGCGATCAAGCAAATCAGCGAAGGCCAGCGGCCGGACCTTGTGATTCTGGACGTGCTGATGCCCGAGATGAACGGCATTGATACGCTCAAAGAGCTGATGCACCTGGACCGAACGCTGAACGTAATCATGCTGTCCTGTTCGAACGAAGTAGGCACGGTGGTGGAAGCGATTCGAATCGGCGCGCACGATTACCTGACGAAGCCTTTTGAGAAATCCGAACTCGATGCAGCAATGTTGAAGTCGCGGCAAAAGAAGGAACTCACGACGGAAAACCAGGCACTACGCGACTATTGCGACCAAGTGACAGAAGATTTGAGTTTCCTTGCCGCGAGCCCGCAGATGGTAAGGATTCGCCAACAAATCCTGCAAATCGCACCGGTGGATGTGCCGGTGTTCGTTTGCGGAGAGAGCGGCGTCGGCAAAGAAGTGGTCGCGCGGATGATTCACCTCCGTTCGAAGCGCAGGACTCAGCCTTTCGTGAAAGTGAACTGCGCAGCGCTTCCGGGAGAACTTCTGGAGTCCGAGCTCTTCGGGTTTGAGCAAGGCGCGTTCACTGGCGCAGTGCGATCGAAGCCGGGTAAGTTTGAAATGGCAAACAAGGGAACCATCTTCCTGGACGAAATTGCGGAGATGAGCACGCATCTGCAGGCGAAGCTGCTGCATGTCTTGCAGGATCATCAATATTCGCGGCTGGGCGGGCGGCACATGATCGATACGGACGTGCGCGTCCTGGCGGCGACGAACGTGGATGTGCACGAAGCGATGAAGACCGGGCGATTTCGCGAGGATCTTTACTATCGATTGAACGTGCTTTCGATCCTGGTGCCGCCGCTACGGGAACGTACGGCTGAGATTCCACTGCTGTTCCGGCACTTCCTGGATAAGTACAGCGAAAAATTTGGAAAAGAGGCAATGCAGCCATCGAAGCATTTGCTCGATGCGGCTTTGAACTACCCATGGCCCGGAAACCTTCGTGAGCTCGAGAATTTCGTGAAACGGTATGTGATTCTCGAAGACGATGAAGGAAGCCTGCGCGAACTGGTAGAAATGTCTGCAACGCGGCAAAGGACTTCTCCTCGGCAGGAAGTTGTGGTGCCAAAGGAGCAAGGGCTGAAGGCTTTGGTGCGCGGATTGAAAGATGAAGCGGAAATGGAAGCGATCGCGGACGCCTTGGAAAAGACGCGCTGGTGCCGTAAGGACGCGGCGAAGATGCTGGGGATCAGCTACAAGGCACTTTTGTATAAAATGCGGCAGTTCAACCTGGATACGCCTCGGACGAGGAGATCGTCAGTGCCAGCAGCGAAGGAAACCGTGCCTGTGCCGACAGCTTCCGAGTAGGATGGAATCGGGTTCCTAGAATAGGACTATCCCCGAGAGGGCTTTTGCGATCCGATTCCTGGACCGGCGAGCATCGCAACGCCGCCTTCGTTCCGCTCTGTGGCTATTGATTTTCAGAGCACGCGGCAAAGATTAGAGAAGATTCAGAAATAGTAATTAAGGCCATTCGCTGGCAAACTCAATGCGAAAGGGTCGCGAGCCTAAGGCAGCAGGCTTGCGAACTCAGGTGGGGAATGAGTTTAATGTCCGAACGTCGTGGCGCCCGGCGCTATGACTTGTCGCTGCCGGTAATGATCCGAATCCCGGCGCAGGGATTTGCCGAGCCGCAGAGCGGCAGGACTCGCGATATCTCCACGAGAGGTCTTTATTTTGTAATTGATCGAGACCTTCGAGCTGGCTCTGAACTGGATATCATGTTGACGCTTCCGCGAGAGATGACCAACGGGGAAGAAGTGCTGGTAAAAGCTTCAGGGAAAATCGTCCGGGTGGAATCGCGAATGGAAGATGGGAACGAGCGACAGGGTGTTGCGGCAGTTATCGAGCGCTACGACATCATGCGGGCAGCGGCAAGCGCCTAGCGCGGACCAAACGGCAGGGCTGGCTGATTTGTCGACTAGCTCGTAGTCCAACCGCGAAAGCCGTAATCTCGCCGGAAAAATGGAACGCTACGGGAACTGTAATTCTCGCCTGCGGCAGATTCTTTCTCTTGTAGAGAACCAACGGGCTAAAGCGAAAGTCCACTAGTACCATTACCGCCCGAGCCGTATTCCATGTAACACAAACAAAACACAAATCTTAGCTCGACACAGCGTTTGCGCTGACTTTGTCTCAGCTGGCTGAAGCGTGGTTGAAGGAATGCTAACCCGCTTTAGGGGAGAACGCAGCGTTCGAATCATGTTCACAAAAGCCTCTACAAAAATGGCAAGGGCCGAGGGGCCAGCGGGGATACCGCCAGACGAGGTCCTTTTCGGCAGTTCGCCCGCAATGGAAGAGGTACGACAGAAGGCGCTGAAGATTTGCCGGACGAATGTCGCCGTGCTGCTGCTCGGAGAGGGCGGGACCGGTAAAGAGGTGTTGGCGCGATGGCTGCACGCACGCTCTAGCCATTCCGACGGAGAATTTGTAAAGGTGAATTGTGCCGCGATTCCTTCGAGCCTGCTGGAGAGCGAACTTTTCGGCCATGAGAAGGGTGCGTTTACTGGAGCCAACGCGTCGAAGCCGGGAAGGGTGGAGAAGGCACACCTTGGCACGCTCTTTTTGGATGAAATCGCAGATCTCGATTCGGGCCTGCAGAGCAAGCTTCTGCACTTTCTACAGGACGGCTTTTTTTCGAGACTGGGCGACCAAGCCGAGCGATCGGTCAACACGCGAGTGATCTGCGCGACGGGGAGGCGGCTCGACGATGAAATTGAGGCTGGGCGATTTCGGGCGGACCTGTATTACCGGATAAACGTGTTGAAGATAACGATGCCAAGACTGGCCGAGCGACGGGCGGATATTCCGCGGCTTGCTGAATATTTTCGAAAGCTGCATGCGCAACAATTCGAAAAAGAGTGCGAGCCGTTTCCACCGGAGCTGCTGAGTTATCTACAGAACTTGACGTGGCCGGGAAATCTGCGAGAGCTTTCAAATTGTATCGCGCGCTATATCGTTGTCGGTCCCGAAGGTCTTGCACAGCGAGAACCGACGCGCGCACGGACAAGTTCTTACGCTTATCGAAACGGTTCACAGGATGCAATGCCGCTGAAGAAGATCGCGAAAGAGGCGATTCGAGAGATGGAACGGAACGCGATCATTGAGGCCTTGCGGACCAATCACTGGAACCGAAGAAAAGCAGCGCAAGACCTGAAGATCAGCTACCGGGCACTGATTTACAAGATCCGCGATGCGGGACTGATCGTGAAGCGACCAAACGCGCAAGAGCGAACCGAGAGCAGGGCGACGAACGCCTAAGGTTCATCCTTACTCCCTTAAAAAGTTCAGTTACCAAGCAATTCTATAACTAGATCATTAAGCTGCTCTTTCAGACAGCACCTGTCCGTCCGAACAGTTCCCAGGCAAAAAATCCCGCGCAAGAAAAGTACTGGTAGAAGGGGATGTTCGCCAGGACAGGAGAACGCCTGTCCCTTAATTGAACCTCAAACCAGTATTTTGTACGCGAGTCGAAGCCGTAGTCTGCCTCACGGAACGATGGGCCGGAGGGGAAGACATGACAAGAGCGAACACAGCAGCGACAAGCAGGGGGAAGAAGTTCGGATCAGGAACAGTAGGTGGCTGGGGGGCCACAGCGATGTTCGCGGTAGTGATGTGTGGCGCAGGGGTGCTCAGCGGTTGCGCAGGATTAGCGACGCCTTCGAATGCCAGTCCGACTCCGCAGGAAGCAGTGCACATCAGCCCTTCGAGCATTTCATTTGCGGCTGTGGCGGTAGGACAAAAAGCGACGCAGACCGCGACGTTGACAAACACCGGGAGTGAGCCGGTGATGATTACGCAGCTAGCTTTGTCATCAACAGAATTTTCGGCGTCTGGACTTGCGACGCCGTTGTCGATCGGACCAGGTCAATCGGCAAAGTTCCAGGTTACATACACAGGAACCACTTCCGGAGACAGTTCTGGGACCTTGACTGCGATGACCTCGCATGGAAGTGGGTCGTCAAAAGTAAAACTGAGAGGATCGTCAGGCAAGACTGCCTCGCAGCTTTCGCTGAGCACGACGGCATTGAATTTCGGAAACGTCCTGGTGAACGGAAGCAGCACTCAGGCAGTGACGTTGAAGAATTCTGGCCAGACCGATGTGCAGGTTACCCAGGTCGGAGTAACAGGTGGCGGATTCAGCGCAAGTGGCCTGACCGCGCCGATAATCATACCCGCGGGGCAAGCGGTGGCGCTCCAGGCGAAGTTCGCGCCAGCGGTGCCAGGCTCGTCAACGGGAGCGATCACGGTTACCAGCGATGCCACGAATCCGACGTCCACCGTGTCATTGAGCGGAACAGCAGTTACAGCGACGTACACCATGTCACTTTCACCGGCAAGCGTGAGCTTCGGCAACGTGAACTCAGGAAGCAGCGCAACGCAGAACGTGCAGCTCTCTAACACCGGGAACACGAGCGTGACCCTTACGCAAGTGTCAGCCACAGGATCCGGAATTTCGGTTGGCGGAATAACGACGCCGCTCGCGATCGCGCCTTCGCAAACCGTGACCATGGCAGTAACGTTTGCTCCCACGACGAGCGGCACGACAACTGGCAGCCTGACATTGACAAACAGCAACGGAGTGAACGTTGTCGCAGCTGTGACGGGAACCGGGGTACAGGCTGGGTTGAGCGTTACGCCAACGAGCGCAAGCTTCGGCTCCGTGGTGACGGGAAATACGAATTCGCAGACAATACAGATCAAGAATAGCGGAACGGCGAGCTTGACGATTTCGCAGGCAACCGTGACCGGGGCAGGGTTCAGCCTGAGCGGCCTGGCAACCCCCTTGACGCTGGCGCCCGGGCAAAGCGGAAACTTCAACGTACAGTATGCGCCGCAAAGTGCGGGCAGCGTCAGCGGCTCCGTAGCGATTTTCAGCAACGCCCCGAATTCTCCCGCAACGGTCGCGCTGAGCGGCACGGGCGTGGCAGCTGCCTACACCATCAGCGTAAACCCAAGCAGTTTGAGCTTTGGCAGCGTCAACAACGGAAGTACTGCGGCACAGAGCTTTACGGTGACCAACACCGGCAATTCGAACGTTGCGATTTCGGGCGTAACCGCCACTGGCGCAGGATATTCGATTGTGAGCGGTGCGGGAGCGGTGACGCTCTCTCCGAATCAGAGCTCCGCCGTGAGTGTGCAGTTCGCGCCGTCGGCAGCGGGCTTGGCGGGCGGCAGCGCGACGATTCTGAGCAACGCCACCGGTTCGAAGTCGGTCTCGCTGAGCGGAACCGGGGTTGCGCCAACCGTGCAGCATTCGATCGCCTTGAATTGGGGTGCGAGCACAACATCGGTTATCGGTTACAACGTTTACCGCAGCTCTGCGAGCGGGAGTTCGTACGCGAGGATCAACGCTTCGCCGGTGGGCGGAGTTAGCTATGCCGACTCCAGCGTGCAAAGCGGTCAGACTTACTACTACGTTGCAACCTCTGTGGATGCGAGTGGAAACGAAAGCGTCTATTCGAACGAAGTCTCCGCAATCGTCCCGTAAATCGATCGTCGATTCGCGACGTTGCAACAAATATTCGGTTCTGGCCCTTTGCGAGTTACGGTTTTTTGGAGCCCGCGCGAGGGGCCGCTTTAGCCGCTCTTTCCTCGAGGAAAGACTGCAACGCATCTTGCCATGGACGAGTGCGAATCCCAAAAGCGTGCAAGCTGGCCGGAGACAGCACGGAATAACCTGGGCGTCGCGCGGGACGGGCGGCCTGATCGGTCGAGATGGGAACAACGGGAACAGCGCCGCGACCGGACCGAGCAAGAATTTCGCGAGCGAAATCGAACCAGGAACAGATTCCTTCGTTGGTGATGTGGACGATCCCACGAGCATCTCTCAGGACCAAGTCACGAATCGCGCGGGCAAGATCGCGAGTGTAAGTGGGCGAGCCGATCTGATCGTCGACCACGGAGAGTTCGGGGCGCGTCTCCGCAGCACGGAGAATCTTTTCCGGGAAAGACGGACCATGCACTCCGAAAAGCCACGAAGTGCGGCCAATCGACCAAGCGACCCCGCTCTTCGAGAGAGCGGTTTCACCCGCTGCTTTAGAAGCTCCGTAGACATTTAACGGCGCAGTCGGGTCGGTAGTTTCATATGGACGGGTGCCCTTTCCGTCGAATACGTAATCAGTGCTCACCAGAAAGACGCGGGCAGCGATCAATTGGGCGGCACCGGCGACATTTTCGACGCCGGACGCGTTCACGGCGAAGGCGAGTTCGGGATTTTGTTCGCAGCCATCCACATCCGTGTACGCCGCCGAGAGGATGATCCACTCAGGGCGGACGCTCAGAATCAGTTTTTCAACTTGCGAACGGTCGCGCAGGTCGGCTTCCGCTGCATCCGCAGGGATCAATTCATCGGACTGCCATTCGTTAAGAAGGTCGGTGCCGAGCATGCCTCTGGCACCTAGGACGAGGACGCGCATAGATTACTTGTGCTGAATTTCCCAGTCGTAGGCGATGTCGGGGTGATCGTAAGGAAGGCGAAGCTCATCGGCAGGGTTGTAGTGCCGATCGGTAAAGTAGACAAGCTGTATGGGCTCAACTCCGAGCGCTTTGTAGCCATGGCCGACGCCAGGAGGAATGAGGATTTCCCAGGGCTGGAATCGACCCGCAAAAATTGTGTTCATGGCGCCAAAGGTTGGAGACTTGCGGCGAAGGTCATAGAGAAATACCTGCACCATACCGGATACTGGCGCCCAAAGATCGGTCTGTTCGGAGTGATAATGAATCGCTTTGATGGTGCCGGGATAAGTGAGAGTCAGTGAAATTTGAATCTTGCGGAGGTCATCGGGAACCATTTTTGCGGCAAGGCCCTTGCCGAGCCGCGCGAGCTCAGTAAAAAATCCGCGGTCGTCCGGATAGACCTGAAGCGCTTCGATCTGAACACCGTCGATTAAGTCAGGAGAGTTCACCTTCGAGATCACTTTGCCAAGAGTTTTGGCACTACGGCGCGCGATCGCCATCTCGATGCCATTTCGAGTACCGAGGGGAATAATCTCGGATTGTGCTTCCTGCGTTGCGGTGAAGTCAGCCGCCATCGTCTTGCCTCGCCTCCCTTGATTGAAAGCCGGATCGGTAAACTGCAAAGAGCTGTTGAAGCTCAGGTTCAGGTGCCGGCAAGTTCACCTAACGCTTTACGTGCAGCCTGAGCAGCGGGGCTGTCCGGTTGTGCTTTGATGGCTGCCTCAAAAGCCGACCGCGCGTGCACTGGATCGTTTAATTTCTGATAGACCATTCCCAGATGGTAGCGGTAAGTGGGATTGGCAGGTACTTTTTTGACGGCGTCTTCGAGCAGCGACGCGGCGGCGGAGTACGCGCCGGTGTGGAAATACGCCCACGCCAAAGTATCAGCGGAATTGGGTGAATTGCCCAGGCCGCGGCGACCAATCTGAGCCAAGCTAAGGGCAACGTTCACATCGCCACCATGTTCAAGAAGGAGGTAGGCAAGATTGTTGGCTGCAAAGGCGTTGTCACCCTGGATCGAAAGAGCCTGCTGGTAAGCGGTCTGCGCCTGTTGCCAATCACCCTTGGCTTCGTAGAGAGAGCCGAGCGAGACCACGATTTGTGCATTGGTCGGAGCGAGTGGAATCGCGCGCTTGTAGCTGGCGATAGCCGCGTCGGTTGCCCCGCGCGCCGTCTGGACGGCAGCCAGCGCGACCATCGGAGCGGGGTTAGAGGGAGCAAGTTCAACGGCTTTGGACAAGGATTGCTCGGCGTCGGCCTGCTGAGAATTGCGCGCTTGCGCCTGGCCGAGAAGAAATGCCAGACCTGCATTATTCGGGGATTTCTGGAATTGTTCCTGAAGACGCTTGACGGCGGCGGCTGGTTGACCGCGCTGGAAATCCAGATTAGCAAGAGCGTCTTGCGCCTGGAGCGAGCCGGGGTCGCGAGCAAGCGCCTGGTGGAACAGAGAGTCTGCATCGGCCCAACGCTTTTGTTGGGCGCGCAAGAGACCAAGCTGGAGGTAGCCGGCGGGATTTTGCGGCGCAGACAGGATAAGACGATTCAGGTCGGCTTCGGCACTCCCGGCATCCCCCTGATTTGCGCGAGCTGTAGAATGCATGATGTAACCATCGGCCGCGTTAGGAGCGATCTTGATCAACTGAGATCCGATGGATTCGAGCTCCCTCCAATCGCGTCGCTGAGCGGCAAGCCCGGCAAGGGCACGCCATCCCTCAACGGATCTAGGTTGCAACTGAACCGCTTTGCGCCACTCACCCTCAGCCTGATTCGAATTCCCTTTTTTCTGATACGCGAAACCAAGCTGCAGATGTCCGGAAGTATTGTCTGGTGAATATTTCAGGGCCTCCTGAAGAGTGACGATCGCTTCGTCCGCCTTATTTTGTTGAACCTGTATTTCACCGCGAAGAACCAAAGCGTCGGCATCCCGGGGGCCGGAATTGAGAATGGAATCGTTTAGCGAGGCTGCTTCGTCCAGTTTGTGGGCAAGGATCAGCAGCTGAACGTAAGTTTTCTTGACGCCAAGATCCTTGGGATGGCTTCGAGCGAGCGATGAAAATTCTGCGAGAGCTTTAGCGGACTCGTTGCGCGCGATGTAGAAATCACCCAACATCCGATAGCCGGCTGGAACATCGGGCATTTGGGCCTTGGCATCGGCAAGAACTTTTTCGGCTTGGTCGACCTGACCCTGCGCGAAATAAAGCGTAGCCAGCGCAGTTCGCGGAGAAGGATTCTTCGGTTCTGCCTGAATTGCCGATTCGAATTGCTTGCGCGCATCTTCGATTCTTTTTTGCGTCTGATAGAGAGCACCAAGATACATTCTGGGCACAATCGATGTCGGATCAAGCGATTGAGCCTTCTGAAAATTAGATTCGGCTTCGTTGTTGGCTCCCCATCTCTGTTGTAGAAGCGCGAGATTTACGTAAACGGGTGACCGGTCGGGAGCGAGATTCACCGCTTCGCGCGCTTCAGAGAGCGCCTCTTTCTGATTGCCGAGAATGGCGTCCGCTCCGGAGAGAAGGATCTGGGCTTCGACGTCCTTTGGATTGCTGCGCAAAACGAGCAAGGCACGATCCTTGGCGTCCTGGGCTTTCCCGCCGCCGAGGAAAATTTTTCCAAGGTCCAACTGCGCTGGCCAATTTTCAGGATCGAGTTCAACGGTCCTTAAAAGCTCTCGAAAAGCGCTGTTCCAATTTCCGACGCGCTCGCTGCATTGCGCGCTCTTGTAAAGGGCGACCACGTAACGCGGATCAATCTGGAGCGCGCGAGAGTAAGCGATCTGCGCCTCGGGAAATTTGCCCTCCTTAAAATAAGCATCGCCTTGCGCAACGAATTTTTGTTTTCGAACGTTAGGATCGCGTGTGCAAGCAGAAAGCACGAGTGCCAGGACGGCAACAAAGCCGAGAATGGCTCGAAACAGATGACGGGTCATGGGTCTGGGCATAGTCACTCGCCTTGGCCGGAGTAAAGAATTTCCTCTGGGGAATCCGGGAAGGTGCAATTCTACGCCCTATGAAGTTTGAGTGCCAGTCCCAAGCGGAGGCATTAAGTAGCGTATTCTGAAGAGGTTACTCGGCTGGTTAAGGTCGCTGGCAGGCCATCGATTTCGATGCACGCGGATTGGGGAGTTCGAAAAGGCTAAAATTAGGGACAACGTGGATAGAATAGTTCCACTTTCCTTGGTCAGCGGAGGGGAGGCGGAGACTGTGCGGCTCGGGGAACTTGCCATAAGTTTCTCTATCGTACAGAAAATGCATGGCTTAAAATGACTATCCAGGCACGCAACGCCTGCGAGACGTGGCAGCGGGCTTGCAACCTAGTCGAGAAGCCCTTCCTAGGGAAGGGAGGCACAGCAGTCCCATTCGTTCTGAGCCGGTGACGAGGAAGATCATGATTCGAAACGGCGAACTGACCATGACGGAAGCAAAGAGGATCCTGAGGAAGTATTGGTGGATCCTGCCTTTAACCGTGATTGGAGGAATCTCGCTCGCGATTGGCGCGACGGCATTTCTGCCAAAGCGATTCACTTCCCAGACCCTCGTCTTGGTTGACCAGCCGACGGTATCGCCCGATCTAGTGAAGCCGGTGGTAAACGAAGCCACCAACCAGCGGCTGGCCTCGATGCAGGAACAAATTTTGAGCCGTTCCCGGTTGCAGCCCATTATCGAGAAATTCGGATTGTATCCATCTGAGCGTGGGACAGTTCACATGGAAGACCTCGTGGTCAAGTTGCGTGCGGCGATTGAAGTGACGCCACTAGCGCCGATGCAGGGAACACAGAATCGCCAATTGCCCGGGTTTCACGTGAACGTGACGTTTGACAATCCGCAGGTGGCGCAGAGGATTTGCAGTGAGATCACGACGATGTTCATGGAGCAGAATTCGAAGGACATCGACGTTCAGGGAACGCAGACCACGGAGTTTTTTGCGCAGCAGGTGGACCAGGCGAAACGGAATCTCGACGAGCAAGACGCGAAGTTAGCTGAGTTCAAGAAGAAGAATATGGGATCGCTTCCAGACCAGGAGCAGGCAAACCTGGTGCAGCTTACCGGAACGAACTCACAACTCGATGCGATCACGCAGGCCGTGAACCGCGCGCAGCAAGACAAGGTCATGAACGAGTCGTTGCTGAGCTCGCAACTCGCGACCTGGAAGGCCGTGAAGGGTGGAGACACACCGACAGAAACGCTCGACCAGCAGCTCACTGCGCTGCAGGACCAACTTAGCGTATTGCAATCGCGCTACACTTCGGACCATCCCGACGTGATCAAGACCAAGAATCAGATTGAGCAGTTGAAGAGGCGAATGAGCGAAGGGCCAAAAGGCGGTAGCACGGCGGCAAATGCGCAAGCGACGGGCATTGAACCGCCACAGATTCAGCAGCTTCGCGCAAGAATACGCCAGGACGATCTGAGCATAGCCGAGCTGGTAAAGCGGCAGGGGCAAATTCAAAACCAGATCGGCATTTTGCAGGGCCGAATCCAGTCGACTCCGGCGGTCGAACAGCAGTTCAAAGAGTTGACACGAAACTATCAGAGCGCGGTCGAGTTTTACAACGATCTGCTGAAGAGGCACGACCAAGCAAAGATCGGACGGGACCTCAATCGCCAGCAGGAAGGCGAACAGTTTCGCGTACTTGATGCGCCGAGCCTCCCGATGACCCCGTCTTTCCCGAAAAAAACGGTGTTTGCCGGGGCGGGCTTGGGCGGAGGCCTGGCGCTTGGGCTCGCCATTCTCTACCTGCTTGCTCTGCTCGACTCATCGATGCACACCGAACGCGACGTCGAGCTGTGCTTGAAGCTTCCGGTGCTGGCGATGGTGCCAAATGTTTCGCCGGCCGGGCGGGCTCCGACGAGGGGCGCAGACAAAGGATTGGAACTCTCAGGAACCCGAGCCTAGGGCAACGCAAAAGGAAAAACCGAGAAACTTATGAGCCGGATCCACGAAGCACTAAAGAAAGCAGCGCAAGAGCGCACGGCGCAACTGGCCTCAGGTACTGCTCCCAGCTTCCTGGAGGTGGCGGATGCGCCGCGTAACGCCGTGCCCCTGCGAGAGTTGGACGAACCGACGGTCGCAAAGCGTCTCCCGGCTGAAGGTGCTTCCGTTCTTCGCTACGAGGATCTGATCAAGGGCTGTGCCTCGCCGAAATGGAGAATTGACGCGCGGATGAGCGTATTTGAGGGCGGAGATGACGATCATGTGGGCGCAGAACGGTTTCGAACGCTGCGCTCGCGTTTGTATCAGATTAGCGGGACGCGGACGCTGCGGCGGGTGATCGTGACCAGCAGCCTGCCGGCAGAAGGGAAAACGTTCGTCGCGGCGAATCTGGCGCAGTCGATTGTCAGGCAACCGGATCGCAAAGTACTGCTGATCGACGCGGATCTGCGCGCGTCGCGCCTGCATGAGGTGCTCGGAGCGCCTCGGACCCCAGGCTTGTCGGATTTTCTACGCGGCGAGGCGGATGAATTTAAGGTCGTGCAGAAGGGCACCGATGCGCATCTGTGTCTGATTCCGGCCGGCAACGAAGTTTCGAATCCTAGCGAATTACTCCTGAACGATCGCATGAAACGGCTGCTGGACGTGATGACGCCAATTTTCGACTGGATTATCATCGACACTCCGCCGGCTTTGCCCGTGCATGACGCGAGTATGATGGCGGATCTGTGCGATGGCGTGCTGTTTGTGGTGCGAGCCGGCTCAACGGACCACGAGATGGCAACCAAGGCAGCGACTGGATTTCAGGAAAAAAACCTTCTGGGAGTGGTGCTCAACCGAGTGGATAGCGGTGCGGGCTACGGCGGTTATTACTACAGTTATCCGGCGGGGGAAGAAGCAAAGAAGGGGTAGCTTTAGCAGGGTCTAGCCGGCAGCTTCTGCGGGCGCTTTCCGCTCGCTTCGCTCTAAGAGCCAAACGAGCGGCGCGAGCAAGAGCAATCCCAGCAGAAAGAAGACGAAACCACCCTCGTGGTGCAGCCTGCCGTACAGAAAGCCCGGATCCACATAGGTTGCGAGCAGTGTCAGTGTCACGATCCGCACGCCGTTCTTCAAAATCATCACAAATAGCCCGGCGATCACCAAGACCAACTGTTTCCAAAAGGTGTCCAGGTAGAAATGCGCCACGAGAATGGCCAGGATCAAAAGGGCCAGACTCGAGCGGATGCCACTGCATTCGCGTGCAACCTCAATGCTGACGCGCGCGAGGTGGAAGACGAATCCATCGCGGAGAACGGGCACGCCGCTCCAGTCGAAGAGAACCGCCGCAATCTCCGCGGATCCTTTTTGCAGGAGGTAGATGACCCTATCCAGAATGAAATCGGGGATAGGAATGGTAAGCAAAAGAAAGACCAGCGGGAAGCGCGCGCGGCGGAGTGTCTTTCTGCCGAAGAAGAATGCAAAACCAGCCGTCCAGAACAGGACGAGAGCGAGTATGTAGACAGAAAGCTGGTTCAATGCGCTCCATCGAGGGCCAATGGAGCGCGCAACAAGGGCCAGAACCAATCCCGCGGCCAAGAAGACGGAGGCAACGACAACATCGGAGCCCAGTGTTTTGAAGATGCGCTCACGCTCGAGAAACAGGATCCAGGCACTGATGAGGGGTATCAAAACGAGATGAGAAGCGTTCTCGTTCGACAGAGCGTAGGAGACGAACGCCGTAAGTGGATTGAGTAACAAGAGACAAGTCGCAAAAATCCACCCCACATACAGGAAAACACGCCGGGAAAGAGTGCCGAGCGGAGCGCGTGTTCCCGCGTCAATTGACGGCTGAGGAGTCCGTGACGACATAAGATTAGGCGCCCTCGTTCATCGCATTATTTAGAGCGGCTGAAGGTTTCCGAGCGATTCGTGTAGTGGCGGTCGTAGTAGTTGCGGTATTCGCCGGAGCGGGCGTGCTCGAGCCAGGAGGAGTTCGAGCGATACCAGTCAATGGTGCGCCGGATGCCGTCTGCGAAGGAGACCTCGGGCCGCCAACCAAGCTCGCGGCGAATTTTAGAACTGTCCAGGGCGTAGCGTCGATCGTGGCCGGGGCGATCCTGGACGTACTGCATCAGGCTCTCAGACTTACCGAGGCCTTCCAGAATGGTCTTGACGATTTCGAGGTTGGGCTGGGGTGTGCCAGCCGAAACATTGTAAATCTGGCCGGTTTTTCCCTTTTCGATCGACAGCAGGATGGCCCGGCAATAATCTTCGACGAAAAGCCAATCACGCTCTTGCATGCCGTCCCCGTAGATGGGGAGCGTTTTATCTTCCTGTGCATTGGCAATGATCAGAGGGATCAATTTCTCGGGAAATTGGAACGGACCATAATTGTTGGTGCAGCGAAGAATGATTGCCGAGACGCCATAGGTGTTGGCGTAGGCGGTCACAAAATGATCGGCGGAAGCTTTGCTGGCGGCGTAGGGGCTACGTGGATCGAGAATTGTTTCTTCCGTGAAGCTGTGTCCTGCGGGCGCGCTGCCGTAGACCTCGTCCGTGCTGATGTGGACGAATCGCGCAAGTTTTGTGTCACGGGCCGCCTCCAATAAGCACTGGGCACCGAGGATATTGGTGCGAAGAAACGGCAAGGCGTCCTCAATGCTGCGGTCGACGTGGGTTTCGGCGGCGAAATTCACGAGCGCGTCGAATCCACGCTTGAAAACATGGGAAACTGCGGCCGAATCGCTAATGTCGCCGCGAACCAAATCGTAACGAGGATCCGACGCCAGGTCGCTCAGGCTTTCAGGATTTCCGGCATAGGTTAATTTGTCAAAATTAACGATGTGGATATCGCGACGCGTGGTGAGAGCGAGTCGAATAAAGTTCGAACCGATAAATCCTGCGCCGCCGGTCACCAAGAGTTTCAAGCCATTCTCCTTCCGTTCGTGCGAAGCCAATATGCCCATTCCGTGCCTTAGCCGTTACTCTGCATTGCGGGAATGCCGCGGAGGAATTCCGCGTTCCGGTATCTTGTTGGCTCCGGTCTCAGAAACCATGTTTGTAGCCCGCAACAGCGATTCGAAAGTGCCCGCGTCGGTCCACCAGCCGTCCAGAATGCTGTGAGTCAACGTGCGTTCCTCGAGGTACATATTATTCACGTCGGTGATCTCTAGCTCGTTGCGCGAGCTCGGTCTGGTCCTGCCAATCTTTTCGAACACCGTAGCGTCGTAGAAATAAATGCCGGTCACGGCATAGTTGGATTTAGGGGCTTTGGGTTTTTCCTCGATGCCAAGAATTCTTCCACCAGAAATTTCAGGACATCCAAAGCGTTGCGGATCAGGGACTTCTTTGAGGATAATGTGAGCCCCTACGGCTTGTTTCTCGAAGGCATTTTTCGAAGCGATGATGTTGTTTTCGATGATGTTGTCGCCAAGAATCACGCAAATCTTTTCGCCTTCGACGAAAGGTTCGGCAAGCCTGAGTGCGTCCGCGATACCGCCCTCGCCCTCCTGGTAGGTGTAGTGGATACGATGAAGGTCAAAGTCCTTGCCATTGGAGAGGAGGCGAAGGAAGTCGCCTGAGTTTTGCCCGCCGGTGACAATGATGATGTCCTTGATGCCCGCGTCCACCAGCGTCTGGATCGGATAGAAAACCATCGGCCTATCGTACACCGGTAAAAGGTGTTTGTTGGTAACCCGTGTGAGTGGATAAAGGCGCGATCCTTTTCCGCCAGCCAGAACGACACCCTTCATTTGAACGGATTCCCCCTTCGGACGAGAAAGCTCATGTCAGTGTACCGGCTCCTGAGAACCGAATTCCTCACAATACTTACCGCCGCGGAAACGACCATACGCTGCCAAAGACACGACCCGCTTTCCGAGAATCTCCGACTCGTAAGATGCAAGTCGCTGGCGCAGTCAGCGCAAGCGAGCCAAAAAAAGACTGGGCGAATGTGGGCACTATTCCCCAGTATCCACCGACCGCAGCGGTCGGGGACGCAAACGAAAAACCGTGTGCTGTGTTCGCTATGCTATAGGGAAGTGGCCGATTTTGACAGGGGGCAGGCAAGGGAGCAGGAAACTACGACCCGCTATGGACGGACAAACGCTCTACCAATTCGAGGTATTCGTGTTGCTTGGCGCTCCAATCGACAGTTTCGACAAATCGAGTCGCGTTTTCGATCTGCTGCTGCCGTTCCTGCGGGTTCTCAATCATCTGCCGCATGCAACGAGCAAGATCTTCCACGTCACCGCCGCGAAAGAATTTGACGGTGGAATTGTCAAAATAAAATTTATCAATCATGGTATCGGAGACGATAACGGGCACGCCCACTGCCATGAATTCAAGTATCTTGGTGCTGAACGCCTCATTACCGAAGTTATCTTTTCGCTTCGGAACGATTCCCAGATTGGCCGTCCCCATGATTTGCGCGATTTCTTGGAGGGGGCGGGTTGCAGGCATCTTCACCTGCTGCTCAACCCCAAGCTCCTTGACAAGATCCCAAAGCGCGTTCTTGGAAGGCCCTTCGCCGTAGATATGAAATTCTGCCTGAGGCATGTCCCTGCTGATGATCGCAAATGCGCGGATTGCGATGTCCAGACCCTGATGCCAGTTGAGGGAACCAGGATAAAGCATGAGGAATTTGCCGTTCTGGCTGTGGCCATTGGCCGTCTGATAGAAAATCGAGCGGTCCGGGGAATTCAGGACGACGGTACATTTTTCCGGAGTCAGACTGCGCGACAGCAGTCGCTCGCGCCATATGTCGTTCGCAATGATCACGTGACTGGCGAAGCGGCAAGAGGCGCGCTCCACACCGACCAGGATTCGGAACAGGCTGGACTGTTTCCCTGAATTGAATTTGCTCGCGTAGAATTCGGGCAAGATGTCATGAATATCGAGGATCACCGGAGTGCCCCTGAGTTTAGGGAGCAGGGCACTTAAAACCATGAAGTCGGGGACGGAATGGATATGCAGAATGTCAAATCGTTTCTTGAGGTCGCACTTTGCGACCTGCACCGCAGCGCGGATGAGAAACTGGCAAATTCGCCATCCGTAGGAAAATTGGCTCTTTTCATTTAGGATCCGCGGCTGTAAACGGTGGACGTGGACGCCATCTATTTCTTCCTCGGCTGGTTTCCCTTCTCCGCGCAGCGCGAAAACATCCACATGGTCGCCTCGTTTTGCGAGGGTTGAGGCGTAGCGCAGCACGCGATTGTCCGTCTCATAGAAGGAATAGGAAACCATCGCAACGCGTAACGGGCGGCGTACGGGGTTGGGTTCGATGGTTTCATCCAACGGACGCCGGGTCTCGGTGGGTTCACTGACCGTGGGCGAACGGAAAGTCATAGAAGCGCCCAAAATCGCTTCACTGCCATCAGCGTTGGCGGTCGGAATAGGCTTCGTGTGGCTCGCCACGTCCGGGGGATTGGTAGCGGTTGAGAGGTTCGGAACTGCGTCCGCCCGTGGTGTGAAGGTGTACTCGAGAGAGTTCCCTGCGAGGCATGCGTACGCAATCCGAGCTGACTCGCTGCCGTCCCCCGTAATCCTCCATGCATCTGAGGCGAAGACGAGCTTCATTTCATTCCGCTTCCGCCACCAGGAGTTGACCTGGGAAGGCACTGTCGCCCAGATGTTGCGCACCGCGCATTGCTCTCTGACGTGAGCCAACAAATCTCGGAACACCTGCCGTTGTTCTGATGCGATGACATAGTCCGGGTGAACGATGACGCTGACCACTCCGTGCCCATCCACAATTGTCCTGATTTGTTGCTTCCATAGGTCAATGGAAAATTGATGGAGGATGTGAAAGAGAGAATAGTCCTGTGTTAACGTGACTGGAATTTCCAGAATGTCTCCGATGAAGTATGGCAGGACCGTACAGCACCCGCCGCCCTGTGGATCTAGGTGGCCGATATTCGGAACGGACATGTCAAAGGCGAATTCGTATTCCCCATACCATCGAAGATTGCGATACAGGACGCCCGAGCGGAATCCTTCTGCGCCAAATTTCCTGCAGTATTTGTTGATCAGTTCAGCGCGGCGCTTGAACTCCGTATATTCGCGGTAGAGGTGGCCGTCGTGATTCAGATCGTGAACGCAGATCTCGAAGTTACGCTCCCTGATTTGCCTGAGGTATTCAGGTTCAACCGAATAGCGCTCTTCGGGTACGACTTGAAACGAAGCTTTAAAACCAAATTCATCGTCAATATCCATGAGTGATGAACAAAAGGCCTTGCCTGCGGCGCCTTCGACGTCATGAGTGAGGATAAACGCGGCTTGTTTTCCTTCCGGCCAGAACCAGATGAAAGGAATGGGGCGGCCGCCATTCGCCTGAATCGCCGCAGTCATCATTTTTTCCAAGAGTTGATCAACCGACCGGTCGACCGGCCACCCTGGAAAAGGATTATTCAGTCCTCCGAGCAACCGGATCCGCTGCAGGGAACTTCGGATGGAAAGCGGCAAAATGGGCCGCGTCCAATAGTAGAGTTTACGAACTAGCGGATTTGTACCGAGAAGTGTCTCCTGGTCGTTCATCTGTCCCGTATACGTTTCCATGCGCAGCGACGAAGTAATTTCAGCCAAGTCGAACGGCAGGTAGATTTGACCGTCGTGAATTGCAAGCTGGTCGGACACGTCTCTAAGGCCGGATCTTGACGAACTCGATGTAGAGGCGGAGCTTAATCTGCCGAAGCACGTCAGACCGTGGCCGAATCGAAAGAAACCCGGCTGCCCGTCGGGCGCACCCTTGAGCGCAATATTTCCGTAGCTTGTTGGGCAGCGGAAAAATTCTTGTATGGGGTTATTCATTATGATGAGAAATTCAATCGCTTGCTAAAGTCCTGCGCGTTCTAAGTGCCGCGATCGCCCGCTTCAAAACCCGTCCTAAAGAAAATCCGGGCGGGGCGAGAACTCCTATTAGGACGATCCTGCACGGTTTCTTATCTTCCTCAAAATCGCAGCGCATTTCCAACCCGCGAGTGGACCTGTCCGTCGAGCTTAGTATTAGTAAACCGTGAACAAAGCGAGTTTCTCGGGCAAGTGCATCGCTTGTGCAATCTAGCTCCGATCACTCCTGACAGTTCAATTCCGGCGAAATGAAAAAATGCACTGGTTCCCCAGCCAGGAGTTTTTGTTCCGTCCACCGTCCCCAAAAACAGTGCGAATGGCCGCGTGCGATTGATCGGGAGTGATAAATCTGGAAATCAAAGGAATCGAAAAAGTGTGCCGGTAACTTCCCGAAAGCACAAAGTTTGATTTCTGAAAACGATCAATCACCCACGCCGAGCTGATTTTGTTAGTAACGTAGCTGGGAGGTTTTAACATTCTCACGATCCGGGCTCGGATCGATGACAACTTTGTCAAGAAATGCTGCGCATCAGAACATTCCACCACAATCGTTCCTCCGGGAGTCAGCAGCTCGCAGATTCGCGAAATGAGGGCTTCAGGAGAGTCCACGTGCGCCAGGACTCCAACGCATACAATCAAGTCGAAGGACTGAGGCGTTAAAGGCGCCTCGATCACATTTTCATTCACGAACTTGACGCGGTCGAGCAGATTCGCCGGAACCTTGGTTCTCGCAATGGCCAGCATTTTATCCGAGAGATCAAGCAATGTCAGCCTGTTCGCAGGCGTCAAGAGCGGAATGGTCACCGAACCGTCGCCACATCCGATGTCCAGGATCGAGTGCGGCGCTTGGCGCCCGACAAAGTCATGGACAATTTCCGTTCGGATTGCGATGGTCGTGCGCCACCCATTCACGTACCAATCGGTTCGGCGGAACAATTCCCTGACGCTGTTGACTTTGTCGCTCACTCTGACGGCCTCCGGTTGTGCTTCCGTCGCTGAATCGGATGCAGGGGTCAAGCAATCCTACGACGAGACTGCTAAGTATTGTGCTTCTACGTGCCGAGCCATGCTTCCAAACGGATCCAGCACCGTTCGAGCCGATGCGCGCCCGAATAGCGCACTAATTTCTTTCCATCGAATTTTGTTTCGGCCTCCGAACAGATTCTGCGAGCGACACGACTTCACGAACCGTCGCAATACACGCGCCCGATGCGATCGCGGCCTTTACGACCTGCTCCAGAAGACCGGGAGTACAACCGTAAGGCGAGGGATTTGGCCGAACGTCATGCGTATAGAAGATGAGCCAATATTTTTTTCGGCGGTTCTCTGCGATCAGCGATGCCGCGGGGCCGAGTTGTTCGACATCCCCATAAAGGCTATTGGCGCGCAACAGATTCAGATCGACGCGCGGTCCGTTAAGTCCTGGATAGATGCCTCGGCTACTCTGCATTGTGGAACCCACCGCGCTTTTGACGCGAAGTGTAATATCCCCATAGGGATATGCGAAGTGTCGCGAAGCATCGAGTCCAAATGTGTTTGTGAGCGTCCCGTAGCCTTTCTCGACTTCGCGCCCGTAGTCGACGCAGGGAGTAGAGCGGGCAGAAAGATGAGAATAGGTATGGTTTGCCAGTTCGTGACCCGCTGCCAAGAGTTGGACGAGGTCCTCCTTTCGGAAATGAGGACCCAGGTCGTTCACGGTATCGATCAGTGCAGGCGATACGTAGTAGGTGCCGCGAACTCCAGCATTTTCGAGTATGGATCCGCCGATGGTCAGCGCTGTTCGCGGGAAATCGTCAAAGGAGAAGGAGATCAGGGGTCGATCGCTCGGAATCACGACGTCACGGCGGGCAAGTGCAGAGAGCGCTGAGCGGCGGAAGCTGGCGACCTGCGAGCGTAGCGACATGGCCGTCTATGCTGGGACCGTGTTCGAGTTATCTACGATGTGAATGATGCCGTCGTCCGATGTGACGGCGTTTCTCGTAATCGAGAGCAGCGAGACTCCATCACTGATTCCTGATTCCTCGAAACCCAAGTCGGCGAACACTCTTCCCGATGGCTCATTCCGGTCGGTTCTTCTGTAGTTCGCATAGAACGTCGACTTATCGTTAGACAGATATTTATGAATGATATGCGCCAGGAATGCATGCTCAACTCGTTTGGCTTGTATTCTGCAACTGAACATCAGATCCGTCAGTCGAGGTTCCCGACTATCGACAATTGCGAACCCTACTACGCCGTAGCTTCCGAACTTGTCTTCACACTTTATGACATAAGTGTCGAGGTGCGAGGACGCGAGGATCTCTTCGAGACGAGCGCGATCATATCGATTTCCGGAGAAATTCATTTGGTTGGTGCGCTGCGTCAATTCATGCACTCTGGCAATGTTTTCCTTGGTCATACTGGCCAGGCCGACCCGAATGTTGCAATGCTTCAGGAAGGCCCTGAAATCGTCTCCAAAACTGTCTGCAATGACCTGACGCTCGCTCTCTAGCTGATACATCTTCCGGCGGTTTGCGCTCTCTGCGGTAACCGGCACGTCGAATTCGGGCCGGGATAACAGACCGGTGTACTCCTCCGCTTTAAGCACCCGCACTTTGGGGTGGACGGACTGCACTTCTTCCAGCTCAAAGGAAGAGTCATCGATGAATAGAACTGTGTCCTCCCCGATGTTCATTCCCTTGATGATTGCTGAGACGGATTCACTTTTCGGATTCCAGGAAATTTGAGGAAAGAGGAAATACTGCTCAAGACCCCAAGCTTTCAAAACGTCCATGGCCTCTGAGAAATTGTTTTTGCTGGCGACAGACTGTAGAATCCCGCGACGATCCAGTTCTATCATCATGTCGCGGATTCCCGGCTTCAGACGTAGATTCGATGACCCATCCTCAACCAGGATTCCGTCCCAAAGCGTATTGTCCAAATCCCAGACCACACACTTGACCTTCACGGCCTGCTGAGGCTTCTTTTCCGCCAAGGCGTTCTCGAGCACAAACTCCATCGTGCCGAAATACAGCGTTGTTCCGTCCGGGACATCGTTAGGGATCAGTTCAACACCAAATGGTTGTTCCAGCGGAACGACAGCATTGATGTCCTGAACGGGTGTCTTGATTCGATTGAAACCAGGCCTGACCTCAAGAAGCGCTTGATAGGGAATTTTACGCAGCGGGTCCTGCGAACGGATCGTTAAGGAAATTTGTATCGATGCTTCCCCAGGGTTGAAGCACTCCAGCATGAAAGAAGACGGGCGAGCCGTAGAGAGACGAGCCGCCTGCGCGACTCGTTTCTTGAATGAATATCTCTTTGCGGAAACAAAATTCCTGACCGGCTCGGGCATGATCAGCGTCTGGATCATGGACCCGATTTTATAGTCGCGACTCTCGATATGCTCGGCCTCGGAAATCGAGCGCAGCCGGATGTTACCGACGGTCCATAGCTTTCCCCACTGCTTGAAGCGAATTTTCAATAAGTAACCGCCCAGAACGCTGTTCGAATCGATGCGAACCATCCCATCCATAAATCGCCTGCAGTTTCCGCCTGGACGCGCTTCATACAAGTCGCACGTCGCGTAGCAGGTCGGCCACACACATTCGGTGCAGTGCTCGCCCCAGGGCAGAACCGTACGCATCGAAACAACTTCTCGAGAGGCCGAAAACGCCTTCAAGACTTCCGATGGAATCTGTTCGGCTGTCTCGACTTTGCTGTTAATTTCGCTCTCGTACATTTCCGACCCCTGAGTTTCGAATATTTTATTTTAACATCACGCCCTGACTGGAAAAGGCTGATCAGCGAAGGTCCAGGTAAGGATATCGATGCGTTCTAGGTATGGTTCAAGCGTTCGTCACAGGCGTCGAGCGGTGTAATGCCTCTGTCGATTGCAGGAGGAAGTTCCAGATTCTGATTGCTTCTCAATTCGCGCGCGAGGTCTCCTCTCGTCAAAAGAAAGGTCGCGCGATCGTTACTTCCAAATAGAGTCTCTCCCCAGCAGACGCTTGAGTTGTTGACTGCGAAGATAGCGGATGGTTTTAGCGTCATCCACCTGAGGAATGTGTTTTATGTATCCGCTCGCGAACCCGTAAAACAAGCCCACCGAACCGACGATGTAGGGCTTGCGGAAAAGTCGGGCGAGGCATTTTGAAATCATGAACAGAGGATGATAACCGCAGATGTAATTCGCTCGGCCATTTTTCACGATTCCGTCCCAGTAACCTTCGGCAGTGCCGGTCAAGCGGTGATGCAAGAGCTGCAAGTCCGGGAAGCTCCTCGAGGTCCAACCGAGCATGCTGGCTTTTACCTCGTCCATCGTGTCCCACCCGGGCGCCGGCCAAAATCCCCCGATCATCTCCCAGCATTCTCTCCTGTAGATCTTTGTGGCTCCTCGCACGTGAAATGCCGGACATTCTTCGACCTGTTTGACGCCATCGATGACGTTGCAGATCACGCCTCCTCCAACGCCAAGGCGACGATCGCTCCGGAAGTTCGCAAGGCACTTTTCGAAATAGTCCGGCTCCAATGTCAAATCGCCATCAAGTTTCACGATGAATTCCCAGTCCTTGCAGCTCGCGGCACGATAGCCATCGTTGAAAGCGTCGACAACCCCTCCGCCGGCCTTTCGAAAGCCGCGGTTCTTTCGGTGAACGGCACGAATCCAGGAATGCTGGCGGGCGTATTCGTCAATAATGGCTTCGGTCTTGTCTGTCGACCCATCGTTGACGATCACCCATTCCGCCGGGCGGACTGTTTGTGAAAGCATGCTTTCAATTGTAAATTTCAGATAAGCTTCTTCGTCCCGCACGGGCGTGATGACCAAATAGCGGGCGTTCGCCGCGTTTGATGACGCAGCTTCCACGAAAGCCAGGTTTTTTTCTTTGGATTGCATCATGGTCTGGATTGTCTGCTGCTCTTCAGGGATAAACCTTTCAGTGTGGAATAAGGCGCGGGGCGCGCAGTCAAAGGTAATGCTGCTACCGGGGACTCTTCCACCGGCTTAGCCGCCAGTAGCGGCGCCGCGGCGCCTGAAACGATAGCCAGGAAGATGAACCACAATGTGCGGGTCTGATCAAAATAGTCGATACCAATGAAAGCTATTATGTGAGCGAAGAACGCAGCTCCGAGGCACCAGAAAAGCCACTCCCGTGGCCCGTCGCCCTCCACTCGCTTCCGACACTCTCCTACGGCGGCAAAACCGCGCTTCAGAATGACGATAAATAGCAGCAACGTTCCTACGCCGCCCGCCAGGCCTTCCGCTACGAATTGATTGCAGGCGTCCCAGGTATCGCTTCCCCAGCTCGCGTTGCTTGTCGATCCCACAAGCCACCAATCGAAAAAATGACGCACGAACTGGTCGACGAGATATGCTCGGTCCCACCCGTGCCCGCCGACCAAGTCAATTCTCGCGACCAGGTACCATACGGGAGCCTTCATGGCCAGAGCAAGCGCGGCAATCACGACTACAATGCCCCATCTGATGGATCGCATCCGTTTTCGCATTGGCCACAGACACAGGGCTACGATGCCAGCTACGTATGCGCTGACCGCTGTGCTGGCCATAGAAGTTACCGCAACAATACTCGCTGAGGCCATCCCGACGGCACCGAAGAGCCTTGCTTTGCCCGACTTCCATAGCCAGAAGAACAAGGGAACCAGCGTGGCGCCAAAAGTTCCAGCGGTTATCGAATTTGCGAAGACGCCCTGGGCACGAACTCTTCCGTCTCGAATCCAGGGGTGAATCACCACACCGTTGATGTGGCTGAAGAGATTGTTCTGAGTTAGATATTCATAGAGCATGCAGGCTGAAAGAACGGACGTGACCACTGCCAGGGATTGCAACGCATCCGATACGTCCTTTTCATCGCGAAGAAAATGCCGAAAGAGCAGATAGCCCCCGCAGGCATCGAGAAGAAAGCCCACCTGCGCCACAACCGCACCACCTTCTCTATAGAGCAAAACGAAGACAATGGCGCGGAAGAATGCCCATAGGAAGAATATCTTCTCGAGAGGGCTGAAACCGTCATTCAGCGGAGAGGAGCTTGACTTCATTTTCGCCATTAGCAATCGGATAACGCCCGCAAGAATAACGATTCTGATGGCGAAGAAGTGAACACCGCCGAGATATAACTGGTTTGCAAACGGGGTCAGGAAGCTGATCACTAGGATGGCGGCGAACGCGTATTTCTTTTTGAAGAAAAGCACCGCGACGGCCGCTAAAATGGTCAGGAGCAATACCGCGGGCGACATGAACGTAGCGTCCGCACCACCACCGAATTGAAAATTTTCATTCACAGCAAGAAGTCCTTATCGAAGGTCGGCGCCGGTGACGTCGTCACTGGCACCGACGACGCCTCGATCTTCCGCAACGTTCGCGAGGTCCCGTTTTTCCAGCTTGCCTTATGAGTTTCCGGCCAAGGCAAACTTAACAAGCGATTGGCAGCACCGCATCCAGCTTCGCACCTGCGTTCGATCGGCGCGTATGGAGTCTGCAAAGGCCTTGATCGCGCTCTGCGCAGCTCCTTGCTCTAAATCACTCATTCCAAGCGTATAAAGCATCCTGGACCTGAGGTGTCGCGGAATCTCGGGGAAGGATTCGAGAAGGAATCGAATCGCAGCTGCTCGGTTATGAGCCATAGACTTTAGGTTCCTCGAAAGGCTGGCCCCATGGATTCTGTATTGCGAGAGGGGCTCTTCGACGTAATCAAACTCATACTTCCGCGAAACCATGATCCAGCAAACCCAGTCCTCAAGGGATCGCAGCTTGTCCACAAAACCTCGTGCGTATTGGATCGCTTCGCGACGCACGATTACCGTCGGAACGCATAGGAAGTTCCTCTCGCATAGTTCTTCAAACATATTACCGGAGGTCTTTTGTCCTTTCCTATGGACCAGCGAGCTGAATCGTTCGCCCGTAGGTTTGCCATCCGAATCGATAATGATGCTATCTGAGTGCACGAGGCCGACTTCAGGCTTCCTTTGAAAGCACTCCAATTGCGTCTCGAGCTTCTCAGCCAGCCAGAGGTCGTCTGCATCGCACATTGCCACATAGGCGCCTGAGCTGACCGCCAACCCACTATTCCGGGCGCTAGCCAGGCCACGGTTCACCTCGTGGAACACAGGGACAACGCGGTCGTCGCGCCGTTTCCACTCCTCAACAATCTGACGGGAAGAATCCGTTGAACAGTCGTCGGTAATAATCAGTTCCAGATCGGAGTGCGTCTGGGACAGCACGCTCTCAATTGCAGACGGAAGGTAGCGCGCATAGTTAAACGACGGCATCAATACGCTTACTTTCACCGCTCCACCCTTTCTCCGTGTGCTGGATTCATTGGCAGCCAAAGTGAACGGCCTTAGACAACGTCGTTGGCTTCCGCAGGTTTAGCAGAACCGATTTTTGCCAGGAAAGCTCCTCGAAGGACGCCCCAATCGCTCTTTTCTAACTCGCCTGCCCCCACGAGCAGCCCGATGTAGAGGAGAGCCCCGATCACTACGGAGCCGGCCTCTATCAGGATTCCCAGTTGAGGCCGGGCAAAACAGTAATAAACCGGAGCTGCGGCGATAGCAGCCGCCACATAAATTGTGGCCGTGCTCCTCCAAGGAAACTTCGCCTTGACGTAGGAGATGACGTAAAAGGTACCGCCAACCGCTCCAACGATTTGGGCGGCACAATTGGCCACCGCGGCCCCGAGCGCACCGTAATGTGGGATGAGGGAAAAGTCGAGGGTCAGATTGAGCACGGCTACGCATGTCCCGAACTTAGCGATAAAACCCTGTTTGCCGATGCCAAGCAGGAGGGGAGAGTTCACTCCTCCAATGCTCGTAACGGCGAGGCTCACAACGAGCACCTGCAGGGGAACCACCAGCGGCAAGAATTTTACCCCATACAACAACAGGACCAATGGTTTGGCAACCACGAAGCCCAGAGCGCAGAGAGGGACCATCCCCATTTGCAGATATTTCAAGGAATTTCGGAAAAAAAATCCCACCTCTCCCAACCCGCTTCTGCCGTAGCTCTCGGAATAGAGAGGCAAGAGCGTTCCTGCGAAAACGCTGGCCACGTCATTCATCTTCGACACAATCGAGTAAGCGAGCGTGTAGAAGGCAATCTCCGCAAGAGTCGAATACCACTTGAGAAAGAGGACTTCCGACCTCTGCCACACAATCGTATCCAAAAGCAGTACGTAGGAAATCGTCAGGGAGAATTTCCTGATCCGGCTATATAAATCGGACATCTCAGGGGCCAGACTCGCAGGCTGGGTCTCCAGTTTTAGCAGCAAACGATCGACCGCCCGGTAGGACAACCAGGCTCCTACCGCCAGTCCGATCAGCGTCGCCCACAACATGCCGAGGACTCCGGAATGGAGGAGGGCGGCAACGCCAATCGAGGCCACCTGGGCCAGGGACACGTAAAGAGTGACCATGGCGATTTTGTCAAATTTTTGAACTCCGGCCAGAGCCGCAACGAGGCCCTGTTGGAGCGCCTGAAGCAGGACCATGATGGCCGCAAGAACGATGACGTTACGATAGGGGGTTTTGAGAAGCACAAAACAAGCTGTGACTGCTGAGACCAGCAAAGCCACCAGGAGTTGTGTCAGCAACAGGCGCTTGCCAAGATGCGCTGCCATTGCGCCATCCCCACGGCCCATGTATTCCGAGACGAACTTGGTCAGGGCGGACGGCAGACCAATATTGGCTAAAATCCCCAGAGTGCCGACCAGCCACATCGCGTATCCGTAGATTCCCATGTTCCCTGGACCGAGAGTACGAGCCAGGATGGCGGATGTGCATACGGTCGAAATAATCCCGATTGCGAGTCGGACCCCGCTAAAGAAGACATTTCTGACCGCTCTGTTGGTCGTGTGGTGGGTCATTCGAGATCGATTCGCAGCGCTAGGCTAATTCCTCGTCCCCCAAGGATGAAGGCTTCGATCGATCACCGAGCGGACGCGCCGCGCTCGCCGACCAGCGCGACGCACGCCGCGCGCGACGCGATCCCCCAATGTCGGCCTTCCATAATTGTCGGGCAGCGACTCAATTATCGGTCGAGCCCAAGAATGGAAGTTCGATTCTACCCTGCGCACTCGCCGAGGTGTCAGATGCTCGAGGTAGCGCTCCCACGCGGGACTCTCCCATAAGTGAGTCGCGTACGCTTTTGAGAGATCGAGCTTTTGGGGAGAATCATAAATCAACTGAAGATCCTCGGCCTTGAACGTAGGCCAAAAAAACGCGAAATGCGGTAAGACCGTAATGTCGCCGGGAAACTGCTGAGAAAGTTGGTAGGGAAGTCTCACCGAATGCTCGTCCCAGTAGTCATCGTGCCCCTTAGAACGGAACGATCGATACTCGGCGTGCCACCTCCTCAGGAAGGGCGCGTCGGCCTCGGCCAGAATCACGGCATTGCACAACCCGACGACCTTCCCGTCAATCGATTGTTCCCCCAGCACCGTGGTGTGGCCCAGTAATGGATCAAATGAACCGTGCACCAGCACATCGGCGTCCAGGTAAATTCCGCCAACGCTCAGGAGTTTTTCGAGTCTCACGACATCTGCACGATGGGCTGGATGGAGGAGTGGATTTCCACAAATTTCTCGGGGCGCCTCTAATTTATTCACAGTTACCGTGCGGCGCGAGAGTTCCCACCAAGGCCCCGTTGGCTCATATTCACAGTGAAAAAACACGTCGGTCGGTCGGATGCGCTCGACTGCACTCATCAAGCAGACGTGATGAATAAGGCTCCATGGCTTGCCGCCAAAATCGGGGGTCATGCCAAAGCAATAGTGCAAAACCTTGGGTATCATGAAAGGTCGCTGGTCGAAGGGGTCGTGTCAGATTCGGAACGGCACCGAGTGGATCGCACTCGATTTAGGACTGCTCGTCCCGTATGGGCAAAAAGCGGACCGTCAGATAAGACGGCCCGCTCTCAACCCGCTGCTGCTCGTGTTTCTGCTTTAGGGTACGGTTACGGTTGCCGTGAGACCTGTCGGTGGCTGGACTGTCGTCGAGCCGCTGCTGGCGGCGCCGTAGCCGTATGCGCCACCATCCCACATACCGACGGAAGGCCTCGGGTTTCCCGCCTTATCGATGTTCAGGGGTGTCATCAAAAGTCCCGCCAGGTTGAAGGCTTGTCCGATCAAGGACGTCGATGCCGACGTCGGCTGGTAAGACGCGTTAAGATTTGGGTTGCCGGTCGTAGAGTGCGCGTCGCAACTGCAACTTGTTTTCCATGCCGAGAACGAACCAGACAGATTCCAGCCATTGCCGCCGATTCCGTAATAGTTATTGTAGTCAAACGTCGTGTTGGCGTAGGTCGCCGATCCACTCACCCCCACGGCCTCAAAAATATTGAAGATGACGTTGTTCTGGATCACGGCGCCAGGCTGGTAAACGTTGACGCCCACAGAACCGTGCCCAGTTGGTGCGGTGATCGTGTTGTTGTAGATGCGAGCGCCGAGATTGATCACGCAGATTTCGCCGCAACCTTGATGAGATACCGAAGATTGGTCCACGATGAGGTTGTTAAATACATAGGTACCCGTGGTCTGCGTTGAGGATTCCTGATAGATTGCCGCATTGATGTTGGCGCCGAAATCCCCGTGAATGTAGTTTCCGTTAACCTGGTATCCCACGACGACGTCGCCGGTGTTATAGGCAAACTGGTGAATGCCGTCATGGTGGTGGTTTACTGCCGCATCGTCCCAGTTCTGAAAGTCGCGAATGTCGTTGTTTTTGATGATTACGTTCGTTACCGTCGAGCCGGTTCCGCCGGCTCCGAATTCGATTCCGTGGTCCGTATTGTAGATGGTGTTGTTCTGGAAGGTCATGTTGGTGATGACAGATCCACCCGGATAATTGGCACCGATACCGTCTTTGGCATCGTGGATGGTGCAGTGCTGAATGAGCAGATTTGAACCCCAGGCGCTGATGCCGCCTGTAGAGCCGCCTACTTCGTCAGTGCAGTTCGAGATGGGCAATGTGCAGGTGTGAACATACATGTTCGAAACGGTCAGATTCTGAATCGTGACGTTCGAACCACCATTCGAAATGATCCCGTTGCTGCCGTCGATGCGATTTGCGAACGGCGTACCGTTTGCGGTCGCCTGAATCGTGAGTTGATTCTGGCCGTCTATCGTAATGAAGCTCTTGCCGTTCACGTTGACCGCCGGGCTTCCGTCGTTGCCCGTTCCCCAATACGGCGCTGTGATGACTACGGCTCCGTCCGCTTTGAGAGTGATGACATTTCCAGAGGAACCGCTGCCTTGAAAACCCAACGCGTTCGTCGTCCCCGCAGGGAAGGAATACGTACCTGCGCAGAGATGAACCGTCGTTCCCGGACCGATTTGAGCGGCGCCTCCGCCCCAGTTGCCGGAGTTATTGAACCAGGACACCGCAAGTGTGTCCGAGCAGCTCGTTCCGCTGCCACCACCGTTCTGCGATATGAAAATGTTTGAGGCTGCGGCTTGCGAGGCGGGTGCGGAGCCCAGAGCCAGGACAAGCCCTGCCAAAACCAAAACGAAGGTAGCGTCGCGCAGGATCCCTGAACGAGCGCATGAACCGCTGAATCGAAACTTTTGTAATCTCACTAGAACGCTCCCAGCTGTCACTAAATCTTTGCGGTTCAGCACTTACCGAACCATTTTCAAAGACAGAGTAACAACCGCCAGGGCCTCCAGCAACTGGTCCCGAGGCTAGTAAATGGACAGGTACAAAGACTGTACGTTCGCGCAAACGAACCTCGTTCGTGCCGAAGTCACGATCCCCTTAGCCTGGGTATGCTCCTGCAACCATCGGTTGCCGGAATTAAGCCAAAAAACACTCCTGCGGGCTGTGCCGATCGGCGTATGGAAAGGGATCCTGGAAGGGCCGGCCGAAGCAGGGCCTTAATCGCGGGTAGCGAATTGCGGCCGAACTAACTTGGCCCAACTCGGCGGCATTTTTTTCGCGATCTCGATGTTCTCAAAAATGCTGCTTTCGCGCGCGCCGTGCTGATGTACCCAAGCTGCCATTCCCTGGATGCCCTTTTCAAGCGACGTCTTTTCCCTCGTGCCGAAGACTCCTTCGGCCTTGCTGTGGTCAGAAAAAGCGATTTTGACCTCATTGCGAGGATCCAAATGCAATTTGCGGCACGGCTTGCCCATAGCCGATGACACAATCTCCGCCAACTTGTTTACGGTATGCGGAACGTCGGCCCCTACATTGAAAATCTGATTTCTGGCGGCAGGATGTTCAATCGATTCGGCAATAATCGGTGCGACATCATCGATATGAGTAAAGGCGCGTTGCTGCGTGCCGTCCCCGAAGACCGTCATCGGCTCGTCCCGCAGCAGCTGATTCATGAATATGCCCACCACATTTCGATAGCGGTCTCCGATATTCTGGCGCTCGCCGTAGACGTTGTGAGGGCGGAAAATGACATAGTCCAATCCAAACATCTCGTGGGACACGCGAAGTTCCTGCTCTACCGCTAACTTGGCGATTCCATAGGAATCTTCAGGTACCGGAATCATCTGCTCCGACATTGGCGATTGTCCGGCACCATACACTGCGATCGAAGATGTGAAAACGAAGGTTTTCACATTGTTGTTCACCGAGGCGTTGATCAGGTTTACCGATCCAATCAGGTTGTTGGAATAGTTGAAACGCTTTATGAAATGGCTTAGGCCTTCGGCCGCGTAAGCCGCGAGATGATAGACATGATCGAATTGATGCTTCTCGAAAAGATGATCAACCAGCTCCTGGTCAAGGATGGAACCTTTGACGAAAGTAGCGTCGGCAGGAACGTTTTCCTCAAACCCGCCGCTCAGATCGTCAAGAACGACGACCCTGTGCCCGGCTCTCAAAAGATGTTCTGCCACATGTGACCCCATGAAACCTGCTCCACCGGTCACGAGCATTGTGTACATTTTCTTATATCCTCCCATGGTTGTTCGGAACTTGCGCCGTAGCGATAGCAAATTTAAGAAGCGGTCTGCGGGGTGGAGAGTCCGATCGCCGGCTCTTCCCCTTGCTCAACAAAACGGACCGGATCGAGCGATTTATTCCAACGGATGAGCGTCCGGTACGTTTCAAGCCTGCTCTTCAGAATTTCGTCCGATTTCACAAGACTCAGAAGACCATAAAGGCCCTTTCGCACGCGCATTCTTGCCATTTGCACGCGGCGGAAGCTCCGTGCACCTTCCGCTCCGAAATGTTTGTAAAAATAGCGATATCGGTTGCGAAGCTTCTCGATCTCGAATCTGATCGGGAACTTCCTCACCGATTGCCCGCCCAGATGAGTAATCGTCGCAGAGGGAGTAAACAGGATCTCTCGTCCCGCCTGCCACACGCGGAGGCAAAGGTCCACCTCTTCGCACTGATAGAAAAATTGTTCGTCGAAGCCGCCGATTTGCTTCAGGAGATCCGAGCGAAACATCACACAGCACCCTGATTGCCAGTCAATCTTGCGCGTCGAATTTCCATGCCAACCAACGTAAGTGTCCGAACGGAAGGCAGTTGAGATGAATCCCAGCGGCCGCAAGCCCAAAGCCGCAATCCACTCGCCGCGGATCGAAAGAAACGGGCGAGCCGATATCTGGTAGGAGCCATCGGGATTCAAGACGCGGAGGCCAAATCCTCCTGCTTGCGGATGTTCTGTTGCAAAAGCAACCCAGCGATCCAGGGCATGCTCATGAATGATGGTGTCTGGATTGAGAATGAGGATGTACTGACCCCGGGCGGCTTGGATCCCGACATTGTTTCCCTTTGCGAAACCCAGATTCTGTTTGTTTTCGAGCACTCTTACTTGCGGAAAGTTCCGGCGTACCTGATCGATCGAATCATCGGTCGAACCGTTGTCGGACACGATGACCTCAAAACGGATGGCGTGCGTGTGATCATAAATGGACTGCAGACAGTCCTTCAGGACCTTCCAGTCATTCCAGCAGAGCACCACGATAGAGAGTTCGAAAGCGTTCGGTTCGCCTTCGAGGCTTCGGTTATTGACCATTGTTTGTGTCACCGTTTTCATCGCAATTCCTTCGTTCGCTTCGATCTATTTCCTTCGCACCATGCGCTATCCTTGAGTCCAGTGACGGAAACCTGCTCTTCGGCACTCGTTCGGCTGCCTCTTGATCAGCTCCAGCTCGAGCGCTGCATCAGCGTCCGGTTCTTGTAGATGGACTTTTTCAAGGCCTGTGCCCAGTGCAGCCAGTCGTACCCGCCTTCAATCTTAGCGTGAAAAAATCGTTCATCGTCGCCGCTGTTGACAGGAATTCTAGGGAGGAAGAAGCGGTTTTTTGTGAGCGAAGCTCTTCCGAGAATGGTGCTGACCCCGTTCTCAAAACCGCAATTGGTGAGCACGTCTTCCAGATAATGGGTGAAGATCTTGTCCTGTTCCGGGAAGGCGAAGGGATAGGCGAAACTATCCACCGTCACCCCCAGCTTGTCCTCTATGGTTTCCTTCGAGCAAGCGAGCTCGTATTCAATCTGTTCCGGCCCGAGAGAACGCAAGTCTGGATGCGTGACTGTGTGTGAGCCGAACGAGATCCCTTCTTGCTGCAATTCGCGAACGTCCCGCCAGGTCAGATACTCAACACCATCGATGCGCAAGGGCTTGTCCTGGATGCGATCCGTTGCCAGGTAAATCGTGGCGGTGAATCCGCATTGTTTCATCACCGCCAGCGCATCGGTGTAGAAATCGCGATACCCGTCGTCAAACGTAATGACTACGGTCCTCGAAAGATCTTCGTGATTCTCCAAGCCGAGCATCAACTGACTTATGTTGAGCGTGCGGTAGCCATTGTTGCGAAGCCAGCGCATTTGATGAGCGAAGACTTCCGGCGAGGTATTGATCTGATAATAAGGATGCGATTTGCCGAACAGGTTTTCAGAAATGCTGTGATACATCAGGACAGGCACACAGCCGCCTCCGTTGGGCCCGAATATCCGGGCCACCGGGCGACCGAAGTAAAGTGTGGCGATCCGATCGATACGTGACATAGAAGAATAAGCCAAACGCTGCGGATCAAATCTCACCGCAGGATGTCTTGCGCGAATCAGGGACGGGGCAGGAATGGCGGCGATTCATGCTGCAGAAGCGCCTGCTTGGTTCCGTTTACAGGGCAGCGCTGACTCTTGACGCCGCGAATTCCTTCACTTTGTTGACGACTTCCAGTTGCTGGCTTGCGTCGAGCTGCGGAAACATGGGGAGTGAAACGATCTCAGCTGCAACGCGTTCGGTCACAGGGAAGTCACCCGGTTTGTACCCCAGGTGCTGATACGCCTTCTGGAGGTGTAACGGAATGGGGTAGTGAATGCCCGTGCCGATTCCGGCTTCGGCAAGGTAGGCCTGCAGCGCCTCGCGATCCTGCATGCGGACTACGTACAAATGATAGACGCCCTTTGTCCACTCGGCCTCGCGCGGGACGACCACCGAGTCTTTCGCGTCGGCAAAAAGTTCGTGATAGCGGTGCGCCAACTGGCGGCGGGATTCATTCCACTTTGCAAGATGCGGCAATTTCACGCTGAGCCATCCGGCCTGAATGGAGTCCAGGCGCCCATTGTAACCTTCGATATCGTGATAGTACTTCTTTGCCTGACCGTGATCGCGGATCATCCTCATCCGTTTGGCCATCTCTTCGTCGTTGGTGTTTGCGGATCCCGCTTCACCGCAGGCTCCCAGATTCTTGCCGGGATAAAAACTGAACGCCGCGGCGCGGCCCATGGTACCGGCTTTTTTCCAGACGCCCTCTTTCCTTGAGAAATACTCGGCGCCATGTGCCTGGCAGGCATCTTCAATCACAACCAGGTTGTATTTGCTGGCAAGTGCGAGAATGGGGTCCATGTTCGCTGTCTGGCCATAGAGGTGAACTGGCACCACTGCCGACACCACGCGCCGGGAGGCTCTTTCGACGAGCTTTCCGCGGGTCTTATCGAATTCGCAGTCCTTCTCGAGGTACTCGCGAAGTTTCTCGGGATCCATCGTGTAGGTCTTCTCGTCGATGTCCACGAAAGCAATGTGCGCGCCGACCTGTGAGATCGCTTCCGTCGTGGCGATAAATGTGTGCGGAACCGTGACAATGATTTCGCCGGGCTTTATCTCCGCCGCCAGGAACGCGAACCGCAGCGCGTCGGTCCCGCTGTTCACGCCGACGCAGTATTTTGTGTCGCAGAACTTTGCGAATTGCCGCTCGAAGTCCTCCACCATCGGGCCACCGATGAAACCCGCGTTGCCGAGCGCTTTCTCCACCACCTGCATAAGCTCCGCCTGCAGTTCCTGGTGGGGCGTCACGAGATCGAGGAATGGGACCTTCGTTGTGCTGGTCATTTCAGTGATTGCTTCTCCTCCGTTAGATATCGCAAAACTCTTGCCGGGTTTCCGGCGACAATGGCATTTGCCGGTACGTTGCGGGTCACCACGCTGCCCGCGCCGACAATGGCATTGTCGCCGACAGTGATGTTGCTGAGTATGGTCGAACCGGAACCGATCGACGCACCCCGGCTGATCACCGTTTTTTCGACTTTCCAGTCAGCTTCGGTCTGCAGTTCTCCCGCTGGCGTGGTTGCCCGAGGATAGGAATCGTTGATGAACGTCACGCTGTGCCCGATGAAGACATTGTCCTGAATTTCGACGCCCTCACAGATGAATGTGTGACTCGAGATTTTGCAACGCTTGCCCACGCTAGCGTTTTTCTGAATCTCAACAAAGGCGCCAATCTTGGTCTCGTCACCGATTTCGCAGCCATAAAGATTGATGAACTTGGAGAGCCTGACACCCTTCCCAAGCTTAACGGTGGGCGCAATCGAAACGAATTCGCTCACAGGGCCACCAACTCTCCACGTTGGCCGACCGATTTTTCAGCCGCTTCGAGCAACCGAACCACCCGCAATCCGTTGACGCCGTCGTTGAATGGCGTTTTGTTTTCTTCGATGCATTTCAGGAAATAACCGGTCTCCGCCCGCAAGGCCTCAATCTGTTCAAGCTGCGGAGCCCACATGTCGCCCGACCTGTAAGACACGAGCAGTTGATGCAGGTTGCTCGGATTTGTGGACATGCTCACGCCCTTGTCGTAAATCTTGATCTTCTCGTCCGCTTCCAGATCGTTCCAAACAAGCATTTTCTTTTCGCCGCCGATCAGCGTGGTACGCACTTTTACCGGCGAGAGCCAATTCACGTTGATGTGCGCGATGATGCGTTTCGGGAAATAAACCGTGATGAAGGCGATGTCCTCGACGCCGTTCAGATGTTTTTCGCCCGTGGCGACAACCGCCTCCGGCTTCTCTTTGATCACGTGATCCATGATCGAAAGATCGTGCGGCGCCAGATCCCAGATGACGTTCACATCGTGCTGGAACAAGCCCAGATTCACGCGGAGCGAATCATAGTAGTAAAGATCTCCGAGCGCGCCTTCGTCCACCATCTGACGGATCTTTTTGACCGCGCCGGTGAACAGGAACGTGTGATCCACCATAATCTTCAGATTCTTGCGCTCTGCGAGTTCAATCAGCTCTTCGGCTTGCTGCGCGCTGCAGGTAAACGGCTTTTCAACGAAGACGTGCTTGCCATTTTCAAGTGCCGCTTTCGCGAGTTCGTAATGGGTCCATACCGGCGTTACCACGGCGACCAAATCGATGTCCGGTGAGTTCAGAATGTCTTTCGCGTCCATGGTGAAAGCAATGGATGGATGGGCCTTGTGCAGGCGCTGCTGGCATTTGGTGCTCTTGTCGCAAACCAGAACGACTTCCGATTTTTCGTGCGTATGGAAATTGCGGACAATATTCGGTCCCCAATATCCGTAGCCGATCACACCAATCCGGATCATAAGGCTCCTTGGGATGACAAACGGCACATCGATCTGGCTCCTGCGCTATACAGCCTAGCGTTTTCGAGCTGTAGCGGAGGTCGCTTTCTTTGGCCGTCACTTGCCAGCAGTGGTTCCTCGCATGTCCGACGAACCCAGCGGAATGTAACTCTACGAACTTTAGTGAGCGCCTTCACCTGTCAGAACCGCGCCGGGGGTTTGTAGAAGAATTTTCACGTCGAGCCAGATGGACCAGCCTCGGGCATACTTCAAGTCCAGACGAACCATTTCATCGAACCTGGTGCGGCTGCGACCTTTGACTTGCCACAAGCCTGTGATTCCGGGCTTGATCTCGAGCACGCGACGGCGGTGCCAAAGATCGTAAGCTTTGAACTCATAAGGGAGTGGCGGACGTGGCCCGACCAGGGACATGTCTCCAACCATGACATTCCAGAATTGCGGCAGTTCATCGAGACTTGTCCTGCGCAGGAACCGGCCAACGCGAGTGACGCGTGGATCCTCTTGAATCTTGAACACCGGCTTATTGCCGCCCTGGCTCGTACCGTCAACTTGGCCCGCGATGAACTGGTTGACATACTCCTCGTGAATCCGGGCATCGCAATTCGTACGCATGGAGCGGAACTTGAGCACCGTAAACTTTTTGCCGTATTGGCCCAGGCGTTCTTGCTTAAAGAGCACGGGACCCTTTGAGCTCAATTTGATTGCAAGCGATACCGCGCCAAAAAGCGGAGCGAGCAGCACCAGGGCAGCCGCGCTTCCGACGACGTCCATGGACCGCTTAATGCCGAGCGCAAGTTTGCGCGACTCTTCTTGGCGTGACAGATCCGGATACAGCGTAATATTCGCGGAATGATCCGTTCCGCCTTCTTCCCCTTCCTCAGGGAAGAAGTGGAACGATACGGTGATTTTCGAGACCTTCTCTGCCGGTAGCACCTGAACGAAGGCCGTTTTCACCTTGTCCAGCATCCTGCCCTGTACGGTCTTGGACTTCGCTTTCCCAACTTCCGTGCAGATCACCCCGATCAAATGATCCTCAAGGTACCAGCCAACGATGTCGGTCTCTCGCGTGACGCTCAAGAGCGCACCGGTTACCTTTGCCAGGGTGCGATTTTTCTGCCCGTCTGCGATGGCGTTCTTCATGTCGACGAGCATCAGGACAAAGCGCTTCTGCGCGCGCTCGGCGCGGCGGCGCTCGAGATACAGCATGGAAACGAAAGCGTCTTCATGAAGAACAATACGGCCAGCAGACACGCCCCTTTTCTCGAGCGTCAAGTGCGCGTCGGTGTTCAAGCGAGTCGTGCCTTGTCTTGCCTGCAATTCCGTTCTGAGTACACTCATGACCCTGTCTTTCGTTACGTCTACGTCTTTCCCAAAAGAACCCGCGTGCATGACTAACTAAGAACCCGCACTGGCGCTCCCGAGATCACGTGTTGCGCCTTCTTTTCGCTTCTCTTTTCGAGAGAAGTTACCCAGGACAAGTCCACTTCAAGTGCTACCGACCGCTGTAAGAGAGAAACGGAAAGTACGACTCGATGATTGCCCTTGAAGTTGACCAGAATGCCTTCAAGGCCACTCAATTTTCCCGTGTGAATTCTGACCTTCTCGCCGACCTCAAGATACGGCCAAGGCTGACTCGGAATTCCAGACGCCACCGCAATCTGAATCGCCTCGATCTCACGATCCTCGATCGGCATCGGCGTCCGCCCACAACCTACAATCTGCAAAACGCCAGGCGTGACCACGACAGGGCGGCGCCGCGTGTAATCAAATCTGCAAAATAGGTACCCTGGAAAGAGAGGCTGCTCGACCTCTTTCTTCCGATCAGACCACTCCCGCACACTTTTGTACTTCGGGAGGAAACATTCAAACCCTTGGCCCTCTAATTGGGCCGCAATCAGGCTCTCCTTGCGTAGCCAGCATTGCAGTGCGTACCACGGAAGTTGGATTTCTGCTGACTCCGCCGAAAAGGTGCCCAGGTTCAATCAGGTCTCCTGAAAGTACTTCCAACGAAGCATCTCGATGGGCTACCGCCACAAAGCTCCCAGAGGCTCGAGGACTCCTACCCTACGGGCAATTCAGCTGCCAGAGGCAGGTGTTCACAAAGTCGCCTGAGCCGACCGCATTGCCAAGCGAAGCTGCTGAAAATAGGGAGGTTCTGGGAGCAGCCCACATTTCCTTAGGGGCGATCATCGCTGAGGGAGCACGACGAGAGAAAAGGCGTGCCCTATTGTTGCAAACTCATTCCGGGATTCTTGGGAAACTTTCTTCCACCGCCGGCTGCACCCATAAGTTACACAAATTAAATCAATTATCTAGAGCTCTCTGGCCCTAGCAGCCGCTGCACACGGAGGTTGGGGGTCGGACCCGGACGGCCGTTCTGCCTCATCGTGGTCGGAGCCGGTGGCCCGTTCCTCCCTTTGTATTAAGCGACTTACGACCAAGATCCAAGGAATTAGAATAGCCCTGTCACCGGTTGGGGACGTGATCCGGTAAGATGATCCTCAAAGGTAAGCAAGGAGCCTGAACTTGGATCCTGTTCTCGTTTCACGCGTGCTCGCCGACAGAAACCCGATGCGCGACGGAGAAGTTCATCTCTGGGTCGCGTCGCTTGAAAAAAGCGAAGAGCGAGCGCAAGAGTATACAGATCTTCTCAGTGCCGAAGAAAGTGCCAGAGCGTCGAAGTACGTCTTCGCACGAGACCGCGTGCATTTTATCCTGTGTCGAGGAATTTTGCGCGAGTTGCTCGCGAGCTATCTCTCTGTGCCGGGAAAATCGATCGAGATTTCCCGCGGGCTTCGCGGAAAGCCCGTGCTTGCCGGGACCGCGCAGAAGAAAGACCTTCGCTTCAATCTCTCGCACTCCCATGGTTTGGCGATTTTTGCGTTCAGCATCGGTCAGGAGCTTGGTGTAGATGCAGAACGCGTCCGCGAAGACGTCGAGGCCGAAGAGATTGCGCGAAGGTACTTTTCGATGTCGGAGCGCGCCGAACTAAGCCGTCTGCAAGGTAGCGACAGAGCAAAAGGATTTTTCCTGTGCTGGACGCGCAAGGAGGCTTACCTGAAAGCACGCGGCGACGGACTCGCTATGCCCCTCGACTCCTTCAGTGTCACACTGACACCTGGTGCCCCGGCGCGACTGTTGAGCGAAGACGCGGACCGTTGGTCCTTGCATTCGCTCGAGCCGGCAAAAGGCTGGGCTGCGGCACTGGTGGTTGAGGGGACAACCGCCCGGATCCTCACTAGGGAGCACTCGCTAACGTCGAGCCGAGGCCCTCGAAACGCTAGCGATGCCCTCTGAACTCCCTAGAAAAGAGAGCTTGGTCGGCAGGAGCAGGCGAGTGGAACATCCGCCGCAGAAATGCTGTCAATTCTTCTGCTAATCAATAGAATCATCCGATGGCCTCAGGACGTTAGGAAGTTCTTGCGAAATGCGCGCTCGATCCGGATCGGCGTTGCTTTCCCAGAAGAAAGTACAGGAAGAGCGTGCGCGAATTGAGCGACCGATTTCCGAGAGAATCAAATGTCGTGACCGCTGAAACGGCAATGCCCGCGGAAAACTACATTGCACTTGACCCGCTCGCGGACCCGCGCTGGGAAGCACTGGTGAATCGTCATCCTCGGGCCGGTGTTTTTCACACTCGGGCGTGGCTCGAAGTGTTGCACCGGACCTACGGCTACCGGCCCGTGGTGTACGGGCTGACTTCTCCGGAGAAAGAACTTCTGGGCGGCATTGTTTTTTGCGAAATCCGCAGCTGGCTTACCGGCAGGCGTCTGGTCTCGCTCCCGTTTTCTGACCACTGCGAGCCTCTGGTCGAGGGGCCGTCCGAGCTTCCGCAGCTGCTTGTTCCTGCCAAGAGCCAGCTCCAGGGAGGACTCTGGCGCTACGTGGAAGTGCGGCCGCTGGGTCCTGAGTTGTCCCAGGGAATGGGTCAACCGTCTCGGAAGTACATCCTTCATCGACTCGGTTTGCGCCCCACCATCGAAATTCTTTACAAGAAACTCCATGCAGACTCAATCCGACGCAAGCTTCATCGAGCCGAGCGGGAGGGCCTGCAGGTGGAAATCGGCGATTCCGAGGCACTCCTGGCAGAATTCTACGGTCTTCATGTCATTACCCGGCGCCGCCAAGGCGCGCCACCCCATCCCCTAAAATGGTTTCGAAACATTCTTCACTGTCTCGGGAAAGACGCCAAACTACGAATCGCGCGAAAGGGACAAAGACCTGTTTCCGCGGTGCTGACCCTCGAGAAGGGTACGACGCTGGTGTACAAATACGGTTGTTCGGACGCAAACTTCCACAGTCTGGGCGCGATGCCTTTCGTGTTATGGAACATGATTTGCGACGCGAAAGCGCGGGGCATGCTGGAAGTCGATATGGGCCGGTCCGACCTGGACAATCCAGGCTTGATCACCTTCAAGGACAGATGGGGAGCCACCCGGCAAGAGCTGGCCTATGTCCGCTACCCGACAAGTAGCAGCGTTACAGGCGAGGGAGTCCCCGCACGGGTAGCCAAATTCCTTTTCGCTCGATGCCCTAGCTGGATCTTGATCGCCACCGGCAATCTGCTCTATCCCCATGTCGGTTAAACCGGCGCACTCTTGCTCCCGCGAGTTGACCCGCTGTCTCGTCGAGAGTTCTGAAAAAGGGGTATCTTCTCAAAAAAGTTTAGAGTAACCTCCCCGACATAGGCTCCTCGATCGACCGGCGATAAAATGCTGCGGGAGCGGTCCCACCTCTTGGCGGAAGTCCCTCCGTCGCGGCGCAGCATCCGGCGCGAAGATTCTCCTTTTGGTAAGGGAAGCGTTGGCTTGAGGCACGGAAGGGCACCATGCGTAAACCAGAATTGCCAGCTCTCACCGGAGTGCGGTTTTACGCCGCCCTCTTGGTCTTTCTTTCTCATGCGCCACTGATCCCCGGAATGGACTCATTGGCAGGCCAGCATCTGGTATTCAACGCGGGCGTCGTCGGGGTCTCCTTTTTCTTCGTCTTGAGCGGGTTCATTCTCACCTACAACTACGTCGATGTTTTCCGCAGTACTCTGCCCGTTGCTGGTTACAAGAAATTTCTCTGGGATCGATTCACGAAAATATATCCTGTTCACCTCGCGATTACTCTGCTGATGATTCCGATGCAGGTGTTCAGCCCGAACTTTCCCTTGGATTGGCGCGCAGTGCCTTTTCATCTATTGCTTGCGCAATGCTTCTGGCCACGTCCCGAACCGCCGTTTTACAAGTATTTGAACGTGCCGTCTTGGAGTATCAGTTGTGAGTGGTTTTTCTACTTGCTGGCCCCGCTCGCGATCTATTGCTTATTCGGACGGCTCCGGCGCATTGCTCCGGTCCTTCTCCTCACCTTGTATGCGGGTCTTCTTGGATGGCTTCTCCATGGCAGCTCCGAATCCACACAACTCTTCTATGTTTCTTGGTTTGCTCCTTCGCGCGTTGCGGAGTTCCTATGCGGAGTGGTCTTGGCACACTTTTACCTCTCTTCTTCGCCAAGACATAGGGCTGTTGCGTCGACCTTCCTTCAGGTCTTCGGGGCGGCACTCATTCTTCTCGGTGCGGTCTACCGAGAACATGCGCCGTGGCCTCTCCGGGGCGGACTGCTGTATGCGCCGGGGTCCGCACTCTTGATCTACGGGCTCGCCCAAAAGTGTGGAGTATTGGCATCCCATCTGAGCCACGCGTGGTTGAACCGGCTGGGCACCGCAAGTTTCTCTTTCTACTTGATCCATGCCCCTATTCTTCGTGGGTTGCGATTCCTCGGGTCGCATTTCGGCTGGCAAGTTACATCGTGGACAGGTTTTACTGCGACTGCGCTCGCTGTCTATTTAGCGGTACAGAGTCTTGCGATAGCAATTTGCTACGGATACGAAATACCCGTCCAGAAGTGGCTAAGGAAGCTGGTGCCATCCCCGCAAACCCTTGTCGCTACGGATTCGAAGATTCGCCAGGGACCACCGCTTCGCGCTCGCGCCGCGAGCTCATCCACGTAAGGAGCAAGCTTTACGAACGAGTACGAAAAGGACGGAACGGGAAATTCGGTACAACCAGGCTGTCGAATTTGTGCAAATCGTTTCCGTAGCTGCCAATGGCGAGGATTGCGAGGCTAGTCCGGATGAATTATAAGTTCTTTCTTATAAGGGGAGAGGTATGGTCTTGGGCTTGGCCCATCACCTGCCTCTGGGCAGGCGTATTTGTGTCCCTAGAGAAGACAGGAGCTGAAATTGGCCACGGACTGAAGTGACCCCGCTCTCTAGGTGTCTGTCCGCAGAGCCCAAATGGGAGCGGACTGGCCCTTGTCAACTCGCAGAGGATTCGGGGGATGAAAGAAAAGATGGAGCTGAAAACGGGCGATTGGGTTGAAGTGAGGAGCCCTCTTGAGATTGCCAAGACTCTCGACCAGGAGGGCGAATGCGATGGCCTGCCTTTCATGCCCGAGATGTTGCCGTACTGTGGCCAACGATTTCGCGTCCTTCGCCGGGCGGAGAAGACTTGCATTCAATTTCCGGACGGAGGGTACAAGATTCGCGAATTTCGCGGCGCTGACGTCTTCCTGTTGGGCGGTCTCCGCTGTTCGGGAAGCAGTCACGATGGTTGCCAGCGCGCATGCCTGTTGTTCTGGAAAGCGGAATGGCTACGCAGAGTGGGTGGCGAACAGGCCGGCGTTGTGAAGCGGAATAGTGGTTACGAATTGCTCGGCGCCAAGCTGAGGACGCGCGTTGGCCCCGGGCGCTATGTGTGCCAGTCCACAGAATTGGCTAAGGCAACGCAGCCACTTACTCGAAGCCGGATCCTGGTGAAATGCTTCTACGAAGTTCGCTCGGGAAGTCGCGGCATCTGGGAAATGATTGGGCTCATTGTGGCTCCCTTTTGGCGTAAGGTGACCGCTAAGATTCCACGCCGCCGCCTAGCTGGCGAATTAAAGAAAACACCTGTGGGCGACTTGCAATTGCAACCCGGGGAACTCGTGGAGATCAAGTCCGCCGTCGAGATCTCGCAAACGCTTGACGCCCGCGGACGCAATCGAGGACTGAGCTGCGACTACGGCATGTGCCAGTACAGCGGACGCCGATACCGCGTGCGCAACCGATTGGATCGCATGATTTCGGAAGCGACGGGCGAGATGCGGCAGGTGGAAGGTACGGTCATTCTTGAGGATCTGCATTGCCTGTGCTGGAACGTTTTGGGAGGGTGTCCGCGCCAGGACTTCATGTACTGGCGTGAGCTTTGGCTGCGTAGAGTTGAACTGCCGATTGCGGCCACTCGAGCGAAACCGTGCTGTTTTCAGGAACGGGATACAGGGCCAGGTCAATTGCGTCCGTGAGTTTCGGGCTTCCGAGACCCCGAGGGGATCGATTGGGCGAGCCGTCAATATCGATGATCGTTTCGGGTATCTCCGCGACCTGGGGAGTGCACTGGCAGCGGGGAAGGCAGCTTCTTGCCACTTTCTGGACATTTTCTTCCATCGCGCCGCACTCTGTTTTCACTGTATCGTGTTCTTGACAAAGAAGTTATACGCATCCCTCCAGTGGTGTACCAGATGCAACCACCTCCTGTTAAGTTAAGAACGCAAGTTGTGCGGCTGGTGACTTTAGCTGGCAACATTGTGCATTTTGGGAACTCTAACTGGCGACTACCTGGCCTCTTTTCTGGCGTTAAGCGATCCCACACAGTGACTTGTGCACGACTCGTTAAGCCCTTTGAAATCGTGACTCCGTGTTGGTCAAAGACACGGGCGAGGTAACTTTAAAAATGGTTTCCGAAATCGAGCGTCGCAAAGGACTTTCCTACGAAGAATTTGCGGAGACCTACCTTTACCCTCTGAAGCCCGTGATCATTACTGACGCCATCCGCCACTGGAAAGCGCTGTCGCGCTGGACCCCGGAATTCTTCAAGGCAGAGTTCGGCAATATGCAGCTCAATATCAAAGGCAGCGAGAAGGGTCAGGCAGGGTATGGCGGGCAATCCGCTGTCGACTGTACCATGGCCGAATTCATCGACCGCGTTTTGTGCTCGACGGAAGAAAATCCCGCACCTTACCTCCGGAATCAGGTTCTCCAAGAGTTGTTTCCCAGCTTGAGGCAGGACATACAGCCTTTGCCCAACTACTTCACCCCAAATTGGCTGCCGGACCGTTATCTGGTAAAGCAAGTCGCAGAAACGCTCAACCGAGGAGCGGCCATCGAGCTTTACATTGGCGGCAAGGGCGGAACTTTTCCCGTGTTGCACTATGACGGGGCAGCGACCCACGCGTTTCTGATGCAGGTGTACGGCAGAAAGCAGTTCATTCTCTTTTCTCCGGACCAGGATTCCTTCCTATATCCATCTCCGGATAAAGAAAACCTCTCACTCGTCAACGTTGAGAGGCCTGACTTCGAGCGGTTCCCCTTGTTCGCTAGGGCAGTTAAGCAAACTTTCGTGCTGGAGCCCGGAGAGTTGGTGTTCATCCCCAGTCGCTGGTGGCACACCACGAAAATGTTGACGCCAAGTATCTCGATCTCTGCCAACGTGGTGAACCAATCGAACTGGCAGGCCTTGGTGGACTTCGTGGCCATGAGGCGGCGCAATCCCTTGGCTTCACTGGCGAGTCGCGTTTATCTTACCGGCGCGGGCACCTGGCGATCATGGCGCGACCGCAATTGGGAAAAGCGGATCGAAAACTCAGGGCTGTAAACTAGGGGACTCCGAATTATTGGCATGGTTTTCACAACGAAAAAAATGGCGGTGGAGCCAGCGCCGAGGGGCGCTCACGAGCTTGTGTTTACAGTAACCGCCAACTTCACAGCGGAGCCGCTCGCCGAGTCGTTCCACTTCTGGGCGAACCGCCTTGCGTTGGGACCCGTTGATCTGGAATTCTCGGGCTACAATCAGGTTTTTCAGGATTTGCTTGCACCAAACAGCGGCCTGGCATCGAACGCGCCGGGTTTGAATGTGATTCTTATCCGGCTGCAGGAGTGGGGGCATGATCGGGAAGAGGGCCTGCGAGCGGAGGCAATCACTACCGGCACGCGCGAGTTTATCAAGGCGCTCCGCGCTTTTGGGCCTCGGGCAAAACGGCGTACCGTGCTTGCGCTTTGCGCGGAATCGCGAAGTGCCGCAGAAAATCCGAAACTGAGTCAACAGTTGCAGTCGCTCGAGAAAGAGGTCGAAGACAGCTCTGCCGGCTTGAGCAATGTAATCGTCATCCCCGCGAAGGAGATTGCCGCCCTCTACCCGGTCGAAGTGGTGGACGATCCCGAAGCCAATCGACAGGGTCATATTCCTTTCACCCGCGATTATTGGGCAGCCTTGGGCACCATGCTCGCGCGCCGGGCGCATGCGCTTCTTCGCCCGCCTTATAAGGTCATCGCCGTGGATGCCGACAATACGCTATGGGGCGGCGTAGCCGCGGAAGTCGGGGCGGCGAACGTTGAAGTGGGCGGAGAATGGCGCCTGATGCAGGAGTTCCTGCGCTCGTGCAGGAAAAAGGGCATGCTGCTCACTCTGGTGAGCAAGAACGCGGAGGCAGACGTCGACGAGGTCTTTCGCCGCCCGGAGATGGTGTTGCGCCGTGAGGACTTCGTTTCGTGGAAAGTCAATTGGGAGCCCAAGTCGCTGAACGTCTCGTCCCTGGCTCGCGAACTCGAGCTCGGCCTGGATAGTTTTATTTTTTTGGACGACAACCCAGTCGAATGTGCCGACGTGGCGGCCAACTGTCCTGGCATTACGCCGTTGGTCCTGCCCTCCGACACCAGGCAAATTCCTAGTTTTCTAAAACATAGTTGGGTATTCGATCTCCCCGGGACCACGGCGGTTGATGAACAGCGAAGCGAACTCTATCGTGAACAAAGTCAGCGGAATCAGTTCCGAACAGCCGCCGCAAGTTTCTCTGAGTTCATCAACGACCTGCAGCTGACAGTCGAAGTAACGCCTGCTCTATCCTCGCAGTACGAGCGGGCCGCACAACTGACTCAGCGTACCAATCAATTCAATACATCAGGCATCCGAAGAACCTCGGCGGAACTCGCCGCTTTGCTCTCGGCGAACGAGCGCAGTGCGTTGCTGGTGCGCGCGCGAGATCGCTTCGGCGACTATGGCGAGGTCGGCCTGGCTGTGTTTTCTGCCTCCGACAGCAGCATGGTGGTCGACAGTCTCTTGATGAGTTGCCGCGTGCTGGGCAAGGGCGTCGAACATCGCCTGCTCGCCGCGCTAGGGGCCGAAGCGCAGCGGCTGGGTGTGGGCAACGTGCTGATTCCGTTCAAATCGACCGAGCGCAATCAGCCAGCCCAAGAGTTCCTGAGATCGGTCGCAGGCCCCCCGAGCGACGGTTCTTTCCGCCTGTCGCCCGCGCAGGCAGCGGCGGTAACCTTTCACCCCGAGACCAGCGCCGTTCTGGACCAGAAGATCTCTGCGGTCGGGGCGCAGAAAGCGGCACAGTCTGAGCGGGTAGACTTTCAGGCCATTGCGAATTTGGACTCAGTGCAGGCGATCGTTCGGGAAGTGGCGCGTCAGCTCAGGCGCCCGCGACCGCAACTGCCGCATAAACTGGTTCGTCCCCGCTCGCTGCGGGAATCGAAACTGGCGGTCATTTGGCAGGAAGTTCTTCACCTCGACCAGATCGGCGTGACCGATCCATTCCTGGCTCTCGGAGGACATTCACTGCAAGCGGCCGGCATCGCGTCACGCATTGCAGCCGAGTTTGGCGTGCGTGTCCCTCTTGTGTTCCTGCTCGCAAATCCGGCCATTGCGGAACTCGATCAGTACATTGCCGCGGCCAGTCCGATCGAATCGCAGCCGATAAGAAAGGCGAAACAAGCCGCTCTCTCACCGGCGCAACAGCGTCTGTGGTTCCTCGACCAGTTCATCCCGAACCGCGCAGCTTACAACATTCCGCTAGCCTGGAAGATTCAGGGCTCGTTAAACCTTGAAGCCATGGAGACCGCCCTAGCTGCGATCTGCTTGCGGCACGACATGCTGCGGTCGACCTATCCGGCCAGCGAAGAATCGGCGAGCATTCAGATTTCTGGAAGTCCGCAGGCGTGTCTAACGCGAGTGAGAGCGGCTTCCGAGGCAGATGCTCTGAGGTTGGCCAGTGAGGAAGCGCAGCGTGTGTTCGACTTGTCCAGAGGGCCGTTGTTGCGCTGCCTAGCAATCACGCTCGGACCTCAAGAACATCTTCTGGTTCTGAACGTTCACCACATTGCCTCCGATGGCTGGTCAATGGGCATTCTCGTGCGCGACTTAGTCCAAGCGTATGAAGCCGCAACTGCCGGGCGCCAACCTGCCTGGACTCCCCTTCCGGTCTCCTACGCTGACTACGCTGGCTGGCAGCGGCAGCGCCTCGTCGCCGGTGATTTCGTCGCGGATTTGGAGTATTGGCGCAACGAGCTCCGAGATGCTCCCTCGCTGTTGAAGTTGCCGACCGACAAGCCGCGCCCTTCGGCGATGACCTATGTCGGGCGTTCCGTTTCCCGGCATATCCCCTCCGGTGTGCGCCACGCGCTTGACAGCTTTGCCGAACAGGAGCGCTGTACCCCGTTCGTGGTCTTGCTGTCCATCTTCCAGACGCTTCTGCACCGCTATAGCCAGCAGGAAGACGTCGTGGTGGGAACTGCGGTTGGCGGGCGGGCAGACGCATCTTTCGAAGAAATCATTGGCTGCTTCGTGAATACGTTAGCCCTCCGGACATCGGTAGATTCTGGCGCTTCGTTCCGCGACCACGTTCGCTTGGTGCGAGGAAAGGTGCTGGATGCGTTGGCGCACCAAGACTTGCCGTTCGAACATCTTGTGAACGAACTTGGATTAGGGAGAGACTTGAGCCGCGCTGCACTGTTTCAGGTGATGTTCGTCCTGCAGAACGCACCGCCTACCGATTTCGCGCCAGCCGGGCTCAGCACCATCCCCGTGCCCATCCATAATGGCGGCGCGAAGTTTGATCTGGTCCTCGAAGTGACCCCAGTCGCGGACGGGTACAATCTGTCGCTCGAATTCAACACCAGCCTCTTCCTGTCGGAAACTGCGGAGCGGCTCCTCGGGCATTTCGCCCACTTGCTCGAGAAAGCCTGCGCGGCGCCAGAGACACTGCTGGCCTCGTTGCCGATGATGGATGAAGTGGAAGAGCAGCGTGTACTCTCTTTCGTCAGCCGGGAAAATCGGTCTTTCGATCAAGCGGATTGTCTGCATCGCTGGTTCGAGCGCCAGGTAGCTCTTTCACCAGATGCGCCTGCCCTCACCTACGATGGGCAGACCTTGTCCTATGACGAAGTGAACCGTCGCGCCAACCGGATTGCACATTACTTGATTTCCTGTGGGATCGGGCCCGACGTGCTGGTCGGCATCTGCATCGACCGGTCGCTAGATTTAGTGATTGGCATCCTGGCCATTCTCAAAGCGGGAGGCGCTTATCTGCCCATCGATCTGAGCTATCCAGCAGACCGGTTGGCTTTCATGCTTTCCGACGCGCAGGCGCCAATGTTACTGACAGAGACGAAATTGCTCTCTTCATTAACCGGGCACGCAGCACGCTCCATCTGCCTGGATGACGCAAAGGATATCTTGTGTCGGCAGCCCGACAGCAACCCGGCCACGGCAGTCACGCCGGAGCACATGGCGTATGTGATCTACACTTCTGGATCCACCGGCAAGCCGAAAGGGTGCATGGTCACGCATCGCAACGTGGCTCGCCTGATGCGGGCGACCGAGCATTGGTACAGATTCAATGAGCGCGACGTCTGGACGCTGTTCCACTCCTCTGCCTTCGATTTCTCGGTTTGGGAGATTTGGGGCGCACTGCTCTACGGGGGCCGTCTCGTGGTGGTCCCTTTTCTTGTCAGCCGTTCGCCAGAGTCTTTTTATGAACTTCTCGCACGAGAACAGGTGACCGTACTCAACCAGACTCCCTCTGCCTTCCGCCAGTTGATTCAGGTAGACGAGTCCGGGGCGTCAGCGGAGCTCGCTCTGCGCTACATTATTTTCGGCGGGGAAGCCCTCGAAATGCAGAGCCTCCGCCCCTGGTTTGACAGGCATGGTGACCAACAGCCATTGCTGGTCAACATGTACGGAATCACCGAGACAACCGTTCATGTAACCTACCGGCCGCTTTCTAGCAGTGACGTGGAATCTGGAAGCGTGATCGGTGTACCCATCCCGGACCTTCAGATCTACATCTTGGATTCCCGAAAGAGACCGGTACCTGTCGGCGTCCCCGGCGAGATGTATGTTGGAGGCGCAGGGTTGGCACGCGGTTATCTGCGTCGGCCAGAGCTGACGGCGCAGAGGTTTGTTCCCGATCATCTCACAGGTCAAAAAGATGCACGGCTCTATCGGACTGGGGACCTTGCACGATTTCTGCCGGGCAGAGAAGTTGAATATCTCGGCCGCGTTGACGATCAGGTAAAAATTCGCGGTTTCCGTATCGAACTGGGCGAGATCGAATCTGTTCTCGGCCAGCATCCGGCGATCCGCGAAGTCTCGGTGATGGCCCGGGAATCTGTTCCCGGCACGAAGCAATTGGTGGCTTATCTCGTTTCCTCTGGACCACGACCCGGCTTGAGCGAATTGCGGGAACATCTCAAAAAGAGACTGCCGGAGTACATGATTCCAGCGGCGTTTGTTTTTCTGGAGGCTTTGCCTCTTACCAACAATGGGAAAATCGACCGCAAAGCGCTGCCGGCTCCGGAGCCGGAGCGACCGGAGATGGCCAGACAATATACCGCTCCTCGTACCGCCGTCGAAAAACAACTCGCGAGTATCTGGTCAAAGGTGCTCCGGGTCGAAAAAATCGGCGTCCACGACAATTTCTTTGAGCTCGGTGGAGACTCGATTCTGAGCATCCAGGTGATCGCACTCGCCCGACGCCAAGGCCTTAAACTTACACCCACGCTGCTGTTTGAAAATCAGACCGTGGGGGAACTTTCTGCCGTGGCCACTCTCGCGGTGAATGCGGCCGCCAAACAGGAAGTTCTGACGGGAGATTTGCCGCTGACTCCGATTCAGCATTGGTTCTTTGAACAGAATCTCGAGGACCCCCACCACTACAATCAGGCGTTTCTCTTCGAAGTATCGGGTCGTCTTGATCGCAAGCTGCTTCAAACGGCGCTTCAGGCGGTCAACCATCATCATGATGCTCTGAGGTTACGATTCGTCCGGCAAAACGGTACTTGGAGACAGTTCTATTCGGCGATCGATCCGCCCGTCTTGCTCGACGTTATCGAGATTGAAAATCTTTCCGAGGAATCGCAACGCGAAGCAATCGCGTCTGCAGCAGCATCCGCCCAAACCGGCTTCAACTTGCAGCATGGTCCGATTTGGCGGGTCGTCTACTTTGATCGAGGACAGGACGACTCCGGCAGGCTGTTGATCCTTGTCCACCACCTAGCTGTCGATGGAGTTTCCTGGCGACCGCTTCTCGAGGATATTGAAACAGCCTATTCGCAGCTTTCGCGCATGCTCCCCGTTCAATTGCCCGCAAAGACGACATCTTTTGGAAAATGGGCCGAATCGTTGCAGAAATTTGCGGTCTCCGATTCGCTAAGGGAGGAACTGCCTTACTGGAGGTCATGCTCCGATGCGGATCGGCTCGCAAATGCCGCTGCCCTCCCGCGAACAGAAACGCAGAGTTTTCAGAACACCGAAGGCAGGGCTCGCACGTTGGTCACTTCGCTTCCCGAGGAGGCGACACTCCAACTTCTCCAACAGGTACCCGCAGCCTACAACACACAAATCAACGATGCTTTGCTGACCGCCCTCGCGCAAGCGTGGCGACGCTCGACCGGAAGCCGTGTCTTCTTCACCAATCTCGAGGGGCACGGCAGGGAAAATCTATTTGAGGATGTGGATCTGTCGCGCACTGTGGGATGGTTCACATCCATCTTCCCCGTTCGAATCGAACTGCCAGGTGTCGGGGAGAACTGGCGACCCGCTGACGCTCTGAAATCTGTGAAGGAGCAACTTCGCAAGATTCCACGGCGCGGAGTTGGCTATGGACTTCTTCGCCATCTTGATAAAGAGCAAGAGCTCCACAGGCTTCCGGAAGCGCCTATGGTGTTCAACTATCTTGGCCAATTCGATCAGGTTCTCCACAACTCCAGGATCTTTCGTTTTGCGAGCGAATCCTCGGGGCCGTGGCACAGTCCGAAGCAGCTACGGCGCTATGCGCTTGAAGTGAACAGCCTGGTCGTCGACGGCCAATTGCAGACGCGCTGGACCTATTGCCCGGAACTCAATTCCGAACGATCTGTCCAGTCACTGGCCGACGAGTTTGCCACAGCGCTTCAAGAATTGATCGAGCATTGTCGGACACAACGTGCGGGCGGACGCACCACTGCGGATTTTCCGCTCGCGCAGCTCGGACAGGCTTCACTCGATAAATTGCTGGCCCAATATTCCGACGTCGAGGACATCTATCCGCTGTCTCCGATGCAAACACTGTTTTTATCGGCGAACCCAGCAAGAATGCAGACCGCGTTCGATCAGTGGCAGTGCACGCTAAGTGGCGAACTGGACGTCGCCGCTTTCGAACGCGCCTGGCACGAAACCGTCAACAGGCATTCCATCTTGCGCTCTTCCGTGCACAGCGAAGGCGTGCGGGAACCCTTGCAGATCGTGAAGAAGAGAGTGGATTTGCCCTGGACAAAGGAAGACTGGCGCCACGTTCTTCCCGACCAAATTGACGAGCGTTGGAGCGAGTTTCTCAAAGTGGATCGGGCGCAACCGTTGGACTTGTCACAATCACCGGTGATGCGCCTTGCACTGGTCCGCCTAGCTCGAAACCGCTGGAAATTCCTGTGGAGTCTGCCAGCGCTTCTTCTTGATGGCTGGTCCTGGCCTCTTGTCTTTCGCGATGCGAGCCGGATCTACGAGTCAGCGGTGCGAAATGCCGCGCCGCAGCTCGAATCGGTCCCGCCCTATCGGGACTATCTGCGTTGGCTCGAGACCTATTCTTTCGAGGGATCTAAGAAGTTTTGGAGCGAGATGCTCTCCGGCTTCTCTGAGCCTACCGCGCTCCCGTGCGAAACACCCGATTCCTCCAAGAAGGAAGAGCGCTTTGCGAGCCATCGCATTGCGCTTAGCAGAGAAGCTTCTGAAGAACTTCACGCCACGGCTCGCCGGCTCCAACTGACTGTGAATTCTCTTGTGCAAGGCGCCTGGGCGCTCGTGCTCTCGCGGCAAAACCAATCGGCCGACGTCGTTTTCGGCTCCGCGTTCTCCGGTCGCCCTACAGATCTTGACGGCGCCGAATCCATTGTCGGGCCTTTTGTGAACACTGTGCCGCTTCGGGTTGCTTTCAATCGGCAAGATACGGTTAGCCGATTTTTTCAAAACGTTCATTCCTCGTTGCTCAGGTTAAATCCCCATCAGTTCCTTCCGCTGACTGAAATCCAGCGCTGCACAAACGTACCGGAACGGCGCCGTTTGTTCGATAGCCTGGTCGTTTTTCAGAACTATCAAATAGAGGATGCCGCAAAATCGTTCGGAGGACAGGTTCAGATCCTGGATTTCGCTGGTCCGATCCATACCAACTATCCGTTGCTGCTGTTGATTGAGCCGCAGGCGGGATTACGACTGACACTGATTTACGACACCCGAATCCTCACTCCTGCAACTGTGGAGAGGTGGGGACGAGATATCGCCGCGCTGTTAGAGAATATACCGGTTGCTCTGGACAGGAGCGCAGGAGACCTGCAGACGATTTTGTCTGCCGCCGTCGATACGGATGCAAGGCGCCTGCGGCAGCCGGCAAGAGAGAACCAGAATTTTGTTCCCGCACAAACGCCGTCGGAACTGGCCATTGCGAGGGTGTGGGGCGAGATGTTCGAGCTCGATCGCGTGAGCGTTGACGAGAATTTCTTCGACCTTGGCGGGCACTCGCTTCTTCTGGTCAAAATGCACAGCAGATTGCAAGAAAGTCTCTATCCGGATCTGTCCGTTGTCACGCTGTTTGAACATCCGACCGTGCGTTCCCTCGCGCAGCACTTGGACCAGGCGGGAAATACTGAAACGGGAACGACAGCCGGAGAATCACAAAATCGCGCGAAGCAACAGAAACAAGCGCTGCAGCAGTTGCGTGCTAGGCTGAAGAAATCGAGTTCATGAGCGACGAACAACAATACGACGGCATCGCGATCGTTGGGATGGCCGGAAGGTTTCCGGGCGCCGACAATGTCGAAGAATTCTGGGCGAACCTCCTTGAGGGAAGGGAATCTGTCTCCTTCTTTACCGATGCGGAATTGGCCGAGTCTGGTTTGGACGCTCGGGCTTTGCGGAATCGCGGCAACTATGTAGCCGCGCGTGGCGTTCTAAAAGATGCCGATTGTTTCGACGCCGCTTTCTTCGGTGTTCATCCTAAGGAAGCCGAGACCATGGATCCCCAGCAGAGGCTCTTCTTAGAAACCTGTTGGACGGCCCTGGAGTGCGCCGGCTACGCTCCCAATCGAGTGGAGACCATCGTTGGCGTTTTCGGCGGTGTGTCCTTCAATACCTATTACATGCATGCCCTTCATCCAAGGCCCGACTTGATCGAGCTTGTCGGCTCTGAACTTGTGATGTTTGGGAACGAGAAGGACTACGTAACCACGCGTGTCGCTTACAAGCTTGGCCTGAGGGGACCGGCACTCAGCGTAAACACTGCCTGTTCCACTTCACTGGTCGCCGTCGCCCAGGCATGCCAGTCCCTGCTTACTTATCAATGCGACATGGCGCTCGCCGGTGGAGCATCCGTGACGGTGCCGCAGAAACGCGGCTATTTCTACGACGACGGCAACATCGGTTCCTCTGATGGACACACGCGCACGTTTGACGCGCAGGCCAGCGGGACCACCTTCGGCAATGGCGTCGCTGTGGTCGTTCTCAAACGCTTGGAAGAAGCGATGAAGGACGGCGATCAAATTTATGCGGTCATCAAAGGTGCCGCGTTAAACAACGACGGTTCGCAGCGCGTGAGTTTCGGGGCGCCAGGCGTCGATGGCCAATCCAAAGTGATTGCCATGGCCCACGCGTTGGCTGGTGTGACTCCAGAAACCATCACTTACGTTGAAGCGCATGGCACCGCTACACCGCTTGGCGACCCGATCGAAGTGGCTGCGCTGACCAAGGCATTTCGTGAAGGAACCGACGCACGCCAATTTTGCGCGCTGGGTTCCGTGAAATCGAATGTGGGTCACCTGGATGTGGCTGCTGGCGTGACGGGTTTGATCAAGACATCGCTCGCACTGCGCCACAAGATTCTTCCGGGGACTCTTCATTTTACCAAGCCGAATCCGAAGCTCGATCTCGAAAGCAGTCCCTTCTATGTTACCGCCAGGCTGCAGGAGTGGAAGGGATTGCCGGGCACTCCGCGCCGCGCGGGCGTCAGTTCCTTTGGCACGGGTGGCACAAACGCTCACGTTGTACTTGAAGAAGCGCCAGAATTGGTCCCTTCAGGACCGTCACGCTCCTGGCAGTTGCTGCCGCTCTCAGCCAAGACGCCCGAAGCTCTGGACCGCGCAACAGTTCAACTTTCGGAATACCTAAAACAGCTCGGCGGACAGTCCCAGAGTGAAAAAGCGTCTGCGGCGCTCGCGGATGCTGCGTTCACTCTCGAGACAGGCCGCAGTGTTTTTGCTCACCGGCGCATTGTCGTTTGCCAGGACGCAATTGACGGCGCGAGTGCGCTCGATGCGCGTGATGCAAAACGCGTGTTCACTCAACACCAACAAGTTTCTGATTCGCCCATTGTTTTCATGTTTCCGGGCCAAGGTGCGCAATACCCCGGCATGGCGTCCGGGCTGTATCGCACGGAAGCTGTTTTTCGCGAGGAAGTCGATCGCTGTGTTGCAGTGCTTCAGCCACTGCTCAAGACGGAACTCTTAGCAGCGATGTTTCCTCCTGAGGGTTGGGAAAAAGAGGCGGAAAAACTTCTCCTGCAAACCTCACTCACACAGCCTGCTCTGTTCGTTATCGAATACGCGCTTGCGAAATTGTGGATGTCCTGGGGACTCAGGCCCGCTGCCATGATTGGACACAGCGTAGGCGAATACGTAGCCGGATGCCTGGCCGGCGTTTTCAAGCTCGAGGATGCATTGACTCTCGTTGCCCAGCGCGGTGCGCTCGTCCAGGCGCAACCGGGTGGAGCGATGCTAGTGGTACGTCAATCTGAGAAGGAAATCGAGCCGCTCCTCGGTCCTGAACTCGCGATTGCGGCCATCAATTCGCCCAACCTTTGCGTTGTAGCGGGTCCATATGAAGCCATCACCTCGCTTGCGAAAGATCTGGAACCGCGCGGCATTGTCACCAAACGACTGCACACTTCCCACGCATTTCATTCTTCGATGATGGACCCCGTTCTGGAACCCTTCACAGAGCTTCTGCGGAAGGTAGAGCTGGCCGATCCACGGATCCCCTACGTTTCGAACGTAACTGCGCGCTGGATCACCGCGCCGGAAGCCAAAAATCCCGGCTATTGGGCCGGTCATGTTCGGCAGACAGTGCGTTTTGCAGATGGCGTCGCCGAACTCATGAAAGATCCAAGGAACCTGCTGCTGGAAGTAGGTCCCGGACAGACGCTCGCCACGCTGGCCCGCCAACATCCTTCTAAATCAACCGAGCAGATTGTTCTCTCCTCCCTGCCAATGGCGGGCCAACACGAGCTACGTGGTTTCTTCGAGACGCTCGGACGGTTATGGATGAGTGGTGTCGAGGTCGATTGGAGAAAATTCTATTCGAACGAACACCGGCGCAAAGCCGCGTTGCCTTCCTATCCGTTCGAACGCAGGCGCTATTGGCCGCAACCTCCCGTCGCGACCAGCCAACCTCCATCCGTTCCTGTCGAGACTACCGAAATCCCAACCTTGCTTCAGGCAAACCCGCAGCAAGCTGCTCCTTCCGCGGAACTTATAGAGGAAAAACCGGTCCTATCACGCAAAGAACGTGTTCTTGCAGCCGTTCGTTCCTTGCTGAGTGAACTTTCCGGCTATGACCTTGCGGAAGTTGATCCTGCCGCAGATCTCATGGAGCTTGGTTTTGATTCGCTGCTTTTGACTCAGGCATCGCAGTTGCTCCAACGACAATTTGGCGTGTCAATTACGTTCCGGCAATTGATGGAGGATCTAAGCTCGATCGAATCCATCAGTGCATATTTGGACGCGAGGATATCCCCTGAAGCATTTGCTCCTCCGCCCACGCCGTTGGCAGTGGCGGCTAACGTCCAAGCCGTGCCCGGCGCACCTTCACAAAACATGATTCTCGAGCAGCTATTGCAAAAGCAACAATTGCTTACCAGCCAGCTCCTCCAATTGATGGGACGCCAGCCTGCCCCTTCTCCTCCGCCTACGGCTCCTCTTGTTGCCACACCCGTCGCGAAACACGAAGGCAAATCGCACGGACCATTCAAGCCATTCGACCGGGTTGCGACGGTCGCCGTTACTCCCGCTCAGACGCACGCTCTCGAAGGGCTCATCGCAAGATACACTGCGCGTACCGCTCAATCGAAAAAAGTTGCCGCGCAAAATCGGCCGATCCTCGCCGATCCACGATCCGTCTCTGGCTTCAACCGCAACTGGAAGGAAATGGTCTATCCCATCCTGACGACTCGCTCTGATGGTTCGAAGGTTTGGGATGTGGACGGCAATGAGTACGTCGATTTCGTAATGGGTTTCGGCGCCAGCATGTTCGGTCACAGACCTCCCTTTGTGGTTAAGGCGGTTCAAGAACAACTGGACCTCGGGTTCGAGATCGGCCCGATTCAACCGATCGCCGGTGAAGTCGCTCGATTGATGCGGGAATTCGTCGGCATGGAACGTATTGCGTTTACAAACACGGGCTCGGAAGCAGTGCTGGCGGCAACGCGCGTCGCGCGAACTGTGACCGGCCGGAACAAGATTGCTGTTTTTGCAGGCGCATACCACGGCGTTTTTGACGAAGTACTGTTCCGTCCTTTAACCGTGAACGGCGAAACGCGCACGGCACCGATTGCTCCTGGTGTGCCCCCGAGCGCTGTCAGCGAGGTCATTGTCCTCGACTATGGCAATCCACAATCCCTCGACATTCTTCGCACGCGGGGCTCGGAGATCGCCGCGGTCTTGGTCGAGCCGGTGCAAAGCCGCCACCTCGATCTGCAACCCAAAGAATTTCTTCACGAACTTCGCCGCGTGACCCAGGACGTTGGGGCTGCGCTGATCTTCGACGAAGTCGTGACGGGTTTTCGTGTCGAGCCCGGCGGAGCACAAGCCTACTTCGGCATTCGCGCCGACCTCGCCACGTACGGAAAAGTGATCGGAGGCGGCTTGCCCATCGGAGTGGTGGCGGGCTCTCCCAAATTCATGGACGCTCTCGATGGCGGGCAGTGGCAATACGGCGACTCGTCCTTTCCGGAAGTTGGTGTGACCTTCTTTGCGGGAACCTTCGTGCGGCATCCTCTCGTTCTTGCCGCGGCCAGAGCCGTCCTCAACCATCTCAAACAAAACGGTCCCGACTTGCAGTCGACGCTTACGGCTCGCACGGAGTGGCTTGCGGGACAGCTTCTCTCAATGATCTCCGAGTTTCAGGCACCATACGTCGTTACGCACTTCAGTTCGCTCATTCACATCAACGCTGCCTCGGATCAGAAGTTCGCTAATTTGCTTTTCTATTACCTCCGTCTCAAAGGCATCCACATCTGGGAAAACCGCGCGTTTATTCTGACCACGGCGCACTCAGATGCAGATTTGGACTTGCTGGTTCGCGCATTCGGAGAAAGCCTCAGAGAAATGCGGGCGGCTGGTTTCATTTCTTCTTCGGGTCCCATCGACTTGCGTGCATCTTCGCACACCCCCGCTCTTCCAGTACCGGTTCAGGCGGAATACAAGGGTGCTGCAGGCGCGAACGCTGCGTCCGATGGCGCCTTCCCTTTGACGGAGGCACAAAAAGAGATCTGGTTGGCTGCTCAAATGGGCGGGGACGCTGCGGTTGCCTACAATGAGTCTCTGAAGCTCGAATTTCGGGGAGCGTTTGATGTCGAACTCTTTCGTAGCGCGGCACGGCAGGTTGTCGAACGCCACCCAATCCTGCTGGCGAGCATCAGTGCCGATGGACAATCACAAAGATTTTCGTCCAGTTCGAGTTTTGATCTTCCTTTCACGGACCTCAGCGATTTGTCCCTACCTGACCGCGAACTGCAGGTGGCTTCCGCCATTGAGAGGGAAGTGTCTGAAAGATTCGATTTGACCGCGGGTCCGCTATTGCATGTCAAGATGATACGGCTATCACTTGATCACCACCTGGTGATCTGGACCGCCCATCACATCATTTGCGACGGGTGGTCAGGCGGCTTGATTGTTAGCGAATTGGCCACCATCTATTCGGGGTTGAGGCAGGGTTCGCAGCCGAAACTTGATCCTCCGCTGTCGTTCCGAACCTATGCTCTCGCCGCGCAACAACAACCTGAAACGCGACAGGCAATCGAGTACTGGCGGCAACAATTCGCCGAGCTCCCCACGCTATTGGATCTTCCGGCGGACCGTCCTCGCCCGAGGATCCGTTCGGCAAGTGCCGCGACACTTCGCAGGGATTTCGATCCCTCACTTTATCAGTCACTCAAACGCGTGGCAGGGCAGAACCGTACCACGGTGGTAGTCTTACTTTTAGCGTCCCTGAAGTCGCTTCTCTATCGACTTACCGGCCACACGGACCTGGTCATTGGCATGCCGGCCGCCGGTCAAGCTGCGACTGGGAATACCGCGCTTGTAGGGCACTGTGTCAGTCTGTTGCCAATTCGCACCAGGCTCGTGCCGCAATCGAGCTTCAATCAATACCTCGCAGTGGTCAAGAAAGCCGTTCTGGACGCTTATGAGCATCATCAGTGCACGATCGGCGAGATTCTGAAATATCTGAACGTTCCTCGCAATGCGAGTCGGCCGCCCCTTGTCGAGGTGATCTTCAACGTGGATCGCGACCCGGGTTCTGCAGAATTCTCGGGCGTCAAGTTCTCCTGCGAACGCAATCCGAAACGAGCACTTCACTTCGATCTGTTTCTGAATTTTGTCGAAGGGCCGTCCGGCTTGTACTTGGAGTGCGACTACAACACCGGCCTTTTCAATGCTTCCACGATCGAACGATGGTTGCAGCACTGTCAAACCCTTCTGGAAAACATTGCTTTGAATGACGAGGAACTTATCGACAATCTTTCGCTTCTTACGGAGGCCGAACGCAAAAACCTGATCGTCGAATGGAATCAGAATTCTCAGGAAATTCTAAACGAACGGACTCTAGCCGGGTCTTTCGAGGCTCAGGTAGAAAGGACTCCTGAAGCCCACGCTGTGGCCTTCAATGGTCAGCATTTGACCTATGCTGAACTGAATCGCCGCGCAAACCAGGTGGCCCAGTTCTTGATCGGTCAGGCCGTCGGTCCCGAGGTCCTCGTCGGTCTCTTCTGCGAACGCTCCTTGGACATGCTGGTTGGCATTCTTGGCATCCTCAAAGCTGGTGGCGGCTACGTCCCGATGGACCCCGACTACCCTAAGGACCGCCTCGCCGCAATTCTCGAAGATGCCCGCGCCAGAATCGTCCTAACCCAAAAATCCCTGGCTGACAAACTTCCAAGTTTCTCGGGCACGGTGATAAATTTTGACAAGGACTGGCCTGCCATCGCAAAACAGAGTGTTGAGAATCCTTTGACGCCAGTTGCGCCGGAGAATCTCGCCTATGTGCTTTTCACCTCCGGCTCTACAGGTAGGCCTAAGGGCGTGGCGATTGAGCAGCGCGCTGCCGTTGCCTTCGTTCAATGGGCAAAGCAAGTCTTTTCCAAAGATCAACTCGCTGGCGTGCTCTTCTCGACGTCCGTTTGCTTCGATCTCTCTATCTTCGAGATCTTTGTGACGTTAAGCGCTGGCGGCGAAGTTATCCTCGCACCGAACGCACTTCACCTCGCGACTCTTCCTGAGAGGGATAGAGTGACCCTCGTCAACACCGTTCCTTCCGCGATCGCCGAATTGGTCCGCATGGACGCTATTCCCAGATCCGTCAAGACCATCAATTTGGCGGGCGAGGCGCTGTCTGAATCGCTGGTTGAGCAGATCTATGCGAATTCGAGTGTCGAGAAAATCTATAATCTTTATGGCCCCACCGAATCGACCACCTACTCGACATTTACCGCCGTTCGGCGAGGATCCCTCGTCACCATCGGCAAGCCTATCGCCAACACCCGTTGTTATATCCTGGATGCAAACCGCAAACCCGTGCCCATCGGTGTTGCCGGCGAATTGTATCTAGCCGGCGCAGGCCTGGCCCGTGGCTATTTCGGCCGCGCTGATTTAACCAACGAAAGATTTGTCCCTGACCCGTTCGTTTCTGATGAAAAGGAGCGGATGTATCGTACCGGTGATCTCTGCCGCTGGCTGGCTGACGGCAATATTCAGTATCTCGGTCGTACGGATCACCAGGTCAAATTGCGCGGTTTTCGAATTGAAATGGGAGAGGTTGAAGCTACGCTCAATCGGCACCCCTCCGTGCGTCAGAGCGTGGTGATGGTTCGCGAAGACGTACCCGGTTCACAGCGTTTGGTGGCCTACGTTGTTCCACATGCAAATGCACAGCCGCAAGTTGAACAGCTACTCGATCATTTAAGGAAGAGTCTGCCAGAATTCATGGTGCCATTCACGGTTTCCGTACTGGATGCCTTCCCCTTGTCGCCGAACGGCAAGATTGATCGCAAAGGGCTGCGTCCGCCCGACGAACTCTCGGTCGAGATGGCATCCCGCTTTGAAGCCCCTCGTGATTCGACCGAACAAGTGCTCGTGCAGCTTTGGAGCAAAACCTTGAGCGTCGCGCGCGTCGGGATTCGGGACAACTTTTTTGAGCTTGGAGGTCACTCACTCCTGGCGGTCCGCATCTTGATGGAGATTGAAAGGCGTTTCGATAAGCGATTACCTCTTGCAACATTGTTAGAAGCTCCGACCGTCGCTGAACTGGCTGAACTACTGCGTAGCAATCATTGGACTCCATCTTGGTCTTCTCTCGTTCCCATACGTGCAGGAGGTTCGAGGCCTCCTCTATTCCTGATGCACAGCCATGGAGGCAACATTCTCGAGTACTACTCCTTAGCGAATTTGCTGGACCAGGATCAGCCAGTCTATGCTCTGCAGGCGCGGGGTCTCGATGGCAATATCGTTCGCGGCGAATCCATGGAACAACTTGTCGCGGTCTACCTGAAAGAAATTAGAAGTCTGCAGCCGTCTGGCCCCTATTTCCTGGGAGGATTCTGCTTCGGTGGTCTGCTGGCATTGGAAGCCGCTCAGCAACTCACTTCCGCTGGTGAAGAAGTAGCTTTAGTGGCCATGATGCAGTCGACCCATCCTCTTTCGGTTGCGTTCAAACCCACGACCAACTCGCTCGAACGGTTCTGGTATCGTGCCTCGAAGCAGTTCAGTCTAGAACGCGAGAACTTTTCGCATCGCGGCCCCGGATATCTCGTGGAAAGGTCTCGACGCGCACTCGATAGAGCCAGAGCCCGGGTCGCCATTCGATATCACGGCAATGGTGGAAATGGAGCCGGCACGGTATCCGGCTCGTTGATGCCCTATATTCTCGAACTGTTGAGCATCGAGCATGACGAAGTCTTCACCCGATACAAGCCGCGCCCTTATTCCGGAAGAGTCGTGCTGTTCCGCTCGAGCAAACAGATGCCTGGAATTGTTGCGGATGCTTCCTTGGGATGGGGCAAACTTCTGGGTAGCCATCTCGAGATCCGCGAGATTCCAGGTCATCAGCAGAACATGCTGATCGAGCCCAATGTTGTGGCGCTTGCAAGTGAACTAGGAAAGCACCTCGAGCAGGCACAAAATCTGCAGCTTATCAGCCGTGACTGACTGCCACGGCTTGTCGGCAAAGGATCCCCGAGGACCCTGCTCAACATCCTTCCTTCACTCCGCCCGCACGAGTCCCCATCGTTTCAGTAGAACTTGGCTGTGCGCGCTTAGGTACAGCCAAGCCCCTAACATCGCGCCTGTCGTATTTGTGATCAGGTCAGTTGTACCGGAAAAGCGCGTAGGCATAAACGACTGCAGGATCTCGATCGTCAAGCTCACGCAGAACCCCAACAGTGTTGTGTAAAGAAGACTGCCCTTGCGGCCGTTGAGCCAGGCAAACAGAGCGGCAAAACAAAATCCCGCGGGCACTAATCCGAAGACATTGATCGCCAGATCCTTGACGTACTCCCGGCTCGAACGATATTCCTTCCAGAAAGGCACCAGGAAGCCTGGCTCAAAGATAAAATAGTTTTTTGGAATCACGAGATCAGGGCCCGTTTTTCCAACGTTGTGCAACCTCTCTCCGCTCTGTTCGTTGAATAAATACAGGGCATAAGCCCGGGCGCTCTTTCCTGCCATCTGTTCTCTATTGTGCTGCCAGAAATCATAGTCCTCATTGATTTCCTTTGGTTGCAACGAGCGATCGTACAAGGCCAGCCCGCGGAACGTGCCAGTCCAGCTCAAATTTTTGTCGTAGGCACTCCCCACGATCAATGTGCCCGAAAAGTCCGTGCCTTGTATCTTTGCGTCTCTCACTGATTTTTTCAGAACGCCATTCACGTAGATGTTCAATACATCATGAAACGACGTCAAAGTGAGTAAAACCCTTTGGCCTTTCCTGAATACGCCATCGACGAAAACATTGCGTTGTTTTTTCTGCGTTTGTTCGACCCCACGAGAACTTGTGAACACCAGATCATCTCCGTTTTGTCTTACTTGAATGCGAGGAGTGATTCCCGGCTGGTAAAACGATAGGATTGTGTTCGAGTCCCACGTCAGCCCCGGTTCGATCCAAAGTTCAATGCTGCAACTGCTGCCGGTATCTGCCGTTATTCCTGTAAATTTCCCGTCGCTAATCAACATTCCAATGTTGCCAAAATGCAAGCCTGCCTGCCCCGGATTCCACCACACCTCGTTCTTTGCGTGGAATGAAAATGGCCACAAACCGGCGCCCAGCGTAATCCCCAACACCAGTACGCAAAGGATTACAAGCCATGTTTTTAAAGTGCTGCTGTTGGGTTCGATCACGCTCAAAGCTGAAGCATCTCTCCGGCTTGCGCCACTTGTGTAACATCTCGGGCTCGCCCAAGAAATACAGCTTCCTATTTCCGCGCGATGAGTTTGGCGCAAGGTCTAGGGATGCATTTTACTTTGTAATGGGTTTGCGCCATCAAAACAGCCACAACGAAGGCTGCGGATTCTACGGCATCCAGTCAATCGCTTTGTGAGCCTTTTTGTTCCCCTGTTAAACCTTTTGACAATACTGCTACTTGCGCTGGAACGTCACGAAAAATAAGTTGTAGGTTGCATTGTTCTTTGCTTTGCGTGCGTAAATCGAGGACTTAGAAAGGGACACCACGAGCGAACGCGGCATTTTCGTCTTACTTCCGCTCCCTCGTTGACGAGGAGACCGGCGGGTTCATCCGGAAGCGCGAAAGCGCTTCCCCCAAGTTTTGTATGAACGCTTCCGACTGAAACACGTCCGCGTCCGCCCGCGCACTCGCCGGCGGCGCGATCGGTTCGACTTCATCGAGCTGAAATTCCCGCGCCACGTCTTCAATTACGTTCGGCTCGACGACCTGTTTTTGATCCACAAAGGAATTGATGAGCGCATGTTCGCACAGCAGGTTGATCACGCGCGGAATTCCCATCGAATAGAGATGAATCGCGTCCATCGCCTTTGGTGAAAATATGGTCGATGGTGGCGCTGCACCCGCGATGCGCAAACGTTCTTGAATGTAGTCGTGAGTCTGCTCGTTCGACATCGGCATCGTTCTGCAGCGCAGCGTGATTCGCTGCCGCAGTTGCCGTAACTGGGGCAACTTCAACTTGTCTTCCAGTTCCGGCTGTCCGGAAAGCACGATCTGCAGCAGCTTCTCTGTCGAAGTCTCCAGATTTGTCAGCAGCCGGATTTCTTCGAGCACCGGAAACGTCAGATTCTGGGCTTCATCCACAATCAACACTGCCGTTTCGCCGCCGCGGTATCTTTCTAGTAGCCAGTGATTCAGTTTCATCAGCTGTTGGCTTTTCGACCGGTTGTCACACGGAATGTCGAATTCTGCCAGAATGAAATCAAATAGTTGACTCGAGTTCATCCGGGAATTGAACAAAAACGCCGTCTTCGTCCGCCGCAAATGCAGCCAGTCCAGCAGTCGATTCACGAGCGTCGTTTTTCCGGTTCCCACTTCGCCCGTGAGCGTGATGAATCCCTTGCGCGTTTGTATGCCGTACATCAGACCGGAAAGCGCTTCTTCAATCTGCTTCGTCAGAAAGAGATAGCGGGGATCCGGATTGACGTTGAACGGATTTTCTTTCAGCCCAAAAAAACTCTTGTACATGGTTTTGTCGTGGTCTCCGTCTGCCCTTCCGTGTTCCTTTCAGCGGTTTCCTTGTCTAATGCAGCACGAACGGCCGCGTGTGCCAGTTCAATCCCACAGAAATCTGGTGCGTCGTCAAACTGAACCCGCCTACGTTGCTCGACGTTTCGACATACGCTGTATAGCCCAGAGAAAAGCTGGCGTTCCGTCCCAGGGGCCGCGCTACGGAACCCCCCGCATACACCGTGTTGTAACTTTGATTGGGCAAGCCTTGCGACGTCTGCGCCCGACGGTTGTAGGCAAATCCAAGATGCGCGTCTCCGCTCCATACGCGTGTAAGCTTTCTCGTCCCTGAAGCCGTCAGCTGATCGGTCGTTGCGCCAAGAAATACACCACTTCCCGACGTTACTCCGTGCTGGTAACCCAAAGAAACGCTGCCTCGCGGAATTGCGTAGGTCAGCGTAGCACTTCCCGTTCCTGATACGTATTGGGTCTTGGCGCTCCCCGCTTGCGCTACCCGGAAATTTGTAATCTCTGGGCCGCCGGTCAGCTGTAACGCCAATCTTCCGGTGATCTTTTTTCCGTAAGCCACCTGGACCGATTGGTCACCGATGGCCTGCGGAAATTTCAGATAATGGAATGAGTTGAAGCGATAGAAGACTCCAATCGTATCTTCGCGCGTAATCTGGTAGTTGTAACCCAGGTTCCCGATGTAGTTGTTGCTTTCGATATTCCCAGATTCCGTGAACCGCTGGATGCCTACAAGCCCGCCGAATGTCACCGAGCTTCTGGGCGATAGCTGGTAATTTCCTTGTGCGCCGAAAGTATTGGAGTATCGTGGCCCGATCGCCGTGAAGATGGATTGTCCGGGATCCAATCCGCCCCCAAGCCCGGGCGATCCTACTCCTAGCGAGCCTCCGATGCCTGGCTGTGCCAGCCCGGTGCCTGCGCCAAATCCAAATTGCGATTGAGGAAGATAAGAGAATTGGTCCACCAGCGTGAGCTGCAAGCGCTCCCAATTGACCGTCTCCGTCACGCCCAACTGTTGGAACCATCCGTTTCCGACAGTTGAATCAGTGGAAAAGTTTCCGCCGCCGGAATAGTTCAGCGCCAGTTGCGACCTGCTCCAATTTTGCAGCAGGCTGATGTTCCCGGCCAGGTAACTCGTCGAATTCCAGCTGCTGCCACCACCCTGAGCAGCTCCGTTCGATTGAATAAAGTTGTAGTAAGAAAGTCCAGGAACCCAGTAGCTGTGCTTCTCCATCGGAGTTCCTACGGTCGGTTGTTGGAACCCGGTTAGCGGCCGGTCATCCGGTTGCAGTGTATCGGGCGGCGGGTTCTGGTCCTGGTCTTCACTCCCGATCGGTCCATAAGCCTTGGCCGCCGGTTTTGGTTTCTCTTCACCCTGGGGGGCCTGAGGGTCTTGCGCCTGTCCCACGCTTGCGAGACACAGCCAAGCCGCTGCTATAACAAGAATGTGGGTATTTCTTTGACGGTTCTTCATAAATTCTCTCTACGGCACCACAATCGTGTCGCCGGGTTGCAACAGAATGTTGTCTTCGGCTCTTTTCCCGTTGACCACGTCTTTATAGTTGAAGGTATGCTTCACCTGCTTGCCGTTCTCAGTCCGCAAAACATAAATGTTCTTGATTCGCGCGAACTGCGTAAATCCGCCCGCGCTCGTAAGCGCCTGCAGAACTGTCATGTTCGGCAGCAATGGGAAGGCGCCCGGCCGTGTGACTTCCCCGGTTACATAAACCCTGCGGCTGTTGATTTCAGACACGCTCACTGTCACCTGCGGATTGTTAATAAATTTCTTCAGCCCGTCGGCGATTATGTTTGCTAATTCCATCGAAGTAAGCCCCGCCGCTTGCACGTCATTCAGCAATGGAAGCGAGACTTTGCCGTCTGGTCGCACGGGAACCGATCTGGAAATTTCCGGTTCCTTCCAGACGTCGATTCGCAGCACATCCTGCGCCCCGATCTTGTAACTCCCATCGGTTGTGGCTGGGGTTTGCGCCTGCGCACTCTTGGCGCTTTTCGTTGTCTCCTGGGCCGGCAAACTTCCTGCCGCCAGCATGGTCCCGAGCCCGATCCATAGCAGCGCTTTCATCACTCTTCTCCCGGCAATTTCTTGAATTGGGCCCCGTTTACGTCCATCTGCTTTATTTTATACAGCAATGCCTTGTAGCTGACCTGCAATTCTCTTGCAGCCTGCTTGCGGTTCCAGTGCGTTCGCTCGAGCGCCCTTAAAATCAAGTCCCGCTCCGCCACCCGCGACGCTTCTTTTGCTACCACCTTTAGCGACTCGTTCTTCGCAAACCCCACACTGTTCGCCTGCGCTGGCGCAGGCCGGTTTAATTCACTCATAGCCAAACGCGATTGACCGAGCGCCACCACTTTTCGCGCAAGATTCCCGAGCTCCCTGATGTTCCCCGGCCAGTCATAAGCGCGCAGGAGTTCCTCTTCTTCTTGGCTCAGTACCGGTGTGCGCTTTCCCGCTTCCACTGCATGTTTCTCGAGAAAGTATTCCGCCAACGACGCAATGTCCTGCTTTCGCTCGCGCAGCGGCGGCAGTTTTATGCAAACGCCGTTGATCCGGAAATAGAGCTCTCGCCGGAATCGGCCGAGCCCAATCTCTCGGTCAACGTTTCGCGTGGTCGTCGAAATCAACCGAAAGCCCATCCGGCCTCCGGATGCCATTTCCCGTTCTTGCAGCATCGCCAGCAGAACCCTTTGACAGTCCAGATCCAGCTCGTCAATTCCGTCAAGGAAAAGCGTTCCTGAACTCTCTTGCGGCCCGCCATTCCAATTTCCTAACGATGTCTTCACCCGCGAGAGCAGTTCGCCCGGTTCCAGAACTGTGCAGTTTAATTTGACCAGCGGCAACTCCCGCATCGTGGAGAGCTGGTGAATCAGCCGCCCGTAAACGTCTTTTCCCGTGCCGCTCTCTCCTTGCAGCAGCACCGGAATATCGGTCCGCGAAATCTCCCCAACGATGGCATTGACGGCAAGGATGGCCTCGGACTCACCGTAGACGAACCCGGCCTCCGTCACAATCTCGAACGCGCGATTCACTCCCGTAACCATAGTCATCCCAGCCTTATTCAGCAACTGCTTAGCCAAGCGGCCAGCCGGCCAACGCCCCCGGATCGAATGTAACTTCAATCACCACAGCAAGTTATCGCGAGCTCCCCTTTGTAGCCGAACCCTCGCGGGGGCCCACTGTCCCGCGCGCTTTCCACGAAGTGGCAAAATTTTATCCCTCTTCGACGAGGGAAACCGCCCCGGTATCTATGGGTCTACCGCTTAGTCTTTCAGAATGAAGTAGTTAACGCCGGATGGCGCTATTCTTGGCCAACTGAAAAATACGTGCAGTCCGGGTGGATAAACGCCAGCGCGCTTACACTCGCTTCCGGGTCCATCATGAACCCTTCCGTGAGTTCCACGCCAATCTCTTCAGGTTTCAATAATTTCCAGATCGCTGCCTGATCTTCCAGCTCCGGGCAGGCCGGATATCCAAAGCTGTACCGCTTGCCTCGATACCGTGACGTGAACCTCTGCGCCATCGTCATTTCGGGCCGATCGGGAAATCCCCAGTCTTCGCGAATTCGCCGGTGCACCCACTCTGCGCACGCCTCCGCTGTTTCGATTGCCAGTGATTGCAGTCCGTGCGACCGAAAATAATATCCCGCGTTTTTCGCCGTCTCCGAGCGCTCCCTTATGCCTTCACCTGCCGTTACGACAAACACAGCCAGATGATCACGATTCCCGTTTTGCACGGGAAGAACGTAATCGCACAAGCATAGCCGGTCGCCGGTTTTTTGCCGTTTCATTTTCCATGTATGTAGTGGCGTCGTATCGCCCGGACCAAACACATGCAGCAGTTCTCCGTCGGCCTGCGCTTCAAAAAATTGCCAAACGGCTCGCACCTTCATGAATTTTGCCGCTTCTTCCTTCACTTCTTCCATCGCAGCGAACAATTCGACGGCCTTGGGTTCGCGTGCCGCAAGGTGCTTCTCGAAATCTCCGCGATATCCGAGATGCCTTCCAAACAGCATGAAGGGATTAATGTAGCTCCACACCTCGCGCAAATCCGGCACCAACCGTACCTTTCTATCCAGATACGCAACCGGTTCGATCGGCAAATCTGTGCGCACCTTCGGCGATCGGCTCACCGGGGGCAAATCTTTCACGGTCACCGTCGTTGTAACGCTCACCCCGTTGCCGGAGACCGCGTGCTCGCGCAACACCGTCTCCCGCGTCGCTGGATCCATCAACTCGTTCATCAGCCGCAGACCCGTCATGGCGTCCCTTGCGTAGCACACCGCGTTTCCATAACTCGGCGCGATCTTGGTCTGCGTGAACTTTCCGGAAAGAGCTGCGCCGCCGACCAGCAACGGAATCGAGATTCCGGCATCCTTCAAATCGCTTGCCGTGATCACCATCTGCTGTGCGCTCTTTACCAGCAGCCCGGAAAGCCCAATCGCATCCGGATGGTGCTGCTGGTACGCCTTAATCAGTTCTTCCGGCGGAACCTTGATTCCCAGATTCACCACGTCGTAGCCGTTGTTCTTCAGAATAATTTCGACAAGGTTTTTTCCGATGTCATGCACGTCGCCCTTCACCGTCGCCAGCACGATTCTTCCGCGCTTTGCGGTGTCAGCCTTCTCCATGAATTGCTCAAGATGATTCACCGAAGCTTTCATCGCTTCTGCGGATTGCAGCACTTCGGCGACAATCAGTTCGTTCGCGTTGAACAGCCTTCCCACTTCCGCCATCCCCGTCATCAGCGGTCCGTTGATGATGTCTAGCGGTGCTGTGCCCTCCGCTCGCTTTCTTTCCAGATCCTCGATCAACCCGTCCCTCGTTCCCTGAACGATGTAGTTGGCGAGCCGTTGGTCCAGCGGCAAATCTGCCGCTCGCACCTTGTCTTTCTTCTTTGCTGTTCGGAAATGTTCGGTGATCGCCGCAATGTGGAATTGATTGATCGCCGCGCGCTGCTCCTTGTTCTGCTCTCGCCAGTCCGCTGGAGCATTCTTCAACATCTCGGCACGCGGATTTTCCGCATCTACTTTTTTCGGTGGATGTTGGAATAGAAGATTTTCCGCAAGCTCCCGCTCATGTTCAGAAATCGACGCAAACCGTTCGAGCTTCTCCGTATTCACAATCGCCAGATCGAGTCCTGCTTTGGTGCAGTAGTACAGAAAAACCGAATTCACCACCTCGCGCGCGCCCGCCGGCAGTCCAAACGAAACGTTTGAAATCCCTAGAATCGTCCGCACATCCGGCAGCGCTTGCTTGATCACGCGGATTCCTTCCACCGTCTCCACCGCGCCGCCAATGTAGTTTTCATCTCCAGTCGCGCACGGAAACACCAGCGGATCGAAAATAATGTCCTCCGGCGCAATCCCATACTTTTTTGTCAGCAATTCATAAGATCTCTGCGCAATCGCAAGCTTCCGTTCTCGCGTGAACGCCTGCGCCTGCTGAGGATCCTCGTCGATGCATCCCACAACAACCGCCGCGCCGTAATCATGTGCAATTGGCACAACCTTCTCGAACTTCTCTTCGCCATCCTCGAGGTTGATCGAATTGATGATCGCTTTTCCCTGGCAGTAGGTCAGTGCCTGCTCGACCGCAGAAGCATCTGTTGTGTCCACCATCACCGGAGCTTTCACCTTGCGGATCAACTTTTCGTAAAACGGAGGGATATCTTTCTTTTCATCGCGGTCCGTACTCTGCAGACACACGTCCACGATTTGCGCGCCGCCCTTCACTTGCCTCCGCGCAATCTCGCTCGCCTCTTCCCATTTTTCTTCCGCCACCAGATTCTTGAAGAGCCGCGATCCGATGACGTTCGTCCGTTCGCCAACCAGCAGTGGCCGCGTACTATCTTCCGCCTCCGCCGTCTCAATCCCGGAATACACCGCACGGTGCGCCTCGCGAGGGAGCGGCCGTGGCTTTTTTCCCTCCACCATCTGCACAATCGCCGCGATGTGCTTTTCCGTAGTACCGCAGCAGCCGCCCACAAGGTTCAGCCATCCGTGGTCAACAAACTTTTCCAGCTGTGCCGCCAGCGACGTCGGTGTCTCCAGGTATTTGCCCTCTTCGTCCGGCAATCCCGCGTTCGGGTAGCAGGAAACAAATTCTCCGGTCATCGAACTTAGCGTTCGAATGTGGTCCGTCATGAACTCTGGCCCCGTCGCGCAGTTCATCCCGAACGCCAGCGGCTTCGCATGCCGCAGCGATGCCCACATCGCTTCCACGGTCTGCCCAGCGAGCATCGTCCCCATCGGCTCGATCGTCACCGAAACGATCGCCGGTATCTGGCTGCCGATCTCCTTCGACAGCCGCGCAATCGCCAGCAACGCTGCCTTGATGTTCCTGGTGTCCTGGCAAGTCTCCACCAACAGCAGGTCCGCGCCGCCTTCCACCAAGCCCTTTGCCTGCACGTAGTAGTTTTCTCTCAACCCTTCAAACGTCACCCCACCGGTAACCGTAATCGCTTTCGTCGTCGGCCCCATCGCGCCAGCCACAAACCTCGGCTTTGCCGCCGTTTGAAATTCGTCCGCCGCCTGCCGAGCCAGCTCCGCCGCCTTCTTGTTCAACTCATGCGCTTCTGCCTGCAGCCCATACTCTAGAAGCACCAGCGGTGTTCCCCCGAAGCTGTTGGTCTCCACAATGTCCGAGCCAGCCGCAAAGTACTTCCGGTGTATATCCAGCACCACATCCGGCCGCGTGCGCACCAGCACTTCGTTGCAGCCTTCCAGCGACGCTCCGCCAAAGTCCGCAGCCGTTAGGTCGCACTGCTGCAGCATCGTCCCCATTGCGCCATCCAGCACAAGGACACGCTGTCCCAACAGCTCCCGCAAAGCCTTACTTGTTTCTTTGAAATTTCGCATCCGAAGGGTTAAGGTCGCTGCTCCTTGAGGCACTGCCGCCGGTCCGTCCCACCATCGGGTGACGGCCGACAACTCTATTTTACGCGGCTTTAGCCTTGGAATCGAATCGGTTTCTCGCGCTCGGTCCGCCTGTGGAAGTCATCCAACTTGTCAGTATCAATTCGTGAACAAGTCTCTTGAACCCACTTGCCCGTTCGAACAGTTTTCACTACCCTGACCAAAGTGGCTACCAAACGCGCTACTTCACCGAAACTGTCGATTTGCCTGCTCTCTCCACATCCTCTGGTGTTGAGTGAGTTCGAACGCATTTTGTCCAAGCCCGATTTCAAGGTCATCAGCAAGCAGCTGGAATCCACGCTCGCTCCCGATCTTCGTTCCTTCGAGCCGCCCAAAGCCCAGGTCTACGTCATCGACGCGCACGCCGCTCGCCAGGCCACCGGCGCCCTGCTCTCCAATATTCTTGAGCGCTACCCCGACGCTCGCCTCATCGTTGTTGGCGAAGCTCATCAGGATTCGAACAGCTTCTCCTTGCTTCGTCTTGGCGTGAAAGGCATCCTCACCTACACCGAAGCCCGCGATCAGCTCATGCGCGCTCTTCCTCTCGTCGCCAGTGGTGGGTTCTGGGTGCCTCGCACCGTTCTTTCAGGGTTCGTGGACTCGATCCTTTCCGGCCAGACGCGCCGCCTCAAATCCGATTCCGTCGCCAATCTCAGCCGCCGCGAACAGGAAGTCCTCGACTCGCTCCTTGAAAATCTCTCCAACAAAGAAATCGCCAGCAAGCTCAACATTGCCGAACGTACCGTCAAGTTCCACGTTTCGAATCTGCTCAACAAATTCGGCGTTCGCCGCCGCGCTGACCTCATCCTCCTTACTTTCCAGCGTCGCATGGCCCCCGACGCCTGAATTGCCGGCCGGGAACCCAATCACAGGATCTCTCCGTTTCCTCGAAGCCTCTGCTTTACTCCCGTTTGCTCTAGCCGATACACTGTTTCCCTAAATTTTCTATGGCGCATCCTCGTCACAACCCACTCGCTCTCATCGATCCCAAGCTTTCCGTCGTCATTCCCGTTTACAACGAAAAGGCTACCATCGACGAAATCTTGCGCCGCGTCATCGAAACACAATTTCGTAAGGAGATTGTCCTCGTCGATGACTGCTCAACCGACGGGACTCGGCAGATTCTCGAGAAAATGGTCCAGCTCCAGAATGCGGGCGAATCGTTCGCTCCGGCTTTCGATGGCGCTGACGTCATCGACCTCCGCGGCCTGCGGATCTTTTTTCAAACACAAAATCAAGGGAAGGGCGCTGCGCTTCGCCGCGGCTTCGCTGAAGTCACCGGCGACATCATCCTCGTTCAGGACGCCGACCTAGAATACGACCCGCGTGATTACGGCAAGCTTCTCGAACCTTTGCTGGACGGCCGCGCCGATGTTGTCTTCGGTTCGCGTTTCCTTGGCGGCCCTCAGCGCGTCCATTATTTTTGGCACTACGTCGCCAACAAATTGCTCACGCTCCTCTCGGACATCTTCACCAATCTCAAGCTCACCGACATGGAAACCTGCTACAAAGTCTTCCGCCGTGAAGTTCTAGAGGGCATTCAGCTGAAGTCCAATCGTTTTGGGTTCGAACCGGAAATCACCGCCAAGGTCGCAAAAGGGAATTGGCGCGTCTACGAAGTCCCCATCTCCTACGCCGGTCGCACCTACGAAGAAGGGAAAAAGATCACCTGGAAAGACGGCCTCCAAGCCCTTTGGTGCATCATCCGCTACCGCTTCCCCGACTAACTGCTTTCCTTGCCTTAGTGACGCTCTTATGTTCCGCTCAGTCCTTCAGCGTCAGTGGCGCCAGAACCGCTCGCGTAAGTCTATACTGACGATTTTCCGATTTTCTAAATCCTTTATCATCAATACTCACAAAAAATGGGGGAGGGGTGGCCCCCCCGCTGCTGACGAACACACCCTGCTCACGCTATTCTGATTCTTCCGATGCCTACGTTCTACATCCAACAGTTCGGCTGCCGCGCCACCCAGGCCGACGGTGCCGCCATCGAGCGCCAACTCCTCGATCGCGGTTGCACGCTAGGAGACTCCGCCGCCACCGCAGATGTCGTCGTCCTCAACACCTGCACGGTCACCTCGGCCGCCGATGCCCAGGCTCGTGACACCATCCGCAAACTCCACGCCGGCAGCCCCGCCACGCGAATCATCGTCACCGGCTGCTACGCCCAGCGCGCCCCCGAAGAAATTGCCGCACTCCCCGGCGTGTCCTTTGTGGTTGGCAACTCTCACAAACCGCAAATCCCGGATCTGATTTCGCCACCAGCGGCGCGCAGTGCGACTTCTCCGGATTTCATTTCGCTTCACGCACTCACCGGCACTTCCGCACCCGTTCTCACCGGCGACATCTTCGAGCAACAAGAAGTCCTCGTTGCTCCCGTTCTCGGTGGAGAAGGGAATCACACTCGACCTACTCTAAAAATTCAGGACGGCTGCAACAACCGCTGCACCTTCTGCGTCATTCCGTTCGTTCGTGGAAAGAGCCGGAGCCTCTTTCCGGAAACTGTCATCGACGAGGTCCGCGGTCTCTCGGAATCCGGCTATAAAGAAATCGTTCTCAGCGGCATCAATCTCGGCGCATGGGGACGAGATCTCACTCCACGCCGTGATTTTCTCGATCTGCTGCGTCAGATCCTTGACCAAACTCCTGTCGAACGTCTCCGCCTCAGCTCCATCGAACCGCTCGACGTTACACGCGATCTCGTCGCACTCTTCGCGTCCACCAACCGCCTCGCCGAACATTTCCACATGCCTCTTCAGTCCGGCTCCGACCACATTCTCGCCGCCATGCATCGCTGGTATCGCTCCGAACACTACTCCCGGCGAATCGAATTCATTCGCGAACAGCTTCCCCACGCCGCCATCGGAGCCGACGTCATCGCCGGATTCCCGGGCGAAACCGAAGACGATCACGCCACCACAATGCACTTCATCGAGTCGCGCCCGTTCACTTACCTTCACGTGTTTTCCTACTCTGTGCGCCCCGGCACGCGCGCAGCCGCTCTCGCCAATCATGTTTCGCCTGCCACCATCAAACGCCGCGCCCGCGAATTGCGCGCCCTCAGTGAAGCCAAGTCCGTCGCCTTCCATCGCGCGCAGTCCGGCCGCGCGCTTTCGGTGCTCACGCTGCGTCACTCCGATTCCACGGGGTCCGCCGAATGGACCCCCACGCTATCCTCCAACTTTCTCAAGCTCCGCCTCGCCGGTTCTTGGCTTCCCAATCAATTTGTGAAAGCCGTATGCTGCTGCAGTCCCGCAGAACTTTCTCAGCCGGAGTCCCAGCCCTCCGAGCCCCTGCTCGCATGAGCGCACAAGGCACACAGCCATGAACATTCTCGGCATCGCCACTCCCGGTCCGAACGCAGCCGTCGCGCTCTTCGACAATCATTCCATCGTCGCTGCTATCGAAGAAGAAAAGCTGAGCCGCGCAAACGACCAGCACGCGCTTCCGCAACTCGCGCTTGCGCGCGTACTCGCCTCCGCGGGAATGCAATTGGCGGACGTCGATACCATCGCTCTCGCTGCCTTCGGTAATGGCTCAAAGCAAAATCGCCGCAAGAATTCTCGAAACGAGTCGACGCTCGCGCATCTTCGCCAGCTTCTCGCCGGACGCCGCTTCGCGCTTTTCGATCATCATCTTTGCCACGCGGCCAGCGCCTTCTACACCTCGGACTTTTCTCGATCGCTCATCCTCACTCTCGATTTTGGCTCCCATGGCGCCGCTGGCCTGGTCTCTCTCGGTGAAGACGATTCGATCAAGCCACTCCATGCGATTTCCTTTCCCAGTTCTGTTGGTTGGTTTTATTCCCGCATGGCTGAGCTGGTCGGCCTCCGTCCTCAACATGACGAACACAAACTGCAGTGGCTCAGCAAGGACGGCCGGCCGGACTTCCGCGACGCACTTAGGAAACTTTTCACTTGGAGCGCAAAGGGCCTGCCTGTCCTGGATCGCAAATATTTCTCTTCCGGCCCGGACGGCACCGGCATTTTCTCGCCCCGCCTTTACCGCGAACTCGGCCTGTCGCGTTCCAAGCCTCCAATCGAGCGCGCGCTGCGCGCCGCGCTCGCCCGCAGCGCGCAGGACGTCCTCGAAGAGCTCGTTCTCCGTCTCGCCGAACATTTTCGTGAATCCACGCGCACTGATTCGCTCTGTCTCGCCGGTGGAGTCTTCCAAAACGTTTTGCTCGTCCGCGCGCTCGAACAACGCAGCAGCTTCCGTAACGTCTATGTCCAACCCATCGCGGGTAACGCAGGCACGTCGCTCGGCGCCGCTTATCTTGCACGCAAGAAAACTACCGGCCGCTCAGGGCGCGCTCCTTTGGACTCGCTAGCGCTCGGTCCAGAACCGACGTCTCAGGAAATCAAGTCCGTCCTCGACAACTGCAAAATTGTTTACAAATACCTGAACGGCGAAGACCAGCTTCTTGAAGAGACTTCGCGCCAGCTCGACCGCGGCAAAATCGTCGCTTGGTGCCAGGGACGTACCGAATTCGGCCACCGCGCGCTCGGCAATCGCAGTCTCCTTGCTTCACCCTTCAACGAGTACGTGCTCGACAACGTCAATCAATTCATCAAGCATCGCGAGGAGTTTCATCCCTTCGCGCTTTCCGTTCCCGCTGAACGCGCCCACGAATTCTTCGACTGTGGCCCCAATTGCCGGTTCATGGCCTCGTTAGGCAATTTGAAAAATCCCATCGCTGGTCTTGAACGCTTCACCTTCAACGGCTCGGCTGTCCGCGTCCACACCGTCGAAAAACAATCCAATCCACTGTTCTGGAAACTGCTTCACAAATTTGGCGAATCTACTCCCGCCCCAATTCTCGTCAACACGAGCTTCAACCTTTTCGGCGAACCTCTGGTCACAGATCCCCGCTCCGCCGTCCGCAGCTTCTACTGCGCCGGCGTGGATGCCCTAGCCGTCGGACCCTTCCTCGTAGTGAAGTAACCTGTGACACGCAGAAGGGAAACCGAAGGAATCGATCCACCAACTTCTCAGCTCGTTATCCGTTATGTAGTGAACGGCGATTCACAATCGGTGATACCGCTCAATTGCGAGGCAGAAAAGCTCTCGACCAAGGCGGAAAAAAGCTGTCATCCTGAGGCGAACCGATAAGGTTCGCCGAAGGATCTGGAACGTCTGCTTCAAGCGCAAACGTATTCGCGTAGGAGCCTCTAAAAGCTCTGTGCGCTCGAGTCTCTGCCGTTGGTCTTTAGCTCTCAAAAATCACCTGCGCCATCGCCTGCTTCGACGTGTGCGTAATGCTGATCGCGATATTGTTCACGCCCAACCGGTCGGCAATCTTGCGTGCTTCGCCCTTCAACTCGAGCATCGGCCGGCTCCCTTGCCTCCGCAAAATCTCGATGTCTACCCAACGCACGCCACGGCTCCAGCCCGTCCCCAGCGCCTTCATCGCCGCCTCTTTCACGGCAAAACGCCCGGCATACCTCTCATACTTATCCTTGAACTGCTCGCAGTACGCCCGCTCCTTCTCCGTAAAAATCCGCTTCAAAAATCGTTCGCCCTGGCGCTCAATCGCACCTTTCACCCGCTCCACTTCCTCCACGTCAATTCCCATTCCGACGATCATCGAACTCCCGTCACCCTTCGACGCTATCCCGCTAGCTAAATGTCGCGTCGAGATTTCCGATTATACTGAGAGGATGCCGACCGCCGCTAAAACTTCTCGTGTCAGGCGCCTTCCCGGCAAGCCGGCGCCCGGCTCCCTGCCACGTCCCAAGATTTCATCGCCGTGGTCACTACGCTCCGTCGGTGGCGTGCTAATCCTCGAGCTCGCTCCATTCAAAGAATTTCCGTGGCTCGTCCACGGTTTCAGCACACGCGCGGGCGGCTCTAGTGTTCTCGACTCCGGCGAGCGCGTCCTTAATCTCGGCTTTACGGATTGGGATCATCGCGAAACGGTCCTCAAGAATCGCCAATCTTTTCAGTCAGCACTGGGCGCGAGACCTTCCACACTTGTTCCGCTGAAACAGATTCACTCAGCCGTAGTGCGATTTGTCGCTGCGCCTCCCGCCGTGCCGTTTCGAGGTCTGCCTGCCGAGGCAGGCGGGCCCGCACAAGTGGGTGACGCATCCTTTACTAAAGCGCCTGATTTATTGCTCGGCGTCCAAACTGCCGATTGCGCGCCAATTCTGCTTGTCGATCCGAAAAGACGCGCCGTCGCTGCCATCCATGCCGGCTGGCGCGGAACTCTCGCTCGTATCGCCCTAAAAACCGTCGGCCAGATGCGCATGCACTTTGGTTCAAATCCAGCCGACATTCTTGCGGCTCTCGGTCCCGCAATCGGCGGCTGCTGTTACGAAGTCGGCACCGAACTCGTTACGAAATTCACTTCGCAATTCGCCGATGCCGAGGAATATTTTGACGAAGTCCGCACGGGCGAAGAACCCAATCCGCTGCAATGGCTCAACATGATGCCTCCGGGCCACCAGCCGCCGCCCAAAAACGTTCGCCTCGACTTTCGCAAAGCCAACCGCGCGCAACTTCTCGCCGCCGGTCTGCGCGACACAAATATTTTCGTCAGCGACCTCTGCACCGCCTGCCACACGAGCCTTCTCTTCAGCTATCGCAAAGAAGCCGACCGCTCCGGCCGCCTCCTCTCTGCCATAGGCCTTCGACCTTAGAAGAACCGGCTCACGATGCGCCGCGCTAGTCCTTCTTGACGCGCGTCTTTTTACAATTTGTTTACGAGAACAAATCCATTTGGACATAAACTAGCGCGATGACACATCACCTTGCGCAGATCAACATTGGCCGCTTGATTGCCCCCGTTGACGATCCAAAAATTGCCGACTTTGTGGCGCAGCTCGATCCTGTAAACGCCCTGGTGGATACCGCTCCAGGTTTCGTCTGGCGGTTGCAATCCTCGTCGGGGAATGCCACTGATATCGTCTACAACGACGATCCATTTGTGATCGTGAACATGTCCGTCTGGGAATCCGTCGAGGCGCTTCGCGATTTTGTCTACAAATCGAATCACCTGGATGTGCTTCGTGACCGGGCCAAATGGTTTGAGAAAATGGAGAAGTCGCATTACTGTCTGTGGTGGATTCCAAGCACGCACATTCCAACCGTCGCCGAGGGGCGCGAGCGGCTTGAGCATTACCAACAACATGGCGCAACGCCGTTTTCGTTCTGGTTTTCGAAGCTTTATCCGGCCAAAGAAACCGCCCTGGCAAATTCCTAACTGATAACAGACAGCGGACTGCTGCTTGTTTCCATCAATGACAATTGGCCGCAGGCTGCCATCACATCGCGCCCGCGCGAATAGCGCGTAAATGCTGGAATGCCTTTCTCCAGCAAAATTTTATGAAACCGCTCGATGCTCTCTTCGCTCGGTTCTTTATAGGGAAGGGAACCTGGATTCCACGGAATTAAGTTCACTTTCACGCGGCCCAGATCTGCCATCAGACGCGCCACGCGACCTGCATCTCCTACTGTGTCGTTCACGCCGCCCAGCAACACATATTCAAACGTGATGTACTCGCGCGAACCCCGCGGAAAGTTTTTGCACGCCGCGAGCAGCTTGCTCAGCGGATATTTCCTGTTGATCGGCATCAGCACATCGCGTTGCTCATCGTTTGATGCATTCAGCGAAATCGCCAGCTTGGGCCGTACCATTTCCTTCGCCAGCCGCTCGATTCCCGGCACAATGCCACTCGTCGAAAGTGTCGCGTGTTTTGGAGCCAGCCCGATTCCCGACTGATCGAGCAGAATTCTCATTGCCGCCATCACATTTTCATAATTCAGCAGCGGCTCGCCCTGTCCCATCAAAACCACGTTCGTCTGCGGTGTCAAAGTTTCCTTGTGTTCCTCCACAGGCAACAGCACCTGCGCCAGAATTTCTCCCGGAGTCAAATTCCGAATCAGCCCAAGTTGCGCGGTCATGCAGAATTGGCAATCCACCGCGCAGCCCGCCTGCGTCGAAATACAAATCGTTTGCCGCGCCTCGCTCGGCATGAACACCGCTTCGACCGATGCAGCTCTCTTTGTTTTTCTCTTCTCTGCCCCCTCTGTATTCTGAGTCGTGAACTCTTGACTTTCTCCGAGCCCCAGCAAATACCTCACCGAGCCATCCGTCGACTGGTATCTTTGCCGCACCGTTGGCAACGTCACGGTTGTTTCCTTCGCCAACTTTTCCCGGAACGCCGCAGGCAAATTCGTCACGCGAGCCAAATCAAAAATCCGCTCCGCGTACAGCGCGCGATAGAGCTGATCCCCGCGATAGGCAGGCTCGCCCATTTCCCCACACAGCGCTCGCAACTCTTCTCGTGATTTTCCCAACAGTTCCATGCGTTTGGTCTCTTGCTCCCTGCCGTTCTCATTATCTCACTTGTAGCCGTTCGCTTCGCTCCCTTGATCTACTTCCGCAACCTCCTTTACCTCCTTTCTCGCGCTATACTTTCTTTTCGGGAGGCATCTCATGTCCGAACAAGTCGCCGTCGAACAGTTCGCCATCTCTGACTGGGTCAAAAACCTCGCCGCCATCCAGGACCGCGATTTCACGCTCGATACCGTTCAGAACTACATCATCCGCCATGCCATCCGTCCGGAATCACTCGGCAAATATCTTTTCTTCTCGAAAGGCAGCTACACGCGCAATCTCATCTTCAAGAACGAGGTCTTCGAGTGTATGGCCATTTGCTGGGAAGTCGGCCAATTCAGCCGCATTCACAACCATCGCGACCAGAACTGCTGGATGTACACTCCGATCGGCCGCTTAAAAGTGCAGAATTTCCGCGTCGACGATCGCGACACGTCCCACAGTACCTGCCACCTCACTCCCACGGAAGTCTACGAAATGGATGCCACTCACCCTGCCTACGTCAATCCACTCGAACCCGTACACCAGGTGCTCAACCTTCCCGAGTTCAATCAGCGCGCGGTCAGCATCCACATCTATTCCAAGCCTTTCGATGTGTGCGAAGTGTATTACCGCGACAAAGGCACTTACGCCGACGTTCCTCTCCACTACACCAGCGAATACGGCCGGCTCCACCCCGACGAAAAACTTCTCTAGCTTAAAAAAAATCGGCGGCCACTGCGCAGCTTTTGCGCTCAGATGCCCGCCGAATCAAGATTATCGCGCCGCCCATCATGGTCGGCTATCGATGGTCCTACCTTAGGCCGCCCGTAACCAGCAGCGTCTCTCCGGTCATGTATTTCGAATCCGACGACGCCAGGTACACCGCCGTTGGAGCAATGTCGTCGGTCTGTCCGATTCGTCCCAGCGGTGCTTGTGTCTCGACCCACTTTCGGAAATCGCTTTCGCTGAATCCCGCACTGCGCACGCCTTCGGTCTCAATCATTCCTGGATTGATGCTGTTCACGCGGATCTTGCGCGGTCCTAACTCCTTCGCCAACACTCCCGTGATTGCGTCCAATGCGCCCTTGGTCGCCGTGTACACCGCCGTGGTCGCAGGCGTAATCCGGCTCACTCCTGAGCCAATGTTGATGATGCTTCCGCCTTCGGGGCCAAAGAGCTTCACTGCTTCTCTCGCAGCTAGCAATACACCCAGCACATTCAAGTTGAAGTGCTTGTGAAAGTGCTCTTCGGTAATCGCCTCAAGCGGCGCGAACTCGTAAATGCCCGCGTTGTTCACCAAAATATCCAAGCGTCCAAACGTCTTCTTCGTTTCTGTGAAGAGTCGCGTGACATCCGCCGGCTTCGCCAAATCGGCTTGCACTGCAACCGCCTTGCCGCCTTTGCCGGTAATCTCCGCGACTACCCGGTCCGCACCCTCTTTGCTCGACGCATAGTTCACCACGACCGCTGCGCCCTCGGCTGCCAGTGCCTTGGCAATTCCTGCGCCGATGCCCTTGGAGGCGCCAGTTACCACCGCTACTTGATTTGCCAACTTGCCCATGTGTATCTCCATTTCCCGATTTTGAGATGTTTCTCTACTTAGACAACCGTCTAAATAACAGATGCCTAATCGCGTAAAAAAGGTATCAGCAACTACAAAGTGTTGAGTACAGGAATGGTTACAACTACCCTTTGGCGACGCCGGCAAAATACAGAACGTTCCACCCTGCCCAAAACTCTTATAGCGCTTTCCCCAGAAGCCACGATCCCGCTCACGGCAGGACGGCTGCTCGTAGCGAGAGAAGCTCCGCCGCGCGGTCCGCCGCAACTTGGTACTCCTCTACCGCGGATTTCCTCAGGGGTGTGCCCGCAAACTTCTGGTATGAGTATGACGGATGGCCATCGGCCGCGGAGCTAACGAACACGAATTCCACGGATTTCACGGTGGCAGGAATCTTTGCGCCGAACCAGCGACTGTCCTCCTGTTGCGTCCACGTCACAAGAGAGAGCGCCGCGCCGTTGGGATATTTCTGTTCTGAGTTTGTCCTCGCGTATTGAACGGCAACGTCGTTGCCGTAGAGCGTAGACATGGTTAAATCACTCCTGCTTGCGCTCGACGTGATCACTCTCCACTGCAGCGGATTCGCGGGCAGCTCGCCTACGAGTGATGCGGTCTGATTCAGCGATGCGAACACTTTTGGTTTCTCACCTCCGCATCCAAAAGCGCCAAGCGCGAACACAATCCCGAATACAAACCCAGATGGAAATATTTTCGCCATTTGTGGTCTCACTGTTGGCCTCTAATTGGCGCGGTAAACACATAATCGGTTTTGCTTAACGCGATATGACAGCCGACGCACTCCGTCGTGAACGTCGCATCTTTTCCATAGGGCTTCAAGTCTCTTCCACGCCACCTTGCGAATCCCCAGCCCAACGTAGCTGCATATTTCTTGCTGTCACGGATCATGAATTCCACTTGGAAGAACGCTCCCGTCCGAATGGCACCTGTACCATCCAATTGTTGAAACCACGCCACCTTGGCAAATGCTGTGCCGTCGGGCCACGGATTGATCTGATTGTGCGCGATCGCATTAACGGCGATATCGTTACCGAGAATCACTCTCAGATTGTGATTGTCATCTCGTTCCGTGCTGCTGATCGCCCTCCAGTTTTTGTAATCCGGCAAAAATTCGATTCCATTTGGAGCTGGCGAGATGTTCTTCGCAACGCTTCCTGAATGAATCCATTTTTCGTATTCAGTGTCGGCGGAGCTGATCTCTTCCACGGTAACCGCTTTGTTCGACACGGTTGAACTCAGATAATTTTTCAAGACGGTCAACTGTTGTGGGGTAATCTCAGATTCCGGATGCAGCCGTTCATACGCCGGCAGCGGCATGGCGCCCAATTCAATCTGACTGATCGATTCGAACAGAATCGCTTGCTGCTGTCCGAGCGGCAATTTGCCGATTTCCGAAAAGTTCAGGTGCTTTCTTCCTGCTTTGACGTGATTGGACACGATCCAATATGCGGGCGCAGGCTTATCGAACCAGGACAACTGCGTTTCATTCGAGTGGCAGTTGTAGCATGACGTTTTCAGAATCTGTTTTACGTCAGACGGAACCTGCAGCTCCTCTGTTACCGCTGGATTCGGCAAGTTCGGCCGAAGGAATTGAATGCCCAAAAATCCCAAAGCCAAGACGAGCGCGATCCACTTCAACCGTCCAAACCCGAAACCGTTCATTCCTCTTCCTCTCCTCGTCACCGCGGCGGTCGATCAACCATCGCAGCAGTGCATCAAGCGTCGCTCTGGATATGGTAGGAAAGCATCCATGCCTTTGATGAGGGTCAGGCAATTTTGGAAACGAAGATTTTTTGAAATGGCGGTCGGTCGCAACGTTAGGGAGAAAGGTTTTCAGGTTGCCTGGCTCGGTCCTAGCAAGGGCCCGAACACGCGATCCGTATCGGCGAACTCTCGCCGGTTGGCTACACCGGAGCGCCCTGTAAACTATTAATTTGTCACGGTTTGCCGTTATTTCTTCTTCTTTTCACTCCCTGCTCGCCACCCCGCATCGGGTGTGTCACAATCTCTCTATGGTTGCCGAACAGCGCGATATTCAGCGGCACGCTCTACCCAACGGTCTGGTCGTCGTGACCGAGACCATGCGGCATGTCCGCTCGGTTTCCGTCGGGGTTTGGATCCGTAACGGCTCCCGACGCGAGGCCACGGAGCAGAATGGCCTTGCTCATTTTATGGAGCACATGGTTTTCAAAGGCACAGAGCGCCGCTCCGCTGAAGCCATCGCTCGTGAAATGGATTCCGTCGGCGGCATGCTCGATGCCTTCACCTCCAAGGAACAGATTTGCTTCAACGCCAAAGTCCTCGACGACCATCTGCCCATTGCTTTTGACATCATTGCCGATCTCGTTCTCCGGCCACGTTTCGATTCCGATGATGTCGCCAAAGAACGTCAGGTGGTGCTCGAAGAGATCAAGATGGATCTCGACAATCCCGAATCTCTCTTGCACGAAATTTTCACGCGTGGCTTTTGGCCCGAACATCCTCTTGGCCGTCCAATTCTCGGTACTCCCGACACCGTTCGGCAGTTTTCGCGTGAAGCGCTGCAGACCCGCTTCCGCGAATGGTTCGCTCCCAATCATTTGCTGGTTACCGCCGCCGG